>Ga0209170_1000013_pt1 | contig 224905 bp, 192 predicted proteins | sample KloWWTKNB14_bulk_FD_187178 | JGI IMG/M metagenome (GOLD analysis project Ga0209170, IMG submission 187178) | Active sludge microbial communities from Klosterneuburg, Austria, studying microevolution and ecology of nitrifiers - Klosterneuburg... | ecosystem: Engineered > WWTP > Aerobic digester...
TGTACCCCGAAAGATTGGCCCATGTGCTGGTCTGAGGATCCGGCACGGAGACATTCTCCTTTGGCTTGGGGCCAGGAGAATGTCACCGTGCCTCAGTGCAGATTGACACACATTTCGGAATACTCCCATGCATCCCTTACCTCTCTTGCCTCCATTGCCTCAATAACTTCTCTCAGATCACCCCGTCCTTGATCACCAGCCTCCTGTCAGCCATCTCTGCCAGCTCCTCGTAAGATGTTACCATAAGGATGGGTGCGGTTCATCAGCTATTGAACGATAATTCGCTCAGTGACCGTCCCGCTTTTCCCAGCTAGCGATACGAAATATGGTCCAGGTTCCTGATCATCCAATCGGATCATGATCGGCTGTGCCGTCGAGCCTTGCGCAAAATCTTTGAGGATCAACTTTCCTGTAAGATCAGTAACCGTTATCACAAGAGGACCGGTCATCGAAGTGGAGACGGATACGGATCGTTGAGAAGGGTTTGGGAACACGCTCATATTCTGGGTGTCCACCTCTTGGATACCCACTGGTCCGTTGTTCAGGCGTGCGATCCTGTTGCGGCCCACTCCATCGTAGCTGGTGAAAGTTCCCCCGATCAAGATCTTCCCATCAGCTTGGAGCGCGCTAGAAAGGACACCGTTGTTCGATCCCGTTCCTATGGTGAAGTCCATGTCGAGACTACCATCCGTGTTCAGGCGTGCAAGGCGATTGATAAGGGTGCCATTGTAATCCCAGAAGGCTCCCCCAATCAGTATCTTGCCGTCAGCTTGTATAGTGGTGGAATAGACCACGTTGTTCGCTCCTGTTCCCGGATCGAAACCAAGATCCAAGCTACCGTCAGTGTGCAAGCGAGCTATGCAGTTACGCGCGATTCCATCGTACATGGTGAAGTTCCCGCCAATAAGGATCTTGCCATCGTATTGGATCGAGGTGGCATGGATCGGGTTGTGGTTCGTCCCGGTCCCGGGATCGAAATCCGTGTCCAAACTTCCATCCGCGTTAAGGCGTGCGATGTTCTTGCGGCTAGTACCATTGTAACTTGAGAAGGCTCCGCCGATAACGATCTTCCCATCGGTCTGCAATGAGATGGATTCGACCCAACTGCTCGTTCCGGTCCCTTGGTCAAAGCTCGTGTCCATGCTCCCATCTGCATTGAGGCGCGTTATACCAATGCGTGCAATACCGTTGTAGCTCGTGAATTCTCCTCCTATCAGTATCTTGCCATCAGGTTGGACGGTGACGGAATTGATCCAAAAGTTGGCTCCTGCCCCAGGGTCGAAACCAGTGTCCAAACTACCGTCCATGTTCAAGCGTGCGATACACTTGCGTGCGGTTCCATTGTAACTGTTGAAAAGGCCGCCTATCAAGATCTTGCCGTCGGCTTGGGTCGCGACGGAATAGATCAATTGGTCCGTACCCGCCCCTGGGTCGAAACTGGTGTCCAAAGATCCGTCCCCGTTCAAGCGCGCGATGTGGTTCCTCGATATGGCGTTGTAACTGGTGAAATCCCCTCCGATCAGGATCTTTCCGTCTGATTGGAGTTTGGTGGAATACACCCAGCCGACCACTCCGCTACCAACGTTAAAGCCCGTGTCCAAAGTGCCATCAGGGTATAGGCGTGCGATGTAATTGCAGCCGATGCTGTTGTAACTTCTGAAATCTCCGCCGATAAGGATCTTTTCATCCGTTTGGATCGAAGTGCAAAGGACCCCACCGTTCGTTCCTGTTCCAACATGGAATCCGTTGTCCAAACTGCCATCGGCATTCAGGCGCGTGATGAAATTGCCGAGCGTATCATTGAAATCCGTGAAATATCCGCCGATCAGGACTTTGCCGTCCGCTTGGACCAAAGCGGTACGGACCTCGCTATTCGCTCCTGTCCCTGGATCGAAACCCAAGTCCAAACTGCCATCCTCGTTCAGTCGGGCGACCTGATGCCGGTCGATGCCGTTGTAACTCCAGAAATCTCCGCCAATGATGACCTTTCCATCCGGTTGAAGGTCGATGGACTGGATCGAACTGTTCGCTCCGCTCCCCGGATCGAACGTGGTGTCCAAGTCGCCGTCCGGATCCAAGCGTGCGATGCGGTTGCGGGGTGTGCCATTGTAGTTGGTGAATTCGCCCGCGATCAGGATCTTGCCATCGTCTTGGATGGCGGTGCAATAGACCGGGTAGTCTGTCCCTGTGCCGATATCGAAGGTGGTATCCAAGCTGCCTTCCGGGTTAAGCCGCGCTATGCCAATGCGTGCCACGCCGTTGTAGGTGGTGAAGTCTCCACCGATCAAGATCTTGCCACCGGACAGTATCCTAGTGGAACGGATCTGACCGTCTGCGCCTGTCCCTGGATCGAAAGTGTTGTCCAAATCACCAGATTGATTCAGGCGTGCGATGTAGTTGCGAGAGGTGCCATTGAAGCTGGTGAAGGCTCCGCCGATCAGTACCCTTCCATCGCTTTGAAGGCTGATGGATCTCACATCGTTATTCGCACCTATCGTGGTATCAAAACCGGTATCCAAACTGCCATCTGCGTTCAAGCGGACGATGCGACCATGGTCGATGGTATTGTATCTCCAAAATTCTCCGCCGACCAGGATTTTTCCGTCAGGCTGCGCGGCTATAACGTCAACAGGATTGAAAGGGCCATCGCCGACGCCGGATCCAACGTCATTGGGATTGAAGGTGAGATCGAGCGTTCCATCTTGTGCAAGTGAAGTACTACCGATGCAAACAAGGGTACACAGGGCAGCGATTGTTCTGAGTTGCTTCATTCGGTCGGATCATTGGTTCATGGTCAACACAAGGTAGACGTAGTAACCCGCTCCGACGCTGCCTTCATAAAGATCCCACCTCAGATCACTCCGTCCTTGATCACCAGCCGCCGGTCCGCCATCGCGGCCAGCTCCTCGTTGTGCGTTACGATCACGAAGGTCTGGCCGAGCTCCTTCCGCAGGTCGAAGAAGAGCTGGTGCAACTCCTTGGCATGGGCGGAGTCGAGGTTGCCGGAAGGCTCATCGGCCAGCACCACGCTCGGGTTGTTGAAGAGCGCACGGGCTACGGCCACCCGCTGCTGCTCGCCACCGCTCAGCTGGCCCGGCTTGTGCTCCTTGCGGGCGATCACGTTCAGGCGGGTGAGCAATTCTTCGGCGCGGCGGGCGCATTCGGCCTTGGACTTCCCTGCGATCAGGCCCGGCATCATCACATTTTCCAAAGCGCTGAACTCAGGAAGCAGGTGGTGGAATTGGAAGACGAATCCGATGTGCGCGTTGCGGAAGGCGCCGAGGGCACGCGTGCCGAGCTTGGTCACGTCCTCATCGTTGATCATCAGTGACCCGCTGTCGGCCCGCTCCAAGGTTCCGAGGATCTGGAGCAGCGTGGTCTTGCCCGCGCCGCTGGCGCCGACGATGCTTACCACCTCGCCCTTCGCCACTTGGAGCTCGACCCCTTTCAGGACCTCGAGGTCCCCGTATCGTTTGTGGATGGCGCTGGCGCGGATCATGGGGCAAATGTCTCGATTCCCGCGGCGTGATCAGTTCGTTGCGGATAGCAGGGGCTTGCCCATGTTCCGCATGTCGTCCGCCGCCGGCCGTTCGAACACCACGATATTGAAATAGGTGTGTGCCGCTAAGAGGTGATCGAAGATGTCCGACATGGTGCCCTCGTATGAGACCCATTCAGTGGTGTTCGTGAAGCAGTACAGTTCCAAGGGCAGGCCGAATTCGTTGGGCGCATGCTGCCGGACCATCCGGGTCATGTGCTTGTTGATGCCCGGATGTTGGGCGAGGTAGAGGTCGATGTACTTCCGGTACAGGCCCGCGTTGGTCATCTTCCGGCCGTTCACAGGCATGCTTCCGTCAAGGCCGCGTTCCTCGTTGAAGGCTGCGATCTCCGCCGATCGTTCCTCGATGAACGGCGCAAGGATCTTTATCTTCTTCAGCGCATCGATCTCCGTGGTGCTGAGGAAGCGGATGCTGCTCACCTTCAACAGGATGCTCCGCTTGATCCGCCGCCCGCCGCTCTCCTGCATCCCGCGCCAGTTTTGGAAGGAGTCCGAGATCAGTGCGTAGGTGGGGATCATGGTGATGGTCTTGTCGAAGTTGATGACCTTCACCGTGGTGAGGTTGATCTCCTCCACATCGCCATCCGCCCCGTACTTCGGCATGGTGATCCAGTCGCCCCGGCGCAGCATATCGTTCGCGCTGATCTGGATGCTGGCCACGAAACCCAAGATCGCATCCTTGAAGATCAGAAGCAACACCGCCGAGGCGGCGCCCATGGCCGTGAGGAAGGCCAACGCCGAGCGGCCCGTGAGCTGCGAGAAGATGAGAACGCCCGCAATGATCCATAGAATGAGGGAGATCACTTGGGCATAACTGTCCAGCGGCTTGCTGCGGTAAGTCTCACTGTCCTTCAGCGTGTCCCTGGAAGCGTGCAGGAAGGAGCGCAGGATGCGGGTAGCCAGGACAATGAAAAAGATGTTGAACAGTCCCTGACCGACGGGGACCCACTTCGGGAAATCCGACAGCACCGCCGGAACGAGGTTGTAGGCCAGGATCAACGGAATGATCCGGGCCACGAACCGGGGCATCCTATGTTTCACCAGGTTGTCGTCCAGTTCCGATACGGTCGTAACCGCAAGCCGGTGCAGCAACAACGTGAATATCCAGTTGAGCAGTTTGGAGAGCAGGGCCATGGCCAACAGCACCAAGGTCAAGCCTGCGATCAGGCCCACCCATGCCATCTGTTCCGGCGATACCCCGAACCCCGACAACCACTGGTGAAGCTTTGTGTTCAGCAGGTCGTACAGCAAGGGGAGTTCACGGTCGTTCATCAGGTCTGATCGGCCGCAAAGGAACGAACTTCAGGCCGGGGAGGTAGCCTTCGTCCTATGCCGTCCGTCCAACAGCCGTTACATTCGCGGCCTGCCCGCCATAAGGCCGGGAACATCCGTAGCAAGCATCCCCATGAACCTCCACGAATACCAAGGAAAGAGCATTCTCGCCCAATACGGCGTCCGCGTACAGCGCGGGCTGGTGGCCTACAACGCCGATGAGGCGGTCGATCAGGCCAAACGCCTTAGCCAGGAGACCGGTACTAAATGGTGGGTGGTGAAGGCGCAGATCCATGCCGGCGGGCGCGGCAAGGGCGGCGGGGTGAAGCTGGCCAAGAACATCGAAGAGGTGCGCGAGCGTTCCGAAGCCATCATCGGCATGATGCTGAAGACGCCGCAAACGCCGCCCCAGGGCAAGAAGGTGAGCAAGGTGCTCATCGCCGAGGACGTCTATTACCCCGGCGCCAGCGAGCCGAAGGAGTTCTACATGAGCGTGCTGCTCGACCGCGCCAGCGCCCGCAACATCATCATGTACAGCACCGAGGGCGGCATGGACATCGAGGAGGTGGCAGAGAAGACACCGGAACTCCTCTTCAAGGAAGAGGTCGATCCGCGCGTGGGCCTGCGTCCGTTCCAGTGCAACAAGATCGCCACCAGCCTCGGCCTCTCCGGCGGCGCCAAGAAAGAGATGGTCAAATTCGTGGCCGCCCTCTACAAGGCCTATGAAGGCAGCGATTCATCCATGTTCGAGATCAACCCCGTGCTGAAGACCAGCGACGAAAAGATCATCGCCGTGGACGCCAAGGTGCGGCTGGACGGCAACGCACTCTACCGCCACCCGGACTACGTGGAGATGCGCGACAAGAGCGAGGAGGACCCCATCGAAGTGGAGGCCGGTGAAGCCGGATTGAACTACGTGAAGCTCGACGGCGACGTGGGCTGCATGGTGAACGGCGCCGGCCTCGCCATGGCCACCATGGACATCATCAAACTCAGCGGTGGCAGTCCCGCGAACTTCCTCGATGTAGGCGGCACGGCCGACGCTGCACGTGTGGAAAAGGGCTTCCGCATCATCCTGAAGGACCCCGGCGTGAAGGCCATCTTAGTGAACATCTTTGGCGGCATCGTGCGCTGCGACCGCGTGGCGCAGGGTGTGGTGGACGCCTACAAGAACATCGGCAACATTAAGGTGCCCATCATCGTGCGCCTGCAAGGCACCAACGCCAAGGAGGCCAAGGAACTGATCGACAAGAGCGGCCTGAAGGTGCTCAGCGCGATCTCCCTGCAAGAGGCTGCGGACGCGGTGAAGGAGGTGCTGGGGTAGATCCTGAATTGTACAAAGTTGAAACGCCCGAGGCCAGACCTCGGGCGTTCGCGTTTGTACCCGGAACAGCCATCGCCTACGATCACACTCGTGCGTGTATTGAATGACTTTGGTCTCACATCCTGTGCGAGCGTCTTCGCGCGCCTAAACTGGCTCTTAGAGCTTTTGTCAGGAGCTTTTCCTTCTCAGTATGGTTGCAAAACGACCGTTCAAGATCTCGGCCAAATTCCACAGGAGAAGATCGGGATCCGTCGTGCTGTAGAACGTCACAATGACCGCATCCAGGTCCTTATCGTACGCAGCGAAGCTCTGGTAGCCGGGCACCCAGCCGGCATGCTCAAACTTGTAGATGGATGAATAGATCTTCCGTTCCTTATCGGTAAGTAATTCCCCGGTGTTCAAGGCACGCAGAAATAGACCCACGTCTTCGGCCGTGGCAATCATTCCGATATCATCCGTCTTCAGGTCCGCGTCATGGCCTTCATGATAGCCGCTCATAACATCGTCGATTTTCACGTCCTGGATCGAGGAGAAGGTGTGGTTCAGATTGAACGGGGTCAAGATCGCCTCCTGGATGAACCGGAAATTGTTGTAGCCCAGCGTGCGGTCCATGATCATGTTCAGCAGCAGGTAATTCGTGTTGCAGTATTCCTGGTCTTCGCCAGGCTGGAAGTTGGCCGGTCTTCCAAGTATCAATCGGAGTTTTCCTTCAGCCGTCGTCTCCGGGTGGGCCCAGTAATCCGGAGTGGCGGTATAATTGGGTATGCCGCTCCGATGTTGCACCATCATCCGTACCGTGATCTTCTCGGCGTTTTCGATCTGTCCCGCCAGCTCAGGCAAATAGTCCGCTAGGGTCCCGTCCAAAGAGAGCTGGCCTGCGCTTACCAATTTGGCGATCGCCACGGCATGATACAGTTTGCTGATGCTCCCAATCTTGAAATAGGCGTCCTTTTTGGCGGGTATCCGTCGTGCCCGATCATGCCAACCTGCGGTATGGAATGCCGGTGGCTTGCCCTGCTGGTCCACGTATATGATAACGCCGCTGAATCCGTGTTCGACAGTCTCATCGGCCTGTTCCTGCATCGTATGCGGAAGCGGCTGTATCCACGCCCGGACCAGAAGCCACGGAACGAAGTACAGGGAGATGGCCGTGCCCACGACAAGAACGATCCGTATGATGCGCTTCGCTTTTTTTCGACCGGTAGTCCTGCGCTCATTCTTCGTCATTTCCGAGTATGTTTTGATCGGTGGTGCGTGGCGACGATCACATCGATGCTCCCACTTGATCTGCGTCTGGTGTCATCGAGGCCGGCTTCTCATCGGTCCCGACGGTGGTTGGCGGCATGCAGGCGGCCGTTGTTCGCCTAGACGATCGCAGGGACCAACAGGGCCTGAATGTAGCAAAGATCAATTTTCACGGCAGTTCAATGAATATGCCCTGCTTGGATCAGCCGAAATAGGAGGCTGCTATCTCTCGAAGATTTCCGGGTTCGATCAAATAGAGCGTTACTCCTTCTTTTTCCATGCTCTCTATGTGCCCGAAGAGGTAGGACGGACCATGGCAGGACGATAGGGACAAGAGCACGAAGATCAGACCAGTGATCCAGATCATGAAGTAAGTGCTCTTGGTTGGCAACTAGTGGGTTATGACGACAGTTGCGTTTATTTCCGGATTTGGTTTGTGCTTGGAGTGGTTACTATTTCACTATGGGGGCATGGAAAGCGCAATAGGGTTTCTGCCTTCAAGGTCCGCCAACACGCCGCAGATCTGGCCTTTGGTTTTGGTGTAGCATTACGCCCGATCAGGTTTGAACATAGCGTGGCTGCAATCATGAATGTAGGACATCCGTTTGCGCCATTCCGTATTGTGCTCACTCCCGCACCGCCTTCCGTTCTTCCATGAAGGCGATGATGGTGGGGCCGTTCCCTACCAACCAGAGCACATCGTTCTCCTGGAACACCGCAGTGCCTTCCGGGTTCATGATCCGGTTACCACCACGCTCGATGCCCGCCACCATGGCGCTGGCCTCGTTGCGCAGCCCGCTTTCATGTATACGCATGCCCACCAAGGGGGACTGCGGCGTGATGCGGAAGCGCTTGAGGCGGATGTCCTCCTTGGTCATGCGCGCTTTTTGTTGCGCTGATACCGGTGCGTCCAGCGCGCGCTGCAAGTTCGCCAGTTGTTCATCCGTGCCGATCACGAACAGGTTGTCGCCCGGAAGGAGCAGGTGGTTCCGGCCGGGCGCAGGCACCGAATGGCCGCTGACGCGTTCGATCATGGCAATGTTCACCCCGTATTTCTCGCGAAGCCCCAGCTCTATCAGGCTCTGGCCAGCGAGCCCGGAATCCACCTTCACGCGGACCTGGGCCAAGTGCATGTCCCACGGGGCCAGGTCGGTACGCCGCAGGCTCAGCTCGCGCTGGTTCAGGTTCTGGAAGAAGCGTTCCTCCATGCGCAGGTAGAAAATGTGCAGGCGCTGGCGGAAGAGGAACAGGGCCACGATCATGAGCACCAAGAGCGCCATGAAGGCCCAACCCGTGCTGAAGAACACGTTCACCAGAACGGCCAGCACCACCACCGCGGCGGCCAGACGCACCACCTCCATCATCACCAAGGGGCCCCGCAACATCCGCTTGTTCACCCAAAGCTGCCGGTAGGCGTTGCGGCTGATGCGCCGCAGGGACATCGCCCAGATGAAAGGCAGAACCAACAGGAAGGTGGTGAGGCCCGCCAACACACGGCCGTCCACGCCCATGAATTGATCGCCGAAAAGCACAAGGAAGGCAGGGCCCGCGCCAAGTACGACGGTGAGGCACAGCACTGCGAAAACGGCGAGGTTGATGGCGTAGGACCGCAGCAATTGCCGCCACGCACTGGTCTCCTTTACCTGATCGGCCTGCAGGCTGTACCGGCCAAGTGCTTTTGCCCAGCGTTGGGGGAGCATCCGTTCCACGAAGCCGGCGAACGGACCGGACGCCTTGATCATGTACGGCGTGGTGAAGGTGGTGACCGCCGATACCGCCACAGCGATGGGGTAGAGGAACGCACTGGTCACATTCAGGGTGAGCCCCAATGTGGCAATGATGAAGGAGAACTCACCGATCTGCGAAAGGCTCATGCCCACCCGCACCGCACGGAACATCGGCTCGCCCGCCAGCAAAGCACCCGCCATCACGCTCAACGGTTGGCCCAAGATCACTACCACGGAGATCAACAGCACCTGTTGCCAATACTCCACCAGCATGGCCGGGTCCAGCAGCATCCCCACCGATACGAAGAAGATAGCGCCGAAGAGATCCTTCACCGGCCGTACCAAGTGTTCGATCCGTTCCGCCTGTACCGTCTCAGCCAGTAACGCCCCCATGATGAAAGCGCCCAACGCCGCGCTGAAGCCCGTGTTCACCGCGAACACCACCATGGAAAGGCAGAGCGCCACCGCCACGATAAGCAGCGTCTCGTCATTCATCAGCTTCCGGGTCCGTGCCAAGAGCGTAGGGATCAGGAACACGCCGGCGGCGAACCACAGGATCAGGAAGAAGCCCAGTTTGCCCAGTTCCCAGAGCATCGCACCGCCGGAGAAATGTTGGCTGACCGCAAGGCTGCTCAATAGCACCAACAGCAGCACGGCCACGATGTCCTCGATCACCAGCACGCCCACCACCACGCCGGCGAACACCTGCGTCTTCAGCCCCAGCTCATTCAAAGCGCGGACGATGATCGTGGTGCTGGAGATCGAAAGGATACCGCCTAAGAACAGGCTGTCCATGGCGCCCCAGCCCAACCACTGCCCGGTGAGGTAGCCCACGCCCAGCATGAAGCAGACCGTCACCAGTGCGGTGATGCCCGAGGTGCCGCCCACCTTCGCCACCTTCTTGAAGCTGAACTCCAGCCCTAGGCTGAACAGCAGGAAGATCACACCCAGTTCCGACCAGACCTTGATGCTCTCCTCGTCCAGCACGGTGGGCACCAACGTCACATGAGGGCCGACCAGCACCCCGGCGATGATATAGCCCAGCACCAATGGCTGCTTGATCTTCTTGAAGACCAACGTGGTCACGGCGGCCACCGAGAGGATGAGGCCGAGGTCGGCGATCAGGTCGGGGAGGTGGGTCATGTACAGGCCCGTTGGGGATGCTGCCAAGATAGGCCGTTGCGGGCAGGTTAACCGCTCCCTTCGCATCTTCGTCCCCTCCCTACAAGCTTATCCGGGTATCAAATGAAGAAACGCACGATCAAAAAGATCCTCATCGCCAATCGCGGCGAGATCGCGCTGCGCATCATGCGCTCCGCGAAGGAGATGGGCATCGCCACGGTGGCCGTTTATTCTGAGGCCGACCGCAACGCGCCTTTTGTCCGCGCCGCCGACGAGGCCGTCTGTATCGGGCCGCCGCCCAGCAAAGAGAGCTACTTGGTCATCGACAAGTTGCTCAAGGTGTGCAAGGACCTGAAGGTGGACGCGGTGCATCCGGGCTATGGCTTCCTCAGCGAGAACGGGGACTTCGCCCAAGCGTTGGAAAAGGCGGGCGTCATCTTCATAGGCCCCTCGCCGGAGGCCATGCACATCATGGGCGACAAGCTTTCCGCCAAAGAGGCGGTGAAAAAGCACGGCGTGCCATTGGTGCCCGGCACGGAAGGTGCCGTGGCGGACCTAAAGGAGGCCATGGCGGTGGCGAAGACCATCAGCTTCCCCATCCTCATCAAGGCCGCAGCCGGCGGTGGGGGCAAGGGCATGCGCATCGTGGAGCGGGAGAGCGAGCTGAAGGAAGGGCTGGAGCGTGCCATCAGCGAAGCGGAGAACGCTTTTGGCGACGGCAGCGTCTTTATCGAGAAGTTCGTGGAAGGCCCGCGCCACATCGAAGTGCAGGTGCTGGCGGACATGCAAGGGAATACGGTGTACGTCTTCGAGCGTGAGTGCAGCATCCAACGCCGCCACCAGAAGGTGATCGAGGAAGCGCCCAGCGCCGTGCTCACCCCGGCGCTGCGGAAGAAGATGGGCGAAGCCGCGGTCAACGTGGCCAAGAGCGTGAACTATGTTGGCGCAGGTACCGTGGAATTCCTGCTGGACGCGAACGGCGACTTCTACTTTATGGAAATGAACACCCGCCTGCAAGTGGAGCATCCAGTTACCGAAATGATCAGCGGGCTGGACCTGGTGAAGGAGCAGATCAAGATGGCGCAGGGGGAGAAGCTCTCCTTCAAACAGGAGGACCTGAAGATCCAGGGCCACGCTATCGAAGTGCGTGTGTATGCCGAGGACCCGACGAACAACTTCCTGCCGGACATCGGCACGCTCACCACCTACCGCCTGCCCCAAGGCCCCGGCGTGCGCGTCGACGACGGTTTTGAGGAGGGCATGACGATCCCCATCCACTACGATCCGATGATCGCCAAGCTGATCGTACACGCGGCCACGCGCGAGGAGGCCATCGCCCGCATGGAGCGCGCCATCGACGACTATGCCATCGCCGGGGTGGAGACCACCTTGCCCTTCTGCCGCTTCGTGATGGGCCACAACAGTTTCCGCAGCGGCATGTACGATACGCTTTTCGTTCGGGACCACTTCCGCCCGGAGCTGCTGGACGGCACCGACCCGGACGAGATGGCCGTGGCCGCGATGGTGGCGGCCCACTTGAAGGAAGAGGAACTGCGGAAGCCGACCCCCGGCGGCCCAGCGGCCCAGCAGCCCTCCCCGTGGTGGCTGAATCGTAGATGAGGAGGCTGTTTTTAGCGACGTAGCCCAGGTGTAGGCCCGCCAGTGTTCGTTTACAACTACACTGGCGGAACGAACGTTAGAATGGTAACTTGGCACTGCCGTTCATGAACAGGTTCCCGATCATATTCCTTTTTGGCATCGCGCTTCTTGCCGCCGATCGTGTATGTGCCCAAGCGCCAACGGACATGGTGCCCGTTATGATCCAAGGTACGGACACCATCCCCATGTACATGCTGGCCCCGGTGGAGGTGGAGGCTGTGATGAGCCGCAGGGCACGTCGCAATGCCACCCGCACGGACCGCCTTACCCGCTATGTGCAGAAAGTCTATCCGTACGCGTTGATCACCGCAAAACTGCTCGATGAATACGACCACGACCTTGCCACTATCCAGCGCGAAAGCGACAAGGACCTTTACCTAAAGCTGGCCGAGGCCGAGCTGAAGGCCGAGTTCGAGCAGGACATCAAGGGCATGACCATCATCCAAGGCCGCATTCTTGTGAAGCTCATCGACCGCCAGACCGGCCACACCAGCTACGACCTTGTGAAGCAGCTCCGAGGCTCCTTCGAAGCCTGGATGTGGCAAGGCGTGGCCAAGCTCTTCGGCAACGACCTCAAGGGCGAATACGACCCCGAAGGCGACGACCGCCTCGTGGAATCCATCGTGCATCGCATCGAGAACGGCGAACTGGCCACCACGCCCCGCGCGCCGCGCACCGAGAAGGCCACCGCCCGCCTCGTCAAGCGCAAGGCACGGCTGTACCGCAAGTACGGGGTGAGCATGCCGGTGGTGTCTGCGAATTAGTTGTCAGTTGTCGGTTCTCAGTTGTCAGGACGGGCGCGGCGATCGTGCCTCCGGAATTTCGCGCGAGCAATAGGAAGCAGGGTGGCGTAAGAGTTCAAGGATAGGTCCTGACAACTGGAGGTTGGAACCTCCACATCATCTTATCTTGTCGCGATGATCAGTGGGGGCATGACCGGTTGTGGCCATAATGGGGTCAAGTGGTTTATCCTGCTCCTTGCGGCCTTCTCCTCGCCGTTTGTGGATGGCCAGGCGCATTGGTTGAACAAATTCGATGGCACCCAAGCCTGCCATATCGTGGATGTGGTCACCGATGTGGCGGGCAATGCCTACGTTACCGGTGACCTCAGCGGCACCATCACCATCTCTTCCGGAGGAACTGCCCAGGGAAACACCACAACGGCCGGGGCGCAGGACGTGCTGGTGGCCAAGTTCGCCACGGACGGTACGCTGCTCTGGGCAAAGCATGCCGGCGGGCCTGCGGTGGACGTGGGCTTGAAGCTGGCGTTAGGCCCCTCCGGGTTGGCGCTCACGGGCATCTTCACCGGTACCGCCGACCTCTTCGGCACCGTTGTGAATGCCCAAGGCGGAAGCACCGACCTCTTCGTCGCCATGCTCGATCCCGCAGATGGGCAGGCCCAGTGGGTGCGCACGGCCGGCAGCCCGGGCTACACCGACACGCCCGGCGGCATCACTCTTGCCGGCAACGGGCAAGTGGTCGTGGCCGGCAAGTTCAAGGGTGAAGCGGTCTTCGGTTCCCAGACCCTGCACGGTGCCATCAACCCCGCCACGGCATTGCCCAGCTTCGACGTCTTCATAGCGGCTTGGGCAGCCGACGGGACCTTCCATTGGGTGAAGCAGGGCACAGGTTCCAAGGATTGCTTAGCAGTGGACATCGTCAGCGCTCCGAATGATCAACTCTATGTGGCTGGCCAGTTCAACGACACGCTCACCTTCGATGTGATGCACCCGAACACAGTGTCGAACAACATCTTCGTGGCGAAGTTCGATCCGCAGGGCAATGAGCTCTGGTTCCGCAAATGCGGCGGAGGCAACTTCAACCAGGTGAGCGACCTTCATTGGTCCGCAGCGAACGACCTGCTGGTGACCGGTGACCAGAGCGGCACCATGTACTGGTCCGATGGCACCGCGTCCACTCCGGTGCCCAGCGCTGATCCCCATGCCTACTTCATTCTCCGCGTGGATGCTTCCGGGGCATTGTTGGATGCCACATCCATGGGTTCAACTTCCGTCGTACATGTGGCCTCCATCACGGAGCAGGCGGATTCGGTAGTGGTCTTCGGCGAGTTTGAATGCGACTTCACCGGCCTACAGGATGCCTATGGTGCGGACGGGCTTTTCATTGCCACGGGAACACCGGACCTCTTCATCGCCAAGCATGCTGCCGGGGACCTTGCCTTCGTGGCGGCCCAGCAGTTCGGCGGCTCCGCGCTGAAAAGTGCAGGGGCGATCTCCAGTACACCGGACGGCCTGTTGTTCGCGGGCGCTTTCACTACCGAACTCTATCTGCCCCGGGGAAGCGCGTTCTGGGGCGATCCCGTACTGGCCTGTTCCTTCCTGTCCGCCAATGCGGGAACCACCTTCTGCGACGATCCGGACTATGGATCATTCGCATGGGCGACGGGCACAGGCCCGGCCACAGGCTTCCTCACAAAAGGTTGGGTGGAAGGGCGCAAGCCGTTTGACTTCTGGGACCGGGACGGCGCCGCGCCCTGCGATCGCTCGGACCGGGGTCAGGATGTGAAGATCCTGTATCAGGGCATCGACGCTCCGGATACGATCCATGAGTGCAATCGGGCGTTCCTGTCAACCTATGTGCCATTCCAGCGCGGAGGTGGCATGCAACCTTGTGCAACTTATACACCCACGGTCGGACCCTTCGGTCAACAGCTTTGGACCAACGGCACAAACATGGATACCGCCTCGGTATTTTCCACCGGATGGTTCACATTCACGGTGAACAACACGAGCGGCTGCGGACCGTGGAAAGACTCCGTTTACGTGGACATCTCTGCCGCGCCGGGTCCGTTCGTCACGGATAGCACGGGTACCTACCAGAGTTTATTCATATCCCCCCAGTACCCGCTGATCCTTACCACCTGTGATCCCCAGGTCTTTTGGGCAGACCCAGTAGAGCCGGGGGATCAGGTCTATTGGGTGACCGGTACGGATACGATCTTCAGTGACACGGTCCACATCGCCGCTTCCGGTGTCTATGTTCTGTATTTGATCGGGATCAATGGCTGCACGCGTTCGGGCCCTGTGGTGGTGCAGTTGTTCGAACATGCCGACATCAACATCACCGGTGTGGTCCCCGAACTGGTCGGCAGCGACACCATCCACACCTGCGAGGCCAATTGCATCTATGGCACGTTCACCAATACCTGGTATGTGGACGGCGTGCCCACTGCGTTGCCGGATGGGCTTTTGCAGAGTTATACCGGGTCGGGCGGCTGCAACCAGTCCGGCGTAACGGACACCTATCAGCCCGTGTTTTGGGGGCTGCAGCTGAACGGTTCGGGCTGGTATGCGATCCAGTCCGAGGTAACGATTTTCGAAGAGTGCGGCACGGAACTGTATGCGTTCACCTTCATGGACAGCGTATATGTGGACGAGGCCGAAGCGGCGGTCCTGACCTTCACCCAGAGCGAGGTGTACCACTGCGCGGGGGATACCGTGATGATCCCGTTCACTTGCGCCAACTGTGATTCCATCATCTGGACCGGACCGGGGATCGTCTGGACCTCCCCGAGCGGCGATACCGTGCTGGTGAACATGGACGGGTTGTACACCGCCATGCCCTTGTCCCTGTCGAACAGCTTGTACTGCGCTGGGACGCTTCTGGCGGTCACCGTGACGGACCCGCCACCGCCAGCCGTGTACATGGATCCCTCGGATGGCGTGATCTGTACGGGTGATTCCGTGCGCCTATACACGGATGCTGAGGGAAGCGACTATCTCTGGACCGGACCGGGAACGGCCTTCCTGCCGCACGATACCAGCATCTGGGTGCATGAGCCGGGCGACTATTACCTCGCTGTCGCCCTTTATTCGGGATGCACCGCCGCCAATGGTCCCGCCACGGTATCCTTCTTTGGTTCGCCCGTGTTCAGCGGTGGGGCTTCCGGCGTGCTCTGTCCCGGTGGCACCGTGCAACTGCAGGTGGAGGCGGGGCCGGGGAGCATTGTGCAATGGCAGTCGCCGCTCTCCGGAACGAACCCCGTGCAAACAGTTTCCGCGCCTGGTACCTATTCATGCACGGTATTGAGCTGCGGGTCCAGCTGGAACCTCTTCTACAATGTGGTGCTCAGCGTGGTGAGCGCCGACCTAGGGGTGGACAATTTCACTTTTTGCGAAGGCCAGACGGTCACCCTCACGGCCCCGCCCGGTGGAGCCAGCTACCTCTGGCTGCCTTCCGGCGATACGCTGCCGCAGCTGACCGTGTCTGCAGCGGGCATCGTGGAGCTTGTGGTGATCGATACCGCCGGATGCAGTGCCTCCTCGGGACCCGTGCAGGTGGTGGAGCAGGTGTTCTCACAGCTCGCCACTGCCGCCGGGGATTCCCTTTGCGCAGGGGGAGCTGCATTCCTGAACGCATCAGGCTCGGGCGAATTGGCGTGGTATGCAAGTGCGGATACCACCGCCCTGTTGGCCACCGGGACATCTTACACTTTTATGCCCAGCGCGACGGACACGGTCTTCCTCCAGCAAACGGAGGATGGATGCACCGGCGCTTTCGTGGCGGTGCCCGTCATCGTTCAAGATCCGCCACCGGCACCGCTGATCATGGGCGACACCGCCTATTGCACAGGTGATGCGCTGATGCTGGTCGCGGAGGCCGGTCCCGGTGCACAGCTCTTTTGGTCGGCCCCGTGGGGCACGTATACCGGTGATAGTATCGGACCCGTAGCTGCCTCGGCGATGCATACCGGGTTGTACGCCTGCTTCGCCACGTTGAACAGCTGCACGGGTGATACCGCCACAACGGCGGTGGTGGTGCTGGATAGTCCGGGTGTGCCGGAGATCACCGGGGACACCTTGCTCTGTATCGGGGATACCTTGTTCCTCCAAGCATCCGGCAGTGCAGGAAGCGAATGGCAATGGACCATGCCGGCAGGGACATTCAACGGTGCGTTGCTAGTGGTGCCGAACGTGGGTGTTGCGGATACCGGCCTCTACGCGTGCCGAGCGATGCTGGGGAGCTGCCCCGGCGATACCGCGTTCAATTTTGTCCGGCTGGCCGACTGTACCGTGGTGCTGCCGCCCGGTGAAACGCCCAACGTGATCACCCCGAACGGCGATGGCGTGAACGACGCGTTCCACTTCGCGGGTGAAGGCTTTGCGCGTGCCGAACTGCACGTCTACAACCGCTGGGGCCAGCAGGTGGCGCTGGTGTTGGGCCGTAACGCCGTTTGGGACGGCCACAACTCCTTCAGCGGTGAAGTGCTGAGCGAAGGGGTCTACTTCTACACTATTGAGGCCATCACCGATGCGGGTGAGAATTACAGGAAGGCCGGATATGTGCAGGTGTTGAGGTGACCTGTTCAGTTGCCAGTTGTCAGGGCCAGCGAGGTTCCGGAGGCACGATCGCCGCGCCGGCCCTGACAACTGGCAACTGACAACTACTCCACAGGATCCCGTCTCCGCGAGCCTTCATACAATTCATACCGCAGGAAGCGGCAATCCAGCGCCCCGTTGAAGAGCCGGATCTTCGGCCTTGGAGTCAGCTTGATGTGCTTGGCCGCATCCAAATTTGAGGTGAGCACCCAGGCGTCGTAGCCAGCCCAGTTCTTTTTCAGCGTATCGCCGATCATCTTGTACAGCCCGTTGATGTCCTCGTCCTCGTCCATGCGCTCCCCGTAGGGCGGATTGATGATGAGGATGCCGCGGCCGGCAGGGGCCTCAAGGTCCTCGAAGGCGACGTTCTTCACCTCGATCTCTTCCTTCAGGTCCGCGATGGCGATGTTCGTCTCGGCCTTGCGCGCCACGTTCTTCGACAGTTCCCCGCCCAAGATCACGGGGCGGTTGCCGGTGATGCGCTCCATCGCCCCGGCATGCACTTTCGCCCAGAGCTCAGCGTCGTAATCGCTCCACAGCTGGAAGCCGAAGCTTTTGCGGTATGCGCCCGGCGGGATGTTCCCCGCGATCAGCGCCGCCTCGATCAGCAAAGTGCCCGAGCCGCACATCGGGTCCACGAAGTTGCTCATGCGGTCCCAGCCCGAAAGTAGCACCATCCCTGCCGCCAGCACCTCGTTCAGCGGGGCCAGATTGGTCTGCTCGCGATAGCCGCGCTTGTGCAGGGAATCGCCGCTGCTGTCCAAAGAGACCGAGCAATGTTCGCCGGTGATGAAGAGGCGGATGCGCAGTGCGGGATCCTCAGCGTCCACCGAAGGGCGCTTGCCCGTCTTCTCGCGGAAGCGGTCCGCCAGTGCGTCCTTCGCCAGCAGCGCCACATACTGCGAATGGCCGAAACGCTCCGAATTCAGCTTGGCGGTGAACGCGAAGGTGTCTTCCACGCCCATGAACACTTCCCACGGGATCTTTTTGATGCCTGCATAGATGTCCTGCTCGTTCCGCACAGGGAAGTCTTCGATCGGGATCAGCACCCGCAGCGCCGTGCGCAGGCACAGGTTGGCCTTGTACAGGAAACCGAGGTCGCCCGTGAAGGCCACCGCGCGGTTGTGCTTCTCCACCTCCTTTGCGCCCAAACGCAGCAGTTCCTCCGCCAGTACCGGCTCCAGCCCGTACATCGTCTGGGCCGTCATCCGGAATTCGTTCGTGGGCTTGCGGCCGGGGCTATTGGGCATGGCCCAAACCTACGCAGGGGAGTTGCCTCTGGCGCGACCCGCCCCAAGAACGAGTGTCATTCCGGGCTTGATCCGGGATCGTGAATGAACGTGGCCATGGTTATCCCGTCCATCCATCATTCCATTTTAACTTCCCCCCCCATCCACGGGACCAACGACCGCAGACAACGATCCGAAAACCATGGAGACTTTGCAGATCCTCATCCGCACCGACAAGAACATTGAAAGCTCGGCAGGCTTGGAAGAGCACGTCCGCAACAACGTGAACAAGGCCATGGCCCACTTCGACGAGCGCCTTACTCGCGTGGAGGTCCACCTGCGGGACGTGAACGGCGACAAGTTCGGCGAACGCGACCACGAATGCATGATGGAGGCCCGATTGCGCGGCCTGAAACCCTTGGCCGTCACCCACGCGGACAGCAACCTGCACCAGGCCATCGCCGGTGCGGCCGAGCGTCTTCGCAATGCAGTGGCCAACTTGGTGGGCCGCATGGAAGCACGGTAGTGCCAGCAAAGACATTCACACCAAGTACAATGCACGAACACCCGCGCCATGCGCAGGTGTTCGTGCATTGTGATCTCCTCTTGTTCTCACCCCGGCCGTGCGCCGGGGGCGTGAATGCGTGGTCCGGGGGGTTCAACCGGCGCCCGGCGCTTAGAACACCACCGTCTTCTGCTGGCGCTCGGGTACCAGTTGCTGGTCGTGTTCCACCATAAGGCCGCCATCGGCCGAGTTGAAGGCCAGCACACCGACCGGCCCGGCGTACACCAGCCCTTCGTAGTCCGTGATCGCGTCCAGCTTCACGCCGAAGGTGAGGCTGCGTTGCTTGCTTTTGAAGTTGCCGGCCTCCATGTTGTGTGTATCCACCGACACCGTCTTGGTGAGGTGCCCGGGCTTTCGGAAGCTGATCAAGGCCACCGCATCGGCGGGAAGCATCAGGTCCACGCGGCCGTCCGCATCGGGGCGGCCCCAGTCCTTGGTGCCGTTCACGTGTACCTCTACGATCACGTCGCTTGAGTTCCCGCCTGACAGATCTAGCCACGCTGTTAGTGCCACTTGGTCCATATTGGCCGCCGGGGGAGGAGCCGCGACCGACCGTTCGGAAGCGAAAAGACCCAAGAGGATGGCGAAGCAGGTGATCGCAGTACGCTGAAGTGAATTTGTCATGGTCGTGGATGTTGGTCCGGATGCCTTAACGCCCGCGCTTTCGCGTTGTTCGGGAAATTCGATGAAGGCAGGGGCCGATCGGGTCAGGGGTTGAATTTCGGTCGGCGAAACTATCCGGCAGCTCGGATCGGACACACCCGACAAGGGAGCAGTTTTCCACATCATTGGGAAGCGGTGGGGAGGTGTTCGTGCGTTCACGCTTGAGACGCCAACGCCATTGCGGGCCTGAAGGCGGTGATGAGGTCCGACCGGTTGGAATGCTAAAGGGCTATTCAGACTAAGAAGAGGAGGACGCAGAGCACCGGAATTGAACGCCGGTCCTTATTGGGGATCTGGACACCGGTGAGATTGAACATTTGGGGGTCGTCCACTCCCGGATCACCAATTTCGCCTTTGGTCCGCGCAGATCCGATCGTTCCGTGTCTTCAGCGTTCCATCCTTCAACCCACCCACAGGATCGCCACCAACGACATCACGCTGATGATGATCCACAGCAGGATCCCCAATACCATCGGCTTCACGCCTACGGCACGCATGGTTTCCAAAGTGAGGCTGGCGCCGATGAGGAAGAGCGTAAGGGTGAGGCCGCGTTTGGCTGCCAGCGCGAGCCAGCCGTAGATCTCGTTGTATTGCGGGAAGTAACTGCTGATGATCATGGCCGCGATGAAGAGGCCGATGAACCAAGGGATATTCACCTTGCCGCCGCCCTTCATCACCAGCGCTGTGATCAGCGATAGCGGGATGATCCAGAGCGCGCGCTCGAGCTTTACCGTAGTGGCCACCTGTAACGCTTCGTTGCCGTAGGCCGCGCCCGCGCCCACCACGGAGCTGGTGTCGTGAATGGCGATGGCGCACCACATGCCGAACTGGTGCTGGCTCATGCCCAGCAGATGCCCCAGCAGCGGGAAGACCAAAAGGGCTACGGAGTTGAGGATGAAGACGGTGCCGAGCGCGACGGACATCTGCTTGCGGTCAGCCTGCACGATGGGCGATACGGCGGCGATGGCGCTACCACCGCAGATGGCGGTGCCGCTGGAGATGAGAAAAGCGGAGATGCCGTCCACCTTCAGCCGCTTGGCGATGAACCAGCCTGCGCCGAGGGTGATCACGATGGAGAACACAGTGAAGATCAGCCCGTCTTTGCCGGCGGCGATGGCATGCTGCAGGTTCATGCCGAAGCCAAGGCCCACCACGGATGCCTTCAGCAACCAGCCGGTGGCCTTGTGATTGAATTCCGAGAAGGGATCGCCGATGGTGATCGATAGTACCAAGCCTAACAGCAGCGCCAGCGGCGGCCCCATCGCCGGGCTGAGGCAGAGCAGCATGGCGATGATAAAGACGACCTTGCGGGCGTTCGGGCCTACGTGCAACGGCGGGCCTTTTTCGTTGGAGGTACCAGCGGCGATATTCCCCTCGATGCTGCTCATGTTGGACGGGTGAGGTGCAAAGTATGGCCACGACATGACCTCCCCGACCGGGACCTCAACGTATTGTTAACGTGGGGCCGTGGCTGCTGAGCGCGTGTACCGGGATGAAGAAAGGCCGCTATCGGATCGCAGCTGTGCAGATCACTTGCGCCGCTGCGGCCCCTTCCGCTCCGGCGGTAACTTCTTCGCGAACCACAGCGTGTGCCGCGTGCCTTTCGTTCCCGTGGCGGGCACTTGCACCTCTTCCACGCGGAAGCCGCCCATGCCTAAGCGCCGCGAGAAGGGCTTGTCCGGATGCGTGCTCCATACCGCCAGCACGCCACCGGTGCGTAGGCAGTCATAAATAGCACGAATGCCGGCTGTGCTGTAGATCTTGCGATTGTCGTTCTGCGTCAAACCTTCCGGGCCGTTGTCCGTGTCCAACAGGATGGTGTCGTAAGCTTCTTTCCGTTCGCGGATGATCGCGGCCACATCGCCTTCACGCACCAAGGCACGCGGGTCCTGCATGGGGTTTCCCGCTTTTTCGCCTAACGGTCCCTTGTTCCATTCGATCACCTCCGGCACCAGTTCCGCCACCACCACCTGTGACTTTGGGCCGGTGTGCTTTAGCGCCGCGCGCAGTGTGAAACCCATGCCGAGGCCGCCCACGAGCACGCGTGCTGTCAAGGGAGATGGAAGCCGCTTCAATGCCATTTCCGCCAGCAATTCCTCGCTGCCATGCACCGCGCTGTTCATCAGGTCGCCGTCGATGCCCACGACCTCGATGGCAAAATCCTCCCCACGCTGGTAGAAGCGCAACGTGCCTCCATTGTTCGGGATCGCCGCCGTACCCAGCAGTGTGTTGGTGCGCATCTTCATGGGCGAAAGGTCGAGCTTTTGAAACTGGAATGCTGAAGTTTCACCACAGAGGTACCGAGAACACAGAGGGCCAGTTGGTAGTTGGCAGTGGCAGTCAGTAGTCGTCTACTTACCGATCACATCCAGCATTTCTCTGCGCGCCTGGCAGCCGGAGGCATGCTCAGCGGTCCCCTTGATCTATTTGCAATCCACCTTCGGGATCGGCTCGCCGTAGGTCACCTGCGACTTGTCCTTGAACAGGATCACCCCTTCGGATGTCTCCATTTCGCCGGTGGCCACACGCAATTGGCCGTCCTCCACCTTGAAGAGCACCTCCTGCTTTCCGGTCGCGCCTTCTGCGGTGTAGGTGTATACAGCGGTCACCTCGTCACCGTCGATGGAACCTTGAAAGGAGCCGATCATGTGGTCTTTTTCCTCCGGCAGCCAGTTGTACACGCCATTGGCCAGTTCGCCGAGGATGTCCAGCCGGATGTAAAGTGAATCCACCGGACCGGGGATGGTATCGCGGCCTTCAATGCGGGGCGCTCCTTGGGCGACCTGCAGGTAGCAGTGTGTCTCCATTTCCGGCTCGCCTTGGGCGTTGGCGTCGATGTCGTAGCGGGAAGAGGGTTGCTCCGGCTGGCCACAGCCAGCCAACAGCGCGATGCCCGCAACAACAGGAGCAAGGAGGCGGCCCATGCTCAGGAAGCGAATGCCGGCGCCACCACCAGATCCTTGCTGCCGGGCGTGTAGGCGTAGAAACCCTCACCGCTCTTCACGCCGAGCTTGCCGGCCGTCACCATCTGCACCAGCAGGGGACAGGGCGCGTATTTCGGCTGGCCGAAGCCGTCGTGCAGTACGCGCATGATCGCTAAGCAGGTGTCCAAGCCGATGAAGTCCGCCAGCTGTAGCGGCCCCATGGGGTGTGCCATGCCGAGCTTCATCACCGTGTCGATGTCCGCCACGCCGCCCACGCCCTGGAAGAGCGTTTCGATGGCCTCGTTGATCATCGGCATCAGTATGCGGTTCGCCACGAAGCCCGCGTAGTCGCGTACCTCCACGGGCTCTTTGCCGATGGCGCGGCTCAGCTCCATCACCGCCTTGGTCACCGCGTCACTGGTATTGTAGCCTCGGATCACCTCCACGAGCTTCATCACCGGAACCGGGTTCATGAAGTGCATACCGATGACCTGTGCGGGCCTTCCGGTCACAGCCGCGATCTTGGTGATGCTGATGCTGCTGGTGTTGGTGGCGAGGATGCAGCCCACGGGCGCGTGCGCGTCGATGTCCTTGAAGATCTTCAGCTTCAGGTCCACGTTCTCCGTGGCGGCCTCCACCACGAGCTCGGCGTTCTTCACGCCTTCCGAAGTGATGGTGTTTGTTGAAATGCGTGCCAATGCGGCCTGCATGTCGGCCTCGGCGAGTTTGCCCTTCTCCACCTGCCGGCCCATGTTCTTGCCGATGGTGGCCAGGGCCTTGTCCAAGCTGGCCTGCGCGATGTCGATGAGGACCACGTCGTGGCCGCCTTGGGCGAACACGTGCGCGATACCGTTGCCCATTTGGCCCGCGCCGATAACGGAAATTTTCATGTGGCGAATGTAGGGGCGACGCAAGCAGGGGCGATGCATGCATCGCCCCTACTTGCCGTCGCCCTTCAAAATGATGATCACGGTGTAGGCCAGGATCTTCAGGTCCACCGCGAGGCTCATGTTCTCGATGTAGAGGATGTCGTACTTCAGGCGGCGCACCATCTGGTCCACGTTCTCGGCGTAGCCGAATTTCACCTGCCCCCAACTGGTGAGGCCCGGCCGCACTTTGTGCAGGTGGCGGTAATGGGGTGCCACCTTGGTGATCTCGTCAATGAAGTGCTGCCGCTCGGGCCGTGGCCCCACCAAGCTCATTTCGCCTTTGATCACGTTCCAGAACTGTGGCAGCTCGTCTATCCGCGCCCTGCGCAGGATACGCCCGATGCCGGTGATGCGCGGGTCCGACGTGCTGCTGAGCTGCGGCCCATCCCGCTCGGCATTCGCCTCCATGCTGCGGAATTTGATGATCCGGAAAGGCTTCCCGGATAGCCCGATCCGTTCTTGGCGAAAGAAGACGGGTCCGGGGGAACCGAGCTTTACAAGCACCGCGATCACCAAGAGGAAAGGGAACAGGACGATCAAGGCCAGGATGCTGAAGGTCACGTCCATCAGGCGTTTCAGGGCGAACTGCCAGGCCGGCATGATCTGTGGGTTCACCTCGATCAGCGGCGCGCCGAAGATGCTGGTCATCTTCACACTGCCCGCGAGGATGTCGTACATGTCCGGGATGATCTTGATCCGCACTGCGGTGCCGTCCAGCTCGTTGAGGATCTTGCTGATGTGGGCGTGCTCGCTGCTTTCCACCGCGATGATCGCTTCCTCCACACCGTATTGCGGGATCAATGTGCGTAGCTCATCCCATTTGCCCAAACGAGGAAGGCCCATCTCCGCCAAGTGCTGGTCCCCGCCGTTCACGTTCACGAAGCCCACGAAGCGGTTGCCGGGAGATTTCGGCAGGTCCTCGATCTCCGAATGGATGGAGATGGCCCGTTCATTGCCGCCGATCAGTAAGGTGTTGAAGCCGATCCGGCGGTCGTGTACCCGGCGCACTGTGCGGCTGGTGAGCAGGAAGCGGAAGAGGAAAAGCAGCCCGAAGTTCAGGCCGAAAAAGGCGCCGAACGAGCGGTAGTAGTACGCCGGGCCGGGGATGGTGTCGTCCAGCAAGAGGGCGAAGAAGATCACCATGGAGCCGATGAAGCTGATCAGCAGGGTCTGGCCCAGTTCCTTGATGCGGAAACGCCGGAAGATGTCCGAATAGCCGCCGATCATTACGAACAGCAGCACCCAGAACACCGGCACCACGGACAGGCCCAGCCAGTAGCGGTGGTCCAGGTCCACCGGCACCGGATAATGGAACTTCAGCGGTTCCAGGTACATTTTGCGGAACAGGAAGAAAAGCGTCCATGCGAGTGCCGTGGCCACCAGGTCGGCCACCACGTACAGCATCGTCTGCGACCGCTTGTTCATCTTCAGGGCCGCACCAGCTTGATGTTGTCCACCTCCACGATGCTTGTAGTGGCGCCATTCTCCAATGCGGCCTGGAGGTAGAAGTGCTTGTCCAACGCCCCGGGCACGTTCCACGGTTCGGCAAGGTCGATGTAGATCTTGTTCCACGGCATGCTCCCGTCCGCCTGCTTGGTGGGCAGGGCATAGACGTAGGGCGTGATGTACTGCACGCCGGCCAAGGTGAAGCGGACGCCCACCAGCAGGCGGGTGTCACTCCGATAGTCCACCTCCAGGAAGGCCGTGCTGCCGATGTTCGTGAACGGGTCGCCGCTGCTGACGCCGCGGTACAGGGCATGCTCGGTGTCCAAGGTGATGCGGCCGTTCTGGATGCCCTGCCCGATGAGCGTGCTGTCCGAGGGTACCAGTTCCATGGTCGCCGTGCAGGCCACCGTGTCGAAGAGTTGGCCATTGTCGAAGTCCGCCAGCCAGTAGTTGAGGTTGTCGAAGTAATGGATCTCGGGGGTTAGCGTCAGTGTTTGCTCCGGCACCAATTGCACCTGCTGCTGCCAGGTGGCATAGAAAGGGTATTGGATCCGGTCGTCGGTGATGCCGTTCTTACGTACCCCGGCGATCAGCTTCACGTTGGCCGTGCCATCGGCGATCATCGGGATCCGCCTGCCGGGTTCCCACACGCCCACGGGCTGGTCGTTCACATACACCCACAGGTCGGTGATCTTCGAGGAGACACCGTGCCCGCTCGCATCGATCACTGTTGGCGTATTGAACTGCACGTACGCCGGGACTGCGCCGTCCTTCTTACAGGCGGCGAGCATCAGAATGAAGAGGCCGGTCAACGGCAGGGCGCGGGTCATGTTCTCTTCCTGTGCGGGTAACGGTGAGGATGGCGGATCAGTATGGCGGGTCACACGGTCCGGATCTCCATGGCAGCCAGTACGCGGTGTGCGAGCTCCAGCGCGGCAAGCCCGTCGGTGGCAGGCACCTCGGGACGGCGGTCGGCCTGGATCGCCTCGGCGAAGGAGCGCAATTCCTCCCGGATCGCATTGGTGGGGGGGATCTCCGGCTTCTCGAAGGAGATCTCCCGATGCCCTTTTCCCGGACCGAGGTCGAGCGTTACGGCGAAAGGATCGGGTGTTTCCACCGTCCGCATCCGCATGATCTCGGTCTCTTTGGTCAGCATGTCCACGGAGATGTAGGCGTCCTTCTGGAAGAAGCGGCTCTTGCGCATCTTCTTCAGGCTGATCCGGCTCGCAGTAAGGTTGGCCACGCAGCCGTTGCTGAAGGCGATGCGTGCGTTCGCGATGTCCGGCGTGTCGCTCACCACGGGAACACCGCTGGCATGCACATCCACCACAGGTAGGCCCACGACGTGCAAGATGATGTCCAGGTCGTGGATCATCAGGTCCAGCACCACGCTCACATCGGTGCCGCGCGGGTCGAAGGTGGCCAACCGGTGCGTCTCGATGAACATGGGGGCGTTCAGTGCTCCCTGTGCAGCCAAGAATGCGGGATTGAAGCGTTCCACATGACCGATCTGGACCTTCCTTCCCGTGGTTTCCGCACGCTCCACCAGCTGCCGGGCCTCTTCCAATGTGTGGGCGATCGGCTTTTCGATGAAGACGTGCTTGCCCGCGTCAAGCGCCTGCATCGCGCATGCGTGGTGCGCCAGGGTGGGCGTCACCACGTCCACCACATCACAGGCGGCGATCAGCTCGGCAATGCTCCCGAACAGGGCCACGCCGAACTCACTCTGCACCTTCGCGGTCTTTTCCGCGTGCGGGTCGTACACGCCCATGATCTCGAACTCCGGAAGCTCCCGCAGTTGCTGCACATGGATCCGGCCCAGGTGGCCTGCGCCCAACACGCCGATACGAAGTGGTCTTTCCATTTAGGCGCGCAAAAGTAGCTGAAGCGACGGGGCACCAAAATGGGGGAGGGCAAGGGTGATCGCGTCTTCCACTTCTGATGGCCCTTAAGAGAGTCTTGGTTTTCCCCTCCTTTTTCAAGGAGGGGTAGGGGTGGTCCATACTTCCACGAACCACCCCCGACCCCTCCTTATAGGAAGGAGGGGAGACGACTTTTTTCAAGATCCTCCGGCACGATCTGTTCTGAGCGCTCTCGGTCCCGGCACTGAGCATAGCTTTGCCGCCGAACCATGCGACCTGATGATTTCCGCCACCAAGGCATGCGCCGCAAGCTGGTGGAAGAGCTGAAGCGGAAGGGCATCACCGATGCCAGAGTGTTGGCCGCCATTGGCAAAGTGCCCCGCCACCAGTTCATCGACGACAGCGCTTTTGAACGCTTCGCCTATGTGGACCAGGCGTTTCCCATCGGCTGCGGCCAGACCATCTCCCAACCTTACACCGTGGCGTTCCAGAGCCAGCTGTTGCAAGTGAAGGCCGGGGAAAAGGTGCTGGAGATCGGCACCGGCTGCGGCTACCAGACGGCCATACTCTGTGAACTCGGTGCCAAGGTGTACAGTATTGAACGGCACCGGCCGCTTTACCTCACCACCAAGAAGCGCCTTACCGAAATGGGGTACCGTGCCCACTTGGTGCATGGCGATGGCTATAAGGGCCTCCCGGTCCATGCGCCCTTCCACAAGGTGATCGTTACCTGTGGGGCACCGGAAGTTCCGCAGGCCTTGATCGATCAATTGGTGCAGGGCGGTATCCTTGTTATTCCCGTGGGCGGTGAAGGCGGACAGGCCATGTACAGCGTAGTGCGGACGGCAGAGGGGGACGTGCGTACGGAGCATGGCGCATTCAGTTTTGTACCCATGGTGGAAAACAAAGTGAGGGGGTGACTACGTGATTTCACGGACTGTGCTACATTCGCCCCCGAAATCGACCAAACCATCCGCCCGGGAGCATCGACGAAAAGCAGCAGGAAATCGACTATCAACAAAAAATGGTTGATATGTCATCCGGATGTTTATAAGTTTGCGCCCCCGGTCGGATAGATTTGACCGACCAAGCAGAACGAACCACTAACCAAAGCACACGAAAAACCAAAACGTCATGAAGAAGACTGTACTTTTCACCGCAGCGCTCTTTGCCGTAACGGCTGTTTCCGCCCAGACGGGTGAGATCACCAGCAACCGTGGCGAGAACTGGCTGTCACAAGATGGCGACTACGGCATCACGTTCGATGCGAACCCCCTCTTGAACTACGCAGGCAATCTGTTCAACGGACATAACAACAATGGCATCGGCAACGGCCTCACATGGCTGAGCGATGACTTTACCATCCGTGGGAAGAAGCTCATGGATGCCAACACGGCCTATCGTGCCCAAGTGCGCATCGGCTTCGGTAGCAAGAAAACGAGCGAGAACGTGGACGACGCTACCAGCACCGATCCAACCGTTACAGTGGAAGACGTTATGAAGCACAGCTACATGGCCATCGACCTCGGTGTGGGCTTGGAGAAGCGCGTGGGCAGCACCCGTGTAGTGGGCGTCTACGGTGCCATGTTCAATGTGGGCTTCGGCAACAGCAAGGACACCTATGAGTACGGCAACTCCTTGAGCAACACGATCACCTCCCATACGAACACCTTTAACCAAGGTACGGGTGTGACCGAATCAAAGAACGGTTCCTCCTTCCACATCGGGCTGAACGCATTCGCAGGTATCGAGTGGTTCTGCGCCCCGAAGGTTTCCCTGAGCGGTGAGTACACCTGGGGACTTGGGCTGAGCAGCAGTGGCTACGGTTCCACCACTCAGGAGTCGTGGAACGGTACCTCCGCGGAGAGCACCACTGCCGATGGCGGTCAAAAGAAGAGCAACTTCAGCATTGACACCGGCGTAAGCGGTGGCATGATCGGGGTGAACTTCTACTTCCAATAAGAGAGATTCTCGCTTTGGTCCTGAAAGCCCCCGGAAACGGGGGCTTTCTCGTATACGCCCCGGCCGTAAAACGGCCGGGGCGTTTTTGCTTGCGGTTAACACGTGGGTTCAATGGACCCAAATGGACGTGGATGGACGCGCTATTCGCGTCCATCCGCTAGTCCATTTTTTGTCCATTTGAAAGCCCCCCTGGATACCTTCGCAACTATGATCCCCGTGCTTTCCGCAGAAAAGCTCCGCCAGGCCGATGCCCACACCATCGCCCACGAGCCGATCGCCTCCATCAACCTGATGGAACGCGCCGCTGTGGCCTGTGCCAACATGCTTATGGAGACCTTGGCATACGATGTACCCGTGGTAGTATTGGCGGGCATGGGCAATAATGGTGGGGACGGCTTGGCCATTGCCCGGATCCTCCACATGGCCGCGCAACCCGTCCGGGTCCTGGTTCCGCGGTACAAAGCAGAGGGGAGCCCGGACTTCGAAGTGAACCTGTGGCGGGCACAAAGGGCTGACATATTGGTGGAGCTCGTTGATGAAGGAGCGGAGCTGCCCCCCTTCACGCAGGGCTCATTTGTGATCGACGCCCTCTTCGGCACCGGCCTGCAACGCCCCATCACCGGCTGGCTGAAAGAATGGGTCATGGCCCTGAACGCGAGGCCGAACGAAGTGCTGGCGATCGATATGCCGTCAGGCTCCTTCACGGAGGACAATACGGAGAACGACCCGAAGGCCATCGTCCAAGCTGACCGGACCTTCACCTTGGAGCTGCCCAAATTGTCTCTGTTGCTGGCGGATAATGCGCGCTATTCCGGGGAGTGGGAGGTGGTTCCCATCGGTCTGGACCGGAATTTCATAGCGGGCTTGACGCCGGAGGCCGTGATACTGGAGGCTGCTGAGATCGCTGCCTTGCTGCCCGAGCGCAAGCGCTTTTCGCACAAGGGCGATCATGGGCATGCTTGGATCCTGGCCGGCGGTGAAGGAAAGATGGGCGCCGCGTTATTGGCCACCAAGGCATGCTTGCGCTCAGGCTGTGGCTTGCTCACCGTACATGTGCCGTCAGGGCAGGAAGCCGTTGTCCATGCCGCCATTCCGGAAGCTATGGTCTCCTCGGACCCGGAAATTGCTCACCTGTCATCGCTGCCGGAGCTCTCCAATGCCTCGGCCATCGGCATCGGCCCGGGGATCGGGACCGCCGACGATACAGCACGCATGCTCAAATTATTGATCCAAGAGGCGCCCGCACCGTTAGTGCTCGATGCTGATGCGCTCAACATCCTCGCGGAGAATAAGACCTGGCTTGCGTTCCTCCCTGCCGGCTCCATCCTCACCCCGCATCCCAAGGAATTCGAGCGCTTGGCAGGTAAAGCCGCGAACGATCACGAGCGCTTGATGAAGGCGAAAGATCTCGCCGTCCGTTTGAGCTCGGTGGTGGTGTTGAAGGGCGCTTACACGGCCATCTGCTCAACGGACGGAAAGATCTTCTTCAACGGTACCGGCAACCCCGGCATGGCCAAGGGCGGCAGCGGCGATGCGCTCACCGGTATCATAACAAGCCTGCGTGCCCAAGGTCTGGATGCGCTCTCAGCAGCACTCGTTGGCGTGTATGCACACGGCTTGGCCGGTGATCTGGCCGCTAGGGACCTCGGGATGGACGGTATGTTGCCCAGTGACCTTATCGATCATTTGCCGGAAACTTGGAAACAACTGAGGGAGGCAATTCGGTGATCCGGTCTTGTTGCGGGTTGATGTGCTACGTGTTATGAGTTCTGCCCTGTAACCCGGAACCCGTAACCCGTAACCCAAGAACGTTGTCAAAAGATCTCAGCAACAGGGCCTTTCCCTTCCCGCAGCACTTCCGGTTCCGCACCGGTGAGGTCGATCACGGTGGAACCCTCCATGCCGCAGATGCCGCCGTCGATCACCAACTCCACCTGCTTGCCGATGCGCTCCTCGATCAGTTCCGGGTCCGTGGTGTGCTCCAGCAGAATGTCGTCATCATGCACGCTGGTCACTACCAAGGCATGGCCTAAGCTTTCCACGATGGCCAAGGGGATCGGATGGTCCGGCACGCGGATCCCCACGGTGCGTTTGTTGTTCTTGAAGAGGCGGGGGATCTCACTGCTGGCCGGAACGATGAAGGTGTAGGGGCCGGGCAGCGCCTTTTTCATCAGGCGGAAACCCGGTGTGTCGATCGCACGGGCATAGGTGCTCAGTTGGCTCAGGTCCTTGCAGATCAAGGACAGGTCCGTTTTGTGTGCTTTCGTCCCTTTCAACCGGGCGATGGCCTCGATGGCCCGGGGCTGGTGGGCACTGCAGACGAAGGCGTAGACCGTGTCCGTGGGACAGACCACCACGGCGCCGTTGTTCAGCCGCTGCACCACATCTGCGATCTTCCGGGGTTCCGGATCCTTCGGATGGATCGCCAGCAACATCCTACTTCGCAGCGACCTGCTGCTGTGCGGCCTTCTTGTGGTCCGCCAGGAATTTCTCCAGCCCGAGGGTGGTGAGCGGATGATCGAAGAGGGCGACGATGGCACTCAAAGGGCAAGTGGCCACGTCGGCGCCCACTTCGGCGCACTGGATGATGTGCATGGGATGGCGGATGCTCGCGGCCAGGATCTGCGTGTTGAAGCCGTAGTTGTCATAGATGGTCCGGATCTGCTCGATCAACTGCACACCATCGGTGCTGATGTCGTCCAACCGGCCGATGAAGGGCGAGACGTATGTGGCACCGGCCTTTGCCGCCAGCAGCGCCTGCCCCGCGCTGAACACCAGCGTGCAGTTGGTCTTCAGTCCCTTGTCCGCAAAATGCTTGATCGCCTTCACGCCGTTGCGCGTCATGGGCAGCTTGATCGCGATGTTCGGATGCAGCGCCGCAAGGTCCTCGCCCTCGCGCACCATACCCTCATAGTCCGTGGCGATCACTTCGGCGCTCACGTCGCCCTCCACGATGTTACAGATGTCCACGTAGTGCTTCATCACCCGGTCGGTGCCGGAGATGCCCTCCTTGGCCATCAGGGACGGATTGGTGGTGACGCCGTCAAGAATGCCGAGGTCCTGGGCTTCCTTGATCTGTGCGAGGCTGGCGGTATCGATGAAGAATTTCATGCTGTGCAGGCCGGACATGGTTGTCGCGGACGCTTCGGCAAAGGTAAGCCAGAGCACAGCCTACCCATGGCCCGAATGCGTTGCGGCCCGACGAATGCCGGGCCGCAACGAACATTGGTGGGCACAAGGCTCACTTCACCCAGCGCACGGTGCCAACACCACCGCTCCCGGTGACGCGGATCGTGTACACGCCCGGGTTCAGGCCGCTCAGCGGAAGCGCCACGCGATCGGTAGCCGGGACCGCAGTGTGATAGACCTCCCGGCCTTGGGCATCGAAAACATTCAGGCCGGTCGCGGCGCGAAGATCTTGATCCATCAACAGGACCGGGTTGTCCGTGGGGTTCTGTTCCAAGCGGAGGTTCGTGGTGATCAGAGGAAGGGATGCCACGCCGGTGGAAAGCTCCGTGATGTTCTGGGCATAAATGCCGTTGGGGCTGCGATCGTCCTGCCAAACCACTACGGCCTGCCCGTCCCTCGTGCTGGTCACGGCAACATCGCCCTTCGTGCTGTTCGCTGTGGAAACATCATGCAGTGCGGGTGACCAGACCGCCGCGCCGGAAAGATCGACCCGTTTGGCCATGAGGTGTTGTTGTCCGAAGGCCCCCGAGCTCTGGATGATCAGCGCACCATCATCGGTGGAGGTGATGTCCACCGGGCTGACATAGGAAGAGCCGAACAGTACGTTCGGTACTGCGGGGCCCAGTGGTAAAGCACCCAAGGTGTCCACACGTTGCACAGCGACGGCGGATTGTCCTTGGGCAATGTCCGTCACTTGCAAGGGGACCATCAGCCCGTCTTCGTCATTGATGAAGGCAAAGCCTTTGCCGGCGGTGAATTTCTGTATGATGTTGCTGTTGTCCATGCGGGTGCCCTCGGCCGACCAGAGCGAACCGTCAGAGTGTACCCGTTGCACATACACGTCGCTCAAGTCGGCATTGTTGGGGTTCCCTGTAGTGAAGGCCAGATAGAGGCCATCATGCCCGTCCGGAGCTGGCCGTGGGAAAAAGAAGCCGGAAACAGTCTTTGTGGAAACTTGCACAGGGTCGTGCCATACGCCTTGTCCGACTTCGTCGTAACGTTGGGCATACATGGTGGCAGGGGCCAGGAAATTACCGCCTTCCAGCTCGTATTGCAGGATGAACCCTCCATCGCTGGTGGCCACCGGTACGGGCCGTGAGACCCTGGTGGGCGCGGAGATCTCACTTGCAGGCGACAGTAGCAAGGCACCGTCCGCGTCGACCAGTTGGTAGGCGATACGCCCTGGTGAATCATTGGTGTTCCATGCGATCACCGTGTTCCCGTTCCGCAAGGGGGCCAATGAGGGGGCCAGTCCGGTACTACCTACAGAGGGCAATTCCACACCGTCCGCTCCCCAGAGAAAGGTGCCGTCGGGGCCGATCTTATAGGCCACGATGTCCAAGGATCCCGTGCGTTCATCCTGAAAGGCCACCACCGCGTTGCCGTCACGGTCACTCTTCAAGTCGTAGCGGAAGATCGCGCTGTTCTGCGGGTGCGCGCTTACGATCAAGCCGGCGTCGTCCCACATCCGGTTCCCGTCCGCGTCCAAGCGCTGCATGCGGAGCTGGTAGGTTCCACTGCCGTTTTCGAACCAGCAGGTGTATGTGCTCCCGTCCGGACCATCTGCGACCAGATGAGAGGAGATCTCGATCACGCTGGCCGCGCGGACCGTCGTATTCAACGAGACGTCCGTGGTCCATTGCCCCAGTGCGGGACCGACGGCCAAAAGGAAGAGCAAAGCAGGAGTAATTGTTCTCATGGTTCTTGGATTTGGGAACACAAGATAAAAGCATCTGGCACGCTGAACGGCACCAGATCGTACCACAGGCGCACATTCCTATCCCTGAACGCACTTCAGCGGTATTCCCGCATCATCAGGCGTTGGAACAGCCTGCCCGGCAGCAGCTTCTTCAACAGCACCGCCGACCGCTGCAGGCCATGCGCGGCGTAATAGACGCTCTTCGGCCTGGCCGTGCCCATGATCTTTTGTACCAGCACCGCCACTTCATCGGGGTCATGGCTGTAATGAAGGCTACCACCGAGGATTTCCATCGCACGGTCGTAGCCGTCCTTGTAGGCTTCGCCGATCACGGCGGGCCGGATGCGGTTGGTGCCGATGTTGGTCTTGTACTCGCCGGGTTGCAAGCTCACCACATGGATGCCGAAAGGCTGTACTTCCATGCTCAAGGCTTCCGTGTATCGCTCCAAGGCCGCCTTGCTGGCGCTGTAGAAACCACGGTAGGGCAATCCGAAGTTGGCGGCGAGGCTGGTAATGTTGATGATCAGTCCCGAACCATTGGCCCGCATGTGCGGCAGTACCGCGCGGCAAACACGGTGCGCGCCAAAGAGGTTGGCGTCGAACAGTTCGATCGCCTGCTCAGGTTGAATATCCTCGGTAGGGCCTTGGATGCCGAGCCCGGCATTGTTGACCACCACATCGATGCGGTGCGCCGCAGTTATCACCTCGTTAACGGCGTGTTTCACCGAGGTGTCATCCACCAGATCCATGGTGATGAGACGATAACCTTTGGGCTGTGTACCCACCTTGCGCGTAGTACCAAAGACCGTGTGCCCTTGTGCGGCCAAACGTGTACAAATGGCCTTGCCGATGCCGCTGGAACCGCCGGTGACCAGTACGACCTTCGAAGTGGGGGACATCAGTGGGGGGCAAAAAAAGTGGGGCAAGCTCCTCATATCGCTCCGCTACGACCGCCTACCCTTGCTGCCTTCCGGCCCTGAGGGATTCAGCAGGAGCTGGACGTACAAGACTTGCCCCGGACAAAGGTAGTTCTTCCTTCGAGTTTTTTTCATCTGCGGGTAAGGGAGGCAAGGGAAGTAATGTAGGTGAGGGTAGCAAAGTAGAGATGTGGCTTTACCTCACTTACCTCCATCTCCTCTCTCGCCTTCATTCTATGCGATGTTCGGTGCTCAGTGCATCACCAAGCGCAGGCCTAATAGGAATAGCGCTACTGCCAGTGTGCGAATGATCCATTCCGGCTTGATCTTGTGCGAAGCCCAGGCACCCACCTGTGCGCCCACAACGGTTCCCGCACCGATGGAAAGCACGTAGGGCCAGCCTGCAGTGAGGTTGCCTTGGGCGATGTGCGCCACCGTGCCTGCCAAGGCCATGATGGCCAAGATGAAGTGCGAGGTGGCCGTGGCGATGGGTACCGGGAAATGCAGCACGGTGGCGAGGAAAGGCACGTGGATGACCCCGCCCCCGATGCCCAACAGACTGGACAGAAAGCCGACGACAAAGCTCACCGCCACCCCGGTCACCATGTTGAAGGAGTACGCGTAAGTGGTGCCTTCACGGTCCGTCACCGTGCGGTGGGCGCGATGCCGCTGCGTGACCAATGTGGCCGCTTGGTAGCCGGGCTTCAGCAGAAGAAAGGCGGCAACCGCGAGCAGTACGAAACCGAGCACGATATCGAACGCCTTCCGCGGGATGTACTGCGTGATATACGCGCCGATGATCGCCCCGGGAAGGGTGGCCAATGCCAGCCTTAAGCCTGAGCGGTAGTCGATGCGCTTAAGGCGGGAATAGGCGAAGGAGCCGGAGGCGGCGTTGATGAAGACCACCGCCAAGGAGATGCTCGTGAGCGCCTCAGGGGGCATGTCGGGGAACAGGAGCAAGAGTACCGGCAGCAGGATGAAGCCGCCGCCCGCGCCGATCAACGTGCCCAAAGCACCGACACCGAAGCCGAGTAAAATGTATAGCCCTATGTGTGAAATGTCCATGGGTCAACTGGAAGTCGGAACCCGCGCTGATCGCGCTCCGCCCACTGTTGCAAGATGTGCCGAAGTCATCAGTGTTCCATACTGATCAGAAAGGCGCCCGACAACAGGCCCAAAGTCAGTATGCTCAAAAACGCAAAGAGGAAACCACTGGCAACGATAGAGAGATAGTCGGATAACGCAAGAGGGACGGGGCCTGGTCACGCGTTGCTCCATCGGCCATTGTCGATGAGGTCAATGCGCGCTGCGTACGAACCGCCCCACACTGACCTGGCCCACTGCGGTGACGCGCAACGTCCAAACACCGGGTGTCAGCGTGCGCACGTCCAGTGTAAGCTCGTTCGCGCTTTTTGGATGAGCGGTGGCCAATACAGTACGGCCCGTGGCATCGGTCAACTCCAGCCGGTCGATCCCCGATGCGGGGAAGGGAAGGACCACGTTGACCGCGTCCGTGGCCGGGTTCGGCCAGATCCCGATGGGTTGCCCTGCCGGATCTTCACCCACGGCGGTGGTGGCCGCCTCCAAGTCGTTCCCGTTGCGGGCCACGGGGAATTCATCCGGGCATTCCAACACGTTCACCATCACCACGGCACTGGCGGAAGCACAGGGTGCAATTCCGAGCACCGTGTAGATATAGATCCCCGACTCCATCGTCGCGGGATTGAACACGCCATTGGTCACCTCGCTCGGTCCGCTCCAGCTACCTCCCGGGTCAGGGGATCCGTTCAAAGCAAGGAAGAGAAGCACGGCAGGTCCATCAATACACGCGGTGACCTCACCGTCCGTGCCGGCGTTCGGTGGAGGGATGACCAATATCGTCACACTCGCTGTGGCATCAAGGCAAGGCGGGATTCCAGTGACAGTGTACGTGCAGACGCCTGAGCTCATGGTCGCGGGATCGAACTGCCCGTTGAAGGGAGTTCCTCCCCACATCCAAGTTCCTGTGGGATCGGATGCGCCGCCCAGTGCATCATGGAGGTCGATGATGCCATCCGTGGCGCAGAGCACGAGTGAGGTGGAGGCACCGGCATTAGCTGCCGTCACCACGTTCACGGTCACCGTGGCCACGGAGGGTGCGCTGAACGGAATGGCCACTGTATAGGTGTATGTCCCTGCTGGATCGATCGCCGGGTTGAAGATCCCGTTGAAGGGGTTCCCATTCGGGGTCGTCCACATACCGTTCGGGCAAGGTTCGCCGCCAAGCGCGTTCAACAAGACCACGAGCGAATTGCTTGTGCAAATGCTGATGAAGGCGTCGATACCTGCCGTGCATGAGGGCGGGCACGCCATCACGTGGATGGCGGCTCCCAACACGTCCAAGCTGGCGCAGATGGTGCCTCCTGCCTGGGTCAACGAAAGGTTCAGTTCATAAGCGGAGGTTTCGCCAAGTTGGACCATGGAGAGATCCCATGTGGAGGGATCAAACACGAACGCATGAATATGGTAGAGGCCGGTGTCGGAAACGGCGAAGACAGGCTCGGTGCCCAGATCCACGAGGACCAGTCCGGAACCCTGTGTGAGCCAATAGCCCATCACGAAGCCGGGTGGCACCAATGTGTCGCCGTTGGAGGTCGCACTGATCATGGCGCTGCCATCGCCCAAGCAGGGCACTTCGGTCTCCGAATTCATGGTTCCCGCATCCGCTGTGCAGGTCGGCGAACAGTCCACCACTTGGAAATCCGCACCGTCCATGTCCAAGCTGGCGCAAATGCCACCGCCGCCTTGCTGCAACTGGGCGTTCAGGTCCAGGAGGGTCGTCTCGCCCGGCACTACCGTGGTGAGATCGAAGGTCGCCGGATCGTACACGAAGGGATGAATGCCGTATTGCCCCGGAGCCTGCACAGTGAACTCAGGCGTACCGGCGTGCGCGAGGATCACCGGGATGCCGCTTTCCTGGGTGAGCAAGTAGACGAGCTCGTAACCGTCGGGAACGGTGGCGTTGCCATCGGGTGTGGCGCTGAGCATGGCCGACCCTTCCGCCAGGCACACATCAGCTTGGTCGGCGCTCACCACGCCCGCTTCCGCAAAGCAGTTGGGCGTGCATTCCCCGGTCTTTACGAAGGCCCCGTTGATGTCCAAGCTGGCGCAGATGGAGCCGCCGCCCTGCAGTAACATGGATCGCAGGTCGTACGCGCTGGTGACACCGAAGGTGATGGTGCCGAGGTCCAGGGTGGCGGGATCATACACCAAGTTGTGGATGCGCCACACATCCGTGCTGTGTACGGTGAAGCTGGACGCGGTGGACAGCTGCTCGATGATGAGGCCGTTGGTGCGGGTGAGCAGATAGCGCACTTCGTAACCGGCGGGCACGTTGCTCAGGCCGGAAGGCGTGGCCGTGAGCGTGGCCTGCCCGCCCACCAAGCATACCAAGGTGGAGTCCATGGCCATGCCGGAAGCGAATGCCGTACAGGGTTCTTCACATTCCGCGGTTTTCATGGCAGCACCCGTCATGCTGATGCTCGCGCAGATCGGACCTCCGCCTTGCGTGATCTGGGGCTGCACATCATAAATGCTTGTGATCCCGAACTGCACCGTGGAGAGATCAAGGGTGGCGGGATCGAGGACCATTGCATGGATGCGCCATACGTCCACGGTACTCACGACGAAATTGGGGGACGGGCCCATCTGCTCGATGATCAGGCTGTTGGTGCGCGAAAGGATGTAGACGGTGGTGAAGCCCGCCGGTACCACGGCGCTCCCGTCCGGTGTCCCTGTCAACGTGGCTTCACCGTTGTGCAGGCAATGGGGACCGAAGTCCGTGGTGATGATACCCGCATGGGCCGCGCACTCGTTCTGGGCCGTGGCTGAGATGGGGGCCGCTGCGAACAACAGGATCGCCAACAGGAAAATCGATTTTTGAAAAAGGGTGACGATGGGTGCCATTTTTATTGGGATAGGGTGAAGGGGGTTTGAAGGTAATGAGCCAACAACACCCGAAAGCCGCAGTTCGACGAACCGCCGGAAAACGCCTACCGGATGCCGTTCACGATCAATGTCTGCACCTGTTCGCCATGCTGGAATTCCACCGTGTCACCAGCTTTCCGGCCCAATAGGGCCTGTGCGATGGGTGCTGTGAAGGCGATCAGTCCTTCCGCGATCCGGGCCTCGTCAACGCCTACCAAGGTGAAGGTGCGCTCAATGCCTTGCCGGGGTCCGCCCGTGATGACGAAGTTCACGGTGCTCCCAAAGCGCACCTCATCATTGGGGCGCTCGTCGGATTCCACCTCGCGCGCGCTGGCGATCCGTGCCTCCAGCAAAGCCAGCCTGCCATTGATCTCGGCCAGTTCCCTTCGGCGAGACGGCCCCTCGGGCGTGTCCACTGCGGCGCGCTCCCGCTCCAATTGCGCCCGCTCTTCCCGCAACAGCTTCAGGCCGCGTGGTGTCACCAAGTTGTCCATGCCGGCAGGGATGGGTGCACGCGCAGGGATGAACACAGGTTCCTCCTGATCGTCCTCGCGTACGAATCCCCTGCTCATGCTGCTGGATATCTACTGTTGTCCTTGCGGCTTGATCGGAGCAGGGAGGGCACTGGGAACGTGGGTATGACCAACGGAAAGGGCCACCCCGATCCGGATGGCCCTTCCCGAAGCGGGGTGTTGGCGTTATTCCTTCGTGAACTTGGCCGTAAGGGTGCCTGATGCACCGTCCATTTTCAAAAGGTAGATGCCACTGCTCAAACCGGAAACATCGACAGTGCCGTTGACGAGCGCCGGCCGAGCGACTTCCTTTCCGGTCATGTCCGTGATGGCCACGTGGTCACCATTGATGATCCGGGTGGAACGAATGTGCAGGGTGTTCATCACCGGAGAAGGGAAGAGGCTCAACTCAGCAGCCGGTGCGCTTGCAACTCCAGTGGCCACATTGTTGTCGGGGTCTTCCACCACGGTGATCGTGCTGTTGATCTGTGGGTCGGCGACCGTGTTCACGATGCCGGACGGCCAGCGTATGGTGATGTTCGAGATGGCATCGTCCGTGCCGATGCCGAAGTGCGTGGTGAGGCTGCTCATGTAGCGGAAGCCGTCGCCGCTGCGCACATCGCGGATCTGCGTGCCCATGGCGCTTGTGATCTCCACCCGGGCGCCGATACCGTTCAAGTTACTTTCCGTACCCGTGGTGATGATCTTGATCCAGTTGTTGTCGTTGCCGTCGTTCAACCAGATGGAGTTGCCGTTCTGGATGTCGATGAAGCCGTCGTTGTTCAGGTCGCCCGTGGGGCCGTTGCCTGCGGGGATGTTGGTATAGGTGAACGTCATGTCGCCATTGTTCATCATCAGGGCGCCGCCACCGAGGATGTCGAGGTAGCCGTCGTTGTTGAAATCTCGCGTGATGAACTCGATGCTGGTGCCGTTGAAGAGGTCGTACCCGGATCCCGCCGTGATGTTGGTGAAGGTGCTGCCGTCATTGCGCATCAGCATGTGGCCTCCGCCTGAGAAGGAACTGGCGCCGATCATCACGTCCATGTCGCCGTCGTTGTCGAAGTCGCCCCAAGCACTGCTCCAGGATTGCTGGAAGCCGTCCAGGTGATTTTCCGGGGCCACATCGGTGAAGGTGCCATCACCGTTGTTCCGCCAGAGCTGGTCGATGCTCGCTGGTGATTGCGCGCCCCTGCATTTGGCGATGAACATGTCCAAGTTGCCATCGTTGTTGTAGTCGATCCAGATGCTGCCGTAGTTGCCTCCGTCCGGCGTGTCGCCCAAGCCTCCTTGGTGCCAGGTGTACGTGCCGTCCCCGTTGTTGATGTAATACACGTTCGGGGCCACGTCGTGGCAACTGAAGGCATCGAGGTTGCCGTCGTTGTTGATGTCCACCAAGTTGCTCCGCTGGCAGAAGATGTATTCGGGCTGGGAGAGCTCAGTGTAGCCGGTGCCATCGCCGTTGGCCAGCATGAAGGTGAGCCCGCTGCCGGCATACACCAGGTCGTTGTAGCCATTGCCATCGAGGTCACCTGCGCACATGCTCCAGGAAGGCTGGTAGTCCGCGTACGTGGTGGTGTAGATCGTATTGGTGAATCCGCCGCCCGCGTTCTGGTAATTGATGTTGATGTGGGTGTTGTCCACCGATACGGCATCATCAAGCCCATCACCGTTCATGTCCACTATGCAGTAGGCATATCCCGTGGTGTTGACGAACTGTTCCGAAAAGCCGTTGATCGAGGGTGCGGGCGCGGTCTTCAAGATCCGGAAGGTGAAGGCGGAGTCCGTCCATCGGTTGTCAAAGGCGATGATATAGGTGGTACCGGCCGTGACCGCGAAGGTGGTGACGGCCAGGTTCCCCGAGCCGGAATCATCATCACCGGCATAGCAGCTCAGGTTGCCGCAACTGCCGGTGTACACTTGGACGCGCGTATCGATGCCGGCGTTCTGGGGCAGGTCGGTGGTCACCGTGATGAAGGTGTCGATGGTGGCGGTATAACTGTACCACCTGCCCGCCGTGGCACCGCCGCCTCCCGAACTGCATACGGGGGTAGGGGCTTCCGGGCCATTGATCTGCGAAACATAGTAATCGCCCAATACGGCGGTTACGGCGGTCGCACAGGTGCCTTGTGCTTGGACATGCCATGCGGCCATCGAGATCGCAACGAGGAGTATGGTTCTTTTCATCGGGTGGTGGTTTGGAACGGTGAATGTAGTCCTATTGGCAGGTGTCCGGCATGGCGTCGATCCACTGGCCGATCAACGCGATGGCCTCCTCATGCCGCACCGTGCGGCCCATCAACGGCATGCGTTCGGCTTCCTCATTGGAGCTCATCCGGAAGTACAGCATCGAACGGGCCTTGTTGCCGGCGTAAACAATGTATTGCTGTGAAGGCTGGATGGGATCGTCCGGCGGCACGCAAACACCCAGGTTCACTGGATCGGTGGTCAGGTTCCAGTCAAAGCGTATGGGCCGATAATCGCAGTGGCGGCCCGTGGAGTGGCAGTGTGCGCAGTTGATGTCCAGGTATGCGCGGACGCGGCGCTCCACGGTCTCGTTGGGGTCGTCCCATTTGGCAACGGTCTCGATGTTGGTCGGATAACCGCTTTGCAGGTAGCCCTCCGCTTCCCATTTGGCCAGTTGGTTCATGGGGCCGTCCGCATAGTTCATGGTGGAATTCATGTTCTGCGGCTTCGGACCGATGGGGATCGGCTGGTCGTAATACTTGTGGCAGGTGAAGCATTCCGCCTCGGAAGGGATCCGGTAGATCTCGTCATGCCCCTGGCCGCCGGCATCATTCCAAGTAAGGGGGACATAGGAGCCGCTCAGGTTGTACACCGCCTCCGTCTGGTCATCGTTCCACACGTAGTCGGCGAAGATCCAAGCCCCGAATTTCTTGATCATCAGGCGGGTCTCCAGGATGCGGCGGGTGTTCCCGGGCTGCACATTGTCGTAATAGAAATTCTTGATGATCACCGCGCCCTCGGGGAAGTCGAACACCTCGCCGTCGGAGACATAGCTGGCCTTGCTCCCCGCAGGCATCCAAACGTAGCGCAGCTTATGCACATAATCGGTGAACAAGGGCGTGATCAGCTCATAGGGCAGCACGCCTTGCACCGGCTGCATTTCCGCCAAAGGTCCCTCAAAGAAGTTATAGTGCGACAGCGTGGAGTATGGCACCGAGTCCAAGTTGAAGACCACCGGGGAAGTGGGCGTTGGCGGGGTGGATGGCACGGGTTCCTCGGGATGATCCTTGCGGCAAGCGAGGAAAGACGCGACGACCACGCCAAGGAGGAGGAGCACGGACTTTTTTCCGATCATCTTTGGTAGTACAAGTATAAGGAGGCAGGGACAGCAAGTGTGACGAACGAAGGGCGGGTACCGTTGCCCGATGAAGGGCGGGGAGGGGAACGAAAAATGTAGAACCTGATCACCAGAGGCCAGTCAGCAGTCCCAGTTGGCAGCGGGCACCGATCCCCAACGGCAGTTCTCGGCGCCTCCGCGCCCTCGCCTGGGCGTAGCCGCTGCGGCGGAGCACGGTCGGCGGCCAATTCAACTTTACACTGCCGCCCTCCGCGAACATACACCCCACAAGCCCAGCATCGTCAAGCCTGCCACCACCAAGAGCACCTCGAAGCCCATCTTATAGCCGAAGAAGAGCTCCTGTGAATACATCCGGATAAAGTAGGTGATGATCGGTGCCGCGATACACACCCATGGCACCCAGCGCTCCTGTGGCACGCCCTTGAAGAAGATGCCGAACGCGAACAGGCCCAGCAGCGGCCCGTAGGTAAAGCCGGCGATGTCGAACAAGGTCTTGATCACCGTGGGCGTGGCCAACCAATGGAAGTAGAGGATGAAGAGCAGGAAGAGCACCGCCATGCCAAGGTGGACGCGCTGGCGCACGCGCTTCTGCCGGGCCTCGTCCCAGCCCCGGTCACGGATGCCGATGAGGTCGATGCAGGTGCTGGCGGTGAGCGCCGTGAGCGCGCCATCGGCACTGGGGAAGAGCGCGCTGATGAGGCCGATGATGAACATCAGGCCCAGCCACGGTGGGAAATGCTGCAAAGCGAGCGTGGGGAACACATCGTCCGAATGGCCCGGAATGGCTATGCCTTGGCGGTGCATGTACAGGTACAGCAATGAGCCCAGCAACAGGAAGAGCAGGTTCGCGCCCAGCAGGATCACGCTGAACACGCGCATGTTCTTCTTCGAGCCTTCCACGGTGGACACGCTGAGGTTCTTCTGCATCATCTCCTGGTCCAGCCCCGTCATGGCGATGGTGATGAAGATGCCCGCCAGCACCTGCTTCAGGAAGAAGCTGTCGCTGCGCCAATCCAGATCGAGAATGCGCATGCTGCCGTTCGCCTTCAGCTCCGGGAGCCAATCGCCCATGCCGCTGCTTTGCGTGATGTAGATGATGGTGCCGACCAAAGCGCCCAGCATGAACAAGGTCTGCAAGGTGTCCGTCCATACGATGGTCTTCACGCCGCCTTTCAGCGTGTAGAGCACGATCATCACCATCACAATGAAGGCCGTCACTTCAAAGGGCACGCCCATGGCGTCCAGCACGAAAAGCTGGATCACGTTCAGCACCACGAAGATCCGGATGGTGGCCCCGGCCAAGCGGCTCAGGATGAAGAACGAGGCACCGGTGCGGTAGCTCTGCATGCCGAAACGCTCCCGCAGGTAGCCGTAAATGCTGGTGAGCTGTAGCCGGTAGTACAGCGGCAGCAGCACGCCCGCCACCACCCAGTAGCCGATCGCGAAACCGAACACCAATTGGAAATACGTCCAAGCCTTGGCGTCCACATAACCCGGCACGCTGATGAAGGTGACGCCGCTGAGCGAGGTGCCGATCATCCCGAAGGCCACCACGTACCACAGGCTCTTGCGGTCGCCACTGTAGAAGCTGTGCTCCCCCGCGCCGCGCGAGGTGTACCACGCGATGCCCAACAGCACCAAGAAGTAACCGAGGACGATGGCAAGCAGCAGGTAAGGGCTCATGACCGGCAAAAGAACGTTGCGGGAAAGCCCTCCGCATCCTGTCCGTCTACGAGTTGTCCAGTGCTGGTTGTGGGATGCGATCCCTGAAGTGCGTTGTTCGGCATGGATGCGCTCCACTGACGTTTTCCTATTGGGCCGCATTTGCGGCGTGCAGACCTTCCGTGAGATCGCGATCTCCGAAGCCTTTCGGACCGTGGTTGCAGCACTTGTTTCCTTGCTTTGCTGATGGTTCGAGGTGCAATGATGCGGCTGTTAGAGAGCTTTGTGGTAGCTGCGGTAAGCTGGCCTGGTCTTTATTGTGGCTATGATCTTTGACGAAGGTGGGATAAGGTCAATGGAGGTAGTTTCGTCCGGAATGGCAGGGACCGGCAAAACCTATTTTCCGAATCTGGACGGGTTGCGCTTCATCGCCGCCAGCTTGGTGATCATCGGCCACATCGTTGGCGGAAAGCTGACCTTGGCTATTCCCGTGACGGCCTTCCTGCACTGGGAAATGCTCCGCCATCTGGGCGTACTTCTCTTCTTCTCTATCAGCGGCTTCCTCATCACCTACCTGATCTTGGAAGAAGAGCAGCGGTACGGGAAGATCCATGTTCTGAATTTCGAGGTCCGCAGGATCCTCCGGGTCTGGCCCTTGTATTTTCTCATGGTACTGCTGGCGCTCTTTGTCCTGCCCCGGCTTTCCCTCCTCCAAGTGCCCGATCTGCCCGCCCGGGAACAAATGGACAACCCCATGGGCAAGCTGGTGCTCTTTATGTTGTTCCTGCCCACCTTGGTCCCTTCTGTTTTTAGCAAGGTGTATTTTGCCTTGCACCTGTGGTCCATCGGCACGGAGGAGCATTTTTACTTGGTCTGGCCTTTTCTCCTGCGTGTTTTCAAACGCTACTGCTGGCTGCTCATGGCCGCTGTGTTCATCGGCTATGCGGTCGTGTACCGCTTGCTGTTCTCACCACTTGCCGAAGGGTTGTCCGGGATCGATCTTTTCAGGCCTTACTGGCAGAATTTCAATATCGATGTCATGGCCGTGGGGGGCCTTTGCGCTTGGTTGCTTTTCAAAAAAAGCGCTCTGCTCAAGGTGCTCTTGGACCGCAGGCTGTTCATCGTGGTGTTGATCACGGTGGTGGCGTGCATGGCCACCGGCACCAGGACGGCCCTCATAGGCTACCGGATGTACTCCGTGCTGTTCGGGCTGCTGGTGCTGAACCTCGCCGCGAACCCTTGGTTGATCAACGTGCTGGAGCACCCCGTCCTGCGCTACCTCGGTCGCATTTCCTATGGGCTGTACATCTACCACATGGTGGCCGTGATAGCCATCTTGAACATGGCTAAGCGTATGGATATCACCAGCGACCTTGTGACCTATCCCGTGGTCTTCGCCCTTTCCATCGCCATGGCAGCGCTTTCCTACCATTTTTTTGAATTGTTCTTCCTTCGGCTGAAAAACCGGTTCAGGCCGGGGAGGAGGGTATTGAGTACATGAGCCATCCTCCCTCGGAGGTCAAGATCCGGTTGCCTGCGCTCGAAGCCAAGCAGCGCGAACACCGGAAGTGAAGGGACCGGTCGGCTGCTATTGGGCCGGCATTTTTTCCAATATATCCGCCCATTTCGGTGCGTCCGATCGGTAGTGCTCCGTTGTGGGTGTTGAGTTCGGGCTGTTTTGCCACTTGCGGCCTAGCCGGAACCGCCTGTCAGACCTGTATATCGCGCCCGCTATCTGGCCTGCGTTTCCTTGGATTCCGCCCACCCACGGGGCTATCCTTGTTGAAATTGACAGCGCCATGGGAACATCGAAAATTCGCTACGGTCTTCACTGCCTGGTGCTCGCGGCCAACCTCTTGCCGTTTGCCGCTTCAGCACAGCAGCGCATATCTCCGGTCCACGGTAGAGGGTTCGTTAGCAATGTGGGGCAGGTCCTTGACCAGCACCACCTGCCGCATCCGGAAGTGCGTTATCTCTGGGCAGGAGGGACCGGCATGAACGTGCAGGTCCGCGACAATGGACTGAGCTATGACACCTATACGGCGGAGACCAAGGACGGCCCGGTGCATTTCCATCGCTTGGACATGTATGTCCTCAACGGCAGCGCAAATGCCCGATTGATCGGCGAGGCACCTCGGCCGGACCGCATCAACATCCATGGCTTCAATGCCGTGCCGCATTTTGATCGATTGCGCTACAATTCCATCTATCCCGGCATCGACATGGCCCTGTCGCAAAGCGGTGCCAATGGAGCGTTCAAATATGACCTGGTGCTGCATCCAGGAGCGGATGTCAATGCGGTGCAGCTCCGCTTTGAAGGTTATGACAGCGCGGTAGTCAACGAAAAATCGATGGATTTCTTCCTTTCCGGTAAGCATCTCACAGAATCGATCCCGCACAGTTGGACCCTTCCCGGGGGAAAGCCCGCGGACGTGCTCTACCGGGTAGTTGAGCAGGACGCGGAACATGTCGTGGTCGGCTTGGAATGGGCGGATGCCACGGACCACGGGCCGGACAGGACTTTGGTCGTGGATCCGGATCCCGTGATCGAATGGGCCACCTATTACGGCGATACGGCATACGATTCGGGACGGGCCATTGCAGTTCACCAAGTGACGGGAAGGGTGTATGTGGCGGGTGCCACAAGATCGATCGCCAACATCGCTACCGAAGGCACTTACGAATCCACCTTCCTGGGGGACATGGACGTGTTCGTCGCATGCTTCATGCCGCTCGGTTCCCTTCCGTGGGTCACCTACTACGGTGGTGAGAACTGGGATGTGCCCACGGGTATCGCCGTGGACAGTTTGAAGAACATCTACCTGATCGGTAACACTGCATCCACACTTGGTATTTCCACCGTCGGGGCGCAGCAAGAGGAGTTGGCCGGGGACACCGATGTGTTCGTGGCCAAATTCGACTCACTCGGACATCGCTTATGGGGCTCTTACATCGGCGGGCTCCTGAATGACAGCGCGGCGACCTTTGTGCTGGACGGGAAAGGCGGTTTCTTTCTCGCGGGCACTTCCGCAAGCACGGAATTCTTGGGTGATTCCGTACCGCCACTACATCCTCCTTCCGGCGGGAAGGATGCTTTCCTGACCCATATCGATAGTACAGGACATCGGACGTGGACCACCTTCTTCGGTGGTGCGGCGGATGACATCGGGAACGGGCTTGCCATGGACAGCACAGGCATCTGGCTTGCCGGCACCACCGCTTCCACAGCAGGCATCGCCTCGGACAGTGTGCATCAGGACAGCTTGGCCGGGATGAAGGATGCCTTCTTGGTGCGCATGGACAGTTCCGGCAACGTGCAATGGGCCACTTACTTCGGCGGGGCCGACAACGACGGGGCCATCAGCGTGGCTGCTGTGGGGAAGTCGGCTTTCATCACCGGGGAGACCTTTTCGGACTCGTTGGTCACGGACACGGCGGCGCACCAATGGCGCTATGGTGGCGGAGGTGATGTCTTCATCGCCCGGATCGACAGCGGCGGGGCATTGGCGTGGGCCACCTACCTCGGTGATAGCTCGGAAGACCGGTCGGCGCGCATCATCCGCGATCCCGGCGGGCAGGTGCGCGTGATCGGTACCACGGCCTCGGATTCCACCATCGCTACCGCTGGCGTGCCACTGGAGGAACTTCAAGGGGCCACGGATGTCTTCATCACCAAGTTCGACACCACCGGGCACCGTTTGTGGGGCGCGTATTTCGGCGGGCCGGGGGCGGACGAGGGAACGGATATCGCCGTGTTCGACGTGAACATCATGTTCTTCACAGGAACGACCTCCTCCGGATCCGGCATTTTCGACATGGGCGTGCGCGAGGCCCTGAGCGGGACCACCGATGCGTTCATCGCCCGCTTTCAACAGCACAATTGGAACTCCGGTGATTCCACGGCCGTCTGTGATACCTGTGTCTGCAATGGTTCGGGGCCGGGAGGAGGAGGAGGATGGCCCGACAGTCTCCACATCGATGGCCCCGACACCATTTTCGCCTGCACCGGCGATACCGTGCGCATCACATTCAACATCGATTCATTCCCGGACGGCTATGAACCCGTCTGGTACGACACCCACTGCGGCGACCCGCGCTACTTCCTGTATGTGGGCGACACGCTCGCGTTCGTGCCGGAGCACAGCATGTTCGTTGAATTGCGTGCGGAAAACGTTTTCGGCCCCAGCTCCTGCCAGGAGAAATTTATTTTGATCGAGGACCGTCCGATACCCTTGTTCTCCATTCCGTCCGGCGCATGCTTGGGAGACACTGTGCAGGGGTATGCTTACGGTGCGGACCACTATTCATGGAACGGTCCTGGTGATTTCACCTCCGATGAGCAGGAGCCGTCCATCATACCGCCATTTGCGGGTGACTCCCTGGTCTATCATGTCACCGCGTTCTCTCAGCATGGCTGCTCCAGCAGTGATAGCCTGATCGTGCAGGTGCTGCCGCCGCCGAACATCGATATCACCATCACCGGTGCGAGCTGCTACGGGGAAGCGGACGGCAGTATCGAGCTGATCCCGCTGGACACCGTTCCACTGAATTTTCTCTGGCCCACCACGGGATCCAATGAGGCTTCTCGCTCCGGTCTTGCAGCAGGGCAATATGTGGTGGTGACGAGCAATGCCCAATGTTCGCGAACAGATTCCCTTGTGGTCCCGCAACCAACCTATCCCATTGATTCCCTCGAGACCCATTACAGCACCTGCGGGAATGCGAACGGATGGGCCATGCTCGTCGTCAACCAAGCCTCGCCTCCATACCAATTCCTGTGGAGCAATGGGGACACTGTGGCTTTTGCCGATCCGTTGCTTGCGGGAAGCTATCAGGTGAAGCTAACGGACGCACTGGGCTGCGTGTACACCGAACAGGGCACCGTGATCGACCTGGGCTCGATGGCCTTGAGCGTATTCCCGGACACCGCGCTGGTGAACATCGTGGACAGCATCCAATTGGAAGCCGAACTGGTACCGTTGGACAGCACGACGGATTTCCACTGGTCGCCGCCGGAAGCCTTGAGCTGCACCGAATGCCTGACGCCGTATGCATCGCCGCAAAGCGACACTTGGTTCGTGTTCACGGCCACTTCGGCATACGGCTGCATGGTGGCGGATTCCGTGCTTTTGAACACTTGGTATACCTGCCCGGAGATCTTCGTGCCCACGATCTTTTCGCCAAACAATGACGGGCTGAACGATGACCTCTGTGTGCTGGGCGGTTGCATCGCGGAGTTCCAATTCACCATTACCGACAGATGGGGAGAGACGGTCTTCCAAACCGATGATCCCGCCCGGTGCTGGGACGGCAACCTCCGTGGCAGATCATTGAACGGTGGCCCCTTCCGGTACATGCTGCATGTGGTGAAGGACGACGGCACCGTGCTGGAAAGGGCCGGTGAAATACTGATCCGGCGATGAATCGCGATGAACATGTGGCATGTGGTTGCGTAATGGCCTTTATGCTTCTGGCGTCCGGGATCCAAGCGCAGGACGCTGTGTTCTCCGATCCGGCTACGGCTCCACTTGGGTTGAACCCGGCGTTGGCCGGTGCCGTCAACGATCTTCAAGTGACCCTTGTCCAGCGCACAAAGCGGAACCCGATCGGTGATCCTTTCCACACGTTGGCGGCAGGGGTGCATGGATGCGTGAAGCGGGGAAAAGAGCAAGGCACCACATCCGGCGGAAGGTTCGGCGCCGGGATCCAGTTCAGGAGCGACCGCACCACGGCCTTGAACACCACGGAGGTGGCGCTTGCCTTGGCCTACCACGTGCCGGTGACACGCAACAGCAGCGTAGGAGCGGGCCTGCAGGTGGGTTTGCTCCAGTTCGTGCAAGGCGGCCCGGACGGGCAGTGGGGCAGTCAATACGATGGTCTGCAATATGATCCTTCGATCCCTTCCGGTGAAGCCTCCGTGCGCGACCGGCATGCTGCCCTCGATCTGGGCGGCGGAGTGGTCTATGCCCTGCATTGGGGAGGTGGAAGGGATGCGGTGCAGAACCGCTTTACGGCTGGTGCCTCAGGCCAGCATCTCGCCCGTCCAAAGTTGTTCGCAGATCCCGCGCTGGGCCACATCGCTGTCCGCTGGTCCGGATTTGCACAAGCACGGCTGCTGCTGGGGAAGCCGACGAATTACCTTGTTCCAGCTGCGTATTTCTTTGCGCAAGGTCCAAGCACCATGATGCTCGCGGGAAGCTCGTTCGGCCACGTGTTCGGCCCTGCGAAGTCCTTCCAGAACGAAGCCGTGCAAGTGAAGGTGGAGCTCGGCGCTTCTTGGCGCAGCGACGGTGCTGTGGTGGCGCAAATGGCAGTGCGTTGGTCTGCTTTCTCCATATCCTTGGCTTACGACGTGCCAACCTTCAGCACCATGGCCCGGAAGAGCGCCACCGAAGTAGCACTGGGTTATGCCATGGAACCGCAGGAACGGTGATAGAGGGGTTCTGCGCCTCCGCTGCCAGACTTTGAATTTCGTTGCGATCGTTGCGGGCGTTGCGGTCAAACTTTCGCATTCGTAGCTCTTCACCTCCGCAGGCCGTGCTGCATCGTTGTACCCTTCGTGTACTTCAAGGTACAGCTCGTATTTCTCCGTGTTTCTGTGCCTCTGTGGTAAAAAAACCTACCCGTCACTACCTTCGCCGCATGGCACAAAAGCCCTCCACGCCCAAGGGTACCCGCGATTTCTCCCCACAGGAGATGCTCCGTCGCAAGTACATTTTCAATACCATCGAAACGGTGTTCCGCAAGTACGGCTTCCTGCCGCTGGAGACCCCCGCAATGGAGAACCTCAGCACCCTCACCGGCAAGTACGGCGAGGAGGGCGACCGCTTGATCTTCAAGGTGCTCAACAGCGGAGATTTTATGCAGGAGGTGAATGAGAAATTCGAGGCAAAGTATGGAACGAAGCCTGTTGAACTCTCCATTGCAGTCTTCAATGATATGCGAGCGATGATAGCGCAGGTAAAAGCCACCGAGCTTTCCGAGAAGGCCCTGCGCTACGACCTCACCGTGCCCTTTGCACGCTACGTGGTGCAGCATCAGAACGAGATCACCTTCCCCTTCAAACGCTACCAGATCCAGCCCGTGTGGCGTGCGGATCGCCCGCAGAAGGGCCGCTACCGCGAGTTCTATCAATGCGATGCGGACGTGATCGGCAGCAAGAGCCTGCTGAACGAGATCGAGCTCGTGCAGTTGATCGATGACGTCTTCTCCGCGCTGAACTTGCAGGTGGCCGTGAAGATCAACGACCGCAAGGTGCTCAGTGCCATCGCCGAGATCAGCGGGCAACCGGAGAAGGTCGTTGACATGGTGACTGCGATAGACAAGCTGGACAAGATCGGTCAGGAGAAAGTGGAGGAGGAGATGCGCGCCAAGGGTATTACGGATACCGCGCTGGCCACTATCGCACCGCTCTTCAGGCTCAGCGGCACGTGGTCGGAGCAAAAGAAAAAGCTCGATGATTGGCTAGGCAGTGTGCCCCTCGCGCAGGAAGGGCTGAAGAACTTGTCCGCCATCTTTGATGCTGTGGGAACACTGAAGAGCGCTACGCTGGAGTTCGACCCTACGCTTGCCCGAGGCCTCGACTATTACACGGGTGCCATCTTTGAGGTGAAATCCTTGGAAGGGAGCATGCCGGGCAGCATTTGCGGTGGTGGCCGGTACGACGATCTCACAGGCATCTTCGGCCTGAAGAACATGAGCGGCGTGGGCATCAGCTTCGGCGCGGACCGCATTTACGACGTGCTGCTGGAGACGAACAAATTCCCTGCGGAATTGGGCGAAAGCACGAAGCTGCTCTTTGCGAACTTCGGCGAGGCGGAGGCCCTGCATTGCCTCAAACTCCTGCGCCAAGTGCGCGATGTCGGCATTGCCGCAGAGCTCTACCCCGACGCGGTGAAGATGGCCAAGCAATTCAAGTACGCCGATGACAAAGGCATCCCCTTCGTGGCCATCATCGGGGAGAATGAAATGAAGCAAGGCATCGTGACCGTGAAGGACATGAAGAGCGGCGAGCAGAAAGCGGTGAAGGAGGGGGAGTTGTTGTCGATGCTCGGATAGTGCTAGATGAAAGAGATCCAGCGGGCATAGGAGTCTTCCCGTTCCGGTAAAGCGATGCAGTTACCGGAATGGTAACACTCTGTACCTTTGCACCAATTCGTTCAACGTGCGGATCATAGCCAAACGGACTTTACGGGATTTTTGGACCAAGCATGCCGATTGCGAACAGCAGTTGAAAGCATGGTTCAGGGAAACTGAAACGGCAGGATGGAAAAATGTCAACGCATTGAAAAAGGACCATCCGAACGCAAGCATTCTTCAAGGGAATCGCATTGCATTCAACATCAAAGGCAACAAGTACAGGTTGATCGTCAGGTTCAACTTCGATTTCCAGCTCGGTTGGATCCGCTTTATCGGCACCCATGCCGAGTATGACAAGATCAACGCAAACACCATTTGAGATGACCATCACCCCGATCCGGAACGAGAAGGATTATCAAGCGGCGCTGAAGCGGCTGGATAAGATCTTTGATGCCAAGAAAGGTTCCAAGGAAGGCGATGAGCTGGAAGTGCTGGCCATTCTCATCGATGCATACGAAAATGCACATTTTCCCATCGGTATGCCGGACCCGATCGAAGCCATAAAATTTCGCATGGAGCAAATGGGCATGAAGCAGAAGGACCTGGCCGATGCCATGGGCTTCAAAAGTCGTGTTAGCGAGGTGTTGAACCGAAAACGGAAGCTAACCTTGGAGATGATCAGGAAACTCAATGAAGTGCTGAGGATCCCCACTGAAGTCCTTGTCCAGAAATACTGAGGCGCATTATCGCCGCATACCATGTCTAAGCCCCATCAAATAGGAACCATCGGCCTCGAACTCGCCGAGCTTGGCCACATTCTTTCATCCCGCAGCCCCATCGCGCTCAGCAAGGACGCAACGGCTGCCGTGAAGCGCTGTCACGCCTACCTGCGCGACCGCCTGAAGAAGAGCGACGCGCCGATCTACGGCGTGAACACGGGCTTCGGTGCGTTGGCCGATACCAGCATTCCAAAGGACAAGCTCGCCCAGCTCCAGAAGAACCTCGTGATGAGCCACGCCTGCGGAACCGGTGATCCCGTTCCGGCGGAGATCGTGCGGGCCATGCTGGTGCTGAAGGTGCAGAACATGGCCTTCGGACACAGTGCCGTGGCCATCGGTACAGTGCAACGCTACATCGACATGCACAATGCCGACATGCTGCCGGTGGTGTATGAGCGCGGTTCGCTCGGTGCTTCAGGTGATCTCGCGCCCTTGGCGCATCTGGCGTTGCCGCTGATCGGCTTAGGTGAGGTGGTGCTGAAGGGCAAGCGCATGAAAGCCACGAAGGCCTTGAAGCAGTTGAGCTGGGAGCCGCTCGAACTCGGCCCCAAGGAAGGCCTGGCGCTGCTGAACGGCACGCAGTTCATGTGTGCATATGCGTCGTTGCTCACGCTAAAGTCCAACCGGCTGGCGCACATCGCCGATGTCATCGCTGCGATGTCGCTCGATGCGTTCGATGGTCGCACGGAGCCGTTCCATGCCTCAGTGCATGCGGTGCGCCCGCATCCCGGGCAGGCCGTGGTGGCCGGGCATGTCCGTGATCTGCTGAAAGGCAGTGACATCGCGAAGCGCACCAAGAAACACGTGCAGGACCCGTACTCCTTCCGCTGTGTCCCTCAGGTCCACGGCGCATCGCGCGATACCATCGCCTACGTGGAGCGCGTGGTGGAACGCGAATTGGAGTCCGTTACCGACAATCCCACCGTCTTCGATGACGAGGACTTGATCATGAGCGCAGGTAATTTCCACGGCCAACCGTTGGCGCTGGCATTGGACTTTCTGGCCATCGCCCTCGCTGAGTTCGGCAGCATCAGTGAGCGCCGCACTTACAAGTTGCTCAGCGGCCAGCGCGGATTACCGGCGTTCCTAGTGGCGCATCCCGGGCTGAACAGCGGCTTCATGATCCCGCAGTACGCATCGGCTTCATTGGTGAGCGCCAACAAGCAGCGCTGCATGCCCAATAGCGTGGACACCATCGACAGCAGCAACGGGCAAGAAGATCATGTGAGCATGGGCGCCGCTGCCGCGATCAAGACATGGCAGGTGGCGGAAGACGTGGAACGGATCCTCGCGATCGAACTCTTCACCGCTGCACAGGCCTTGGATTTCCGGAAGCCGTTGAGATCTTCCAAAGCGATCGAGGCGTTGCACGCTTCTCTCCGGAAGCAAGTTCCCTTCGTGGAGGAGGATGTGGTGATGCACGAACTGATGGAGAATGCACTGGCGTTCGTTCGATCTTCTGATCGTCTTATTGTCTGATCGTCTGATCTCGAGCATGACCGTCTATTTCCTTCCCGGCGTGGGCTGCGACAAGCGGCTCTTCTCGCGCATCAAGCTGCCGGGCCATGAGATGGTCATGCTCGAATGGCCGCCTTTCCCCAAAAGGTGCACGTTGGAGGAACTGGCCGCTGAAATGCGTTCGGGAGTGGACGGAACGAAGCCGCACATGCTGGCAGGCGTTAGCCTGGGTGGCATGGTGGCACAGGAGCTTGCACTGCTGACCAAGCCCGAAAAGGTCATCCTCATCTCCACGTGGACCGGGCCGCACGAGTGGCCGAGGCAGGTGCATGTGATGAAGTCACTGGGGGGCACATGCTTGATCGGCAGGTTCACCATGTGGGCCACGTGGCCGTTCAAACGGTTCCTGGGCTTACGCGACCGCATTTCGGACCAGCTGCTCTGGGACATGGCGAAGAAGGAGACCGCGGCCAAGATCCGTCGCGGCGTGGAGGCCGTGCTGCGCTGGAAAGGCACGCGCTGGAAGGGCCCCGTGGCGCGCATACACGGCACCAATGACCAAGCCATTCCCATGAGGTTCCCGGTGGACCATGCCGTAGAGGGCGGAGGGCATGTCATGGTGCTGACCCGTGCGGAGGAAATTTCGCGGTGGATGCAGGAGGTGATCAACGCTTAGCACGACATTCACGCCCCGGATGGAAGACCTCTTTACCCTCAATGCGCTAGTGAGCCTGATCACCCTGGCTTTGCTCGAGATCGTGCTCGGCATCGACAATGTGATCTTCGTCAGCATCATCCTCGGCCGTATGTCGGAGCAGGACCGTGCTCGCGGCCGCAGGCTCTGGATGATCTACGGGATCCTCATGCGCTGTGCCCTGTTGCTGGGCCTCACCACGCTCGTGAAGCATGGCGACACCGCGCTGTTCGGCATCGCCGGATACGATTTCACCCTTCGGCACGTGATCCTCTTCGCGGGCGGCCTCTTCCTCCTTTACAAGGCCGTAATGGAGATCCATGACAAGTTGGAAGGGGAGGAGGGGCACAAGGAAACCAGCATTAAGGCCAAGAGTTTCGGCGCGTTGATGGCCCAGGTCATTCTCGTGGACGCGGTGTTCTCCTTCGATAGCATCCTCACCGCCATCGGTCTCGGCAGCCATGTGGAGGTGATGATCGCCGCGGTGGTGATCGCCATGTTCGTGATGTTCTTCTTCGCGCAGGCCATCAGCAGCTTCATCGAAAAGCACCCCACTTTGAAAATGCTCGCGCTCTCCTTCTTGGTAATGGTGGGCTTCATGCTCTTCTTCGAGGGCCTCGAACCCCTGCACCACAGCGAGATCCCGAAGGGTTACGCCTACATCGCCATGGCCTTCAGCTTCGGTGTGGAGCTGTTGAACATGAAGGTGAGGAAGGCGAGGACTTAGGTGTCAGTTGTCCGTTGTCCCTTGTCAGGCGTTCTCAATGGGTCGTCCGGCGTGCGCGTTGCGGTCAGTTGCAAGGCGTGAAATGCACTGAGAAACCAAATGAGCACGGATCAGCTTGCCGGACCTGACAACTGACAACAGACCACTGACAACTGTTCAATTAATTCCACCCCCGAAAACGTACTGCACCATGTTGGCCCCCATGCGCAATGCGGTGGTGTGCAGCTCCGGCGGGTCGTTGTGTACATCGCGGTCCTCCCAGCCGTCGCCGAGGTCGCATTGGTAGTCGTAGAAGCAGACCAAGCGACCTTCCCAGATGAGGCCGAAGCCTTGCGCGGGCAGGCCATCGTGCTCGTGGATCTTCGGAAGGCCTTTTGGGAAGTCGAACTTCTGGTGGTATATGGGATGCGCGAAAGGCAGCTCCATGAACTCCAGCTCGGGGAACACCATTTTCATGGCGGGACGTAGGAACTTGTCGATGCCGTAGTTGTCGCTCACGTGCAGGAAGCCGCCGCCAATGAGGTAATTGCGCAAGTTTTCCGCCTCCTGTGGGCTGAAGGTGATGTTGCCATGGCCGGTGGCATCGAGCCACGGATAGGTGAAGATGTCAGGGCTGCCCACGTCCACGTTCGGCACGTCGGTGTTGATGTTCATGCCCAACTGCTCGTTACAGAATTTCACGAGGTTCGGCACGGCGGTGGGGTTGGCGTACCAGTCGCCGCCGCCGTTGTACTTCATCACTGCCAGTTGGTAGGTGCCTTGGGCGCATATGGCCACGACGCTCAAAGCACAGGCCGCAACAGCGAGGAACCGGATCTTCATGGTGCGAAGTTACCGTCAACGCTGTGCAAAGCCCATCCATGTGCAGGCCAAATGCCCGCGCTCGCGTTTTTCGCGAGTGCGTTGTTGTGCGCCGCCTCCGGCGGTTCCCAACGTATTCATGCGATCTGCGATCAACGCTGTGCGAAGCTCATCCACGTGCATGCCGCTATCGCTGCTGTCTCCGTGCGCAATCGGGACTTGCCCAAGCTCACCGCCTGAAATCCGTTCGCGATCAGCCATTCCGCCTCCTCCGGGGTGAAGTCGCCTTCGGGACCGATCACAATTAGCGCGTCCTGTTCCGGGTCGTAGGCCGAGGTGAGATCCGCATGGTCGCCATCGCACCAGCCAAAGAATTTCTGGTGCGTGGTCGTGGAATCCAAGTCTTTCAGCTTGATCAGATCGTCGAGCTGCGGCAGCCATTTGCGCTGGCTCTGTTTCATAGCCCCCACCAGCACCTTTTCCATGCGGTCGTGGCGGAGCTTACTCCGCTCCGTGCGGTGCGTGAGGACCGGAGTGATGCGGTCCACGCCGATCTCCGTGGCTTTCTCCAGGAACCACTCGAAGCGTTCCATCTGCTTGGTGGGCGCCACGGCGATGTGGATGTGTGCAGTGCGTTCCGGTCCCACACTGTCCTTTCGTGCAATACGCGCCAAGCACCTGCACTTTGTCGCTTCCTCGATCTCCGCTTCCGCGAAGCCGCCATTCCCGTCCAGTAGGCCGATCGGATCTCCCACGGAAAGCCGAAGCACGTTCACAGCGTGGTGAGCCTCCTCAGCGGGAAGCTCCGCCACGAGCTGGCTCAGGTCAGGACAGTGGAACAAGTGCATGCGATGTCCGCTATCACTCTCCGCCCGGTCCATGGGCTTCCGGCTCTTCCATGATCTTGGCACCTTTCAGCGAGGTGCTGTCCGCGATGCCGCCGAGCACCTCGATGTTCACGCCATCGCTAAGGCCCGTCTTCACGTAGGTCTTTTTCCAGTCCTTGCCGTTCATCACTTCCACGAAGGCGCTGTCGCCCTTGTCGTTGAAGGTGATCACGCTTTCCGGGATGCTCCTCACACTGTCGCGCCGGTCCAGTACGATGTCGGCATTGGCGCTGTAGCCTGCGCGCAGGGTCTGGCCCTCCTTCACGTTCACCGCCGCACGGATCTCGAATTGGATGGCACCGTTGTCCTCCACGCCTTTCGGGGCGATGTACTCCAGATCGGCATCCCAAGTGGCGCTGTCGATGGCGCCCACGGTGATCACCGCAGGCATGCCGAGACGCACTTTGCCCACCTCGCTCTCGTCAACGTTGCCCTTGAAGATCAGGTCGTTCATGTCGGCCACGGTGGCGATGGTGGTGCCCTCGTTGAAGTTGTTCCGCTCGATCACGCTGGTGCCCACCTTCACGGGCACGTCCAGCACCATGCCGGTGATGGTGCTGCGCACGATGGTGTTGCTGGCGCTGCCGCTGTTCTTGCTGATACCGTCGCGCACCAATTGCAGGGCGTCCTGTGCGGCGCTCTGCTCCTGCTTGACGTTGCGCAGCGCGATGTCGTAGGTCTGCATTTCGCTCGCTGAGATCACGCCTTTGTCGGCAAGCGGTTTGTTGCGGTCATAGTTCAGCTGCGCATTGGTCACGGCGATGGCGGCACTGTTCACCCGGCTCTCGGCCTGGTTCAGTGAGAGCATGTCCGGCACGATCTGGATCTGCGCCAGCTTGTCGCCCTCCTTCACCTTTTGCCCGGCCTCCACGAAAAGTTGCCGGATCACGCCGCTCACCACCGGCTTGATGTCGATCTCCTGCCGCGGCTCGATGGTGCCGTTGGCCACGGTCTTCTTAATGATGGTGGCCACGGACGGCTTCACCACCTTGTAGGCGGGCGGCTTGGTCACGCTCTTCTGGTAGAGGAACCAGAGCGTCCAGAGGAAGAGGACGATGAGCAGGGCGAGGAGGAGGTACTTGAGGGCTTTTTTCATGCTTGAAGCGCCGAAGCTCGGCGAAGGCGTTTTGTTGTTGTTGGGGCGGGCAGGGGCGAACGTATGGGCGGTGCATGCATCGCCCATACACGCCCCTACTCCGCTCTGAGGGCGTCCACGGGTTTAATGCTTAAGGCACGACGTGCGGGGATGTAACCGGCGATGAGGCCGCTGATGATCAGAACGACGAGGGCGACCACCGCGACGTTCAGTTTTACTTCCGGGTTCTTGAAGAAGCCCCCTTGGATTCCGATGGCGTTGATCCCTTCCAGGGTGCCCACTCCCGCGAGCAGCCCGAAGTAGCCCGCTATGAAGGTGAGCGTGAGCGCTTCGAGCATGATCTGCCCGGTGATGTTGCCCGGGCGCGCGCCGATGCTCCTGCGGATCCCGATCTCCTTGGTGCGCTCCTTCACGATCACCAGCATGATGTTGCTGATGCCGATGACGCCCGCGATCAGCGTGAGGATCCCCACGAACCAGCTGAGCGCCGCGATCGCAACGAAGAGCATGTTCATCTGCTGGAATTTCTCCTGCAGGTTGAACCCGCCAAAGGCCAACGGGTCGTTCGGGTCCACCTTGTGGCGCTTCGCCATCACTTTTATCACCTCTGTTTGGATGTCGCTCACTTCCACACCGGGCTTCGCGCTGATGCTGAACCAGTGTACCATGTTCATGCTGTTGAACGCCTTTTGGAAAGTGCTGAAGGGGATGAAGATGGTGCTGCCCTGCCCGTCGTCGTGCATGGCGGAAGCCTTCGGCACATGGACGCCCACCACTTGGAAGTAGACACCTTGGATCCGGATGTATTTCCCCAGCGGGTCCTCGCTGCCGAAAAGTCCCTCCACCACTTTCGGCCCGATCACGCAAACCTTACGGTCGTCCCGGATGTCCTTCTCGTTCAGGAAGCGCCCTTTGGTGATGTCCGATGCTTGGAAGTGCAGCACCTCAGGCATGTCCCCATTCACGCTGAAGCCGCCGTTCTTGTCCTTATAGTTCACGTTGTTCGCGCCCCGGTAGCCACCGAGCTGCAGCCGTGGCGCCACTTGGTCCACGCCTTCCACGGCCTTGATGGCGGCGATATCCCCGTTGTCGAAGTTGAAATACCGCCCTCGCTTGAAGCCCGCGTATGGCAACGAGGTGGTCTGCGTCCACATGAAGCAGCTGTTAGTGGCCCAGCCGGAGAAGCCGCTCAGCACGCCGTTGCTCAGGCCCTGGCCCATGCCGAGCATGATCACCAGCATGAAGATGCCCCAGAACACGCCGAACATGGTGAGCCCGCTGCGGAGCTTGTTGCGGCTCAACGTCATCCAGATCTCGCTCCAGCGCTCGCTATCGAACATGGGGGAGAGGTGTGTTTTCACCACAGAGGCACGGAGGAGTGGATCTTTTGAATGGAACGGTACAGGGTACTGGGTACCGAGTACAGGGTACCGTGCGGCGAAGCGGTCGCAAGAACCTGTCAGTACCCGGTACCTGATACCCAGTACCCGGTACCGGAACCACCAGACACCAATTCTCTGTGCCCTCCATGCCTCTGTGGTGAACCATCTTCATTCGTCCCGGAGTGCTTCAATGGGCCGTATGGCCGCCGCCCTTCGCGCAGGGATCAAACCTGCCAGGGCGCCGGCCACGATCAGCACCGCCGTGGCATAGAGCGCCACACGGATGTCGATGGTCGGGTTGCGGAACATCTCGTTGCCGGGGATCCCCTTCGCCAGTGTTTCCAGCAGGCCCACGCCGCAGACCAGCCCGAAGTAGCCTGCCATGGCGCTGACGAAGACCGCTTCCATGATCACCTGGCCCACCACGTTCGCCGGCGTGGCGCCCAAGGCCTTGCGGATGCCGATCTCCTTGGTGCGGTCCTTCACCACGATCAGCATGATGTTGCTCACGCCCACGATGCCTGCCACGATGGTGCCGATGCCGATCATCCACAGAAAGGCATTGATGCCGCCGAAGATGCTCCCGAAGGTGGCCGCGTTCTCCACGTTATTGTTCACGTACACCGCACGGTCGTCCGTGGGGTCGAAGTGGTGCCGTGCGGCGAGCACGCCGACCGCTCGTTTCGCGGCTATTTCGGCCCCCACCAAGGATCCGTCACTGAAGCTGAACATGATCTTGTCCACCGTCTGCTGCGCGTTGAACACCCGCTGGGACACGCTCAATGGGATGAACACCTGACTGCTCTGGTTCATGCCCCGTCCGCCAGCCTCGAAGCGGTAAACTCCCACCACTTGGAAAGGGATGTTGTTCACCTGCACCCATTGATTGATCGGGTCCTCGCCCTTGAACAGCGCGTCCCGTGAATCTTCCGCGAGAATGATCACTTTGCGCGTCCGTAGCTGGTCCATCGTATTGATGAAGCGTCCCTCGACGATCTGCTGCTCCTGCAAGTAGGAGATCTCCGGCGTCACCCCGCTGATGCTGAAGTTGCCGTAGTTCTTGCCCCGGCTCAAGGTGCTGTTGCCGCGCCACACCCGCAAATTGCCGCTGATGTGCTCCAGCCCGGGTATCGCTGTCCGAAGGGCCGCCACGTCGCGCGTGTCCAATTGTACCGGACGGTTCACCGCCAGGCCCTGCCAAGGCTTGGTGGTCTCCCCGCCGTAAAGCGTGATGGTGTTCATCGCCGTGTCCCGGAAGTTGTAGCTGAATCCGTTCTGCAGTCCCGCGCCCGTGCCCAGCAGGATGATCAGCATGAAGATGCCCCAGAACACGCTGAAGCCGGTGAGCACCGTCCGCAATTTGTTCTTGCCGATGGTGTCGAAGATCTCCGCCCATTTCTCAGCGTCGAACATCCGCGCCCTCGGTTATGGGTTGCCCGTCGTGGCTTTCGATCTCGCCGTCCTTCAACCGGATGATGCGCTGCGTCCGCTGGGCCACCTCCGATTCGTGCGTCACGATCACCAAGGTCATCCCCAGGTCCGTGTTCACTTTCTGCAGCAGGTCCATCACTTCGATACCGGTGGTGCTGTCCAGCGCTCCCGTCGGCTCGTCCGCTAGGATCACCTTGGGATCGGCGATCAAGGCGCGTGCGATGGCCACGCGCTGTTTCTGCCCCCCGCTCATCTCGTTCGGCATGTGCTTGGCCCAATCGCGCAGGCCCACATTGGCCAGCATCTCCACCGCCATCTCGTTCCTCTTGCGGCTCGAAACCCCTTGGTAGTACAGCGGCAAGGCCACGTTCTCCATGGCGTTCTTGAAGGCGATGAGGTTGAAGCTCTGGAAGACGAAGCCGATGTACTTGCTCCGCAGTTCCGCGGCCCGCGTTTCGCTGAGGTCCTTGATCGGCAGCCCGTCCAGCAGGTACTCCCCGCTGTCCGGATTGTCCAAGATGCCGATGATGTTCAGCAGCGTGCTCTTCCCGGAGCCCGAGGAACCCATGATGCTCACCATTTCACCCTTGCGGATGTGCAGGTCCACACCCTTCAGTACTTCAAGGGTGTTGCTCCCCATGCGGTAGGACTTGCGGATGTTCTTCAGTTGAAGCATGCTCTGGATTCGGGTCCACGAAAGTACCGGTCAACGCCCATGCCATGAAGCTCCTTACATGAACGGTTGTCCACCTGTGCGAACGGAGGCCCGCGCACCTCGGAACGCAGGCAATGGTTTTGGCACAACCCTTGCCATTCCCCACGCGATCTACATTCGCGGACCAAACGCCATCAGATGATACGTATTTCCACTTTCGCTTTAGCTTCCTTCACGTGTTTAGCCGGGCTTTTCGCACAGACCAGCGACATCGTGGTCTTCTCCGATGCGGGTGAGAAGTTCACTCTGGTCATTGATGGGGATGTGAAGAACGATGTGCCCGCAACACGGGTGGTCGCCACCGGTATCAGGAACGAAACACCGATGCTGGCCGTGAACTTCGAGGACAAGGCCATTCCTGCGCTGAAGCAGAACGGATGGATGGAGCCGGGCACGGAGTACACCTTGCGGATCACCACCAACAAGAAGGGCCAGCGCGTGCTGCGCATGCAAGGGCAGGCCCCGTTGGGAAGCGCCGCGTCGAATTCCGCGGGAAAGCCCGTGCCCACCGAGTTTGTTGAGGATGTAGAGGCCCCAGTGCGCACCACGCAGACCATTGTGGCCGATGCCCCGGTGGGCACGCAGACCACCACCACCGTCACCGAGGGCGGCACGGGTGAGCGCGTGAACATGAACGTCGGGGTCAACGGGATCGGCATGAACGTAGGGGTGAACGTTACCGACGGCACGGGCGGCACAATGACGACAACGACCACAACGACCACCACCTATTCACAGTCGGGCACCTTGATCAACGAAGATCCCACATTGCCCATCGAAGAAGAGCCGATCACCACCACCGGATGCATGCGGGCGATGAGCCCCGCTGATTTCCAGGATGCCAAAACCAGCATTGCCTCGAAGGGCTTCGAGGAGACCAAGCTCACCTTGGCCAAACAGATCGGCGGCAGCAACTGCTTCACCTCCGCCCAGGTGAAGGACATCATGGAGCTCTTCGGCTTCGAGGACAGCAAGCTCGATTTCGCCAAGTTCGCATACGACCATGTGATCGACGTGAACAACTACTACAAAGTGAACGATGCCTTCGGCTTCTCCAGCTCCGTGGACGAGCTGGACAAGTACATACAAGGCCGTTGAACCGGTCCCAACCCTTCATCACCACAGGATGAAAACCGCATTGACAGCACTTACCTTCTTCGCGATCTTCCTCGCTGCCTGCTCGGGGTCCAAGTCCTTTTCCAAAAAGGCCGCCAAGCTGGATGAGAGCGGCATGTACGCGGAGGCCGCGGACATGTACCTGCAAAGCGCCGTGCGCAACGCCAAGAACATCGATGCCAAGATCGGCCTGAAGAAGACCGGGCAGACGCTGATGAACGACAAGCTCAGCACCTTCTTCAAAGCCTTCAGCCTCGGCACGGACAAGGAGGCTGCGGTGAACGCCTACCTAGATGCCAAGGACTATCAGGACCGGGTACAACGTGCGGGTGTCACCTTGGAGATCCCGGACAGCTATGCCACGGATTTCAAACAGGTGAAAGGGGAGTACCTCGTCCAGTTGTACACCCAAGGCCACGATCTACTGGATAAAAAGGACTATGCCACCGCCGAGGCCGTGTTCTCCAAGATCGGCAAGCTGGAGCCGGGGTACAAGGATGCTGGAAGCTTGCAGGACATCGCCTACTTGGAGCCGCTCTACGTTTCGGGCAAGGCGGCCTTGCAGGCGGGGCAGTACCGCAAGGCCTACACCGACCTCGAAAGGGTGGTGACGAGAAGCGCGGATTACAAGGATGCCGCAGCACTGAAAGCGGAATGCGTGCAAAAGGGCAGGTACGCCATTGCCGTGCTTCCTTTCAATACGGCGGGCAGCAGGGTGCAAACGGCGCAGGCGGCCACCTTACAGGCGTACGTCACCTCCGCGCTCACGGACGTCAACGACCCGTTCATCCAGGTGGTGGACCGGGACAACATCCAAAGGATCCTGGACGAACAGCGCATGGGAATGAGCGGCGTGGTGGACGAGAGCACCGCCGTGAGCGCAGGGAAGTTGTTGGGCGCGCAGGCCGTGGTGATGGGCACGGTGATCACGTACACGGAGCAGCCGGGCAAAACGAAGCGCAGCACCAAGGACGGTTATGAAAGCTACCAGGTGAAGGTCCTCAACAAGGAGACCAACAACTACTCCTATGACACGCGGTACAAACCGGCGAAGTACAACGAGTACTACCAGGAGAACAAGACCAATATCTCGTTCAGCTACAAGTTGGTTTCCTTGGAGACCGGTCAGGTGCTCATGAGCAAGGTGGTCGACAAGCAGGCCGACGATCACGCCTATTACGCCACCTACGATGGCAATGCCAAGGCGCTGTTCCCCATGTTGAACGGAGCGGTGAACACCAACAGCAGTGCGCGACAACAGTTGACTTCGTTGTTGGGCGCACCGCGGGAAGTGAAGTCCACTGCCGACCTTGGCACTGAGCTTCTGCGGAACACGTCAGTGGTGATGGCCAACAGCATTCAGCAGGAAATTGCGAGCAAACTGCCATGATCGGGGCCGGTAGGCAAAGGACGTTGGGCTTCCGGAAGGGCCAGGCCGTGATGGCCTTCGCTTTCCTTGCCACCGTGCTTTTCGCTGCGTGCAAGTCCAACCGGCCAACGGTACAGGTTGAAACGCCCGTGGCCACCGAAGCGCAGCGCCCCGCCTGGGTGAATGCGCGCCCTGTGGCCGATGCCGACTACATCGGGATCGGCCAATGCCCGAAGAACCGGCCGGATGTCCAGGAGACCGCCAAGAAGAACGCACTGAACGACCTCGCGAGCGAGATCAGCGTCACCGTGGAAGGCAACAGCCTGCTCTACACGCTGGACCGCAAGTACAAGTTCGACGAGGAGTTCACCAGCACCATCAACACCAGCACCAAGGAACGGATCGAGGGCTACGAGCTGGTGGACAGCTATGACGGGCCCGATAATTACTGGGTGTATTACCGGCTGAGCAAAAGCGAGCACGCACGCATCAAGGCCGCACGCAAGCAGAAGGCCATCGATCAGGCCACCGACCTCTATGGCCGGGCCAAGAGCAGCCTTGCCAGCGGTGATATGAAGACCGCGTTCGACCTGGACCTCCGCGCGTTGATCGCCATGAAGGAGTACTGGGGCGAGAGCGATCAGGTCATGCTGGACGGCAAACAAGTGCCCTTAGCGAACCAGTTGTTCAGTGACCTGCAAGGCATGACAAGCGGCGTGCGCTTAACGGTGCTGCCGGAGCGTTGTGCGTTGAACTGGTCCAACCGTTTCAAGCGGGAAATGCTCATCTCCGCCACGCTCTCCCCGGCGGGACATGCATTGGCCCAACTGCCCATCACCATCGAGTTCCCCGGGCAGGCCGGCAAAGTCACCGAAAGCCGCAACACCGATACGGAGGGCAGGGCACGCACCACTGTCCAACGGCTCGATCTGCAAGCGGCCGCCCCGGAAATGCTGGTCCGCTTGGACGTGGATGCTTTGGTGAGCAAGGACCTCGACCCTGCGTTCACCAAGCCGCTCATAGGCAGCCTCACCATTCCGGAGGTCCATGTGCCGATCGATCGCGTGATGCCGAAGGTCTTTGTCAAGGATACGGAGAGCAACCTGGGCAGGCCGCTCCCGGACGCCCAGCTCGCCTTGGCCCTGAAAGAGGAGCTGACCGCCATGGGCTTCCGTGCCGTGGACCGTGCCGCGGACGCCGACATGGAGATGGAGATCACGGCCAGCACCCGTGAAATGGGCGAGAGCAACGGCTTCTTCACCGCCGCATTGGACAATGCGCTCAAGGTGCGCGACCGCCGCAGCGGAGAAGTGATCTACGAGGGCGGCAAGCAGGGCGTGAAGGGCATACAGCTCAACTATGAAAAGGCCGGACTGGACGCCTACAAAAAGGCGGCACTGGACCTGAGAAAAGAACTTTTTCCTGCAATGGTCAATACTCTTTTGCAGCAATGACGGTACTTTTCGCACTTTGGCACGCCATTGGAAAGCACACAACCGACAACCACCTAAAACGAAGACCATGAGAACCTCTACATCGAAAATCGCATCGATCGCCTTCATGGGCTTGATGCTCGTTGGCGGGCTTAGCGCCTGCAAAAGCAAGAAAAAGGCAGCCGAGGCCGCCAAGCCGCCCAGTGGGGAGACCGAGGTGAAGGTGCTCTGCTCAGGCCCCGAGTTCTTCACCGACGAGAAGAACTTCCGCTCGAACAACCTCGGCGAAAGCATGGACCAGGCCACCGCGAAGAAGAAGGCCCTCTCCAACGCCCGCGCCGACATGGCCAGTGCCATCAACACGCAAGTGAAGAGCGTGATCGACAACTACGTGAACAGCCGCGAGATGAACAACAAGGAAGAGATCGCCGAGCGTTTCGAAGGCCTTACCCGCGAAGTGGTCGATCAAAAGCTGACCGGCACACGCACCATCTGCGAGAAGATGATGAAGGTGGAAGGCAGCGGTAATTACAAGTGCTATGTGGCGATCGAGCTCAGTGCACAGGACTTGCTGGCGGCCTACAACGAACGCCTCAGCAAGGACGACAAACTGAAGATCGACTACGACTACGAGAAGTTCAAGGAGACCTTCGACAAGGAGATGGAGAACATGAAGAAGTAGTCCCGAATGAAATCGAAAGAAGCCCCGCCGGTCCTACCGGCGGGGCTTCCTTTTTTATGGGATCAGATCCTATGAACAGAGCTTAATTGCCCTTGCGCGACCCCGGCTCGGGGGCCGGGGTGACAACATCGGGAGGCTGTGCAACTGGGAAGGCCTCACCCAGTGGCCTTCCCAGTTGCACAGCCACTAACGAATGTCATTCCGGGCCAGACCCGGCCCCGGCATGCGCCGGGGGCGAAAATGCATGGCGATGATCACCCTGAACATCCGTAAAGTTCACTGCTTCAACACCCGCATGGTAGAGCTGCCGAGCTTACTGGTGGCTACAAGTGCATAGGCGCCGGGAGAAAGTGAAGAGATGTCCAGGATCAGCTGGCCATCAGCGGGCATCGGTCCTTCGTGCAATTCGCGGGCTTGGCGGCCCGTGGCATCGTACAGGGCCACATGCATCGGCTCGCTACGGAAGCGGTCCAGCGTGATCACGAGCGCGCCTTGTGTGGGATTCGGGAATACTTCGGTGATCACTGGCCCTTCCGGGTCGGCAATGGCCGTTCCCAGATCCAGCACGTGGAAGCGCCACCAGCCTTCCGGGGCCACGATGGGGCGCACCTGCACCTTGCCGTTCTCCGCAACAGCGCGGATGTAGTAGAAGACAGTGGTCAAGGGCTCCTGTGCAGGGATCGCGGCCGTCCACATATTGTCGGCCCCGGCGGTCATCGGTACGGCGATAAAGGTTTGGGCGGTGTCCGTGGTCCAATACAGCTCAGCGGATGTGATGCCGCTGCGATGGCGGATGTAGGCGCTGACCGTGTATGGGTTCGCTGTTTCATAGGTATCGTGCAGCTTTTTGTGGCGGATCAACAAAGGGTCCTCTACGCCGATGGCCTTGGTGATGCAATGAATGGCACCGCTCTGGCTGATGATGTTCGATCCCCCATCGTCGCAATCGATCCCCACCACGCGGTATCCCGGCAAGCTCTCCCGCAGGATCCGCAAGCCCGTGGTGTCATATTCCGTGCGGTAGGTGGGCACCAAGACCGTTTTGTTGATGAACACGTTGTTCGCATACGTGCGATAGGATGCGCTCGGCGCATAACCGCCGCTGGTGCTCGGCGGCATCGGGATCCGCACCACTTCGTACGGGTCTCCGAACACATTCGTGTAGCCGTTCATGATCCCCTGCAGGTTCTGTTCCAGCTGCGGGCCATCGCTCACACCCTGCGGGAATGCGCCCACCAACAGAGTCTCCTCATCCAGCAGCTTCATGTGCATGTCGATGTGGTGGATCCCGTCGTAGGGCAGCGTGGTCATCTTGATGTAGCGCCCCAGGCTGATCCCCATCCATTCGCTCATCAACGTGTCCACTTGTGCAGCGCTCTTCACCGTTTGGTTGAAGTTGCCATCTGGGCCGTTCTCGTCGAGTACCAAGTTGCTGCTGAAGGCCGTGCCGGCCCCGTCACACATGAAGTTCCCGCCGGTGTGTACGAGGTCGTAAGGTGCTTGCGTGGTCCCGTAGATCGGGATGTTCTTCAGGTCGGCGATCGCATCCGGAAGCACGTCGTCCAATGGCCGGGGCCGGTTGTAGATCCAATCCAACTGCATCAAGCTGTCCACTTCGTTGCGGTAGATCGTTTCCGCGCCGTAGTCACGAACCCAGATGCTGTTGAACCCCGCTTGGAGAAAGGTGATGTTGGTCAGGTCGTCCAAGGGACCGCCAGCGCTTGAGTTGTTCAGCACCTGCGTGACCGCGGCGGGATCGTCGCACACGATGATCACTTCACACTCTTCCTTCGCGTATCGCACGATCTGTTTTAGAATGGCCGGATAGTCCGTCCACGTGATCACCAAGCTCTGTACTTCTTCCCATTCGGCCATGGTGCGAACGGGAAAGGTCGGTGGTGCCTGAATGCTGCGATGCAGGGTGGCACGCGTGTCCCGGTATTCAGGGATAAGATGAAGTTCCTCCGGGGCAAGAACGTGTGGAAGACCTTGCTCCTGTGCATTGGCAAAAAGGAACAGGCCGCATGCCACGGCAACGACAATAGATCTCATGGGCTTTGGAAAAATATCCGCAAGGTAGGGGATGGCCAAGCGTGGGATGAGCGACGCTGGACAGGGCCTTCCGAATAGGAGCCATGTCGTCTCATCCCGGCATGTTCCTTATCCGTGGCCTTTGCTACCGCGCAGCCAAGCGTAAAGCTGCACCACATCGTGCACGTACCAATAGGTGTCCTGCCCCCTGCAATAGCCCGTCCGTACGCAGCTGCGTGTGAAATAGCCCGGGCGGTTCAGCAGTACGATCGCCCGTTCCACATTGCCGTCCCAGCGCTTCGGGTCGAGCTCCAGTTCTTCGGCTAGTCGTTGGGCGTCCTTCACATGGCCCGGTCCGGCGTTGTATGCGGCCAGGACGAATTTCAAGCGTTGCGCGGGATCGGGGACCTCCTTCAGCCAGATGCGGTCCAGCCGGTCCAAATAGCGCGAAGCTCCCTCGATGTGCCCGTTCAGCCCACCTTCAGCAGTGACGCCCATGCGCAATGCCGTGGTCGGCATCATTTGCATCAGGCCTCCCGCGCCGGCATAGGACAACGCTGTGGTATCAAAGCGGGATTCCTTGAAGGCCACCGCTGCGAGCAGCCTCCAGTCCCACGAAAGGCTGTCCGCGTGTACTTGGAACAAGCTGTCATAAGGTGAGATCGTATCGCCACCAAAGGCCAGTGCGCTGAAGGATCGTATTGTGCCGCGCGTGTCCAGCCCATTTTCATACGCCGTTATGATCGCCTTGCGTGCCTCGCGCTCCGAGGCCACGGCCAGCCAAGTGTCCAGTGCGTGCAACAGGTGGTCCGCGTTCGTGCGCACGGCGAAGACCAAGGGCACCGACTTTCCCAAGCGTGGGCCGAACTCCACCAAGGGCAGGCGTTTCGCCTCCATGTCGGCCGTGGCATCGCTCACTAGTACCACAGGCACTTTGCCCATTGCGGACCGCGCAAGCAGTTCCTCCGGTAGTTGGTCAACGATATGCAGTACGACCCCACTATCGACGGCCGTGCTCAGTTGCAGACTGTCCAGAAAAGGCGACCACGCGCTCACCGCGAGCGTGTCGGCGGATCCTTGGTCGCTGGAGCCTGGCCTTGCCGTCCGGGGCCTCGCGTACATGCCGGCCACAAGGCGATAAGGCTGGGTCCGGTGCGTGAAGGGAGCCGTCCAGCCATCGGTGGTAAGCTGTGCCGCGATCACATCGCCGCGGCCTTCTTGAAGCATCACCAGCATGCTGTCGCGGTCCGCGACGGGCACCGCCTTGATGTGCAGGCGCTGCCGTTTTGCGAAGCGTTCCAACAGCTCCCATTCAAGGCCGGTCATGGCGCCGGGGCGCTGTTCCCAGGTCAACGGGTCGCTCAGCACCAGCACGCGCAGGGTGTCCTTTCGGATCTGCCTCAGGTCCCGTGCCACGTGGGGCTTCGACCAGGGCAATTGGGTCTGATGCGCCCGCTCGGTCGCGCTCGGCCCCCAGATCAGTGGCAGGCCGAGCAGCACGGCGAAAAGGCCGCATCCGATGAGTTCCGCCTTACCCATCCGGCCCGGCCAAGTGATGTTGAAGTTGTGGCAAGAAGAGCATGCACTCCTCTTCAAAAGCCGCATGGTGCTCCTCCAGGACCACTTCGGCACCGAGAAGCGCCTCCCCTGCGGGCACCCGTGCGGACAAACCCTTCAACGCACGCCGGATGCCCGCGATACCGGCATAGGAGGTGAGCCAATCGTTCTCCACCATGTACGGCAGCATGTACCGGGTGCGTTCGGGCATCAGCGGGGCATGCTCTTGAAGCAAGCTGTACATCCGCTGGGCGAAAGCGGGCAGTGGCTCCGCGCTGAGATCGGCCCAGCGGCTGGCGATGGCATGGTCGTAGAACAGGTCCAAGGCCACGCCCGCATACTTTCCACAATGCGCGCGCAGACGTTCACGGCCTAGCAACGTGAGCGGGTGGTTGTCCGTGTAGCTGTCTATGCGACGGTGCATCCGGATGCCTGTTTGAAGACCGGCGGACCAGCCGGAAAGGTCGCGGCCCTTCACCGCGTCCGCCATGAAGTTGCCGACGATGGTCAAGGGGGCATTACCCGATACGAGAAGATGTCCCAAGAAGTTCATGGTACCGTTGGGAAAGGTATTGCAACCGTTTTCACCAGCCGGTCGGCCGGTCCGGTCCGGACCTCCGCAAGGTGCATGCCAAGGGTTGATCCGCGTGCATCTGAGCGCTCGTGGTTTTCCCCTCCTTTTTCCAAGGAGGGGCAGGGGTGGTCCATACATTGCCAGAACCTTTACTGAACCACCCCCAACCCCTCCTTAAAGGAAGGAGGGGAGACGACTCTCTGGCACGGTGCTCTATCACGATTTTCTGAGCGCTCGTGGTTTTCCCCTCCTTTTTCCAAGGAGGGGCAGGGGTGGTCCATACATTGCCAGAACCTTTACTGAACCACCCCCAACCCCTCCTTAAAGGAAGGAAGGAGGGGAGACGACTCTCTGGCACTGTGGTCAAACACGATCATCTGAGCGCTCGTGGTTTTCCCCTCCTTTTTCCAAGGAGGGGGCAGGGGTGGTCCATACATTGCCAGAACCTTTACTGAACCACCCCCAACCCCTCCATAAAGGAAGGAGGGGAGACGACTCTCTGGCACTGTGGTCAAACACGATCATCTGAGCGCTCGTGGTTTTCCCCTCCTTGAAGAGAGGAGGGGAGACGGATCCTCAAGCCCGCCTTTCTGTTCCCGCACCGGTCAAAGGAAGGCCCGCCCGCTCATGGATCGCGCACTGCGCATGGAAGCATCCAACGGTAATTTGGCACCCATGTCCGTTAACCGGCGTAACCTCCTACTGTATTGGACCACCCAGCTCGTGGCATGGACCGGCTACATGTTGTTGCTGGGGCTGCCCGCATGGATGGAGGGCTCCTTCTCCGCGACCTTCGGACTGGTCACCTTGGCCATGGTCGTCATCGGTATCGCCAGCAGCCACGCCCTGCGCCTGTTCTTCAAGGAATGGCACTGGCTGGACATGTCCGTGGGCAGGCTCTTCCTGCGCATGGTGATGGGGGCTGTTGCCTTAGGCGCGGTGGCCGGCCTGCTGCAGGCCGCCATGCACGATGCGGCGTTCCAGGCGGCCGAACCGCTGATCGGCGATAACGACCGTAGACTGTTCGAGGTGTTGCTCAGCTGGGTGCTCCAGCTCTTTGTCTGGTCGCTCTTCTATGTGGCCTACCACTACATCGTGCGCAGCCGCATTGAGGAATTGAGGGCGCTCAGATTGGAGGCCGCCAACCGCGAGGGCCAGCTCTCCAACCTCCGCAGCCAGCTGAACCCGCATTTCATGTTCAACGCGCTCAACAGCATCCGTGCGTTGATCGAAGAGGACCCCGAACGCGCCAAGCGCTCCATCACACTGCTCAGCGCCATCCTGCGCAATGCCATGTCCACCGTGAAGCGAAGGACCGTGCCATTGGGCGAGGAGATCGACATGGTGCGCTCCTATCTTCAGCTCGAATCCATGCGGTACGAAGAACGGTTGCGCGTGCATTTCGACATTGACCCGGCGCTGGAACGGCATCCCGTGCCGCCCATGATGCTGCAGACGCTCGTGGAGAACGCCGTCCGACATGGCATCGCCAAGTTGAAGAAGGGAGGCGATGTGTACATCACCGCGCATGCCGGGGAGAACGGCATCGTACTGACGGTGCGCAACACCGGCCATTACAACAAAGGCAGATCAACGGAGGTGGGGATCGGACTGCGGAACACCGAGCAACGGCTGGAGCATATCTATGGCCGTAAAGCCTCGCTCCGCATCCGGAATGAAGGGGACATGGTGGTATGTGAGGTCCACCTGCCGCTCATGGACGCCGGCGTGCCACAGGAAGTAACTGAGTAAAACAACACAGCATGAAAGCCTTGATCATCGACGACGAACGCTTGGCCCGAAAGGAACTGGGCCGCCTGCTGGAACCGTTCGGGAACATCGAAGTAGTAGGGGAGGCCGCCAACGCCGACGAAGCCGAGAAGCTGATCGCGGAGCTGAAGCCCGACCTGCTCTTCTTGGACATCAACATGCCCGGCCGCGACGGCTTCGAGTTGCTGGAAGCTTTGGAGATGGCCCCGCACGTCGTCTTCGTCACCGCCTACGACGAGCATGCCGTGAAGGCCTTCGAGGTGAACGCGTTGGACTACCTGCTGAAACCCATCGACCCCGAACGCTTGGCCGCAGCGGTCGACAAGCTCGCCCAATTGCCGAAGGACAACGGTGCGCAACGTGAGAACTTGACCGCGGAGGACCGCATCTTCATCAAGGACGGGGAGAAATGCTGGTTCGTCACCCTGAAGGACGTGCGCCTCTTTGAGAGCGAGGGCAACTATGTGCGGGTGCGCTTCGGGGAGAACAAGCCGCTGGTGCTGCGTTCGCTGAACAACCTGGAGAAGAAGCTCGATCCCCACGTCTTCTTCCGGGCCAACCGTAAGCAGATGATCAATCTGGCCTGGGTGGACAAGATCGAACCTTGGTTCAGCGGCGGGCTCAATTGCTCGCTGTCCACGGGGGAAGTGGTGGAGGTGAGCCGTCGGCAGGCGCTGCGGTTCAAAGAGCTGATGAGCCTGTGAACAACACTCGATATGTAGGATGTGCGCAAGGCTGACGCATTGGGGGAGTAAGACCTTTCTGGGTGCCTCCGGGATATTGGTTTTGGGTGGCGACATTCCGCCATTGGCTTTTCAGGCAAAAGGCGGATTGGCCGTTGATAGGCTGTTCAGGCTTAGGAGCTGCTTTGGGTTCTTGGCTGAGCGCAGTGGAGTTTACAAGTTGGCCGGAGGCCGTGTGGCGTTTGGCACTCGGCAAACAGCCAAGCGCCGGGGTGGAGGAAATCGCTGAGGGAGCTATTAAGTAGAACACCGCTACCTGTCCCATTCGGCACATGTCGGATGAATAGGGTCCGTAGCCCGTAAGGCCCGGAATGAAGGGCGAAGAAGCGGTTACGTTAGCTGAAGTTCGCACAACCTCCAAACCTCTTCACCATGAAAACGCGCTTACACACAACCTTGGGCCCCGTGTTCCTGAGCGTTCTGTTCACTCACTCAGCACAGGCCCAGCGGGTGATGCCCTACTATGATTGTGATGGTGGGGTGAACGCGATGGTCGAGTATAACGGACAGTTGGTGCTTGGAGGGTCATTCCTGATCTTCAATGGGCATGAGCGAAGGAACCTACAAGGCTGGGATGGCACGGCCCATTTTGATTATCCTGAGGCTTTTGATGATGTGAATTTCATCGTTACCGACATGGTCGTTTTCAACGGCGACCTTATTGTGGCGGGCTGGGATACGGTCTACCACGGTGTTGCACGGTGGGATGGAAGTGGCTGGCAACCCATGGGCACGGCATTCCAATCCGGCAGGGCGTACGACCTCTGTGTACTGAATGGAGAACTTTATGCCGCAGGATCCGAGCACTCACCTCCATCGCGGAGCTGGGTGAAGCGATGGACCGGAACCACTTGGGTGCCGTTGGGCGACGCGTTCATCTATCATGTTAATGCATTGGAAGCGTTCGGAGGTGAGCTTTATGCAGGGGGGGGCGTTTACTCAACAGGTCAACGATCCCACGGAACTGCGCCGCTTGGTGAAATGGAACGGTCAGCATTGGGTGGAGGTGGCGCAAGGTTTGAACAACTCCGTGACCGCGTTGCTCGCAACGCCCACCGGCCTTGTCGTGGGCGGATATTTCACCGCCCTTGGTGACGGCTCGCTCTCTCTCCACGGTTGCACCGTATATGATGGCAGTTCCTTCAGCGAGCCTTTCGGGGACCCCGATCTGTCCTTTGTCCCGCCCGCTAGCAGCATTGAGGCACATCCGATATCGGGCTACATCATTGGCGGTACTAACACCCGGTCGATGTGGGTGGACGGTGATGTGAGGACAGAGATCCCTTTCAATCCCCGCTGTTCGATCCAATATGGAGGTGACCTGCTATTGGGTGGAGGGCAGGGTTTATCCCACCGGATCGTAACGGGAATATGCAAGCTGGATGAAGGAATGGGATATGCCTACTTGGATATCGGTAACACGGAGGCGGTGCTAGCTACCAATTCGAGTCTGTTCCGTAGTAATTTGACCGGGAGACCTGCATTCAGGGTGCCTCGAACGGGCCTCGCTCATAGCCTTGAGGAGGCAGCACCGTGGGTGGTTGGTACGCACATGGGTGAACGCTGCCATGCAACACCTCTACATGGTGATGTTATGGCAGCTCAAGCGGGACCCTCTGCAGACGTGATGGATGACGATTTCTTCACCCGTTACTACCAAGTTTGGAAGCTGGATCAAACCATGATCGCTAATCATGCCGCCCATTGGGCCGATCCGGGCTATGAGGCGCCTCATGCTATCCTGACCTGGCCGGGAAATGGTCTTGTGGCCAATGGGGAGCCGGCACGAATCGCCCCCTTTGCGGACCTGAACGGGAACGGGCTGTATGAACCGTTGGCCGGTGAGTATCCATTGATCCGGGGGGACCAAGCCATCTATTCCATACAACACAGCATTCCCGACTATGGTGGGACCTACCCGCTCATGCAATTGGATCTGGGCATCATGATCTACGCCTATGACCAACCTTCGAATGTGGATCTGTATAACACGGTCTTCGCGAATTTCACCATCATCGATCGCGGACCGGAAGATTATACCGACGTCCGCTTCGGCATGTTCACGGATCTGAGCCTTGGGAATCCGGACGATGACTTTTTTGGATGTGATTCGCTGCAGAGCCTGTATTACGTGTACAATGCGGATGATCTGGATGAAACTTATTACTCTTACGGATATGGCTCGGAGATCCCTGCACAGGGAGTTATGTTCCTGAACCGGGAAATGTCGGCGTTCACGGCAACAGCTAACAGCACGTTCGACGATCTAATAGACGGTACGCAGCAGGGGGCGCCGTTCATGCAAACGGGATTTCCTTCCCATTTCCAGTACCCGGGTGGGCCTTTCACGGAAGAAGCTACGGGCAACGAACCCAGTGATCGAAAAGGTATCGGCTCCATCGGTCCACTAACGCTGAACACGGGCGATACCCTGTGCGTGGACATGGCCTTCCCATTCGCCCTTGCCCCCAGCGGCAACCGGCTTGAAAGCTTGGATGCACTGAAGCTGCGGAGCGTGGCGATCCACGCGTGGTACGCCTCACAGGGCGTCCAATGCGATGAAATCCCCGACCTGATAACGCATGTGAAGGAAGTCGCGCCTTTGGAGATGGCGCTCTACCCCGTGCCCGCGCAGGATCAAGTAACAGTAAGGTGTCCGCAACTGAAGACCGGCGCGGAGCTGCAATTGCTCAACGGCATGGGGCAGGTGGTGCGCACCATGGCATGGCCCGAAGGCCGGGAGGAAATGCGCGTGGACCTGAACGGTGTTCCGAACGGCTTGTACGTAGCGCGCTTGAGCAACGCGAGTGATCGGTTGATGCGATCGCTGGTGGTGCTACATTGATCTGCGCTGTACTTACGATCCCGAGGCGGAGACCGCTGAGGGAGCCCTCGCTCCCGCAAGTCTTTCCGACCCAACAATAAGGTGAGCCCCTGTCCAAATAGGTCGGGGCGACTTGTGGGTTTGCCCTCAGTAGCTGATCAAGGCATAGAAGCCACCAGCAGTCTTCAGACTGCTACACTGCACTACTTCGGGGCGTCATACTCGGCATCGATCGTGAAATGTTTTTGCATTCACCGCTGGGCCTTTGGGGTGTGAAGTTCGAAGACTTCACGGATAAGCATGGATGAAAACATCAAACATCACCCACAAGTCGCCCCGGCCAAGCATGCTGGAACGCATAGTTTGGTTGGCCGGGAAGACTTGCGGGAGCAACGGGCTCAATTGCTCGCTGTCCACGGGGGAAGTGGTGGAGGTGAGCCGTCGGCAGGCGCTGCGGTTCAAAGAGCTCATGAGTCTTTAGGTACCCCGATACCCGTAACGCAAAAAGCCCCCCGGAACATCCGGAGGGCTTTTGCTGTGAAGAAGTACTTCGCGGTCCGCACGCTCGTTGCGGTACGCGGGCCACTTTATGCGGCCCTGCCCAAGGCGGGCCCGCTTTGTGCGCTCTCACCGGCGGTGCCGATGGCGCTGACGCAGAACCAGTAGGCCTTGTAGCTCTCCAGGTCCGTCACCAGGTGCTTCACGCGGGTGGTGTAGCCCACCGCGTTCCAGCTGTTGTACAGCTCCGGGTCCTTGTCCGTCATCCAGAGCTGGTAACCGTGCGCACCGTGTACGCTGTCAAAGCGCACCTCCAGCTGCCCCATCTTGCCCGTCATCCGGGTGAAGAGGTTGGCAGGCACACCGGGGATACCGATGGGCGTGCGCTCCTTGGCCAGTTCAAAACCGCTGCTCAGCAGCATGGAACGGTCGCCGCCGCAGATGCTGCGTACATAGTCGGCCTGGGCGTTGAGGTCCTCCTTGGCGCTGTGTACCAGGTCATCGCGTTTGGACTTCGCCAAGAGGCTGCCGGCGTTGGCGTCGTCGATGGCCAAGCTCAGGTTGTCCGCCAGCGTGGTCATGTCCGCCAAAGGCACCTTGGGCGTCGGGAAGTTTGCATTCCCCGTCATTTTGCTGATCACGTTGCGCAGCAACACCAGCACCGACACGGGGTTCAACCGGGAGAGAGAGAGGCGAATATTCGCTTTCATCGTATGTACAGCCCCGGACCCGGTGGCTTATGCCGTTGTTGTGAGCGGTCCATGGGGGCTGCAACGGCCCGGTAACAGCGGTGTTCGCGGTATTCCGGCCCGGAATATCCGCACCCCGGGGCAGGGCTTGGTCGGCCGTGCGAAATACCGCGGCATAATTCCAATAGGAATAGTTTATTCCACCACGGATGGGCCTGACCCAAGGGCACTCAGGGTGGAACAAGGGCCATAAAGTCTGCCTAATGTGCGGGCACAGTCTGCCTAATGTGCGGGCACAGTCTGCCTAATGTGCGGGCACAGTCTGCCTAATGTGCGGGCACAGTCTGCCTAATGTGCGGGCACAGTCTGCCTAATGTGCGGGCACAGTCTGCCTAATGTGAGGGCACAGTCTGCCTAATGTGGGGGCACAGACTGCCTAATGTGGGGGCACGGTCTGCCTAATGTGGGGGCACGGTCTGCCTAATGTGCGGGCACAGTCTGCCTATTGTGGGGAGCAAGTCTGCCTGATGTGTGGGTCAAGTCTCCCTGATGTGCGGACCAAGTTCCCTTGAGGTGCGCGATAGATCACCTTATTTCTCGCATGAATTGCCCCGGATCGCTTCCGACCTGTTGTGCCGACGACCCGGTGGGGCCATCACGGTTTTAGAGGGTGGGCGGCTTGTCCGGCCGCAGGCCACCGACCAAGGGGGGCAACACTGCACCCAGCAGGTGCAGGAGCACAAGCACCTCATGGAAGCCCGGCTCACGATAGCCGCGTTCCACCTTGCTGAGGTAGCTCTGTTTGCGGCCGATGCTCCCGGCCAGGCATTCTTGCGTTACTCCCTTCAGCACCCGCGCTTGGCGGATGTGCTCTCCGATCCAAAATTTCATAGCCTGCGTTTTGGCGCACGACGGGAGCGACGGCGGGCGCAGGTTTATTGCTCGCAGCCAAGATATCCGGGGCGCTTTTAACGGCATGCCGCCCCGCTGGCGATGTTTTCCACGGTAGGATGTCGATCTTCCAGCGCCCGCCCGGCTCCTCGTCACTGCGGGCCCCGACCCGCAGTCCCGGTGCGTCGTCACTACGGGCCGGTTGATGTCGTCACTGCGGGCCCGCCCCGATATGCATCGGGGCGCAGTCCCGGTGCCCCACCAACCCACGCCAGTCACAACCACCCGCATCATCGCCGTGGACATGCCCAACACTCAGTACGCGAACGCACAGCCGTGGTATGACTACCGCACCAGCGTGGACCAGATCGAAGCCGTTACCGGGCTGGACTTGTTGAATGCCTTGCCTGCGGACCTACAGGAGATGCTGGAGGGTGGGGTGGATGCGGGGGCGGTGCATTGAGGGACCTTTGGCCTCTGACCGCCGGAGGCGGATGAACTGGTGACACTCGGGAATCAGTTGAACGCCGGGCTGGGGAACACGATCGGTCTCTGGAAAAAATACCTATGATCGGGTATTGTGGGAGTCGACTTGCCAAAGTTGATTTGCAGCATTCAAATAAACATCACCATGGCAACCGAACTGAAACGTTTCTCCGGCCCGTACGCCACCATGACAGTGGCAACCTATGAGCCGCTCATCATTCAATGGATATCCTTCTTAACGCTGCGGAATCTCTCCATGGATCTGGCCCTGCGCTATCCCAAGGCGAAGTTGATGGTCCGCAAGGAGCACTTTCCCACAGCGTATGGTTTGAACGAAACCCTTCGCCCTCGACTGCCGATGCGTCCTGATCTGAAGTTGCAAGATGCGCCGAAGTGGATACCCTTGAACCATATGGGGCTTCCCATGGATCCGGACGCCTTGGTAAAGGCGGGAGTGAAGGGGTTTCCGGGTATGATGGCTTCTGGGTCTCAGGCGATAGTCAGTGGTGCCGTATCGTTAGACCCCTCAGCGGTGCCGGCGATGGAGCATATGAGCAAGGCGTGGGGAATGAATGACCTGGTGCGCAGCGCGGTGAAGAAGGCGGCAGACTCATTCGGTTCATTGATGAACATACCCGTGTTATTGGATCGGCGAATGGGCAAGGCAGTGCCGGGTATCAACGTGCATGATGTAAAGATGAAGTTGGAACAGACAATGTATACCACGGTGCGGGATTGGGTGAAAGCTGGTGCGAAAGACGATCTAATGGTCCGCTTGAGCAAAGACCTGCATTATGATGGTATCCAGATTCCGCATTTCTGGCCGTGGCTCTCCTATGAGATGCTCTCTCCGATCGGGGTAGCGCATTACTACCGCCAACTGTACTTCAATCTGGAGGAAGGTGTAGGACCGGTCGAGGAGGCCTTCACCGTGGCTCCATTGGAAACGCTCGAAGTGCTATACCAGACTGTGCGCCGACAGATCCATGAAGAGGTTTTGGAGCAAGGGTTGGAAAGTGTGAGCGAATCGGCCACAGAAGAGAAGAATCTGGATGAGGTGAGCGACAAGGTGAGCAGTATGATGCAAATGGACTCGAGCGCTTCTATGAGCGCGAACGCATCCGGGGGCATTGGGGTGTGGTCTGTTGGTGCCGAAGCATCGGCCAGCCTGAACACCTCTTCGCAGAACAGCCGTGAGCTATCCACACGACGCCTGAAGGAAATGACTAAGCGAGCTTCGGAGCGCATCACCAAGAGTTTCAGTATAAAAACCACGGACTCTACCGACACCACCACCACGAGCAGCACGCGCCGGGTGATCCGTAACGATGGCGCAGATCCCGTTAGCTATGGGTTACGCCGTGTTCTGCGCCGTGTGCAAGTGAAGGTGCAGGACCTCGGCCCTCGACTGGTCTGGCAATTGTACTTGCGCGATCCCGGGCATGGCTTAGCGCGCAGCAAGTTCGTGCTATACCGGGACGCTCAACCGATCGCGGTACCTGATGTTCCACCGGGAGTACCCCCGCGGCCTATCGGTGGCTCTGATACGGGAAGCGTAAGCACAAGCATTATCGTGTTCAGGCATACCGATGGAGTGGAATACTACGCCGTGGAGTTCGTCATCAAGCCCGGCCCAGATCGCGATATCACGGGAGTGCGAGTGGACAGTATGACGGATCTGGAAGGTGGTGGCAAGGACGATGAGGCTCCTGCACCGCACAATGAGGTGGACCTTGGATCATTATGGAACCCTGCTACCAGAACCTTCACCGCCCGGATCGCCATTCTCCCGGGGGATTCCGCCACCGTGCAGTTGAACTACACCTACAACTATTCACCCAGTCAAGCGGTATTGGATGCGTGGGAGCTATTGCGGGCTGATGCAGCGAGTAAGATCACGGAGAGTGCCATGATCGATCAGTTCGAGCAGCAGAAGAACCTGATCACGCAGCGTAGTCGCATCCGTCCAAGACCCGCGAACGATCTCCGGAAAGAGGAGCGCTATGAAGTGATGAACCGAATGGTGGATTATCTCTTTGGACGAGGCGATGAGCGCAGTGAACCGACCCCACTAGAGATTGAACAATTCCACCGCTTCTTCGATATCGATGGCATGTTCACATACAACCATCCATCCTGGTGGAAGCCTCGGTTCCAAGGCAAAGGGTTGGTGGACCGCATGCCGTATGAGATCACCAGCGAAAGTGAACCGGCTGCATTGGGTAGTTCACTTGGCTGGGCCTTGCAACTTGATGGTGACCACCGGAGGAATGAATTCCTTAACTCCGCATGGGCGAGGGTATGTCTCCCGATAAAGCCGGGTTTGGAGAGCCAAGCATTGGCGTGGTTGCGCGAGCATCTGGAAGGCGATGCGGGATACAATGACACAAGTGGACCGTTGAAACGATTGATCGACGACATTGCTGCCTTCCGCAAGCGTGAACGCGACCTGGATACGGACAGCGCCGACTACGTGACGGTGGATTCCACACCAGGAGCACCAGTGGACCCATTGAAGCCCGAGGGCGTTTACCCCATCGTTCAAGAGTTCGACGTCACCGTTCCCACCGAAGGGTTCGTGTATGATAGGTTGAACGTGGTTACACCGTGAGCATCTGACCGGTCATGCCCCAGCGCATCATTGTTGCATCCGGTATCGAGATCCGCGATGCCCCGCAAGAGGCGGATCTGGTTGGAATGCTCAATACCCGGGCACAACCAAACTGGGTTTGGCCTCCTGGTCTCAGATGGACATTCCCGCGTGGCCCGGTAGCTGCAGCGAAGTTTGAGATCGAGCTGGTGCATACGATGGCGGAATTCCGCACGGCATTGGAGGAGAGGGACGCATGGGTCATCTACAGTGGCCATTCGCGTTATGGACAGGGCCCCGCATTCGGACCGGCCAATACAGCACATTGTCCAACAGCCGTGGATATGCCGGTGAATCCATGGGGCCAGCACTTCCGAATGGGATGGGATGCCACAGACACCGAATGCATGGGCGATATCCTCGAACATGGAGTTGCACCGCGGGAGCTGGACATCACCGCGGCGAATCCAGGTCTTTCCCTGCCTTCGGCATTGGTGAGAGCCGCTAGTGCAGCCAAAGATGTGGAGCGGATGAGACGGCGTGGGAAGTTGACCAGGCAGGACCGGAGGCATCCCTGTAACATACGTGGAGCGTGGAGGAATCTGCATACTTGCCACAGCGTTGAAGCGGAACAATTCAGCCTACGACCTGACCAGCCGATCCTCAATCGCAACTACTACGCGCAGATCACGGTGGGCGGAACCCCGGATTTCCTAACGGCAGTGACCGTCGGTCATGGGGATCTGGACACGGTGAACCTGCGCTGCGCGGTCTTGTTCATGGGCAGTTGTTCCAGCAACGTCCACTACCGGCATTCGCTGGTGAACCATCGTACAACCCAGAGGGCCAATTGCTGGTTCTACCTCACCATGCGGGTGAACAGCGCCTCACATGCAGCCACCTTTGTTGATGAGGCCCTCAACGGGACTGACCCCTTATCCCGTGGCGGAGCGAGAACCATGATACGGCGACTGAACAGCCAGCCTGATCCCGGAACCGTCGTTGTCGTGAAACCCTGATAGGGCATGGTAGACATTCGAATGATCGAACAGGTGTTGGATAGTCCGGTTGGACGGGACGTGCGGCGTGCCCCCATTACACTCGTGATCCTTCTTCATGATCCCGAGAGCGCTGGGCAGCTCGCACAATTCCTGGATAGCAAGGGAAGACGGTGCGACAATGCGCTGGCTGTGTTGAACCTATATGATGAAAAGTGCCTTCCGGCTTTGCTCGGAGCATGTGCTGCGTTAGGTGTTGGGGGAAGATCCAGGGTTCTCAATGTTTTGTATTCATTGCTACAAGACCTTCCACAGGCTCGCATCAAGGAGCAACTATCCACTTATCGGGATGCCTTGTTAGTATTGCTGACCGACAAAAGACCCATCGTATTGGACTACAGAGGTCCCGTCGAAATCGATTTCGCTGGTCGTCTCTGCGATGATGCCTACATCATTATCCAGGTTCTGCTCATTCCGGATGCTGATGTTTCGGAATTTCGCCGTGCGAGCGAAGAAGAGAGGGATCGCTTCATTGATCAGCTTCTTCGCAAGCTGGGATCTACGCTTATCGGTTAGCGCTCCGATCATTCTAAATTGCTGGAGTGAGGGGGCTACGGCAGCGGCGCGCTAGGCGGCACCACCTTCTCCATCGCCAACGGCAACATCACCGTGCCGGAGTGAGGTGGTCGGGGAATTTAGGACAGGCGAAGGTCGGAACTTTGCCAAAGGATGAGTACGAAGAAGAACTACCGTAAGCACACCGCGGCGCTCAAGACCCGTGTAGTGCTGGAAGCGCTCACTTCGCAATCCGGGTCTACGGCCCGTTTATCCGGAAGCGCAGTTCACGGTTGAGCCGAGAACAGTGGTGGGGAAGCTTGGGAGGCGTTATGGTTAGCGCTCAGCCTCTTGCGCTTTGCTCACCTTGAGCATGAGATCAGTGATTGTCATTGCCTGCCGAATTTGAAGCTGTGCCACACGCACACGCTCGGCATCCTGTTCCAATTCAATAGACTCATCCTCTCGAGTATCTGCGTCAATGAGTTGGCTCTTCAATTGGATGATGGCGTGGTAGCCGATCCAAACCTGATAATTGGTGATGAAGAGCTTCATCTTGTTCTCATTCTGCGTCTTGAGGCGCTCAACTGTTTGAGCATAGGGCCCAAACACTGTCGAGTAGTACACAACAATCATATCGGCCGTCTTCATGGGCTTGTATGCCACACCCAGTTTGTCAGTGAAGACATCCTCATCCCACACTGAAGGCCAAAACGAATCATCTGGCGTGATGGGGAGAATCTTGAATGGTGGTATTTTCCCCTTTCCATCTTTTGCCGGCTGAGATTTCGGCTCCGCTAGTATGAACTCTGTCGAGTCGGAAAGTTGAGCACCATCCAACTTGGTGATAGTAACAACCACACGGCCTTTCTGCCCCACCTTCGCATCGTCAGTGGCACGCAGGCGCCAACCCGCGCGACCACCTTTAAGTGGCTTGCGAGAGGCGATGCCAAGCGATACCGGTTCGAAGCGAATATCCAACCGGTCATTCATTCGAGCATCCGCGTTAGTATGAATGGAGAGGTATTTCGTGCTGTTGATTGCCAACTCGAACGACGGTTTAGGATACACGATCTCCAATTCTGTAACCTCTGGAAAAGGTAATGTCGGAAGAGGCTCCACCGGTGGTTTTGGAGGTTGTGGCGTGGGAGCCGCACCCCCGCCATTCTTTCCTGGCGTATCTGTATTTGCACTCTCGGTGGATTCAAACCCAGCCTCTTTTAGAAGGGCAGAGATTTGCCGCTGCACCTCACCTTCTGTCTCCTGCGAAGCCTTTTGGGTTACCGAGTCCTCTAACTTCTTCTCAAGTTCGTGCAGAACTTCATCTTCGGAGATCATTCTAAAAAGTTCCTGCATTATGCTCTTAGCAACAGCGCCCTCTTCCAGTACACCCTCGCGCGTGGATGTGAAAAGGCCATTGCGAACGTCCTTAGGCACCGCAGAGGCATCTATATGAACTATGGTGTGCCGCGAAACCATTGGGAGGTTCGCTTGCTTGAAGAGGTAGTTCCCGAGATCACCTTGGTTCTGGCCGTTGAGGGTAAAAACAACTGGATGCTTCTTCCGGATGTAGAGTGCATTGGAATCTGGCCGCAGTTGGTAATCCGCATTTTTCCTTTTGCGTTCATAGTTGTAGATTACCCAATACTCAACACCGACGCATGGCTTAGTGCTACCAGCGGGAACAACCCATTCCATTGGCCTGTAGTGCATGAGCTGAGTGCGCGAGTCCTCATCAGCTTCTTCCCGCACCTTGGCATAGCTCATGAGTCGGTTTCGACTACCTCTAACTATCTCGTCACGAGCAGTAGATGCCTCGCGATTATCCACGATCCGGAAAGGAAACAGCGGATCGAACATCGAATAGTGCAGGAAGTGATAGAGATTCCCGGGCACAGCGCTAAGCTTGGCTGCGTTGCCTGAGAGTTGGAAGCCATAGTGCCGGACCAGTGTGCCGGTCGTAATGCTATACTCCCGTTTGAGTACCTCGGAGACCCGAACAAGTATCGGTGTTGCACGTGTGGCCACCAATACCGATGCTTTCCCCTCCAGGGAACGAACAGCTAGATAGGCGTAGCAGTCCTCTTTATAACTTTCATCAAGCCGGACTTTTCGCACCAGAGTGAATCCTATTTCACCGGGGTTAGATGGTGAGCGCGATGCTATCAGGACAAAGTCGCAAAACCGAAGTGTTGATGCACCACCTTGACCGTATGCACCGGCCACGTATTTCTTGGTGATCTTGTTTCCTCGATGAAGCGAGAGTATCGTGTTGGGGAACTCGGTTGGTGACACCCCTACGCCGGCATCGAGTACATCGACTGTGGGAGATTCACCGGTATCCCCTGGCTGCAGGATGACGTGCAGCTTTCTGTCATTCTTGGCGGCGGAATAGTCCCATTCGAACAGCCCGCTATCGGGTCCGGATATTGGACGCCCAAACCAGTTAGCCATAGCTTCCTGTGGCGAATTGGGCTTAGTTCCAGTAGTGACATTCGCTCGAGCTTCAAGCAATGCGTCAATCGAATTGGTAATTCGTTCAGTAAGGCTACGGCCTGAATTAGATCCGAGGTTGATCGTGCCAAGATTGTTCTCGTTGCCGTTGTATGGTTCCCACATGAATTGCGATACACCGAATGGGCTTCGGATACCCCTTTCCGCATGGTCACCTAATTCTGTAAGGATCGCTTGGACCTCACTCGGTCGTGTCGCTACAAGTAGGCGTTCAAGAAGAGGACTTTGGTCTGGCATATTATACAGGTCTATGGATCAACATGACTTCACGGCTATTTGCTGGCGATGCACCCGTGTTGTTGTACCAACGCCGGTTGGGGACATTGCGCCAAACCCGTTGCGCACGTCCAAGCGAATCACGATCGGTAACCTCCTCGTACCCCGCTGCGGCCATCATGTTCAGATAGCGGGGCAAATGCGCCCTGGGATTTGAGAAGCCGACGAGCTGAACCAAGGTGCCTGCTGGGTCAAGTATGGTCTTCATCGTAGAGAAGACGTTTAATGCTTCCTCGAAGTACTTCGACCTGGCGTGTGTCCGATAGTCACCGAAGGTGTAATAGGGGGCGCCCATCCCGTCCATTGAATTAATGAGCCAGAACGGAGCGCGGGTTCTTCTTCTGCTGTTGATTTGCCACTGGTGGTACACAATATGGGTGCCGGCATACGGAGGGGACGTGATGATGAGTTTGGCCTTTTCGAGTTGCATGCTACTCGTTAGCAGTTTGGCTGGCAAATCCTGTGCAGCGCTCAAGTGTATTTGAGCCACCGGTCGTACACCAAATCGTGCTGTGCTCCCATCGCATTGCTGGGTGAAAGCCAACGCGCCTAAGTACACAGCGTGGGCATCCTCAACAAGGCGTTTACGGATTGCTCGGCCAGTTGGTGTGTGCTCCCGACAATCGAGTGCCCATTGACTCGTCTTCAGGAGAACAGATCGTACGAACAGCTCGACATCCGGATCGCTACTTCTTTCAGTCAAAATCAGGATTGGCGCGACAAGTCGTAGAAACCGTTTCGGAACGTTGTTCAGGTAGCCGTCCTTTATGTATCGCTTGGGAACCGCACTGCCACTGTTGGTTTGCTCCTCTCTAGCATTAAGGAGTTCGAGTGCCTCTTCGAAGTTCTCCTCCGAAAACCTTGTGATCTTGGCTTTGGATGCGAAAATGGCGATAGGGTTGATGTCACATCCTAGGAAGTTGCGCCCGTTGGACAAAGCCTCCACCGCCGAAGTGCCTCCGCCGAGGAACGGATCCACGACTAGGTCCCCTGGTTGACTTAAGCTCGTGATGATCTCTCGTGCAAATCTGGGACTGAACCTTGCGGGATACCGATAAAGGTTATGGCTCAACCCGGTGACAAGATGCTTCGAGTTCAATATACGCGATATCCGAAATGCATCAACCATGAGAGGGACAGGAGTCTTTTTGAGCAGCACAATGTAGTCCCGTCCAAGTCAGAGTATGACTTCGTGTTATCAACTGCCTCTGGTTAGCAAGGTGCATCTATAGACCACGGCGATATCCGTATGCACCATCAGCACACAAAGTCCAGCACATGTCTTCGATGTGTCCGATTGCCTTGCCCGCACGCTGCGGCAGTTGTTCCAGCTATCCATAGCCTTCCTTTCCTGACGGGCCGGGTCCCTTATGGCGCGCCAAGTGGCCTAAAGCCTAAATGCGCCTGAGACCGAATACGCTTTGAGAGCCGAATGCCGAAAGAGCCGGAACCCATGCGCTGTCGTCATGGAACAAATGCGCCTGAGCCTGAAGGAGCCAAGAGGCCGATGGCCATGTGCGTGTTCCGGGAGTAACCGGGACTGCGCCCCGATGCATATCGGGGCGGGCCCGCAGTGACGAATGCGCCTTAGATGCCAAGAGGCCTGGAGGGGTCCGTTAGTCATGAGCCTATGAGTCGTGAGCCTTTGAGCACGAACGGCACGGCCTTTGGTGCCTACGTGGGCTAACTTCGCGCCATTCCTGAAAAAAACATGTCCAAGCGTTCGCTTCTTCTCCTCCTCGTTTTTTGGAACATCCTGCTCACCGCCGCCATCGTCTGGTCGCTCGTGCGCGCAAGAGTGCCGCAGCGCCTCTTGGAAAAACAGCTCACGGAGATCGGTGGCGCCAATGAAGTGCAGCCCCTACCGATGGTGCGGGATACGGGATCGGTCCCCGAGGGCCGGATCGCCTATTTCCTCATGGATTCCGTGGAGGCCAACTATGCGCTGGTGAAGGAAAGCTCGGACCGTGTGCGCAGCGAGGGGCAGCGCATGGAGAACAACTTGCAGCGCGAAATGCAGAAAGCGCAGGGCCGCTATGAGCAGCTCACGAGCAAGGACCACACCTACAGCACCCAGGCCGAACTGCAGCAGGACCAGGCCGAACTGGAACAGCTGGGCCAGAAGATCCAGGACATGCGCACCAGCGCACAGGACCAGTTGGACAAGATGCAGACCGACATGCTGCGCGATATCACCCAGAAGATCCGCGGCTTTTTGGAGAGCTACAACAGCACGGCCGGGTACGACTACATCTTCAGCATCCAGGACGCCGGGCAGATCTGGGTGGGGAACGAGGGCTTGGACATCACCTCGGCCGTGGTGGCCGGCCTGAATCAACAGCATCAAGCCGTAAAGGCCGCGAAGGCCAAGTAGGTCGTCCGCCTTATGCGTGAAGGCAGTGGCGGAAGCGGCTGAGACATACCCACATGATCGGCGGATGAGCACCTACAGGATCTTCGCAGCCGTGATCCTTGCCGCTTCTGCTTTCGCTGCCTATGCGCAACCCGCGGCCAAGAAGAACGAGGACCGGGTGGAGATCCTCAATGCGGACCGCTGGGAGTTCGATCAGATCATCGCGCCCGGCGCACAGCGGCTTATCGGTCATGTCCGCTTCAAGCAGGCGGACGCGGTGATGGACTGCGACAGTGCCTACCTCTATGAGGATGAACGCGTGGCCGCCTTCGGGAACGTCCACCTCAAACAAGGTGATACGCTGAACATCAGCGGCGACCGCCTCCAGTATTCCGGAGCCGAGCGCATGGCCCGCATCACCGGGAATGTCCGGCTCAAAGACCCCGGTATGGAGCTGACCACCGAGGCGCTCACCTATGATGTCCGCGCCCACCGGGCGGAATATGCCGAGGGTGCGCGCATCGTCAGCCTCCGGGACGAGAATACCCTCACCAGCAGGCATGGGGCCTACCTCGCGGACAGCCGCCGTTTCATCTTCAGCGACAGCGTAAGGCTGGAGCACCCGGACCGCACCATTACCGCCGATACCCTGCAGTATGTCACCGCCACCGGCATCGCGGAGTTCTTCGGGCCCACGCACATCACCCAGGGAAAGACGCGCATGTATTGCGAGCGCGGCAGCTATGACACCCGCACGGGGAAGGGGCGTTTCACCAAAGCCGGCCGCATCGCCAACGAAGGGCAGGAGCTCACCGGCGACAGCCTGCACTACGACCGCGCCACCGGTGAGGGCGCGGGCTGGGGCCATGTCACCATCACGGATACGGTGAACAACCTGTTGGTGCGTGGCGAACTGGGCAAGCACCGTCAACAAGAAGGCAGGTCCATGGTGACCGGTCGTGCGGAGCTCGTGATGCTGATGGGCAAGGATTCGCTCTTCCTGCATGCGGATACGCTCTTCGGTAGGGAGGACAGCCTCGGCAAGCGGACCATCGATGCCCACCGGAACGTCCGTTTCTTCAAGAGCGACCTCCAAGGCGTCTGCGATACGATGACCTATACCGGAGCGGACAGCCTCATCACCTTGCGCGGCAAGCCGTTCATTTGGAGCAAGACCGACCAGATCAGCGGCGATACGGTCCGCATCCAACTGAGCAACGGGCATGCCGAGACGCTCTTCGTGAACGGGGCCGCGTTCATGGCCTCCGTAGCGGACAGCCTGCATTTCGACCAGGTGGTGGGCACCACGATGATCGGCCATTTCCGCAACGACGAGCTTGCGCAGCTGACCGCGGAAGGCAATTGCAGAACGGTCTATTTCTCCCGTGAAAAGAAGGACACCACGGAACGCACCACCGGCATGAACCGCGCCGATTGCAGCCGCATCACCGTGGGCTTGGACAGCGGGAAGGTGAGCACGGTGAGCTTCATCACCCAGCCGGACGCCACGCTCTATCCGTTGGACAAAGCACCGACCGACGAAATGCGTTTGGAAGGTTTCTTCTGGAACGCAGCGGCAAGGCCGGAGGACCGGGAGGGTATTTTTAGGGAGACGCCTTTGGAGGTCTTAGTACCGAAGGCAGGCCCCTGAGGGCGGTGGTTTTGGCTATTTCAGGTAGCAGTTGGCAGTGGCAGTCGGCAGCGTGCGTCGGCAGTACTCGGTACCCTGTACCCTGTACCCTGTACCCTGTACCCTGTACCCTGTACCAGAAACTTAGATCACCGATCACTAACTGGCAGAACGCACTGCACCCTGAGCCGCACGGACTCTCAGTAACCGGGCCTGACAACTGACAACTACTCCCCCAAATACCTCACGAACTCCGGCAACGGCTTCCGGTAGCCCTTCGGCCATTCACCGGCGGGGTAGCCCATGTAGAACAGGCCTAAACAATGGTCTTCCGGGCCGAGTTCCAAGAAGTTGCGCATGGCCTCCCCGGTGAGCACGGAACCGGTGCTCCAGAACGCGCCAAGGCCGTATGCGGCGCAGGTGAGGTGCATGTTCTGCACCGCGCAGGCCACGGCATACTGCTCCTCGTGCAGGGGGATCTTGCCATTCGGGTCGCGGGCCAGGCCCAAGGCCACCACCACGCTGCTCTGCAAGGGGCGCTGCACGTGGCTGTCGTACTTGCGCTGCATGAATTTCTCCCCCGGAAAGAGCCGCATGTATTCCGCGCCCATGAACGCGGAGAGCCGCTCCCGGCCTTTCCCGGTGAAGACCGTGAAGCGCCAAGGCTGCGTCATGCCGTGCGTGGGCGCCCAGATGGCGTTGCCGAGCACCTTGTCGATCACGTCGCGCTGCACCTCCCGGTCGGTGTAGTCCGAGGGCTGGATGGTCCGCCTGTCGCGGATGGTCTCTGTGATATCGCTGATGCTGTGCCGCATGAAGTTGGATGGGATGGGCCGCAAAGAGACGAAGAAACGGGCATCTGTCCGGTCCGTCCATGGTGATCGGGTATTGTGCGCCCGCCTTACGGCGGACACGGCCTCAAAAGAGTTGAACCACGGATGCACACGGATAGGCACGGATAATGCCGTTGCCGCGGGGAGTTGACCACAGATGACACAGATGACACAGATAATGCCGTTGCCGCGTCCGATGCATATCGGACCGGCTGCTGTGTGCCTTCGGCACTGGATGGCCGCAGATGCAGCCTCGATGGTTGAAGTTCTCCCCTCCTTCCTTCAAGGAGGGGCAGGGGTGGTGTATTCTGTGAGCGGACAAGAAGGGAACCACGGATCCACACGGATCTACACGGACCGTGCTTCGCCAAAGCGCTTCGCCCAGGCGAGTAATGCCGTTGCCGCGGGGAGTTGACCACAGATGACACAGATGACACAGATAATGCCGTTGCCACGTCCGATGCATATCGGACCGGCTGCTGTGTGCCTTCGGCACTGGATGGCCGCAGATGCAGCCTCGATGGTTGAAGTTCTCCCCTCCTTCCTTCAAGGAGGGGCAGGGGTGGTGCATTCAGTGAGCGGACCACCTCCAACCCCTCCTTCCAAAAAGGAGGGGAGACGACTCTCCGGCAATGGTCCGATATACACCGGGCCATTGACCTCGAAAAAGAAGATAAAACGTGATAGCCCTGTCCAAGCAACGGAATGCCATTTGGCCATGTCTTACGTTTGCAACCTACAAAACCAGAACCATGGGACTTGATCGTTACGCTGCTCTCGCACTCGCCTTCCCCTTCGCCCTCGCCGCCGGTGCGCAATCCATCACCTTGGTGGCCCCGGGGAACGTGCCCAATACAGGAAACACATTCATCGTGCAGCGAGGAGCCTATGTGGCCCCCGGAGCAGGTGGCACAGGGATGCTTTTCAACTTCAATTCCTTGGTGAGCACCGCCACCAATACGTACAAGTGGGAAGATCCCGCGGGCTTGCCCAACGGAGCGCAGTTCCCAAGCGCGCAGTTCGCTTTGACCAACGGAGGTGCGGACACGATCTTCTTCATGGCAACGGCCAGTGGCATTGAGCGGGTGGGGGATACCCAGACGATCAATGCGGCTGGTACCGATTACCACCTGGTCACCTCCTTTTCCAACAGCATGCTGGAACTCACCCTTCCGCTCACATACGGCGACCCCTCTTGGACCGATCTTTTCGTAGGATCAGTTACCGTGGATGGGAACACTACGACACGCAACGGAGGGATCACGGGAACCGCCGATGCGTGGGGACGCGTGGTGTTGCCGGGTGGTGTGGACACCGTGGAGGTGTTGCGTGTGACCACGCGTTTGACCGAAACGATCCCGCTTACCGTTAGCGGTTTCCCGATCACTGTGGGGCATGTTCACAACGTCAATGCCTACTATCCCTTATGGGGCAAGTTCCCCGTGTTGCGTACGGTTTCGGATTCCCTGACCTCCCAATTCCTGAATCAGGATTATGCGTACACCGAATGGCTCGACCATACGGCCGTCGGCATTGTTGCCCTCCACACGGACCCCTTCAACGTGCGCGTATTCCCGAACCCCGCAAGCGAGATCGCCGAAGTCACGTTCAATGAAGTGCAAGGTGCCGCCACGATGGAAGTGGTGGACATGCGCGGTGCAACGGTAATGCACAAGGTGATCGGCACAACGGGCAATGCCCCGGCCGTGGAGCGCATCGATGTGTCGCAATGGGATGCCGGTGTGTACCAAGTGCTCCTGACCGATGCAAAGGGCAGCCGCAGCACGCGCCGGTTCATCGTTGCACATTGATCCTGAAGAGCCTTTGGCCTCCGCCCCGGTAGTGATCGCGTGATCTCAGTGGAAAGGGTGCGTAGCTGATCATCCGCTGCGCACCCTTCCCGCTACCTTTGTACCTGTAGTCGGCACGAACGCTGCGACTGCATTGGAATGCTTGGCTTACGCTTCGAAAAATACCTCCCCCCGAAGGACGACCGTACGCCTTTCGAAAAGCTCTTGCCCATTTTTTTGGAGATCCTCACCCACACCAGCGGCGATGTGGAGGAAGCGCTGGACTGGATGCAGGAAGTGGACAAGGAGCACGGCTTGTTCACGGCGGAATACAGCTTCGAGAATTTCAAGGAGGACCTCTTCAAACACGGCATCCTCGGCGTGCCGACGAAAGGGGAGGGGATCACCCTCACCGGCAAGGCCGAACGACTGATCCGTGAGCGCGCGCTGGAGCAGGTATTCGGCAAACTGAAGAAGAGCGACCGCGGCAGCCACGGCCTGCGCCGCACCGGACAGGGCGATGAGGTCACCAGCGACCGCCGCGCCTTCCGCTTCGGCGATGCGTTGGAGCAAGTGGCCATGAGCGACAGCATCCGCAACGCCCAGCAACGCGGTATCGATGAGCTGCGCATGAGCGAGGACGACCTCGAAGTGGTGGAGGCCGAGCACCAGAGCGCCTGCGCCACCGTGCTGATGATCGACATCAGCCACAGCATGATCCTCTACGGCGAGGACCGCATCACCCCTGCGAAGAAGGTGGCGATGGCACTGGCCGAACTGATCGCACGCCGCTATCCGAAGGACACGCTGGACATCGTGGTCTTCGGCAACGATGCGTGGCAGGTGAGCCTGAAGGACCTGCCCTACCTGCAAGTGGGGCCGTTCCATACCAACACCGTCGCCGGGCTGGAACTGGCCATGGACATTCTGCGCCGCCGCAAGCTGAAGAACCGCCGCATCGTGATGATCACCGATGGTAAGCCGAGCTGCATCAAACGTGACGGCGAATATTACATGAACAGCATCGGGCTGGATCCCTTCATCGTGGCGCGCACGCTGGATGCCGCCATGCGGGCACGCAAGGCGAAGATCCCCATCACCACCTTCATGATCGCGCAGGATCCCTACCTGCAACGCTTTATAGAGCGCTTCACCGAGGTGAACCAAGGCCGCGCCTTTTACACCGGCCTGCAAGGCTTGGCGGACATGGTGTTCCGCGACCATGCGAGCAACCGGAAAGCCTCTTGATAAACCCCTCTGATCCGCCGTGTAAGGGCGGAAGATCTTCCGCCCCGACATGAACCCCAAGAACCTCGGCGAACTCAAAAAAAGCGGATGGAAGCCGCGCACCGTGAAGCAGGAGCTGCGCGCCAACCTCATCGCACGGATCCGCGCCAAGCACCCGCTCTTTGAGGGCATTCACGGCTATGCCGATACGGTGGTGCCGGCCATGGAACGCGCGATCCTCGCGGGCCACAGCATCAATCTGCTCGGCCTGCGCGGGCAGGCGAAGACGCGCATGGCCCGATCGCTGGTGCAACTGCTGGACGAATGGATGCCCGTGGTAGAAGGCAGCGAGCTGAACGACGATCCCTTCGCGCCGGTGTCGCGCTACGCGAAGGACCTCGTGGCCGCCAAAGGCGATGCCACCCCGATCACTTGGATGCATCGCGATGAACGCTACACGGAGAAGCTCGCCACGCCGGATGTCACCGTGGCGGACCTCATCGGCGACAGCGACCCCATCAAGGCCGCCAACCTCAAGCTTGATTACAGCGACGAGCGCGTGATCCACTTCGGCCTCGTGCCCCGCAGCAATCGCGGCATCTTCGTCATCAACGAACTGCCGGACCTGCAGCCGCGGATCCAGGTGGCGCTCTTCAACATCCTCCAGGAAGGCGATGTGCAGGTGCGCGGTTTCAAGATGCGCCTGCCGTTGGACGTCCAGTTCATCTTCACCGCCAATCCGGAGGACTATACCAATCGCGGCGCCATCATCACGCCGCTGAAAGACCGTATCCAGAGCCAGATCCTCACGCACTACCCCGAAAGCATCGAGCTGGGCATGAAGATCACAGCGCAGGAAATGCGCTCGTCGGAAGAGCAGCGTGCCACCGTGGATGTTCCCGACCTGATGCGTGTGCTGGTGGAGCGCATCGCCATGGAAGCGCGGGACAGCGAGTTCGTGGACCGGAAGAGCGGCGTGAGCGCGCGCGTGGCGATCGGTGCGCTGGAAAGCGTGGTGAGCGCGGCCGAACGACGGGCGCTGTACAACAACGAGCAGCACACCATGGTGCGCATCGGTGACCTTTTCGCCGTGGTGCCCGCCATCACCGGAAAGATCGAACTGGTGTACGAGGGCGAACAGGAGGGACCGGAGAAAGTGGCCCAGCACCTGATCGGCCTCGCGCTACGGAAAACCTTCAAGGACTACTTTCCTGACCCTTCGCCCAAGCGGCGCTCAGCCACTGCTGCGGACCCCTATGCTGAGGTGGTGACCTGGTTCAACGAGAACGAGACCGATGTGCTGCTCGATGGTGATGCAATGAGCTACCGCGCTGCATTGGAGGCCGTGGGCGGCTTGCCCAAGGTGCTGAAGCTTCAGAAATCCACGGTCGCCGAAGCCGAGCGGTCAGTTTGGATGGAGTTCGTCCTCCACGGCCTGGCCGAGCACAGCCGCATCGGCCGCAACAACTTCACCACCGGCGTGCGCTTCGGGGATGTGCTCAATTCGGTGCTCTCCGATGATGCCGATGATGATGAGGAGGATGCGGCCGATCCCTTCGGGCTGCAATAGCGATATACGTGGAGGAGAACCGCATTTTGGCCGGACCCGCGTTACGAACAGCGGCATGGGCGATCGTTGGTTTCTTTCATTCGCAGGCTCCACTACCTTCGCGTCGCGATGACGGCCCCGGACATCCAGCAGAACGTTCAGCACATCTTCAGCGAATACCTTGAGAAGCAAGGCCATCGCAAGACCCCTGAACGTTTTGCCATCCTCAACGAGATCTATGCCCAAAGCGGGCACTTCGATATCGAGCGGCTCTACGTGAGCATGAAGCGGAAGAAATACCGGGTGAGCCGCGCCACGTTGTACAATACCATGGACCTGTTGTTGGACTGCCGATTGGTACGCAAGCACCGCTTCGGCTCCGCCCAGGCACAGTTCGAGCGCGCGCACAGCTTCCGCCAGCACGACCATGTGATCTGCACCGGTTGCGACAAGGTCATGGAATTCTGTGACCCCCGCATCCAGAACATCCGGAGCACCATCGCCGAGGTGATGGGCTTCGAAGTAAGCCACCACGCACTGCACATCTACGGGCTTTGCCCCGATTGCCTCAAAGAACGCAACAAGAAATGACCAGCACCGCAACCGATAAGCCCACCTTCGAACTCAATGTCAGTGACCAGGAAGGCGCGAAGGTCTTCCACCTGAAGGGCCGCCTGATGGACCAGCAGCAGGCCGACCACCTCATGGAGGTGTTGGACAAGCACCTTGAAGGCAACGAAGGGGTACACGTGATCCTCGACATGGGGGAGCTGCTCTACATGAACAGCACCGGCTTGAACATCATGATCAGCGTCCTCACCCGTACGCGCAAGGAAGGCGGGCAGGTGTTGCTCGCCGACATGTCCCACGGGGTCCGTCAACTGTTCATCGTTACGAAGTTGGACACGGTGTTCCCGATCCTGGACACCGTGGAACTCGCTTTGGCGAAGCTGCGCGTGTGAGCCATGGCAGCAAAAGTGGACGTGCTGCTCGGCGCCCAATGGGGCGATGAGGGCAAGGGAAAAGTAGTGGACGTGGTAGCCCCCGACTACGACGTGATCGCACGTTTCCAAGGCGGGCCCAACGCCGGGCATACGCTCATCTTCGACGGTAAGAAGCATGTGCTGCACACGATCCCGAGCGGCGTGTTCCGCGAGGGCGTGTGGAACCTCGTGGGCAACGGCGTGGTGATCGACCCGGTGATCTTCCTCCGGGAAGTGAAGGAACTTGCCGCCGCCGGTGTGGACGTGCGCCCAAGGCTGCTGATCAGCAGGCGCGCCCACCTGATCTTGCCCACGCACCGCGCATTGGACGCGGCCAGCGAGGCTGACAAGGGCAAGGGCAAGATCGGAAGCACCCTCAAGGGCATCGGTCCCACCTATATGGACAAGACCGGCAGGAACGGCTTACGCGTGGGCGATATCGAACGGCCCGATCTCAAGGCGCGGTACGATACGCTCGTGGCCAAGCACCAGCGGCTCTTCTCCATCTACGATCATCACGTGGAATGGCGCGATCAGGAGAAGGAATGGTTGGACGCGGTACAGGCATTGCGCAGCTTTACGTTGGTGGATAGCGAGCATTGGCTCGATCAACAGCTCGGGGACGGCAGGTCCGTCCTGGCAGAAGGTGCACAGGGAACGTTGCTGGACATTGATTTCGGTACCTATCCCTTCGTCACCTCCAGCAATACCATCAGCGCTGGGGCCTGCACCGGATTAGGCGTAGGGCCTTCCCGCATCGGCACGGTCATCGGCATCTTCAAGGCCTATTGCACCCGCGTGGGCAGCGGCCCGTTCCCCACTGAACTGCATGATGATGTGGGCGAACATATCCGCAAGGCCGGCAATGAGTTCGGCAGCACCACGGGCCGGCCGCGCCGTTGCGGTTGGCTGGACCTGCCCGCACTTCGCTACGCCGTGATGATCAACGGCATCACGGAGCTTGCCATGATGAAAGCGGATGTCCTCAGCGGCATGGGGACGATCCGTGTATGCACCCGGTACCGCGTCAATGGCAAGGAGACGGACCGCCTTCCCTTCGACATCACAGGGGACATGGAACCGCACTACACGGACCTTCCCGGTTGGGGCGAATTGGATGCCGGGCGCCCGTTGCCACCGGAAGCCGAGGCGTACATCCGTTTCGTGGAAAAGGCCACCGGGGTGCCCGTACGCATTGTTTCCGTGGGGCCGGACCGCTCCGCCACGATGATCCGGGAGGTCGCCGCCGTGGCCCGTTGACCCGGCACGATGGGGCGGAAGATCTCGCGCCAGCACGGCAGTTCCGAGGCATCGGTGCAACTCCCCCCGTTCGTCCGGGAGATCTTGGGCGCTGAGGCCGAACTCCTGCTGGAGGCCTTGAAAGGTCCCGCACCGGTGAGCATCCGTCTGGATCCCTTGAAAGAAGCCACGGTTGAAGGTATTCCCGTGCCTTGGTGCCCGCAAGGCCGGTACTTGGAAGAACGCCCGGTCTTCACGCTGGACCCCTTGTTGCATGCCGGGGCTTACTATGTGCAGGAAGCCAGCAGCATGCTGTTGGAACAGGCTTTCCGAGCGTGCTCCGCATTGCCGGCCGATGCCGTGGTGCTCGATCTCTGTGCAGCCCCCGGCGGAAAGTCCACGCACCTCGCTGCACTGCTGCCGGAAGAAGCCGTGCTGATCGCCAATGAGCCCGTGCGTTCCAGACAGGTCGCGCTCACGGAAAACCTGTGGAAGTGGGGCCGGCCGGATACGATCATCACCGGTAGCTTGCCGGAGGCCTTTCAGCCACTGGGGCCGTTCTGCGACCTGGTCGTAGTGGACGCCCCTTGCTCGGGGGAAGGCATGTTCCGAAAGGATCCCTTCGCCCGTGCCCAGTGGAACGAACAGCTTGTGGAAACCTGCGCCGCAAGGCAGCACGGGATCCTCGATGCGGCATGGGCCGCGCTAAGGCCCGGAGGCTACCTGATCTATTGCACTTGCACGTGGGAGGCACGAGAGAACGAGGATCAAGTGGAGCGGATGATGCAGCGCGGTGGCGAGGTGATCCCCGTTCCTGTTGAGCCGGAATGGGGCGTGCTGGCCACGGAACGCGGACAGCGTTGCTATCCGCACCGCGTGCACGGCGAAGGTTTTTTCATCGCGGCATTGCGCAAGACGATCAATATATCCGGCACTGATCATAGGTCCACCGACAGAAGTGTGTCGTGGTCCGATGGTCCGGAAACAGGCCACATCATGAGTTGGCTGAAAGATCCGGGCCGCTTCACGCCGATCGACCATGAAGGGGTGCAGCATGCCATTTCGGCCCGCTGGGCGGAGCTTGCGGAGGCGTTGACGGCCACGGTGCGCATGATAGCACCCGGTATTCCAGTGGCCCGGCGGAAAGGGGAAGCGTGGGTCCCGCACGCCGCGTTGGCCCTCAACACGCTGCTGGACCATGGGGCATTCCCGGCCTTGGACCTGGACCGGGAACAGGCGCTGCGGTATTTGCGCGGCGAAGCACTTTCCGCAACAGCGGCGAAAGGCACGGCACTGATGCGCTATCAAGGTCTCGGGTTGGGCTGGGCCAACGGGGCCGGTACGCGCTGGAACAACGGCTGGCCCGCACCATGGCGCATCCGCATGCGTTAGTACAACACACCATGGGGTTACTTTGCGATGCCCATGCTTGACCGCATTCTCGATCTGTTCGACCGCCACAAGTATGGCGTCATCGGGACGCTCATGCTCCATACGCTGCTGCTCTTCTTCCTCAACATCAGCACCGTGGACAACCGCACCGCATCGGCAGTGCCCGAACCCATCGAGATCGACCTCTCCAGCGATGTGCCGGAACCCGCCCCGCCGGAGCCACAACCCGGTGAGGCCACCGCGCAGGATGTCACCAACCGCGCCAGCAATACCACTGCGGACCCCGCGGAACAACACTTGTCCAAGGCGGCCCAGGAACGACTGGCCCAACGCGTGGATAAAGACCTGCACGATATGGAGAAGGAGGAGTTCGATCGCTTGGCCGATAAACGCAAAGCGGAGGGGAAGGAGATCACCGTGCCGAATCTGGATCCCAGCAAGTTCGATAAGAGCAACTACATGGAAAAAGCCCCGAAACCGGTGAAGGTGAAAGGGCTCACAACGGTATCCTACGATCTCGTTGGAAGAAGCGACATCGTATTAGAGGTGCCCGCTTATCTCTGCAAAGGCAGCGGCAAGGTGGTGGTGCGCGTGGCCGTGGACCGCACTGGGCAAGTGAGCAAGGCAGAACTGGACCAAGCCTCCACCACGACCGTGGACGCGTGTATGCTGGACAATGCACTTTCCTCCGCCGGTGGTGCCCGCTTTTCCAGCTCCACCGCGGCACCCCAACCGCAGCGCGGAACGATCACCTACATTTTTCTGGCCCAGTAGGCCATACCAATTCTATATTCAAGATGGCCCAAAGGGTCTTTTGGGATATAGAATTGGTGATGCCTGCCTGCCGGCAGCTACAGGGTGTGTACATAACTCCCTATGGATATAGGCAGGGCTGAAGGCCCGGCCACATTACAGCCCATGGCGGCGCCATGGGCTGTTGAGCGCATATCGGGAGAAAGGGCTGAAGGCCCGATGCATGGCACAGATCACTACTACGAGCGGATCCGCTCCTGATCGCTGATCACGATATTTATCCCTTCATGGAAACCATCACCGACCATGCCTCAGTCCCTTAGCCAAGTCCTTATACACCTTGTATTCAGCACCAAGAACAGGCAGCCTTGGTTGAAGGCTCCTATCCGGCAGTCTCTTCATGCGTACATGGCAGGCACCGTCCGTGATCTGGAAAGGTGCGAGTGCTACCGCGTAGGCGGTGTGGAGGACCATGTACATCTGGCGATCCGCCTTTCACGTACGATCACTATCGCCGATCTGGTGCAGAAGGTGAAGACGAGTTCATCGCGCTGGATCAAGGAACAGGATAGGGCACTTGAACATTTCGCATGGCAAAAGGGCTATGCTTCGATATCGGCGTATTATCCTGATCTGCACCAGCTGCTGGCATACATTGATGGACAAGAGGAGCATCATCGCAAGGCGACCTTTCAAGATGAGTATCGGGGCTTTATGACCGAACATGGGATCGAGTTCGATGAACGCTATGTGTGGGATTGAGATCGCGCTCGAATGTGCCGGGCCTTCAGCCCTTGGCATCCACTCGACATACCAGCCCATGAGCGCCATGGGCTGGTATGTCCCGGGCCGTTGGCCCTATGAAAGTTGCGTACAGACCGTAGCTGCGGCAAGGCAGGTTCGCGAATTCGTTATCGACCGATCTATTGGGTGCTTACGAAATTACGAAACGGCGCCAGAATGGCGAAAACCCGCACCCAGAGCGGACAACACGTCATCGGGCAACAACAGGGACAGCCGGTTTGTCAGCTTTTTTTACGTTGGCATCACCTTGGCGGAACCGCCGACATCCGACCATTAAAAACGGAACACACCATGTACTACACCAAACAACATCCGTTCACCACGAAGCAGCTGCCCTTCAACAGCGTGCTCGAGCGATTCTTCGGCAACATTGACCAGATGCAGGGGAGCGACAACTTGCCGAACGCCCACACCCGTGCCAACATCCTGGAGACGAAGGAGGGATTCCAACTGGAACTGCTCGCCCCCGGATATGCCAAGGACGAGCTCAAGCTTAACGTGGAGAAGGACATCCTCACCCTCAGTGCGGATCCCAAGCAGAGCGAGATGCCGGAGGGGCAACGCTATACGCGCCGCGAATTCGCGTTGCCTTCCTTCAAGCGCAGCTTCCAGCTTCCGGAGCATACGGACGTGGACAACATCACCGCTGAACATGCGAACGGCGTCCTCACCGTGAGCATCCCGAAAAAGGTGGAGGTGAAGGCGGCAGTGAAGGAGATCAGCATCGCCTGATCAGGATTAATGGAACGTGCCACCCGCTCGGATCTTTCCGGAGCGGGTGCGCATTCCAGAGCTGTCGGACCGGCCACGAATTTCGGTCCATTTTCTTTCGAAGTGGCGTGCAACATTGACCTGTCATTCATCGTAACACCCTTAACATGGCTAAACCATTGATCGATTATTATCAGGAGATCTTATCGAAGATCAGCTATGCGGACCAGACCGTCTTTCGGAAGGAATTGCGCAAGGCGTTCAGGCGATTGGTACCTGCTGAAAGGGAGACCCTGAAGGAATGGTTCCGCTCCGCCTGCGTGTGCAAGACCGGGCTTGATCCGGAGGTCGGGGGCACGGCTGTGCCCCGTCCAAGCGAGCTTAGTTGAAGGTCTCGCTGTCCCAAGCCTCTTCACTGAACTGTCCGAAGAAGGCTAACCAGCCAAAGGCCGTGGCGGCGCAAAGGATGATCGTGGTGGAGAAGACCGCCATCAACCGGTGCCCGTCCCACCAAGGTACTGTGGGGTCTGCTGACAGCCAGATCGAGGGTGTCAAGGCTCCGATGATGACCGAGGCCAAGAACACGGTCACCACTAAGTTTTTCCAGTTTCTGAAGGGCCATCCGGTCACGGCGCGCCATGGACCGAGCGAACGCCCCCATTGATGCACCAAGTAGTATGATCCTCCGCCGAGGGGGATGAACAACAGCGGGTCCGCATTGCCATCACACAGCCTGAAACGCTTGGCGGGCGCCATGATCTTGAAACCGCCGAGAGGAGCGTCCGAGCGGGCCTCCAATTGCCTCAAGGTATAGATCGCCTCGCGCGGGATATTCCCTTTGAACCGGCCGGCGGGCAAAAATCGAAGCCGATATTTCACGCAGGCCCGGCGGATGTCCTCCACATCATAGGTCCGTAACGGGTCCAAGCCGGCAACACGGTTCTCCCGATGCTTCATGCTGCTGAGCACGGCGGCCCTCAGCAGTTCATCCTTCTTCTGCTCCTCCTCAAGGATCGAGTACACCTCCTGTACAATGACCGCCTGCCCCCTTAGAAGGCCGCTGAGCTCATCTTCATGGGTGCGGGACATGCCTTCAACGGATCGAACGGATCTATCCTTCGCTCCGGCTGCCCATGCTCAAGCTTTCGATCTCACTTTCCGGGTCATCGCCGAGCTGGGTAGGGCCCGCATCTAACAGGTTCTCCTGCGTTAGTGGGGGGCAAAGTTTGCTCGTCGCGGTAATGGCGTCATTCCCCTTTTCCACCACAGCATGCCAGATGCTGTCGAAGGGAAGGGTGAAACGGATCACGCCGTCTTCCTCTTGGCCTTTGAAGTACGTGTGCGTTCTGCTGCCGGTGTACTTCTTGAACTCCGCTGCGGTCATGAATTTCACAGGGGCGGGCGAGCTTGGGCCCAGCTCGATGATCTCCCCTCTCTTGGCCGGGTATTTCCTGAACAGGAACTTCATGTGCTGTTGGATGGTTTGTACCGCTAATATACGTTGCCTTGCACCGTACCGCTGACGTGAAGATGTTTTCAGAGCTTCACACTCAGGACCGGGAAGGAGGTGTGATTGACGATGTCCTCGGTAACGCTGCCGTTGACCACATGGAAGAATCCCTTGCGCCCGTGGGTGGCCATGGCGATCATGTCCGCATCGATGCCCCGTGCAAAGTCCAGTATGCCTTCCTCCACGCTCAGGTCGTTGTAGATGGTGGTGCTGAATTTGCGCAGCTCATGTCGCTGGAGGAATGCGTCGATCGCCTTATAGCTGTCGGCACTGCGCTGGAAGCTGCCCGGTGTGTTCACTTTTAATAGGTGGACCTTCGGGTCGAACAGCTTTACGATCGGCAGGAAGGCATCGAACTTCTTGATGTCCGCAGGCGTGAAATTGGATGCGTAGACCAGGTCCTGCACGTCGAAATCCTCTACGATGTGCTTGATCACCAGCACGGGCATTGGCGCTATGCGTACCACGCGCTGGGTGTTGGAGCCCACCATGGCCCGCATGCCCTGGGCACCGTTGCTGCCCATCACCACCATGTCCATGCTCTTCAGTTGGTCGTTCCGGAACATCTCCGTGATGTTGAACTGGCGCAGCATGAAGCGTTTCATGGGGACACCCACCAGAAAAGGCAGTTCGGGCACCTTGTCCAATCGCAGCTCAATTTCCTCGCGCATCCGGTGGTTGCTCGAATGGAAGTCGGTCATGTCCTCATAGACATGCACCAAGTGCAGCGTCGCGCCGGTGAGACGGGAAAGCTTGGCCGCGACGCGCAAGGCATCAGTCGCACAATCCGAGAAGTCATAGGGGACCAGGATGTTGTTGATGGCCATGATATGGGGGTTCTGTCCGGCCTGAAATTAAGTGTTGTGGCGATCCCGACAAACTATTCCTCTCTAACGGGCGGTCCGGAGGTTGTCTCAAGCCGGGATCCCCGTTCCCGATTTAACTTCACCGCCGCTCATGCCACGCCTCCATCTCCCAGCTTCCGAAAAGACACCCGAGATCCTCTTCGACCGGGCTACGGGGATGCTTGAAATGCGCGGGTGCTCCATCCATGAGAATGCCGAAGGTTTTTTCAGGCCCTTGCTGGAAATGGTAGAGGATTATGCCCAAAGGCCAGCTCCGGAGACAACGGTGAAGTTGACCATGACCTACTTTAACTCCAGCAGCTCCAAGTACATCTTGGACCTGCTGAAAGTATTGGACGAGGTACATATCACGGGTGCAGGCAAGGTCGCCATGGAATGGCATTATGACCAAGGCGACCTTGACATGGAGGAGGCCGGGGGGGATTACAAGGCCCTGCTGGAAATGCCGGTGACGCTCGTCCGCGGCATTACTCGTTGAACCGGTCGTTCCATTCCCGGTCGGAGATCGCGAGGCCGTCCTTGAAGTGGTAGGTCTGCCCCCACGGATGTACCACCTTTTTGTACACCACCGGTCGGCCTTCGTCCTCAACGGTCCTCTCGGTCACCGTAGCGCCTGCTTCCATGTAGATCCGTTCACCGATGGTGATGGGCCGGATATCCGGTCCGGGCGTTGATGCCCGCCGGGTCTGGTTAACCGAAGCTGCCGCAGGGATATTGGGCGGTGCCATATCCGCTGCAGGCACCGGTTTTTTTTCCATGGGAGCGGGGGTGGTTTCCGTTTCCACCGGGGATGGCAGGGGCGCTACCGATGGAGCAGTTGTATCCAATTGTGGGTCGGGAGATACAAGGGGGTGGGGGGTATTGAGAGGTGGCTCAGGCGTTTCCTGAGGCGATGGCGTGGCCACAACGGCCGGCCCGGGCGGATCAGCGGGAGGGGGAACTACCGGCGTTTGTCCAACGCGCTCCTCGTCCTGTTTCTTGATCAGCGCTTGCAGGTCTTGGATCTTCACCTTGGGATACACGTTGTATGGCCGTATGCTTCGAGCTTCATGGAAGGCGGCCAAAGCGTCCTCGTACCGTCCGGCCCGGAACGCGGCGTCCGCCTGTTTCATGATGTCCTGGTAGCCACTGTCGGCGGCAGCCTCGTGGGTTTCCCGGGCAGCTATCTTGGATCGTTCCTTCGGGGATAGCTTCTTGAAATCGCCTGTGAGGCTCCCGTCCCCTCCTTGCGCCACGCAAGGAACGGTCCATCCCGGTGCCAACAGGAGGCACACCACGCGAACAAGGAGTGCGGGGCGGAAGTTCATGGGCGGGTCACACCTGCAAAGATGCGGAATGGTCGCTACGTCGGTATACGTAATTTCGGCCCCGTTCGTTCCGTCCTGCTCCGGTCAACCCCGGGTGCAGCAACTGAACGGAACTGTTCAACCCGGATCCATAATCAACCCTACCATGAGAACTCTCTTGATCGCAAGCGCCGCCACCACCATCTTGTTCACTGCTTGCCACAGCGATCCCACTCAGAGTGAGCAGTACAAGCAATTGGAGCAGGACAAGACCGTGGTGGCCGAACAGAGCACCATGAAGGATTCCACGATAAATGCGATGTTCGGCGCATTCAACAGGGTCAGCGAGAATCTACGCCAGATCCGTGAAAAGCAGGGCCTGCTGAAACAGAGCGGTTTGGGCGTGGAGAGCGGTACGGACATGGAGCAGGGCATTGTGGACGACCTCCGGGCCATCGATTCCCTGATGACCGCGAACCGGAAGATCATTGCCCGCATGAAAAAGAGTTCCGCTGCGGACAACAGCAAGCTTTCGGAACTCACTAGGACCATCGAGGAAATGGAGCGCTCCTTGGCGGACAAGGATACGGAGATCGGCTCGATCAAGGAGCAGCTTGCCAGCACCAATGCCTCCTTGGCCAGCATGATCCAGATGTACCAGGACAAGGAGCAGCAGGCCAACATGCAATTGGGCGAGCTCAACGCCGCTTGGTACTGCGTAGGGACAAAGAAGGAATTGCTGGATAACAAGATCCTTACCAAGGAGGGTGGTGTGATCGGCATCGGCAGCGTGAAGAAGCTGAACAGTACCGACCTCAACAAGGACTACTTCAAGCAGATCGACATCACCAAGGTATCGGTGATCCCGGTGGACGCGAAGAAGGCCAAGATCATCACCGCGCACCCTGCGGGCAGTTACGAGTTGGTGGGAAAGGACCGCGTGGAGAAATTGACCATCAAGGACACCGCCGCCTTCTGGAGCCTCAGCAAATACTTGGTCATTGAGGCTGAATGATAACGGAGCGCCCCCGTTCGCCCAAGTGATGGCGTTTCAGAACGGCAACAAAGCACATTAAAAAGGGCCGCGATCAGCGGCCCTTTTTAATGTTGGAAGTGATGTGTTACTCCGCGGTCTTCGATGCGGGCTGTGCGCTCTTCAGGGTCTCTCCCTTCTCGGTCTTCGCGCCTTTTTTACCTGCGCAGCAGCCTTTGCCGCCTTCCTTACCACAGCTCTCCAGCTTGCCGGAAGCTTGGAGCTCCTCCAGCTTCGTCTTCTGGTCTTTCTTCAAGATCTCCGAGATGGAGGCGTAGGTGGCCTCGTCCTGTTTCTTGGCTTTCGCGTCCATCACTTCGCAATGGCCGCGCATGCCCATCAGGCTTTCCTCGTTTTTCATCAGCAGCTCGCTCACCTTGGCGGACTGGTCGTCGGTCAAGGCCAGTTCCTTGGTCAACATCTCGGCCTTGGCCTTGGCCATATCAGCGCAAGCCTTGGCGGTTTCCTTTTCGGATTGGGCGCTCGCCAGTGAAGCTACACTGATCAAGAGTGCGGCAGCGAACAATTTGAACGTCCTCATGGGCATGTTTGGTTTTGTGGTACGAAGATAGAATGTTCTGGTCGACCGGTTCCCGGCAAGGTGTTGTTTTTTGCCAAGCCGACACCGATCGCTACGTCATTAAGGCAAATAGGGTGCCGGAAATGCGGGAGTAGCAAGTACTATCTGAAATGGTCACCCCTAGGCTCAGGACCAAAGGACTCAAGACTTCGTCCCTCTGACCATCCGTTCAATGGAATCCCACATCTCCGGCTCCACCATCTCCAGCATGTTGAACTGGCCCGCGCCCTTCAGCCATTCGCCTCCGTCGATGGTGACCACCTCGCCATTGATGTAGCTGCTGTAAGTGGAGATCAGATAGGAGGCCAGGTCCGTGAGCTCATGGTGCTCGCCCACCCGGCCCAGAGGGACCTGCTTGGCCATGTCGAACTTTTCGACCATGTCGCCGGGCAGCAAGCGTTGCCACGCGCCTTTGGTGGGAAAGGGGCCGGGGGCGATGGCATTGGTCCGGATGCCGTACTTCGCCCATTCCACTGCCAACGAGCGTGTGAGCGCGAGCACGCCCGCCTTGGCACAGGCACTGGGCACCACGTAGCCGCTGCCGGTCCATGCATATGTTGTGGTGATGTTCAGCACGCGCTTCTCTTTTTCACCCTTGGCGATCCAGTGCTTCCCGAAGGCGAGCGTGCAATTCACCGTGCCCATCAGCACGATGCCGATGATCGTTTCGAAGGCCTTGCTGCTGAGGCGCTCCGTGGGGCTGATGAAGTTTCCCGCGGCGTTGTTCACCAAGCCGTCCACCTTGCCGAACTTCATCATTACCTCCTCCACCAAATGGTCCACGTCCTGCCATTTGCGCACGTCGCAGGCCACGGGAAGTACCGTGCCGCCGGTCGCTTTTTCCATCTCGGCCGCGGTAGCCTCCAGCACCTCCATTTTCCGGCTGGTGATGCAGACTTGCGCGCCCAAGCGCAGAAAGGCCTCCGCCATGCTGCGGCCCAAGCCCGTTCCGCCACCGGTGATCACGATCACCTGTCCGTCCAAAGCGCCTTCGCGCAACATGCTTCTCGTGTTTCCCATTTTTACTTTTTCCAATTTCCGGTTTCAGCTTTCCACCATCCGCTTTGCTCACTCAGGTGCATTCGTCCGCGGCACAGGGTGTTCGGTCTTCCGATCGATGGTTCCTTGGGAGGGTTGCACGGGCACCATTGGTTTGCCGTCAGCGCTGCCTCTGCAGGAGGTGGTCATCAGTTGCTCCACCTCATCGCCGTAAAGCGCCGTGAAGTCGCGGTCCAGGGCTTGGCGCAGGAGCATGCATGCCTTGGCCGTATCCCCGGTCTCCAAGGCGATCACACCGAGGTTGCGGTACACGAAAGGATTGTGGATCTTCTTCTTCCGTGCGCGCTGGATGTCCTTGATCCCCTTGGCGGTCTCCCCGTTCTTGTATTCGCTCCAACCCCGGTTGTTGAAGGCGTAGCTGTAGTTCGGGTTCAGCTTGATGGCCCGGTCATAGTCCGCTATGGCCCCACGATGGTCGCCGCGCCAAGCGTGCGCGTAATAGCCGCGGCTGTTGTAGTTCACGGGGTCGTCAGGGTCCAATTCCACGGCGCGGTCCAGTTCGGTGCGTGCCAATGCACTGTCACCGGCCATGGCCGCCACCTCGCCCTTCACCCGGTGCAGGCGGGCCGATGAAGGAGCGGCTTTCTCTTCCATGGCGATGGCTTGGGCGATCTGCCTTGAAGCCCCGGTAAGATCGCCCCGCATCTGTTCCACCACGGCCAGCCGGTAATGCGCCTCAACACCCGGACGTTGTTGCAGTACCTGCCGGAAGTGGACCGCTGCACTGTCCAACCGTCCCAGCCCCTGCTCCGCCGCAGCGAGTTGGAACAGCCCGCCCACGCTGTCCGGCAGAAGGCGTATCGCCGTGCGTGCGTCCGCCTCCGCCTTCGTGAACTCACTGATGCTGTTGTATCCTTCCGCACGCAACGCATAGAACTCCGGGTGCGTGTTCTTGCCCAATACGCCCGAGGCAATGCGGATCGCCGGGTACGCTTTGCCCTTGGCGAGCAGCCTGCGCACCTTGCGCTCTTGATGGGTCTGGGCCTGAGCGGCCGCGCAGGAGGAAGCCAGTAGGAATATCACGAAGATCTTGACGCGCATGCCGCGAAGATACTGGCCGGAGGACTGTAGCTCCTGACGGCCGACATCTGCGCACATGGGTCATCCGGAGCGCCTCCGGATACCTTTGCCAATGAACCGGACCGGATACCATGCGCACCGAATACCCCGCCAAGATCCTCCTCGCATGGGGCGAGGCCATCAGCGGCAATGTGCGGATCCGCGATTGGCTGATCAAGAACGGCTACCCGGAGCTGGGCATCTTTGTGTTCGCGCTGCACCTGAAGGCCGATGCCCGCAAGTGGCTGATGGAGCATGGGCACCCGCATCTGATGGCGGTGATCCGCGGCATCGAGGATGATGACAAGGCGCTGGAATGGTTGGAGGCGCACGACATGCTGGTGCTGCGCAAGGTGGCCGAGTGCGGCGGGGATGAAGAGGCCTTCCAATGGCTGGTGAAGAACGAACACCGTGAGCTGGCCATGCTGGGCCTGAAGATGTGGTCCATCAAGATGCAGATCGAGGACGACCACAACGATCCGCACAAGTTTTCCCGGGAGTGAGGGCGTCAGTTGACATCCTGTTCAAGGCTGAAAGTTGAAAGCTGAAACGTGAAAGTTGAAACGGGGATCGTCGAGCGCCCGGTTTCAGCTTTCAGCTTTCCAATTTCCTGTTTCAGAAAGCTGTCAACTAATGGTCCACTCGCTCTACGCGCCGCACCTCCGGCACATCGCGGAGCTTGTCCACCAAGGACCGCAGGTGCTCGGCGTCGTGTACGTAGGCCATCACTTTGCCCTCGAAGATGCCGTCCTTGCTATCGAAGCTGATGCTGCGCATGTTCACGTTGTTCTCGTGGCTGATGATGGTGGTGATGCGGTTCACCAAGCCCACGGCATCAATGCCACTGAACTGGATGCCGGCCAAGAACTCCACTTCGTCCTTGCCCTTCCAACGGGCCTTCACGATGCGCATGGCGAAGTTGCTCATCAGCTGCACGGCGTTGGGGCAGTTCACGCGGTGGATGCGGATGCCGTCGTCGGGGGTGATGAAGCCGAAGACGTCGTCGCCGGGAATGGGGTGGCAGCAGGGCGAGAGCTTATAGTCCATGTTCAGCAGCTCTTCGCCGATGGTGAAGGTGCCGCCTTCCGTGCCGCGTATCTCAGCGACGATCTCCTCCAAGGGGCGCTCGTCCTTGGCGCGGACGCCCTTGGGCAGGATCAAGCGGCCGTTCTTCACCGGCGGGGTGTCCATGGCGTCCAGGTCATGCCGTTCGCGGGCGATCTTCCAGTAAAGGTCCATGGGCGATGAGGCGAGCAGGTGATCCTCCAGCACGCCGATGTTCTCATCGTTCACCTTCGCGCCCCATGCGCGCAGCTTGCGTTGCACGGCCTCTTTGCCCACGATGGCCAGCTTACGCTTCTGCTCACGCAGCGCCTGCTTGATCTTGTGCTTCGCGCGTGCGGTCATCACGTATTTCAGCCACTCCTCCTTGGGCTGCTGCTTGCGGCTGGTGATGATCTCCACTTGGTCACCGTTCCGCAGGGGCTGGCTCATGGGCACGAGCTTGTGGTTCACTTTCGCACCGATGCACCGGCGGCCGATCTGGCTGTGGATGTCGAAGGCGAAGTCCAAGGCGGTGGCGCCCGCGGGCATGTTGCGCATTTCGCCTTTCGGCGTGAAGACCATGATCACGTCGTTGAACAAGTTCAGCTTGAAGTCGTGTACGAAGTCGAGCGCGTTGCTGCCGGGATCGGCGAGGATCTCGCGGATCTTGTTCAGCATCCCGTCCATGGCGTTGGCATGTTCCTCTTCGCCCTTGTAGCGGTAATGCGCCGCTAGGCCCATCTCCGCCACTTGGTCCATGCGGCGGCTGCGGATCTGCACCTCCACCCATTTGCCGCCGGGGCTCATCACGGTGGTGTGCAGGCTCTCGTAGCCGTTGGCCTTGGGCATGCTGATCCAATCCCGCAGCCGGTCCGGGCTGGGCTGGTAGTAGTCGGTGACGATGGAGTAGACCTTCCAGCAATCGGCCTTCTCCAGCTCGGGCTTGCTTTCCACGATGATGCGGATGGCGAAGAGGTCGTACACCTCGTCGAAGGTGACGTGCTTGGTGAGCATCTTCTGGTAGATGCTGTAAATGCTCTTGGGCCTGCCCTTGATCTCGAAGTCAAAGCCCTCTTTTTCCAAGGCCTCGCGGATGGGCAGGATGAAGCGGCTGATGAAGCGCCTGCGCACGGACTCGCCCTTCTTGAGGCGCTGCTCGATGTCGAGGTAGATGGCCGGTTCCTGGATCCGTAGCGTGAGGTCTTCCAACTCGCTCTTGGTGCTGTACAGCCCGAGCCGGTGCGCCAGGGGAGCGTAGAGGAAGAGCGTTTCGCTGGCGATCTTCAGCTGTTTGTCCCGCGGCATGCTCTCCAAGGTGCGCATGTTGTGCAGGCGGTCGGCCAGCTTGATCAGGATCACGCGCACGTCCTGCGCCAGGGTGAGCAGCACTTTGCGGAAGTTCTCCGCCTGCATGCTGTCGGTCTGCCAGTTCACCCCGCTGATCTTGGTGAGCCCGTCGATGATGGTCGACACGGTATCGCCGAAGATGTCACGCACATCCTCCAAGGTGAGGTCGGTGTCCTCCACGGTATCGTGAAGTAGTGCCGCCACCACGCTGGTGATCCCCAGCCCGATCTCCTCCGCGCAGATCCGCGCCACGGCGATGGGGTGGTAGATGTAGGGCTCGCCGCTCTTGCGTCGCTGACCCTTATGGGCCTCCATCGCAATATTGAACGCCTTGCGGATCAAGCGCGTGCTGTCCGGCGTACGATCGCCTCGCACCGCGCGCAGCAGGCCACGATACCGCCGAAGGATCTGCTCCTTCTCCTCTTCCAGATCGATGGGCTCAGGTGTGTGCGCGGTCGCGGGCATGCCTCAAAATTACGGGATGTGGGGAATGTCCTGTGCGTGGCCCAAGTAGGTCAAGATCCGGACGGCCAGCATCGGATAATGGACAACATTTACCCCGCAGGCAGGATCTCTCCGCGCACTTCGCCGAAGCCGATGCGCACACCATCGCGTTCGCCATGTCCGCGGATCACCACGGTGTCCCCGTCCTCCAGGAATTTCCGGTCGCTGCCATCCTTCAGTGTCAACGGCTTGGTACCGCGCCAAGTGAGTTCCAGCAGGCTGCCATAGCTCTCCGGCACCGGGCCGCTGATAGTGCCACTGGCCATCACGTCGCCCGCCCGCACGTTGCAGCCGTTCACCGTGTGGTGCGCCAGTTGCTGCGGCATGCTCCAGTAGAGGTACTTGAAGTTGCTGCGGCAGATCACGGTCTCTTCCCCGTTATTCGGGATAATGGAGGCCTCCAACGCGATGTCGAAGCTGTGCTCGCCGCTGGTCCGGAGGTAAGGCAGGGGCATGGGATCCTGCTTGGGAGTGGCCGTGCGGAAGGGTTCCAGCGCGTCCAACGTCACCACCCACGGGCTCATGCTGCTTCCGAAGTTCTTACCGAGGAAAGGCCCCAGAGGCACATATTCCCAGCTCTGGATGTCGCGCGCGCTCCAGTCGTTGAACAGCACCATGCCGAAGATGAAATCCTCGGCTTCATCCGCTTCGATATGCTCGCCCAGCGGCCGTCCCTCGAAGGTGATGAAGGCCGTCTCCAGTTCGATGTCCAATTGATTGGTCGGGCCGAAGACCGGTGGCTCATCGGGCTTGGGCCGCATCTGTCCCTTGGGCCGCTGGATGTCCGTACCGCTCACTACGATGGAGGAGGCGCGGCCGTGGTAGCCCACGGGCAGATGGAGCCAGTTCGGCATCAGGGCGTTGTCCGCACTGCGGAACATGGTGCCCACGTTGGTGGCGTGCTCGCGGCTGCTGTAAAAGTCGGTGTAGTCGCCAACCTCCACGGGCAGATGCATCGTCACCTCGGTCATGGGCAGTACGGCTTCATTCACCGTGTCCGTGCGTTCCTTGAGAAAGCCGTTGTCCGCACGGAAAAGCTCCATGAGGTGTCGGCGCAGTTGGCGAACTGCCGGTTTACCGTGCTTCATCAAGGGGTTCAGCACGGGAGCATCGAACACGGCCGTCTCGATGCCGAGGTCGTTCAGCAGGTCCGCCTGTGCCAAGGCCTGCAGGTCGATCACATGGTTGCCGATGCGGGTGCAGGGGCGGGCCGGGCGGCCGCTGGAACTGCAGATGCCGAAAGGGATGTTCTGGATCGGGAAGTCACTGTCGGCGGGCACATGGACCCATGAGGTCATAGCTCGGTTATTCGTGGAAGAATTTGGAACGCTCATGGCGCAAATGTCGGCATCATGGTCCGGACGGAAGCTTCAACGTGCGCAACGAAAGGCGTCCAAGGGTTTGGAACATGTCGCTCTGAAAGCGATGCGTGCTTTGCGATCAGAAACAGGGCCCGCTCAGCGCATAGCGGTGATGCGGTAGGCCTTGATGACCTTGTGGTGCGACACGCTCAGGTTCCAGGGCAATTTGCCATAGCTGGAAGTGTACATGCCGGCGTACTGCTCCACGCATAGGAAGGTGGCCGGCCCAGGGGGGCCGTCCCATGTGGCGATCGGTGCTTTCACGATGCCCGGTGCCAGATCCTGCGTGTCATAATCCTCCGGGATCACCAGAATATCGCCTACCATGGGGCGGCTCAGGTCCTGTGCATAGATCGCCATGCCGGCCTGCTCGGAATACCATTGCCAGCCCCAGTGCCCCAGGCTCCACACCGTGCCCGTGGTGCGGGCTTTCATCTCTCGGGCGATCTGCGGTGCACGATCGCGGTAGAACCCGGCGAACTCCTTGTCCGAAACGGTGAGCAGCACGCCCAACGTGGTGGTGCAGGCCACGGCTATGGCTTTTTCCCGGAAGCGTGCCGTGTCCATGGCCGGGGCGATCAGCAACAGTACCGCGGGGATGATCAACAGCACATGGCGAGTGGCCATCATCGGTGAGAAGCCGGCAAGAAAAAAGGCCAGCCCGGCCGCCCACACCGCCAAGGCCCATGCATCGGCAGTTGTCGGTGCCAAGGAGCGGGGCAGGTAGCGCACGCAGTACACCGTGGTGAGCACGCCGTTCAAGGTGAAGATCACGCGCAGGGCCTGGTCGGACCCGGCTTCGGGGATCAGACCGGTGTACACGCAGAGGCTGAACGCCAGCGCAGCGGCAATGCCAGCGACCCAAGCGGGGAACAGCCATCCGGCACGCTTGGGCACCAGCGCCCGGAGGAAGACCGGCGTAAAGGGGGCCACGGCACCAACGGCGGTGAGCAGTGCAAGGGTCCTTACGAACACACCCCGTAGTGACGGGTCGCCCGCTTTGCGTTCCAGCAGGTGGATATGCCCGAATTCCTGTAGGTTCCATAGCGACCAGGCCACGAGGAGCAGCACCGGGATCAATGTGTGCGGGAGCCTGCGCCATTCGCGGCGCAACACCAGCACCAACGGAAACACCAACAGCAACGGCGCCACGGTGTATTTGATGAACAACGCCCCCGCCAGCGTAAGACCCGCCAGCGCATAGCGGCTTCCCGTGGGCAGTATTCCAGGCACCAGCAAGAAGTTAAAGAAGAGCAATTGCATCGCCAGCAGGGGCACGTCCGTCATCACGCCCTGGTTCACCATGAAGGCCGGGCACAGCGCGAAGAGCGCGGTGAGCCACAGGGCATGGCGGGGTGCCCTATGCCGGGCCAGCCGGTGGAAGCATAGGAGGGCCAACAGGGAGAACAAGGACCGCATCATATGCATCGGACCTTCGGAATACCCGAACAAGTGCCCCGTGGCGGCCACCAAGTAGAAGAAGCCCGGCGGTTGGTTGAAGTCATGGATCGGCTCGGGGTCCTGGCCCCAGTTCACCGTGCCGGACATCGGGTGCGCGGGATGGTGTTCGATCCATTGTGCGGCCTTCAGGTGGAAGGTGTCGTCGATATGGAACGCCTTATTGAAGTCGATCGCCGTGATGGCCGCCCACAGGACCATAAGGACCGCGATGGAACGAACAGGTTGGAGGCGCATGGAAAAGACAAGATAGAACAACCGGCGCGCTCGAAAGCGGAAATGACCGTCGCGGCCGGTTTGAACGTGATCCGGACCGGATGGTTGGCAATGGCCGGATCCCTTCAGGATGCGGGCTTCCCCTTGCCGATCAACACGCCCAACACCACATTCTCCTGCACAAACCAAAAGTGCTGGCTGGCCCGGTCCTCATCCTTGCCGGTGGTGAGCACGCTTGGCAGACCGATGTAGCCCGCACGCACACTGGTACGTAGGAATACCCGATCGAGGAATAAGGCGAAAATGCCCACCTGTGCGCCCGCGCCGTAGCCCGCGAGATGGAATTTGTTGTTGATGCCTTCGCCGAACAGGCGTACGTCCGTGCGGGGGATCACCGGCCCCGCGAACAGCCCTTCCGTGAGGTACAGCCCTTGCTTGCCGTTCTTGCTCGCCCAGATGCGGTCGTAGTGGTCCGCATCCACGCACAGCAGGTTCAACCCGTCAGTGTGCTCGTAGGTGAGCAGGTCCGGGGTGAGGCGCACTTCGCCGGCCTCGCCGGAGTTGGCATAGGTGGCCGATCGCTCGCTGCTGATGCTGCCCGTAAGCTTCACGGCCTGATCCTGCACCATCACATACTTCATGTGGTCCAGGCCGAGCGAGAAGCTCCAACGGTCATTGAGGAACCAGCCGACGCGGTAGTTGTACTGCGGGATCCAGATGTTTTTGGGGTTGAAATAATTGTTCAATGTGAAGGCCTCGGGCTTGTCTTTGGCCGTCACATCCTTCAAGGTGAAATCGTAGTCGGTGCCGGTAAAGTGGATGTTGCTGGCGGTGAACTGCGCGCGATTATATCCCCAATAGGCGAACACGCGGTGCTTGAGGTGCGGCGCGGATTGCGCGGACACGAGCGTGGAGATGAGAAGCAGTACGGTGTACATCAAGGTCCGCCGTGCGCGACCTTGATGGGACTTGTTCCTATCAGCGTTGATCAGTCCTTCCAATGTCATTCCGATAGCGGACCAGGTCCTGTGTTCCATTCCCAACACTCACCAACCGAACAACGGCTTCAGCCGCATCATCCCGTTCACCTGGAAGCGTATCCGGTCCAGTTGTGCTTGGTCGCCTCCTCCCTTGAAAGCGCTGTCCATCAGCTCTGCGATCTGCATGCAATCCGCCTCCCGCAGGCCGCGGGTGGTCACCGCCGGGGTGCCGATGCGGATGCCGCTGGTGACGAAAGGGCTTTGCGTGTCGAAGGGTACCATGTTCTTGTTCGCCGTGATGTCCACCGCACCGAGTATGGCCTCTGCCTCTTTTCCGGTGAGGTCCTTGCTGCGCATGTCGATCAGCATGCAATGGTTGTCCGTGCCGCCGCTCACCACATCATAGCCTTTGCTCATCAGTGCTTTGGCCATGGCTGCCGCATTGGCCTTGACCCGTTCGCCGTACACCTTGAACGAGGGGTCCAGCGCCTCGCCGAAGGCCACTGCCTTGGCGGCGATCACATGCTCCAGCGGACCGCCCTGGGTACCTGGGAATACGCCGGAGTCCAAGATCGAGCTCATCATCCGCGTGGCACCTTTCGGCGTCTTCGATCCCCAAGGGTTCTCAAAGTCCTGCCCCATCATGATCAAGCCTCCGCGCGGGCCGCGCAGGGTCTTGTGCGTGGTGGTGGTGACGATGTGGCAATGGGGCAGCGGGTCGTTGAGCAGCTTGGCGGCGATGAGGCCGGCCGGGTGCGCGATATCCGCCAGCAGCAATGCGCCCACTTCGTCCGCGATGGCACGGAAACGGGCGTATTCCCAATCACGGCTGTAGGCGCTGGCCCCGCAAATGATCAGCTTGGGCTTCTCCTTGCGGGCGGTCTCGGCCACTGTATCCATGTCCACCCGGCCGGTCTCTTTGCTCACGCCATAAAAGGTGGCCCGGTACAGCTTGCCGCTGAAGTTCACCGGTGAGCCGTGGGTGAGGTGGCCGCCATGGCTGAGGTCGAAACCGAGGATGGTATCGCCCGGCTGCAGGCAGGCCAGCATCACCGCCGCGTTGGCCTGCGCGCCGCTGTGGGGCTGCACGTTCGCCCAAGCCGCGCCGAAGAGCTTCTTCACCCGCTCGATGGCCAGGTTCTCCGCCATGTCCACGAATTCGCAACCGCCGTAATAGCGCTTGCCGGGAAGGCCTTCCGCGTATTTGTTCGTCAGCACCGAACCCATGGCTTCCAACACTTGGTTGCTCACGTAGTTCTCGCTGGCGATCATCTCCAGTCCCTTGGTCTGTCGCCAACGTTCCTGCTCGATGATGTCGAAGATCGCGGCGTCGCGCGTGAGGGTGGAGCCGGTGGCCTGTGTCGGTTGCATGGTCTTGGATTGAAGCGGCAAAAGTAGGCCCGGCCATGGGACGGTGGCCCGGTGGGCCGAAAGTGAGGTCTATCGTTGGCCAAACGGGTTCAAGGCTTCCGCAGATAGCCCAACGATCCCAGAGAGTCCACCAGATGCCCGGTGAAGATCTGCGCCCCCGCGTCGTTCAAGTGGCTCAGGTCCGCGAAGTTGTTCAGGTCGTCGATCCCCGGCTCGAACGTATAGTCGATGTACGGGATGCCGGTCCCCGCCAGAGTGCTGTCGATGAAGGCGGCGAACTTGGCGTGGCGCGTCCGGTTCCATGCGGCACGGCCGTAGTGGCTGCTCACCACCATGCGGATACCGCGCTCCCGGCACAGCTCCACGCACTGGGCAAAGTACCGGCGTTGCATGGGTGAGATCTGGATCGTGGTGTCGTTGTAGATTCCCTCGGCCTTTTTCACGCTGTCCGTATTGTACGCATAACCAAGACCGTGATAGTCCAGGTCCTCGTAGTAATCGCCCATGTTCGGATTGGTGAACCGGAGGGTCAACATGTTCAACGCGCGCAGGTCGCGGAGCCCCCATGCCATCCGGATGGCCACGGCGGCACCGGGCACGTTCTGGGTGAGGTCCGAGGTGCTCTCCAGGCCGTCCTTGATGAAGTTGTTGTCATAGACGTCCATGATCAGCAAGCCCGTGTTGCTGCTATTGAGATAGGCTTGGATCAAGTAATAACTGTTCATGGGCGATTGGGAACTGGACCCCAGATTGAACGCACTGTACCCGCGCGCCTCGAACACGTGGGGATCATAGCCCCGATGGGCATGCGAGGAACCCATGATGATCACATCATGCCTGACCGCGGGGTCGAACTCTTGAAAACGGTGCCAGGAGATCCCTCCACGTGGTTTGTAATAATCAGCCGTGCGGAAGATCAGCGGCATGCCCTTCACCTTCACTCGCGACAACACTACGAATGCCCCGATATACATGGCTGCGGATACGGCAATGAAAAGGAGGGCGTACTTGAGGAACCGCATCAGAACTGGAAGTAGATGAAGCTGGCCGAACCGAAGTAACCGAAGATCAGGATGCCCGCCACCAGCGCGGCATACAGGGATATGCCCAACAGGCCCTTGGGCAACGGCTTCTCTCCCTTGGTCCAAGCGTCGTACACCGGGTCGATCAGCACAAAGAGGATCACCAGGCCCAAGGTGGGGTCGAGCATCCGGCCGGGCACGTCACCGATCAATCGGAGCAGATCGGCCAGGGCGATAGGTGTGGAGACGAGGCGATGGACGAGCTCTTTGGCCACGCCGATGCTGTCCGCGCGGAAGAAGATCCAAGCGAAGGAGACGAGTTGGAAGGTGATGAAGACGTTGAGGGCACGCTTGAGCTCAGGGCGGGCGTCCAGCCCGATGAGGCCGGAGAAGCGCGCCGTCAGGGGCGCGAAGATGATCGCCAGGATGAGGTAGCCACCGTGCAGTCCGCCCCAGATCACGTAGGTCCAGTTGGCGCCGTGCCACAGCCCGCTCACCAGGAACACGATCATCAGGTTGTAGTACCAGCGCCATTTCACCACGCGGTTGCCGCCCAATGGGATGTAGAGGTAATCGCGGAACCAGCTGCTGAGGCTGATGTGCCACCGGCCCCAGAACTCGCTGATGTTGGCGCTGCGGTAGGGTGTTCGGAAGTTCACCATCAGGTTGAAGCCCATCACGCGGGCGGCGCCCAGGGCGATGTCCGTGTAACCGCTGAAGTCGCAATAGATCTGCACGGCGAAGAGGTAGGTGGCCAAGGCGATGGAAAGACTTCCGTAGTGATCGGGCGAACTATACACCTGGTCCACCACCACGGCGCACCGGTCGGCGATCACCACTTTTTTGAAGAAGCCCCAGAGCATCTGCCGGAGGCCCGCCACCACGCGATCATGGTCGAAGTCGGACCGCATGCCTACGCCCACGGTGGAGGAGTTGATCTGGTTGAGCAGGTTGCCCGGCCGCTCGATGGGCCCCGCCACTAACTGCGGGTAGAACATCACATAGAGGGCGAAGATGCCGAAGCGATGCTCGGCCTTCTGGTGCTTGCGGTACACCTCGATGGTGTAGCTGAGGCTCTGGAAAGTGTGGAAGGAGAGGCCGATGGGCAGGATGATGCCCAGGTCCGGCACGCCGTAATGGAAGCCCATGGTGCGGACCGCCGCGGCGATGCTCTCATTGAGGAAATTGAAGTACTTGAAGAACGCCAGCACGCTCACGTTCGCCACGATGCTGGCGGCGAGCAGGAGCTTTCGTTTTCTCCCTTCGTTGCGCTCGATCCAGATGCCGGCGAAGTAGTCCACCCCGATGGTGAAGCCCAGGATGAGGATGTAGACCGGCACGAAGGCCATGTAGAACCAGCAACTGGCCGCGAGCAGGACCATCCAGCGCCGGTGATGGGGCACGGTGAAGTAGAGCCCCGTCACCAAGGGGAAGAAGATGCAGAGGAACTCGAACGAGTTGAAGAGCATGGGCTTACCCGTTCATCCGGTTCTTCATGTACCCGCCGGGTGTGTTCAGCTCTGGGCACAGGGTGTGGCCGAGGTGGGACCGGCCGGTCAAGGGACCGAAAGGCCTTCGCCCGGAAAACAGGTCCCGCTGGCTCAGGGTCGAAAGGTGGTTTTCCATGCAGGCCGGCCTCATTGCATCTATCTGCTTGCGCAGTTCCGCGCCGAAAAATAGGTCTGATCCCCGTTCAAGGAAGCCGAGGCCCGCATCATCTCCGGGGCGTGCTGCTTCGCTCGACGTTCCCTGCGGCCCCGGGCGGCAAGGCCATCTGTTCGGTGTTCAGGATCCCCAAGCTCTCCAGGCTGTCCACCAAGTGCCCGGTGAAGATGCGTGCGCCGGTGGTGTTCAGGTGGCTGTCGTCAGCGAACCAATGCCGGTCATCGGTCCCGGGGTTGTCCGTATAGTCCAAGTACGGAATGCCCGTGCCAGCAAGGATGCTGTCCATGTACGCGGCGAGTACGGTATGTGCACTGCCCCTTCGGTTGAGCCTTGCGTAATGGCTGGTCACCACCAGCCGGATGCCCCGTTCGTGGCAGAGCCGGATGCAGGCTTCAAAGAAATGGCGCTGTACGGGGGAGAGCTCGATCTGCTTGCCCGGTGGCGGTGGAGCTTGTTTGTTGACGCTGTCCGGTATCGCGCAGAAGCCCAGTCCTTGGTAATAGGTGGAGGTGTAGTAGGGTTTTTCACGGCCCGTGAGCATCCGCAAGGCCATCATGTTCAGGCCCCGGAGGTCGCGGATCGCCCAGGCCATGTCCAAGGCGGCCGCGTCGCTCGGCTGGTTCTGGGTGAGGTCTGCGGTGCTTTCCAGCCCCGTGTTCGTGAATGAACCCTCGTAGACATCGTAGATCAGCATCGGGCAGTGGGCGCTGTCCAAGTACTGCTGGATGAGCGGATAGGTGTTCAGCGGGGTCTGCGCACTGGAGCCGAGGTTGAACACCTTGTGGCCGCGTTCTTGGAACACGAACGGGTCATAGCCCCGGTAGGCGTGGGAGGATCCGATGATCACCGCGTCCTGGCGCTCCTGCGGATTGAACTCCCGGAAGCGTTGCCAGGTATCGCCGCCCGGCCAATTGTAGTAGTCGCCGGTGCGGAAGATCAAGGGTTTTCCTTGGAACGGAACGTGCGCCATCACGGCGAAGGCCACGATGTACACCGCCGCCAAGGCCAGCAGGAACACGAACGCGTTCTTGATCAGCCTGCCCATCAGAACTGGAAGTAAATGAAGCTGGTGGAACCGAAATAGCCGAAGAGCAGGATCCCCGCGAGCAGCGCCACGAAGAAGGCCATGCCGGGGAGCCCTTGGGGAATGCGCCTTTCCCCCTTGATCCAAGCGTCGTACACCGGGTCGATCAGCATGAACAGCACCACCAGCACCACGGTGAGATCGAGCATGCTGCGCGGCACGTCGGCGTAGAGGCGCGCGAGGTCGGCCAGGGCGATAGGTGTGGAGACGAGGCGATGGACGAGCTCTTTGGCCACGCCGATGCTGTCCGCGCGGAAGAAGATCCAAGCGAAGGAGACGAGTTGGAAGGTGATGAAGACGTTGAGGGCACGCTTGAGCTCAGGGCGGGCGTCCAGCCCGATGAGGCCGGAGAAGCGCGCCGTCAGGGGCGCGAAGATGATCGCCAGGATGAGGTAGCCACCGTGCAGTCCGCCCCAGATCACGTAGGTCCAGTTGGCGCCGTGCCACAGCCCGCTCACCAGGAACACGATCATCAGGTTGTAGTACCAGCGCCATTTCACCACGCGGTTGCCGCCCAATGGGATGTAGAGGTAATCGCGGAACCAGCTGCTGAGGCTGATGTGCCACCGGCCCCAGAACTCGCTGATGTTGGCGCTGCGGTAGGGTGTTCGGAAGTTCACCATCAGGTTGAAGCCCATCACGCGGGCGGCGCCCAGGGCGATGTCCGTGTAACCGCTGAAGTCGCAATAGATCTGCACGGCGAAGAGGTAGGTGGCCAAGGCGATGGAAAGACTTCCGTAGTGATCGGGCGAACTATACACCTGGTCCACCACCACGGCGCACCGGTCGGCGATCACCACTTTTTTGAAGAAGCCCCAGAGCATCTGCCGGAGGCCCGCCACCACGCGATCATGGTCGAAGTCGGACCGCATGCCTACGCCCACGGTGGAGGAGTTGATCTGGTTGAGCAGGTTGCCCGGCCGCTCGATGGGCCCCGCCACTAACTGCGGGTAGAACATCACATAGAGGGCGAAGATGCCGAAGCGATGCTCGGCCTTCTGGTGCTTGCGGTACACCTCGATGGTGTAGCTGAGGCTCTGGAAAGTGTGGAAGGAGAGGCCGATGGGCAGGATGATGCCCAGGTCCGGCACGCCGTAATGGAAGCCCATGGTGCGGACCGCCGCGGCGATGCTCTCATTGAGGAAATTGAAGTACTTGAAGAACGCCAGCACGCTCACGTTCGCCACGATGCTGGCGGCGAGCAGGAGCTTTCGTTTTCTCCCTTCGTTGCGCTCGATCCAGATGCCGGCGAAGTAGTCCACCCCGATGGTGAAGCCCAGGATGAGGATGTAGACGGGCACAAAGGCCATGTAGAACCAGCAACTGGCCGCCAGCAGGACCATCCAGCGCCGGTGATGGGGCACGGTGAAGTAGAGCCCCGTCACCAAGGGGAAGAAGATGCAGAGGAACTCGAACGAGTTGAAGAGCATGGAGCAGTGACTTCACAGTGGATCACCCGGTCCGGCGGGGAGGTCCGGATCTATTCGGGCCTGGTATCATGTTGACGTGAACCGGGGCGTTGCATGCCGTTGTCCGTCCACCAAGCGGTGAGGTCGCGGTCCATCAGGGTTTCCAAGGCAAGGATGTCGCCCTCCAAATTGCGCAGCGTGGCCTCCTTCCAGAACGGGCTCATCACAGGCTTTTCCTTGAAGGTGCGCTTTTGTTCCTGAGTGATCATCCGCCAGACCTTTTCCCGGTATCTGGAGGGTGTGGCTTTCTTCAGCAACCGCGCCCAGGCAGGTGGGTCATCAAACTTCACGTGCGACTTTCCCTCACCGACGCTTTTATGGCTGTGTTTGGCCGGGGCCGTGGGGAAGAGTGCCGGGTCGATGCCGATGTGGCGCGCCACCCGCTCCAAGGTCTCCCCTTGTTTGTGGATCAGGTCGGAGAACTCGAGGATCAGGATCTGCTCGCGCCCAAAATGCTCCACATAAGGCAATACCTGTGCGTGGTACCTTGAAACATTGGTCAATAAAGGCATCCTGAGCATGGCTTCCTCGAAACCAAGGTCCACATACCCCCGCTGATAAATGTGCATGTAATGGGAAACGATGCGGGCCACCGGATCGCGGACCAGGTAGATGAAACGGAGTTCCGGGGAATAGGCGTGCAACAGCTTCCAAACGTCCCTTTTGAAGTTGGGGTGGAACGTGTAGCTGGTGGAGGCTTCCATGTATACCGCGCCTTCCCACTGCGGGAACAGCGCATGGTATTCGTCCAGGCCCTGCAAGGGATCCGGATGTTTGCTGAAATGGTCCGGCTCCTTCTTTGCGCAGAACGAAACCTGCGGATGGGCCTTGAGAAGGTCGGCGAGGGTAGTGGTGCTGCATTTCATCGCACCGATCACCATGGCGTTCACGTGCATCGGCCAAATGTATCCGGCATGGAACGACATTCGTGCCGACCAAAGGCAACGTCCAGTGTGTTGAAGTGGGCTTGGGGGCGCATCCGGTCGTGCTCAGCAGTGGGGAAGGTCGTGCATAAACCTACATCAGTTGCTTCAGTAGGCCGCCATAGACCTCCGAGGCCTTGAATTTCGAGGCCCAGAAGGCGCGGACGCGGTCCCGTGCCAATGCGCCGTACTTGTCCGAGCGTTTGAAACGGTCCAGCGTTTCCCCAAGCTGTTCCGCGCTCAATGCGTTGGGCAGCAGCACACCCGTGGCCTCGTTCACGATCTCACGGACACCGCCGGCATCAGCGGCCACCAGCGGGATGCCGAAGCTCGCCGCTTCCTGCAGGGCCACCGGTGCGCCGCCCTCGGTGTAACTGGCATGCACGAACACGTCCACCGGGTTGGTCTTGTACCATGCGATCACTTCCGCGTTCGGCCTGCTGCCCATCAGGTCCACCTTGATGTTGGGCGGTAAGGTCTTCACCGCGACCTCCACACGGGCACGTTCCGGGCCATCACCGAAATGTGTCCAATGAACAGGGCCTTGCACATGGTGCAAAGCCTCCGCGATCAAAGGCACACGCTTCAGCTCCACGAAATTGGAGCAGGAGACGATCCTCAATTCCTCCGCGGGCCCCCAGGGGCCAAGACCATTGTCCGTAGTGGCCAGATACGAGATGCTGAACTTCTCAGTGACCTCCGGGAAGCGCTCATGCATGTGGGCCAGACCAGCTTCGGCGATCACGAAGACATGTTCCACCTGCCCCACATGGAAAGCTTGGAAACGCTGCCAGTGGCCGGGTGCGCGGTGGTCGAACATGTCGAAGCCCATCATGCGGCTCACGAAACGTACACGGGGATCACGCAGCTTCCACAGCCCCAGTACCGTGGCCCAGTCACTGGTCCAGTAGGAGTAGAGGCGTATGCGGCTCGGATCGTACTGCGCGGCTATGCGTACATGTAACAGCCGTTCACGCTCCAGCGCTTGCCAAAGCTGGCTCTGGAATCTGGCCCGGTGCTTTGCAAAGACCTCCGGCGACGGTGCGGAACGCTTGCCTTGCATCCACACCTTCAGCACCCGCGGCAAGCCCATCAGTATGCGCCACTTGGCGAGAGGGCGATAAGCCTCCTCCTCGCTGAACAGGCGTTCCACCTCCACGCCGGGGGGCAGCGGACGTTGCTCGCCGCCAGGCAGCAGCGGGAACAACCGGACCCGTTCAAAGCCCTGCGCCAGGATGGGAAGTTCATTCTCTAAGAACGCCTCCCCATGTCCAAAGGGGAAGCGGATGGTGAACAGCCAGAGTTCCTTCATCATGGTTCAGCCGTTGGGAAGCTTGCCTCGGAGGGCGTTCACGCGGTATTTCAGCGCGTAGGTCAGCTGGGCCACGGTCCGTCCTGAGTTGAGGCGAAGATGCGCCAAAGCAACGGAAAGGCCATAGCGGGGCAGGTAGTGGAAGAGTTTGTTCCATTGCTGTTCCACCCGCTCGGCGAAGGCTTTCCGAGGAGCGAAACCCTGCTCCGCGTTCAACGCCAGCAACCGGTCATACCAACGGCGTAGCGCCCGCACCCGTGCCACGGTCGGCTTCACTTTGAAGATGGTGGAACCCATCAGGTGAAGGTCCAGTTCCTCCTCGGTGAAGGGGATGCCCAAGTCTTGGAAGGCCTGCCGTTGCAGCCACGTGAAGTTGGCGACCTTATCGCTGCCATGGCCGATGTTCTGCGGCCCACGACGGTAGCGCACGAGCACTTCCGGCAAATTGGCGAACCGCGTGTGCGGGGCCATGCGCAGCCAGAAAAGCCAGTCCTCCCCGATGCGCGGCCAAGCGGGGTCGAAATGAAGCTGTTGCGCCAAGAGCACACTGCGCCGAAGGATGGAAGCGGGCTGGGCCACCGGTACACCGAAGAGCAGCTCGGCGGCACAACGGTCAGCGTCCAAGGGGAAAGTCCACGGCTGATCCTCGGTGCCGAAGAGCTGCAATTGACCGCCACTGGCGCCCACTTCGGGATGTGCGTCCATGAACGCCGTTTGCAGCGCGATCCGCTCCGGCACCGCGATGTCGTCCGCGTCCATGCGTACGATGTACTCCCCGATGGCGGCGTCCATGCCGGCGTTGGCCGCCCGGCCCGGCCCGACGTTCTCCGGCAGTTCCATGATCCGCAGGCGGGGGTCGCTGATGGAGCGCAGCACCGCCACACTGCCATCGGTGCTCATGTCGTCCACGCAGATCAGTTCAAGGTCCTTGTACGTTCCATGCAAGATGCTCTCCACCGCTTCACGCAGGAAGTCCGCCTTGTTGTACACGGGCATCACAACGCTCACCTTCATCGCTTGCGGCCGGTCCAGCGGTTCAAGGTGGCTTTCACCAGATAGGTCGAACGTGACATCGGCCAGCTGCCGGAAAGCCGCAGATGGGTCAGCCCCGCACTGAGGTCATGGTCCGCGAGGTGATGGAAGAGCCGTTTCCAGCGGCGTTCCAGCTCAGCCTCGAAGAGGTCCTCCGGGAATAAGCGCCGTTCCCGGTTCATGGCCGCCAAGCGACGGGTCCACGAGCGTAGCTCCACTACGTGCCGGGCCGTGAACGGGACGCGGAACAGGTCATGGAGCGCCAGTTGCAGTTCCAATTCGGGGTCCGTCATCGGCAGGCTGAAAATGCGGAACACTTCCTTGATGATCCTCCGCTTGTCCTCCGCGGGGTCCCGTTCATGCCGCATGTTATTGCTGCCCATTCGATAGTGTAGTAGCGCCTCGGGGAGGTTGGCGTATCGCGTATATTGGGCGAACCGGACCGTGAACAGATAGTCCATGCCAGGATGCCGCCATGCGGGATCGCAGCGCAAGGCATGGTTTGCCAGCAGAGAGCGGCGCATTATGGACGAACCATAGAGAACCGGGTCGCCGAAGAGCAGCTTTGCGCGGCATTCCGCATCCGTTGTCGGCCAGCGCGCGACCGGACCACTCCGGCCCAGAACCTGGTAGGCGGTCCCGGAGATGCCGACCTCTGGATGTGTGTCCATAAAGGCCACCTGCTTGGCCAGCCGCTCCGGATGGGCAATGTCGTCCGCATCCAGCACCGCCACATATTCGCCACGCGCTGCATCATAGCCACGGTTCGCCGCTGCGGCACGGCCCGTGTTCACGGGGCTTTCCAGGAGACGGATGCGCGGGTCGGCGATGGACCTCACCACTTCCAACCCGCCGTCCGTGCTGGCATCGTCCACCACCAAAAGCTCCAAGTCCGTGAACGTGTTATCCAGGATGCTCTGTACCGCCTCCGCCACGAAGGGAGCCTTGTTGTACAAGGTCATCAGCACGGTGACTTTTACAGGAGCGGCGGGCATGGGCCGCGAAAATAGGCCAAGCCTCCTTTTTGCAAGGAGTGGAAGGGGTGGTGCATTCCTGAGGCCCGGCCCCTCGTTTGCGCCTCCGCTATTTCCGCAGGTCCTTCAACAACTCCTCGCCGATGAGCTGCGAGACCTTCGCGCCGGATGCCGGGGTCATGTGGTTCCCGTCTACAAAGCTCCACTTGGCATCATCCGGGGGGATCACGAGATAGGGGACATCCTCGCTTTCGGCCAAGCTTTCCATGATCGGGTCGAAGTCCGGCATATAGAGCTCCTCGCTCGCATAAATGGCCGAGTGGGCCGGGAGCCGCACCAAGAGCACGGTGCCATGCTGTTTGAGCAGGTCGATCGTTTTGCGGAGGTATGCCATGCGCCGCACAGAAAGGGTATCCGTTGCTAGGTGATGGTCCAAGTAGAACCGGGCCTTCCCCTCTACCCGCTTGGCCACCTCCTCTGGGGAGAGGTCCACCTGCACCTCTAACCATCCGTCCTCGTGGAGTTCCAATTGGCCGGAACGCTGGCCGCGTGCGGGGGCCAGGATGGTAAGGAAGGGATAGGGGTATTCATGCAGCAGATATTCCACGTTGGGGTACATGTTCACGCACCACATCCGCGCTACGAACGAGCGATCTTGGTCCCGTTGCTCTTCTTCTGCTTCGGTCATCGTTTTGTGCCGGGAAATATTCCAAGGGTCCACCGAGACCACAAAAACGCCATCCCGGGAGTCGGGGTCCAGTTTTTTCCGGATGCTTTCGTAATAGGCTTTTCCGAAATTCGACTTGTACAGCGCGAAGCTGTAGTTGAACACCTTCCCGTGCCAGCCCCCTGCGTGCAGCACGCTATCCAGCACTTGGGGATGGATGCCCTGCGCGGACCGGGAATCACCCACGATCAAGCTGCCTTGCCGGGGCGTGGTGAAGCGCAGGTAGTAGGGGTCCGTCCTCCCATCGGCGCGGTAGACCGTGGCGATGAACACCGCCAGCGGCAGGACCATGAACAGGGCAAAGGTCTTCAGAAAGGCCCGCATCAGAACTGGAAGTAGATGAATTGCTCGCCCTCGCCAAAATAGCGGAAGATCACGAACAGGATGAAATAATAAAGCCCCCAACGGAATACGCGCGGCCAACGCGCACCGATGGTCTGCAGGCCGTACTTCCCGTGCCGGCCGAGCCATTCCACCACCACGAAGAAGCCAATGGCCCAAGTGAGCCACGGTAGGTATTTGGCAGGGAAGGAAAAAAGCGACATGGACAACATGCCACCCAGATAGCTGAACGCATGGGCCAGGTCATCGGCGCGGAAGAACACCCAGGCCAAAGTGACCAACGTGAAGGTGACGGTCATCCCGGCCAGCTCCCGCAACGTGGGCAGGAGGCGGTCCTGGGCCACGGTGCCCATGTGGCTACGGTTGGAGCCGGAGAGGAGCAGCGGCAGGAAGAACAGCGCGTGCAGGCCTCCCCAGGCTATGAAGGTCCAGTTGGCCCCGTGCCAGAAGCCGCTCACCAGAAAGATGATGAAGGTGTTGCGCACCTTCATCCAAGTGCCGCCGCGGCTGCCGCCCAAGGGGATGTAGAGGTAATCGCGGAACCAAGTGGAGAGGCTGATGTGCCAGCGCCGCCAGAATTCGGCGATGTCCCGCGAGAAGTAGGGGAAATTGAAGTTCTGCAGCAGTTCGATCCCCAGCATGCGGGCCACCCCGAGGGCGATGTCCGAATAGCCGGAGAAGTCGCCGTAGATCTGAAGGGAGAAGAGCAGTACCCCGTAGAGCAGCGTGCTGCCGCCGAGATCCTCCTGGCCGGCAAAAATGGCGTTCACGATCGGCGCCGCGTTGTCGGCGATCACCGCTTTCTTGAACAAGCCCCAGAGCACCTGCTTACAGCCGTCCACCATTTGCGCGCGGTTGAACTGCCGGGGGCGTTGCAATTGCGGCAACAGGTGGGACGCCCGCTCAATGGGACCCGCCACCAGCAAGGGGAAGAAGCCCACGAAGAGCGCATAGTCGAAGGGGTCGCGGGTGGGTTGGATCCGATCGTAATAGATGTCGATCACATAGGAGAGGCCATGGAAGGTGTAGAAGGAGATGCCTACCGGAAGCACCACGGAGAGGAAGACAGGGTGCGCATCAAGGCCGAAGCGACCCACGAGTTCCGCGAAGCTCTCCGCGAAGAAATTGTAGTATTTGAAGACGCCCAGAAAGCCCAGGTTGATCCCGATGCTCACGGTCAACCAGAAGCGCTTTCCCTTGCGCGTGGGCGTGCGGTGGATCTGTAGGCCACTGAAATAGTCCAGTGCCGTGGAGAAGATCAGGAGGAAGAGGAAGCGCCAGTCCCAGCAGGCGTAGAAGTAGTAGCTGGCCACCAGCAGCATCACGTTCTGCAAGCGCAACGACTTGCGCGTGGCGAACCAGTACAGCACGAAGATCAGTATAAAGAAGAGCCCGAACTGGAGGGTGTTGAAGAGCATCCTGAGATCTTCAAAGACCGCTTCGAGGGGTGATGCTTCTCGCGGTATGCACGCGCAAAGGGACGGAGATCAAATGCATTCCCGTCAGCTCCTGTTTCCTGCTGGCTGCTCCGAAAGCATGCGCCAGTGCGGGTATGGTAGATAAGTTCATTGGTGCCAGAGCGGCGGGATCGTGGCGAAAATAGCCGACCCGATTCAAACGACACCGGTGAACGCCCCGAACTGACCCTTTTCTGGGATGTCGGAGCGTGCTGGCCAATGTACCCAATTCCACCCCGGGCGCTCTGCAGCCTAGATGGACGGGATGGATCATGTGAATAAGTCGCACACGCCCGGTCTTCGTTCCTCCGTCCTTTGTACCTGCATGAGAAGGTTTTACCCCCGAAATAGCCCAAAACGGAGGCCTATTTGTCGTTTGAACCCCCCCTGCTCACCGGATTTCTTCGCAGCCATGGAACCGATCCCTACCGACCAGCGAATTGACACAGCCCTTCAAAAATTAAATGGCAACTCCTCGATCGTCCTTTTTCGACCCCTCCCAAGGCGGGTGCTTTGCCCACCGAAAATGAGAGCAAGTAGATCACATACCCGGCCTGTTATGGAAGCTGGTGTCTTAGCCGACGGGCAGGCATGGGCTCACTCCGGGTCAACATCGAACATGGGGCGAAAACCGGTTGGGTCACAAGCGAAGTGCATTGAATGGATCGCTCGTTCCATTCGATCACTCCGTGGTTGGGTCGAGAACGATGCTGATCCGATCGGATCAGTGCCGAATTCAATTGAATTCGATGCTGTTTCAACCGGTTTCGGAACGAAACCGGTTGAAACGATCGCGTTTTTGATCAGCATAGCATCCATTTCGATCGGATCCATCCTTGATCGGATCCAATTCATCCTGATGTTCATGCATTCCGATGCTGATCGGATCCATTCAACATCGGTTCCGGTCGGTTCAGCGGCCATTCCGAGGTTGAGACAGGCGATCATATGGACCTGGGGTCGCGCTTCAGCGTTGTCGCGGCCAACCCCCGCACGAGCGCGCCCCCCGCCGCCACTGCTCATTCCACGCCCCCGGCCACCGCCGTACGGGCACACCTTACCTGCAAGTAAGCGAACGATCCGCACCCGAATTCATGGGCCTTGGTGCAGCCCGACAACAGCAAAGAAAAACTACTCAGCAATGGGTAAACTAGCCAAGTACCTCGATCGGCTCAACGCCACCCAAGTGGTGGACAAGAGCAAGTTCATAGAAGGACGGATGAAAGACAATCCGGCCTTCCCTTTACCTGAACCCGCCTTGGCGGACATCGCCGCAGCGCGTGCGAACCTCGAGGCCGCCATCACGGCGGCCATGGACGGGGGGCGCACAGCCACGGCCATCCGACGGGCGCGGACCAAGGAATTGAAGTTGATGTTGAGCCAATTGGCCGGCTACGTGACCTCCCTCGCGGAGGGCAACACCCTGGCCATCCTCAGCAGCGGCTTCGACGTGCAACGCACCCCGGTGCCATCGGGTGAACTATCAGCACCACCGGACCTACAGGCTTCCATCAGCGCCTTCGCGGGCCGGGTGGACCTGCGCTGGAGACCGGTGCAGCATGCCGCAGCCTACCAGATCCACCGCAACGGGACCGATCCCGCTGACGCTGCGGCCTGGCAATTGGCGGGCACGAGCACCAAGGCCAGCTTCAAGGTGACCGGCCTAACGCCCGCAAGTATCACATGGTTCCGGGTGAGCGCCGTGGGCACCGCCGGTATCGGACCGGTGAGCGAAGTGGCCCACAGCCTAGTGAAGTAGCCCGGTGCGGCCGGGTTCTCTGAAGGATCCCCCGGCACGCTCCGAAGCCACGTAACATACCACCTCAAGAACGGCGGCCCTGCGAAAGTAGGGCCGCCGTTGCGTTCGGGGTAATGGTAGCACTTTCAGATCTCCTAGAACAATACTCATTTCGATACTGGTTTCCCCTCCTTTTTTAAGGAGGGGGCAGGGGTGGTGCATTCCGAGAGCGTTCTAAACTCATCGGCTTAATTTGGTTGCATGGCTGAACCACCCCCAACCCCTCCTTGAAGGAAGGAGGGGAGCCCGACCCTCATGCACCGATACTCATTTCGATAGTGGTTTCCCCTCCTTTTTTAAGGAGGGGGCAGGGGTGGTGCATTTGCTCGAGATCGGATGGTCGTCTGGCTGAACACCCCCGATCCCTCCTTGTCTTTCTCGACTAGCGCTCGAAATGACAAGGAGGGGAGACGACCGTCTAACACGACTCTCACTTCGATACCGGTTTCCCCTCCTTGGTTAAGGAGGGGCTAGGGGTGGTGCATTTGCTCGAGGCTATATGATTGAATGCCTGAACCACCCCCGACCCCTCCTTGAAGGAAGGAGGGGAGAACGACTCTCACTGAACCACCCCCAACTCCTCCTTGTCTTTCTCGACTAGCGCTCGAAATGACAAGGAGGGGAGCACTACCCTCGCTCCTTAACCGCCAGCAGCCACCTGCTCCAACAGCGATTGCAGCACCCCGATACGATCCTCCACGCGGTGGTGCGCTAGTACGTATGCTCTGCCCGCTTGCCCCATCGAAGCTGCTTGCTCCGGGTGGTCGATCAGCTGCACGAGATGGTCTGCCATGGCATCGATATCGTATTCAGCGCTCAGCAGCCCCCGTTCGCCATGCGCCACCACATCGGGAATGCCGGCATGATAGGTCGAAACCACGGGAAGTCCGGTGGCCATAGCCTCCAGCACTGCTAAGGGTGTGCCTTCCATGTCGTGCTCGCCCGTGGTGAGGCTGTGCTGCACGAACGCTCGTGCCCCGCGTAGGCGTTCTGCCACTTGCTCCGGCGGCAGCACGCCCGGCAGGTCAACGACATCCTCCATGCCGTAACTCTGAACGAGTTGGCGCACGCCTTCCCACAAAGGGCCGGTACCTACCATGGTGAGCCGTGCATCCGGGCGTTGCCGCCAAGCTTCCCGGAAGGCCAACAAGGTGAGCTGCGGTGCTTTTTTATCGGTGAAGCGGCCCACGGCCACAAAGTGCGGCAGGTTCGCTGCCGGGTCGCCGGAAGTGAAACGCTCTGTATCCGTGCCGTAAACGATGTAGTGCAGCCGCTCGCGGGGCGCACCCAGTGCCAGCATCTGCTGCTCCATGGCGCGGCTCACCACCACAATGGCGGCCGCCGCATAGAATAGCCGCTTGTAGTTGCCGTAGCGTTCCAGCGGCGCTTTCTTGTGCGCGTCGTAACCGTGGAAATGCGCTACCAAGGGCACACCGGCGGCGCGGGCGCTTTTGATCAGTTCTTCCGCGGTGGGGCCATATTCCGCCAGCAGCACATCGGTCCGGTGGTGGCGTAGTTCCTTCGTGATCCGCTCACGCAGCAGGATCGCATTACTCTTCTTCCGGACCCGCTGCTCGAACACATTGACCAGCCTGCCGCTGAGGCTCCTCGGCGTGAGCATGGGCGCACCGTTCGCCGTATACGGCAAGGAACCGTCCGAAAGCACCAGCACAACTTCCTTCAATCGCTCCAAATGGGCAGCGATAAAGGTCTCGCTCCAAGTGTCGCGGGACGGGGTGGCGATGGCGATGCGGAGAAGAGAGTTCATGCAGTTGGTATTCGGGCAGCTCCGGCCAAACCCGTGATCATCGGGTTGGACATGGAATCCGGAATACGGTCACCCTTCAGCAAATACCCCACGAGCGGCGGTGACAGGTTGGGGAACAATTTGCTGTCCCTTGGCAACATGGGGTTCCGCATCGACCAGTGGGCAGGCATTTGGGCCAAGCTGGCGCTCCAGCCGCCCCAAGGGGGCAACGTCACATCCCCGAAGCCCGCGTTATTCAGCGGTAGCTTCATCGCGAAAGGGGTGTATCGGTATTCATCGTGGGGAACGTCAAGCAAGGGCCCCGGAAAAGGTACGGTGAGGAATAGTAGGCCACCGGGCCGCAATACGCGGCGGACCTCGCAGAACACCGCCGCTGGATCCGGCAAGCCTCCAGCAGTTCGGTGGCCATTGTGCTGTCCACATGCTCATCTTCCAAGTCCATGCCCACATGGTGCTCCTCGCGGATAGACTCTGCGGTGATGAGGGACCGGTATGGTTGCACGCCGCTGCCAATGCTCAAGAATGTGCTGTGAAAGTGGTGGGGTTGCGCGGGCAAAGCATGCAGAACGGTGCTCCGCGCGATGTAACGGTCCTGGATGTCCAGCGACAGCTTCGGGTTCAGAAAGGCTTCGTGTTGGGGCATGGTAGTCGTTCACGGCGAAAGTATCCGGTTTTCCGGCAAGGAGAAAAGAATGCGGACGGAGTCCCTGGCGGAACGGATGGAATACAAAGGCTCAAGGTCTTCACTTTATGCACTTCCTCCTATACATTCCGGTGAACGGCTCAGGATGGCAAGAGGCTTGCGGGTACTTCGATGAACCTCGAACGGATGGCCAAACGAGAAGTGCTTGCCAGTAGGGCTGATGCCGCCGGAGTGAGATTTTTCGAGGTACCCTTGAGGCCACAAGCAAGCCCCGGTCCACCTGAGGTCTATCAGAAACCTCAGAAAAAGACGGCGCCTTGCTAAGGCCTGCCGGATTCATCCATTCCTCGGAAGTGCGTACGCAGAAAAGTCCGGAACCTCTCCATGTTGTCATCCGGCAGGTCTGCGGTATGAAGCTCGAGAATGGGTATTCCCAGGCTGGTGATGAAAGAAGACCGTTCAGCATAAGTATCCTCCAGTGATCGGTGCATCTCCATCAATTCCTCATCGGATAGCCCTACATGCCGAGGATTGATCACACCGGTTCGGCTTTCGCGATCCCGTATTTGCCGGGCTATGGTCTCCGGTGCGCCATGGCATAGCACGATGGCCCTGTTCCGGGTTATGGCCCTGACCTGTGCCTCCGCTTCGGTTTCGGCTTGCAGGGCCATCAGGCAGTCACCGAAATTGTGGAACAATCCTTCATCGGAAACAACCATGGATTGGGTGTTGTGCGAGAATTGGAGGATATCCTCCTTGAGGTTGCGGAAGAAATAGTTCATGTAGAAATCCAGGTCCCGGAAACTTGGATCCCTCTTGGCCACAAACTCCCATTTCCGCTTGATGATGCGTTTGTAAATCGCGGGTACCTCTTTGGTTAATTTCCGGTCGGGCAAGGTGCCTAGGAATTCGTCGATCCCGATCCATGTGTCCTTGTCCGTGCGGTGTTGCTTGAACGCGTTGTACAACGTGCTTTTACCAACTCCGGACGGTCCGATGAATTCGATGTAGACCGGTTGGTCCCGAATGGCCCCCCGGTGCTGCGGTCTCTCTTCCGGTTTGGGCCGCATTTTAGCCAACCGGTAGCCGAACACGGAAAATAGCCGTTTAATGATCCATTTCACCATGATCGGTTGGCGTACGGGAGAGTTTCTTGTTCGTCCAGGACAGCACTACGGCTCGCGGGGGTCCGTTATCCCAAGCAGGACCATGGACTTCACATTCCCCAAAATGCGAGGCTATCGGCTAACCACCCAGGATCATCTTGACCCGACGGACCAGACGGTGTGCAACGCTCCTGTTCTGCACCGGAGCTTTCGCCTTGGCCGGCTCCTGCTCTTGCTCTTGGGGCGTCATGACCCCTTCTATGTCCATGTAGGAAGGATGTTCCGTGTCCCAATAATAAAGGTTGCCGAACCGGGTCGTGGTATAAAGATTGGGATGGATCCCGTCCAGCATCTCCACGAAATCAGAATAGGCGATCCCTTTTGAATCGGGGATTTGGGGGTTGTCATAGGTCGCAGGTACCAGAATGATCGCCTTTTTCGCTATACGCATGACTTCCAGAGTGCATTCTTTCTGGAAGGGTGTCAAGTGCTGGAATACCCGCAAGGCCACGAAGAGGCCGTATTCCTTGTCCTTCACCGGCCATGGAAGATGGCGTGCATCATGTACCAGGTCGGGGTTCTTGCCGGGAAAGTCCCACTTCTCCACATAGTCCATCGACCGTCCATTCTTCACGCACTGTACGCCCATCGTACCCATCTCCAGGATGTCCTTGCCCTCATCCAGCCCCAAGGCCTGGATCAAATGGATGACCCGTGCATGATAGTCCCAGCGGGCCGTGATCGTGTGCGGCGTCCAGTGGCCGCCTTCTAGGGCTTTCACCTTTTGGGCGTACTCATCGAGAGTGAGATAGTCAGGAATTGGCATTTTGTTCGGTTGCTGGGATGGGGTTCAAGGTCGGCAAAAATAGGTGAGTCTGGTTTAAATCGGAGATGCGACATAGAGGACCACCATCGAGGCTTCCCGGTGCCGCCCGATGGCACCACCATCAGGGTAGTTCGAAGAACCTGTTGACAACTCAGCGGTTTGGGATCTTGACAAATTGAACTGCGATCGATCTCTTTGGGGCATGAAGAAGCGACCCTCGCGCAGCCTGTTTGATGAGCAGTTCAAGCACCAAAAGTTGGAGCAGATCAACGATGTGTTGCCGCGCCTGTCGCGGATGATCCGGTGGGAGGCATTTCGTGTGCAACTGGATTCGGCTTTCCCGGTGCGAGACCCGAAGAAGGGAGGACAGCCACGTTACGACCGTGTGATGATGTTCAAGGCCATCGTGCTGATGGAACTCTATGGGTTGAGTGCTGAAGCCTTGGAATACCAGATCAACGACCGCGCGAGTTTTCAGCGTTTCCTGGGCTTGGAGCCACAGCATCAAGTACCTGATTCCACCACGGTCCGACTCTTCGCCGAACACCTTACCAAGGCCAAGGCGATGGAGCAGCTCTTTGCCGCCTACCATGCTCGGCTAAGCGCGGCGAACCTGGTGGTCAATGAAGGCAAGATCGTTGATGCCAGCATGGTACATGCGCCCATCCAGCACAATGGGCGGGATGACCGGGAGAAGTTGGAGAACGGGGAGGTCCCGGAGAACTGGTCCTCGCGCAAAAAGGCACAAAAGGACCTGGATGCCGATTGGACCAAGAAGCACGGCAAGAGTTACCATGGCTACAAGAACCACGTGAAGGTGGACGCGGGAAGCAAGGTCATTGACCATTACGTGGTGACGCCTGCATCGGTGAGCGATGGCAAGATGGCTTGGGAACTGCTGGATGAGGCCGATCACGGACAAAGCTTCTACGGGGACAAGGGCTATGATTGGCAGGACGTGAAGGACGGGATCGCATTGGCCCAGATGAAGGACTGCGTGCTCAAGCAGCCCCGCAAGAACAAGCCGCTCAGCGAACAGGACAAGCAACGCAACAAGGAACTAAGCCGTGTCCGCGCACGGGTTGAGCACGTCTTCGGCAGCATGAACAAGCAACTGCACGGACTCAGCGTGCGGTGCATCGGCTTGGAGCGTGCAACCTTCCGCGTGGGGCTCACCAACCTGTGCTACAACTTCCTGCGCTCCTTGCATCTCATACCTGGATCAACCGTGGGGATCGTGTGACCTGACGAATCGAAATGGGCCTGAAACACGGCCTGAAAACCACAAAATGACCCATGGACAACTCAACCCCAATGCCCAGAACCGTCAACAGTGGTTCTTCGGACTACCCATCAGGCCCAAGGAGGGGTTTATAAATTGAGGAATCATTTGCCTTTATCCTTTGCGAGACGTGCAATGGGCCTCGAAATGATCAGGAGGGAGTGATCGTGCACGTTACGAATCGCTTTAACTTGTTCAGCGGTTTTTCAATCTAAGAGCCAACTAATACTCGCAATGCCGGTCGATTATGCCGGAATGGTCAGAAAAGATGTAATGCTTTGCTCCAAATGGATTCTTCGAGGTACCCAAACGGATGCCGTGGTGCTTTGGGAACTCTAAGACGCCGCACAAGGTGAACTGGCCATGCCCTCTGGTTTGAATCGGTCCAAGAGGCTTTGAGATACTGGATCGATGGGAGGTTATGGTTGAACAGCTTCAAACATGCGTTTCGCTATGAAAAATGGGTTGTGGCTGAACCATGTCGGTACATTGCGACATAAGGAGGCCAGAAATTTAAGTCTGGCCCTTGGTGTGCTCTGTTTAATGATAAAACGCCAGTGGAACAGAAAAAGCTCTCTGCAACGGTCCGCATGCGCATGGTTAAAGTGCCGGTCCAAAAAGAGCCAGAGAAGAATTCGCTGATAGTGGAAGGTGGCGCCGGTATGGGTTTGGCTTCTTGTGATCCCGCCGGGATGTTTGCGGTACGAACTCATGACCCCATCCACCTTGCGAAGTGTTCCAGTTCCAGCGACCAAAGCGAATAACGCCATGTCCAAACTGGCTACTTTCATTGTCCAAGAGGGCAATGCATGCAACAATGGTGATGCTCTGATTACAAACGAAGAGGTATGAAATGGGGCTAGTTCAGACATGACATCCTGGACGCTGAGCTGGTCGGGGAGTTGCGTTCGGAACAAGTGCCCGGTCCGTTCACCGTTCTCCGAGATCAAGCGCGTTTCATGATAGCTGCCCGAACAGGTCGCATCTGATTCCAAGACCGCGACCTGCTTCGCCAGTTTGAACGGATCGGACCAAATATCATCCCCTTCACAAAAGGCGACATAGCGACCTCTGCATTTATCCAATGCCAGTTCCAAATTTCTTGCCATTCCCAGATTCCGCTGTGGAAGCAGCAACCGGATCTGTTCTGGATAACGTTGCTGATATTGCCTGCAAATGGAGGGCGTTCCATCGGGACTCTTATCGTCACTGATCACCAGCTCAAATGCGCCATTGAGTTGTTGGGCCAAAACACCTTCAATGGCCTCCGCGATGAAGGACTCATGGCGATAGGTGATCATGCAAATTGAGGCCAAGATCCGATCCGGATGAAGGATCCGGTCAATGTCCTCTATGTCGCTCATCTTGCGATCTTCCTCGCCGGTATGCCTACGACCAGTGTTTCCGGAGGGACATCACGGTCCACTACTGCGCCGGCTCCTACAATTGCACCATCTCCGATCCGCATTCCTGGAAGGATCGTCGCGCTGGCCCCGATACGCGCCATGGATCCTATCCGGACTCCGCCCAAAATTGAAACGCGTGGTGAGATCTCCGTGAACTCCCCGATCCACGCATCATGATGAATGTGCGCCCCGCTGTTCACGAGGACGCCATTCGCTAATTGCGTATTCGGCCCTATCACAGCCAGGGCCATAATGTTCAATCCGCTGCCCAAACTGTTGGTAAGTGTACTCACCTGAGCACTATGAGACACCAATGTGGCTGGATCATGCCCTGCCTTCTTGAACCTTTCGAACAGGTCCCGACGCAAAGCAGGAGAACCTACAGCAAGTATGAAGTCCTGCTTATCGGCCCAATCCTGAATTCGACCTTTGACCGGTCTTCCCAATAATGTGCGGTCCGGCTCGACCTCATCGAAAAACTCAATATCGTCCAGACTTCCTCCGGCCTTGAGCCACTCATCCACAAGTTCCTTGGCATGGCCACCAGCACCAGCAATGATCATCCTATCCGGATTGAAGTAAAGTTCGGATCATGGAAGCGATCCGTTCGACCTGGTCCGCCCCAAGTCCTGGATAGAGCGGTAGGCAAATGGCACGATCACTCTTGTCCTCGCTGATCGGGCAAGATCTCGTGGTCACGTACGGAAGCAGGTTCAAGGATGGGTAAAAATATCTTCTGACATGGATCCCCTCCGTTGCCAAAACGGACATCAAGTTGGCCAGTTGAGATCGATTTTTCAATAGAACCGGATAATACCCGTAGTTGAAATCCGTATTTTCCGGAATTGTCGGTCGTTCCAAATGATCGCCCAACAAGGCATCGTATTGTTCCGAAAGTTCTCTGCGTTCATGGATCAATTCTTGAACATGAGGAAGCACCGCCATGCCCATCGCGGCATGTACCTCGCTCATTTTTGCGTTGATCCCAAGGCAGCTATGAATGTCATAGGTATGGCCGAAGCTCCGCAAGAGGCTCAGTTTCTCATCTTCGATAGCACTACTCAACACAACAGCCCCGCCCTCCACGGTATGGAAGAGCTTGGTGGCGTGGAAGCTCAGCGTGCTGGCGTCGCCATAACTCAGGATGCTTTTCCCCTTGTACTCCACATCGAAGGCGTGCGCGGCATCGTAGATCACTTTCAGTCCGTGCTTCTTGGCAATGGCGTCGATGGCCACCACATCGCAGGGAATACCATAGACGTGGGTGGCCAGGATCGCTGAGGTATCAGGGGTGATGGCCGCCTCGATCATTTTCGGGTCGATGCAGCACGTCTTCGGGTCAATGTCGACGAAGACCGGTTCGCAACCTTCCCAGAGGATGGCGCTGGTGGTGGCCACATAGCTGAACGGGGTGGTGATCACCTTACCCTTCACCCCCAAGGCCCGGATGGCGAGCTGCAGGGCCAAGGTGCCGTTGGCCATCAAACGTAAATGAGGCACGTCGAAGCGGGCACGCAAGGTTTCCTCCAACTCACGATGGATGGGCCCGTTGTTGGTAAGCACGTGGCTGCTATAGGCTTTGTCCAACCAGTGGAGGTATTCCTCACGTGGCGGCAGGAAGGTGCGGGTAACGTAAATGGACTCCCCGGGTTTCGCGGCTTCTTTCATCGCTCGTGTGGGCATGGGCCGTTCCATGGCGTCAGGCCGGGTTTTCCAAGATTTCCAGATGATAACCGAGTACCTCGTCCAGCTTGGCCAACTCCGGTGCGAACCAACGGTACAGCTCAGCCGCTAGGCCCGGGTCCATGGGGGCCGGATAGGCATGCGTGTTGGGCTTCACCTCCTTCAAGGACACGCTCTTTTCCATGGGGGGGATGCCCACATTCACGCAAACGTCATGCACGAAGGCATCCGGGTCCTTTTTAAGGTCCAGGTACGAACGAACCAACAGTTGCTTGGCCGGGAAATGTTTTTGGTATGCCTCGATCTGCCCAGCATAACAGCCCAAGGCCAAATAGTTGTGGTAGGGGTATGGTGCATAGGGCCGTCCCGCCAGCTCGTCTTCCACGGCTTGGGCAAACGTCCGTGCATCGTACCTCTTGGCATTTTGCGGATGGTCCTTGAACCGATGGTACATGTTCCATGCGGAGTAGGCGCGTTTCACGGGATCACGCAATGTGGCCAGGCAGACCGCATCGGGAAAATGGAATTTGATCCGAGCGGCCGTTTTTTCCCCTTGGAACATGTATCCCGTGGCCTCTACCCCCAATTTTCGCACGCCCACGATCGACTGTGGGGGGAAGTGCGAAAGGTAATGCTTCATTCCCTGCGCATAGTTGCTATCCGAACTGAAAAAGCGGAGTTCCTTGGGGGTGGACGCTCCGATCCGCGGGTGCAGGGCCAGCATTTCGAACAATGCGGTCGTTCCCGCCTTTTGTGACCCGATGATAAAGAGCCCGGGCTTCACGCGAGGGCGTATCCCGACTACTTTTCGGCGAATGCGATGGATCATGTTCATGGGCTTCGGAACGGTAATGCCCGCTCAGGAATGCTGGATTTCCCAAGGGATTTTCAATCTGAACATGCCTTTCCGACGACCGTGCCAGGTACCGGTCCTGGGCGGTTCCACCACGGTGAATGCCACGGCTTGACTTTCCTGAAAGCTTGAGTCCTTATTGCTGATGACACCGATGTTGAGCCGGAATTCACCGGCGTTGAAGAGATGGGGCGGGAAACGACAGGCCACCATTTTACTGCCGGTCCCCTGCAGCATATCGGGGTTGCTTTCCGCAAGGCCGGTGGTAAATACAACGAGGTCGTCACTGTTGACCACCTGGAGGGTTACGTTGATAGGCCCGGGGTCATGTTTGTCCACATGGACCTCAATGTCCACGGCATCCCCCCACTGGAAGATCTCCCCGCCGGATGCGGGACATGCCCTCACATGGCGGAGGTGCGCGACCGTATTTCCCGGGGCCTCGTGCACCGCCCAGGTCCTTTCGGTGGTCACTTGGTTGTAATTGGCCTGGTAGGCAGCCACCACTTCCTCGGTGGGGCCGCTCATGCGCACACGGCCGTGTTCCAGCCAGATCACGCGTTCGCAAAGAGCGCGCATGGCCGTCATGTTATGGCTGACGAAGATGACGGTGCGGCCGCTGGCGGCACTGTCCTTCATTTTGCCCATGCTCTTGCGCTGGAATTCGGCATCGCCCACCGAGAGCACTTCGTCCACGATGAGGATCTCAGGTTCGAGGTGCGCGGCCACGGCGAAGCCCAGGCGAACCCGCATGCCGCTGCTGTAGCGTTTTACCGGGGTATCGATGTGGTGCTGGATACCGCTGAAGGCGATGATCTCGTCCAGCTTGGCGTTCACCTCGGTCTTACGCATGCCGAGGATGGCGCCGTTGAGGTAGATGTTGTCCCGGCCGGTGAGCTCGGGATGGAAGCCGGTGCCCACCTCTAACAGGCTGGAGATCTTGCCTCGCATCTTGATAGTCCCTTCGGTAGGAAGGGTGATCCGTGAGAGCAATTTCAGCATGGTGCTCTTGCCAGCCCCGTTGTGGCCCACGATGCCTACCACTTCGCCGCGACGCACCTCGAAGGAGACGTCCCGTAGCGCCCAGAAATCCTCGCCGATCCGTTGCGGGTCCACCTGCGCCCCGACGGGCACGGTGGGGTCCGGGCGGCCCAGCAGCCTGGCGGTCCAAGCTTTCACGTCGTCGGTGAGCTGCTGACGGTTGATGGTGCCAAGGCGGTAGCGTTTGCCCACGCCCTGCACCTGTACCATCAGGGGTTGTTCGTGTGCGCTCATGTATTCAACTTGCTGGCGGTGAAGATAGGGAGAAGGGGGCCTGGAATTTCTGGTATCGGGTACCGGGTACCGTGCAACGCTGTTGGATGTGTTTCCGCCTTCAAATTTCAAGTTTCAGTTTTCAGCTTTCAAACAACATCAGCAAAGGAACGTTCCGCGCGTTGGAAGAGCGTGATACCGACAACGAGCAGTACCACTGCGCAGATCGCTGAATACCACAGGGTGCTCCAATCCATGGGTGTGCCCAACAAGGCGCCTCGGAAGCCTTCGATCACCGGGGTGATGGGATTGGCCTCCAGCACGGGGCGCACGGGGCTGTCCGGCGCCACCTTGGATAAAGGGAAGATCACCGGGCTCATGTACATCAATAGCTGCACGGCGAACGTGATCAGGAAGCCGAGGTCCTTGTACTTGGTGGTGAGCGCCGCCACAATGAGGCCCGTGCCCAAGGCCAAGCCCATCTCCAGCAGGATCATCACTGGAAGCATCAATAGGGTGAGACCCGGTGCCCAGGCATAGCTGCCCGAGATGCGGTAGCCCGTGGCGAAGATGAAGAACAGGGCGAGCTGCACGAAGAACGTGAAGGCCGTGGAAGCCATGGTGGACAACGGTGGGATCAGGCGCGGGAAGTAGACCTTGGTCATCAGTGCCGAGTTGGCAATGAGCGTGGCGGCGGTCTTGTTGATCACACCCGCGAAAAAGGCCCAGGGCACCACAGCGGACATGTAGAAGAGGAGCGGTGGTATCCCCGGCAGGGACATACGGGCCACCAGCCCGAAGATCACGGCGAACATGATGGAGGTGATCAAGGGTTGCAGGAGCACCCAGATGGGGCCGAGGATGGTCTGCTTGTAGGTGGCGGTAAGGTCGCGCTTCACCATTTCCTTCAACAAGTCCCGGTAGCGCCAGATCTCGCCGAGGTTCAAACGCCACCAAGGCGACGACGGTGCGATCACCACGTCCCAGCCATCGCGCAGGTCCGAGGGTTGCACAGCCGGTCCGTTGGTGGTGTGGTCAGGAGTTCTGATTGTCGCCATCCGTGGACGTTCCGCCTGGGGTTTCCTTCTTGCGCTTGCTGCCGTAGCCGTACCCGTATCCGCCGTAGCCGTAGGCATAGCGGTAGCCATAGCCGTAGTTGGTGTTGTAGTAGTACTTGCTCTTCTTCATCCGCACCCCATTCAGGATGAAGCCGAAATTCTTCGCGGGGTTCGCCGCGTGGATCTCCATGGCGTTGCGCACGTGGTCCTTGTTGGCGAAGCGGGTGTTGATCACGAAAAGCGTGGCGTCCACATGGCGCATCATCAGCAGGGCATCGGTGATCAGGCCCACAGGCGGCGTGTCGATCATCACGTAGTCATAGTGCTGGCGGCCGAACTCGAAAAGCTCGGGGAGTTTTTTACTGAGCACCAGCTCGGAGGCGTTCGGCGGCGTGGCCCCGGCGAGGATCACGTCGAAGTTCTCGATCTGCGTGTGTTGCACGCACTCCTCGATGTTGTTCTTGCCCACGAGGATGGTGCTGATGCCGATGTTGCTGGTCATGCCGAGGCCCGTGCCCACCTTGGGCTTGTGCAGGTCCAGCTCCAACAGCAGCACCTTTTTGCCGGCCTTGGCCAAGATGGCGCTCAAGTTCACCGAGCAGAAGGTCTTGCCCTCGTTGGGTCGGTAGCTCGTCACCATCACTGCTCTGCCGGTGTCGGTGGCGGGGAGGTACTCCAAGTTGGTGCGGATGGTGCGGAAGCTCTCGGTGATCGCGGCCTTCGGGTCGCTGTCCACCACCACGTAGTTCTCCTCCGCCTTTTCACTGGCGATCACTTCCCCGAACACCGGTGCGTTCGTGGTACTTCGCAATTGCTCCGCATTGTCGATCCGGTCATAGAACAGCACGCGGACAAAGACCAAGAGGAGGGAGATCAGGCCGCCGCCCACTAAGAAGGTGTACAGTATTTTGGTCTTGTTGGGCCGCACGATGCCGATGGAACGCGCCGCCTCGATCACCTTCGTCTGCGGGATGATACCGGCCCTTGCGATCACCGTGTTCGCCCGTTTCTCCAAGAGAAATTCGTAGAGCTTCTCGTTCACCGCCACCTTTCGTTGGTAGTTCTCAACATCGCGCTGGTTCTGGGGCACGGCCTGGATCAATCCGGTATAGTCATTGATCTGCCTTCCCACATCACCGATCTTCTGCACAATGGCGATCCGGGTGTTCTTCAGATAGATCAACAGGTTGGCACGCGTGAGCTGGATGGTGTTCTTAGCCTCTTCGATCGCCGGGTTCCCCGGTTCCGCGGAATACAGATACCGGTTCACGTCCATCTGCATGTCATAGAGCGATGACAGTGTTTTCCTCAGAAAATCATCACCCTCCAGAATGTAGAAGGATGGCGGCAGCAGCTTGGCATCGCCGATGTTCAGCACGTAATCGTTCAATTGGTCCACGCTCTCCACCATCAGCTCGTACTCGCGCTTTTGGGCATCGAACTTTACCAGTTGATTGAAGTATTGGCTGTTCTCCCTGTTCAGGTCGAGGATATTCTTGCTGCGCAGGAAATTCTGTAGATCGTCCTCGTACTGGTTAAGGATGCCTGAGACCTCGTCCAATTGCTTGTCGATATACCCCAAGGTGTTCTCATTGATGTCGAAGTCCCCTTGGAGCGTGTATTTGATATACTCGTTGCTGAGGGTGTCGAGGAACATCTTCGCCCGCTCGGATATCTCGTCCTCCACGTTCACTTGGAGGATCGTGGTGTAGGGGAGGTTCTCCACGGCCAGTCTGCCGGCGTACTTGGCCACTTGGCGGGACCGCTCGTGCCGAACGAAGCGGTAGTCGCTCGCGGTGTACCGGTCAATGGTGGAGGACTTCAGGTCCACATTGGGGTCCACCCGCAAGGTGAAGTCGCTGTCGGCGATGTCCTTCTTAAAGGGGAAATTCTTGGTCACGATGCCCTGGCCCCCGTCATAGCTGATGGTGAAGTGCCCCGGGTCGACGATGCGCAGGTCGATGGGCTTCTCGTACAGGCTGTTGTTGAGCACCTGCATCTCTACCGAGAAGGGCAGGTTCCCATAGACCTCGGTGGTCTTGAAGCGGCCGATGATGTAATAGGAGACCTCGAAATCCAATCTGTTCAGGGCACGGTCGATCAGGTCATAGCTCGTGAGCACCCGCTTCTGGTTCACGATGTCGCCATAGGCACTGATGTAGCCGATATTCTTGAAGACCTGGTTCTGGTAATCGTAGGACTCCTTGTCCTTCAAGAGGATCTGGGTACTGGCCCCGAAGACATTGGGGATCTTGTATGAATAGAGGTAGGACAGGACCGCGGACAACACCAGCGCCACCGCCACGAAATACCAGTTCTTCGAGAAGATGCGGAGCACGGTCCGCAGGTCATTCACCTCGATGATACCCCCTTTGGGGCCTGGGGCTGCTGCCATGTGTTGATCGCTGGTACCGGCCGTTGCCCGGCAGGGTGCGGGGTGGCGGCTTTTGAAGGGCGGCAAATATAGCCATACAAGGCGCTGCGCCGACCAGTTCCATCCTGATATCCCTCGGTCCGTCGACCGTCCGGGTCAACAAGTACGGAACACTCGTCAGGAGGCAACCTTAAATTGCCGGGATCGTTCTATATTTGGCCTCCTTTTCCGCTTGACGCTCAACTATGAAAGTATCGCTCCGCCTTCTGCTTCTCTGCTTCCTGCTGGTGGCGCCGTTGATCGGTGCATTGATGGCGCAGCCCGGCCCAGGCGGCGGACCTCCCTGCTGGCCGCCCCCCTGCATCCCCATCGATGGAGGGCTTTCCCTGCTGATCGGTGCCGGTGCGCTGCTCGGTACTAAGAAAGCCTTGGACGCCCGAAAGGCCCGCAGGTCAACGATCTGATGCCTCTCGGCGCGCCGTCCCGAATGGCGGCACGTGACCCGCTCTTCCGTTTTTTGATCATTGCCGGTTCGCTCTATGGAGCGTGGTATCTGCTCTATGCCTTCGTCTTCCATCCTTGGGGTGTGCTTGATCATGCGGTGATCGACAACCTGATCACTGTGGCCGGGCTGGTCCTGACCATCTTGGGCTACGACCTGATCCCCGAACCGGTGAATGCTGACCACATCCGCACCATCGGTGTGGAAGGCGGGCACCTCCTGTGGATCGGCGACCCCTGCAACGGCGTGGGCCTCTTTGCGGTCTTCCTCATCTTTCTCATCGCCTACGGCGGACCGTGGCGCCACAAGGTCTGGTTCGGCATCCTCGGCATTCTCTCCATCCACCTCGTGAACGCTTTGCGCGTCGCCGTGCTCTGCATCGTGGTGAGCATCAACTATGAATGGCTCAACTTCAACCATGACTACACCTTCTACGTCATCGTCTATGGCTGGGTGTTCCTCCTTTGGTTTGTTTGGGTGAAGCGTTTCGCCACGGTTGGCCGGAAGCGATGAGCTCGAGCGGTATTTATCCGGGTCGACGGTGGAAGGCCGCCTTGGTGCTGATGGCGGGGATCTTATTTGGGGCATGGCGTGAATTCGCATTCATAAACCTCAATTACCAGATCGACCATATCGCCCACCACACGCCCTTTTCCTATGCACACTCCTTAGTACAAGGTTGGACGCGCGGCATCGGCATGGACGGGCTGCTCGCATTGAAATGGTCTTTGGCCCTTCTTTCCATGGCGGTGATGGCAGGGCTGTGCATTTTGTTGGCGCGTATCCTGATCGGGTCCTGGAGGCACGCACTACCCATATTGGCCGGCTTCACGGGTTTCGCCGTGCTTTCCTTGGCGATGCACGGATTAGCGCGTTGGGCACCGCCCTTCGAACTGGTGTCCGTGCGCCTTTCGCACATGCTCCAATACCCCGTGCTCCTGCTCTTCGTCCTCATCGCCGCAACGTTGCCACGTGATGGCCGAAGGGATGAAAAGGATGCGGGCCAAAGCGGTCCGTCCATCGGGGAGTGATCTGTTGGAGACCAGGACCATGCGGACCCGACCATGGCCCTGTGCCATGAGAAACTTTGGTATTTCCCATCATCTCGGCCCTGACCCATGAGCTTCGGCGGTACTTTCGCGGTCCTACGATCGGACCTGTGAACATCAAAGAGCGACAGCAATTGACTTGGAACGGTGTCCGGACCGTGGACGTCCTCTTTCTCGCAGGTGCGGCGGAGGACCGTTCGATCATGGAGAAGACAACTCCGTATTTCCTTCAAGGCCTGAACAACGCATGTGCGGCATAGCGGGCGCGATCTTGTGGGGGAACGGACCCGATGCGGAACTGGACGGTTTCGATATCGCCCATTTGGCCTATCGGGGACCGGATGCGCTCTGTACCACCCGCTCCGCCGAGATCGCCGACCCTCCGCGCGGTCTCCGCTGGAAGCTCTCCCATGCAAGGCTCTCCATCCTGGACCTGGCTGTTACCGCCAACCAGCCGATGAGCTCGACCGACGGGCGTTATTGGCTCGTGTTCAACGGGGAGATCTACAACCACCGGCCACTGCGGCAGGAACTGGAGGGTATGGGCTTCACCTTCCGGACGGACCATTCGGACAGCGAGGTGTTGCTGAACGCTTGCATCGCCTGGGGGCCGGAAGCACTTGCCCGGCTCAACGGGATGTTCGCCTTCGTGCTGTTGGACAACCGCACGGGGCGCGCTTGGGGGGCGCGGGACCGCATGGGCATCAAACCCCTGTACTACCGCATGGCCGGCGGCACCTTCACCTTCGCCAGTGAGCCCAAGGGCATCCTTGGAAAGCGCACGGTGGACCGCGATGCGTTGCTCCAGTATTTCCGCTTTCTCCAAGTGGAGGGTGCCCGGACGTTCTACGAAAGCATCAACAAACTCCCCGCCGCGCACTTCTTCGAGATCGATGAGCACGGAAGAATGCGCACGGAGCGCTATTGGCATCCGCTGCAAGGGAACCGGGGCCGTGACCTGGTGGACGTGGCCTCCTGTTTCGACCTGCTGAAGGACGCGGTGGACCTGCAGATGGAGGCCGATGTGGAGGTGGGCACCTACCTCTCGGGCGGCCTCGATTCCTCCGTGATCACGGCGCTGGCCTCCCGGGGAAGGCAAGTGAACGCGTTCAGCATCGGCTTCGATGATTCCGTCCCCGGCTATGTCAGCGAACTTCCGTATGCCAAGCTGGTGGCGCAACATGTGGGCGCTCGGCATTTCCCCATCACCATCTCCCCGGCTGAGTATCTGGCCGCGCAGGAAAGGGCGTTCAAAGTGCTGGACGAGCCCATCGCCGATACCGCGTGCGGCCCGTTGCTGCTGCTGTCCGAACTGGCCCGGGCCAACGGTGTTACGGTGTGTTTGAGCGGGGAGGGGTCGGACGAGCTCTTCATCGGTTACCGCCATTGGCATGATGCCTACTTGGTGGACCGCTGGCTCCGCCGGATGCCCAAGGCCGCAGTGCGGGCCTACCTCGCCATCGGGGCGCCCGGCCTTGCCGGCCGTAAACCGGACTGGGTGCGGTGGGCAAGGCGGCGCATGCGGGGCCGTTTCATCCTTTGGGGCGGCACGGACGCGATAGCGAATGACAGCGGAGGCCAGATGTTCAATGCCCGCTTTCTGGCGGAGGCACTGAACCCGTACGCGGCGGTGCAAAGGAATTTGATCCTGCCCGACATGCGCCATGCCGACTTCCTCCAGCGCGTCAGCGCGTTGGACCTGCAGTTCCGCTTGCCGGAAAACCTGCTGGCCCGTGTGGACCGCATGTCCATGGCCGCTTCCTTGGAGGCGCGTGTTCCTTTTCTCGATCATCGGCTGGTGGAAACGGCGATGCGCATACCGGTGGACCAGCTGGTTTCCTCGCAAGGGGAGAAATTGGCATTGAAGAATTTCGCACGCCAGATCCTGCCCAGCTCCATCATTGAGCGAAAGAAGGACGGTTTCACCATCCCGCTGCACGAGATCTTGAACGCGGCGGAGGCCATGCGCCAGAAGGAGCTCATCCTGGGGATGGACGATGAACTGCGTATCTATTCCAATGACTTCCGCACGCGGATCGGGCGCGGCGAGGTTACCGGCAAGGACCTATGGCCGCACTACGCATTGGCCAAGTGGTGGTCCATTCATGTGCAGGCACGATAGGTTATCCTATCCTTTTTTCAAGTGAGGCAAGGGTGGTGCATTCGCTCGCTCGAACCACCCCCAACCCCTCCTTGAAGGAAGGAGGGGAGACGATCCTCATACGACCCTCGATCAGATAGTCTTGGTTTTCCCCTCCTTTTTTCAAGGAGGGGCAGGGGTGGTGCATTCCCTTTGGATAAATATGAAGTTGCTTTGTTGATCGATCCACTTCTGCTCCTTGATTGATGACCCATGCCCGAGAGATACCACAACCGCACCGACCAGAAAGGTGAGCGTCAGGCTCTCAGAGGAATGTTGACCTCCTCCGAGGCCACACTCTGGAAAGCATTGAGCGGTAAACAGCTGGATGGAAGGAAATTCAGAAGGCAGCACGGGATCGGTCCTTTCATCGCTGATCTCTACTGTCCTTCGGAACGTTTGGTGATCGAAGTGGACGGAGCGTCTCACGATAACCCCACTGCATCAGCTAATGATGGATTGCGGGATGAATACATGAATGCCAAGAACATCCGAGTGCTTCGCATTGACAACAAGAGCATCATTGATGATCTTCCTGGGGTTCTCGATCTGATCCGCAGTTGGTTTCAGCCTTAGTTTGATCGGACCTGGATCATTGGTTAGGACCACCCCCGTCCCCTCCTTTTAGGAAGGAGGGGAGACGACCCTCATACGACCCTCGATCAGATAGTCTTGGTTTTCCCCTCCTTTTTTCAAGGAGGGGCAGGGGTGGTGCATTCCCTTTGGATAAATATGAAGTTGCTTTGTTGATCGATCCACTTCTGCTCCTTGATTGATGACCCATGCCCGAGAGATACCACAACCGCACCGACCAGAAAGGTGAGCGTCAGGCTCTCAGAGGAATGTTGACCTCCTCCGAGGCCACACTCTGGAAAGCATTGAGCGGTAAACAGCTGGATGGAAGGAAATTCAGAAGGCAGCACGGGATCGGTCCTTTCATCGCTGATCTCTACTGTCCTTCGGAACGTTTGGTGATCGAAGTGGACGGAGCGTCTCACGATAACCCCACTGCATCAGCTAATGATGGATTGCGGGATGAATACATGAATGCCAAGAACATCCGAGTGCTTCGCATTGACAACAAGAGCATCATTGATGATCTTCCTGGGGTTCTCGATCTGATCCGCAGTTGGTTTCAGCCTTAGTTTGATCGGACCTGGATCATTGGTTAGGACCACCCCCGTCCCTTCCTTTTAGGAAGGAGGGGAGACGATCCTCATACGACCCTCGATCAGATAGTCTTGGTTTTCCCCTCCTTTTTTCAAGTGAGGCAGGGGTGGTGCATTTGTGCCGCTCGAACCACACCCAACCCTTCCTTTTAAAATGGAAGGGAGCCCCGAGCATGGGTCCGGCACGTATCGACCTGAGCCGTTCCGGACCATCCGCTCTACTTTCGCGCCGACCTGACCGGCGCCTTACTCTGGACGGTGCATGGTGAGCAGATCAAAGATGAAGAAGTTGATGGTGGTGGTGGGCACGCGCCCGAATTTCATCAAGGTGACCCGCTTCAAGGCGGTGGCCGCCGAACGCGGCATGGAGGTACAGCTGGTGCATACCGGCCAGCATTATGACGAGAAGATGAGCACCGTCTTCTTTGATCAGTTCGGCCTGCTGCCGGACCACTTTTTGAATACCCCGCAAGCCAGCCCGGCCGCCCAGATGGGCCATATCATGATCGCCTTGGAGGCCGCGGCCACAGAGATGCGGCCGGACCTGATGATCGTGCCCGGGGATGTGAACAGCACCCTTGCCGGTGCGCTGGTGGCCAATAAGATGGGCATCCCCTTGGGGCATCTCGAAAGCGGCCTCCGTAGCGGCGACCTCGGCATGCCGGAGGAGATCAACCGCATCCTCACGGACCGCATCACCGACCATTTCTTCGTCACAGAGCAAAGCGGCATCGACCACCTGAAGGCGGAAGGACGACCGGAGGAGAGCATCCATTTCACCGGCAATACCATGATCGACACCTTGGTGGCCTATGACGAACAGGTGCAGGCGGCGCCTGTGCTCCAAGAACTCGGCCTGAAGGATGGAGGCCATGTATTAATGACCATCCATCGCCCCGCCACCGTGGATTCCGCCGAAGGCTTGGCCAAGCTGACCGAGCTGATCGCTTTTGTGGCGAAGGACCGCCCTGTGGTGTTCCCGGTGCATCCGCGCACCACGGCCAAGCTGGAGGCCACCGGCCTGATGCAAGGCCTGAAGGCGCTGAAGCACTTGGTGATGACCGGGCCGATGGACTACTTCAACTTCCAAAAACTGATCGCCACCTGCGCCTTCGTGATCACCGACAGCGGCGGCATCCAAGAGGAGACCACGTATCGCCGTGTGCCTTGCCTCACTCTGCGTCCCAACACCGAAAGGCCCATCACCATCACCATGGGGTCCAACCGCCTCATCGGCTTCGACCTGCCGCTGTTGCAGGCGGCCATCGCCGACATCACCGAAGGCCGCGCCAAAAAAGGGGAGGTGCCGCCCCTGTGGGACGGCCACGCCACCGAACGGGTCTTTGACGTGATCGAAACGCTGTGATCGTCTATCTCACTTATAACGACCAGCCCTCGGGCGTCTACTGGAGCCAGGTGACGGACGTGGTGGCGCACCTGAACACCTTGGGCGGCCCGCGCGTGCGGCTGGTGGCGTTGGTGAGCGTCCGCGATCTGCGCTCCACCCGGCGAAACATCCGGGCGCACTGCCCCGATGCCCTTGTGCTGCCGATGGTACCGCAGATGAAGCGTTGGCGGAACAATGCCTCCATCGTGAATATGGTCTGCCGCCTTTTGCGGCCCACGGGTCTGATGGTGCGCGGTGCCTTGGGCACATGGTTGGCCCTACGTGCGCGGGACAGGGGCCTGGTCAAGAAAGTCTGCTTCGATGCCCGCGGTGCGTACGCTGCCGAATGGGAGGAATACCGCATCATCGACGACGACGCGCTGATCGCCCAGTTCCGGCCCGTGGAAAATGAAGCAGTGGCCCAAAGCGATTTCCGCTTGGCCGTGAGCCAGGCGCTGGTTGACCACTGGCGGGAACGTTATGGGTACGCAGGGAATGATCATGTGGTGATCCCCTGCACCTTGGGCGAGGACCATTTGGAAGTGGTCGCAGAAAAGCCCACAGAACGGAACGGGGAGGACGTAGTGCTCGTCTACTCGGGGTCAACGGCCGGATGGCAATCGTTCGAATTGTTGGAGAACTTGATGAAGGAAGCCCTGATCGCACAACCACAGGTGAAGGTCTTGTTCCTGAGCCGCCCTGACCCGCGCATCGATGCCTTGGGCCAAGCCTTCCCCGGCAGGGTGGACCGCCAATGGGTGAGGCCGGCGGAAGTGGCGGCGATCCTCGCCGAATGCGACCATGGCATACTGGTGCGCGAGAACAGCATCACCAACCGCGTGGCATCGCCCACGAAATTTGCCGAATACCTCCGTGCCGGCCTGAAGGTGGTGGCCCCGGAACACCTCGGGGACGTCTCCGCCCGGGTGGAACGTGAGGACCTCGGATGCGTCTGGCGACCGGGGCTGCCGTTGGCCCCGTTCAAACGGGTAAGCCCGGAGGACCGCCGTCGTCTGGAGCAACTGGCATTGACAACGCTGACGAAGAGCGCGTTCGATGGCGAGTACCGCCGAGTGTTGGAGGCGCTGCGGTAAGTTCGAAGACGTTGCGGCACAGGACTATCGCCTCTGGTTTTATTCGTCCTTCACTGGCGTCCGGGAAAACCATAGCCACGTTCTGTTGCGACCCCGGCTCAAAAGGCCGGGGTGACGACCATAGGGGAAGTTGCTGCTTGGGAAGCTGCGCCCAGCGCGGCTTTCCAAGCAGCAACTTCAAGAGCGAATGTCATTCCGGGCCTTGACCCGGTATCGCAAAAGAACGGACAGGGGTTATCCATTGAATCAAGGCCCTATTCTCTCGGATATCCGTAAGGGATCCGGTGGCCAACCTTTTCCTGAAGGCTGCGCTTTTTATCCCTGTCCGCCAAAGGGCTAATTTCGCGGCCCATGGCCAGAAAAACATTGATCACCGGTGGTGCGGGTTTCATCGGGTCCGCATTGAGCAAGCATTTACAAGGGGCGGGCGATGAAATTTCCGTGGTGGACGACCTCTCCTTCGGGCGGCGTGAGCTGGCCGGGGTGCCGGACGAGCGCTTCTTCAAGGCGGATATCCGCGATGGGGCGGCGATGCGCCGGATCCTGGCCGAAGTGCGCCCCCAACGCGTGCTCCATCTGGCTGCCGTCCACTTCATTCCCTATTGCAATCAGCACCCTGCGGAAGCCGCCGACATCAACATCAACGGGACCGTGCAGGTGCTCGATGCCGTGGAGACCTGTTCGGACGTGGAGCAGGTGTTCGTGGCAAGTACCGCAGCCGTATACCCCATCGCCGATGGCGCCATGGCGGAGGACCATCCGCTGGGGCCGATGGACATCTACGGGACAACCAAACTGGCCACGGAGAAGATCGCTCGGGAATTCCACTACCGGGTAGGCGTCCCCTTGGTCATCGGACGCTTTTTCAATGCCTTTGGGCCGAACGAGACCAACCCGCACCTCTTCCCGGAGATCCAGCGTCAAGTGCTGGAGGGTGCGCGAGCGCTGCGCTTAGGCAACCTCGACCCCAAGCGGGACTACATCCACACGGAGGATATGAGCCGTGCCATCGAGGCCCTGCTGGACCGCGCGCCGAAAGGTTGCGGCGTCTACAACATCGGGCGTGGCATCGAATACAGCGTGCGCGAAGTGGTGCAGGCCTTTGAACGGCAGCTCGGCGAAACACTTTCCATCGAGGTGGACCCGGCAAGGGTGCGGCATGTGGAACGCATGCACCTGTTGGCCGACGTGGCCAAATTGAAGCAAGCCACCGGCTGGGAGCCCCGCTGGGGCATCGATGAGGGCGTGGCCACCCTGCTGAAGGAGAACGTCGCCACTTGATCCACGGATGAAGGTCGCGATCGCCACGGACGGCGTATTCCCCGAGGCCATGGGCGGCATGCAGCGCCATTCGCGGCTGTTGGCGGAGCACCTTGCACGCACCGGGGAGGTCGAGCTCACGGTGCTGCACCCGCATCCCGTGGGCTTATTCAGCGCTGATCTTGGCATTCGCGAGGTCCATGTGCCGCCCATGGACACGGAAAAGTTCTACCTGCGGGAGCTTTGGCGGTACAGCAAGCGGATGGGTGAAGCGTTGGAAGCAGTAGTTCCGGACGTGGTGCTGTCGCAAGGATTTTGTGTCTGGCAGGGCATTGGCCGGTTCAGTGAAAAGCTGATCACGCATCCGCACGGGCTGGAGATGTTCCAAGGCCTTACCCGCAAGGAACGTGCATTGGGCGCACCCTTCCGGATGGCATTGCGTCATATCGTGCGTCGAAGCCATGCCGTGGTCTCCTTGGGCGGAAAGCTCACAGGGATCTTGGAAGGTGTTGCCCGCGGTTCCGCATGTAAGGTGGTGGTGATCCCCAATGCGGTGGACGTGCCAGAGGAAGAGGGCGCGTTGGGAAGTGCGCACGATAAGTCCAACAACGCCACGGACCATGTTCCCGGGCCACTTGTTCTGCTCTTTGTGGGGCGCTTCGCCTTCAACAAGGGCATCGACGTGCTATTGGAAGTGGCCAAAAGGCTGGTCGCCGAAGGAAAGGGGAATGAGGTCCGCTTCGACCTGGCCGGTACGGGTCCTTTGTATCAGGGGATCAAGGCGGAAGGGGTCCCACCGAACGTCAGCTTGCTGGGCCGTGTGGACGATGCCGAACTGGTCTCCCTCTATTCCACTTGCGACGCATTTGTCCTGCCCACCCGTTTCGAGGGCATGCCAACGGTGGTGCTGGAGGCCATGGCCCAGGCGAAGCCCGTCTTCGTAAGCGATGTGGGCGCCACGGCCGAGCAGGTGGACCGGCTCAACGGCTACCTGTTGCCCCCGGGCGATGTCGAAGCGCTCCATCAGGCCATTCGGTCCTTTTGTGCACTATCCCCGGAAAGCCGCGGCAAGATGGGTCGTCAGAGCTTCGACCGGGTGGGGGAGTTGTTCAGTTGGCCCGCTGCGACCATGCAATTCCTGCGCTTGTTCCGCGAAGTGGTCAGGCTAACACCTCGCTGATCAGCTTGTCCGTGATCGTGGCCAGCAGGTGTTCGCTATGATCGGCGTTCCGATCGATCTCGATCGTGCGTTCACCGCTGATGATGCGCGGCAGCTCGGTCACGAGTTCCTCCACGCGCAGTGAATCGCCGAGCTTGCGCCCCACGATGGTGCGGCTGACCACGCCGGGCTCGCCGATGTGCAGGATGGGCCGCCGCAGATGGAAGATCTCATTGAACTTTGTCACCATGATGTCTTTCTTGTTCCCGGGAAGAAAAGCGAGCACGAGATCAGATCCCGCGATGCGTTCCAGGATCTCCTTCGGAGGTAAAGGGCTGTGGAAGTGGATCTGCTTTTCCAAGCCATGGTCTTTGGCCAGTTGCTCATACGGCCTGGTCCCATCCCCGGTGATGAACAGATCGAACCGGCATTTAGCGAAAACGGCCGGGTGCTTTTCCCGCAGCGCTTTGAAGGCTTCCATCAGGGCTTGGAGATAGCGTTCCGCCTCCATGCTGCTGTAGAGGCTGCCCGCATAGATCATCTTGAACATCCCGTCATCCACAGGTGATGGTGCCACATGAAGGTCGTCAGGGTCCACGGCGTGGGGGATGGTCGCATACTGTTCAGGGGCACCACCATACGTTGAACGAAGGTGCTCCGTGATGGAGGAGGTGGACGCGATGAGCTTGTCAAAAGTTCTGGCCACCATGGCTTCCCGGTCCTGCTCATGACGCATTCGCTCGGGGGCCAGCGTACCGAAGCCATAGTCGGTCCCCCAAGTCCACGGGTCCCTGAAGTCAGCCACCAGGTGCAGTTCCGGGAACGGCGTTTTCAGTTCCGCAGCGAAGGCCATCAGGCTGAAAGGCGCGCCGGTGACGATCACGGTACGGATGTCGTGTCCGCGTATCAACCGACGGCTTTCCGCCAAGAGCCGACGTCTCCAGAATACGCCGGGGTCGTAGATGTTGCCCCGCACCAGGAAAGGAAGTAGGTTCGACCAGACCCGGTACATCACTTTTTCCACTACGGAAGTGAGCGGTCGCTTGGTCATTACGGCGGGGTAGGCGTGGGGCAACGGATGGTGGACGATCCCCTCGTGCCGGGTATCCTCGCTCCAAAGCGAATCCATGCGGCCTTTGCTGCCCGCACTGCGGATCACGTGCACCGTGTACCCGCGCCGTGCAAGCTCTTTGGCGAATTTGGCCCAGCGTCGGCCACCGATCCCCCGCACAGGGGGAAAGCCATGGCAGATCAGCAGTATCGGTCCGTATTGCGACATGGTGCGGCTCAAGGTTCGGCGAAGATCTACTTATACCAGCACCTCTTCCACCAACTGGTCGGTGAGGTTCGCCAGCAAGTTCCCACCGTGGTCCGCGTTCAGGTCGATCTCGATCGCGCGTTCCCCACTGATGATCTTCGGTAATTCGCTCACCAATTCATCGAGGCGTAGCGAATCCCCCATCCGCCGGTCCGTGATCGTCCTGCTCACCAAGCCCGGGTCCCCGATATGAAGAATGGGGCAGCCCAAGTAAAAGATCTCCGCGAATTTCGTGACCATCGTGTTCTTCTTGTCCCGGGGCAGGAAGGCCATCTCGATATCGGAGGCCGCAATCCGCTTCATGATCTCCTTGGGAGGCAAGGGTGCATGGAAGCGCACCGTCCCCTCCAGTCCTTTATCCTTCACCTGTTGCTCCAAGGCCTGGGTTCCATGGTCGGTGATGTACAGATCGAACCGGCATTTGGCGAACCGTTCCGGCTTGGCCTCCTTCAGTGACGCAAAGGCTTCGAGCAGCAGCGCGAAATAGTGCTGGGCCTCTTTTGTGCCGTACATGCTGCCCGCATAGATCATTTTGAACTGACCGTCCCGGACCTTTGTCGCGGGCCTCTCCAGATCCTCTGGGTCGATGGCATGGGCCAGTACGCCTAGGCGTTCCGCTGGAACCCCATGTGCTTGCCGCAAATGATCGATGACGGCGGGATGCGGTGAAATGAGCCTATCACTGACCCTGGCCACCAAGGCTTCCAAGTGCTGCTCATGTCGCAGGCGCTTGGCCCCGATGGTCTGATAGCCGTAGTAGTTGCCCCACGTCCACATGTCGCGGAAATCGGAGACCAGATGGATGCCCGGGAAACGTTCCTTCAGTTCCGTGGCGTAGGCCATCAGGCTGAACGGGGCACCGGTGACGATCACATTGCGGATGCCGTGCTCGCTGATGAGCTCGCCGGCGACGTCCAGCAAGGGCTTCCTCCAGAACAGCCCCCGGTCATACCAGTTGCCTTTGGTACAGAGGGGCAGTATGCGCTTCCACAACCCATAGCCCAACTTATCCCACAACGTTGTGGCCGGCCACCGGGTCATTGCGCCGGGATAGCGGTCGGGCAGCGGATGGGCGATAATATTGGGGTTCTTGACGTCATTCGTCCACAGCGAGGTCCGAACCCTGGCCGTTGTGGAATTGCGGATCACATGCACCGTATAACCCCTGTGCGCCAGCTCCTTGGCAAATTTTGCCCACCTGCGTCCCCCGATCCCGGAATTCGGAGGAAACGAATGGCAGATGATCAGGATCGGCTCTCCGGGGCGCATTTGTTCGCGAAGGTAGATGAGTGTAGAGGAAGTATGCACTACATGTTTTGGTTAGCTTGGCGGCCCGTATAAAGAGAGATGTCAAAACACGCGATCATCACCGGGGGGGCCGGTTTTATCGGCAGCCATCTGGTGGACAGACTGCTGGATGAAGGAGGCTGGAAGGTGACCGTGGTGGACAATTTTCATCCCTTCTACCCGCGTGCCGTCAAGGAGGCCAACGTACTTGCTCACCGCTCCCACCCGTCCTACACGCTTCTGGAGGGGGATATCGTGGATGAGGAGACGTTGGACAAGGCATTCGCAATGGCCTCCGGTGCGGATACGACCGTGGTGCATCTGGCGGCCTTGGCCGGGGTCCGCCCCAGTATCGCCGATCCACTGGCCTATCATCGTGTCAACGTCACCGGAACGTTGAAACTGCTCGAGAAGGCGCGTTCCAACAAGGTGGCCCATTTCGTGCTCGCCAGCAGCAGCAGTGTTTATGGGGAAGATCCCCATGTCCCCTGGAAGGAATCCTTGACCGGTCTGGCACCGATCAGTCCGTACGCCGCCACGAAATTGGCCGCGGAGCAGTACACGCGGATGTACGCCCATCTTCATGGGCTGAATACCACGGCGCTGCGGTTTTTCACCGTTTACGGGCCGCGCCAACGCCCCGACCTCGCCATCCATGCGTTCTTCAAGAAGGTGATCGAAGGCACGCCCATCCAGCAGTTCGGGGATGGCTCCACACGTAGGGACTACACTTTCGTGGACGATATCATCAGCGGGGTGCGCGGTGCCATGGACAGGTCCCTCCGGACGGAGGACGGTAGGGGCGCGTTCGAGATCTTCAACCTGGGCAATTCGGCCACCGTTCCCCTGCGCGACTTGATCGCCGCGATCGAGAAGGAGGCCGGACGGAAAGCCATTATCGAGGTCCGGCCCGAACAGCCCGGCGATGTGCCACAGACCTTTGCAAGCGTGGAAAAGGCCAAGGAGCACCTCGGCTATGTGCCCGTCACCGGTATCACACAAGGCCTCAGGCATTTCCACCGGTGGTACGATGAAATGGCGGCTGCCCGCAGCACCGTGAACAAACCGTAGATCGGAGGCATTCATGCGTACCATCGGGATCAGCCATAAGACACGGTACTGGCAGCATTACTGCTTCTCCAACCCGCCTGCTGGCTATCGCTATGAGCGGAAGCTTGATATTCCCTGGCACATGATGGGGGTCAAAGCGGAATTTCTGGCAAACACCAAGTTCTTCATGCCCTTTTCCCGCGCTGATCTGCTTCACACGTACAATGGCGTGGTCGCGAACCCCAGGCCCTGGGTGATCGAAGTGGAGGATTACATGCCGCGGTATGAGACCATGAGCCCGCGGAACCCCTTGTACAAATGGGCGCTGCGGCGGCTGGAGGGGAACGATTGCAAGGCCATGATCTTCACAAGCCGGAACGCCATGCGCCGCAATAAGGAGCACTTGCTCGCGGCGGGCGTGGACATCGGCAAGATGTCCGTGGTCTACCGAGCAGTGGAGCAGTACGCCCCCAAGCCGCGCGATGAACGTTTTTTCACCATTGTTTTTGCGGGCAATGGCTTTTACAGGAAAGGCGGCGTGGAGTTGTTGAAAGCGTTTAAGAGCTTGGGAAGGCCGGAAGCACGGCTCGTCATCATCAGCACCCTGGAGGTCGATTGGGGCGTCTTCCCCGAGCAGGAGTTGATCGCATGGGCCGAACGCACCATAGCTGAAGATCCCCGGATCACCCTGCACGCGAAGCTCCCCCACGATCAGCTTATCGACCAAATGCGCTCCGCGGACCTTTTCGTCAGTACCACGTTCCTGGACCCGTTCAACAATACAGTGCTGGAGGCCATGGGCACCGGTCTGCCGGTGATCTGTTCGGACGCCGGGGCCATACCGGAAGTGGCACGGGACGGTGTGAACGGTTGGGTGCTGCCCGTGACCGGAAGGAACAGCGATGACATCGCGGAGGAGACCGGCGCGCGCATCTTGCAGTTGATGGATGATCCGGCGCTGCGCGGGAGGATGGGGAATGCCAACGGTGCCATCATTGCGGAGCGCTTCACCTTGGAAGTGCGGAATGCGGCCCTGATCAAGTTGTATGACAAGGCGTTGGGTGGCCGCTAAGCAGGACTGCGATAGGCAGCGGTCATCACCATTGCGGTCAGACTTGATGTTCCGGGTTGTTCAATGGGCGGGGCCCCGACCGCTGAATGCCCTGCTCGCGGGGCCTGCTACATGGGCCACCGGTTACATTTGCCGCCCCCCGGGCTGAACAGCCCTTCCGTTTGGCCATGAAGCAGTTCCTCCGAGAACATTACCCGTTATTGATCTTCATCTTCATCTGGGTGATCGTGGCGGCATATGCCGGGCTCCTGCTATACGCGGTCCTGCCCATCAGTGTATTCCTCATGCGCCGGAGCGATATGTGGCAGGACATCATGTTAGGATTTCTCATATGCCTGATATTTTCCGACATGAACATCGACATCCGGGAGATGGCCGTGATGAAAACGGCCAAGTACACCTATATCCTGGCAATGGCTCTCATTATCATTCTGGATCAGGCCCGGATGCGCCCGGTGGCAAAGGTGTTCGGGGTGTTCCTGCCGTTTTTCATTTACGCCTTCTTCCCGGTGCTCAATTCCTCCGTACCCGTTGTTGCCGTTGAAAAAACAATTTCCTACGCGTTGATATTTCTGGTCGTCCCGAATTATGTGCTGTTCAACTACAGGCGGCACGGTTGGGATTTTTTCCGGAATCTGATCTGGTTCATCGTCCTTGTTCTCCTTACGCAGCATTTACTTCCGTACCTCGGGCCGGTGAAGTGGGCCTATATCGCGGACCGGTTCCGTGGGTATTTCGGCAACCCTAACGGTCTGGCCATTTTCACCTACTTGGCCTTTGTCCTTTTCACGGTCATCAATCACTTGCGGAAGGACCTTTTCTCCACCCCGGCCAAGTTCTTCATTTATGCGCTGTTGATCTATTACGTCATCACTTGCGGCGCGCGTACCTCTCTGATGTCCACGTTGATGTTCGTGCTCTTCATTCAATTCTTCCGGATCTCCACCTTTCTGGGCATCATCTCCTTTGTTGCTTTTGTTGGTATTGGTGAGCTGGTATCGAGCAACCTTCCCGCCATCATCACCGCCATGGGCCTGCAGGACTACTTGCGCGTGGATTCCCTGGCGGACGGTTCGGGGAGGTATTTCGCATGGAATTTCGCATGGCAGGAGCTCAATACCCAGGGCTTCTTCTTGTTCGGGGGCGGCTTTGACAATGAGGCTTGGGTGATGAAGGAGGCGCGCGCCTACTTGGAAAGCCTGGGGCATCAGGGCGGTGTGCATAACACGTATCTGGCATTCTGGCTCAATACCGGCATCGTGGGGTTGATCCTCTTCTTGCGGAGCTTCGTGCTGATCTTCATCAAGGCCAGCAAGAACACCCCCATCTCCATGGCGATCATGTTCTCCGTGCTCTTCTCCATCCTTTATGAAAGCTGGCTCGCCGGGTCGCTCAGCCCCTATACCACCATGTTGCTGATCATCCTCACGATCGTCTCCGAGGACGAGATCATGATCTCCGCTGACCAAGGGGACCAACCTGTGCCGCTACAGGAGGAGGTCGACCCGGCCATGGAGCCTTTGGTCCTGCCTGCACGCTAACCGTTAGCTTCACGCGCCAAATTCATTCCCAATGCCAAGAATCCTAGTGACCGGCGGTGCCGGCTTTATTCCCAGCGCGCTGGCCATACGCCTTGCAGGCCTGCCGGATACGGATGTCGTCGCCGTGGACAACCTTTCCACCGGTGACCTCAACAAATTGGAACTGCCAAAGCATCCCGGCATCCATTTCATCAAGTGCGACGCCAACCGTTTCGAGGATATCAGCGGTGTGTTCTATGCCTATCGGTTCGACTATGTTTTCCACTACGCCGCCGTGGTGGGGGTGAAGCGCACCACGGACAATCCCGTGAGCGTGCTCCACGACATCGATGGCATACGGAACGTGCTGGACCTGTGCAAGAACACCGGCGTGAAGCGCGTGTTCTTCAGCAGCAGCAGCGAGGTGTACGGCGAGCCCGTGGAGTTTCCGCAAAATGAGCACACCACCCCGCTGAACAGCAAGCTGCCCTACGCTATCGTGAAGAATATCGGGGAGGCGTTCCTGCGCAGCTATTACAAGGAATTCGGCCTGGAATACACCACCTTCCGTTTCTTCAACACCTTCGGGCCCAAGCAAAGCAAGGACTTCGTCGTCAGTAAGTTCATTCGCGCGGCCTTGAAGGGGGAGGACATCCCCGTCTACGGGGACGGAGGCCAGACCCGGACCTTCTGCTATATCGACGATAACATCGATGCCACCGTGGCGGCCTTTAGGAACAACAAGGTTATCAATGATGTGGCGAACATCGGTAATGACTTGGAGACCACCATTCTGGACCTTGCCCAACTGGTGATCGAACTTACCGGTAGCTCCTCCCGCATCGTCCACTTGCCGCCGTTGGAGGAAGGCGACATGACCCGCAGGATGCCGGACATCGCCCGGATGCGCACCTTGCTTGGCCGTGACCTGTTACCGTTGCGCCAAGGATTGGAACGGGTGCTGGCGGATACTTCATTCATCTTGGGCTGAGCGCGGACCATGTGCGGCATTGCCGGGATCGCTTCATTGGATCTTGACGGGGCGCTCCCGGGATCCGGGGAAGCCGCAGTGCGTCGTATGACCGATGCCTTGGCCCACCGTGGGCCCGATGCCCAAGGCGTTTGGCAGGGCACACAGGTAGTGCTCGGCCATCGGCGGCTCAGCATCATCGACCCTGAGCCCGCCAGCCACCAACCTTTCCACAGTGACGATGGCGGGCATGTGATCATCTTCAACGGGGAGATCTACAATTTTCGCGAGTTGCGTGAAAGCCTTGTCGGCCACGTGTTCAGGACCAAAAGCGATACGGAAGTACTGCTGGCCGCATGGAGGGAGTGGGGAGAGGAAAGCCTGAACCGGCTGGAAGGCATGTTCGCATTTGCCGTTTGGGATGTCCGTAAAGAAGAGTTGTTCATCGCCCGGGACCGCTTCGGGATCAAACCGCTCTATCACTGCTCATTGGGCGGAAGACTATTTTTCTCCAGTGAAGTGAGGTCTCTTCTAGCCTCGGAACTGGTGCCCCGAAAACTCGATGAGTCCGCGCTGTGCGATCACCTGCGCCACGGGGCCGTGCATGCGCCGGCCACGATCGTGCAGGATGTCCAAATGCTATTGCCAGGCCATTCGCTCCGCTGGTCCAAAGCCGGGACCGCGATCAAGCCATGGTGGAACATGGTGGCCAGCACGAGCGATGCTTCGCTGGACCTAGCCCCGGGGGAAGTGCTCCGGGAAGTGCGTGACCGGTTTTCGCGTGCGGTGGAGAAGCGCATGGTGGCCGATGTTCCCTTCGGGGCCTTTCTAAGTGGTGGCATTGACAGCAGTGCGGTCGTTGGGGCCATGGCCCAAGCCACACAGGCACGGGTACACACCTTCACCGTCACGTTCGACGAGGCGGAATTCAGTGAGGCACGCTTTGCGAAGCTCATCGCTAAGAAGTTCGGTACCAAGCACACGGAGATCCGCCTGCGGCCGGATGATATGCTGCGATTTCTGCCTCAGGCTTTGGCGGATATGGACCACCCCAGCGCGGACGGGCCCAATACCTGGGTGGTGAGCAAGATGACCAAGGAGGCCGGCATCACCATGGCCTTGAGCGGACTGGGAGGCGATGAGGTCTTTGCGGGTTATGAGGTCTTCAAACGCTCCGTGGCCTTGTTGCGGAAGAAGGGTATCATGGCGGTCCCGCGGCCGCTGCGGGCATTGATCGGCATGGCCGTGAAGAGCCGGAAGCCGGGCGCCGCGGGTTGGAAGGCGGCCGAATTGCTCAAGCTGTCATCATGGAATATTGAAGACACGTATCCGCTGGCACGTTTGGCCTATAGCGACATGGAGCTGCGCAAGAAGTTACTGGCCATTGAGCTTCGCCCGGATGCCGTGGCCGCGGACGTGCGCCACTTAATGAACACCATGGGCGGTTCCCGGCTTGAACCTTTGAGCCGGGTCAGCATCGCGGAACTGAGCACCTACCTGCCAGACGTGCTGCTACGGGACACCGACCAGATGTCCATGGCACATGCCTTGGAGGTCCGGGTGCCGTTCCTGGACCACGACCTCACGGACTTTGTGCTGGGCGTGCCGGACGATCTGAAATACCCGCACACGCCCAAGAAATTGCTCACGGACGCATTGGGAGACCTCTTGCCCCGCGAAGTGACGCACCGGCCCAAAATGGGCTTCACCTTGCCATGGGACCAATGGATGCGTGACCAACTGCGATCATTCTGCGAAGCGCGCATGGAGGCTTTAGCGCTAAGGCCCCAGTTCAACGCCGTCGGCGTGAGCGGGCTGTGGCAGCGCTTTCTCGCAGGTGACCCCGCGGTGACATGGAGCCGCATCTGGACGCTGGTGGTTTTGGAGGAGTGGCTGCACGCCAACCGGATCGAGTAGGGCGTATGCCCGATCACTGACGTCCGAGATAATTATTCTCCAAGCTTTTTCGCGACCCCGGCTCGGGGGCCGGGGTGACAACCATGGGAGGGTCGGGTGCTCGAATGGCCGCGCTGGGCGCGGCTATTCGAGCACCCGACCCAAGAGCAACCGTCATTCCGGGCTTGATCTGGCCCCGGTAACGCCGGGGGCGGAAGTGTTGGCTATGATCATTTCGGAAGCCAGTGATCGCGAAGCGGTATAAGGTGAATGCCCAATAAAAAAAGGGGCCGAAGCCCCTCTTTCATTAGATCTGTCCGGTGATCAGAATTTCGCACGGCTCTTACGACCGATCCGCTTCTTGCCGCGCATCCAGTTGTAGCGCTGGCGGTAGAAGTTGGACTGCCCCCGCAGGACGTAGCTGTACGTAAGGGTCATGGTCAGGTAGCTGTCGTTGTGGGTGGGGTCTCCACGCTTGGTCCCGGCGGAATACTGTCTCGGGTCAGGGATGGGGCCGCTGCCATCGTCCACATAGGTGGATTGGCTGGCGAGATCTACCGAGAGCTGGCTGGGAAGGTCGTTCGGATCGGCATAAACGGTGCTGGCATCGTCGATGTAATCGCTGAACGTGGTGCGCCAACCGAAGTCCCAGCCGATGCGATGGCGGCGTTGGAAGGTGAAGTGGAAGCCCATGCCCGCAGGGATGGCGAAGCCCAAGCTGGAATAGTTCTCCATCTCCGTGGTGAGGTCACGCAGCTTGTAGTATTCACCGGTATGGTTGATCTGGCCTTTGGGATTGCTGTAGTAGACCGCACCTCCCACGTAAACGAATAGGCGGAAGTCCGTGCGGTACCGGCCCCGGCCGCCGAGGTCATTGTCCTGGAAAACGGTGAATTCGGGACGGGCGTAAAGCTCGAACATGTCGTTGCGGAAGCTCAAATTGCGCCCTACGCGCTCAGGGTTGGTGCTCAGATAGTCCCCACCTTGGATCCTGTAGTACATGAGGCCTGCGCTGACGGAGAAACTGCGGTTGAGCTTCCTGCGCGCAAAAGCGCCCACTGCCCAGCGGGTTTGTGCCAGCTTCATGTCCCAGATGAAATCCTGGCGCGTCTTCTCCTTGCCACCGAACTCACCCAGATAATTGGCACCGCCCAGATGGGCACCGATGTCCCAATCGTACTGGGCACGGGCCTCACCCGCCAGGGCGACCGTCATAAGCACCACCAGTGCCATGTGTATTCTTCCTGCCTTCATGCGATGGGTTCTCGGATTGACTGGCAAACTTAGGAAAAACAAGCCACGTTCAACGGAATTAGTCTCGCATTGGATATCAACAATATCCATGAGGAGGGCCGTCCTACCTTCGCAGCCCACTTCAATTAGACCCCTCGGCTCCTTGTCCAACCGCGTCACATCCCTGTTCGGCGTCCGCTATCCCTTGGTGCAAGCGGGCATGATCTGGAACTCCGGCTGGCGTTTGGCCGCCGCAGTGAGCAATGCGGGCGGCTTGGGCGTCATCGGCTCCGGGTCCATGTATCCGGATGTCCTGTTGGAACATGTTCGTAAGTGCAAGGCGGCCACCTCCCTGCCGTTCGCGGTGAACATCCCCATGCTCTACCCCGATGTGGACAAGCACATCCATACCGTGATCGAGGAGGGCGTCCCGATCGTGTTCACCAGTGCGGGCAACCCGGGGACGTGGACGCGCAAGCTGAAGGATGCGGGCATCATCGTGGTGCATGTCACTGCAAGCGTGAAGTTCGCCCGCAAGGCCGAGGATGCCGGCGTGGACGCCGTGGTGGCCGAAGGATTTGAAGCCGGAGGCCACAATGGGCGCGAGGAAACGACCACCATGGTGCTGGTCCCGATGGTCCGGGATGCCGTGCAGGTGCCGGTGATCGCCGCAGGCGGTATCGGTGATGGCCGCGCCATGCTGGCGGCCATGGCCTTAGGCGCGGATGGCGTACAGATGGGCAGCCGCTTCGTCTGCTCGGAGGAATCCAGCGGTCATGCGGCTTTCAAGCAATATGTGCTGGACAGCAAGGAAGGGGACACCCTGCTCACATTGAAGGAACTGGCGCCCGTGCGCATGATGCGTAACCCCTTCTTCGAGGAAGTGCGGCAGGCCTATGCCCGCTGCGCCACGCCCGAGGAGCTGAAAGCCCTGCTGGGCCGGGCCCGCGCCAAACGGGGCATGTTCGAAGGCGATCTGGAACAGGGCGAGCTGGAGATCGGACAAGTGGGGGCAACCCTGAAAGATGTGCTTCCCGCCGCCACGATCGTGGAGAAGGTCATGAACGAGTTCAAGGCGGCGCAGCAGGAACTCGCATCGCTTCATTTCGGCTGACCCGTGAAAATGTCAGGTCCCCGATGAACCGATCGATGGTCCACAACGTCTATTCCCCGATACCGATCCCCATGGAACCGCGTTGGAGGAATGTGCGTGACCTGAGCTTGATCCTGCTCCTGTTTTTTCCGGTCGTCCTGCGCGCCACCGTGCTGGACCCGCCGTCCCTGCGCTGCGCCTCGGTAGGCCCGGGGGGCAGCGCCGTGCTCACATGGGTCATTCCTCCCGATCCCACGGCAGAATTCCTACACTACGAAGTGTACCACGCTGCTTCCCTTGCCGGGCCCTATGCCTTGGTGGCACCTGTGCCCGTGTATGCGCAGACCAGCTACACCCATGTGGCGGCGGGAGCGAACGCGGCGGTACAGTACTACTACCTCGTCACCGTCTCCACTTCCGGTGCGCCGAACTCGTCCGTTCCGAGCGATACGCTGGCCACCCTCTTTCTCCAGGTATCGCAGAGCGTTCCATTGGGAAGTTCCGTGGTGGACTGGAATTTTCCACATCAGCCACCGCTGAGTTCCTCCGGAAGTGAAACGCGCATCGATCGGGAATATCCCCTCGGGACCTGGGCGCTGACGGACAGTGTGGCGAATACGGTCCACCACTGGTCCCAAGAGGTTTCCATCTGCGAGGACACATTGAATTTCCGTGTCCAAATACCTGATGCGTCCGGCTGCGTGTCCACCAGCAATACCGCCGGTGCCAACTTCCAGGACATCACCCCGCCCTCGGTGCCGAACATGGTGGACGTTACCGTGGACACGACCACCAACCAGACCGTGGTACACTGGGACCCCAGCCCGGAATTGGATACGGACGGCTATATCATCGTGCTGTCCACACCCGGGGGGAATGTGATCCTCGATACGCTCTACGGACGGCTGAACACCACCTTCATCTGGCCGTTCAGCGATGCCGGCGCAGGGCCGGAATCGTACACCATCGCGGCTATCGACACCTGCTGGAAGGGAACTCCGCCAAGCCCCAACACCAGCGCCACCCGCGATCCCCACACCACGGTCCACCTCTCCACCATTTACGATCGTTGCGCAGGGACCGTCCTCGTGGCGCGCACCCCGTACGTGGGTTGGCCCGTGGACCATTATGAGCTCTATGGCCGGATCGATAATGCAGGACCAATGAACCTCTTGGCCACGCTGGACCCGGTCACGGACCAGTACCTGAGCTCCAACGTGATCGCCGGTCATACCTACTGCTATGTCCTCAAGGCCATCGGTACGGAACCCGGCCATGTCTCCCTTTCCAACATGGCATGCCGTACTACTTCGTACCCGCCGGTACCCCAATGGAACTACGTGCGCACCGCGACGTTGCTGGGGAAGGACCATGTGCAGGTAACGGACAGTGTGGACCTGAACGCATTTACCCGGCGGCTTGTGCTTCAGCGGACCAACAACGGCCTGCCATGGGAAGACGTGGCAAGCGTGCCCGGTGGGACCGGCCCGGTGATCACCTTCGACGACCAGGACGTGCTGACCTCGGAACGCAGTTATACCTACCGCGTACTGGTGGAGGACAGCTGCGGGAACACCGTGGTCACCAGCAACCTGGGAACGACCATACTACTGACGGCATCACCGGACCTGGACGGGTTCAACCGGTTGCGCTGGAACGGTTACGTGCAGTGGGCGGGGGCGGTGGCCGGTTATGCGGTCTACCGCAGCGTCGCCGACGGACCGTTCCAGCTGATCGGCAACACGGCGATGGGGGAATGGGAGTTCGATGACGACGTGCAAGGCCTGGCATCCACGCCCGGCAAGTTCTGCTACTATGTGGTGGCGAACGAAGCGGGCAATACCTCCGGCATCGATGCGATCTCCACCAGCAATATCGCTTGTGCCATCCAGCAGGAGGAGGTCTGGATCCCGAACGCATTCATCGAGGGTGGCTACAACAATACGTTCCAACCGGTGCTTTCCTATGCCGATGTGGAACGATACGAGTTCACCATTTTCAACCGTTGGGGGCAACAGATCTGGACCACCTCGGACCGCTACGAGGCTTGGGATGGCCGGGTGGAAGGACGGCTTGTGCCCCAGGGCGTCTATGCCTACTACTGTTCCTTTCTGAACGGTGCCGGGAAGACCGTGGAGCGCCGTGGGACGGTCACGTTCCTGCCGGGCCTTTGACCGGTTGTCCACGGGCTGTTCACAAATAGAGGAAGTTGCGGACATCGTGATGATCGCGCCCGGACCGTACTTTTGTGCATGGAACGATCCACCTCCGCCCTCGCTCCCGAACGGAGCGAACGCCCGGTCCCAGCGGCCAATTCCTTTTCCGATCGCTTTGCTGCACAAGGCTTCACCTATGACGACGTCCTGCTTGTGCCGGCATACTCCGAAGTGCTGCCCCGCGCTGTGGACATCCGCACCCGGTTCAGCCGCAACATCACGCTGAACCTCCCCATCGTCTCCGCCGCCATGGACACGGTGACGGGCGCCGACCTCGCTATCGCCATCGCCCAGCAGGGCGGTATCGGTGTGGTCCACAAGAACCAATCGATCGCGGAACAGGCCAACGAGGTGCGAAGGGTGAAGCGCAGCGAGAGCGGCATGATCACCGACCCGGTGAAACTGCTCGAAGGCGCCACCGTGGGCGATGCGCTCCGCCTGATGGCCGAGCACGGCATCGGCGGCATTCCCGTGGTGGACAAGGCCGATAAGCTCGTGGGCATCGTTACCAACCGGGACCTGCGCTTCGAGAAGAAAATGGCCAAGCCCGTGGCCGAAGTGATGACCAGTGATAAGGTCATCACCGCCAAGCCGGATGTCACCATGGCCCAAGCCGCCGACATCCTGCAGGAATTCAAGATCGAAAAACTTCCCGTGGTGGATGCCAAGGGCAAGCTCGTGGGCTTGGTCACGTACAAGGACATCATCAAGCTGAAGCAAAGCCCCAATGCTTGCAAGGATCATCTGGGTCGCTTGCGCGTTGCTGCCGCTATCGGCGTCACCGGCGACAGCCTGGAACGCGCCAAAGCATTGGTGGCCGCCGGTGTTGACGCGCTGGTGATCGATACCGCGCACGGCCACCACATTGGCGTGCAGGACATGCTGCGCAGCATCCGCAAAGCCTTTCCAAAGGTGGACCTCGTGGTGGGCAACGTGGCCACCGGTGCCGCCGCAAAAGCCTTGGTGGACGCCGGTGCCGACGCCGTAAAAGTGGGCATCGGTCCCGGGAGCATCTGCACCACGCGCGTCATTGCGGGCGTGGGCGTGCCACAACTGACCGCTGTGCATGATTGTGCTCAGGCCATCGCGGGTAGCGGCGTTCCCGTGATCGCCGATGGCGGCATCCGCTACACTGGCGACATGGTGAAGGCCATCGCGGGCGGTGCGGACAGCGTGATGATCGGGTCGCTCTTCGCAGGCGTGGAGGAAAGTCCCGGCGAAACCGTGATCTACGAAGGCCGTCGCTTCAAGACCTACCGCGGCATGGGCAGCATCGAGGCCATGCAGCGCGGCAGCAAGGACCGCTACTTCCAGGACATGGAAGACGACATCAAGAAACTCGTGCCGGAAGGCATCAGCGGGCGCGTACCCTTCAAAGGCCCGTTACATGAGGTGGTCCACCAGATGGAAGGTGGTCTGCGTGCAGGGATGGGTTACTGCGGAGCGGCGGATATCGCAGCCTTGCAGCACGCGACCTTCATGCGCATCACCAGCGCCGGCATGAAAGAGAGCCATCCGCACGATGTATTCATCACGCGGGAAGCGCCGAACTATAGCGTAGGATAGGTCCGGACCCCGGAGCCGGCTGAGCAGGACTCGTCCGGTGCGATCACCGGATACTCTCCATCTTTCGCTGCAGGGCGTCCACCGTGCGCTGGACTTCAGCCTGCGTGGCCGCTTTGGCCTGTTCCGTCTTCTGTGCGTCCGGTAAGGCCTCGGTGTACTTGGAGACGTCCTTCTGCCCATCGGCCTCGGCCTTCATCGCCTTGGCCATCTTCGATTCGTTCTTGGTGATCTTGCCCCGGGCCTTTGTCAGCTTGTTCAAGTCCTTCGGGTCTTGACTGAGCGTCCATTTCTGGTTCAGCAGATCGATCTCCTTCTGCAGTACCGCGTGATCCCCTTGCAATTTGCTTCTTTCCTTGCTGGCCTTGGCCACCTTGGATTGGCTTTTGTTCAATTTCCCCTGCGTCTTATCGCTGGCTTTGCTGGCGCTCTCGGCCTTATTTCCGGCCTTGTCCAACTGCTTGTTCCAGTCGTCTATCTGCTCCTGCACAACCCCTTTGTTCAGCTTGACCCCGAGGTCACGCACCGCTTCGTTCAACTTCGCGTCGTTCCCGACCAAAGGGGTTCCGGCTTGAAGGAATGCTAACTTCAACGTACTGAGGTTGGCCTTCTTGTCCCTCTCGATGCCCGCCAGCAGTTGCACCGGACTTTCCGAGGCGGCCGGGAAAATCACATCGGAAGCGCTCAGCAATTTGCCCTGCTTTTTGAAAGAGGAGCCGGGAATGACCTTCTCCAGCAGTTTCGCCACTTGGGAATCGTCGGCCTCATAGACGGGGACCGTGCGCGCGGGCACCATCACCGTGTCGTTCATCAGGGAGTCTTGGCCCACGCCGATCGTTTTGTCCCAAGTGAGGGAAGTGCCGTCCTTCAACTTGTCCTGCGCGTGCAGGGTGGCGGATAGCGCGGCAGCGGCGAAGAGCAGTGAAAGGGTCCGTTGGATGGTGTGCATGGGGCTTGGGTTGCTTTGGCGAAGATACGGCCGTGGGCATGATGGAAACCTGATCAAAGTCGTGTACGACCGGCTTCCACGCCGAGCGCGAACAGCGCGATGTCATACTTCACGGGATCCTCCGCGTCGAAGAGCCGAAGGGCTTCGGTGAGCTCCATCACGCTTTTCCAATCGTCCTGTTTCCGCCGCAATAGTCCCAGCTCGCGGGCCATGCGGCCGGTATGGACGTCCAACGGCACATGTAATGCGTGCGTTGGGATGCGCTTCCACAGGCCGAGGTCCACGCCACGGTCGTTGGGCCGCACCATCCAACGCAGGAACATGTTGATGCGCTTGGCATTGCTGCCACGAGAGGGATCGGCGACATGTTTGCGTGTCCGCGCTTCATGAGCAGGTTCGAAGAAACGTTCCCGAAAGCTGGCGATCATATCGGCCATGGCCGGAAGGGGAGCATCGGGCGTGCTGGGCAAAAAGGCCGCTTCCAGTCCGCCGAACGTGGTGTGAAGATGACGAAGGCCCAGGATGAAGTGGCGCAGGTCGGTGGCGTTGAAGGTGCGATGGACGAAGTGGTCCAGCCGGTCAAGCTCCGCTTCCGAGGCATGCATCACGAAGTCGAACGGTTCCTCATCCATCGATCGCACCAGCTTCCAAGCATTGGAGATGATCGTCTTCCGTTGGCCCCATGCGATGGTGGCGGTGATGAAGCCGATGGTCTCCGCATCCTCACGCTTGCTGAACGAGCGAGGCACTTGGATGGGATCGAGCGCGATGAACACGGGCGTGGCGAAACGCTCGTAGGCCTCGTCCAGCAGGCCATGGATCTCCTTTGATGATAGCGATTGAGACATGGTCCAAAGGTCATTCATACCGGGGATGCCTCATCATGCTCATGCGGCTCCGGGGCTGTAGCGGATTGTTTTAATTTTCAGGTACCCAACCTCGAGCCACGCTCATGCGTGTAGTGTTACAAAGGACCCACCCCGAACCCCATCTCATGAAAACCACAGGAACAGTGATCACCCTCATCATCGCGTTGGCGGTGGCGGGAGGATGTAAGAAGGAGGAATCCCAAGGTTATTCGCCCACACCCACTACGAGCGATCCGGTACGGGCGATCATTACGGATGCCCGTATGAACGCCACGCAAATCTTTACGGTGAATGCTTCATTCGGCGGGGTGTTCGTGGGCAGCCACGGCACCGTGCTCACCTTCGCTCCGCATGCGTTCCGGGATCATCAAGGAGGTGTTGTCAACGGAGTTGTGACGATCGATCTCATGGAAGTGATGTCCGTTTCCGAAATGGTGCGTACGAACATCCGGACCGTCGCAATCGCGAATGGCACGAAATACATGCTTGAGAGTGGAGGGGCGGTACGCTTGCGAGCCACGGCTAGCGGGGAACAAGTAACCGTGGCCCCCGGGGCCGCGATGGTGAATTTTCCTGCGAACGCGCTCGATCCGGCGATGCTTCAATATGCAGGGGTCGAGGATGGAAATGGAGATGTGCTTTGGCAGGACCCTGTTGCATTGGCGGCGGATTCCGCGATCTTTCTACCTGACAGTGCAGGAGGCTGGATCACCGGTAACTACTACAATGCACCATGGCCTGCTGGAAATTTCGGAAGTTCCACCTGGCCACCCTACGATTTCATCAATTGCGATCATCCGATCCCTCCGGGAGGCGATAGCACGGACGTCACGATCAACCTTCCTGTTGGATTCGCGAACAATACCATGGTCTGGGTCGTGCTCCCTGCGATCAACTGCATGGTCTATTTGGAAGCTTCCTCGGCGACCGGGATCCGCGCGGGCTTTCCGGTCCGTGTTGGCCTGCAGGGCACCATTGTGGCGCTCTCGCAACAGAATGGACAGTACTATTCCTCATTCACGCCGATCACCATTGCGATGGACCATGAGCAGGCGATCACTATGCAGCCCACCTCCTTATCACAGTACCAAGCAGACCTGGATGGACTGTAGGTGCTGATTGGTGTGGAAATGCGAAAGGACCCGACCGGGTCCTTTTGCATTTGTGGCGTTCTGTGAACACCGATATCCGCTTGTCAATTTATGCTTTCGTGCATTGGACACTTCTGATGCGTGGACGGTCGGATCTGCTCAACGGACCATTTTGCCCATCGGTCCTCAACGATCTTTTAGGGCCTTCGTCCTGTTCGGTTGATCGCATTGGTCGCTGGATAAGCGGCCAGGTTTGTTGCCTAAGCTCTTCGGCCCTTGCCCCGAGCCTTCCAGCGGGTTTTTGGCCGGAGGAAGGACAGCCTTGTGGTTCACGGGCGGCGGGTTGCCGGGGCCTTTGCTTGTCCTTGGCGTACGACCTTCAGGCTTGGTGGTGATCGGATCGGGGTCGACAGGAGGGTCCACAGTGGGAATGGGACCTCTCACGGGAGGCACATACGTGTCGCCGGGGTCGTGTTCGACCGGTGGGGTCTTCCAGCCCACCCGGGCCGCGTCGGTGGAGTCGTTCGGTACAAGTCCGTAAGGCCCATCGTCCAAGTCCTTCTTCGCATAACAATCCACCGCCAGTTTCTCTTGCAGAACGCCGATCACACCGCAACTCGTGGCGATGGTCCCCTCCGCGTCCATCACCGTGATGCATCCGCTGGTCATGGTGCGCAACTCGTTCTTCAAGACCGTGTACGGTGCCACTCCGCCCACCACGTGCCACATGTATCCACCGGTGGACTTTATGCAGCTGCCCAGGACCGGGACGTCCGCCGTGTTCTCCGATTCTTCAGCACAGACATAATTCACGATCACCTTGTCCGTGGTATGGATCACCACGAACATCTTCTTTGGTTTTGACGCGGTCGCGGTAAGCGCGGCCATGAGCAGCAGGATGGTCAACTTGCGCATGGGTGTGTGGTGTTGATTCCAACACAAGATAAGGACACCGGAACGCGAAATGCAAATTGGGCCGAAATGCCCACTACTGACGCGGCGAAGAGGCACTCTCTTAGTCCTGCCGTTGCCAATTCTTTTCGATCACCTCCAGCAGTTCCTCGTGTATGGCGCTGTTGCTGGCGACGATCTCCTCGTCGAACACGGGGTCCTTGCTGGGATGGAAGCCGCTGACCTTGCCCCCGGCTTCGCGGACCAAGAGCACGCCGGCCGCGACGTCCCAGCTGTTGAGGCCGTACTCATAGAAGGCCTCAAAGCGGCCACAGGCCACATAGGCGAGGTCGGCGGCGGCGCTGCCCAAACGGCGGATGCCGCGCGTGCGGTGCATCAGTTCGCGCAGCAGGTCCATGTACTCGCTCTCGAAACCGAAGTCGTCATACGGGAATCCGGTGGCCAACAGGCTCTCCTGCAAATTCGCACGGGTGGAGACCTTGACCGGTTTGCCGTTCATGGTGGTGCCGCCACCGCGGTATGCGGCGAAGCATTCATCGCGGTTCACCTCAAGCACCACGCCGAGCTGGATGTCACCGTCCTTGATCAAGGCCACGCTGGTGCAGTAGCACGGTACGCCATGAACGAAGTTGGTGGTGCCGTCCAGTGGATCGATAACCCAGTTGAGGCCTTCAACCTGCTCCCCCGTGCCTTCCTCGGCGATGAAGCCCGCTTCCGGCAACAGGTCCTTCAGGCCGTCCACGAAGCGTTGCTCCGCCTGTTTGTCCACGTAGCTCACGAGGTTGTTCAGGCTCTTGCTCTCCACGCTGGCCTCGGTGAAGCTCGGGCTCTCCGCACGGATGAAGGCCGCGATCTCCTTGCTCAGCAGCGCGACGCGTTCAGTGAGCTCTTTCAGGTTGTCCATTGCTGTTGCGTTTGCGGAGCCAGAGGATGCCCCCGACGCCGATGATGACCAGACCGAGGCTGATGATCTCCGCCTGTGTCCAAGTTCCTATGAACAAATTATTGACCCGGATATGTTCGATGAGGAAGCGCTCCACACCGTTCATGATCAGGTAGATGCAGAAGAGCACGCCGGGCAGTGCGATGCGTTTGCGGATGCCCCACAGTACGCCGAAGAGCAGCAGGCACATGATCACTTCATACAGCGGGGTTGGGAAGACGCCCGGCACCAGATGTGTGCCGTAGCCCGGAAAGATGGTGCCGCTGGTCATGTGCTCGCCTACATAGCCGCCACGGTGCGCACCAAGGACGGCGTTCACGTTGTTCGGATAGTCGTAGCTCCAAAGCCACTGTGGGATCCAGCCCGGCTTGGGCGCGGTGTTCGCGATCCCCCAGTCGCCATCGCCGGCCACTTGGCAACCCAGCCTGCCGATGCCATAGGCCAGCATCAAGCCCGGTGCGGCAGCATCCATGGAAGGCAGGATGGCCATGCCGTTCTTCTTGAAGTAACGGATCACCATGATGCCTGCGACGATGAGGCCGCCGTACATCGTGAGGCCGGAGATCAGGTCGCGGATGTTGCCCGTGTTGATCAGGTCCAGGAAGTCACGCGGGCTTTCTATCCAGTGGAAGACTTTGGCGCCGATGAAGCCCCATAGCGCGGCCGTGATCGTGATGTTGCCGCCGTGCTGCGCGGGATGTATGGTCACCGTTTCCTTCTTCGGCTCCTTCAGCCGTTGCTTTTCCTTCTCGCGCCAGAGCAGCCAGACGAAGAGCGCCGCCACGGCGATGCCGCCGATAAAACTGCCTGTTCCGCTGAGCAGGAATCCGGGCGGGTCCGCAGTGACCTCGGCCGTATTCAGCAGAATGTATAGCCCTTTCCAGCCTACGATGAAGCCCATGAGGCCCTGCATGGCCAGTTCGGCGGGCTTCGCGCCTTCGCCCACCATCACCGTGCGGGTGGTGGCTTTGATTAGGCCGATGCCCTCTTTGCGCTTCAGCTCCTGAACCAGCGTCCAGTAGGCGCCCATGAAGGCCAAGGCCACGAAGAAGCCGAAGCTGTTCAGGAATTTCAGGACGGGCCAATCCAGACCGGTGAGATCGAAGAGGGCGTGGTAGAGGGTAGGGTACATGGTGGGTCAGTTGCCAGTTGTCCCGATATTCATCGGGAGTTGGCAGTTGTCAGGTTGCAGTGCCGCTCGGCTTCGGTGGCGATCTGGGTGATCGTGCAGTCCACATGCCCATCGGCGTTGATGTGGCCCAATTGCACGGTTTCAATGGAATTGAAGAGGTTCCGGTCGTACGGTATGGCTACGCGGATGTAGTTGTCCGTGTAACCGAAGAGCTGCTCGGTGGCGAGGCTTTCAGCAGGCTCATCGCCGTGCTCGAAAAGCACAGGGCGTGTGTCCCCGATGTGCCTTTCGTAGAACGCACGTTGCAGCTTGCTGCTGAGGATCCGAAGTTGCTTGGTGCGCTCGCGGCGGATGTTCATCGGTATGCTGTCGTCCGGAGCATTCCGGACCATGCGCACGGCCGTGGTGTTGGCGCGCTCGCTGTAGGTGAAGACGTGCAGGTAGTCCACCCCGGATGAGGCTCCGGGGCAGGCGGAGATCGAACGCAGAAAAGTGTGCGTCTTCAGGAACTCCTCGTCCGTTTCGCCCGGTGTACCGGTGATCACGTCCACGCCGATGCAGGCATGCGGCATCACGCGCTTGATATGCGCCACACGGTCGGCATAGAGCGCGGTGTCGTAACGGCGGCGCATGCGCTCCAGGATCGCATCGCTGCCGCTTTGCAAGGGCATGTGCAGGTGTGGCATGAAGCGTTGGCTGCCGGCTACGAAGTCGATCACCTCATCACTGCACAGGTTCGGCTCTATGCTGCTGATCCGAAAGCGGTCGATGCCTTCCACACGGTCCAGCGCTTCGATCAATTGAATGAAACTTTCACCGTGTTGTCGACCGAAATCTCCGGTGTTCACGCCGGTGAGCACGATCTCCTTCACGCCGGATGCGGCGATCGCCTTCGCGTGCTGAAGCGTTTCCGCGATGGTGGCGCTGCGGCTTCTTCCACGCGCCAAGGGGATGGTGCAGAAGGAACAGAAATAGTCGCAGCCGTCCTGGACTTTTAGGAAAGTGCGCGTGCGATCGTTGGCGTTGTACGACGGAATGAAGGTCTTCACGTCCTTGATGGGGGAGAAGACCGCGGTAGGGAGCCGGGACTCCGGGTCCAGCCCCGAGTAACGTGCCTCGATGTGCGCAGCGAGGTCGAATTTTTCATTGGCGCCCAGCACCAGGTCCACGCCTTCGATAGACACGATCTCCTCCGGCTTCAACTGCGCGTAGCAGCCCACCACGGCGATGAAGGCTTCGGGGTTGATCTCCCGGAAGCGGCGGACATGGCGGCGGCATTCCTTGTCCGCGTTCTCCGTAACGCTGCACGTGTTCAGCACGAAGACGTCCGGCCTTTCCTCTACGCGCACCCGTGCATAGCCCGCTTCTTCCAGCGAGCGCGACAAGGTGCTCGTCTCAGCGAAATTGAGCTTGCAGCCCAGGGTATGGAAAGCGGCGGTGCGGGTGTGGCGCATGAAACAGTTCTGCGAGCGGCTTCAGGACCTTCTGCGGAGGGCGAAAAGCTTGAAGGGTGGCAAAGGTACCCGTTGGCGGAAGATGGCGAATTCCCTCGGCATCAATTCGGAGCAGGCATCCTTTAGCGTTCAATGCGTCTTTTACATATCCAATTGGTACGTTTCAATTCACGAAGGCACCATCCCCCATACCTTGACCAGCCACTTGATATACATGCACATGAAAAATGCACTACTCGTTTCATTGGTTGTCTTGTTCACCGGAGCAGCCTCCGCCCAGACGATGTTCATTCCGGACCTGAACCTGCGCACGTGGCTGAACAATGCCAAGCCGGGCATAGTGGACGCGAGCGGTTACTGCGATACGGTGAGCTGGAACGCGGTTCCACCGACCGCGATCAGCATCTATTTCAATAGTTTGCCGGACGGATCCACGGTGGACCTCACGGGCATCCAGTACTTGAAGGCCGGCAACCTGGGTATCCATGACGGTTCGCAGAGCAACATCAATGTGATCTGGCCGGGGCCTCCACGGGTGAATCAGAACATGTATCTGGACAACATCGATGTGGGTTTGTTCACGAACTTTCTCCCGTTGTCCTCCGGGTTGTTGAACCTGTCCTGTGATGCGTGCGGATTGACCAACGTGCCGGATTTTAATGGGGTTGTATTGACGTTCGAGAACATTGACCTGAGCGGACAGACCGTGGTGATCCCCAACTCGGTCGTCTCGCTCTCTTTGACCAACTGTGGTCTGACGCAGATCCCCCCATGCCCGAACGTAAGCCAGCTCACCGTCAGTAACAACCCGTTAACGGACTGGACGAACCTGCCCACGGGCCTCTTCTCCCTGTATGCGGATAATGTCGGGCTCTCTTACCTTCCCACGCTGTCGGCCACCTTGTCCATTCTATATTTCCCACGGAACGGCCTCACAGCCTTACCGGCCTTGCCCACGTCATTGACCAATTTGTTCCTGATGGAGAACGAGCTCACGTCCATCGGTGCGCTTCCGCCGAACCTGACCACGTTGTATATCCGGAAGAACCCGCTCTCATCGTTGCCCAGCATGCCGAGCAGTTTGAGCTCACTTTATGCCGATAGCTGCCTGTTCACCACCATCGGTCCATTGGGCAGCGGCCTGACCACCTTGAAGCTCTCCGACAATCCGCTCACGCAATTGCCTGCACTCCCTGCCGGAATGACCACGTTGCAGTTGAAGAACTGTGCCGCGCTGGAGTGCCTGCCCCAATTGCCACAGTCACTTGTAACGCTCCAATTGTACAACAGCGGGGTGGCCTGCCTGCCGAATATCCCGCCGAACCTGAACACTACCGGTGGGCAGGACAATCTGGGTATCGCGCCCAACTACTGTGACCTGACGAACAGCGCCTGCCAACTGCTCACACCGTACGCCACTGGGATCATTTTCAATGATGCGAATACCGACGGCATCTTCGGCACGGGCGAGGCACCGCGCTCATACGGCATCGTCAGTGCGCAACCCGGGGATTTTATGGCCGGGTCCGATATCAATGGCCGCTATGTGCTGCCTTTGGACACCGGCACATTCACCGTCACCGGTATTCCATCACAGTACGAGCCGATCACCACGGCACCGCACACGGTGACATTCACCGGAACGGGTGAAGTGGATTCGTTGAACCATGTCGGCTATGAGCACGTGCCGGGGATCTATGACCTGGTGACGGAAATGGCGGGCATGGTGGTGCGCCCCGGCTTCTATTCCAGCGCATGGGTCAGCGTACACAATGCGGGAACGGAACCGACGGACGCGCTGGTGCAGTTCACCTTCGATCAAGACCTGCAGTACCAGAGCAGCAGCTACACCCCGAGCTCGGTGAACGGTAACGTGATCGAATGGAACAGTGGCACGCTCTATCCGGGAAACACATGGACGGCGAATGTCACCTTCCTGACACCCGTGACCGTGCCGCTCGGAACGGCCATCGACCATACGGCCCTCGCCACTCCGGACCAGGCGGACCTGACGCCAGCGGACAACATCGTCAACTTCACAGACACCGTGGTGGGCAGCTACGACCCGAACGACAAGCATGTGGAACCACGGCTGCTCTCGCCGCAACAAGTGACCGATGGCAAGCGCGTGGATTACACAGTGCGTTTCCAGAACACGGGCACCTATCTGGCGGAGCGCGTGCTGATCACCGACACCTTGAGCGAGGACCTACAGTGGAGTTCCATGCAGCTGGTTTCCAGCAGCCATGAGAACTCATGGTACATCCGGCATGGTGTGCTGCATGTGCTGTTCAACAACATCAACCTGCCGGACAGCACGAGCGACGAATTGGGGAGCCACGGCTTCGTGAAGTTCTCCATGAAGCCCGTGAATTCGTTGTTGCTGGGCGAGAGCGTGGGTAACGTCGCAAACATCTACTTCGACTTCAACGCCCCGATCATCACCAATGAAGCGGTTTTTACGGTGGATGCCACGGCTACGGTGCAAGGCCCGGAAGACGTGAACATGAGCCTTTGGCCGAACCCGGTGAGCGATGTGTTGCACGTGACGACGGATGAGGGATGGATCAAAACGGTACGGGGCATGACCGCTGATGGGAGGGAGGTGCTTTCCCGCTCTGTGGGTGCATCACAAGCCAGGTTGAACGTGCAGGCACTTGCACCCGGTTCCTATGTCCTTCTTGTCGAGGACAGTAAGGGAAGCATCCGGCACGCAACATTCATCATCCAGCGACCTTGAGAAGTAGGTAGCTGTTCAGCCTTCGCGGGCGGTAGCCTGGGGTCGCCCGGTGCGCCAGTTGCATGCATCGCGTTGCCGATGCCTTTCGGCGTGTGCCTTTGTGCGCTCCACAACGAAGGGAATAGCAGTCCCGCGGTGGCTAATACCTTTTCACAATACAGAAGCAACTGATTTTTTAATGGTGATGGCAGCGATGCAAATTCCTGATCCGCTGATTCCTAATTCCGACCGACGACGAGGTCTGTCGAAATTAGGAATCAGGAATTTGCGGATCCGTAGGACCTGCGGATCCACCAGCTACTTCGGGCGTTATTGTAATGCGAAATGGTATAACTGGACGGTGTGGCTGCTACTGTGATGCCCGTATTTTTCCTTGGCCCGGCAACCCTGCCAATGGTCTTCCGTCTATAGGTTCCGAACACGTTATACAATGCAGCAAAGTCCCTCCATCGACCGCAGCCAGGTGATCTTCATGGGCGGTCTCATCAGTGCCGTTCTTGCCACGGTGTTGCTCATGTTGGCCTACGTGCCATTGTAGCCGCCCGCCGATCAAGATCCAGTGCAGCGGCCTAACTTTCGGCCGTGCGCTCCTTTTCGCTCTCCCTCTTTCTGCTTCCCTTGCTGGGCTGGCCCCAGCCGCCCAAGGCCCTGCTGTGGAAGATCAGCGGTCAAGGCTTGAGCCGCCCCAGCTATGTGGTGGGAACGGTACACAGCCGCGATGCCCGGGCTTTCGGCCAAGTGCCTCAATTGTTGGGGATCATCGAAGGGCAGGATGCCGTGGCCGGTGAACTGGACCTGACCGGGGCCATGGGGGCCTCGATGGACCTCGCCATGGCCATGATGCTGCCGGAGGGAAAGGAACTGGCGGACTTCTACACCAAGCGGAAGCTCAAGCGGGTGCAGGACGCCGTGCAGCAGGAACTCGGCCCCATGGCGATGATGGCCGGGCGCATCAAGCCGTTCTTCCTCATGGCGATGCTCAGCGAGACCGTGATGCGCGACGACAGTGCCATGGTGCTGGACCAGTATCTGGAAGTGAAGGCCAAAGCGATGGGCAAGGAGGTCGTAGGCATCGAGACGGCCGAAGAGCAGATGGCGGCCGTGAACGACCTGCCCTTGCAGGAACAGGCTGACATGCTCTATGAACTCGTGGAGCACGACCTCTACCGCGTGGACATGGAGAACATGATGGACGCCTATGCTTCACAGGACCTCGACCGGCTCACCAAGATCGCCACGTTGGGCGGCCTGCCGGACAGTTTCAGTGCCCGCCTGCTCACGGACCGGAACAAGGTGATGGCCGCGCGCGTGGACAGCCTGATGCAGGGCGGGCGCACCTTCCTCTTCGCGCTGGGTGCGGCGCACTTGCCGGGGGACAAAGGTCTGCTGGACCAATTGCAGCGAATGGGCTACGTGGTGGATCCCGTGCCTCTGCCCGCTGTCCTGCCGCGGTCGCCTCCTTGAGGAACAGGCCCGCGCTACGGCCCTGTCAGACCGAGTGAACAGGTGATGGCCCGGTGGTCACTGAGCTCATCCGGCAAGGTCCGGAAGTTCCACGAACGGAAACGGGACCCGTGCAGAACATGGTCGATCCGAAAACTGGGGAAGGCGCCGATATAAGTATGCCCGAACCCCTGACCGCCTTCCATGAATGCGTCCGAAAGGCCTGAACGGACCAGCTGGTGGTAGCTGTAGCTCATCGGGGTGTCGTTCAGGTCCCCGCAATACACCACCGGCCATGGGCTCTTCTCCATGTGTGCCAGGATCTTGGACACTTCCCCCGACCGCCGGATGAAGGCATCCTTCATGCGGCCCAGGATGCGGCTGCCAGCGGTGGCGAGGGAATCGCTCCCGCCGCCCTGCTCGATCGTCCGGATGAAATCATAGTCCTTGTCCCCGAAGCGCAGGCTGGCCAGATGGGCCGTGTAGACCCGTATCGTATCCTGCCCCACGGCGATGTCCGCCCAAAGGCTCAGGTTGTTCAGGTCGTCCGGGAATTGGATGGTCCCCTGCGCCACGATGGGCCAGGTGCTGAAGATGGCGATGCCGATGTCCAGGTCGCCGCGGGCACGCACTGTGTACGCGTCCGCGCAGGCGGTAAAGCGATAGCTCGTCAGCAGGGTGTCCTTTACCATCAGCGGATTGCCGGGGGCCACGTTCAGGAACTCCTGCATGCACAGGATGTCCGGGTCCTCCACGCGGATCAGCTCCATCATCTCATCCCGCGTCTGCTGGTTGTGCGTCCAGTTGTACAGGTCGAAGAGGCGCACGTTCCAGCTCATCAAGGTGAAGGGGGTGCGGACTTCCTTGGCGGGCTTGGAGGCACCGGACAATTGCACATATTCCCCCAAATGCCCCCAGCCGATGAGGATGACGATCAGCGAGGGCCAGATCCGCTTGCGGCGGAACACCAGCCACCAGCCTATGCAGAGCAGGTTGGCCAACAGCAGGAACGGGTAGACCATGCCGAACAGCGCCAGCGGCCAGAACCCGGCAGGGTCCACCCGGGTGCTCAAATAGGAGAGGAGCAGTGCCAGCACAGCCGCCCCGTTGGCCCACCAGATCGGCAGGTGCCATCGCGAAGGCCGCTTGCGTTTTCCCTTTCCGGGAGCTGGTTCAGTGGTCATTGCCGTTCTTGAAAAGGAAGTCGCGCTCGGCCTTGCTCAGACTGTCGTAGCCGGAGCGGGAGATCTTGTCGAGGATGGCGTCGATGCGCTCCTGCTTCTGCTTTTTGGCCGCGTTGAAATCCGCGTCCGTGATGGTGCCGTTGGGCCGGTGCGGACGTTTCTCCACCCGCATCCGAGGCCCTCTCTTCCGCACGAAAAACAAGCGGATCCGGTCCAAGCGGTCCACGAAAGCGCCCGACCAGTCCGTTCCGTTCGCCAATTGCCGCGCGGCGAGGAAGCCGTAAAGCGCACCGCCCAAGTGGGCCACATGCCCGCCCGTATTGCCGCCCTCGCGGATGCCGATGAGGTCCAGCACCAGGATGGCGATGCCGACATACTTCAGCTTCACCGGCCCGATCAGGAACAGGTTCACCAGCATGTCCGGGCGGTAGCTGGCGATACCGATCAACACGCTCATCACCGCCGCCGAAGCGCCGAGGATGGGACCATTGCTGCCCAAGGCCAAATGCGCGGGGGCAAAAGAGCCCAAGGCATAGAAGAGAAAACCAGAGAGGCCCCCCAGCAGATAATTCCCCAACAACCGTTTCTCGCCGAGGATGCCTTGAAAGAGCTGCGCGCTGAACCAGAACATCACCATGTTCCAGAACAGGTGCATCGGGGCCTGGTGCGTGAACATGTACGTCACCGGCGACCACGGCTTGCGCAGCAGGGAAGCGTCGTTGCTGGCCATCAACTGGTCCAACAGGTACAAGCTCGCTCCCTTGGTGCCGAAGAGCCAGCCCACGAGCTCCACGGCCCAAACGGTGAGGAAGACCCCGACGTTGATGATCAGCAGCCGCTTGAGCATCCCGCCGGTGGCCCATTGTTGCTTGATATCGTCAGTGATGGACATGAGGAGAATAGGTGTGCTTTTCACCACAGAGTCACAGAGACACGGAGGGCGCTAAGGGAAGTTGTCAGTTGTTCGTTATCAGTTGTCAGGCGTTGCCGCGATGGGAACGCTAGTCTTGGGTCGTAGGTTGTCCGATCACCAGCATTGAGTTGTGAGTACTGCGTCGGCAGTACCCGGTACCCTATACCCAGTACCCTGCACCGCTCCGGTCAAAACCTGCATTTCTCTGTGTCTCCGTGTCTCTGTGGTGAAATTCAATACGTACCTCCCAACACCCCTTTCTTCCGCCAATACCTAATGAGGAAGAACCCGAAGATCAAGCCGCCCAAGTGCGCGTAGTGCGCCACGTTGTCGCCGGCCTGTTGCCTTACTCCGGAGAAAAGTTCCCACAGTCCGTACAGCGCCACGAAGTATTTTGCCTTGATCGGTATGGGCAGGAAGAGCAGGAAGAGCTCCACATTGGGAAAGAGCATGCCGAAGGCGATCAGGATGCCGAAGATGGCGCCGCTGGCACCGATCATCACCCCGGAATAATCCCAGAACATCGCCTCCACGGCGGGTCCGCTGCCGGGATGCTGGTCCACGATCTCGTTCATCACCGCGTTGGCATTGTCCATGGAAATGTGGCTGGCCTCCACCATCCGCCGCACATCGTCCGTGGTGGCCCCGGTGAGCTCCAGCGCGGTCACGGTCCCTTGGGTCTCCATGTAGCTCACGCCCATCTGCAATGCGGCGGCACCGAGGCCGCATAACAGGTAGTAGTTCAGGAAGCGCTTGGGACCCATCACCCGTTCGATGGGGGCGCCGAACATGAACACGGCGAACATGTTGGATGCGATGTGCCAATACCAGCCACCGCCGCTGTTGGGCCCGGCGTGCATGAACATGTGCGTCACGATCTGCCACGGCTTGAAATCCGGGGAGCCGATGGCGTGCAGGCCGAGCCAGGTGTCCAGGATGCTCCGGCCCAGCAGGTCGTTGCCCATGGCGATCTTTAACAGCAGCATAAGCCCGTTGATGATCAAGAGGTTTTTCACCACCACGGGCAAGCGGGAAGCGGGATTTCCGAACATGTTCGTCAGCGTTCAAAACGTTCATCGAGCTCCTTCAGCCCGTAGGTGATCAGGACCGGTTTTCCGCCCGGTGTGAAGTAAGGCATTTCGCAGGCGAAGAGGCGGTCGATGAGGTCGTGCATCTCCACGCTCCCCAGCACCTTCACCGGCTGGTTCATCGCGCTGCGGGCCATGCCCCGCGCGAGGGTGGCATGGCGCTCGGCCTTCAGCGAGCCGCGTTCGTTGTGGACCTGTTCCAGCAGTTGGCCCAGCAGCTCCGCCGGGTCGTCCGCGCCGCTTTCCGCCGGCATGCCGTTCACCGCCACGCTGCGCCCGCTCAACGGTTCCACCTGGAAACCCAAAGCGTGCAGCTCCGGCAGGATCGCCAGCAGCAACGCATGGTCCGGCGCGCTCAATTCCATCGTCACCGGGAAGAGCTGCGCCTGGCTGGTGCCACTGCCTTTCTCCAAGCTGCGCATCGCCCGCTCGTACATGATCCGCTCCAGTGCCCGTTGCTGGTCCACCACCACGAAGCCGCTCTTCAACTGCGCCAGGATGTAGCGGCCCAGCAGTTGGAACACCGGGCGGTGGTTGTTCCACTCGCCCAACTCGCGGGTGGGCAGTACCTCCTCCGTGGGCGCTGTGCCCGGCAGGCGCTCATCATGCTGCGTCACCCGGGGGCCGCCCAGGTCGAACAGTTGTTGCCAGCCAGCGGAAGAGGTGTGCGGCGGCAGGTCCGTGGGCCGCCAACGCCCGGAGGAGATCGGCGGTTCGCCCTGCACGGGGCCGCTGCTCATGGCACCCATCAGCAACGCGGGCTCCGGCTCAAAGTCGATGCTCGGCGTGAGGTTGTGCCTCCCCAAAGCGCGCCGCACGGCCGCATGCACGATCGCATACACGGCGCGGTCGTCGCGGAACTTGATCTCCGTCTTCGTCGGATGGATGTTGATGTCGATCCACGACGGGTCAAGTTCCAAAAAGAGGAACCAGCCGGGGTAGTTGTCGCGCGCGATCAGCTCCTCGTAGGCGCGCCGCACGGCATGTTCCAAGTAAGGGCTGCGGATGAAGCGGCGGTTCACGAAGAAGTACTGCTCTCCACGGCTGCGCTTGGCGAATTCCGGTTTGGTGATAAAGCCCTCCACGCGAAGGAATTCCGTGGCTTCTTCCACCGGCACCAAGCGCTCGTCATGCTTGCGGCCGAAGATGTGGACAATGCGCTGCCGCTCGTTCCCCGGTTCCAGGTGGAACAGCTCCTGCTCGTTGTGCAGCAAGCGGAAGCGGATGCCCGGATGCGCCAATGCCACGCGCTGGAACTCCTCGATCACATGCTTCATCTCCACCGGGTCGCTCTTGAGGAACTGGCGCCGCGCCGGCACGTTGTAGAACAGGCTCCGCACATGCAATGAGGTGCCCACCGGACAGGCCACCGCCTCCTGTGCCTGCACCCGGCTGCCTTCGATCAGCACCCGCGTGCCCAGCTCGTGGTCGGCCTGCCGTGTTTTCAATTCCACCTGCGCGATGGCCGCGATGCTGGCCAGCGCCTCGCCCCGGAAGCCCTTGGTGCGGATTGTCTGTAGCTCTTCCGCCTGCCGGATCTTGCTGGTGGCATGGCGCTCGAAGCTCGTGCGCGCATCGGTGGGGCTCATGCCTTGTCCGTCGTCCGTCACTTGGATCAACGTGCGCCCTGCGTCCTTCACCACCACGGTGATCTGCGTTGCGCCCGCGTCCACACTGTTCTCCAGCAGCTCCTTCACCACGCTGGCCGGGCGCTGCACCACCTCGCCCGCAGCGATCTGGTTCGCCACATGGTCGGGGAGGAGACGGATGATGTCGCTCATGCAATGGCCGACACCTCTTCAGTTGTGTGCGGCAGGTCCGCAAAGATGCGGGCCAAAGCGGAATGGGCCGGAGGATGTTGGCATTCTTTCAGGAGGAAGGGGGGCGGAACGCTCCTCCGTTTTCCCGGAATTCCCCAACGCCGCCGGGGCCGAGGGCCGTGCGCTTGTTATTGCTTGATAAAGCCGGAATGCCGCGGACGACTGTTGTCGTTCAAAACGATCGTATAGTGCCCCGCGACAAGCGCGCTCACGTCAACCCGCGTGTCCGTCCCCGTTGCCACAAGGCTTCCTTGGGCAACGTTGCGTCCTTGGTCGTCCAAGATGATCCATTTGCTACCGGGCGAAGTGCCAGCCAAGGTGATCCGGTTGTGGCACGGATTGGGATATGTGAGCACCGAAGCATCAGCTTGTTCGGCGATCCCCACGTTGTTCTGGGCGAAGAAGAGCGTGTTGTCCCCGTCGTCGATCAAGATGGGATAGAGCGGGTCGGTGTTCCAAAGCAGCAGGTCGCCCTCGTTGCTCACAAGCTTCGCCACATCTGGAAAAGTACCCAACGGGGTTATCGCGGTGCCGTGCCCGGAATAGGTCCAGACCACCGTGCCGCTCCCGTTATCGTTCACGTACGGGTCGGAAAAGACCCCGCCGTATGCCAGCGGAAATTGCATTACGCGGGAAGGGTCGGAGTAGTTCACCGTGGAGAAAGGCACGTTCCGGGCCACCACGTCAATGCCGCTTGCAGCAATGGTGAGGTAGGTGTACGAGGTGCCCACCCCGGTGACATTTTGCGCCCATACCCAATTCGCGTTGGGATAGGTGCTGGCGTACGGTGTGCCCAACGCAGTATTGAAATTCAAGGTGCCGATGTTCTGGAGCGTGATGCCGCTGAGGTCCCAGGTCTGGTTGCTGCCGTCGCTGAGGGTCGGGAGCGCGGCCGGTGCCGTCATCTGGTGCATATCGGTGGCTGCGCCGAACGCGCTCAAGTCGGAGTATTGAATGGTGACCTGTGCCGAAAGGGAGGAAAGGATCAGGCAGGCAAGGGGAGTAGTGATCGTTTTCATACGATAGGACGGTGTTGTGGTGAAGTTTTTTGATCTGCACCGAGAGTGGTTTCACTATGGGCGCTTGCAACAAAAATAAATCGCCCCGAACTCCATTTTGAACGCGGTGAGATCTGGAATTATCAACACGTGAACATGGGATCTGGAACTGTCCTGGCCTAGGATGGATCGACATGATGAACACACTATTGACCCGGCATACATGTGTCGACGGATCGGCGCGATCCTTGGATCATGCCTTTGCTTGAGAACAAACGGCTCCAAGAACCTGAATTCGGCCGCTCTCAATGAGCACCGCATCCAAGCGGTCGCGTGCTTGAAGCAGATGCTGCTATGGAGCCGTCGGTGGTTAGCCAACGATGAAGAAATATACCCGCGACCAGAATGATCCCTGAGAAGGGGCTCACCAGATCTTTACCCGCACGCTGTCCGCACGCCACATCGGCTGGCCTTCCTTGATGTTGAAAGCCTCGTAGAATTCCGGCACGTTTGCGAAGGGTCCGTTCACGCGGTATTTTCCGGGGCTGTGGACGTCGCTGAGCAGGCGGCTGCGAAGGCTTTCCTCTTTCTGGTGGCCCAGCCATCCCAGCGCGTAGCCCAAGAAGTAGCGCTGCAACGGCGTGTACCCCGCGATCTTTTTGCCGCTCTTGTACTCGTTGGTCTTCTTGAACGCGTCAAGGCCCAGCTGGATGCCGCCGAAGTCGGCGATGTTCTCACCCAAGGTGGCATGGCCGTTGATGTGGATGCCGGGGATCGGCTCGTAGGTGTCGAACTGCTTGGCCATCACCTCGGCCCGTTGTGTGAAGTGGGCACTGTCCTCCGGGGTCCACCAGGGTGCGAGGTTCCCTTTGGCATCGGACTGGCGGCCTTCATCGTCGAAGCCGTGGGTGATCTCGTGCCCGATGGTGCTGGCGGCTGCATAACCGTAGACCATGGCGTCGTCCGCCAGGGAATCCGGCAGGCCGGGCAGCATGAAGATGCCGGCGGGCAGTACGATCTCGTTGTTGCTGGGGTTGTAGTAGGCGTTGTAGGTCTGGGGCGTCATATCCCATTCGGTGCGGTCCACCGGCTTGCCCCATTTGCCCATCTCATCGTCGAAGTGCCAGCGGTTGGCGGCCAGCACGTTGGCGGCATAGCTCACGGTGTCGATCTTCAGCGTGCTGTAGTCCTTCCACACGTCGGGATAGCCCACTTTCTTGGTCATGGTGTTGAGTTTTTCCAAGGCTTTTTCCTTGGTGGGGTCGCTCATCCAGTCCAGGTTCTTGATGCGCTCGCGGTAGGCGCTGCGGATCGCTTCCACCAAGCCGTCATAGCGCTTTTTGGAGCGCTCGGGGAAGTAGTCCTTCACGAAGACCTTGCCCACGATCATCCCAATGGAGCCGCCTTCCTCGTTGATGACCCGCTTCCAACGCGGGCGCTGTTGTTCCTGTCCGTAGAGCTTCGTGGCGTAGAAGTTGAAGTCCTCCTGGTCGATGGGGCTGCTGAGGTTGCCCGCGAAGGCGGAGAGCAGGTGATAGCGGAAATAGTTCTTAAGGGTGGGCACGGACGTGGTCTGCAACAGACCGTCCACGGCGGCGAGGAATTCCGGCTGGCCCACGATCACCGTGTCACATTTTTGGAGGCCGTAGCTGTCTAAAAGGGCGCGCCAGTCCATGTGCGGTGTGGTCTGGCGGAGCTTACCGCCTACGGCCATCTTGTTATAGTTGGCGTAGGGATCACGTTGCTGGTCCAGCGTTCGGCTCTTCTTGGCGAGCGCGGTTTCGAAGGCCATCACGGCGGCTCCGTCTTTGGCCGCAGTGGCGCTGTCCTGCCCGAGGAAGCGCAGCATACGGGCGATGTGGCCCGGATAGGCGGCGCGGTTCTTGGCCACGCCCGCCTCGTTGTTGAAGTAGTAGTCGCGGTCCGGTAGGCCGAGGCCGCCCTGCCACAGGCTCACCGCCATCTTCTCGCTGTTCTTGGGGTCTTGGTCCACGCTACCACTGTAGAGGACGTCCGCACCGGCGCGGTTCAAAACGCCGGCCACGGTGAATGCGTCCTTCGCATTGGTGATCCCATCGATCTGCCGGAGCAGGTCGATCAGCGGCGTAGTGCCCAGCCGATCGGCTTTGGCGCTGTCCATGCCGGTGGACCAGAAGTCGCCGATCTTCTGCTGGTCGGAGCCGTTGGCGGCATTGGCCTTGGCGGCTTCCTCGTTGATGCTGCGGGTCTTCTCCCGCAGTTCCTCCACGATCAAGTTGCCGATGCCCCAGGCGGATTCGGTGCCGGGGATCGGGTTGGCCTGGATCCAGCCTCCGTTGGCGAAATCGAAGAAGTCGTCACCGGGGTTCACCGTGCTGTCGATGTGGGAGGCGAGGAGGTCGGCGCGCGGCGGGGCCTCCGCCTGCTTGGTGTCGGTGGAGGTGCCGCAAGCGGCGAGGAGCAGCAGGATGGAGAGGGGAAAATGGTGGTGCATGGTGCGAAAGTACTCGGAGTGTCACTCTCGCGAAGCGGACACGGAGTGCTGAAAGCCAGCTACGGAATCCCGCTCAGTGTCCGCTACGTGAGACATTCAGTGCGGGACACCGGGAGGAGCTATCTTCGCGGACCCAAACAATCCCCATGAAGCACCTACTTTTCCTCCTCCTCGCGCCGGCCGCACTTACCGTTTGCGCACAGGATTCCGCCAGCCCTGCAGTCCAAAAAGGCGATTATGTCAGCTACGGCGATGCCATCACCGCGGACGGTGCCATCACCATGGCCGAATTCACGAAAGCTGCCGCCGAGATGGATTCCCTCGCGACCAAGGTGACGACGGAGATCATTGAAAGCTGCGGCAAGAAAGGCTGCTGGATGGACGTGAAGATGGCCGACGGGTCTTCCATGAAGGTCCGCTTCCGTGACTATGGCTTCTTCGTGCCCACCAAAGGCCTGGAAGGCAAGGAAGTGGTGATGCAAGGCCGCGCCAAGAAGGACGTGACCAGCGTGGCCATGCTGCAGCACTATGCGGAGGACGCCGGCAAGAGCAAGGAGGAGATCGCCGCGATCACCGAGCCGGAGATGAGCTGGACGTTCGAGGCGGACGGCGTGCTGATCAAAGAGTGATGTCCGCTGCTCACAGCCCTGTGGCCATTGCCGTCCACGGGGGCGCGGGCACGTTGGACCCTTCGGCCTTGACGCCGGAGAAAGAAAGTGCTTATCGAGGCGCGCTCTCCGCCGCTGTCCGGCGCGGCCATGCCGTGCTCACTGCCGGCGGAAGCGCATTGGATGCCGTGGAGGCCGCCGTGCGCGTGCTGGAGGACACACCGCTGTTCAATGCAGGGCGTGGTGCTGTTTTCACAGCGGGTGGCACGCACGAGATGGACGCCGCGATCATGCAAGGCAGCGACCTGCGCGCGGGTGCCGTGGCCGGCGTGGGGAACGTGAAGAACCCCGTTGGCCTAGCGCGCTTGGTGATGGAGAAGAGCGGCCATGTGATGCTCGGCGGGCGCGGTGCTTTCGAATTCGCGCACGAACAGAAAGTGGAACTGGAGGACGACGAATATTTCTTCGACCAACTGCGCCACGACCAATGGCAGGAGGTGCGCGGCAGTGCCGAAGTACGCTTGGACCACAGCGCGGGCGAAAAGAAATTCGGGACGGTAGGTGCCGTGGCGCTTGACGCGCAAGGCCACTTGGCGGCCGCCACCAGCACCGGCGGCATGACGAACAAACGCTGGCAACGCATCGGCGACAGCCCGGTGATCGGTGCCGGCACATACGCCAATGACGCCACCTGCGCCATCAGCTGCACCGGCAATGGCGAGGCTTTCCTGCGTGCCGTGGCCGCTCACGACGTTCACGCGTTGATGGCCTACAAGGGCCTTTCGCTGGAAGAAGCGGTGCACATCGTGGTGCATGAAAAACTGCCACCGCTGGACGGCGAGGGCGGCCTGATCGCCGTGGACAAACACGGGCACATCGTGCTGGACTTCAACTGCACCGGCATGTACCGCGCGCGGATCGACGGGCGCGGGGAGGAGGTGGGGATATTTTAGCGTCAGAGACGCTTTTCCCGGCCGGACACGTCGGAGACGTGTCCGATGGCGGCCGATGGAGGGTTCTCGGATCTCGGTCGGCGTCTCAGACGCGACCGGACGGGAAGCCGATCTCCGATCGGGATTATGTATTTAATTTCCGACCATGGGCGAAGCCTACCGCATCCATCGTCAAAACGATCTTTATTTCCTCACGTTCACCGTGATCGATTGGATGGATGTGTTCACACGCAAGGAGCACATGGCGATCGTCGTGGATTCGCTCAACTTTTGTGTCGCCAACAAGGGGTTTTCGATCAATGCTTGGGTGCTCATGTCCAATCACCTGCACCTATTGGGTTATGCGCGTGAGGGTTTTCGGCTGAGCGATATTACACGGGACCTGAAGAAATTCACCTCACGCTCGATCCGCGAACACATTCAGACCGGGATAGAAAGCAGGCGCCACTGGCTTCTTGACAGGATGGCTTTCCGGGCACGACAAGTAGCCCGATCCGATGAGTTCAAACTCTGGGAGGACGACAGTCATGCCGTGCTGATCGAAGATGTTGAACACAGGACCAATGTGATCGATTACATCCATAACAACCCGGTGAAGGCACACTTTGTTAGGCTGCCCGAACACTATTTGCACAGCTCCGCGATCGACTATGCCAATGGAAATGGCTTGGTCAAGGTGGAGTTGGTTTAACGCTCTCAACGAATGCCCAACGGAATGCACTGCTCGGCCAGCGGACCTTCGATACGGTAGCCATTGTTCCCGTTGCGTCCGTTGCGAGCGTTGCGGTTCAACCTAAGCGGTCGCTCCACACACCGCTATTCACTTTCTCCGACCGTTCACCCTGATCCTGATGGCCGGTTCCGGCAAGCCGTGCATCTTTGTACGGATCATCAACCCTGCGATCCTTGAACATGAAACGTTCCACCATCATCATTCTCGTGGCCATTGCCGCCGTCGTTCTCTGGGCCATCAGCTTCCAACGGGGCATGGTGGGCATGGACGAGGGCGTGAAAGCCCAATGGAGCAACGTGGAGAACGCATACCAGTTGCGTGCTGACAAGACGAAGAACATCGTGGAGATCATCAAGGGCTCGGCGGATTTCGAGAAGACCACCCTTACCGACGTGATCAACGCCCGCGCCAAGGCCACCAGCATCCAGCTGAACGCGAATGACCTTACTCCGGAGAAGATGGCGCAGTTCGAGCAGGCCCAGCAGCAGCTCACCGGCGCGCTCAGCCGCCTCATGGTCACCGTGGAACGCTACCCCGACCTGAAGACCACTACGGCCTTCCGCGATTTCCAAGCGCAGTACGAGGGCATGGAGAACCGCATCGGCGTGGAGCGCCGCAAGTTCAACGACCTGGCACGGGCATACAACTCCAAGATCAAGCAGATCCCCAACAATTTCCTCGCGGGCATCTTCGGCTTTACCGAGAAAGGTTACTTCACGGCGCAAGAAGGCACTGATACCGCACCCGACATCGACTTCGGCAAGTGAAGCAGCGGGTGGACATCGAGGAGTGGCTTACGGCCGAGGAGCTGGGCCGGGTACGTGATGCCGTCCGTGCCGCGGAGAAGCGCACCAGTGGCGAGATCCGCGTACACCTCGACGTGGCCATCATGGAGGATGTGCTCGATCACGCGGCCTTCGTCTTCGACGACCTCGGGATGGCCAGGACGAAGGACCGCAACGGCGTGCTGATCTATGTGAGCATTCCCGGGCGGAAGGTGGCCGTGATCGGTGATGTGGCCATCCACGCCAAACTGGGCGATGATTATTGGCACGGTGTGCTGGACCTGATCCTGGAGGATTTCAAGCAGGACCGTTTCTGCGAAGGCCTGTGCGCCGGAGTGGAACGGCTCGGCGAGCAGCTCCGCGAGCATTTTCCCCACCAGCGCGACGACGTGAACGAACTGAACGACGACGTGAGCTTCGGAATATGAAAGTGCTGCGGTCCCTGCTTCTCTTTGCGTTCGCTTCGATCACCGTGTGGGGATCCGCGGCGGAAATGGACCCTTGCTTCCCTCCCAAACCCGCGAATGAGGATCAACTTGTTTTTCAGTACACCAACTTCTTGGACAAGCAACAAGAGGCGGACCTGAACAACAAGCTGGTGAATTTCGCCCGCGAGACCAGCAACCGGATCGCCATCGTGGCCGTGGACACGCTCTGCGGCTATCCCGCTTCCGACTTCGCCTTCGAATTGGGCCAGGCCTGGGGTTTTGGCAAGAAGGGCATCGACAACGGGGTGCTGATCTTGGTGAAGCCCAACGGCAGGGCCGGCGACCGCCATGTGTTCATCGCCGTGGGCTATGGGCTGGAAGGTGCCATCCCTGACCTCATCGCCAAGCGCATCGTGGACGAGGAAGTGCTGCCGCGGTTCCGCAATGGCGACTTCTACGGCGGCATGGACAAAGCCACCGACGTGCTGATGGCCTTGGCCAAGGGCGAGATCAACGCGAAGAGCTACGGTGAGAAGCCCGTGCCTTGGGTGCCGCTGCTGATGATCCTCGCGTTATTCCTGTTCATTTTCTGGTCGATGGTGCGCCGTACGCGGAAATACGCCCGGGTGAACAGCCTCGATTTCTGGGCCGCTTGGGCGCTGATGAACGCGGCCGGTTCCTCGCATAGCGGACGCTGGGGCGGCTTCTCCGGCGGCGGCGGAGGAGGCTTCGGTGGGGGCGGGGGAGGCTTTGGCGGTTTCGGTGGCGGCGGCTTCGGCGGCGGTGGGGCCGGTGGTTCCTGGTAACGTATCGTATGGCCGGTTACAACAAGTGGATCTTCGGGAGCTTGGGCTTCGCGCTCACGGGCACGCCCATCGGCGCCGTGGTGGGCTTTGCGCTCGGCGCGTTGATGGACAACGCCCAAGGCATCGTAGTGGCCAAACCGGGTGCAGGGCAACGGGCACGGCCTACGCAGGGGCCGGCCACGTCCGGGGATCTGGCCCTCAGCTTGGTGGTGCTCACCGCCGCGGTGATGAAGGCCGATGGCAAGCCGACCCACGGCGAACTGGGCCATGTCCGCAAGTTCTTTGTCCAACAGTTCGGACCGCAGCACAGCGCGGAACTGCTGCGCCTCCTGCGTGATGTGCTGAAGCGCGACATCCCGCTCCGCGATGTCTGTGCGCAGATCCGTGGGCATTTGTCCCATCCGGAGCGCCTGCAGGTGATGCATTACCTCATCGGCCTGGCACACGCCGACGGCAGGGTCCATATTGCCGAACACCAAGTACTGGAGCGCATCGCCGCGGACATGGGCATCAGTCAGAAGGACCTGGCCTCGCTCGATGCCATGTTCGGGGGGCCGTCAGCGGCATCGGCATACACCATCATTGAAGTGGATCCCAAAGCCAGCGACGAGGAGGTGAAGAAGGCCTATCGCCGCGCCGCCATGAAGCACCACCCCGACCGTGTGGCCCACCTCGGCGAGGAGTTCCAGAAAGCGGCTTCCGAAAAATTCAAGAAGGTGCAGGAGGCCTGGGAGCGGATCGAGCGGGAGAGAGGGTTGAAGTAATTGCTGGTACAGGGTACCGGGTATCGAGTACAGGGTACAGGGTACAGGGTACTGAATACCGAATGTGCGGCATTGTACCCTATACCCTGTACCAAAGAAATCCCTCGATCCTCACTCCCGCTTCCCCTGCCGCGTCATGCTGACGCGCTTCAGCGGGATCTCCCGCACGGCCTGGATCACCAGCGGGACCTGCTCCACCACCGTTACGTTCGGGTCCAGTCCCATGGCCTCCCGGTCGCTCAAGGCCAGGTGCTTCAAACTGTAGTACACGTCCAGAATGAAGTTGTCACGCACGCTGAACTCGTTCTCAACCGAGAGGATGCGCTCGGTGATCACGTAGCAGATGTCCGTGTGGAAGTCGCCTTTCTTGATGCTTTCGTACTTGTTCCGGAAGTTCAGTTCGTGGTCGGCGTCCAGTTCCTCCAGCACCCGGCGGAACAGCAGGTTCACGCGTGGTTGCACACGGAAGCCCAGGTCGAAGTCCACGCGGATCACCTTGTCGTCGATCAGCTCCGAGACACGGTATTCCATGGTGTACGGCTCGTCCGTGTAGTTCACGTGAACGAACCAGTAGATCTCGGCCCGCTTCACTTTCCGCGCCAGGATGCTGTTGATGATCTGGCTCTCCACTTGGCCGGGGTTGTTCGCCTTGGTGAGGTAGACCAGGTGCGTGGCGAACTTGGGCAGGTCGCGGTCGGCGCTGAGGTCGCGCAGCGCTTGGGCGTGATCCATCAACGGCACGAATTTGATGAAGCGGTTGATGATCTTACGCGCCCTGTACCAGGTGAACATCACCCCGAACACCAGCAACACCGCCACCACCAACCAGGGCCGGTGCAGGATCTTCACGGCATTCGCCACGAAGTTGGCGAGCTCCAAGGTGAAGAACACGCCGATCACCAGGAGCACCAGCGCCATGTGCCAGCGCCGCACGAAGCGCAGGTAGCCGAAGAGCAGCACGGTGGTCATCAGCATGGCCACCACGATGAAGAAGCCGTAAGCAGCTTCCATGTTGCCGCTGCTGCGGAAGTAGAACATCACGCCGACACAGCCCGCCCAGAGCAGCCAATTCACGCTGGGGATGTAGATCTGCCCGCGCACCACGGTGGGGAACTTCACCTTCACCCGGGGCCAGAAGTTCAATGTGATGGCCTCGTTGATCAAGGTGAACGACCCGCTGATCACCGCTTGGCAAGCAACGATGGCCGCCAAGGTCGCGATGCCGACGCCCGTGAGAAGGAACCACTGCGGCATCACCTCATAGAACGGGTTGCGCCCTTCCAGCAACATGCCCTGATGCTCCAGCAGCCATGCACCTTGGCCCATGTAGTTGCACACCAAGGCCGTCTTCACGAAGATCCATGTGCTCTGGATGTTGCGGCGGCCGCAATGGCCCATGTCATTGTACAGCCCTTCAGCACCGGTGGTGCATAGGAACACCGCGCCGAGCAACCAGAAGCCGCCGGGGTACCGCGTGAGCAGGTCCACCGCGTACATGGGGTTGAGGCTGGCCAATACGTGCGGCGTCCGTACCAGGTGCGACAGGCCCAGCATCAGCAGCATGCCGAACCAGACGAACATGATGGGGCCGAATGCCAGGCCCACCACCTTGGTGCCGAAGCGCTGGAAGAAGAACAACAGGCTGATGATGGCCACCACGATGAGCACCGTGGCCGTGTTGCCCGGGGCGATGATGCCCGCGAACACCTCAACGCCGCCCAAGCCCTCGATGGCGGCCGCCACGGAGATCGGCGGGGTGAGGATCCCGTCCGCCAACAAGGTGGCCGCACCGATGATGGCCGGCATCCAGACCCATTTCCCGAAGCGGCGCACCAGCGTGTACAGGGAGAAGACGCCACCTTCCCCGCGGTTGTCAGCGCGAAGGGTGATGAGGATGTACTTGAAGGTGGTCTGTAGGGTGAGCGTCCAGAAAATGCAGCTCAAGGCGCCCAGCACCACGCGCTCGCTGATGGGCGTGGTCTCGCCCATGATCGCTTTGAACACATACAACGGTGAAGTACCGATGTCGCCGAAGATGATCCCCAGCGTGACCAGCATGCCCGCCCAGGACAAGGGATGCGTGTGCGCTTTTTGCATGGGCCGTGAATGGCGGCCGGAGGGCCTGGTCCGGCAACGGGCGGCGAATGTAGGGAGACGGCTGGAAGTGGGAGTAGATAGTGGCGGTCAGCAGTAGCGGTCGGTAGCCGCCCGATCACCGGATATTCGAACTCAAGGTCCACTTCGTGGGACCCTGGGCGAGATCACCGCATATCGTTCACCTCCACACCGGGGAATTTGCTTTTGTCGAAAGCGAAGAGCGCCTCCACCATATCGGCATTGGGCCTGAAGTTCTTCAGTACATAGGTCACCTCGTTGCCGTCCTTGTACTTCATCTCCACTTTGCGTGGTTCCATCTTGTTCTTGTCCACCGTAAGGATCACGGTGTGGAAAGGCTTTTTGGAGGGGTCCAGCGGGAAGAGCTTGATCGTCTCCACCGCCACTCCGCCCTCGGTGCTGGTGCCCACATACTGGCTCTTGAAGCCCTTCTCGTACACGTTGAAGAGGTTGGCGGGGTCCAGCGTCTCGTCCATTTCCTTCGGGTCGCTGATGCTCACCTCGTTGCTCTTCTTGCTGTACGTCCAGAGTGCGGTGCCGTCGTTGATCACGATGTTGTCCAACAGGGTGAGCCGGAACTTGCGGCCCTTGACTTTTACGTTGCCATCCTGCTTGATGTCCAATTTACTGTCCGTGTTGACCAATCGGCTGCTAAAGTCCGCGTCGAAGCTGGTGTAGCTCTTGTTCTTCGCGATCAGCGCATCCACGATGGCCTTGCTCTTGGGGTCGTCCTGGCCGATGGCGTGCAGGGTGAACAGCAGCGTGGCGAGGAGGAGGAGTGTTTGTTTCATAAGGTAATCGGCAAGGTTTCCCGGATGGTGTGCAAAGTTAGGACGGTGCCGGAACGGCAAGCGGCGTGCCAAGTTCAGCAGGGTTCCGGCTGCCGGATATGGCTCATGGGCTTCAGCAGGGTGCCGGAACAGGAGGCTGCGCCGCAGCGGCATGCCCAGATCCTCTTCAGCCTTGCGGAATAGGGCACATCGAAACTGATGCCGTAGTCGTAGCTCAGCTATTCGCCCTCGTCCACATCCCGAAGCGTCTCGATGATGACACGGTCCTTGCGCCTGTCGCGGGGGTGGGCGTGCAGGTAGGGGATGCAGTTGGGCTCGCAGCCGTGGTTGAACCAGCGCGCATCGTTGCCGCCCACGTTGCCATCGATGATCCATGCATCGTTCAGCGTGAACAGGAAGGTGTGCCCCTTATAGATCTCGTCGTACGATAGATCGGCTTCGGTGAAGGTGATGAGCCGTCCCGTGTATTCGATCAGCTCCGTGCGTTCTGGAAGGTCACGTGCGGCGAAGACCCCATGGCCGTGGATCCGTGATCGGCGCACGATGATGGGGCATCCCATCGCTCAGGCCGTGACGGCGGCCCGTTTGCCGGTCTTTGCGCTCCGGATCATCGTTCCGGTGCAGCCCGGTGCACCGCAATGGCAGGCCCACAACCGGCGCTCTTCCGCAGTGATGGGCTCCTCGATCCGGATGTCGTAGTCATAGGTGAGCTCTTCGCCTTCTTCAATATCGCGCAGCGCCTCGATCACCACACTGTCCTTGCGCGGGTCGCCGCTTTCATCTTCGATCACGAAGGCCTGGCAGTTCGGTGCGCAGCCATGGTTCAGCCATCGCGCCACATTGCCGCCGATGTTGGCATCGATCACATAGGTGTCGTTCAGGATGAAGAGGAAGGTGTGGCCGGTATCCTTGCCGCCGTATTCATCGTCCACATCCGCATGGGTGCGCAGCTTCCCCTTGTACTCGATCACCTCCTCGCCGGCTGCGATGGGAGCTGTGGCGAACACGCCTTGGCCATGGATCTTGGAGTTGCGCTGGACGATCTTGCTGGACATGGGGAAGCGGAAAAGAGGCACGAATTTACAGTGCCAACAGCGCGAACGGTGAGAACGGTAAAAAACGGTGAGTTGGGACGTTAGAAGTACAGCGTACACACCGCGATCGCCGTCAGCACGCAGACCAGGTCCACCAGCAGCATGATGCCCAAGGTGTAGCGCGTGTCCTTCACGTTCACCGAGCCGAAGTAGAGCGCGATCACATAGAAGGTGGTCTCGGCGGCGCCCTGCAGCACGGAGGAAAGTTGCCCGGTGAGGCTGTCCGCTCCATAGGTCTTCATCGCGTCCAGCATGAAGCCCCGTGAGCCGCCCGCACTGAAGGGGCGCATCAGGGCTACCGGGATGGCGTCAATGATCTCCCGGTCCACATTGAAAAAGGCCAATGCGCTCGAGAAGCCGTCCATCACGATCGTCATCAGCCCGCTGTTGCGGAAAATACTCAGCGCCGCCAGCATCGCCAGCATGTAGGGCAGCACGCGTAGGCCGGTGGTCCAGCCGTCTTTCGACCCTTGGATGAACGAGTCGAACATGTTGGTGCCTTTCTCCTTGAAAAACCGCTCATGCACGAAGGCATAGGCGACGATCAGCAGGATGATCCCGAGCAGCATCCCGTTGCCAAGGTTGTCCGTGAAGTGGAACTTGGCCGCGCCCGACAGCCCGCTGATGTACGCCATCAACCCGCCGATGGTGACGCTGATGCCCACCACGAAGAGCATCACCGGAAGGTTGAAGAGGTTGATGCGCTGGCGGATGCTGACAAAGATCATGGCCGCGAGCGTCCCCACGAAGCTGGTTACGATGCAGGGGATCATGATGTCCGCCGGGTTCGCCGCGCCCATCGCCGCCCGGTACCCGATGATGCTGGTGGGCAGTAGCGTGAGGCCCGCCGCGTGCAAGCAGAGGAACATGATCTGGCTGTTCGTGGCGCGGTCCGGCGTGGGATTGCTCTCCTGCATGCTCTCCATCGCCTTCAGGCCGAAGGGCGTGGCGGCATTGTCCAGGCCGAGGAAGTTGGCGGCGAAGTTCAGCGTCATGTAGCCGTAGGCCGGATGGTCCTTCGGCAGATCCGGGAAAATGCGGCGGAATATCGGGGAGAGGAAGTGGGCCAGTTTCTCCATGGCACGCGAGTCCACCAGCAGGTTCATCAGGCCGCAGAAGAAGGTGAGGTAACCGATCAGCGGTAGCCACAGGTCCATCACCGTGTTCTTGCACGTCTCGAACAGACCGTCAGCCGCCTGGGTGCCATGGGTGTAGCGCACCATGCCGCCCTTGCCGAGGGTGATCAGCGTGTCGCCGCGCATCACGCCATTTTCACCTGCGGCGCGCAATTCCACCAACAGTCCGGTACCGTGCAGGTCCGCACTGTCCTTCTCCGCCACCAACATCGGGTCGCCCTGGTTCCCGTTCACCAGCGTGCCGAGGCTGTGCTGCCTGCCCGCCGCCAGCATCACCAGCACATAGCCGATGCTGAGGATGAGGATGAACGTCCAAAAACGACTGAGTGCCATGCGCAGGTGTTGCCATGCAAAGAAGCGGCGTTTGTGGTGCCGCACGCGCCCACGGATGGCTCCATGGTGAACAATGGGATGTGCAAGACAATGCTTCCTCAGGCTTGAACAAGGCACGAATGCCGGCACTGCATGCGCGCTATCTTCGAGGCCTCATCCATCCCCCATGAACAAACCACTTCTCCTTCTCTTGGCCGTATCCCTCGCGCTCGGCTCCTGTGTTTCCAAAAAGAAATACACCGCCATCCAGCTATCCAATGAAACGCTGCACGGCAAGCTTGATGACGCGAACCGCGCCTTGGATGAATGCAACGCCGCCAAGGCTGCCATGGAATCCAAGAACAGCAACCTGCAGACCAGCATCGACCACCTCAAGGACCAGGTGGCAGAGATGAGCGTGACCAACCAAGCACTCCTGAACAACGTGGGCAACATGGCAACGCTCAGCGCGAAGGAAGCCTCCAATCTGGAAAAATCGTTGGAGAGCATCAAGGAAAAGGACCTCCAGATCCGCAACATGAGCGACGCCCTGACTAAAAAGGACTCCGTGACACTGGCGTTGGTGATCAGCCTGAAGAGCTCGCTCGGCAACCTCAACGACACGGACGTCACCATCAACGTGGAGAAGAGCGTGGTCTTCATCTCCCTCAGTGACAAGATGCTCTTCCCCAGCGGCAGCACCACGATCGGGCCCAACGCGAAGAACGTGCTGGGCAAAGTGGCCACCGTGCTGAACGACAAGCCCCAGATGGACGTCCTCGTGGAAGGCCATACGGACAACGTGCCCATCAGCAAGGATTGTATCAAGGACAACTGGGACCTGAGCGTGCTGCGCGCCACGGCGATCACCCGGGTGCTCACGGACGACCTCGGTGTGGACCCAGCGCGCATCACCGCAGGAGGCCGTTCCCAATTCGTGCCGCTCGTGCCGAACGACACTCCTGCGGACCGTTCCAAGAACCGCCGCACCCGCATCGTGATCCTGCCTAAAATGGACCAGTTCTACAACATGATCGAGGACGGACTGAAGAAGGCGACGGAGATGGAGGGAGGGAATTGATCTCACCTCGATCTTTTGGAACGCCCCGGATCTCTTTCCGGGGCGTTTTCTTATTTGGTCTCTGGATCAGCATACGGGGACTTCGAAATTTTTCAGGAGCATCGGGCTATGTTCGCACCTGCATGGACCCCGATGGAATTCAGATAGAGGAAGAGGATTACCTCTACACGGCCCCTTCCGGTTTGCCGGGTGCCGGGCAAGGCCTATTTACCGCCATTACCCTCTACAAGGACGAGGTGATCGCCATCTTCCACGGCGAACGGCTATCCGCCAAGGAAGCCAGCGATCGTGCCGCAAACGGGCTGGACCGTTACTTCATGGAACTGCCGGACGGCACCACCTTGGATGCCATGGGCGTGGAGGGCTTCGCCAAGTTCGCCAACGATGCGCAGGGGAGTGCATGCACCGAATTGCGCAACAATGCCGTGATCGCGTTGGATGATCGAGATCGGGTGTGTTTGCGAGTTACGCGACGGATCCGGGTGGGAGAGGAGGTATTGTGCGGCTATGGCAAACGGTATTGGGTGCGGCATGGGGAGCAGTCCCAAAGCAAAGTCCTGAGGAGATGATACTGCGGGGACTTCGAAGTACATGTTCGGAGGAGACCAACGTAATACGAGCGGTCCCTTCATCAGCCGTCCAACCGCAGTTCGCAGCATCTCGTCCAGCGCCGCCTGGCGGCCCCCGCCGACCGGCATCTCCAACATAAAGCGGACCCTATGATGGGACGGAGGTGAAGATGGGGGTGTTTTACCACACCTTCGCATCGCCATGCGCCCGCCACGATCTTTGCTCACCGACCCGCTGTTTTGGGTGATCGCGTTGCCGGTGCTGATCAAGCTTTTCGTACTGGAACCCGTGGACTTGTTCGAGCCGCATACCATCGCTGTTGAATGGCTTCGGACGGGCGAGTTCCGCTATGGTCACCTTGGTGTATGGAACCCGAACTACCAGTTCCCGGTTTACCCGGCCCTTGTTGCAGCGCTGTTGGCGAGTGGCATTGGTATATACGGCGTGCTTGTGTTCCAGGTGCTTTGTGGCGCAGCATCGGCTTGGCTCGTCTACCATTTGGCGCGGCTTGTGCTTGATGATGAGGCAAAGAACCGGCCTACCGCTTTGCTTGTCGCCCTCTGCACCGGCCTAAGTCCTTTCATTGCGGTGTACCAAGTGCGGATGGTACATCCTTTTGCATTGGATATGCTCTTTGCGCTGGCCTTGCTCACTGGTGCTTGGGCGGTCCGGTGGGCAAATTGGCAGGCGTTGATCGGTTATGCAGTGTTGGCCGGTGTCGCACTGTTGAACAGACCTACGGCAGTGGTCTTCCTGTTGCCTTTCGTTTGGCGGCAACGCGCTTTACTATTCGACCTGAAGCACCTTCGCTTGAAGCAGGCCATGTTGATCCTGTTGGTCCTGCCCACCGGATCCTGGATGGTGAGGAACCATTCGCTTCTTGGTGCTTGGAGTTTGAATTCCGCCACCGGGCAGAACCTATGGTTGGGTGTGCAAGAAACCACCGAAGGCACGGCTCAACTCGCTGATGGGCAGAACTACACCGCGTTGTTGGAACCAACGGACCTGTTGGCTTTGAGCGGCATGTCGCCCGTGGAGCAGTCCACGTTTTTCACTCGCCGGTGGAAGGAAGCGATAAGCGCGAAGCCGATGCTGTGGTTCAGGATGATGGGGGTGAAGCTCCGCAACTTCTGGGTCTTCCGGACCCACCTCGGGATGCATCATGCAGGCATCGGGGCGTGGGCAGCGACGTTGTACCAAGCATATGCTGCGGTGGTGTTCGTGATGTTGATCCTTGCTATGCGCCAGGCCAACAACTCCATCCGTTTGTTGTTGATCACGCTCTTCCTCTATTCCATCGCGCAAGCCTTTTTCTATGTGGAAACCCGGCACCGTCTGGTGGTGGAACCTGTTTTGATGCTCGTGGCTTTCACAGGCGCAGCATGGTTGTGGGGGGTCAGCTGCCGAAAGCCCCTACAAGGCCGTTGACAGATGGTCGGTTGATATGAGCCGTGAGGCGGTGGATAATGGGATCCTTGCAGTTCACGCCCACAGATACCCCTGGAGCCCAGCCGACCCGGCGATGGGGCTGGTCAATACCCTGAAGAGCCCGCCCCCGCCGCCGTACCCGCCGGGTGCAGCATCTCGTCCAGCGCCGCCTCGGTAGGCACCAGCACCTTCCTGGCCTTGGAGCCTTCGAAACCGCCGAGGATGCCCGCGGCCTCCAACTGGTCCACGATGCGGCCTGCGCGGTTGTAGCCCAGCTTCAGCTTGCGTTGGATCAGGCTGGTGCTGCCTTGCTGCGTTTGTACCACCACGCGGGCGGCGTCCTCGAACATGCTGTCGCGCTCGCCGTCATCCACACCGCCGCCTTCATTGTCGTCGGTGGGCACCTCGGGCAGGATCAGGGCATCGGGGTAGCCGCGCTGGTTGCCGATGAAGGCGGTGATGTCCTCCACCTCCGGCGTGTCAACGAAAGCACATTGGATGCGGATCAGGTCGTTGCCGGTGCTCAGCAGCATATCGCCACGACCGATCAGCTGGTCGGCGCCGCCGGTATCCAAGATAGTGCGGCTGTCGATCTTGCTGGTGACGCGGAAGGCGATGCGGGCCGGGAAGTTGGCCTTGATGGTGCCGGTGATGATGTTCACGCTGGGGCGCTGCGTAGCGATGATGAGGTGGATGCCGATGGCCCGTGCCAGCTGCGCCAAGCGGGCGATGGGCGTTTCCACCTCGCGGCCCGCCGTCATGATCAGGTCCGCGAACTCGTCAACCACAAGCACGATGTAAGGGAGGAAGCGGTGGCCGTTCTCCGGGTTCAGGCGCCGGCTGACGAACTTGGCGTTGTACTCCTTGATGTTGCGCACCTCGGCATCCTTGAGCAGCTCGTAGCGCTCGTCCATTTCAATGCAAAGGCTGTTCAGCGTGGCCACCACCTTCTTCGTGTCGGTGATGATCGCTTCGCCCTCGCCCGGCAGCTTGGCCAAGAAGTGCCGCTCGATCTTGTTGAAGAGGGTGAGCTCCACCTTCTTCGGATCCACCAGCACGAACTTGATCTGGCTCGGGTGCTTCTTGTAAAGGAGCGAGACGAGGATCGCGTTCAGGCCCACCGATTTCCCCTGGCCCGTGGCACCGGCCATCAGCAGGTGGGGCATCTTCGCAAGATCCGTCACGAAGGTCTCGTTGCTGATGGTCTTGCCCAATACGATGGGCAGATCATATTTGCTGTTCTGGAACTTCTCGCTGGCCACCACGGCGCGCATGCTCACGATCTGCGGATTGCTGTTGGGCACTTCGATGCCGATGGTGCCCTTGCCGGGGATCGGCGCGATAATGCGGATGCCCAATGCCGCCAAGCTCAAGGCGATGTCGTCCTCCAGGTTCTTGATCTTGCTGATGCGCACCCCGGCCTGCGGCACGATCTCGTACAACGTCACCGTAGGCCCGATGGTGGCCTTGATCTTTTCGATGCCGATGTTGTAGTTGTTCAGCGTGGTGACGATCTTGTTCTTGTTCTCCTCCAGCTCCTCCTTGGTCACGGTGAGCTCGCCGGTGCTGTGCTCGGCCAGCAGGTCCAGGGTAGGAGGGACGTAGCTGCTGAGGTCCAGCGTGGGGTCATATTCCCCGAATTCCTTCAGCTTGGTCTCGATCTCCGCCTCACTCAGGGCTTCCTCCTTCACCGTCGCTTCCACACTGAAGCCGTTCTCCTCGTCGTTGATGCCGCTCAGGTCGGTGTTCCCGCCCACGGATGTCGGGTCCAGCTCCGTTTCTTCAGGCTCCTCGATCACCTCATCTTCAGTGGCAGGTTCCATCTCCAACTCCAGGTCAGCTTCAGCAGTGGCTTCGGCGACCATGGGTTCCACCACGGTCACGTCGGCATCGTCCAAGTCCGCCTCCTTCACCCGGTTCCCACGCACCTCGGACCAACCGTCCACGCTTTCGGCTTCAGATGCTTCCACGTCTGCCTTCGGTTTGCGCTCGAACAGGGCCATCACCCAGTGCAAGGACGGATTGAAGGTGAATACCACGAAGGCTGCGGCCGCGAAGAGAATGGCCGCACCCGCGCCGAAGGAGCCTAACCAGCCGGAAAGGTGGTGGTTGATGGCATAGCCGATGCCGCCGCCCATGATCTGCCAGCCGCCCTTAGGGAAGAAAAAGCCCAGCAACGTAGGCAGCCAGAAGAGCCCCATCACGCTCCAGCGCAGCGCCTTTCCCGCAGGCAAGAGCCACGTGTTCAGCGTGATACGCACGCCTGCCAAGAAGGTCCAAAGCACGAAAATGAACGCCGCCACGCCGAACCAGCGGAAGATGAACTGGTGACTGAGCAGCGCACCGATCTTTCCGAGCCAGTTCTCCACGCGCACCTCCGGGCTGAAGATCTCACCCCAGCTCCGGCTCATCAGGTCCTGGTCGATCCGCCACGTGAACAGGTAACTGGTGAAGGCCACGAGCAGATAGAAAGAGGCGAGGATGAGAAAAAGCCCGCTGACCTTGTGTACGCGCTCATCGCTCAGGAACGCACGCAGCTTGGCAAAACGGCTTTCCGAAGACGGTCCCGAAGCGCCCTTGGACTTCTTGGACTTGGCCTTGCGGGCAGGGCGTTCGTCCTCGGCGGGCTCTTGCTCGCGCACTTTATTCTTTCGTTCGTTAGCCACGGGAAACGGGGATGGGGGCTCAGGCGCGGGGTCTATGACCACAACGGGCCGCTGGCACCATCGGTGCCCGCAGCCGTGGCGGTCGTAGCAAAACTATTGGCCCCGCAAGGCTGGAACGCCCTTCCGGCCCCTTCTATTATCAACAATCGGATGTGATAGGTCGGCTGCTTGCCCGGTTTCGGGTCTGCGCAGCAGGCGATGGACGCCGCAACGCGGGCGGTCCCAATTGACCGTCAGTTGCTGAAGGAACCCAGGACCTCGTCGAGCTGCTGGTAGAGTACTTGGGGGCTTACCTCCTGATGATCAGGGCGTAAGATGAATTTGTCGGCATCCACCGGCCCGGGCCTCACACTCGTGGCCTCCAGTCGCATCCGGATCTTGTGCTGCACCAGTTCGTAGCGCATCAAAACCCCCGGTATCTCGCTGTACGGCCCGTACCAGTTCGGGGTTTCCATGGAAATGGCATCGGTATACCACACTTCCGCCTCCGGTATGGCGATGTCCTCATAGATCAAATAGGCCTGCTTGCAAGGGTACCCCGCTATGGTGTCCCTTGCATCGGTGAACAATACCGCGATGTTGGGCGGGGTCTTGCTCAGGTTCATCAGATCGTGCTGACGCAGTGCCGCTACCAGGTTCTTGCCCATCACGCTCATGTGGTAGTCCACGACCTTCTTCATGGTGTTCACCACCATGCTGGTGCGGAACACGCCCATACCCGCGCTCAGGTCAAGCGATTGATTCTCCCTGTTGAAGCTCAGGACGGTCTTTTCCGGAAGCATGTCCGCCATGAGGCCGTCGGGGTCCATGTCCGGGAAGGTCATCTTGTACTCGATCTCTCCCTCGCTCACGCCGCCGCCCATAAAGGAGTGGCCGCAACCGGCGGCCAGCAGCATTAGTCCGGTAACCAACGTGATGGAAAGGATGGGGAGAAAGCGGCGCATGGTTGCGTTCAGACGGCCATGGTACGCGGGTCCTGATGAAATCGTTGCATCCGGCCCTTCGCTAACGGGTGAATGCCCGCGAGATCTGGCTGCGGTTGCCCCGCTCATCGCTCACCTCCAAGGTGAATTCGTGGCTCCCCGGTTTGTCCGTGTTCTTGTCGAAAGTGTGCTCCAATGTGGCACTATTAGGCTCGTATTCCAGCAGGATCCATTGGCCATCGATCTTGCCCGACCATTGGTCCATGCCGGCCAAATTGTCCCGAACACGGATCCGGAAACTACTTCGTCCCTTCATGTCCGCCCGCAGGTCGAGGGGCGTGATCACCGGTGCCACGGTGTCCATCATCACCGTGAAGGCCCCGAGCGCCCGTACGCTTGCCGTCACCTTGCCGTTGGAAAACGTTCCGCCCTCTGCGGAAGGCCGTCCTTTCACCATCCGCACCACCAGCAGCTTAGAGGCTTGTGCTGCGGGATATTCACCGGTCACATCAAGAGTGAGCTCGCCGGACTTCTGCAAAGGCGTCAGCTCGTCCTGGACCTGGAAGAGCGGGGAAAGGGCATGGGCTGGAGCTGCCGAGACCGACGTGATGATGTGAGTGTCGTCGTATAACGCATTGGGCGGCAGCGAGAAACGCATACCGGATCCCATGATCACGTTCGATCGGTCGTAGTGGTAAAGCTGGCCCGGAGGCTGGTCCACTGGCCAAGTTGCGGACTCGTCAGCTTTGGCGCCATGCAGCACGAAGGTGAGCATGGAGCGGTTGCCGGCGGCATCCGTGGCGATCACTTGCACCGCATGGTCCTTGCCCGGTTCCACTTGGATCCGGCCCTGTGCCGCTTCCTTGCCATAGACGTTCAGTTGGTTGTTCGGCAACTTGTAGCACCGGTTGTAGTGCATGTTGTTGTCCTTGAACAGACTGTGATCCATGTAGGCGTTGGCGTAGCGCGTGGTCCCGAAGTCGATCTCGTTCAAGCCGGCACTGAAGACCGTGCCCCCGTCCACGCTCACCGAAAGCGTACGGATCCCGCATGTATTGTTGCTGTTGCTGTAACGGTCGGTCGTGTTCACCGCAATGCCCACGGTACCAAAGGCTTTCGCCAAAGTGCCAGGCTTCAGCACGAAGGTGGAGTCGTTCACCTCCGAGACCACGAATCCCACAGCACCGGTCGGATAGGGGCTGACACGGGCGCTGCTGTCCAGCGGATAGATCCGGATGCCTGTGATGGTTGGGTGTACCCGGTCCTGCACCGTCATGCCATAGGCCTGTGGGTCCAATGCGCGCTGGTCCGAGCTGCGGCGCACCTCAAAGTGCAGGTGTGGGGCCGTGGATCCGCCGGTATTGCCGCTGTATGCAATGACCTCGCCCTTGGAGACCGGAAGCTCGCCTTGCTTGAAGTAGCGGTCCACGCTGAAGCTGCGTTCCGCATATTGCAGGTCGAGCAGGGTGGAGGCCAATTTGCCGTTCAGACGGTCCAAGTGGCCATAGACCGTGGTGTAGCCCGAGGGATGATCCACATACACCGCCTTCCCATAGCCCCAGGGGCTGATCTTGATCCGGCTCACCCAGCCGTCGGCTACGGACATCACAGGGAGCCCGATGCGTCCGTTCGTCTTCATGTCCAACCCCGAGTGAAAATGGTTGGTCCGCAGCTCCATGAAGTTGCCCGCCACCTCGATCGGCAGGTCCATCGGATGTCGGAAATCCGGGTTCTTATCCTGTGCGTGGATGTTGAGAATGGTCGCGCACAAAATGCTGACCATTAGGACTTTGATCGTATTCACTTTGCTTTCAGGTTGGATCTATGTCGCCGTGCTTCACCGGTCGCGGGTACTTCTGGTCCGGCCAATAATGAGGGTGCAAGCTACCGGCCAAGATCCGGGCCATCCATTCCTTACCGGGCCGGTGATGAACAATACGGCGTGCAAACAAACGGATGGGCACAATGCCAGTCCCCGCTATCTTTGGCCTCGGACCATAACGGTCTCTTGTCCAAGAGAGATGGAAGGATTGCTTGAACGGATCAGTGTGGCACGCACGCAGGTAAAAGGATTGCTCCATGAGCAAACCCGTGCCACAGCGGCAATTGAGGCCTTGGAGGCCCATTCCCGCGAAGGGAACCGCGAAGCTGATGTGCTCAAGGCCCGGATCAAGGAACTTGAACAGGAGAACGAGGTACTCCGGACCGTGAAAGCTGCACCTGAGCAGCCGGAGCGGGCAGGGACGAAGGAAAAGATCGACGAACTGGTGAACGAAATAGACCGATGCCTGGCACTGCTGAACGCGTGACCCCACCGGCAACAGACACCATGGAAGAGCGATCGATAAGGATCGAACTGGCCGGACGGGCCTACCCCCTCACCATCCACCCGGATGAGGAGGAGAATATCCGTGCGGCCGCCCAAGAGATAAATGAAAGCATCACCCGTTTGAAGGCGAGCTATCCGCTCACCGACAAGCAGGACCTATTGGCCATGGCCGCGTTGGAAGTCACTACACGTGCCCTCAATGTGGCAAAGCCCCAGCCATCATCCATCGACAAGGAGGTGCTGGACGAACTGGAACGATTGCTGAACGACCTCAACGGATAGATCCCGCTTTCGCTCCCCGGAGCACCCATGGTCCACTGAACCATATAAACAACAGTGGAAAATGGACATTGACATCGTTGCAACATTGATCGGGACCATCGTCGGTCTCATCGCAGGCGGAGGCATCGTGTACGTGGTGCTCAACAACCTGATGAAGAAACGCAGCAGGAGCATCCTGCGCGAGGCCGAGGCCGAGGGCGAAGCCCTGAAAAAGGAGAAGATCCTGCAGGCCAAAGAAAAATTCCTTCAGATGAAGGATGAACATGAACGTGATGCCCGTGAAAAGGATAAGCGCATTCAACAAGGCCTGGAGAAGCACAAGCAACGCGAGCAACAGCTTAGCCGACAGCAGCAGGAACTGAGCGTCAAAGAGAAGAAGGTGGATGCGGAGCAAAAGGACATTGACCAGCGTGTGCAAGGCTTGGAGGTACGCCGTCAAGAAGTGGAGAAGGCCCATGAGAAGCAGGTGGCACAGTTGGAACGTATCAGCGGCCTGAACGCTGAAGAGGCCAAGAAGCAGCTGATGGACTCGTTGCAGGATGAGGCCAGGACAGGGGCCATGGCCCTGGTGAAGGACGTCGTGGAGGAGGCCAAGCTCACCGCCAACAAGGATGCCAAGCGCATCATCATCCAGACCATTCAGCGCGTGGCTACGGAGCATGCCGTGGAGAACGCAGTGAGCACCTTCCACATCGAGAACGATGAATTGAAGGGCCGCATCATCGGTCGTGAAGGCCGGAACATCCGCGCTCTGGAAGAAGCCACTGGCGTGGAGATCGTGGTGGACGACACCCCCGGCGCCATCATTCTCAGCTGCTTCGACCCCGTCCGCCGCGAAATGGCGCGCTTGGCACTGCACCAGTTGGTGAAGGACGGCCGCATCCATCCGGGACGGATCGAGGAGATCGTTGCCAAGACGAAAAAGCACCTCGAAGAGGAGATCATGGAGATCGGCAAGCGCACCTGCATCGACATGGGCATCCACGGCCTGCACGTTGAGCTGATGCGGATGGTGGGCCGTATGCGCTACCGCAGCAGCTATGGCCAGAACCTGCTGCAGCACAGCCGCGAGACCGCCAACCTTTGCGCCACCATGGCCGCCGAGCTCGGCCTCAATGTGAAGGCCGCCAAGCGTGCCGGACTGCTGCACGACATCGGCAAGGTGCCCGAGGACCAGCCCGAACTGCCGCACGCACTGTTAGGCATGCAATTGGCCGAGAGGTACGGCGAGAAGCCCGATGTCTGCAACGCCATCGGTGCCCACCACGACGAGATCGAGATGACCGGTCTGCTCTCACCGATCGTACAGGCCTGCGACGCCATCAGCGGTGCCCGCCCCGGTGCCCGCCGCGAAGCCGTGGAGCAGTACATCAAGCGGTTGAAGGACCTGGAGAGCATCGCCATGAGCTACAATGGCGTTTCCAAGGCCTATGCCATCCAAGCAGGCCGCGAGCTGCGCGTGATGGTGGAGAGCGAACATGTGTCCGACGGCGAGGCCGATACCATCAGCATGAGCATCGCCGACCGTATCCAGAACGAGATGACATACCCCGGCCAAGTGAAGATCGTGGTGATCCGCGAGAAGCGCTCAATGGCCGTGGCCAAGTAGGTTACAGGTTGAATGAGCAAGGAACTGCCGACATTGGTCATGGGCGCGAGCCTGAAGGTGGACCGTTATTCCAACCGGGCCATCCACGCGCTGCGCCAGCACGGGCATCCCGTGGTGGCGGTGGGCCTGCGCGAAGGCAGGGTGGATGATGTGCTCCTGGTGAAGGCGATCCCGCAGGGAACCCAAGTGGATACGGTGACGATGTACCTGAACGCCGAGAACCAGTCTGCGTGGGAGGATGAACTCATCGGCCTGCGACCAAGACGCATCATCTTCAATCCCGGAGCGGAGAACCCGGCGTTCGCCAAGAAGGCCGAAGTGGCGGGCATCGAAACACTGGAGGCTTGTACGCTGGTGATGTTAAGCACCGGGCAGTTCTGAGCGGAGGTCTGATGCAAGCGCTCACGTGTCGCGCGTGCCGACCGATCTCCTAGAACGTCTCAACCTCCGCCAAGATCGCGGCACAAGCCTCCCGGACCAGTTCCTCAGTGATGCACAACGGCGGCGCAATGCGAAAGGCTGTGGGGCAGCTCAGGAACCAGAAACCCAAAACGCCCCGATCCAAACAGCCCATCACTACGTGCTGCACTTTCTCGGCATCGCCCAGGTCCACGGCGAGCATCAAGCCCATGCCGCGCACTTCGTTGATGGCAGGGTGAACGAGCAGTTCCTTGAAGAGCGCGCCCATGCGCTCCGCATTCGCGGCCAATTGCTCCTCCTGCAACACTTCCAGCGCTGCCAAGCCCGCCACGCAAGGGATCGGATGCCCGCCGAAGGTGGTGATATGCCCCAGCACCGGATCGTGCGTGAGCAGGTGCATGCGCTCCCTTGAGCTGACAAAAGCCCCCATCGGCATACCGCCGCCCAAGGCTTTCCCCAGCACCAGAATGTCCGGCACCACGTCGAAATGTTCGAACGCGAAGAGCTTCCCAGTGCGCCCGAAGCCTGTTTGCACCTCATCGAATATCAGCATTGCGCCCGCCTTGTCGCAGCGCTTCCGCAACGCCAGCATCCACGCTCGCTCCGGCACCCGGATGCCCGAATCCCCTTGGATCGGCTCCACGATCACGGCCGCAGTTTCGTCATCGATCAACGAAAGATCATCCGTGTTGTTGAAGTGCATGAAACGAACGCCCGGCAACAAAGGCCGGTTGCGGAACTTCTTCTCCTCGTTCCCGGTGATGCTGAGCGAGCCGTGCGTGCTGCCGTGATAGCTTTTATGGCAGGCCACCAGCCGGGTGCGCCCGGTGATGCGCTTGGCGAGCTTCAGTGCAGCCTCGTTGGCTTCGGTACCGCTGTTCACGAGGTAGATGCTGTCCAGTCCCGCAGGCAACAGACTGGTAAGGGTTTCCGCGAAGCGCACCTGTGGCCCCTGGATGAACTCACCGTACGGGATCACATGCAGGTATTTGTCCGCCTGCGCCTTGATGGCCGCCACCACCTTCGGTTGCCGGTGCCCCACATTGTTCACCGCTAGTCCCGCCACAAGATCTAAATAGCGTTTGCCATCACGGGTTTGCAGGTGACAGCCTTCTGCACCCACGATGTCCAAGGCAATGGGGAAGGGACTCGTCTGCGCCAGATGGGCAAGGAAGGACGTTCGAAGATCCGACATGTCGCAAAGATCGGTGCGGTCACGGATCCAGTTTCATGCTAACCGCAGATGGCGCAGATGAGCACAGATGAGGAGGACGTTTTAGCGGTGTCTCAAAGAGAATGCGCACGAAAGTGTTCAACCTCAAGCCGCGCCCTCAAAGGCATTACCTGCGCTCATCTGCGCCATCTGCGGTTTTCTTCCCTCAACGCTTGCGGTTCTGGATCTGCTTCAGCAACTCCCGATTGAAATCCCGTTCAGCACCTTCGAGTTGCAAGGTCTTCAACGCACCGATGCTCTTCTTGAACTCCGTCACGTAGCGTTTGCGGATATCCAACTGGTCCTGTTTGTTCTGCAGGTTGGCGTCAATGGCCTTGGAAGCTTCCGCATCGGTGAGCGTGCCGGAGCTTTTGCGGTTCCGCCGGTCGGAGCGCATTTCCTTCCGGACCGCCGCGATCTCGGTGTCGTACTTGTCGTAGATCGGCCAGAAGGTCCGGGCTTCCTCCGCAGTGAGGCTCAGCCGCTGAGTGATGAAAGCACTCTTTTGGGCCTTGATCTGCTGAAGGCGGTCAGCGGAAATGGCCGGTTGTTCCGTGTCATCGTCCTGGGCGTGCAACGTGCTAAAGGCCATGGGCGTGAGCAGCAGAAAGAGCAGCGGGCGGAGCATTCGGGTGTTCATTGGGCGAGGATAAGATCGGTGAGGTCGATGTTCTCCTGGTCCACGTAGGCCAAGGCTTCATCGGGGGAAAGTTGTACGGTGACGGTGCCCAGATCAGGCCATGCGCTGGCTGGGAGGTCCGCCAATAGTTCCTGGGTGTCCAGATCAGTGCTCGCCATGTATTGGTCGGCCTCGTCGGGTGAAATAGTGATGGAAGTAACGGCGTTCCCGCTTGGCAGCGTATCGTCCGAGAGGCGGTGGATGCCGAACGCGATCAAGGCGACCACCGGCAAGGCAAAGGCCGCACGCTTCAACCAGATGCCGTAGTGCGTGCTTCGTGGCGCGCTCACAAGGGCCTGTACCACGTGCGGGAAGCGGGCGAAGAAGCCATCCTCCATCACGAACGGATCCTGCTTCGGCAGGCCGAAAAGGGTCGGTGCGCTTCGTTGCAGTTCTTCGTTGTCGTTCAGCTCTTTCATCAGTGTGCGGTGATTGGACATGCGGCGCATCATAAGGTTTGATCGCCGGACCGGCCGACTTTGGTCAGCTCGGCCTCGATCTTCTTCACAGCAATGTGATAGCTGGATTTCAATGCGCCCACGCTGGTGCCGGTCACGCGGCTCATCTCCTCGTATTTCAGCTCGTCGAAGTATTTCAGGGTGAATACGGCGCGCTGCTTCGGCGGTAAGGTCATCACGGCGCTTTGCAGTTTGCGCTGGATCATGTCTCCGGAGAAGTGTTCACTGGAATCCAAAGTGCCAACGAGACGTTCGGTCACTGCGGCATCACTGGTGAAAAACCCGCGTCGCATGCGCTTGAGGTGCGTGATGCTCTCGTTGTGCGCGATGCGGTACAACCAGCTGTAGAGCTGCGCATCCTCCCGGAACTTGTCCAAGCCCGTCCAAGCCTTCAGGAATACGTTCTGTAGCACGTCCTTTGTCTCATCCGGATCGGTGACCATGCGCCGGATGAAAGTGTAGAGTCTCCGCTGGTGCTTGCGCACGAGCAGGTTGAATGCGTAGTGACGACTTTCCTCCTTGCGGAAGAGAGCGATCAACTCCTCGTCGGTATGCTCGTCCATTTGGATCAGACGATCAGGCGATCACTGGACTCCGAGATGAACAATGGCCACACACTTTCCGCTCTCACTTCCGCTTCAGCACCCGCTTCACGGCCGCTACAACGTCCGGGGTGTCCAGCCCGTACTTCGCCAGAAGTTCTTCCGGGGTGCCGCTCTCGCCGAAGCTGTCGTTCACCGCCACGTACTCCATGGGCGTGGGCAGTTCCCGCGCGAGCAGTTGCGCGATGCTGTCGCCCAAGCCGCCGTTCCGCTGGTGTTCCTCGCAGGTCACTACGCATCCGGTCTTCCTTGCGGAAGCTAGGACGGCAGCGTTGTCCAAGGGTTTGATCGTGTGGATGTTGATCACCTCGGCGCTGATGCCCGCCTTCTCCAGTTCCTCAGCGGCCTGCAACGCTTTCCACACCAAGTGCCCGCAGGCGAAGATGCTCACGTCCGTGCCTTCGCTCAACAGTTGTGCTTTGCCGATCTCGAACGGCATGTCCGGCGCAATGAAAACCGGCCACTTCGGGCGACCGAAACGCAGGTAGACCGGGCCTTCATGATCGGCGATGGCGATGGTGGCCTGCTTGGTCTGGTTGTGGTCGCAAGGCACGATCACCGTCATGCCCGGCAGCATCTTCATCAGGCCGATGTCCTCCAAGATCTGGTGCGTGGCGCCGTCCTCGCCGAGGGTGAGACCCGCGTGGCTGGCGCAGATCTTCACGTTCTTGCCAGCGTAGGCGATGCTTTGGCGGATCTGGTCGTACACCCGCCCGGTGCTGAAGTTCGCGAAGGTGCCCGTGTACGGGATCTTCCCGCCGATGGTAAGCCCTGCGGCCATGCCCATCATGTTCGCCTCGGCGATGCCCACTTGGATGAAGCGCTCCGGGAATTCCTTGGCGAAAGCGTCCATCTTCAGCGAGCCGGTGAGGTCCGCGCAAAGCGCCACCACACGGTCGTCCGCTCGGCCGATCTCCAGCAGCCCTTCGCCGAATCCGCTGCGCGTGTCTTTCTTGTCAAGTACAGGGTAAGTGGTCATTTTGGTGATTGGTGGATGGTGATTGGACGTACTCCGACTCAAGACTCACGACTTAAAGACTCCCGACTCAAGACTAACCGCATTCCTTATCTGCCTCAAAGTTCGATGTTGACCGCTCTTCCGCTCACCACCGTCACATCCTTTACGATGGAGAACGCTGTTTCGTGCGCGCCGCCGGGGCGATAGATCACGCGGTAGTCGCCGGGTAGCAGTTTGAATTGGTTGCGCGGAGTCCGTGTGTCCAGGTCCACGACCCACTTGAGCTCGTTGCCTTCCTTCTGGAAGATGGCGCCGGGCCCGGCCACGCTGGCCACGACGTTCAGCACGCCGCTCTTCGGGATGCTCACCGGGGTGACGCCGCTCTGCTTGATGACCACGCCGGGGATGTACAGCCGCGGCAGCGTGAGCACCTCCAGGTCGTACGTGCCGGTTCGGTACAGCTGCGAGCTGTTCATCGGCTGGGCGTTCAGCGTGGCCGTTTCGCCTTGCTTGCGTACGATGCACGCCACCGGGAACTCCGCGGTCACCGCGCCTTCGATCTTCAATTCCAAGCGGCCTTGCCCGGCCACCAACGCGATCACATTGTGCTGCCCCGGTTCAATGGTGACGTTCTCCTTCACGCTCGGCGGCACCGTGTGCGCTACGATGCGGTAGGTGAAGACGGGGTCGATGTTCAGCGTGTCCGGCTCGCCGCGCAGGTTCATGGTATGCACAAAGTCGTAGCGGTCCTCGCCGGTGCGCTGGTCGTAGAAGGTGACCGGGACGTCGGTCCCGGTGGGCTTGCTGTCGTCGGTGAGCAGCAGCAATTGTGTGGTGGTGCTGTTCAGCGCCTGATCGATCACCACCTTCAGCACGCGGTCGAACATCTCGGGCGTGCCGGCGTCGTAGTAGTTGCCCACGCACTTCAGGCTGAATTTGGTGGCGTCCTCCAGCCCGATGCCGATCACGAACGGCTTCAGGATGATGCCCTTCGCCTGCAAGGCCCGGCTGACGGCGCACGGGTCCTCGTCGCAGGCCTCGATGCCGTCCGTGATCAAGATGATGACGTTCCGCGAATTCCGGTCCGGGAAATCCCCGGCGGCTTTTTCCAAGGAACGCGCAATAGGCGTGGTGCCGAGGCATTGCACGGCGTTCATCTTTTCGCGGATGGCTTTTCCGCTGTGCGGCCCGAAAGGCACTTCCAATTTGGTGTCGTCGCAGTCCTGCTTGCCCGGCTCGATGCGCGTTTGATGGCCATAAAGCCGAAGGGCGATCTCCACGTTCGGCACTTCCTCAATAGGTCCCAATGATTCCAGCAGCACCCGGCGGGCGGCGATGATCTTCGGCTCGTTGCCCCAGAAAGCGTTCATGCTGTTGCTGGCGTCCATCACGAAGAGAATGCGGGTCAACTCCTTCTTCTGGTCGGTTTTTTGGGAATACGCTGATGTCGTGGATAGTAAGGCCAGAAGAAGGAATGTAAAATTTAGAATGTAGAATGTAGAATGTAGAATAGGCCGACTCTGATGCCGTGCCAATTCGCAACTGCGTGCGACATGTCGGAGCCCGACGCGGCAACGCAAGCCTTCGCCAAAGCGCTTCGGCGGTGCCGGCCTGACAACTGACCCCGGGTCAAAGCCCGGGGCAGGCGGACAACGGACAACTCCCATTTCAAGCCTCATAACGCGAGACAAGGCAAAAGCGTGCCGAAAACCATCAGAGCAGCCAAAGCGCACGATCAATAATCTCCTAAAGTCTCAGGAAGCTGCTTCAGCGCATCGGCCAGCTGTGCGTCGTTCGGGGCGATGCCGTGCCACGCGTGGCTGCCCACCATGAAGTCGACGCCGAAGCCCATTTCGGTACGCATCAGGATCATTACCGGCTTGCCTTTGCCCGTGCGGCTCTTGGCTTCGTCGAGGCCTTTCAGCACGGCGGCCATGTCGTTGCCCTGCATCTCCAACACGTCCCAGCCGAAGGCTTTCCACTTGGCGTTCAGGTCGCCCAAAGGCATTACGTCGTCCACATCACCGTCGATCTGGCGGCCGTTCCAGTCCACTGTGGCAATGAGGTTGTCCACCTTTTTGCCGGGGCCTGCGATGGCGGCTTCCCAGATCTGGCCTTCCTGTAGTTCGCCGTCGCCGTGCAGGGTGTAGACGAGGGAAGGGTCGTCGTTCATCTTCTTCGCCATGGCCGCGCCGAGACCCACGCTCAGCCCCTGGCCGAGCGAACCGCTGGCGATACGTACGCCGGGCAGGCCCTCGTGCGTGGTGGGATGCCCTTGCAGGCGCGAGTTGATCTGGCGGAAAGTCTTCAGCTCTTCCAATGGGAAGTAGCCGTTGCGCGCCAGCACGCTGTAGAACACCGGACTGATGTGGCCGTTGCTGAGGAAGAAGAGGTCCTCGCCGATGCCGTCCATGGTGAAATTTTCCGCATCATGGCGCATCTGGTGGAAGTACAGTGCGACGAGGAAGTCCGTGCAACCGAGCGAACCGCCGGGGTGGCCGCTCTGGCAGCCGTGTACCATGCGCACAATGTCGCGGCGCACTTGGCTGGCGATGGACTGGAGCTCTTCGACGGAAGTGCTTTTGGCGGTGGCCTGTGATGTAGAGGTCATGGGCTTTGTCACTGATAGGTGCGCGAAGGTACCCGGTGGGCTTGCGGGCCTTGGTGCGCGTGGAAAACTTTTGAAAAGTGGGCGTGTGCCATTTCCGTTCTTCCTGCCATCTGAACTGGCAACGCCATTCTTCACCGCTTAACTTTGACGAACAAGCAAGCGATCATGAACACCTCCGAATTAAAGTTGAACCTCTTGGAACGTCTCATATTGGTGCATGACAATGGCGTGCTGCAGCGATTGAAGGAGTTCCTGGACAAGGAAGTGGGAGCGTATCCGGATCTCACGGATGAGGAAGCCGCGGAATTGGATGAATTGCAAAGGCGACGGTCGGATGGCACGGATGCTTACGTTCCGCTGGATGAAGCGATGCGCATAGCCCGCGAGGCATTGAAGAAATGAAGTTCCGCCTCCATGTGCGCATGGACGCTATCGAGGATTATTCCAATGTGGCCCGGCGGTATGACAAGGAGCGAAGTGGCTTGGGCACGGAGTTCCTGAACGAACTGCAAGCCTGCTATCATTCCATTTTGGATCATCCGGGCGGCTTCCAGTACCGGACGGGACCCTACCGACATGCACAGCTTAAGCGGTTCCCTTACCGGGTGGTCTATCAAGTGGAAGGGACGGACATTTATGTCTACCAGGTCCGACACACCAGTCGCAAGCCAAGTAGCCGCTTCGGGCCTTGACCGTTGTGGGACTTCCTCGCAGAATTGGCTCGATCGCTTGGCTCTGGAAGTTGATTCCTATTTGCAGTCTGAAGACTGCCGCTCTTCGACCGCCTCAGGGCAAGGAAGCTTCGTTGCCTTGTTCGGCTTCTGAGAGCATGCCCACAAGTCGCCCGTGCCTGCGGCAGGCGGGCCCGGCCTGTTTGGTTCAGGAGCTCACTTTATCGTTGGGCCGGGAAGACGTGCGGGAGCGGGGGAAGCTTCTGTGCCTTGATGGGCTTCTGAGAGCATGCCCACAAGTCGCCCCGGCCTGTTCTGGTCAGGAGCTCACTTTATCGTTGGGCCGGGAAGACTTGCGGGAGCGTAGGAGGAGCTATTCATTCTTCCCAAATTTCATATGTTAGACTGCTTGAATTATCTTGATTTTGATTTAGACTTATGGCAGAAGGCCGATCGATAGCGCATAATGGTGGTGTTAAACCAACTAAGGTGGATTTGTTTTTAAACATTGAATTAGGCCATCCGCCTTCAAATTCTGCTACTAGTGCTGGCCATAGCAGTGAAACATAAGATGGTCCTTCATCAAAAGAAGAAGACAGTAAGCCAACTAGTAAACCGGTTGAGTCAAAGACAGGTCCGCCGCTCATTCCTCCAAATGACGGACAGTCGACTTCCAATGTAGGCCATGGTAACATGCAAGTATCTCGTCCGGTAGGAAATCGGTTAGAAACGGGGCCATTCGAAGCTAAAACAAGTCCAGAAAAATTTATTACCTTATCACCACGTTCATTATCGGCTATTCCAAAATTATAGTCAGAAGCGCGGAAGCCTGTAAGAAGCAGTTTTTCTCCGATTTTTGGAAATCTTGTTGTAATTGTTGCAAGGTTAAACAAGTTTCCCTGTGGAAGTTTGGAGCAATAAGTCAGACCTAAAATCACTAAATCAGAATTGCCGACCAAAGTAATTTTACTAATACGCCATAATTGTAGCCCATCTGTAGTGATTGCTGAACACATCGTGCTTTTCCCTCCATTCTTGATGTGATTCAGGCTGTCTTCAAATATGTGTTTAGCTGATAATGCAATTCCGGGCGCAACTAAAACTGCAGATCCATCTACACTATGTGAATTTGCAAGATTCAAATGCACTAGTAGTAGTATGCCTTGAAAGGAGCCCCAATTTTCTAATCTTACAATCGGTGATTCAAATTCGCCAGTAATGAGCGCTGGATTAAAATGCAACTCAGAACCAGCAGGCATATTTAATGCCGGATCTTCTGTTATAATCCCAGTTACACTAGTTGAAGAAGTTGCATCCGGCATTATTTAAAATTGGAATTACAGAAAATTATTTTCGTTGCTTTTTCTGAACATTGGATTTGCGACTCTAATATGAACACGAAATCAGTTTCCTCGAATATTCGGAAATGGAGAATTCCACCAACTGTCCACCCGTCCACCCGTGCCACGCTCCCGCAGGTCTTCCCGGCCAGCCAAGCTTGGCGCTCCAGCATGAACGGCCGGGGCGACTTGTGGGTGATGTACCAACGCTTATCCATGCTTAACCGTGAAGTCTTCGGACTTCGCAACTACATGCAAAAAGGGTCTCGATCAGAGCCCAAATTCCAACCTACCCCTTCCGGAACAAGCTCCCCGCATCCTCAAACGCCTTGAACTCGATGGCGTGGCCGTCCGGGTCTTCGATGAAGAAGCTGCGTTGCTCGCCCACTTCGCCCTTCATCACCAGCTGGGGTTCGATGAAGAAGCGCACGCCGAGCTTTTTGCACTTGTCGCGCATCTTGCGCCAGTCGGCCAGCTCCAGCACGATGCCCCAGTGGTTGCTGGGCACTTGGCTTTGCGGGTTGTAGGTGCCGGCGGTCTTGGTCACCATGGGCACTTGCTGGATGGTGAGCTGGTGCCCGAAGAAGTCGTAGTCCACCCAGGTCTCGGCGCTGCGGCCTTCCGCGCAGCCTAGCAGGCCGCCGTAGAAGGCTTTGATGCGCTTGAGGTCGGTGGTGGCGAAGGCGAGGTGGAAGGGGCCGTGTAGCATGGTGGGATTTTATTAGTGGGGTCGACCCGATGGGTCGACGGTACGGGTGCGAGCCGCCCGATCGGCGCGGCTCGCCAGCATTTCAATCCTCGTCGTCGTCGTCGCCGTCGTCCGCGAGCGGGGCGTCCTTGTCCACTTCTTCTTCCTCCTCTTCGTCGGCGCCTTCGAGGTCGTCGTTGCTTTCGCGGTCGTCACTGTCGCGGTCGTCGCGATCGTCGCTGCTGTCGTTGTCCTGGTCCAAGAATTCATCCATCTCCTCGCGGCTTGCGGGGTTCACCTTGATGAGGTACATGACCTCGGGCGTGGTGAGTTCGATCACGCGGAGGTTCTCCCCTTTGGGCGTGCTCACGGTGCGGATGTGGCTGTTCTCTATTCCGTCGGGGTATTGCTCCTGCAGCTTTTCGCGCAGTTCTTCCGTCAGGGTATCGAAGGATCGGATGCGGCGTTCCATGGTTGTGTTATTACATATCAAGGATGTAGGCGAAGACCAGTGGTGCCACAATAGTAGCATCACTTTCGATGATGAACTTCGGGGTGCCGATGTCGAGTTTTCCCCAGGTGATCTTTTCGTTGGGCACGGCGCCGCTGTAGCTGCCGTAGCTGGTGGTGCTGTCGCTGATCTGGCAGAAGTAGCTCCAGAAGGGCGTTTCGCGCTGGAGGTCCTGCTGCAGCATGGGCACTACGCAGATGGGGAAATCGCCCGCGATGCCGCCACCGATCTGGAAGAAGCCGATGCCTTCGGTGCCGGCGTTCTCCGTGTACCAGTCGGCGAGGAACATCATGTATTCGATGCCGCTCTTCATCATGCCCGGCTTGCAGTCGCCGCTCAAGCAGTGGCCTGCGAAGATGTTGCCCAAGGTGCTGTCCTCCCAGCCGGGGCAGATGATGGGCAGGTTGCGCTCGGCGGCGGCCACCATCCAGCTGTCCTTCGGATCGATCTGATAATATTGCTTCAGCACGCCGGAGTTGATCATCTCGTAGAAGTACTGGTGCGGAAAGCGGCGGTTGCCGCTCTTGTCGTCGGCTGTCCAAAGGTCCACGACGTGCTTCTCCAAGCGGCGGAATGCCTCGTGCTCGGGGATGCAGGTGTCGGTGACGCGGTTCATGCCACGGTCCAGCAGGGCGCGCTCCTCAGTGGGCGTGAGGTCGCGGTAGTTCGGCACGCGCTCGTAGTGGTCGTGCGCCACGAGGTTCATCACGTCCTCTTCCAGGTTGGCACCGGTGCAACTGATGATATCGACTTGTCCCGCGCGGATCATCTCGGCGAGGCTCTTGCCAAGCTCGGCGGTGCTCATGGCGCCCGCTAACGAGATCAGCATTTTCTTGCCGCTCTTCTTGTGGACCTTGTATGCTTTGGCGGCGTCCATCAGCGCTGCTGCATTGAAGTGCAGGTAGTGCTTTTCCATGAAGGCCGATATCGGACGGGTATTGCTCATGATGTGTGCCGGGAGGCGCTTGTGTTTTTTTCGTGGGGGAAAGTTAATGGCAGTCTTTGAGTCGCGAGTCTTGAGTCGGGAGTCTTGAGTCGTGAGTCTGTGAGTCGGGAGCCACAAGCTTCAAGCCTCAAGCTGTGCGCGCAAGCTTATGGCTTATGGCTTGTGGCTAGGTCCTAGAACGTCCAGTCACTTATCACCAGCCACCTATCACCGAGACACTCACTTCACCACAGCCTTTTCCTTCGCCGCATAACCCAACAGCCCCAGCATTTGGTCGGCGGTCTGCATTTCACTGAAGACGCGATCGTTGAGGGTGCCATCCGGCAGGCGGTCGATGAGGACGTATTTGGGCTTGGGGATGAGGCAGTGCTGGATGCCGCCGTAGCCGCCGAGCGTGTCTTGGTACGCACCGGTGTTGAAGAAGCCCAAGTACTGCGGGCGGTCTTCGCGGAAGCGTGGCAGGTAGATGGCGTTGACGTGCTGCTCGCTGTTGTAGTAGTCGTCGCTGTCGCAGGTCATGCCGCCGAGGAAGACACGCTCGTACTCGTCCGTCCAGTTGTTGATGGGCAGCATGAGGAAGCGGCGGTTGATGGCCCAGGTGTCGGGCAACGTGGTCATGAAGCTGCCGTCGATCATGTTCCAGCGCTCCTTTTCGTTCTGCTTCTTCTGGTTGAGGATGCTGAAGAAAGTGGCGCCGCTTTCGCCCACGGTGTAGCTGCCGAACTCGCTGTAGAGGTTGGGCTCCTGCACGCCGTTTTCTTCGCAGATGTCCTTGATGCGGCCCACGATCTCGCCGATCATGTAGTCCACGTCGAAGTGGCGGTTGAGGCTGTTGTCGATGGGCAGTCCGCCGCCGATGTCGAGCGTGTCCAGCGTGGGGCAGAGCTTCTTCAGGTCGCAATACACGTTGACGCACTTGGTGAGCTCGTTCCAGTAGTAGGCACTGTCGCTGATGCCGGTGTTGATGAAGAAGTGCATGAGCTTCAGCTTGAACTTGCGCTGCTTCATCACGTTGCGCATGTAGAAGGGGATGATGTCCTTGTAGCCCACGCCGAGGCGGCTGGTGTAGAATTCGAACTTGGGGGCTTCTTCCGCCGCGATGCGGATGCCGATGTCGCACGGGCCGGTGATGGCTTCGTCCAGCGCCCACAGCTCGCTCATGTTGTCGATGATGGGGATGGTGCGCACGCCGCCGTTCGCCAAGCGGCCGATGTTCCGGATGTATCGCTCGTCCTTGTAGCCGTTGCAGAGGACGGTGGAGGTGCGCGGCATTTCGCCCGTCCCCATCAACCGTTCGATGATATCGATGTCGTACGCGCTGCTGGTCTCCAGGCTCACGCCCTTCTTCAGCACCTCGGTCATCACATAGCTGAACTGGTTGCTCTTGGTGCAGTAGAAGTATTCGTACGTGCCGTTGTAGTCGTGCTCCTTGAAAGCCTTGGCGAAGTACTCCCGTGCCTGGTCGATCTTCTCGCCGATCTTCGGGAGGTACATGATGCGCAGCGGCGTGCCGTGCTTCGCGATGATCTCCGTCAACGGCAGATCGTTCCACGTCAGCAGTTCGTTGTCGAACTTGAATTCGCGCTGCGGGAAGTCGAAGGTCTGCTCGATCAGGTCGATGTAACGGGTCTTCATGGAACGGCGCGGAAGGGTTTGGGAATGGGCGTGAAGGAGGGGTCGGCAAGAACGGTGCGTCCTCGACGGCGGAAAAGCGGGCACATGACGAACTCCACCTCGGGACCGGGAACCGCGCAGGTGGCGCGGGAAATTCCGGGAGGGTGGAGCACGCACATCAGCGGAAAGGGGAGAGGGCGCCCAAAGGGACCATGGCCTTCATGGAAAACGCGGAGCCGCAGCGATGCTGGAAGCTCAGGGTGGAAGTGACGCGCGGGGAGGTCATGCCGTAGGGACGGTGCAAAGTAAAAGGTTGGCGCACCGCCAAGCGACAGGTTGCCGAAATTCCTTTTCGAGGATGATGACCGGCTTGCAGCCGGTCGGACATTGCGTGCTCAACCTGGCTGCGTGGCGGCGGCACGGAGTTCGGTCAGTTGTTCCCTTTCCTTGAGCGTAAGATCATTGAGGAACCGCTGTTCGATCAGGTCCAACCATTCCGCGGGTACGGCTTGTGCCTTGTAGCGTGCCTTTCCCGCGTCCTTCATCTGCTCAGTGCTGGTATCGCCGAAGCTGGACCCTCCGGCCTCAATGCTCATGCCGGGCATGATGTCATGCAACAACCCCACGCTTCGCAGGAAGGCCTGGCGCCATTCCGGGTCGATCAGCCATTGATCGTATTCCCAGTGTAGCAGTGCTGCCCGGCGATATTGGAAAAAGCCCTCCCACAGTTTTTCCTCCATGTGGAAGTTGCCGGCGATCCCCGTCTTCGGCTTGCCGGTCTCCACGTCGATCTTCTTGGCCCGGCTGGAAAGCAGGTTGAACACAGTGCGGTCGATGTGGATGTTGACCACGCCCGGCGTATTGTCCTTGGGGCGCAAAAAGTGGGTGAAGGACGGCGGTTCATCCTCCAAGCTGAGGAAGAGGTATTCGCAGCGGGCGATCTTCCGCCGGTATTTCCAGACGTAGCGGAATACGGAGAGGGCCGGCTCCTGCGCGTAGGAGTTGATCAGGAAGACGCGGCCCTCCGGAAATTCGCGGAAGAGGTAGTGGTCCAGTTGC
>Ga0209170_1000014_pt1 | contig 219593 bp, 184 predicted proteins | sample KloWWTKNB14_bulk_FD_187178 | JGI IMG/M metagenome (GOLD analysis project Ga0209170, IMG submission 187178) | Active sludge microbial communities from Klosterneuburg, Austria, studying microevolution and ecology of nitrifiers - Klosterneuburg... | ecosystem: Engineered > WWTP > Aerobic digester...
CAAAGACCCCAGCGGCGTTCTCCGCCAACTGCTTCTTCCATTGGCCGATCTGTGCTGGTGCGATCTCAAAGCGCATCGCCAGCTCTGCCATCGTATGGTTCTCCTTCACGGCCTCAAGCGCAACTTGCGCCTTGAATGCGGGAGTGAACTTCCTTCTGCTTTTGCGGGTCATCCTTGGACAAGTTTAGCCACCTTAGCTACCTGTCCAGTTTTTGGGGAGTACTACACGGAGTCTCGAAAGCCATTCGCTGTTTCGTAGGTAGACACCGTTGAGGAAGTTCCTCGAAGCTCGTTGTGCGTGGTGCGCGATTGGATCGATTGCGGGTTCTTCCATTGCGGTTCTGTTGAGGATAGGCTACCTGGCGTTTTTAGCAACGCCATTCATCACGCAAGTTATCGCACTCACTCTGTCGGCGCGTTCACACTCGCGCAGGGGGAGAAGTGGTCACTCTCGACTGGCGGTATCAACGCTCAGTAGCTGATCTAATACCTTGGCCCGAGCATGGCATCAGCAACGATCAAATTGTTCTTAGTCCACGGAGATCCGAAACGTCTCCGTACAGCAGAGTTGTCCAATTGGAATGGGAAGGCCATTGCTGGACCGCGAAGCGAGTTTGACAGTTTGTTGGCGCGGGAAGAATCGGAACGCTCCGGTGTCTACTTCCTGACCGGAGTTGATCCGGAATCCGGTCGCGGGGCTGTGTATGTCGGTGAGGCGGAATCCATTAGAGACCGGATCAAAAGCCATTTGGCTAAGGACTTCTGGAACCATGTGGTCTTTGTGGTAGGGAATGAGAATCTGACAAAGGCCCACGTTCGATATTTGGAAGGTCGTCTCATCGAGCAAGCAAAAACGGTTGGTCGAGCTGACGTGAAGAACGCCCAAGGGAGTGGCTCAAGACTACCGGAATCGGACCGTGAGGACATGGAGATCTTCCTGGAGAAAATTCACCAGTTGCTGCCGGTGTTGGGTGTTGAGGTATTTGTGCCTGTTGTAACAGTGATGATGGCCACGGATGATGTTGGCATTCTCACATGTGAGATCAAGGGATTGAAAGCCACCGGCCGCTTGACGCCCAATGGGATGGTCGTAATGGCCGACTCCGAAGCGGTATTGACTGTGCGGCCTTCGACGCAGAAGTATCCATGGTCCCTTGAAATGCGCCAGAAGCTCAAAGCGGACGGGGCTCTTGTTGAAGCAACCGACCATCTCCAGTTTGCAAGAGACGTTGAATTCACTAGCCCGAGTGCTGCGGCAGTCGTCATTCACGGCGGCCAAGCCAACGGGTTGACTTCTTGGAAGAACTCAAAAGGGCGGACACTGAAGGAACTTGAATCCGAGGCGTGATTTCACCTCTCTGGCACGAGCATCCACGCTCGTACCTTTCCACCGCTCACCCCTAACTTCGCTGAACAGTTCACAACATGTCCACCGAATCCCTCAAGCTCCAATTGATAGAGCGCTTGCTTTGCACGCAGGATGAAGGTCTCTTGAAAAAGATCGCATCGCTGTTCAAGAAGGAAGCGGAAGTGGAAGAGGACGGCCTCACCGACGAGCAATACAACATCGTGCAGGAACGTGAAGAAGCCTACAAGCGAGGTGAGGGCAAGAGCTATACGTGGGAGGAGGTACGTGAGATGGCGCGCGCTTTGGCATAAGCGTCTACGCTCATGCCGTTGAGCATCTTATCTTTGAAGCACCATGAAACTCGTCATCGAAGTAAAGGACAGCAAGGCTGAGTTCCTGTTGGAACTATTGCGGAGTCTTCCGTTCGTGAAGAGTTCGACCATCAGCAACGAGAAGGACGAAGTGCTTGATAGTGTGCGCAAGGCGGTGGAGGAGATGAAGCTCGTGAAGGCCGGAAAGCTCAAAGGCCGTCCGGTGGAAGATCTGCTCAATGAGCTTTGAGATCCGGACCATCCCGGAATTCGAACAGCGGGCCAAAGCACTTGCGAAGAGGTACCGCTCGCTGAAGGGAGATCTTCAGGAATTGTTGGCGGACCTTGCCGAAGAACCCCGCCAAGGAACAGCTTTGGGCAAAGGCTGCTTTAAGGTGCGCATGCGCATAGGATCCAAGGGGAAAGGCAAGTCGGGTGGCGCTCGTGTGATTACCTGCGTGCACATTGTGGGTAACGCGGTCTGGCTGCTCACCATCTACGACAAGTCGGAAAAGGCGAGCATCACGGACAGGGAGTTGAAGGCGCTCTTGGAGCAAATTCCCTAACGGATTTCTGCACGCTGGCGATTGCTTCCATTGCATCTCGGACCGATAGGCATCGGCCCAGCGCGCATACCCACGTGGTATCATCCGCACACAAATCCGCATCCATGTCCGGCAACGGACACACGCGCTTCTTGGATCTCCGGTGCTTTGCATCGAAAACCAACACAAACAAAAAATGAAAGCCAAGATCCAACAAGCGCTTCTCGCCGGCCTCGCCGGTACTGGAGCAATGACACTCGTAACCAGGGTGGCCCCGATGATGGGCTTCCCGAAAATGAGCCCGCCCGCCATGCTTTCCATGATGATGGGCGTGCCCACTATCGTAGGCTGGATGATGCACTTTATGATCGGGATCGTCTTCGCTATGGCCTATGCCCTGTTCTTCCAGAACCTTGTGAAAGGCATCGCCAGTCCGGTAATGCGCGGTGCGGTGTTCGGTATGGCCGTCTTCGTTTTCGCCCAAATAATGATGGCGGTGATGGGTGCAATGATGGGCGGCATGCCACCGATGGAAGGCAGCATGGTGATGATGATGGTGGGCGGCGTTATCGGCCACGTGGTGTTCGGCATCGTGGTGGCCCTGCTGGTGAAACCGGCTGTTCACCACAAGTTCAACTGAAAACGGAACACAACAACCAAGAACATGAGGACTCTACTGATGATCTCGATCACCGCGCTCTGCCTCGGCAACGCCACCGCCCAGAACACATCGACAACGGAAATGAAGCCTGCCATGGAGCAAGCATTGCTGAAGGACCATGTGTGTACCGATGCCTGCAAGGACGGTAACCATGTGTATGCCCATGGCGAGAAGGGCCACGCTTGTTCCGCCGAATGCATGAAAATGCATGAGGGCGACGCCATGCTGAAAGAACATGTATGCACCGCCGCCTGCAGGAATGGCGAACACGTTTACGCGCACGGCGAGCAAGGCCATGTCTGCGATGCCACGTGCAAAGGGTCCATGGAAATGAAAGAGTGACCAGTGATGATCTACATGAACAGGAAGGGTCCGATAAGGGCTCTTTCTGTTTTGACGAACTTCACCGATCAACACACACACATGGCGGCCGCTGAAACCAAGCTCTGGTACCTGGAACAGATGAACATCCTGCAGGGCATGTCCATGGAGGAAATGCACCGCGTGATGGAACGGACGCGGATGACCGGTGCCGTGAAGGACCAGCAGATCTTCTTCGCCGATCAGCCCAGCAACGCGATCTACTTCCTGAAAAAGGGCCGCGTGAAGATCGCAACCACCAGCGAGGAAGGAAAGGAGATCGTGAAGGCGGTGCTGTTCCCCGGTGAGGTCTTCGGCGAGTTGGCGATCGCGGGTGAGGAAAAGCGCCATGACCGCGCCGTTGCGTTGGACGATGATGTGGTCATCTGCTCCATGGACTTGGCCGATGCGCAGTTGATGCTGGGCCGCGACCCGCGCCTGCACATGGCCTTCACGCGCCTCATCGGCCAGCGCATGATCGGTCTGGAAAGACGGTTGGAGAACCTGGTCTTCAAAGATTCACGCTCGCGCATCATCGCCTTGTTGCGCAACATGGCAACGGCGCACGGCCGCAAGGTCGGCGACGAGGTGCAGCTCGACCATTCTCTGACCCACCAGGACATCGCGGACCTTACGGCCACGTCACGACAAACGGTGACCACCGTGCTCAGTGACCTGCAAAAGCAGGACTTGGTCCACATGGAGCGCGGGAGCATCTTGATCCGGAACCTCGATCATTTGAAGTGAGAGGAGGATTTTCGAACGGTAATGGATTTTCGGAACAGCTTTACTCTAGCGAACGCGCCCCTGCTTGTGCCGTTGAGTTTGGTAGGGTTCTGTGCATCACATCCCAACTATGGCGGATGCGCCACAATTAAACACTTCCCCTCACTGCCGTAACTTCGCGTACGAACCCCATTTTCCATGGCCAAGACCGCGACCAAGCCTTCCTCCACCTCAGCCAAGGTTGAAAAGCCTTCCCTAAACGGCCACGCCACCAACGGCAGCGCCACCAAAACGGAGCGTTTGCCCGTTATGAAGACCTACAAGATCTTCATCGGCGGCAAGTTCCCGCGCACCGAGAGCGGTCGCTATTACCAGCCCAAAGGCGCTGACGGCAAGCCGTTGGCGAACATCTGCCGGGGAAGTCGCAAAGACATCCGTGAAAGCGTCGTCGCGGCGCGGAAAGCCATGGGTGATTGGTCCAACCGGAGTGCGTTCAACAGAGGGCAGATCCTCTACCGCATCGGCGAAATGCTTGAAGGCCGCAGCGCACAGTTCGTGCATGAACTGATGTTGCAAGGTGCCACGAAGAAGCAAGCAGAAGCCGAAGTGAGCGCCGCCATCGATTGCTGGATCTACTACGCCGGCTGGTGCGACAAGTATCAGGCGATCTTCAGCAGTGTGAACCCCACCAACAGCTCGCACTTTAACTTCAGCGTGTACGAGCCCACCGGCGTGGTGGGCCTGATGGCGCCGGGAACTTCCGGCCTCATCGGCTTGGTGAGCACCGTGGCACCGATCATCGCAGGCGGCAACACCGCGGTGGTAGTGGCCAGCGAAGAGCATCCGTTACCCGCCGTCACCTTCGCGGAAGTGCTGGCCACCAGCGATCTCCCCGGCGGCGTGGTGAATCTCATCACCGGCCTACGCAGCGAACTGCTCAAGCCGCTGGTGACGCACATGGACATCAATGCCGTGGTATGTGCGGACCCCACGAAGGAGGAGAAGCAGATGTTGGATACCGAAGCCGCCACGAACATGAAGCGTTTGGTGGTGCCAAAGCTGAAGGACTGGATGCAGGAGGAAAGCCGCGCGCCCTACATGATCCTCGACACGCAGGAGGTGAAGACCACCTGGCATCCGATCGAGCGCGGGCAAGGTGGAGGAGGAGGGTACTAAGGCTGATCCCATTACGATGGCGATCCAGGGATGATCCGTTGGATGTGTTTGTAGAACGGTCCACTGTTCCATTCAGGTCGTTCATGCGAATTCGACAGGAACTACCGTTGTTAGCTCTGGGATGAGGCCGGTCAAGCAGTCAGCAGATCAATATCTCTTTTTCAAAATCAACCTGTTGCTGATCGCTGCAGGTTTGTTCGCTATTGCAGAAGCACGGCTGCCCGCTCGCAACGTCACCAGTCCGGTCCGAGTCGTGAAAGAGCACGGGTTCAGGGAGCGGGGAGGCACCGAGCTTTCCTGGTCCGCTGTGATCATGGAGGACGGAAGTTACATCTGGACGCAGCGCACGACCGAACGGTTCGCGCTCTTGGACAGTTTTGATCTGCACGTAACGCCCATCTTGGGTTCCGTGCTTAACTACCGGAAACATGGCACTTTATACAGTTGGATGGAAGTGGAGCGCGAGGATGATAAATACCGTCCTTTCCCATACGTCGTGGTCTTGGTCGGTTTGCTGTTGATGCTTCCGTTCTGGTCCGCGGACAGCCGTTTGTTTCTTCAAGGAGTTCTTTTGGTGATGTCCGCCACATGGGCGTTGACCTTGGTCGCCACAGGCGGCTACGTGTTCAAATTGTTGGCGTTGCTTGGTTGGTGATTAAAGGGCCCCCTATACTTTCGGCACCATGACCCGCGAGGAGTACGCCCGACATTTCACTCACGTCTCCGACCAGATGCTGTTGGAACTGGTGAATGATCCGGTCGCTCTTGTTCCACATTGGACGAGGCTAGCCAAGCACTGGTGCTACCGCGACAATAGCGTATCGATCACATCGAAAACCTCGTGGTCTTCAGGTAGAAGTTCGGCGAATTGTGCGCGTGCTGCCACAAGTTCCTTTTTTGCGGCAGCCTTGTCCGAGTCCAATAGCATGCGCCCTAGAAAGAAGTGGAGGTTCGCAGTCGCCAGTGGTGAGTTGTCCGCAGCATCGATACAGTGACGATAGAAGGCGATCAATGTGGAGTCGTTGGTAGTGTAGAGCTTGTCCAAGACCTCATATGTTGAGGTGTTCTCGGGGGCAATGGAGAAGAATTGCTGACGGATCGATGCTTCGCTGTCCCGATGCGCCTGGATGGCATTGTTCAACAAAGCGCGTAAGGTGTAATAGTTATCAGGTTCGTTTTTATCGGCAAGGTCCAACCAGTAGCGCGCGCTGTCCAAAAGCTCCTTCTCTTCATACATGATCCCCGTTAACCGAGCAGCATCAGATCGTGCCGATCCATCGGTATAGATCTCATAGGCGGCCTGCGCTTCACGAAGGGCCCTATCGCGTTGGTCCAGTTGCATGCTGGCATACGCGAGGTTGTAGTGTCCTTCCGCGTTGCCCGGATCCAGTCGAACGGCTGTTGTCAGTGGCCCCACCGCGCTATCGGACCGGTCGAGCATCAACCATGCGAATCCTTGTCGGTACCAGCTCGCCGCATCCCCGGCGCCGTGGTCGTTCACGGATCGGTAATGCTCCGCGACCAAGGCATATATGCTGTCGCCCGGCATCACCCAATTGTCACCGTACTTCGATCCCGCATCGAAGAGGAAATCGGCCAATGCCCTGTGGAGCCCGGTATCTTCCGAATGTATTCTCAGCAATTCGGTCAGCTCTTCATTGGCAGGCCAACTCACCATGTCAAAGGTCCCGTCACTGTTCCGCAAGTCGATCAAGTCCTCGTCAGGTCCGAGGTCTTTAAGCCCGAATACCTGGTGGCCGATGCTCTTGGTGAAGCCCTGCAACACGATATCCGTTCTTAAAACGGCCGCAGTTGCGCTGACATGATCCGGGTCGTGCTTCTCGAGCAGGTGGTATGCGCTGGCATAAGCCCTGTCGGCCATAAGTGATCTGACGTGCGCGATCACACTGTCCTCGACCTGTGCGTGGACTGGCTGCGTCAAGGCACTCGCAAATGCGACCGTCAAGCAGAGCACGAGCCGACGAGCACGATGGATCAAAGCACAGCGGACCATATCACAAGGATAACGCTGAATGGTCCTATCTCTGCATCCGTCATCATTCGCGGAGAACCGGGTGGTTGCAGTGGCGATGCTGTACATGGTTTCAGCCACACGGACAACGACCCGGGAAGCGACGAGTTCAAGTAAGGGAACAGCCGGGTCGGGGAGGGAATTCGACTTCATCTTTTTTGTCGTGATATTACATTCAACCAAAAGGTTGAATATATTTGTACCCTGAATGATCAACGAATGGAACAGAAGGACTACATCAGCACCTTTACCGTGAAGGCCACGCCACATGACGTCTACGACGCCATAACACGTGTTACGGAATGGTGGACCGAGAACACTGAAGGGAAGTCGACGGCTGTCGATGATGTTTTCACTGTCACCTTCGGTGACATCCACAGGACCACACAACGCATCGCGGAAGCGAAACCAGGGAAGCGGGCCGTCTGGCATGTTACCAAGTGCTATTTGAACTTCGTGAAAGACACTGCGGAATGGGAAGGCACCGATATCGTCTTCGAGATCGCACCCACCAAGGCAGGCACCCGAATGACCATGACGCACGTGGGCCTTGCCGGATTGGAATGTATAGATGACTGCTCGAAGGGTTGGGACTACTACATTGGTTCGAGCCTTAGGAAGTTGATATCCACGGGGAAAGGACAGCCGGATGCGTCGAAAAGCAAGAAGAGTAAACTGAAATGATGGCCGCGCCTCAAACACTTGACCGAACACTTCTCGCGCTGGCCGACCCCACGCGCCGGGCGATCCTGCAGCGGCTATCCAAAGGGGAAGCTCGCGTAACGGAAGTAGCACTGCCGTTCAAGATGTCGCTGAACGCGGTGAGCAAGCACATCCTCGTGCTGGAACGAGCCAAGCTGGTGAAGCGACGCAAAGTGGGGCGTGAGCACTTCCTCAGCTACCGGGCGCAACCCTTGGACGCGGCCGCGAAATGGATGGACGATACGCGCGCTTTCTGGGGATCGCGATTGGACGCCTTGGAGCGCCTGCTCCACGAAGAAGATGAGAACACGAAATGATCAACCAAAAAACAACACTCGAACACATGGATACCTACGGAAAGATCACAGCACCGAATACCATCCGCTTCGAACGTCTGCTGCCCGGCCCGATCGAGCGCGTTTGGGCCTACCTGACCGAATCGGAGAAGCGCAGCAAATGGTTGGCCAGCGGGGCCATGGACCTGCACGTCGGCGGCAAGACGGAACTGTTCTGGCTGCACAGCACTTTGGATGCAGCCCCCAGCGAAACGCCGGAGAAGTATGCCCAAGGCCACAAAATGGTGGCCAAGATCACACGCTGCGAGCCGCCCAACTTACTGGGTTTCTCATGGGGTGCGCGAGCGGAAGCCATGTCGGAGGTGGTTTTTGAGCTATCGGAAATGGGCAAGGATGTGCTGCTGATACTCACGCATCATCGCCTCCCGGATCGCAAGGACCTGCTTGGTGTTTCAGGCGGTTGGCATTCGCATCTCGACATCTTGGTGGAGCATTTGAACGGACGGACGGCACCGGCATTCTGGGCTATGCATGATGTGCTGAATGCGGAGTATGTGGTGCGGCTGAAGGAAAGTTGAAAAAGTGTTGGTTATAGAGGAGCGGCGTTCTTCAATGCTTCGATCCTCATTAACGAGGTGTGAAGTGCAACTTCAAAACTTCGCACAGGGCACCACACGCCTGCGGGCCATCGAGCGCTTCTTACGCTTGTCCGCCAGCTCGAAGATGGTCGTGATCTCGTGGGCTCCGCCACTGTTCAACGCGAGGCGGGAAATGGTGATGTCATAGCTGTAGCCAAAGCGCCAATCGCCCACCTTGAACCCGACGAGCACGGCGATGGCATCGTTGTTCGCATAGCCGGCTTTGTAGGATTTCACGGGCAGGCCGCGGTACCAAAGACCGGCGAAGATGGGATCGCGTTCGTAGTAGGCACCGATGTCCAGCTGGTCGAACTTTCCTTGTGCCCGATAGTTGAACGCGGCAACGATGGACTGTGGATCTTTCCGCACCATGCCGCCCGAACGCAGCTTAAAACGATAACCACCGTGCATGTTCAGCTGACGGGGCAGCACAGCCTCGCTTTCCAATAGGGATTGGTTGGGCTGGTTCATGTGCTGGAGCGACACGCCGAACCACATTTTCGGTGTGAAGAACAACAGGCCGGAGCCGATGTCGGAGTACCCCTTCTTGCGTCCATCGTAGTATTCATAGGTCGCGACCTCCCCTCCGCGCGCGAGCTGGTCGTTGAACACGAGCTTGGAATAGTCCACCGAACGGCTGGCGTAGCCAAGCTGTAGTGCAGGCCGCAGGAATACTTTGTGTTTCAGGCGTATCTCATAGGCATATTGGAGCGCGAAGCTCGTGGAGCTCAAGGCCCCGCTGCCGGCCTGGTCGCGCGTGGCGATGATGCCGATGCCGCTATTGAGGTTGGCCAAATACTGATCTGCGGCCAAGTTGTAGCTCACGAAGGCGCCGGGTATGGACGGCCATTGGTCGCGGAACTGGAGCGCGAAGCGGTTCTGTATCGTGGTGCCCGCGAAGGCCGGGCTCAGGTAAGTGGGTGCGGCATAGAACTGTGTGAAATGCGGATCCTGGGCCGTGACCTGGCCCAGGATGCAGAGCATCGCTACAGTTGAAAAGCCGTACCGGGCGCGCATGTGCTCAGTGTTGAGGGGTTGCGCCGGCGGTTCGTTCGTTGTGGGTCAAGGGAACATCAAGGATCATCTCCCCGGTGGTGTCATCATCACCGGCATGGAAGTCGTAAATCCAAGGCGCGAAGCCCTCGGAGCTTACCTCTACATGGTAATCACGGCCGGGGCGGACCGCCATGACGTACCGTCCGGTGCTTGGATTGGTGTTGTAGATACCGAATACCTCGTCGTCACCTGATCGCGTGAGGATGATCCGCGCCTTTAAGGGTGCCTCGTTGCCGTCGGTGACCACGCCGCGCACCAAAAGGTACTCCACTTGGCTGGTGGGGAAGACCACCTCATAGATGTCCTGGCCCCCAAGACCGCCTGCCCGCTCGGAGCTGAAATAGCCTGTACGGCCATCCTCGCTGAGGCAGAAGTAGATGTCGTCGTTCACGGTATTGAGCGGGAAGCCCATGTTCTCCGGCTCTCCCCATCCGTTCATGTCCGGGTCCAGCAGTGCGGCCTTGAAGATGTCGAAGCCGCCCATGGTCTTGTGCCCGTTGCTGCTGAAGAAGAGCGTGGTGCCATCACTGTGCAGGAATGGTGCGTCCTCGTCATAAGGCGTGTTGATCTTTGGGCCGAGGTTCAGCGGCAGGCTCCATTGTCCGTTAGGCAGGCGCCGGATGCGATAGAGGTCCCGGCCTCCAAATCCGCCGGGGCGGTCGCTGGAGAAATAGATCTCCGAGCCGTCCGGGGAAATGGTCGCGCTGGGTTCATGGGCCTTGCTGTTGATCTGGTCCGTCATGCGCTCGGGCGTGCTCCACACGCCTTGCGCCCGTTGGGTGAGGAAGAGGTCTCCATCCGGCACCAGGTCGCTGGCCCGGTAGATGATCATTTCATTGCCGTCCGGACTGAGGCCTACGGTCGCGTCCTGCATAGCGGAGTTCACCGGCGCCTGGATGTTGATGGCGCGTGTCCAGATGTCGTCCATCCGCTGGGCCGTGTAGATGTCCTCAAAATACTGACCGCTCTCATCCCGCTGGCCGCCCATGGATCCGGGCCTTCTGCTGGTGAAGTAGATCGTGCTCCCGTCGGCGGTCACCAGCGGGCAATAGTCGTGTGCGGGAGAGTTGATGGACGCGCCCATGTTCCGTATCCGCAGGTGCACGGGGTCCGCTGTGAGGTCCCGTGCTGTGTTCGCTATGTCGATCTGCCGGTCCACCTCCTGGTTTGGCACGTCCCGGCCGGTCTCATTGCGATAGTGGTCCAGCAACGTGATCTCCTCCGCGAAACGCTGTTGGCGGTGCCGTGCGAGCGCCAGTTGGTACGTGCCCTCAATGCTGCCATAACGTGCGGCCACCTCGAAATGGGCGGGAGCGAGGTCACGCTTGTCCGGCATGTTGGCCTCGCACATCCCGATGCCGTAATAGGTCTCCGCGAATGTCGTGTCCACGTTCACCAGGCGCTTATAGATCCGGTAGGCGTCGGTCCATTGCCCGGCCTCCATCAGTGTACGTGCCTCGTCCAGCATGTTGTACTGGGCGCGGCTGTACCCGCGTTGTGCCTGAACCGTTCCGCTGAGCGAAATGGCCATGAGCAATATGGGGAGCAGTATTTGCGATTTCTTCATCGTAATAGTGTAAGGTCTCCGGTCATGCGTTTCTCATCTCCTGTCACGAACTTGGCGTAGGCCTTCCAGACGTATACATCCTGTTTCGACAAGTGTCCGCGGTAGTATCCGTCCCAGCCTGTGTTGATGTCCGCCGTCTCGAACAACAGTTCTCCCCATCGGTTGAAGACCTGTAGTTTGTATTCCTGGACCCCTTTGCTCAGCGGATGGAAAATGTCATTATCGAAGCTGTTCGGATCGTATACGCCGTCCGTGGGTCCGTTGTTACCCGGGGTGAACGCATTGGGGAAGGTGATCTCACCGCCCGCGATGGCCGTCACCGCCCCCGGTATGCTGAAAGTGTCCGGGCAATTCCAAACGTTGTTCGCGATCAGCGAGATGTCAAAGACACCCGGGGTCTGATAGTAGTGGACCGGTGCCGCGTCATTGCTGAAGCTCCCGTCACCGAAGTCCCAGACATAACTGGAGGAATTGGTGCTGAGGTTATACGTGAACAGGGGCTGTGTCGGAGCCACCACTTCGGCGGGCTGAAGGGTGAAGAAGGCCATGGCCGAAGGATGCACGATCACGGAGTCCAACTTCACCATGGTACTGGTGCCCCCGTTCATGCCGAACGCGGTAAGCGATACTGTGTAGGTGCCCGGCGTGTAGTACTCATGCACCGGGTTTTCCGCGATGCTCGTTGCGCCGTCCCCGAACTGCCATTGATAGCCCTGTGCAAGCAGGGATGTGTTCATGAACGATATGGTAAGAGGTGCACAGCCTTCACCGCTGCCGATGAAGGAGGCCGTCGGCAAGGGCGGGACGATAGTGACCTGTTGGCTTGCGGTGTCGGTACACATGCCGGTGCTCACCGTGAGCAGGACCGTGTACGTTCCCCATGTGGAGTAGGTGTACGCTGCGGGGTCTTCCGCCGTTGAGTTGCTGCCGTCCCCCATGGACCACGAGTAGCCCCATTGGCCGTTCGGCGTGGTGTTGTTGAACGTTACCGTGGCGTCCGGAAATACTTGGCTGAAAGGCGTGGCGATGAAAGAGGCCGAGGGTGCCGGATGGATGACGATGTCGTGCTGGAGCGTCCGGGTGCATCCGTACGCGGAGGTGGCCGTCAGGGTCACGGTGTATGTGATGTCCGTAGTGCCCGGGTTCACGTAGGTATGCGTGATGTCAGTGCCCACAAGGGTCACGCCGTCGCCCATGTTCCAGAGCGCTTGCGTGGTCCCTGTGCTTTCATCCGTAAGGTTGACCACTGCCGGGGAACAGGCTTCCGCAGGCAGTTGGAAAAGGGCCTCGATGGCCGGATACACGGTTACAGGAACGGTGCTGGTGTCCGTACACCCGAAAGGAGAGGTTGCGGTGAGGTGTACCGGATACTGCACCAGGCCGGTCCCATTGTTCACGTAGTCGTGCGAAATGTTGCCCGGCATCGCGTTCTGGAACGTGCCGTCGCCGAACTGCCAGATCATGGAGGCCGCGCCGATGGTCAGGTCCTGGAAGTTGATCGTGACCGGTGCGCAACCCGTGGCCGGCGCGGCGGTGAACTGTGCGATCGGTGCCGGGTGTACCAGCACCGTGGTCGTTGCCGTGTCGCTGCAGCCGAAGGAGGAGTTGGCGATCAGGACGGGATGGAACAAGGTGTCCGCCAAGCCGCTTTGCGAGTACAGATGTGCCGGGTTCGTGGAGGCGCTACCACCTCCATCACCGAAGGTCCAGAGGTAGCTGCCCGCGCCCGTGCTCAGGTTCACGAAGTGCGGGTTTAGCGGTGAACATCCAGCGCTGTCCGCTACGAAAGCCGCATGGACCTGGGGGAAAACTTGTACCGTGGCCGTGGCCGTATTCGTGCAGCCCTCATCGGAGATCGCCGTGAGGGACACCGGGTTTGAGCTTGCTCCGGGTCCTTGGTAATTGTACCAGCTGTGCCCATGAACGGAGGCCAGTGTATCGGAAGTTTGCCCGTCGCCGTATGACCAATGGTACGCGCTGGCACCTTGGGAAGTATTGGTCAAGGTGGTGGTCAGCGGATGGCATCCTGACGTGGATGCGATGGTGAATGCCGCCACCGGCGAGGGATAGACGACGATCACGCCTGAAGTACTGTCGACGCATCCGAAGGCGTTCGTGGCCACCAAGCTCACGTTGAAGTGGAGCATGCTGTCCGTGCTGTTGATGTACGTGTGCTGCGGTGTGGGGCCTCCGCCGGTACTTCCATCACCGAAGTTCCATTGGTAGCTCACCGCCCCGATCACCGAAGGAAATACCACGAGCAAAGGCGTGCATCCGCTGTCCGGCTGTGCACTGAAGGTGAAGTTGGGTGCGGGGTACACCGTGATGCTCTGCTGACTCGTACTGCTGCATCCCGCCCAGTTGCTCACCGCGAGCGTCACCGTCAGCACTTGGAGCACTCCTGTTTGGTTGACGTAGGTGTGCGAAGGTGAATTGACCGTGCTGGTCGTGCCGTCGCCGAAGTCCCATTGGAAGTTCGTTGCGCCGGTGCTGTTGTTGGTGAAATTCACGTCCAACGGCGCGCACCCCGGGAGTGCATCATGGGTGAACATGGACAGTACGGTGGGGGCCACGGTGATGACGGTGTTCACCGTATCGCTGCATCCGGAGGCCGTGCTGGCCACTAAGCGGGCGGTATACACACTGTCCACGGTCCCCGGGTTCAGGTAGGTATGCACCGGGTCGGAAGCATTGCTGTTTCCGCCGTCGCCGAAGTACCATACATAGTTCGTGGCGCCCGTGCTCGCATTGGTGAAGGTCACGTCCATCGGGGAGCAGCCGCTCAACGGATCGGCACTGATCGCGGCCACCGGTTTCGGTTCCACCGTGATCGTGGAGGTGCCTGTGCCGGAACAGTAAGGTGTGGTGACCGTGAGCGTCACGGTGTACGTGGCACCTCCGGCATAGAGGTGTTCAGGCGCTTGAACCGTGTCGGTGCTACCATCGCCGAAGTCCCAAAGCCATTGCTGGACCGGGTTCCCCGGGGCGGTCACCGTAAGGTCGGCGAACTGCGCGGGTGCTCCTTCACAAACGTTCTGTGCACCGATCACCGGCTGGGGTACGCCATAGACATGCACGGTATCGGTCGCGGTGTTGTCGCAGCCCTGATTGTTCGAGGCGGTGAGGGTGATCACATAGTCGCCTTCCGTGGGATACGTGTGCGGGGGCGGGTCTGGCTGTGTATCCGTGGTGCCGTCGCCGAAGTCCCACAGGTAGTTCGCCGCGTTGATGCTGGTGTTGGTCGGGTCAGTAGTGAGGGAGGTGCAGGCGGCGTGCTCGTCCAGGGTGAATTGTGCCGTGGGGCTCGGCAGTACCGTCACGGTAGCCATGGCCGTGTCCGCGCAGCCCGCCGTGGCGCCTTGAATACTTGCGGCGTAGCGCACGTCGTAAGTGCCTTGGGTGTTGAACGTGTGGTCCTGATCCCCCGCCGAGGTCCAGTTGAATCCGTTGCCGTCGTCAAAGTCCCACTGGAAGTAGTTGGCACCTCCAATGGTGGTCTCATTGAAGTGTACCGGGTGGCCGGCGCATACCGGCGTGGGGTTGGCCGTCAAGGTCACAGAGGGTGGTGGCACGATGTTGATCGTCACATATGCGGTGTCGATCCCGCAATAGTTGCTGTCCAGCATCATCACCTCGTAGGTGCCGATGGCCGGGTAGGCGATGGTGTGCGGAAAGGTCGGCGGCCAAGGGGTCCAGTCAATGATGGAGTCGTGGCCTGCACCCCAGTAATCACCGAAGTTCCAGGATTCGTAACGCTGGAAGATGTTGCCTTGGGTAAGGCAGTTCCTGTTGGTGGTGTTGAGGTAGGTCACCTCATTGTCCGGCCAGCAGAGCAAAGTGGCGCTGGGGGAGATGTTCGCCGTGTCGATGTCCCAGACCCGGATCGGGTTGAACGTGGCGATGCTGGGGCCGCCCTGCAAGGTGTTGCAAGCGTTCTCGGCGCTGAGCCGCACGGTCGTCTCGCAGCCCACGGTGCCGGGCAGGTAGGTGTGCGACAGGACCTGGCCCAGGTTCGTATAGTCGTAGGTGACCCATGTGGTGCCGTCACCGAAGTTCCATTGGAAGACCGTATTGGGCGAGGTGTTGGTGCTGCTGTTGATGAAGTCCACGTTCTGCGGTGCGCAGACCTGGGTGAGGCCGCCCACGGGGATCTGGATCGAGGCACTGGTGCTCTGCTCCATCGTCACCGTGCCGGTGACCACGCATCCACTGGCGATATCCGTGAAATTGACCGTGTACACGGCCACGGCGGCGGCATACACATGGCTTACGGTTTGAGGTGGCGCCAATCCTGCGCCGCTCTGCACGGCGCTTCCGTCGCCCCAGTCGATCGTGTAAGCCCCGGTGGCGGTGCTTGAAGCCACGAGCAACGTGAAATTGCCTCCCGAGCAGCTGATCCAGACCGGTGCGTCGCTGGGGTTCCCTTGGCTGTCGAACAACTGCGGGCACTGCGCCATGGAGGCGACCGATAGTGCAATGCAGGCCGGGAATAGCAACGATCTTCGGATGGTCATGGGGGATCTCATCGTGCATCTGTACGCGGGCACGACCGGTTTGGATACCAAAGCCGGGAAAAGATCTGACGAAGAGGCCGAGCGGGCCGTTCAGCAGCATTGATCGGTCGATGGCCGGTTTCCGGACGTGTCGAACAAATCGAGCGGACCGCCGTATCAGGGCGGATAAAACCTGGACCACGGGAACATGGGCAACTTCGACCTCTGCGTCATCGGTGGCGGACCTGCGGGTTATGCCGCGGCCATGCGCGCCATCGACCTCGGTAAGCGGGTGGCCCTCATCGAGCGTGACCGCATCGGTGGCACCGGGATCTACAACGGGGCGCTTGCCTCTAAGACCTTGTGGGAGCTGAGCCACCGCGTGGCCACCGCGAACGAAGTGCTGCTCGGCAGGGGCAAGGAACCCTTTCGGCTTTCCTGGGAGGAGATCTCCAAGGCGCTCAACGAAGCGCAGTTCGAACGCAAATACCTCTTCTCGTGCCACATGCAAATGCTGGCCGCACGACCCGGCGAAGCGGGCCGCATGTTCAAACACATCCGGGGGAGTGCAGCTTTTGTGGACCCGCATAACCTGCTGGTGACGCGCGAAGGCACGTCCACTTGCATTTCAGCGGACCACTTCATCATCGCCACTGGAAGCCGACCGAGAAGCCTGCCCGGGATCGCGGTGGATGAACGCAAGATCCTTTCCAGCGATGGCATCTTCGGCATCGAGGAACTCCCCAAGAGCATCGTCATCATCGGTGCCGGCGTGGTGGGCTGCGAGTTCGCCACCATCTTCAGCAACTTCGGATCGACCAAAGTGCATCTGATCGACCGGGCGCCGCGGATACTTCCGTTCGAGGATGAGGATGTCTCCGAGCTTGTCGCACGGAACCTCGAGCGTAAAGGTGTTGTCATCCATCACCAGGCCCAGCTTCAGCGGATCGCTGCTGAACCGGATGCCGTACGCTACCTCTTGCGCTATGAAAATGGTGGCACGGAGGAAGTGGCCGTGGAGAAAGCACTGCTGTCCGTGGGCCGCGTGGCGAACGTGGAGAGCTTAGGCCTTGATCTTGCCGGCGTGGATCTGGATGATAAAGGGAATGTGTTGCTGTCGGAAACGACCACCTCACAGCCTCACATCCATGTGGTCGGTGATGCCATGGGCACCAATATGCTGGTCAACATCGGTGAGCTCGAAGGCAGGCATGCCGTGGAACGCATTTGGGACGTACACCGGAATGCGCTCAGCCATGCGAACGTGAGCACGATCATGTTCCTCGACCCCGAGGTGGCCGGCGTCGGATTGAACGAACAGGATTGCAGGAAGCGGAATATCGCGCACCGCACGGCCCGCATCGATTACTCCTGCCTTGCAAGGGCCATCGCCATGCGGCGAACGAACGGCTTCTTTAAATTGATCGTCACGGACGATGATGACATGACCGTGCTGGGCATGCGTGCAGTGGGCGAGCATGCCAGCAGCGCCATACAGGCCGTGGCCCTGATGATGAGCTCCGGCATGGGCATCCGCGAGCTGGCTTCGCTCATGCATCCCCACCCAAGTATTACGGAAGGGGTGCAGGAATGCGCGCGCATGCTGTTAGGCACAAGCATCTTCAAGCCGGAAGTGCTCAACGACCGCATGCACTGCGGGATCTGGAGGCCGAACGCGGCGGAAAAGGCAGCGTGAATGTCAGGGGGCTTGGGTGGTGCATTGGTTCGCTCAGCGGTCTCCCGCAGGGGACCCTGAGCCATAGGATCCTTTTTCAAATTCAGTCGGTCCGCGCTTGTAGCGCGGTACCCGCGAGGTAGGCGCTTGCAGCGCCATCATCAACCCCACAGCGGTCTCCGGCTTGGAGGACCGAGGCAACAATGTACGCTACAAGTGCGGCGGTCCCGGGTCAGTGAATGCCGGGTTCGTCAGGAATTCATCATCCGTCAATGAGTTGAGAAAGGTGATGATCTGCTGGCGCTTCGTGGGGTCCAGCCCCAATTGCATTTCCGGGTCCGTGAACTTCATGAACGGGTCCACCGTGGATGAGGCATGGCCACCGGAATTGTAGTGGTCCAACACCTGGTCGATAGTGGCAAAGCGGCCATCATGCATGTAGGGCGCCGTCACCATGATGTTCCGCAGCGTCGGCGTCTTGAACTTCGCCATGTCCGCAGGGTTGTTCGTCACACCGGCACGTCCGGCGTCCGCGAACACGGTGTCCAGCCCGTTGTTGTGGAACTGCTCATCGGTGAAAAGCCCTGCGGCTTCGGTGTGGCAATGGAAGCAGTCCGCACCGCCTTGGCCCACCACCGGAGAGCTGCCTGCCACGGGTATGATCTGGCCGATGGCTCCACCTTCTTTCTTGAACAGGTCGAAGCCCACTTGGGCGTCAGTCGACAAGAAGTCTTCACCCCTACGGAACTTGTCGAACGGACTGTTGCCACTGATCATGGTACGGATGAACTGGGCAATGGCCTTGGCCACCAACAGCGAATCGACCTGGTCGGTCCCGAATGTGTTCGCGAAGAGCGTCGGGTAAGCCGCATCGGCTTGTAGCTTGCTCATTGCGCTGGGCCAAGTCTCGTGCATCTCGATCGGGTTCGTCACCGGCTGGAGGATCTGTTGCTCCAAGCTGGCCGCTCTGCCGTCCCAGAAGAAGAATTGCCCGTACCCCAAGTTGATCAACGGCATGGCGCTCCGGTTACCGGCGATGCTGTCAATGCCCTTGGAAACTGCTTTACCGTCCGTGAACGCCAACGCTGGGGCGTGGCAAGTCGCACAGCTCATGCCGTTGTCACCGCTCAGTCGCTCATCGTAGAACAGGAAGCGGCCCAAGCCCACGCCCTCCACGGTCATCGGATTGTCAGCCGGGATGTCCATCGGCGGCAGATTGCTGGGGATCTCAAGATGATAGGGCGTGCCGATCGCGGTCGGCGTCGGCTCAGGTTTGTCACGGCGGCATCCTGCCAAGGTGATCACGGCGATCGCCAATGCGAAGTGTATGAGGGCGGATCGGTTCATTCCACGGTGTCCAAAGGTCGCTCATCCGTGAGCGTCCGTAAAAAGGCGACGAGATCTGCTTTCTCTTGGTTGCTTAGCTGCAACGGTTCCAGCAACGGGTCCTTGTTCGGGTCGGCAAGGCCGCCGCTGTTGAAGTGTTCGACCGCTTCCACCAAGGTCGCCATGCTGCCGTCGTGCATATACGGCGCGGTGAGTGCGATGTTGCGCAACGTGGGCGTCTTGAACTTGCCGCGGTCGCCGGGGTGCAAAGTGAGGCGTTGCCGTCCTGCGTCGCTCGTATGGTCCAACGACGTCCCGATGTTGTGAAAATCGTGGTCGCTGAGGTCGAAGCCCGAATGGCAGGCGGAGCATTTCCCGCGTTCGTCGTTGAAGATCGCCCATCCACGTTGCTCCTCCGCTGTCAGTGCGCTTGAATCGTTTTGGTAGAAAAAGCGGTCGAAGCGTGAATGCCCGCTGATCAAGGTGCGCTCATAGGAGGCCAATGCCGCAGTGAGCACGAACAGGTCGAAGGGCCTGCCGTAAGCGGCCATGCTACCGGAGCGATAAGGCTCCACATCGCCCAGCGCCGCGACCACCGCATCCACTGTGGCATCCATCTCCACCGTGTCCAGCAACGGGATCAGTACCTGCTGTTCCAGCGACGGTGCACCGCCATCGCGCATCAACAACGGAGGATAGGCCACATTGGCCAAGGTCGGCGCGTTGCGGAAACCGGTGAGGCCTCCCACGCCAATGCTCAAGGCCACGGTATCGCTGAAGGCCCGGCCCGGTTGATGGCACGAGGCACAGGAAATGCCGCGGCCCAGTGAAAGGCGCTCATCGAAGAACAAAGCTTTGCCAAGCTTCACCGAAGCCAGCGTGAGCGGATTGTCCGCAGGAACGGGAGGTGCGGGTGCGCCAGGTGGCAGTTGAAGTATGAACGGAGCATCGGCAACCGCCATGGTCGCTTCATCCTTGGTGCAAGCGACAATAGCCAGTATCACCAGCAACAGGGCGGCCATCCACAACGTCGGTCTCATCTCATTCCACGCTGAACGCGGCGCTTTGCAAATTCGCCAACTTCAGGGCCAGGCCGAGGTTGTCCACTTCGCCGTGCCACGATGCGCCCTGGGTCAGGTCCAAGGTGTCGGTGCCGTTCGTGAAGAACCGCGAAACGTCCAACAGTATGGTCAGTCGCGCGGTATCGTCAGCACCGGGTTGCAGGTTGATCGGAATGGAACGCTCACGATAGCACGTGTCCAGCCCGGTATGGAGGGAGAAGTTGTAGGGGAGATCACCGGTGTTCGTCAGGTCGGTATCGAAATGCCCCTCGAAGAGCACAAAGCGGTACATCGACGCCCAAGTCCAATACATGCCGCTGTTGTTGCCGGTGGGCGCGTTCGGCGGGATGGTGGCAATGTCGATGTGATTGATCGCCGGTGGAAGACCCAGGCCGAATCTGAGCTCATGCGGATCACTGGCGGTCATGGACAGCACGCGCGTCAATGGCCCGTTGGTCACGTCGAACAGGTCTGCGTCGAAGAGCCGGTCCTCCGCACCATTTTCGACCACGGTGAAGTAGGAGAGATAGAATTTCACCAAGCTCACCGTCACTTGGTTTCCAGCAGGTGTTTGATAATGGGTCGCGGGGTTGAACGGCGCACCGTTCCAGACGGGCTTTACCGTGAGCTTCACCGGTGTGTAGTGCAGCACCGGTCCTGGAACTTCCGGGTCCTTAGTGCAGGCCGGGAGGATCAGGATGGCGGCCAGTGGGAGGCCGATGAACAAGTGCAGGGATCGGGGCATGAGGTCGTAGGTTCGGGCTGTATGGATGTTCAGCTCCCGCCGTACGAAATTACGATGATCCAACGCGGTCCGGGTTCATGGGTCCATACCCGATCTCAACGTCCGGACACCACCTAACTTCAGAGGTCCGTGTTCAAAGAACCTCCATCACTCACTTGTACCGAGTGCGGACGGTAGAACTGTGCGGAGGGTGAGGATCCAGCATCCATGATCCTGTTGCCGAACGTCCGAAGAGCGCAATAACGTTTTCGCAATTGCAATTGGTTACGCTATTTTTGATTGTTCCAGTGTCGGATCAAACCATCAAATGACTTTGAACACCCCGCGCTCACAAGTGACCCAGCCATTGGATGAGGAGCATAGCTGCGGAGCGGCTGGAACACTTGCGAGAGCGGGGGCAGCGCTAAAGAAACTGTTGAACACATTGTTGTTCTGCATCACGGCTCATTCATGCATGGCCCAAGCCTATCCCGACTCCTCCGCATCATGGTGCTTTTCCGATTTTAATAATTCAGAGTTCACACGCATTCAAATGATCTTGGGACCTGATCCGGACACGGTGATTGCTGGCCAGACCTATAAGCGCATATTGGAATACACCATGAACGGTTCGTTTGATAATTCGGAACTGGTTCAGCGATTTTATGTGCGATCCGATACCTCGGGCAAGGGCTACGTCATGCTGCTCGATTCCATGCAGGAGTATCTTGCGGTTGATGTCGCCGCGAATGCGGGAGATACGATCCCTAATGTGCTAACATCCTATACTTGGGGGCCTGATCCAGACTATGAGATCAGGACCGTGGTCGTGGATTCTGTTCTATTATTGGAAAACAATGGAATCACTGTCAATCGTCTTTTTATACATGCAATTGGCTGGGAGCCACTTGTCCCATATGTTGGTTATTACATGTTTTGGCAGTCAGGAATTGGAGGTTCGACCGGCCCTCTATTACAACTGGAAATGATATATGGCAATACAAATCCAGATTGTTTAAGGCTACATGATACCTACGTCTATTCCGAACAGTCCGGCAACCCGGGCCTTCCGGGTATTCCTTGTGACTGCTCGTTGTTACCTGTCGGTGTTGATGAATTGCATTCGGCCAAGACGGCCTTCCTTACTCCCAACCCCGCAACCGGCTTCTTCACCATCCATACTGATCTTATCCCGGAAAATGGAACAGCGACGGTACGGGTCTACGGCCCCACCGGCAACTTGGCCATTTCCTCAGTAATGCAAGGACCGGAACAACGTTTTGACGCCATCGGCCTGCATGGGCTGTTCATGGTGGTGGTGGAGTGCAAGGGTGTGCAAAAGACAGGCAAAATCATTCTACAATGAGTGCAGCACTAAAGAAACTGTTGAACACATTGTTGTTCTGCATGACGGCTCATTCATGCATGGCCCAAACCTATCCTGACTCCTCAGCATCATGGTGTTTTTCCGATTTTAATAATTCGGATTTCGTACGCGTACAATTGATCATGGGTGCAGACCCCGATACAGTGGTTCTTGGCCAAACATATAAGCGAATTTTGGAATACGCTACCTACGGATGGTTTGAAAACCCGAATCTGGTGCAACGCTTTTATGTGCGGTCCGATACTTCAGGCAAGGGATATGTGATGCTTTTGGACTCCATGCAGGAATATCTCGCGGTCGACATAAGTGCAAACGTTGGGGACACCGTGCATGATGTGTTAACCATGATCTCATGGGAGGTTAATTCTTTCTATTGGCTCCAGTCTGTGATCGTGGATTCAATCAGTACGCTGGAGAATAATGGCGTTTCAGTCACGCGGAGATTTATTCATGCTCAAAGTGCACCTGCGGTAAATCCTGAAAATGCCTTCCAAATATTTTGGCAAAACGGTATTGGGGGGTCATACGGACCGATCATCATGCTGAATGTTAGTGGTGGATTTGATGAACTGAATTGTTTGCGTGTGCAAGACAATTATGTCTATTCCGGCCAATTTGGCCACCCCGGCCTTCCGGGTATTCCGTGTGATTGCTCGCTATTACCCGTTGGTATAGAGGAATTGCATTCGGCAAAGACGGCCTTCATCACACCCAACCCATCCACAGGTCAATTCACTCTCGGCCTATTGCCACTGGCCAATACCATTGCAGTCTACACCTCCACCGGCCAACAAGTATGGCAAGGCGGCGGCAACACCATTGACCTCACCGCGCAACCGCCCGGCGTTTACACGGCGGTGGTGGCCACGGAGCGGGGCAGGCAGGCGGTACGGTTGGTGGTGGTGAGGTAGATTAGCGGATGAGATAGATTAGCTGATTAGCTAATGGACACACAGAAAACCCCGCGCTCACAAGTGACCCGGCCATGGGACGGGGTGTATAGTTGTGGAACGGGCGGAACACATGCGAGAGCGGGGGCTGTACATTCTCCGGTTGGAGGGAAATACCGGGCCTTGGAGCAGCGGATGGAGGCACTTGAAGCGTCTCAACGGTAAGCCATGAAAAAATCATCATTCCTCCGGAGTTTCCGCCATTCCCTTTTGGGCTTGTTCAGATGTTCGCTGCTATGCGCAGCTGCCTTCGCCGGGGCTTCCCAAGCCAGCGCCCAGTTCAACGTTTACCACCCCTTCCCGGATAGCAATGCCGTGTGGGGGATGGTCTCCGGATGCACCGACATAAGTTGTGGAACAGGTATGTACATCAAGAACTACTACGGCGAAGATACATTGATTGACGGCTTTACCTACAAAAGTATCTTGGAGGAATCTGTGATCTACACTGGTGGATGTTGTGAAGCCCCCATGGACCTCGGGGCGGGCTTCCTTCGCGATGATACGACCGCTCATAAAGTCTATTGGCGGCAGCTTGGCATGGCATCGGATACCCTGCTCTATGACTTTACCCTTGAATTGGGAGATACGCTCAAGGGGCTTTACGGAGGACTTGGCCTTTGCGGGGGAATGACATTGACAGTTGAATCTGTTGACTCGATTCAAATTGGGGGCAACTACCGCAAGAAAATAAATTTCCTAACCGACGACCCATGTCATGAGACTTCGATAATTGAAGGGATTGGTTCCACAAATGGCCTAACAGCATGTTATACTGTTCCGGCTTCATATGGAATTGGGTTAAGTTGTTTTTCCGTAAATGAGAATATCATCTATACAGGGCTTTGTGGCGGTCCATACCTTGCACCTTGCGGTGAATTGCCAACAGCTCTTGGAGGTGCCACGGAAATACGAAAAGGTATATTCCATATCTCGCCCAATCCATTCGTGAATCATGTGGAATTCAGTATCAATTCCGTTAACCTTCCATTGGAGGTTTCCGTTGTTGATCTGCTTGGAAGGGAGCTGCTTCGGTTTCCCGTATCTTATGCGAAAAAAAAGCTTGATATGTCCAGTCTATCCAAGGGACTGTATTTCCTCCGGGTGCATAAGGATGGTAAGTTTCTTTATCAGACCAAAATCCTCAAGCAATGAAAATTTCAGGAGTCTTAGTTGCATTCGTGGTGTTCGGCCAATTTCCTTGTCAAGCACAGGAAGCCCAAGATTATATGAAGCGGATCGGTAATCCCCAAGCCAACTACTACAACATCGTAGCCGAGGTAGATTCTGCTCTGAAGGCCGCGCCAACGGATACCTCCGAGGAGAGTGCCGGCGTTCTGTTCGCACGCTGGAAATGGTTCTGGAGCAGCCGGATGGGCGACGCGATGGACGGAGCCAAGACAGGCAAGTTCAGCCACTATGTGGATGTTATGAAATCGCTGGTCCAAACGAAGCCATGTACCAGTCCATCCTCCTATCCGGCGAGCTGGGGCTTGCTGGGTCCCGTTCAACTGGAGCGCCAAGAAATGGGCTGGATCAATGCGGTGGCAAGGGATCCCAACAACGCTTCCGTGGTCTATGCCGGTGCCCCCAATGGTGGGCTATGGAGGACCAACGATATTGATGCAGCAGACCCCGTTTGGCAGAACATCACCGATCAATCCCACCTTCCTGGGCTTGGGATTGGCGATATCTTGATAGACCCATCCAATTCGGACATCATCTACATTGCAACAGGCTTTTACACCGGCAATGTAGGCTTCGGCGTAGGCGTATTGAAAACCTCCAACGGTATGGACCCGCTCCCGACTTGGGATTTTACCGGGGTGAATTACAACCCCTTTGTCAATGAGATCACTGCCGTGAAAAAGTTGGTGATGTCACCGGTGGACCACAATACGATATATGCTTTCACCGGTAAGGAAGTTTTCAAAACCACGGACGGAGGGGATACATGGCCTTCGATGGGGCTGAACGCTGCAATTGCTAACGATGCCCTGGATATTGCGAACCTTGTGATAGACCCGCTGGACCCAGGTAATATCGTTGTTACCACGACTCGGTTTGATGATAATGATGATCTTTTCAAAGGGGGGCTTTGGCGCTGGGTCAATAGCACCTCTACGTGGTCCCAGCTAACCGAGAATCTAAGCGCTTCTTTGTTCCATCACCCACATAATCGCTATCCTGTTTATCTAGCTGCAACAAATAGCATGTTATATGCCCTTTACAGGTCAAGTGTGGATTCCAGGATCGATCAGTCAACAGATGGCGGAATAACTTGGTTTTTACATACTGTGACAAATAATTATGGACCACTATTTATTGTGTCCGATGAAAATACGAATATAATGTATACGGCAGATGGTAAAAACGATGGGGAGTCGATTGGCCGCAAAGTCTATAAATCGACAAATGGTGGCACAAGTTTCTTCAAGATAACAGAATACAATGGCACCTATAATGGAACTTCCACACATGCGGATATACGTGCCCTGCAATTGTTCCAAGCCAGTTCCGATGGATTGAATGACATACTGCTGGCTGGAACGGACGGTGGGGTACTTTATTCGACCTCCACAGATCCGCCACCAAATAATAAGGTGCATTGGAGGAACGTCAATGGCAGCGGCTTGGCGGTCGGCCAATTCTACGGACTTGCCGGCTCGGAAAAAGTGCCGGAGAGAATCGTGGCCGGGGCACAGGACAATGGGTTCTCCACGCATGAGAATGGTAGTTGGATAAACTTGATAGTGGGAGATGCATACAGAATGGCCATTGATCGAGAAAATCCCTTGAATGCAATCGGTGAGAAAATCGGCTGGGGGCTTCCTTCAACACTAAATGGTGGGAACTATTTGGGAAAAACGAATGACGGTGGGCAAACTTGGAATGTGTCGCAGCCTCAGCCACCATGGGGGAATTCAGGTAACTCGGATAATTTCAATATGGGACTTCAAATTTCGCCGGATATATGGAATGTGAGGGACCAGCCATTGGTGATAGACCATGAGAACAACATGTACATCGGCTTTCATGATCTGTTCCGGTACAACCCAAGCAGTAATTCATGGACCCCGCTTTCTGATTTTACGGCTCAAGGTGTCGGAGCGGGTTCAGGGTGTAGCGCGTTTGCGATCTCTCCATCAGATCCGGACGTGATCTACTTCGGATTTGAAAACCCCACGTGGGATGTCGACAATCTGATTAAAAAGAAAATTTGGAAAACGTTGGATGGCGGAGCTTCATGGGCGGATATTACCAACGATCTTCCTGTGAATTGGTATGCCATCAGTGGCATTGTGGTCGACCCCGCCCACGTCGATCGCGTCTGGGTTTCGTTCGGTGCTGTAGGTTCCTATGGGAATCTGGCTGAACCATACAATGGATCAAGCCGAGTATACTACACATCGGACGGCGGTGCCACGTGGACGGATTATTCCCTTGGGCTGACGCCATTGCCGATCAATACGATCGTGTATGAGACGGGGTCGACCGACGGCCTCTACGTGGGTACGGATGTGGGCGTGTTCTATACGAACCGGTCGCTCTACAATTCGGATAACATCACCGATCCGCAGAACACGGGTTGGGTCTGCTTCAATGATGAGTTTCCAGCCTGTATCGTCACGGGGCTGGAGATCAACTATGCCTCGAATAAATTGAGGGCATCCACTTATGGACGGGGGATCTGGGAGTCATCGCTCGCGTGCCCCTTGAACACCGATCTGTATTTCACGACGGCCAATGCGGCCGGTCTTTCAAGCACCTTTCAAGAGGCGTCCAATAACGTCTCCATCGTAGCGGATGCAGGGGACATCGGTCTTTCCGATTTTACCGGAAGAGCGGGTAATGCAGTCCATGTTTCGGCCAACGGGAATTCGCGTGTTCACCTGGTTCCTGGGTCGCATCTTTTCATTCATCCCTGTGATGGGCCGGACAACAGCTTCCACCCCAAAATGGAGATCACCTCAACAGGTGGCGGGTTAGGAGAGGAGGCCGAACATGAACGTGACACAGGCGTGAAGGTCTATCCGAACCCCAATGAAGGGAAGATGACCATCGAACTGGAACAAGCGGAAAGGACTGACATTTCTCAAATCCGATTTGTGGACACACTTGGTAAGATTGCATTTACAGGAAGCATGAAAGGACGTGTCCAAACGATCGACGTGAACGGGCTTCGTGGCATCTATACGCTAATTGTATCACACGGGAAGGAACAGCATTTGGCGAAGGTGGTCATCAATTGACCTTGGACGCCGACTCGTTGGCCACGTCGCGGGGCAGGCGGTGCGTTTGGTGGTGGTGCGATAGATTTGCGGCCCCGATATTCCCTCGGGAAGAGGACGAGCTGATCAGTTGATGGACGTACGAATTGCACTTCTCGCCTTGTTCAGCTGCCTGTTGATGGCATCGCCTGCCTCGGCGCAAGCCTTGCAGGTCTTGGACGGCACAAGCCGCCAGCCGGTGATCGGCGCGGTGCTTTCCTCCAAGGCCCCGGCACGGCAGGCCGCCACCGATAGCACCGGCAGTGTGGGCCTTGCCGGTTTCCCGGACAGTGCCTTGGTCCGCGTGGAGCATATCAGTTACGAGCCTTTGCGGATCCGTGCGTCGGCCTTGCGGAAGTTGGATGGTCCGCTATTGCTGTGGCCGCGCACCACCGAACTGGACGCCTTCGTTTTTTCCGCCAGCCGCTTCAAGGAACCCCGGCAGGATGTGCCTGAACAGATCGACGTGCTTGCGCGCAAGGAGATCGCCTTCGATGCCCCGCAAAGCACCGGCGACCTGTTGCAGAACAGCGGTACGGTCTTCGTGCAGAAGAGCCAGATGGGCGGCGGCAGCCCCGTGATCCGCGGCTTCGAGGCCAGCCGCGTGCTGTTGGTGGTGGACGGCGTGCGCATGAACAACGCCATCTACCGCGCGGGCCATTTGCAGGACATCATGACGATGGACCCCAACGCGTTGGAACGCATCGAGGTGATCAGCGGCCCGGCCTCCGTGGTCTACGGCAGCGATGCCTTGGGCGGCGTGGTACACCTGATGACGCGCAGTACGCCTTTTTCCGACAGCGCGGGAACACGCCTCTTCCACGGTGGGGCCTATGCGCGCTACAGCACGGCCAACGACGAGCGCACCGCCCACGCGGACATCAGCTTGGGCGGTCATAAGCTCTCCAGCTTCACGAGCATCACCGCCAGCGATTTCGGGGACCTCCGCCAAGGGCAACAGCGCCTTTCCGCGTATCCGGACTTTGGGAAAAAGCCGTTCACCGTGGAACGCATTGATGGTGCCGATGTGGCCGTTCCCAACCCGGACCCGGACGTGCAGACCGGCACCGGCTACCAACAGTTGGACCTGCTGGAGAAGCTGCGCTTCCGCAGCGGCACACGTACCACGCACCAGTTGAACCTGCAGATGAGCACCAGCAGTGATGTGCCGCGCTACGACCGCCTATCCCTTTACTCCACTGACAGCGCCGGGGCGATCGTTCCCGCCAGCGCCGAATGGTACTACGGTCCACAACAGCGGCTGTTGGCCGCCTATACGCTGGAGTTGGAAGGGAACGGATTCTTCGACCAAAGCCAGATCACCGCCAACGGCCAGCGCGTGGTGCAGAGCCGCCACAACAGGAATTTCGGCAGCAATTCCCTGAAGAACCGCACCGAGGAAGTGACCATTTTCGGCCTCAACGCCGACTTTGAGAAGCGCATCGCCAAGCACGAGCTGCGCTACGGGTTGGAACTGACGCGCGACGCAGTGACCTCCTCGGCTTTTTCGGAGTACATCGTAACGGGTGCTGTTTCTTATCTCGGTACGCGCTATCCGGGCAGCAGCACGATGACGCATGCCGCGGCCTATCTCACGCACACCGTGGAGCTGAACCGCCGATGGCTGCTGAGCGAAGGGGTGCGGCTCTCGCATGTGGGCCTGCGCAGCACCTTCAGCGACGCGGAGGACTTCCAGTTCCTCAACGGCACGGTGGCCCAGGACAACACGGCCTTCAATTGGCGGGCGGGCGCGGTGTGGTCGCCGGGAAAAGCATGGCGCGTCACGGCCTTGGCGAGCACCGGCTTCCGCGCGCCCAACGTGGACGACCTCGGAAAAGTGTTCGACAGCACACCGGGCCAAGTGATCGTGCCCAACCCCGGCCTGCGTCCGGAGCGCACGCTGAACACGGAGGTGGGCATCAGCAAGACTTTCGCGGAACGTTACACCCTCGATGCGCAGGCCTTCCACACGTGGTACACGGATGCGCTGGTGGTGGCGCCCTCCACAGCGAACGGACGCGACAGCATCCTGTACGACGGCATGATGAGCCGGGTGACGACCATGACCAACGCGGGCAGGGCGACCATCAGCGGCGGCAGTACCCAAATTGCTGCCAAGTTCACCGCACGCTGGTCGCTCAAAAGCGGCATCACCTGTACCTATGGGCGGTTGCACACGGACAGCTCTGCCACGCCGCTGGACCATATTCCGCCAGTGTACGGGCGCACGGCAGTGGATTATTCCGCCAAGCGGATCCATGCGGAGATCTACGCATTGTACAACGGATGGAAACGGTTGGCCGATTACAGCGGCAGTGGTGAGGACAACTTGAGCAGTGCCACACCGGACGGAATGCCCGCGTGGTGGACGTTGAATGTGCGCGGTGAGTTTTCCCTTTCGCGGATCCTTTCCGTTCAGGCCGGGGTGGAGAATATCCTGGACCGGAACTACCGGGTCTTTGCCAGCGGCGTGAGCGCACCGGGCCGGAACGTGATGGTGGCGTTGCGCGCGACTTGGTAATGTCCGCCGGGCTCCAGCCCGCAACCGCCCAACATCGACTGCAGGGGAGGTCTTTGCGACATCCTAACTTCGGCCATCCATGTTCAAGGTCCTACACAGTTCCGCCGGTGCCGGCAAGACACACGCCTTGGTGAAGCACTACCTGCTGCTCTCCCTGCACGGTCCTGATCCTGCGGCCTACTCACACATCCTCGCACTCACCTTCACCAACAAGGCCGCGGCTGAGATGCGCGAGCGCGTGCTGGTGTACCTCGAAGCTCTAGCCTCGGAGAAACCAATGGACGGCGCCAAGGCCGACGTGCGCGACAGTGTGATGGCCGAAGCGGGCATCACAGCCGAGGAACTGCACCGCCGTGCGAAAGCGATGCTTACGCACATGCTTCACCACTGGTCGCAGGTGGCCATCAGCACCATCGATGCCTTCACACGCCGCGTGGTGATGCCCTTTTCCCGCGACCTGCAGCTGGACCATGAGCTCCGCATGACCACCGAGGAACAGTACTACCGCGCCAAGGCCGTGGACCTGTTGTTGGAGGAGGCCGGTCGTGACGCCGCGCTCACCAAGGTGCTCGTGGCCACCTGTGAGCAATTGCTGGAGGACGAAAGCTCCTGGCGTCCGGACAAGCCGTTGCTCGAGCTTTCTGCGCAGCTCACTAAGGAGAACGCGCTGGAGCATCTGGCCACACTGCGCGAAATGGACAGCGAGCAGTTCCTCGAACTGTACAAACGCTTGCGCCAGCGTACCAAGGAGTTCCGCGAGCGCATGCGGAAGCTTGGTGCCGATGCCTGCGATGCCATTGAACGTGCCGCGCTCACCGATAAGGATCTCGCCAACGGAAAGGGCGGCTTCATCAGTTACTTGAGGAAGCTGCGTGACTTCGATGGTCCGTTCGACATGGGTAAGAATGTGATAAAAACCTTGGAAAGCGACAAATGGCATTCCGGGTCTGCCACGCCGTCCGCGATCAGCGCGATCGAAAACCTTGCCTCCCTGTTCCGCACGACCATCGGAACGGTGGAGGCGCTGCGCGATACGGAGATGCGCGACTATTTCATCGTCGAAGCCATCACGCACGACCTGTTGGCCACAGCCAGCCTCAATTCCATTGATCAGCGCTTGGAGGAATTGAAACGGGAGGAAGGCATCTCTTTCTTTAGCGACCTCACCCGTAAGGTGATGGCCATCGTGCAGGACGAACCCGCGCCTTTCCTGTATGAGCGCTTGGGCGAGAAGTATCAGCATTTTCTGATCGACGAGTTCCAGGACACCAGCCTGATGCAATGGCACGCGCTGTTGCCTTTGGTGGAGAACGCGCTTTCCACGGGCGGCTCCGTGCTATTGGTCGGCGATGCAAAGCAGGCCATCTACCGCTGGCGCAATGGCGAGGCGCGGCAGTTCGTCGCCTTTCCGAAAATTTTCAGGAAAGAATTATTGGCGCGGGGCGATGCGTTCGAGTCGGCATTAATTCGTGCGCACGTGCCGGTGGAGCCGTTGGCTTCGAACCACCGCTCGGCAAGGAGCATCATCACCTTCAATAATGATGTGGCCGGCAGACTGAAGTTGGAGTTGGACGAACAGGAACGCAACGTGTACGACCGCCATGAGCAGGCCATGGTGCGCGAGGATGAAGGCTACGTGGAGGTGAGCTGCTATGCCACTGGTAAGGAAGCCGAGGAAGACGGGCCATGGGATCTGATGGTGAAAGCGGTTAGCGACAGCCTTGCCGACGACTTCCGCTTAGGCGACATCGCCGTGCTGGTGCGTACCAAAGCACAAGGTGCCACGGCCAGCGACCACTTGGCCCAACAGGGCTGGGAGGTGGTATCCCCCGACGGCCTTACCCTCGGTGCGAACCCCGTTGCCTGCGCGGTGGTGCATGTATTGGCATGGCTGCAGCGACCGGTGGACGAGAACGCCGCCCTTGCCGCGCAGTCCATTGCTTCGGTGCGGGCGAAGGCGGAAACGGTGGACCCCTTCCCCGAAGGCCAGAAGCCCCAGGAGTTACTCCGACACTGGCGTTCCGAACATCCGCGCATCAGTGCGAGATTGCCCTTGGTCACCTTGGTCTGTCGCATCGCCGAGGCGCTCGCACATGATCCCGCAACGGACGTCTTCATCATGGGTCTGGTGAACGAGGCCCATGCATTCTCCAAGACGGGCGGCGACGATCTGCCCGGCTTTTTGGAGCATTGGGACCGCACTGCCAGCGGTCGCTCCGTGGGCGGCACGCCCGGGCTGGATGCGATCCAAGTGATGACGGTCCACAAGGCAAAAGGCCTGCAGTTCCCCGTGGTGATCGTGCCCGAAGCGGGCAAGAGCTCGCGCGGCGGAAACGGCGAACGGACCTGGATCACGCCGGAACCCGCATTGGAAGGCCCGCCCAGCGCATTGGTGAAGAAGGTCTCGGCGTTGACCGACCTCGGTATTCCGGAACTGATGGAGGAGGACCGGCTCACAAAGCTCGATCAACTCGACGTGCTTTACGTGGCGCTTACCCGTCCTGAACAAAGGCTCTACGTCAGTGTTGCAGGAGGTGTGAACGACTTTCTGGCGAAGGCATTGCGCGAGCACTTGGGCTTGGAAGCGGGCACCAGGTGGAGCGCTGGCATGCGTGGCCCGCGGATCGAGAAGGAGCGGAGAGGTGCCCTGCCAAAGGAACCGGCAGCTTTCGAACTTTCCTCCGCTGCTCCGCAGGGCGAGCGCGAATTGGCCCTTCGTCGCGAGGCACCGGAAGGCTGGGACCCTGCCGACCCCGACCCGTATCGCAGCCACGGACGCGCCGTGCATGCCATGCTGGCCCGCGTGCACACACCTGCTGACCTGCCGGAAGCCGTGGCCATGGAAAGTACCAGCTGGGGCCTGAGCCCGGACGTCACAGCTGCCATCGCGAAGCAATTGGAAGCGCTCTTGGCCAAGCCGGAGCTGGCGCCCTTCTTCCGCGAAGGCTTGGAAGTGCATACCGAATCCACGTTGCTCAATGCTGAGGGCCATGCCGTGCGACCGGACCGCGTAGTGCGCGAAGGTGATGTGTTCCGTGTACTGGACATCAAGACCGGCGCGCCTTCCGAGAAGCATGCGGATCAAGTACGGGCCTACACCGAATTACTTCACGTTATAGAGGGAAAGCCGGTGGAAGGCTACTTGCTCTACGTAAGCGACGGCATGCTGGTGCCGGTGGAAGCATGAGCAGTGTGCAACAACTCCAATGGTCGGTGTTCGATTTTTCCGAACTGGATGCACAGCTTTTTCACGACATCGTGAAGCTTCGTATAGACGTCTTCGTTGTGGAGCAGAACTGCCCCTATCCCGAGGTGGACGGCGAAGATCCCGATGCCTTGCATGTGGTTGGTCGGCAAGCTGACGGAGCGTTGGTCGCGTATGCAAGGATCCTTCCGCCGAGCACTGATGGCATACCGCATGTCGGTCGCGTGGTAGTGGACAAGGAGCATCGCGGCACCGGCCTCGGAAAGCGCGTGATGCAGGAAGCATTTGAAGTGCTGCGTGAACGCTATGGCAGCACGCGTTCCGCAATCGCGGCACAAACGCACCTGCAACAATTCTACATGGACCTCGGCTACGTAAGAACCGGCGCCGATTACCTCTGGGACGGCATTCCGCACGTGGACATGGTGTTGAATGAAGAAGACTGACCCACACTAGCATTAGCTGTGTGGATCCGCTCTTTCAGCGTCATCAGCGTTCTATTCCAGCCGGTTTACCGGATCAGCACGAAGCTCCCGTTGTACTCCTTCTCCAACGGCCCGTACTCCGTGAGCCACGCCTTGTAGGAATACATCCCCGGCAAGCTGTTCTTACCGTCCCAGCCTTTCGAGGGGTCGGTGGTGCTGAACACGGAATGGCCCCAGCGGTCGAAAATGTCGAGCTGGTATTCCCGCGCCCCGATCACGCTGGGTGTCCACACCTCGTTGATGCCGTCGCCGTTCGGGCTGAAGGCCGTAGGGGCGAAGAACAGATGGTCGCCGATAAAGATGCGCATCGAGGTGGTGTCCATGCAGCCCACGCCGCTCGTCACCGTGAGGTAGGCGGTGTACCAGCCCGCATCGCTGAAGGTGTGCGTGAAGTTCGTGGTATCGTAGTGGATGCCCTCCACCGTGAAATCCCAGTGCTCCGCATCCGTGGAATAGTCCGTGAAGGTCACTTCCGGATCGAGCACCGTTGTGACCGAAGGAATGGCCGTGGCCCATGCCGTGGGTTGTGGCCAGACAGATACCAGGCCCGGAAGGGTAAGCGTGCGGGTGGCCACACAGCCGGAATCCGTGGAGACCGACAAGGTGACATCATAAATGCCTGGCACGGTGTAGTGATGGTCGGGTAGGCTGTCCGTGCTGTTGTCCCCGTCACCGAACTGCCAGTTGTAGTACAGTGGCGTCCAAGCGGTGGAGCTGTTGGTGAATTGGGGGCCGAACGGCACGCATCCGTTCGTGTCCGAAGTGAACAGGGGCACGGGCAAGGGAAATACGCGGATCGTGTCGGTGAAGAGATCGGTACAGCCGCCGTCGTCCACGGAAACCGAGACCGCGTGGCTCCCCAAGGTGGAAAAACCGACGGTGGTGGTGGCCACGTTCGGGTCGGGCGATACGCCGGTGCCGAAATCCCATTGCACGTTCGCCGAAGCGGTGAAGTTCCCGAAGGCCGTTACCTGCACCGGTAGCTGATCGGTACACAAGGTGGGCGGCGCAGTGAATTCCACCTGCACGGGGTCGTGGACGTTGTAGGTGCTGTAGGAGGTGTCCCCACAAGGCCAGCCCGGATTGGCGATCAACGTGATGGTGTAGCTCCCGGGCGCGGGGTAGGTGAAGGCTGGGTTCACCGCGTTCGAGGTGTCCGCAGTGGTGCCGGGAACGCCGAAATCCCAGTGGTAGAAGTTCGCCCCCGTGCTCTGGTTGGTCATTAGTACGGAAAGGCCGTCACAGGTGCTCTGTTGGTCCTGGAAGTCGGAGACAATGGCTTGTGCACAATTCACCACCAGAAAGCGGAAGTCGCGGATCACTTGGCTGATGGCGACACCATCGCGGTATTCGGTCACGCTCAAGCTGACGGCGAAATTGCCGAGCGTGGTGGGGTGAAGCGTCAACAGGCCATCGCTGGAACCGAAGATGACCGGCGGGTTGGAATTCAATTGGTTCGAGGTGGAGTAGCCCGGGGCCCAGACCACCGGCTGGTATGGCGGAGCGGCCGGCGGGTCGGGCATGATGTTGATCGTATTGTCCCCGCCCTGCAGTGGTGCGCACATGGCATAGACCAGCGAATCGCCGTCCGGGTCCACCGCCAGTTGGTCGAGCGTCATGGTCTGGTCCAAGCAGAGCACCATGGGCGGGTCGTTCTCGAAGGCCGGTGAGCTGTTCGGCCCCGTCACGTCCGGGTCCGGCACCTGCACCGTGCAGGTCATGCCTTGTGAGCTGGGGTTGTTGCTCAGGTTGATCACGGCAGGGGACCGGCAGCAACGCTGATAGGCCAAGGTGTATCCTCCGGTGCCAGAGGGCAGGTGGATCACGCCGGTGTAGATGCCTTGCTTGGTGCAGATGCTCGGCGGGATGGTCAGGCAAGGATTGCTCACCACCACCGGCACGGTCGTTTCCGCCGGCAGGTTGAAATGCACGGTGTTCACCAATACACCGGCGCTGTTGAAAATGCCGATGGCAGCCTGAGCGTCCAGCGCGGTATTGTTGGTGTTGGCAGGCCCGCAATCCCGGTAAAGGCGCAGGGTCACTTGGTAATCGTCGTTGCCGAGAGAGGTGTAGTACATCTCCCCGCCCAGGATGTGCGTGGCGAAGCCGTGCAGTGAACAAGCCAGGAAAAGGGTGAGCAGGGTAGTGCGCATGCGGTTTGAAGACCCCAAGATAGGGTTTCAGGTTGCCCCGGTTGTCAAAGTCAGGCAATCTGAATGGATCGATCCCGATCGAGAATACGCCTAAGCCCGGCTCCTGAAAAGGAGCCACCTCTACTCCTTGATGAACACGCGGTGTGCCTTGCCGCCACCGATCAAGGATGCGTCCATCAAGTAGGTTCCAGAGGCCAAGCCGCTGATATCCAGGAGGCCATCAGCAGCAGGGATCAGGTCCAATGCCATAGTTCCTACACTGCTGAACAGACGTAGCCGCACGAGCGGTTGCAGCGATCGGATCTGTACCGTTGTTTGTCCGGGGTTTGGAAAAATCAGCATCGTCGGCGGAGTTTCCAGTTCGTCGATCCCTACGGTATGTTCCGTGCCGCATTCCACACCGTTCTTCATAAAGTAGGGGATGGAATGGGTCGAACTGAAACCGCTGGGCTGAGGGTAGCTCAGTATGGAACTGGACAGGTACGTGCCGAGTCCGAGCACCTCCACATGGTGTTCATCCGGTAGGGGGCCGTTGGAGTCAAACGAGCCCCAGCAATTTCCTTCTGCACAATAGGCCAGATAAAGAGCAGGCGAGTACTCCATGGTCCAAAGTGCCAGACCACAATGATCAGCCAAATGGAGGTTGTGGTGGTATCCGTTGCTGAAGCGCTCGAAGGGGATCTCCCAAAGCACATGGTTCTTGCTGTACTTCCTGATGGAGGAACCGGTGGAATGAGCGCCAGTGATAGCGCTGAATGATTCCAGATCCACGGCATAGATCACGGAGTCGGGAGTGTCCGTACGGGCCAAATAAAAAGTCGTGGCGTACACGTCGTAATTGTTAAACGGCGGACCGCCCGGCTGATAAAAGCTGGAACGCGTCTGCACCACATCCCCCGGGTGAAAGTCGTACAACATGGCATCGGTGATCTGGTGGAAACCCGCATCAGGGTTCTTGTTGCCTATCATTTCCAATGGACGAAGCACCTCAGGGAACAAGTCGATCTGAAAGAAATTGACGAGTCCGAGAACCTTGCCAATGCATAGGGGCTGGTCGTTCAGCAACGAGGGAATGACAGTACCCGAAAGGTCGGTGTGCATGATCCGATAAGTGCGCACGGAATCCTGGATGCCAAGCACGGTCGCAGTGTCCAAGGATTCCAGGACGATCGCAAAACGTTGGCTCTGGTCCTGAAAAAAGGCACTGGTATCACCCGGCCCCAACGCAAAATGGAAATGGAGCGTATCCCCAGCTGAATTCCGCAGGTCATAGTTGCCGTGCCCGTTGTTCCGGAACAAGCTGCCGGACCATTCGGGAAGGTCGGTGGGAAAGCAGTACGGAGGCCCCCAACCCGGACAATCCAGGGAAATATTCAAGGAACCCTCATTCAATTGGCCAAAATGCCAATACACCGAATCCGTTCCGACCACCGACGTGGAATCGAAAGTCAAGCTGTAGATCCGATCTGGACTATTGGAAGCGACATAGGCTTTGCGCGAGTGGCTGTTGAACGGTTCGAAATAGCCGGATTGGGCCAAAAGGCAAATGTTTAGGGTCATCGCGGCACAACTGCCCCAAGCACGCAACCAGCAAGAAGGTGGGTTATAAGCCATGAATGATCGGCCCGATGGTTACGGGTTCAATGTAAGGACGTCCGGGGCATCGAATGCGCTGCCTGTGCCGGGGAAGAATGTCCGCCATCAGGGAGGTCGGTCGGGACTTGGTCACATTTTGGACCTGTCCAGGACGCTTTCGAACGCATCCTCATCACAGAGTACCACGTGTCCATCATCCGCCGCGATCAGCTCCATCACCCGCACTTTTTCCGGGTAGATCATCGCCTTCACCCGGTGGGACACATATCGATTGCCCACTTGTTGAACCTCCGTGAACTCCGTAGCCGAGTCGATCCGGTACCAGTTAAGGCCGTTCGAAGAGCGCCGGTACAAGGGAAAGCGGATTTCGTCCATGGGGGCTACTTTGCGCAAAGATCGATGAGGATGACCAGAAGTTTCTACCGCGAAGTACACGAAGGACACAAAGACCTTTGACCGGAATGGACCGAGGGAAGGTCAGGGTCGGGGATGTCGTGATCATCAGTGCCCATCTTAACTATCAGCGATCATCAGCGTTCCATCAATGACCGCATTTCTTCAACAAGTCGCTAAGGCCCTTCTGGCCGAGCATGGCGCTGCGCTGCGCGATGTGGCGGTGGTGCTGCCCAGCCAGCGGGCCGGTCTGTACCTGCGGAAATGGGTGAGCGAGGAAGCAGGGCAGCCGCTATGGAGCCCGCAGATCTTCACCATCGGCACCTTCATGGAGGAGCTGTCCGGGCTGCGTCCTTTGGCGCCTGAAGAGCTGCTTTTCGAAGGCTACGAGGCCTACCGCATGGTCGAGGGTGAGAAGGCTCAAACATTCGGTGATTTTCTACAGTGGGCCGGTACCACCTTGGCCGATATCAGCGAGGCCGATGCACACCTTGTTCCCCTTGAGAGCTACTACCGTGATCTGCGTTCCTGGGAGGAGATCGAATGGACCTTCAACGACAACCCATTGAGCCAAGGCCAGCAGCGTATGGTGCGTTTCTGGGCCATGGTCGGTAAGCTCCATGCCGCGCTGAACGCACGCCTACTGGAACAAATGACCGGCACCACGGGACTGATCGAACGTACAGCGGCAGCCAGCGCAAGTGAAGTGAAGAACCAATGGAATGCCGTCTGGTTCGCCGGTCTTAACGCGTTGACACCCGCACAAGAAACCGTGCTGCGACACTTCCAAAGCACGGGGTCGGCCCGTTTGGCCTGGGATGCGGACCACTACTATTTCGATCGGAAGGAACAGGAGGCTGGACAGCATCTGCGCAAGGCGATCGGCACCTTCGGACCGGGCATCATTCCCATCGGGAACAACTTGGCCGAAGGAGATCTTCACTTGCAAACCGTGCGCGCTCCGAACGATGTTTCCCAGGCATGGTGCGCCGCCGAGCTGCTGAAGAAGGCCAGTGCCGAGGACCGCGCCCGAACCGCCGTGGTCCTCGCCGATGAAAGCCTGCTGCAGCCCCTGTTGGAGGCACTTCCGCCGGACCTCGGCCCGCTGAACATCACCATGGGACTGCCGGTGGCTCAACTGCCCATCGGTTCTTATCTCGATGCTCTCAACCGCCTGCATGCCGGCACGCGCCCAGGTGCGGGCTTCTTCCATGCCGATGTGGAGCGCTTTCTGGGGCATCCGTTCCTGAGGCAAGGCGCCGTGGCGGCGGCCGTGGCGCAGATCTCAACTGCGATCAGAAGTTCCCATCGTGCATTCGTTCCCGCACCGTTCATGCAAGACGCTTTCCAACGCTCGGGGCTGTTTCCGGATGCCGCCAATGTCTTCACCGAAGTGACGGACGTTCGGGTCGGGATGCCGGTGGTCACCGCACATGCACTTTCGTGGGCCATGCACGCCATGGCCGGTGACGAGCTGGCCACGGAACAGATCTATCAGGCCTCGCTGGTGTTGCGCCGCATCCATTTGTTGCTGGACGGGTACGCGCATGAGCTGGACCTGAAGGCGTATTCGGCCCTGTTCCACCGCTTGTTGGGCGGGGCCCGCATCGGGCTCTTCGGCGAACCCTTGGCCGGCGTACAAATAATGGGGATGCTGGAGGCCCGTGCATTGGACCCGGAGCGCGTGATCGTGCTGGGGGCACAGGAGGGTTCGTTGCCTTCGGGAGGGGCTGAGCGCTCCTTCATTCCCTTCGAACTGCGCCGCGCCCACGGCATGCCCTTGCGCGATGGCAACGAAGCGGTGCAAGCCTACAATTTTTTACGCATGCTGCAGCGTGCCCGGGAGACCGTTCTGGTCTGGCCCGAAGGCGCCGATCCCACCGGCCCGAGCCGCTTCATCCTACAACTTCAACATGAGCTTTTCAAGGGAAAGGAAGAGCGGATGGAAGCCTTCGATGCACGCATCCTTATGCCAGAGGTCCACACGTCCGGCGTGAGCGTGGTGAAGAATGATGCCGTGCTGAAGGCCCTGCGGGAGAAGCTGGAGAAAGGATTGTCCCCATCCGCCTTGGGCGATTGGCTGCGCTGCCCATTGGACTTCCATTTTAAGCATGTCCTGAAGCTGAAGGAAAGCGAGGAGATCGATGTGCGCATCGCCCCAAATGTGCTTGGGGATGCGCTGCACGCTTCCATGGAAGCGGTCTACCGGCCGTTGCTGGGAAAGCCTTTACAGACCGGGCCCTTGTTGCAGGCGGCCACGGACATCGAAGCGATGATCGTGGCCGAACTGAAGAAGCAGGTGGGGGGGGATCAACTGGGCCAAGGACAGCCGTTGTTGCAAGTGCGAATGGCCGTGCATGCCGCGCAACGCTTCCTGCGGAATGAGGCCGATGCCGTCGGTGAAGGGGCGGTGATCACCCCGCTTGAACTGGAGGTCGGCCTGACACACGCTTTAGGTAGGGCCGCTCAGGCGATCGGTTCGCCGGTGCTGATGAAAGGCCGCTTGGACCGCGTGGATCAACGGGACGGCCTGGTGCGCATCCTGGACCTCAAGTCCGGTAAGGTGGATCCCGCCGATCTGTCCGTAAAGGAAATGACGCTGGACGCGCTCCTCGGGAAGAAGCGATATGCCGCGCAGTTGCTGGTTTATGCCTGGCTCTATCTTCAGGAGCACCCGGAGGTGGCCGCTGTGCAGACCGGAATTTTACCGCTTCAGCGCGCGGCCAGCAGTAAGCCCTTATTGATGCAACTGCCAGAGGGAACGACGGTCACGCGGGAGGCATTGCTCGCGATCGATGAGCTGCTCACTGAAGCGGTCCGGCAGATGATGGACCCCACAGTACCGATCGAGCATGACCCCCAGAGCAAGTACTGCTCGTATTGCCTGGCCGGCGACACGTAAGTTCCAGCCTGCGCCGTCACTACGGTCCCCCTAAAAACCGAACAGGGGCCCGGATGGGGCCCCTGCGCGGTAAACCTGCAAGGATTAGGAACCAGATCAAGGAAGAACCTTGGATCTGGGAATAAGACGCTTGTGGTGGTAGGGGGTTGCCTCCGTGTTGAAAAGATCATGGCGTAAATGAGTAACCCACCCCCCGGATTGAGCGAAAGTGCTTGGGCCTGTGTGGGTTATCTTCAAAATATTTTCGGAAGGAAACGATGAAATTATCGATCGTCCGAGTGGTGGGGAAGACATCGTAGCCCCAGACCTTCTGTAGGATCTCCTCTCGCGACACCACCTCCCCGGCCCGGTCGGTGAGCAGGCGAAGGAGCATCATCTCGCGTTGCGTGATCCGCTTTTGAAGGCCCCGTTGCCCAGTGATCTCATACGTGTCGAAATCCACCACATTGCTCCCGAAGCTGTAGCGTGAGGGGCCGGTCGCGCCGGTATCCGTTGCCCGGGACACCAGTTTTTCCACCCGGAGCAGCAGCTCTTGCAGGTCGAAGGGTTTTCCGAGGAAATCTTCACCGGCGCGCAGGCCGCGCACCCGGTCCGCAGAGGTGGTACGGGCCGTAAGAAAGAGCACCGGCGTGCGGTCGCCCTCCAACCGGATGGTCTCGCAGATGGTGAATCCGTCCACGTCCGGCAGCATCACGTCCAGCACGATGCCGTCGAAGCGGGCGCCCCGGATACGCTCCAAGGCCTCGCCGCCGCGCACCGCCGTGGTCACGTCATAGCCTTCCAACTCGAAGTTCATCCGCAAGGTGGAACGGAGTGTCTCCTCATCCTCCACCAGGAGCAAGCGTTTCTTGCGTTCTTCATCCATCGTGCCGCAAAGATCGGTCAAGGCTACTTTCGCGGCATGTTTGACGAGGAACTGTTGGCATGGGCCAATTCCAAAAGGAAGAACACCATGGTGGACGGTCTGGGCATCACCTTCATCGCCAGTGCACCGGGCACTTTCGCGGCCACCATGCCCGTAGACCATCGCACGGTGCAGGCCATGGGCCACCTGCATGGCGGTGCTACCGCTGCCTTGGCGGAAACTGTAGGTAGTATGGGCTCGGCCTTGTTGGTGGACCGTGAGAAGTACGCGGTGATGGGCATCGAGGTCAACGCCAACCACTTGAAAAGCGTGCGTTCCGGCCAGGTCACCGCCACGGGCACGCTGCTGCACAAGGGACGCACCACGCATGTTTGGGATATCCGCGTACACAACGACGCCGGTGAACTCATTGCCGTGTGCCGGCTTACCAATGTGGTGATCACCAAAAAGCCATGAGCCAACATACGGTTCTGAAAAAGGCCTTGGCCCAATGTATCGCCGAGCGCCTCACGTTCGCGGCCTTCCGCACGCCCGGTCAGCCGGTCCAGATCTGGGCGCAACGCACGCCGGACCTCGAGACCGTCGACGGAACGCTGCTCTTGGAACTCAATCAGGTCTTCCTTATCGCACCGTTCAATCTGGACCGTGAACACGTGCCCTTCATTCGTGCGGACATCGAATTGATGTTCCCCGAGATCGATCCGGACATCTCCCGACTGGGGGAATGCGAAGGCAGCCCTGTGCCACCGCAAACACCGGCCCCGGCCACGGCCAAGGCGGACTTTATCCAGGCGGTGGCGGCGGCCAAGCAGGCCTGCACCTCGCGCGGCATCGACAAAGTGGTGCTTTCCCGCGTGATGGATGCAGAGCTAGAAGCGGACCTCCTTCCGGAGCTTTTCACCCGTGCCATGGAAGCAAGCGGGGAGACCTTCGTCGCTATGGCCTGCACTCCTGAACACGGGCTATGGATGGGCGCATCGCCGGAACGCTTGGTACATGAGGAGGAGGACCACGTGCGCGTGGACGCTATCGCGGCAACGCGGCCCAGCGACAAGGTGCCCGAACGTATTTCTGCTTGGGGCGCGAAGGAGCTTGACGAGCAAGACCAAGTGACACGCCATGTACACCGGGCTTTTGTCCGGAAGGATGTAGGCAACATCGTGGTACGCGGGCCGGAAGTGATCCAGGCCGGGCCAGTGGCGCATTTGCGCACCGTGCTGGAGGGCGACCTCGGCGAAACGCTGCTGGGCGATCTGGTGCTCGAACTGCATCCCACGCCTGCCGTCTGCGGGGCACCAACGGAGGCGGCCCGCGCATTCATTGGAGAACATGAGCGGCACGACCGTTTGCTTTACGCCGGCTTTTGGGGCCCGTGGAATGCCGAAGGTCCCACCGAGCTTTTCGTGAACCTGCGTTGCATGCAGGTCCGCTCCGGCAAGGTGCAACTCCATCTGGGTGCGGGCATCACCGCCGGTAGCGATCCCGAGATGGAATGGACGGAGACCGTGCGCAAGGCGGACACGTGGTTGCGCCTGCTTGAACCCACACGTGCGGCAACTTGAGCGATGGTCACCTCCGATCATTTCGCCGCCGCTGAACTTGCGCGGCTCTGTGCCGCGAAAGGCGTACGCCATGCAGTAATAAGCCCCGGTTCGCGCAATGCACCATTAGTGATCGCCTTCAGCAAACGACCTGAGATCCAATGCCTGCAGGTGATCGACGAGCGCAGCGCGGCCTTCTTCGCCTTGGGCTTGGCACAGCAGAGCCATCAGCCGGTGGTGTTGATCTGCACCAGCGGAAGCGCGGTGCTCAACTACGGTCCGGCGATCGCCGAAGCGTTCTATCAGCGCATCCCCCTGCTCGTGATCTCCGCCGACCGGCCCGAGGAATGGATCGATCAAGGTGAAGGACAGACCGTCCGACAGCGTGATGTGCTCGGGCCACATTTGAAGAAGAGCGTGCAACTTCCACGGAACGCGGATGAACTTTCGCAATGGCATTGCGGGCGCTTGATCAATGAGGCGATCGATGCCACGCTGCTTCCTGTGCCCGGCCCCGTGCAGGTGAACGTGCCTTTCAATGAGCCGCTGTACGGCACGACGGAAGTGAAAGAGGAAGCTCGCTTGATCGCGCCCATGCCGGTGGGGTCCTTCCTGTTACCCGACAAGGGTTGGCGAGTCCAACAGCTCTCCACCAGCTTGAAGGTGATGGTGATCGTGGGTCAGGGCGTGTGGAGCGAGGGCATGAAGGCCCAATTGCGACAGCTGGCCGCATTGCCGCAATTCACAGTTCTCACCGAGGCTACCTCGAATTTGGATGACAGCGCCTTCATCACCTGCATCGACCGCGCGATCGAAGGCGTGAACGCGAGCAATGAGGCCGACCTGAAGCCCGATGTGCTGATCACCTTCGGTGGCGCCATCGTCAGCAAGCGGATCAAGGGACTGCTGCGGAAATGGAAGCCCGAACAGCATTGGCACGTCGACGCCGGGGAGCGATACCACGATACCTATCAAAGCCTCACGCACGACATTGCAGTGGAGCCGCACATCTTCCTCGCACAACTGGAGGGCCAGGTGAAAGGCAATGAAAGCCTCTACGGCGAAGCATGGCGCATGGTGGATGCACGGATGCGCGAGGTCCATCAGCGCATTCTCAAGGCGACGCCCTTCTGCGACCTCATGGTCTTCGAAATGCTGTTGGGGCGCATTCCTGAAGGCAGTGATATTCATTTGGCCAACAGCACCGCAGCACGCTATGCGCAACTCTTCGACCGCGCACGAGGCCAACGCTTTTTCAGCAACCGGGGCACCAGCGGCATCGACGGCTGTACCAGCACTGCCGTGGGTGCCGCCTTCGCAACGGGCAAGCCCACCACGCTCATCACTGGCGACGTGGCCTTCTGCTACGACAGCAACGCTTTTTGGAACAACCACCTTTCCCCGGAGCTGAAGGTCATCGTGATCGACAACGGTGGTGGCAACATCTTCCGCTACATTGAAGGCCCGGACCGAGACCCAGCACTGCTCCCGTGGTTCGAATCCCCGCACCAGCGCGACATTTCAGCAATGGTGAAGAGCTTCGGACTACCGTGCTATTCCGCCAGCGACGAAGCATCCCTGAAGTCCGCGCTCGATGAGCTGTACAAGCCGCACGACAAAGCCGCCGTGCTATACATCACCACAGATGCGCTTGTTTCCCCGAAGGTGCTGCGTGCGTACTTTGAACAACTGCGGTCCGCATGAGGGTGCGTCAAGTTGTTAGTTGTCAGTTGTCCGTTGTCAGGCGTAGCCGCGACGGAGGCCTCCGTTCAAAGTTCACTGACCACCGATCCCCGGCAGCTCACATCCCCTCTGTGCCCTCCGTGCCTCTGTGGTGAAAAACCAACAAATCATGTCCCGTACTTGGACCCCGATAAAAGAATACACCGACATCCGCTTCGAGTTCTTCGCAGGCATCGCCAAGATCACCATCAACAGGCCCGAGGTCTACAACGCCTTCCGCCCGGAGACCACCATGGAGATGCTCGAGGCCATGGACATCTGCCGCGAAATGAACGAGGTGGGCGTGGTGGTGCTCACCGGGGAAGGTGACAAGGCTTTCTGTAGCGGCGGTGACCAGAATGTGAAGGGGCGCGGCGGCTACATCGGTGCTGACGGCGTGCCGCGCCTGAACATCCTCGACATGCACCGCCGCATCCGCGAGATCCCCAAGCCCGTGGTGGCCATGGTGAACGGCTATGCCATCGGTGGCGGGCATGTGCTGCACGTGGTGTGCGACCTCACCATCGCTTCGGACAATGCGCGCTTCGGGCAGACCGGCCCGAAGGTGGGCAGCTTTGACGCCGGCTTCGGCAGCAGTTACCTCGCGCGGCACGTCGGCCAGAAGAAGGCCCGCGAGATCTGGTTCCTCTGCAACCAATACACCGCCAAGGAGGCCGAGGACATGGGCATGGTGAACAAGGTGGTGCCGCTCGCCGAGTTGGAGGACACCACGGTGGAATGGTGCCGGATCATGATGCAGCGCAGCCCGATGGCCCTGCGGATGATCAAGCGCGGCCTCAACGCCGAGCTCGACGGCCAACGCGGATTGATGGAATTCGCCGGCGACGCCACGCTGATGTACTATCTGATGGACGAGGCGCAGGAGGGACGAAACGCCTTCATGGAAAAGCGCGAACCGGATTTCAAGAAGTTCCCGAAGTTTCCGTGAGGATTTCTACCACAAAGGACACGAAGAGCACAAAGAAGCCTTGGTGCGATAAGAATTTGTATTGCGCTTAGGCGAGTTGTAGCCCCTTGATGCCCTTGAAGTGCTTCGTGTTCAAAGTGAGGAGAGGAATATCGTGTGCGATCGCGATAGCGGCGATGAGGTAGTCTGCAAGGTTCTTGCCTCTGTCCTTGCCCTTTGATCTGAGAATTTCCCGAAAGCGGACGGACACTTCCATCGTCAACGGAAGGATCTCGAAATTTTTGTTGAGATACAAAAAGATCCGGTCGTGCTCAGCCTCGTTCCGTGCGCCATCCAGCATTTCGGAGAGCACCACGTCGCAGATCACTTGGAGGGCATCATTCACACGAGAGAGCGCGGCATCAGCTTTTGCTTCATTCCGGGCAAGGCCGACAAGGATGCTGGTGTCGATCAGGACCGTTTCCATGCGCGCTCGCGGATCTCTTCGGCAGTGATGTCGCGATCCTTCCAAATGCCCCGGATCTCGGCATATTGGTCCTTGTCCTTTTCGGCCTCTCGTTCGAGCAATTCCACAAAGAGGGCGGAAATGCTCTTCTTGCGCCGTCGGCTGAGCATCGTTGCGGTCCGCTTGAACTTCGGCGGAACGGAAAGGGTGAGCTTGACTGTCATGGAATCACGTATTGGAATGTGAAGTTACGTAATAACGGACGATCATGACTTCGATCGAATTACAGCCTACCATGTAGCTTTCGGCCATTCCTTCCAAATTGAAAGGGTATAAGCGATGAAGTACTGGCTCCACGCCTTCCGCTTGCGAACCTTGCCCTTGGCAATGAGCAGCATCATCACGGGCAGTGCGTTGGCCGCATTCCATCACGCTTTCCGCTGGCCGGTGTTCGCTCTTGCGCTGGTCACTGCGGTGTTGTTGCAGGTGCTGAGCAATTTGGCGAACGACCTCGGGGATCACCTGCACGGCACCGACAACGAGGTGCGCGTAGGCCCGCAGCGCGCGGTGCAAAGCGGTGCGATCTCCACTGCTGCCATGAAACGAGCCATGTGGATCTGCGGGCTGCTGGCATTCGTTTCAGGTATCGCGTTGATCGTTATAGCCTTGGGACTTTCGGTCACAACACTGGTTTTTTTATTGATCGGCCTGCTGGCCATCGGTGCGGCGGTGAAGTACACCTTCGGCAGCAATCCGTACGGCTATGCGGGCTTCGGTGATATCAGCGTGCTGCTCTTCTTCGGCATCGTGGGCGTGGTCGGTACCTTCTACCTGCACACGGGATCATTTGCGCCGTCGGTCCTCCTGCCGGCATTCGGCATCGGGCTATTGTCCACCGCTATGCTCAACCTCAACAACATGCGCGACATCCATGGAGATGCGGCCAACGGAAAGCGAACGTTGGCCGTGCGGATGGGTGCGGAACGCGCGAAGGGATATCATGCGGCCTTGGTTCTGATCGGTTTTGCCTGCTTGGTGCTCTTCAACGCCACGCATTTCCACACGTGGTGGCAGTACCTGTTCGTCATCTCCTTCATCGCGCTGGACCGCCACTTGCGCTTCGTGCTGAAGAACAAGGAGCCACGGGCATTGGATCCACATATGAAGATCCTTGCCCTAACGACGCTCGTAACCGCATTGCTCTTTTCTTTGGGGTTGGTCTTGGCAGCATAGGAGCAACCCGGAGAACCTCGTTGCTCCGCGTCTCATCGCCGCCGCAGCCAACTATTATGATCCAAGCTACTTGGAACGAACTCACCCTCACCCCGCGCTTTCCGCTGGGTACTAGCAAGGGTGTGATCAACGTGCGCACGGTTTGGTACCTGATCGCATGGGACACGGACCGTCCGCAAGTGCGCGGCATTGGTGAAGCGGCGCTCTTCCCCGGCCACAGCAAGGAATTCCCGGCGGATGTGCGCACCAAGTTGTTGGAGCTCTGCGCGGATACGTCCAACTGGGAGCAACGCTTGCACGATGATCTTGTCCATGTGCCCAGCGTGCGCTTCGCCGTGGAGCAATGCCTGCGCGACCTGCAAGTGAGCGGTAGCAAAGTGCTGTTTCCGTCCGAGTTCACATTGGGGCGCGCGGGCATCCCGATCAATGGCCTGGTGTGGATGGGCGACAAGGACACGATGCGCGAACGGTTCAAGGCGCAGATCGACGGCGGCAACCGCTGCATGAAGATGAAGATCGGCGCGATCGGCATCGATGAAGAATTGGGATTGCTGACCGATGTGCGCCGCGAGTTCAGTGCGAAGGAACTGACCTTACGCGTGGATGCGAATGGCGCGTTCACCAACAGCACGGTGATGCCCGTGCTGGAGCGCCTCGCGGAATTGGAAGTGGAAAGCATCGAGCAACCGGTGCCTTCCGGGCTGTACGAAGTGATGGCCGAGCTGTGCGCGAGCAGTCCGCTGCCGATCGCGTTGGACGAGGACCTCATCGGCATGAATACGACCGAGGCCAAGAAAGACCTGTTGGACCATGTGAAGCCCCAACACATCGTCATCAAGCCAAGCATGGTGGGCGGATGGGCCGCAGCGCAGGAATGGATCGACCTCGCGCAGGAACGCAGCATCGGCTGGTGGATCACCTCGGCGCTGGAAAGCAGCATCGGACTGAACGCCATCGCGCAATGGACAGCCACTTTGGGCGTGACCGTTCCACAAGGCTTGGGCACGGGCAGCGTCTACGCGGACAATATCCCGTCCCCGTTGACCGTGAAAGGCGGCGAGTTGCGCTACCTTCCCGAAGTGGCCTGGGATCTTGAACGGCTCGCCCTATGACCGCCCGTAGAAAGCACACGAGGACCATCAAAGACGCGTTCGGATCGTTGACATTGGACGGGAAGCAGTTGGAGCATCTCGGCGTGTACAAGTATTTCGATCAATTGAATAACAAACGGCGCAAGGCGGAAACGTGGAAGGACGAGGTCTACCATTTGGTCTTGGAACTCATCTTGTTGGGCGGTAAGTCCATCAGCGCAAGTACCAGTGGTACTACAGGTACGCCGAAGGCCATGCGCATCCCACGCCGTGATCTGGTACACAGCGCACGTCTCACGGCCGAAGCGTTCGACCTGAAGGAAGGAGACCGCGCCTTGTTGTGCCTTCCCTGCGCCTACATCGCCGGTAAGATGATGTTCGTGCGTGCGATGGCCCTTGGCCTCGACCTGCATGTGATGGACCCGCGCGGCAGCGTGCTGGGCAATCTCGGCGATATCAAGGACCGCTTCCGCTTTACAGCGATGGTGCCACTGCAACTGCACCGCGCCATTCAAGAGGACCATGCCCGCGTTGAAAGGCAATTCGACACCATCCTCCTTGGCGGTGGGCCGGTAAGCGCTGCGTTGGAAGAAGATCTGCAAGGCTTGAAGACCGCTGTATACCAAGGGTATGGAAGCACCGAGACGGTGACGCACGTGGCTTTGCGGAAGTTGAACGGAAAGGAGAGGAGCGATCGCTACACCGCCATCGGACGCGTGACCTTTGGCATGGATGAACGCGGCTGCCTCGTGGTCCGCACACCGCATTTGATTACAAAGGAGCATGTCACCAACGACCTGGTGGACTTGATCGACGACACGCACCTCCGTTGGTTAGGCCGTATCGACAACGTGATCCTCAGCGGAGGCAAGAAGATCTATCCGGAACAGTTGGAGGCGAAGACCGCCGGGGTGATCCCTTGGCCACACTTCTTCATGGCCTGTCCGGACGAACGCTTGGGCGAGGCCGTGGCTTTGGTATTGGAGACGGAACGGGGCTCGGAAGAAGTGCTGGATGAGGTGTTGCAGGCACTTTTCAGCGTACTATCGGAACATGAGCTTCCCCGCCGGGTGACGGCGTTGCGATCTTTTCTGCGAACGGGTTCCGGTAAGGTCGTGAGGCGCTTGGTGCCCTAATCTGAAGCGCTATTTCCTTCGTCCCGTGGTGACAGAAGAACGGAAACCTTCATGCGGTTTGTTTCGAAGGCCTTTAACAGATAGTGGATGCAGAGGATCAAGCCCGTCATTTCGAGCGTTTCCTCCAAGGTATAAAGGGAGATATAACGCACATTCATGTACATCCAGCAGCTGGTGGGGTCCTCATAGACCTCACAAGGTATCCACGGGAAAAGCGATGCATCTTGGAAGGGCAATGTCCGCACCAGTTTGGCCCCCGCCATTTCCATGAACACGGCCCCGAAAACATAGACCGCGCCACTTAGGATGAGGCTCCTCCGCACCGCTGGTCGGAGCCCGAAGAGCCAGCGGGACAGGACCAGTCCGAGGCCGATCACGGCCAAGCCATACGGGATCACCCAGGCATAGTAGAACCAACCAAGGTCGCCGCCGGTCTGTTTGCCATTATTGAGCAGACGGAGAGTGAACAACATGAATTTCTCATGGATCTGCGAACCCTCATCGAAACCGAGGAAAACAAATACGCCGGTCATCACATACCAGCCCATTCTCATCTTGGGCAATGCGGCATTCCCATGCATATAGAACAAGGCCGCCGCGATGAAAAAGAGAAGGGCGTTGAAGAATGTGGGCACGTTCGACTCCAAGTCCAGATCCACGAGCTGGGTCAAGGCTGCCACCTTCCAGTGCAACACCAAATGGCAGAAGGCCACGGTCAAATGAAGCACCACAAGAATGCCCAGCACCGTGAATAATAGACGGGCCGCTTTTCGTGAACTGAATTCGATCGAATACATCAAGGTGTGTGGGTTGGTGGGGACGGTTTACCTTTTTCAGAACTGCCCCGTACAATGGGGCCATGTAACGAAAGACGGCATTCTCAAGGTTACGCATTGGCGATGAACTGAACACGCACGTCGCGATCAAGCTTGAACGGTCCCGTTGCACAATTGCAGCGAGGCAATTCATGCGGACCGGACCAGTATAGGCGACATCAGGGCTTTGCAAGCCCACTGTTCAGCGGGCTGCTTCTTCGGTGGGCAAGATGGCCAGAACAAGCTGCTTGCGGCGGTCGGCCAGTTCGATCAGCAATGCGCGGATGCACAGGATCAATCCGGCCATTTCACAGGTTTCTTCCACCGTGTACATGGCGATGTAGCGCGGGTCCATGAAGATCCAGCAATCGCTCACGTCACCGAAAACGCGGCAGGGCATCCATGGGTAATTGGCGGGATCGACCGGGGTAAGGCCTTCGATGAGCTTTCCACCGGCCATTTCCATGAACACTGCCCCGAAAACATAGAGGATGCCGCTTGCCACGAGCCGTTTCCGCAACGAAGGCGAGAGGCCCATGATCCAACGCAGGAGCACCACGGCCAAGACGATGGCGGCCAGTCCATAGGGGATCACCCAGGCATAGTGGAACCATCCTCCCAAGGTGTTCCCTCCGGAACCCGCAAGAAGGCGCTTGGTGAATTGCATGAACTTCTCATGTATCTGCGATCCTTCGTCAACACCAAGGAAGAGGAACACCCCGGCCATGGTCTTCCACCCGCGCGCGGCTTTTGCAGGGACCTCGCGACCATGCAAAAGGAACAGCACCGCACCGAGGAAAAAGAGCAGTACGTTATAAAGGGTCGGCAAATTGGCCTCCGTGTCGAGGTCCGCCAACATGGTCAAGGCCTCCACGCGCCAATGCAGCACGAGGTGGCAGAAGGATGTGAACAGACTGAGGGCCACCAAGATGGCCAGCACCGTGAACAGGGTCCGCGTGGTGCGCTTGGGATCGAGAACGATACCGTGCATGGTGGATCGCAAGCGGCTATGGGGCTTTGGCAGGAAAGGTTGGCGCCGCCCCGGTCCAGGGGCGGCGCCGAATGATCAGGCCTTCCCCAAGATCTTGAACATGCCCGTGCCGCACTCGGGGCACTTGCCTTTCATGGCCCTGCGACCGTTCGCCATTGTCACTTCTTCGGCGTCCTTCATGTTGCGCTTTGCCTTGCACTTCACGCAATAGGCTTCAACTGCTGCTGCCATGGTATTGGGTTTTTAGTTCCGGACAAAAGCATCCGGAGGGTTCAGTGCAATGTAATAACCGGGCTACATGCACTACAGGCAAGTGCCGGAGCGTGTTATCAACAATACCCGTGCAACGATCGGTGAAAGCACCTTATCCCTTTGATCCGTAGCCTGCGCGTATCCGCACCCGATCCAACGTGGCATTGGCCACGGTCCGTGCTTTTTCAGCCCCGATCCGCAATCGATCATCGAGCTGTCCCTTGTCCGTCATTAGCTCTTGAAATGAGGTGCGCTCGCTCACAAACCTTGTGAGGAGCACCTCCAATAGTGCCTTTTTAGCGTGACCATAGCCAAAACCGCCGCGCAAATACTGTTCACGCATGGCCTCCACGTCCGCTGGCTCCGCCACCATCTTGAAGAGTTGAAAAACATTGTCCGTAGCCGGGTCCTTGGGATCCTCCAGGGCCTTGCTGTCCGTCACGATCCCCATCACCTGTTTCTTCAGCTCTTTTTCAGGCAGGAAGATGTTGATGGTGTTGCCGTAGCTCTTGCTCATCTTCCGGCCGTCGGTGCCCGGAACGGTCATTAGCTGCTCGTCGATCCGGGATTCCGGCATCACGAAGGTGTCGTCACCATACGCCCGGTTGAACGTGCTGGCGATGTCTCGGGTGATCTCCAGGTGCTGTTTCTGGTCTTTGCCCACGGGCACCATGTTGGTATCGTACAGCAGGATGTCCGCTGCCATCAGCACGGGATAGTAGAACAGCCCGGCGTTCACCTGGCTGACATTGGCGCTCTTGTCCTTGAAGGAGTGGGCGTTCGCCAGCATGGGGTAGGGTGTGAGGCACCCCAAGTACCACGTGAGCTCGGTCACCTCCGGCACATCACTTTGCCGGTAGAAGGTCACGTTCTCCACGTCCAGCCCGCAGGCCAACCAGGCCGCAGCTACGGCATATGTGTTCTCCCGTAATACCTGAGGGTCCCGCACCGCGGTGAAGGAGTGCATGTCGGCGATGAAGAGGAAGGCATCATTGCCCGCCGACCGGCCCATGGAGATGGCCGGCAGGATCGCTCCGAGAAGATTGCCCAGATGGGGTACCCCGGTGCTTTGTATTCCAGTGAGAACGCGCATGTTGGCCACGATCGACCCCAAAACGGGGATGTCAACGGTGAGGGCACGAATATAGAGGGTAGCTTCGCCCTTCTTTTTGCCAGCCCTCAACGTGTCCTTTTCCCAAGAACAGCGATCCCGGCCCATGGTGGCCGATGGCGAGCGCCTGCGGCGGCCCTTGCTGAAGTGGCTCTTCCTCCTGCCCCGGCTGATCTTCAAGCTGTGGTTCATGCTCGTGTTCGCCCTCTCGTTGGTGCTGCTCTATATCCCTTTCCGGGTCCTATTGCGCAAACCATCGCGTTATCCGCGGGCCTTTATGTTGATGCGCTTCTGGGGCGGCTTCCTCGGTTTTTTCATGCTGATGCCGATACGCGTGAAACGGGAAGGCATGTTGCCCCCGCCGCCGTACGTCGTCTGTATCAATCACAGCAGTTATTTGGACATCGTCCATACCTTCAATGTGGTACCGGACTATTTCCTTTTCATGGGGAAGTATGAGCTCCTGAAGTGGCCCTTGTTCAATATCTTCTTCAAGGACATGCACATCGCGGTGAACCGTGGCAGCCGCACGGAAGCCGCGCGGGCCTTGATGAAGGCCGGACGCGCCATCGACCTTGGCGTGAGCGTTAGCATTTTCCCCGAGGCCACCATACCGCAGAGCTCGCCCCGCATGAAGACCTTCAAGGACGGAGCGTTCCGCTTGGCCATTGAAAAGCAGGTGCCCATCGTGCCCATCACCTTTCTTGATAATTGGCGGCTCCTGGGCGATCCTGAAAAGTGGTCGAGCAGGGGGCATCCGGGCATTGCGCGGGCGGTGGTCCACCCACCGGTGCCCACAAAGGGGCTGGCCGTATCCGATATCGATGCCTTGCGCCGGCACGTGTTCGACATCATTGAGGCACCTTTGCGTGCGGAATATCCCGGATCATGAAGATCGACGAAGCCACCTTGGACCGCATCGCCGAATTGGCACGGTTGGACATGAGCGACCCTGCCGTCCGCGCCACCTTGCTCGGCGACATGCAGCGCGTGATCGATTTTGTGGAAGCCCTCAACCAAGTGGACACTACGGGCGTGGAGCCTCTGGTCTTCCTGAACGAGGAGCTGGATGTATTGCGTGCCGATACGCCGGCCTTGGAGATCTCCAAGGAGGAAGCCCTCGGGAACGCTCCGCTCAAGGACAGTGATTACTTCAAGGTGCCCCGGGTGATGGGCAACGGCTGAAGCACTGGCAGGGGGGCCGTCGATCGTTCCTCGCCCCATACCGCGCGTTTCCGCGTACCCAGCTCGCGCCAGCCATAGATCAGCACGAGCAGTGCGGACCCGATGCAGTTGGCCACCACGAAGCCGTTGATGTAGATCGGGTCCAGGCCGCCGTTCGCGGGGAACACGGGAACAATGAAGAAGGCGCAATTGCTCACGATCTGTGCGATCATCAGGGTCGTGCCGCTACGCGTCATGTTGAAGATCCAGCCCAGCAGGATGGTGAGCGAGAACATGCTGGCCATGAAAACCGGAACGGGGAAACCGTCCGGGACACCTTCGCCCAAGAGCAGCATGGGCAGGTACCACAAGCCCCATGAAACACCCACGATGGCACAGGAGGCCAAGGCGGAAAAGCGGCCTTGGAGGCGGGTCACGGAGAACTTCATCCAGGCGGTCTCCTCCACGAATGCGATGCCGACGATGAAGGCGAAATTGTGCATCAGGTTGATCGCCGCCTGCTTCGTTCCGCCGAAAAAATCCTCGATGACCCAACCGGGCCAAGGTGCAAGCCCGAGCAGTGTGATCACGATGATCCCCGCGTAGAAATAGAGGAACTTCCAGGAGATTGCGAGCGCATAGAACCGGGTCGGTGCCTTCCATCTGAAATAGGAGCCGAAAAGCGTCTTCAGCCCGTCCGACCCTTGAAGGTAATAGGAGATCAACATGGCAAAACCGAGCGGCCCGAACACTCGGAAGCGGAACACCATGTGCGCCACGGGGTCGTCCTCCATCCGTAGGCCATCATGCAGCCTGTAGGACATGAAGCCAACCATCAAGAACTGGTAGCCCAACGTCAGTACCGTGAACGAGAGCACGGGGAAACGGGTGATGAAAGCGCGCATCAGCCTTATCAAGCGGTGCAATGATAATGGGAAAGCCGGATGCTCGTCAATACCATTTGTTACAAGCGCCGGACGCGCACCACCCACGAATTACCTTCGCCGCGCGGCCATTGCGCAACGGGGTGCTGCCTCTTGGTGCCCATAACCCAAAGCACTATGTACGGAAAACTGAAGGACCATTTGATCAAGGAACTGGCCGCCATCGAAGAGGCCGGCCTGTACAAGCGTGAGCGTATCATCACCAGCGAGCAGGGCGCGGAGATCACCGTGAACACCGGCTCTGGGGCCGGTGCGGACTCCCGCAAAGTGCTGAACTTCTGCGCCAACAATTACCTCGGTCTGAGCTCGGACCCCGAGGTGGTGAAGGCGGCGCACGACACATTGGATTCCCATGGTTATGGCATGAGCAGTGTACGCTTCATCTGCGGTACGCAGGACATACACAAGGAACTGGAGGAGAAGCTGGCCAAGTACCACAGCACCGACGATACAATACTTTACGCCGCCTGCTTTGATGCCAACGGGGGCGTGTTCGAGCCACTACTGGGGCAGGAGGACGCCATCATCAGCGATTCCCTGAACCACGCCAGCATCATCGACGGGGTGCGCCTGTGCAAGGCCATGCGCTACCGTTATGCGAACAACGACATGGCCGACCTGGAAGTGCAGCTGAAAATGGCCCGTGCCGATGGTGCCGGCCATATCGTGATCGTCACTGACGGTGTGTTCAGCATGGACGGCATTGTCGCGGACCTCAAAGGCATCTGTGATCTAGCGGACAAGTATGAGGCCTTGGTGATGGTGGACGAATGCCATGCGGCGGGCTTCATCGGCAAAACGGGGCGCGGGAGTGTTGAGCATTGTGGTGTCACCGGTCGCGTGGACATCATCACGGGCACCTTGGGCAAGGCGCTTGGCGGGGCCATGGGGGGTTATACCACGGGTCGGAAGGAGATCATCGAAATGCTGCGCCAACGCTCGCGTCCGTATCTCTTCAGCAATTCACTTACACCTGCCATTGTCGGCGCGTCCATCAAGGTGATCGATCTGCTGAGCGGTTCCACCGATCTGCGCGACCGCTTGGAGAAGAACGTGGACCGCTTCCGCACAGGCATTGAAAAGCTCGGGTTCAAGACCCGCGGTTCCGGCGCGGCGATCGTGCCCGTGATGCTCGGCGACGCCAAACTCAGCCAAGTGATGGCGGACAAACTGCTGGATGAGGGCATCTATGTCATCGGCTTCTTCTTCCCCGTGGTCCCGAAAGACACCGCCCGAATCCGCGTGCAATTGAACGCGGCCCAAACGGACGCGCACATCGATAAGGCGCTCGCCGCATTCGAAAAGGTGGGGAAGGAACTCGGGGTGATCTGAGCCCGACCTCAGGTAAGATGACGGCTTTTATGCCGGGTCTTGGCCCGAGACACCGGCTCGGCCGGGGCATTTTTATCATTAGGAAGCCATTTATGCTACCTTCAACACCTCCTCGTTGGGTAAAAGCAACTATTCCCGTTGTTCGCCCGTATCCCGGCTCGATCCGTGAAAAATGAAATGGGGCACTCTTCGTGATCTTCTGCGCGCCAAGCAATGGGTGAAGAACGGCTTTCTGCTTCTTCCCGGCTTTTTCGCGGGGAATATCCTGGAACCCGGCGTCTTCCTACGTGTGATCCTGGGCATGGCCGCATTTTCCTTGGTAGCCTCCGGGATCTATATCGTGAACGACCTGCGGGACGTGCAAGCGGACAGACTGCATCCTCGAAAGTGCAAGCGCCCTATCGCAGCGGGCTTGATCAAACCTTCCACCGCGATCGTGATCGCATGCGTGGTGGCCATCATGGGTCTTGCAGGCGCCTACCTGTTGGAACCGATGTTCGGCCTGATCACCTTGGGATATGGTGTGATGAACCTGGCTTACAGCCTGTACCTGAAGAGGTGGGCGATCCTGGACGTGATGATCATCGCTTTGGGCTTCCTCTTTCGCATTCATGCGGGAGGCGCCATGGCGAACGTGCCGATCAGTATGTGGCTGGAGATCCTCACCTTCCTTCTGGCCTTGTTCATTGCCTTCGGCAAGCGTCGTGACGAGGTGATCGTGGCCGCAGTGGCCGGCAACGGGACCCGGCGGAACATTCAAGGGTATAACCTGGAGATGGTGAACAGCAGCATGTCCTTGATCGCCTCCGTGACCTTGGTGGCTTATGTCATGTACACCGTCAGCCCGGAAGTAATGGCCCGCATCGGCAGCCCCTATCTTTACTACACTGGTTTCTTCGTGCTCATGGGCATGCTGCGATACCTGCAATTGGCGCTGGTGAAGCATCGGACCGGTTCACCCACGCAACTGGTCCTTGAGGACTGGCCATTGCAGGCGGTGATCGGCGGTTGGCTGATCTCATTCGCTATCATCATCTATGCACATTGAGAACGGACGTTTCAGCAATTGGGGCAATTATCCCGTGCGCACCAGCACTTCCTACGCGGTGGAGAGCGCCGAGGAAGTGCAGGCCCTGCTGCGGGAAGGTGGCCAGTGGACCCCGCGCGGCAACGGCCGCAGTTATGGCGACGCCTCCTTGGGCGCACGCATGTTGGACGGGCGATCCCTGCCTCCCGTCTTCGAACTGGACGCCGACAGGGGCACGGTGAACTGCGGCGCCGGCATGTTGTTGGACGAGCTGCTGCTACGGATCGTGCCCGAGGGCTTTTTCCTTCCGGTCTCGCCGGGCACACGGCTGATCACCGTGGGCGGGGCCATCGCGGCGGACATACACGGCAAGAACCACCATTGCGACGGAAGTTTCTCCGCCCATGTGCTGGAAATGCACATCGTCACCGGCGATGGTGAAATGGTCATCTGCTCATCGGAGCGGAACGGGGAATTGTATTGGGCCACGATCGGCGGGATGGGATTGACGGGCATGATCGTCAGTGCCACCATTGCCCTCAAGCGCATCACCTCGGCCTACATCCGCCAGCGCAGCATCAAGTGCAAAAACCTGTCGGACCTCTTCGCGGCTTTCGAGGAACACGCGGATGCAACCTATAGCGTGGCCTGGATCGACCTGCTGGCCCGGGGCAAAAAGCTGGGACGGGGCGTCCTGCTGCTCGGGGAGCACGAACCCGTGGAGCGCCTTCCCGCCAAGCTGCGGCGCGATCCATTAAAAGTGCATTCAAAGGCAAAAGTGGGCGTACCTTTTTTTTTCCCGGCTTTTGCGCTCTCGAACTTAACTGTGCGGGTCTTTAACGAACTGTTCTATGGCAAGCACGGTAGCGGCGCGCGGGAAAGCATGGTGCATTACGGCCCCTACTTCCATCCGCTTGATGCCGTCGGCCAATGGAACCGGATCTATGGCAGGCGGGGATTCCTGCAATACCAAGTAGTGGTCCCGCTGAAAGGGGGCGAGGCACACATGCGAACGATCATCGAGGAGCTGTCCAATGCGCGCGTGGCCAGCTTTCTCGCAGTGCTGAAGCGCTTTGGCCCCGGCAATGACAGGTCGCCCATGAGCTTCCCCATGGAAGGCTATACTTTGGCGTTGGACATCCCGCGTTCGGCGCGGGTATTCGCCGTGCTGGACCGCATCGATGCGATGGTAGCGGAAGCGGGCGGGCGGATCTACTTGGCCAAGGACGCCCGCATGTCCGGCAGCACACTTCGTGCTACCTATGCCGGGCTATCCGGTTTCCAGCGTACAGTGGCCAAAGAGGGGCAGGGACACTTCACCTCCTCCCTTGCCGAGCGCATGGCCTTGCAAAGTAACCAGATGGAAACCCCCCACTTCGATCCCAAAGCGGTGCTGATCCTGGGTGCCACATCGGACATCGCCGCCGCCATGGCCGACCGGTTCGCCCGCGAGGGCCGGATGCTGATCCTCGCCGGCCGAGACATGGACCGCCTGCGCGGCATGGCCGAAGAACTCGGCCGAAAACACGGCGCCGTGTGTGTGCCTTTGGCGTTCGACGCCACACGGACGGAGGGGCATCGCGCATTTTACGAAGGCCTGGACCCCAGACCGGGGTCGGTGGTATGCGCCTTCGGTGAGCTGCCGGACCAAATAAAAGCCCAAGAAGACCCCGCGCTTGCCTTGCGGTCCATCATGGTGAACTATGCCGGCGCGGTGAGCATTCTGGAGCTTGCCGCGGCCGATCTTGAAGGCCGTGGCACAGGACATGTCGTTGGCATTTCCTCCGTGGCGGGCGACCGTGGGCGGGCGAGCAATTACATCTATGGCAGCGCCAAGGCAGGCTTCACGACCTATCTCAGCGGACTGCGCCACCGCCTGTTCAAGTCGGGCGTTCAGGTGCTTACGGTAAAACCGGGCTTTGTGCGAACGCGAATGACCGAGGGCCTTCCCCTGCCCGCGCCGTTGACGGCCACCGCCGACCAGGCCGCTGCAGCCATCATCAAGGCGATGCGCCGCAAGCGGAACACGGTGTACGTGTTGGGACGCTGGCGTTGCGTGATGGCCGTGGTGCGCAACCTGCCCGAGTTCATCTTCAAACGGACCAAACTGTGAGCACACTGGCGCTCTTCGATCTGGACGGCACCTTAACACGTGGTGACACCATGCTGGCGTTCATCCGGGCCCGATCGGGGCCTTGGAAGTACCTGTGGATGCTGATACCCGCAGCGGTCGTCCATGCGCTGGGGCGGATCCGCATACTGCCTGCCGACGCGGGCAAGAGGCGATTGATGAGGGCGGCTTTCGCGGGGGTGGCAACGGGCGATGTGGTACGGGACGCCGAACGATTTGCCAAGGATAAAATGCCGGTCTTGATCCGTGAAGGGGCGATGGAATGCCTGCGTTGGCACGTGGCGGAAGGCCATCGCACCATCATTGTCAGCGCTTCATGTGACGTCTGGCTGGTGCCGTGGTGCGCTGCGGAAGCATTGGAACTGATCGCCACCGGGCTGGAGGAGAGGGGCGGCCGCTACACCGGTGAATTGTCCACCTCCAATTGCAATGGCGAGGAGAAAGTGCGTCGCTTGCGCAAGATCCTGGACCCGGCACGGTACGAACACATTTACGCCTATGGCGACACGCCTTCGGACCGGCCGATGCTGGCGTTGGCCACAAACCCACGGTATAAACCGTTCCACCAGATAGACCATGACAGGACGGAGCCGTTATTGGCACAGGAAGGTGCCGCAAAGGCGTCCATCCGTCCAAAGGGTCTGGTCGCTGTGGCATTTGGGCTGGCGCTGGTGGCGACGTTGCTTATCGCAAAGGCGTCGAAGCCCATTACGGAGGCGGAGGCCACCGGAAACTATGAGTACGTGCCGGAAATTTTCCCAAGGCATGGTGATTGGCCCGATGAGATCCGGTTCCTGCCCCACCACCAAGTGAGATTGGAGGACAGTGATGGTACCGTCCGTTTTGAAGGACCTTGGCATTGGGACGAAAAGGTACATGCACTCCGGCTCGACGATCCGGCTTGGGACCGGCGGGTGCGGTGGGTGCATGGTTGGGGAGGACCCGTGCTGGAAGTGGCCTCACCGGTGGGAAAGGGCCTGTTCCAGGTCCTCACATTCAAGCGCATGGAATGAGCGACCTGCCAAAAGGGATCAGCGAAAGGCTTGGAGGCCAAGGCAAGGCCGAGAGCAGCGTGGCCATATTGATGCTGCTTTTCATGCTGGTGCTTTCCGCAGTTCCCGCCTTCCGTGCCGTACATGGGTTGGAATGGGGACCCGTGATGGATTTTTATCGCGACGGTTCCTATGTCCACAGCATCTTGGAGGGACACTACGGACAGGACCCCCAGTTCAAGGGTGAACACCTTTGGTACACACCGCTGATCTTCGGGCTGGAGGCCCTGTTGGTCAAGGTCACCGGTCTTCCGGTGCAAACACTCCTCGTTCAGGCAGGTCCTTGGTTGAACCTCTTGGCACCCGTGTGCTTCTTCATCATGGCGTGGTACTTCCGGGGGGGCGTGACCGCTGTGGCCGCCACAGCGATCTACCTGTTCTTCCTGATCGGTGACGAGCCGGCATGGGCGGTGCCCACCTATACACCCTGGCTGATCCCCATCTCGTTGGTCCAGGGCTTCTTCTACCTCGGCTTGATCGCCGTCCACAGGGCGTTCCGTGGCGGCCGATTGGCCGCATATCTGGGCATGGGGGCGCTGTCGGGAGTGATCTTCATGACCCATGCTGCGCCCGCTTTGATCCTGGTGGCGATCATCGCGATATTGACGGTGGACGCTCTGTGGATCCCTCTGCTCCAAGGGAATTGGCGACAGGTGCGGAGGGTTTCGGGTCTAAGTCTGGGAGCTGCCGTGATGTTCATGCTGTTCGCTCTACCGCTGCTCCGCTATATCGTCGGCGATTACGGCATGCGAATGATCAACCGGGCACCGTTCCTCTATACCTACGAGCTGCTCACCCTGCACCACATACGCCTCTTCCTCTTTTACAACATCACCTGGGTAACGGTCGCCGGGCTTGCCGGCGTCGCACTCCTGATGAACGAAGTGTGGAGGAGGAGCATCCTCCGGCCCAGGATCGAACTGTGGTGGTTCCTGATCTGCCTGGCGCTGTTCCTGTACGCCTATTTGGTCAGTATACTGAACGCGTATCTAGGTGTCCATTTGCCGGGGACCGCACCGTCCTTCCATTACTTCTTCTACATGAAGGCCGCCTTGGTCCTGCAAGCTGGGGCGGCCATTGCTTGGATGGCACAAAAATTACCCATGGCCCCCGGACGTGCTCGTGCGTTCGCCATGCTGGTCTGGGTATTGCCCATCGCCATTGTCTATCCCGGGTACTCAGGGCGCATGGACCTCTATGGTATGCGGGCGCTCAGCCTGAAGATCAGTGAGGACGCGGACCTGGTGGCCATGTTCTATTGCCTGCAGGATGACTTGGCATGGGACGATGTGGTGCTGTGTGACGACGACCTCAGCGTCTTTCCCCTGATGCCTTCCGCGCGTAAGGCCGTGGCCACGGTCTGCACCATGGCGAACCCGTACGTGGACCTTCCTCCCCGTGTGGCGGACCGGGATGCCATGATGGACGGCCTGAGGACGGAACGTGCCGATCAAGGCGCCTTGTTGGCCAAGTACGACGTGACGCACTTGCTGGTGCGCGCTGCCGATGAGGTCAAGATGCCTCTGCGCGGGCAATGGTTCCCGATAACGGTCTTACGCACTGAGGGTTATGTCCTCTTTGCCAGGGGCGACAGCGCCATAAGAATGTCCTGGGCCGGACGGGATCTACTGGAAAAGTCACCTCAACCAAGCCGGTCCACCGCCACTTTGTAGCGCGGGTCCTCTACAATGTTCACGTCGATCACGTCCCCGGCGTTGCGCAACAATTGCTTGCAGTCATCGCTCAGGTGGCGCAGGTGGACCTTCTTCCCTGCGGAACGGTAGCGCTCGGTGATGCGGTTCAGCGCCTCGATCGCGCTCATGTCCGCCACGCGGCTCTCGGCGAAGTCGATCACCACCTCATCCGGGTCGTTCGGCACATCGAATTTTTCATTGAACGCTTGTATGCTGCCGAAGAAGAGCGGCCCATAGATGGCATAGTGCTTCACGCCATGCTCGTCCACATGCTTGCGGGCGCGGATGCGTTTGGCGTTCTCCCACGCGAACACCAGCGCGGAGATCACCACGCCGATCAGTACCGCGACGGCAAGGTTGTGGAACACCACGGTGATGGCGGCCACGGTCACCATCACAAAGACGTCGTGCCGCGGCATACGGCCGAAAGTGCGCAGGCTGGTCCACTCGAAGGTGCCGATGGCCACCATGAACATTACGCCAACCAATGCCGCCATGGGCAGGCGTTCGATCAAGGGTGCGCCGAACATCACGAACACCAGGAGCATCACCGATGCCGTGATCCCGCTCAGCCTTGCCCGAGCACCGCTGCTGATGTTGATCAGGCTCTGGCCGATCATCGCGCAGCCGCCCATGCCGCTGAAGAAGCCGCTGAGCATGTTGGCCGCGCCCTGAGCCACGCACTCCTTGTTGCTGCGGCCGCGCGTGCCGGTGATCTCATCGATCAGGTTCAACGTGAGCAGGCTTTCGATCAGGCCCACGCCCGCGACGATGACCGCGTAGGGAAGCACGATCATCAACGTTTCCCATGTGAACGGCACGGAGGCGATATGGAAAGGCGGGAAGGCGCCACTGATGGAGGAGATGTCGCCGACGGAGCGCGTGTGGATGCCGAAGCCGATCACCAGCGCCGCGACCGTTACGATCGCAACTAAGGACGATGGCACTGCCCGGGTCAACTTCGGAAGGCCCCAGATGATGCCCATGGTGAGCGCGGTAAGTCCGAGCATTATCCATATCGAGGAGCCGCCGAGCCAAGCACCGTCCATGGTCTTGAACTGTGCGAGTTGCGCCATGAAGATCACGATCGCCAAGCCGTTCACAAAGCCGTACATCACCGGTTGCGGTACCAGCCGGATGAATTTTCCGAGCTTGAACAGTCCCGCGAGCATCTGCAGTACGCCCGCCAGCACCACGGCGGCGAAGACGTATTCCACGCCATGCCTCGCCGCCAATGCCACGATCACAACGGCCACTGCGCCGGTGGCCCCGGAGATCATGCCGGGCCTGCCACCCAGGATGCTGGTGACCAGGCCCATCACGAAGGCTGCGTACAGGCCGGTGAGCGGCGAGAGGCCGGCGATCAACGCGAAGGCCACCGCCTCCGGGATCAACGCCAGCGCCACGGTGAGGCCGGAAAGCACCTCGGTGCGGTAATTCACCTTCTGCTGGAAGTCGAAGAGACGGATGTAGGGGCGCATGGATGATATTGCAAAAGCATCACAGATCCGAAGAACAGGAAATGAACGCCAACTGAAAAAGGGCGGCGAAAGTAAGCGCTTGGCTGAGCTCTGTGGGATCCATTCGCCACCGGCCAGCGCTTGCGTGCCAGCCTGCCGTAGGCATGGTCGCGAGTGCCTCCGTTCTTCAACGCTCGCGTACCGTGAGTGCAGGAGGCACCCACACAGCCATGTACACCAGCACCAGCACTGCCATGCCTCCCGTGGCGATGAACGCGACCTGCGCACCGAACGCATACCACACCAATCCGGTCAACGAGCTTGCAAGTAACGCACAGAGGCTCTGGAAGCCCGCGAAGAAGCCGATCGCCGTGGCACCGTCCGACGGGTCAACGACCGTGACGATCCACGCCTTCGAGATGCCTTCCGTAGCCGCAGCGTAGAGGCCGTAGAGCAGGAAGAGCGCGCCGTACCAGATCAGCCCGGCCTCGTGCGCCATGCCGAAATACACCGCAGCGAACAGCGCAAGGCCCAAGATATAAATGCGCTTCAGCCCGATCCGGTCCGCCAGCATGCCCAACGGCAACGCGGCCAGCGCATACACCAGATTGTAGAAGATGTACACGCCGATGGTGCCGCTGTCACTGAGCCCGGCGGTTTTCGCGCGCAGGATCAGGAACATGTCCGTGCTGTTGAAGAGCGCGAAAAACAACAGGCCGATCACCAGTTTGCGATAGGCAACTGGCGCGGTCTTCCAATAGCCGAGGAAGGAGAGGAAGCCGCCCTTTGTGGAAATGGCTTTCGGCTTCCATGCACGGTCGCGCAAGGTGAGCGAGAGGATCACCGCGATCACGCCCGGGATGAAAGCGATGAAGAAGAGCGGCAGATAATCATCCGGGTGATAGTGCAGGAAGACCAAGGCCAGCGCGGGTCCGATCGCTGCGCCCAAGGTGTCCATGCCGCGGTGGAAACCGAATACCGTGCCCTTGGTGGCCGGTGTGGAGGCATCGTTCAGCATGGCATCGCGCGCACCGGTGCGGATCCCTTTGCCGAGGCGGTCCAACGTCCGTGCGAAGAACACCCACATCGGCAGGATAAAGAGCGCCATCATCGGCTTGCTCACCGCGCTGAGCGCATAGCCCCATTGCACGAAGGGAGCGCGCTTTCCCATCAGGTCGGAGCGCTTCCCGAAATAGCCCTTGCTCAAGCCGGCGGTGGCTTCGGCCAAGCCTTCGAGCACGCCGATGAGGACCACGGAGAATCCGATCTGCCGCAGGTAAAGCGGCATCACCGGATAGAGCATCTCGCTGGCCGTGTCCGTGAACAGGCTGATGAGCGACAATGCCCAGACGGTGCGTGTGAGGGCCTTCATCGCACCGTTCCAATGGCGCTCATGCGGTTTGCGGATAGGCCGCCTTGTAATCGTCGATGGCTTTCCGCAGGATCGTCTTCGCCATTCCCGCATCCTGTAGTTCGTCCACCTCCACGGTCTTGTTCTCCAAGCGCTTGTACTCGCGGAAGAACTGGATGATCTCCGAGCCGAGGTGTTCGGGAAGGTCGGCGATGCCCGTGATGTGCGACACGCTGATGTCATCCGCCGCCACGGCGATCAGCTTGTCGTCGCCTTCACCGTTGTCCAGCATCCGCATCACGCCGATCACCTTGGCGCGCACGATGCACAAAGGCTCGATGTCGATCTGTGAGAGCACAAGGATGTCCAGCGGGTCGTGGTCGTCGCCTAAGGTGCGCGGTATGAAGCCGTAGTTCGCCGGATAGTGGACGGAGGAGTACAGCACACGGTCCAGGCGCAGCATGCCGCTGGCCTTGTCCAGCTCGTATTTCGCCTTGCTGCCTTTCGGGATCTCGATGATAGCGTTGACTATGTCCGGCGCGTCCGCACCGAGTTCCACATCGTGCCAAGGATTGAATTTCATGGTCGCAAGTTCTTCGTGGCCGGAACAAAGTTCCATCACCTTTCCGTCACATACCGCACGATGTCGATCAAGCCGGTCTCATTGTTCTTCGTGATGATCGCCTTCATGAAGAGCGTGCCCTCGGCGTAGAGGTATTCGCTGTGCCGCATCAGGACGCCATTTCGGACAAGGTCCCGCGTAAGCGGGTTGCCGGCGGTGTCATAGGTCCAGGTCCAGGTGGTCCAATACTGCTGGCCGAGGTCCGGCTGCTCCGCCCGTTCCGCCAGCCTGCCCTTGCCGTCATAGGTAAAGGTGGTGCGCCCGCGCCGCTGGGTGATGAGGTTGTGCATCTCGATCTCCCGCAGGTAGCCGAGCTTGTCCTTGGTGAATGCCTCTTCCTGATAAGGCCGGCCGCGGTCGTTGAGGTAGGTTTTGCGCCACGTCGTGTCGTTGAGCGTGGCGTATTCATAGTGCTCGTCGCTGATGACGGTGCTTGTCCCTTCCACGAAGCGATACCGGTCGCTGCTGAGGTTCTCCATCCGCACGTTCGTCACATGCACAGGAAGCCCCTTCCCGTCGTATTCCATGCGCAAGGCATAGTAGCCATTGATGTCGTTGTGCAGTTCCTGTAGCAGGTCGCCCTTCGTACCGTAACTGTACATCACACTGGCCGTGTCGATGCCGGAACCCGGCTTGCCGAAGGAGTTGTTCGAGTAGCCGAGCCGTCCGCCATCGCCGAACCGGTAAAGGAAGAAGCGGTCCTGCGGCATCATCGGCCGTCCGTCCCGCTTGGTCCACAGTTGGCCTTTCACGCTTGTGACATGGTTGCGCGCGATGAACTCCGGATTGAACCGCAGCAGCATGGGGTCATCGGCACCGGGTTCCACCAAGAGCATCTGGGCGTGTACGATCACTGCGGTGAGAACGGCGCAGGAAAGCAGAAGGACTCTCTTCATCGCACCTGTTCGAGCGCTTGTTCAACCGTGGTCACCGGCAATTGGCACACCTTGTTCTCGCAGACGAAGATGGTGGTGGCATCGCCCATGAATTTGTCCTCCAGCAGCGGCAGATCGCTCTTTCCCGTGCCGCCTAAGAAGACCCGGCCTGAGATGTAGTGCGCTGCGAATTCCCGCCTGCGGGCCAAGGCCTCAGGCCCGGTGATGGCGATCTCGTACCACGGGTACACATGTTCCATCAACAGCAGCGCCCAGTTGGAATAGCCGCCGGGATAGCTCGCCATCGCATCCAGGACGTTGTTCAGTTGTTGCTTGCTGGTGGCGAGCATGCGCTGGTCGTCATACAGGTGCCCCAAGGTGAAGAGCGCCTTGGCCATGCTGGAGTTGGATGCGGGGATCACATTGTCGTTCACCTCCATGCGCCGCGTGATCAATGGCGGGTCGATGTTGCTGGTGAACCAGAACATGCCGCTCGTGCCGTCGTGGAAGTGCGCGATGGCGTATTCCGCCAAGGTGTGCGCCTCCTTCAGCCATGTTTCATCGAAGGTGGTCTGGTAGAGCGTTGTCAAGGCTTCTATGGTGAAGCTGTAATCCTCCAAGTAGCCGTTGATGCTGGCCTTGCCTTTGGTGAAGCTGTGCCAAAGCCCGCCGTCCTCGCGACGGCATTGCTTCAGCAGCAGGCGCATGGTCTGTTCGGCCTGTTGAAGGTGCGCGCTATCGCCGAAGGCATTGTAGGCATCACAGAGGCCGGTCACCATCATCGCGTTCCAAGAGGTGAGCGCCTTGTCATCAAGCCCTGGATGCACGCGCTTCTCCCGTGCGGCCAGCAGCTTCGAGTTCACGCGTTCCACCGTTGCACGCAATTCCCCGAAGGTCATCCCTTTCCGGTCCGCGAATTCCGCGTCGCTTTCATTGCGCAGCAGGATGTTGCGGCCGTGCTCCCAAAGCCCGTCGCCGCCCACGTTGTAGTAGTCCGTGGCGAAGTCCGTGTCATCGCCCAGCGCTGTGGCCAGCTCCTCCTTCGTCCATACGTAGTAGCGCCCTTCCTCGCCTTCGGAATCCGCGTCCAATGCGCTGTAGAACGCCCCGTCCGGCGATCGCATCTCCCGCTCCGCCCAGGCGATGGTGCGCTCCACGATGTCGCGGTAGGCCTCTTCATGAAATGCTTGGTACGCATGGCTGTATAGCGAAATGAGCTGCGCGTTGTCATACAGCATCTTCTCGAAGTGCGGCGCCTTCCAGCGTTCGTCCGTGCTGTAGCGCGCAAAGCCGCCGCCCGCTTGGTCGAAGATGCCGCCCTCGGTCATTTTGTCCAAGGTGAGGCGCACTTGCTTGGTGATGGCCTTGTCGCCGGTGGTGATCGCGTAGCGCAAGAGGAACTCGTAGTTGTTGGGCAGCGGGAATTTCGGCGCACGGTCCGGGCCGCCCCAGGTGGTGTCAAAGTGCTGGGCGAACCCCGCCGCAAGGTCTTCGGCGTCCTTGCGCGTGAAGTCCGGTGGTGCCGTGTTCAAGGCCACCAGCTCGCTCTGCTGCACGCCGGCATGGAGCTTTTCGGCGTACTCCTTCACTTTTTCAGGGTCGCTCTTCCACGTGTCGGCGAGCTGATCGAGCACTTGTGCCCATTGCTCTTTCGGGAAATAAGTGCCGCCGTACATGGGCCGTCCGTCCGGCAGGGTGAAGCAGTTCAATGGCCAGCCGCCTTTGCCGGTCATCAGCTGCACGGCGGCCATGTACACCTGGTCGATGTCCGGGCGCTCCTCGCGGTCCACCTTGATGCAGACGAAGCGGTCATTCATCAGTTTCGCAACGCTTTCATCCTCGAAGCTCTCGTGCTCCATCACGTGGCACCAGTGGCAACTGCTGTATCCGATGCTCACCAGTACCGGTTTGTTCTCCGCCTTGGCCTTGGCGAACGCCTCATCGCCCCAAGGGAACCAGTCCACGGGATTGTGCGCATGCTGAAGCAGGTAGGGGCTGGTCTCGTGGATCAGCCGGTTGGTATGGGCGTGCATGGTATCTTTCACGGGTGATTGCCCGGTGCCGCAGCCCGGAAGCAGGTATAAGTAGAACGGTAGGGCGCGCGATGCCCGTATCAGGATGCGCATGAATGGATAAAAGTAGCGGGGAAGGATGGCGATTGAGGCCGCCGGGCGCGCGTGCTCGTCAACAACGTACCGTTGATGCCGGGCCGCCGGAGCCGCAATGGCCGTCGACGATGATGGCCGTGGGCGTGCTCACATTGATCGTGCTGTTCTGGACCGTCGGCCAGCGCACGCTGATCTCCTTCACCGAGCTTTTTCGTTGGCTTGCCCTCTTCGCCTTTGCGGGCAACCTCCTGCCACGGCGCTGGGTGGTAAAGCGCTTCGGGATGGACCGCTTGGACTGGTTCTGGCTGAACCTGCTGGCTGTAGGGCCGATGCTCTTTTGTGGCTGCCTGATGTTGAACTTCTTTGTTCACGGCCCGGAACAGAAAATGCTTGTGCATGCCGGACGGGGCTTCGACCTGCACGCGTTCTGGCAGGAGCACCGGGCGCTACCGCCGCATTCGCCCTGGCCTGACGACTTCGGGAACGATCCGGAAAAAGACCGCGTTGCAATGGCTACCTCAGGCCATGGGGACGTTGTCTATGGGCTTGCCGAAGGAATGTTCGGGTACATGGTGATCACCTCCGTGGAACGAGTCGCGCTTGGAGGTGAACTGAAGTGACCGCGATCAGCGAAAGTCGACCCGCTGTTCCACCTCGACAGGAAAGCGCTTCCGCAGCATTCCTGCCTTGCCAACGGCCGTGCCTTTGAGGCCCAACTTCACGGAGCCGGTGAGCGCGACCGTCATTAGCAGGGGGAGCATGCCAGCTTGCCCATTGGTGAAGGCGGCATGCAGCGGGAGGACATAGGTACGGGTGCTAGCTGGGTCCAATGTGACCATGCTGTCCAAGGTGGCCTTGCCCATGGCGACATCATTGATGTACAGGTCAACGTCGGGGTCCGTCACCGAGATGCGGTAATTGTTCGGGTTGTTGACCTCCACGGTGACGGTGGCCGACAGGCCGGTCGCATCAAAGCGGGTGACCTGTACATCCTGAACGCCTACGATCTCCACTTCGCTGTAACGCACGCAGCCGGTGAGGAGAGCTATGGAGAGGAGGGCGAGAAGATGGTTTGCCATTTTGAAAACTTGAGAGCCGGAACTTGAAAGTGGAAACCTGAAAGCTGAAACGAGAGCAACAGTGTTGCAGTTGGCAGTAGCAGTTGGCGCCGTCCGATCACTGATCACAGTTCTCCGCGTCTCTGCGCCTCAGCGGCCTATCAGTCACCCAATGCCTCTGTGCCTCGGTGTCTCTGTGGTTTCTCTTCCCTTCACTTGCTCATTTCCGCGAAATTCCGGTAGAACTTCGGAATGGTGGTAATGCCCTTCATGTAGTTGAACACACCGTAATGCTCGTTCGGGCTGTGGATGTTGTCGCTGTCCAGGCCGAAGCCGAAGAGGATGGTCTTCAGCCCCAGTTCCTCCTCGAAGAGCGCCACGATGGGGATGCTGCCGCCGCCGCGCGTGGGGATCGGCTTTTTGCCAAAGGCCTCCTCCATGGCCTTGCTCGCCGCTTTGTAAGCGATGCTGTCGGTGGGCGTTACCGCCGCTTCGCCGCCGTGGTGGGGGTTCACGGTGACGGTGACGTAGGGCGGTGCGATCTTCTTGAAATGGTCGCTGAAGAGCTTGGTGATGGCGGCGCTCTTCTGGTTTGGCACCAAGCGCATACTGATCTTGGCGCTGGCCTTGGAGGCGAGCACGGTCTTGGCGCCCTCACCGATGTAGCCGCCCCAGATGCCGTTCACGTCCAGCGTGGGCCGTATGGTGCAGCGCTCTGCCGTGGTGTAGCCTTTCTCACCGCGGACCGCCTTCACGCCAAGTTCATTCATGTATTCCTTTTCGTCGAAGGGCGCTTTGGCCAGTTCCTTCCGCTCAGCGTCGCTGAGTTCCTGCACCGCTTCATAAAAACCCGGAATGTTGATGCGTTGGTCCTCATCGTGCAGGCTGGCGATCATTTCGCAGAGCACATGGATGGGATTGGCCACCGCGCCGCCGTAAACGCCGCTGTGCAGGTCCCTGTTCGGGCCGACCACTTCCACTTCCAGGTAGGCCAGTCCACGCAGGCCCGTGTTGATGCTGGGCACGTCGTTGGCGATCATCGATGTGTCACTGATCAACACCACGTCCGCGGCCAATTTCTCCTTGTTCTCCTTCACGAAAGTGCCGAGGTTGCTCGATCCCACCTCCTCCTCGCCCTCGATCATCATCTTCACGTTGCAGGGCAGGTTGCCGGTCTTTACCATGGCCTCCACCGCCTTCACGTGCATGTAGAACTGGCCCTTGTCATCAGCGCTGCCGCGGGCGTAGATCACGCCGTCCTTCACCACCGGCTCGAAGGGCGGGCTGTCCCACAGGTCCAACGGGTCGGGCGGTTGCACATCATAATGGCCGTAGACCAGCACGGTGGGCTTGGCCGGGTCGATGATCTTTTCACCATAGACGATGGGGTGGCCCTTGGTGGGGCAGACCTCCACTTTCTCCAGCCCGGCCTCCTCCATGCGCGTCTTCACCTTCTCGGCACACCGGGCCACGTCGGCCTTGTACTTGGGGTCGGCGCTCACGCTCGGTATCCTTAGCAGGTCGAGGAGTTCATTGAGGAATCGGTCCTTGTTGGTCTCGATATGCTCTTCCACGGATGCCATAGTGCTGATGGATTTTAATGATCGCGCCAAAGATAGGAGGCGGCTATTGGGCCTTTCCGTGAAGAAATGTTGCCCCGGAACGGGACTGAGGCAACCGGTGGGGCTGCTTTCGGGTCATCACGGAAGCAGCCTTATCTTGCCCAACACGACCATCCAGCTATGAACATACGTGCCGCCTTTTTCGCCGCCCTATCACTGTCCTTCGGTCTAGTGCAGGCCCAATTGAACGTGAGTTCCAGCATGACCCCGACGCAGCTGGTCCAGAATGTCCTGCTGGGGGGAGGTGTGTCCGTGAGCAACATCACCTACAACGGGGTCGCGGTAGGCACCGCGCAGGACGGTAGTGGCTCCTTCACCACGGTAAGTTCCAATCTGGGCCTTGATGCCGGGATCATCCTGTCGTCCGGTCTCGCCAGCAGCATAGCCGCGCCCGCCAGCGACTTTTCCAGCGACGACAACGGCACGGGGTCCGATCCCGACCTGTTGTCCATCATTTCCGCGCTCAACCCCACCTTCCCGGAGAGCAACGACCGCGCCGTGTTGGAGTTCGACTTCATCCCCACCGGCGATTCGGTGAAATTCAACTACGTGTTCGGATCGGAGGAGTATTCCTCCTTCAACTGCTCGCCCCAGTACAACGATGTGTTCGGGTTCTTCATCAGCGGTCCCGGAATTACCGGGCCCTTTACCAACAATGCCATGAATATCGCGGTGGTGCCGGGAACGACACTTCCCGTCAGCATCGCGAACATCCATGGGGACCAGAATGCAAGCTGCGCTCCGGCCAATGCCCAATACTATGTGGACAACCAGAGCGGTACCACGGTGGTTTATAATGGTTTTACCACGATCCTGCAGGCACGGGCGCAGGTGCAATGCGGACAGTCCTACCACATCAAATTGGCTATTTGCGATGCAGGGGATTCGGGTTTCGATTCCGGGGTGTTCCTGGAAGCGGGCAGCTTTACGAGCACCGGTCAGATCGTGCCGTCACTGACCACCGGCAATGTAATTATCGGCGTGAACGATACCACCATGTTCGAGGGCTGCGGCATCATTCCCTTCAATTTCTTCCGGATGGGGGATACCACTAACGTGGACACCGTGGATGTCGTGATCGGCGGTACGGCGACCTCCGGGGTGGACTACTACCCGCCCATCCCCACACAGCTCATCTACCAGCCCGGGGACACGGTGATCACTATTCCGCTTACCGTACCCTATGATGCCGACGGTATCGAGACGCTGACGATCAACATTACCCAGAACATCGTTTGCAGCGGGACCCAAGTGGTCAACAACTACGTTTTCTATATTGATCAATATCCTCCCTTGCAAGTGGTCACCAATGATGTGAACGGCGCTTGTGGCCAATCCTATGACATCGGCCCGGTGGTTTCCGCCGGCGCAGGTGAGTACCACTATCTCTGGAACACCGGGGAGATCACCCCGACGATCAATGTCTCCGTGGAAACCACTACGACCTTTTACGTGACGGTGACCGATACGTGCAGTGTGTTGCCGGTGCAGGACAGCATAACCGTGTTCATTCCGGCGTATGCGCCGATAGTCGTCACTGCTAGCCCGGACACCGCCATACCTTGCCTAGGCAACGCGGATATCAGCGTGGTAAATACCGTCGGTGGCAACGGGGCCTACAACTATGCCTGGACCCAGAACGGCACATTGGCCGGGATCGGGACGACCCTCAACGTCCCTGCCAGCGATCCCATCTGGTATGTGGTCACCGCGATTGACGGCTGCTTGCATTTGGCCTCTGATTCCGTGCTGGTGAGCACTGCACCTTTACCAGATATCCAGATCCTGTCCTGGGACAGCACCGTGTTCTGTACCGGCGATTCGGTTCTGCTGTTCCCACGGGATGTAACCGGCGGCAACGGGGTGTACAGCTTCTCTTGGGCGAATGACACCGGCGCGGTCTTGAGCACGGCGGACACCCTGTTGGTGGGCGTGCCCGCGAATTCCTCATACACCCTGAGCGTGCATGATCAGTGCGGCTATGTAGCGGACAGCTTGTTCACCACCTTCATCCCACACTATGCGCCGTTCTTGGTCGACCTCACCCCGGACAGCACCATTTGTGCCGGGGATTCCATCACCCTGTGGGCCAATATCACCGGCGGATCCGGAGTGCATACCATTGATTGGGAGGGCTGGGGATGGAGCGACCCCCAACTGAAGTACACCGGCGATCAGGACGCCACCTTCACGGTGGACGTGTTCGATCGTTGCGGGGAGTTCATCAGTGCGGTCACCAACGTGACCGTTCAACACCCCACGGCGCAGATCCTGATCTCTAACCTAGGCCAGGACGATTGGCTGTTCCAAGCCTCCACCTACCCGTACTTCGTGCCCGTGATGATCTGGGACCTGGGGGACGGCACCCATGTGAAGGCCACCTCGGTGACCCACAGTTACACCGACCTGGAGGACCACTGGGTCACCCTGCACACGGTGAGCGAGGAAGGGTGCAAAGCGGTGGACAGCCTGCTGATCAAGCCTCCGGGAACGCTCTTCTTCCCAAATGCCTTCACGCCGGACGGTGATGGGATCAATGATGTCTTCTTCCCGGTATACTCCTCGGTAAGCGAATTCCAGATGACCATCTTTGACCGATGGGGCCATGTGGTGTTCGAAACTGAGGACATCAACACACCATGGGACGGAAAGGTCAACGGGGGCACGGATGCGACAACCGGTGTGTACGTGTACAAATACCGGGCAAAGGGCCACTATTACGAAGCCAACGAGAAGTACGGATATGTTACCTTGGTGCGCGGTACCAACGGCAGATGACATTCGATCGATCCTTCATGATGCGTGACCTGGTCCTATTCCTGGCCGGAACTGCTGTGGTTCCGGCAATGGCACAGCTGAACGTGAACACGGCCATGACCCCGGCCGCGCTTGTTCAGAACGTCTTGGTAGGGGGGGGCGTGGTCATTTCCAATGTCACGTACAACGGTGTGGCCGTGACCGTGCCACAGGACGGCTCCGGTTCATTCACCAACGGGAATTCAACGAACCTTGGGTTGAACGCAGGCTTGATCCTTTCTTCGGGGTTGGCCACCTCCGTACCGGGTCCGGCTTCCGATTTCGGTAGTGATCCTTTGGACACAGGCTCCGATCCGGACCTCTTGGCGATCACAAGCCCGGGCAACACCATCTATGATAAGGCCGTGCTCGAATTCGATTTCATTCCCAGCGGCGATTCGCTGAAATTCAACTACGTTTTCGGTTCAGAAGAATACCCCAACTTCAATTGCAGCCCTAACTTTAATGATGTCTTCGGCTTCTTCCTGAGCGGCCCCGGGATTACTGGACCGTACACCGACAATGCCGTCAACATCGCCTTGGTCCCGGGGACCGCTCTTCCGGTGAGCATCGCCAACATCCACGGGTCCGAGAACGCGAGCTGCACACCGGCAAACCAAGCCTATTATGTTAGCAATGCCAATGGGACCACGATCGCCCTCAACGGTTTCACCACCGTGCTGCGGGCCGAAGCAGGGGTGACCTGTGGGGAGACATACCACATCAAGCTGGCCATCGGGGATGCCGGCGACAGCGGTTATAACTCCGCCGTGTTCCTTCAGGCCGGAAGCTTCCAGTCCAATGTGCTCCCAACGTTGACCGCCAGCACCCTCAACGGGGATGGCACAGCTGCGGAGGGATGCTTGGGCGGCCATTTCACCATCTATCGCCCGGCCGGCACGGACAGTACTTTTACCATTGACTATTTCTTTACCGGCACCGCCACGCCCGGCGTGGATTTTGGTCCAATGCCCAACCCTGCGGTCATACCCGCCGGTCAGGATTCGGTCGTGCTTCCTTTTGAAGCCATGGAGGACGGTATCACCGAAGGCGTGGAGACCGTCATCATGAACGTGTTCATGGTGAATGCTTGTGGTGATTCGCTCATCAACTCCGTGATCTTGGCGATTCTGGATTACACGCCCATGGAGATCAATAGCCCATCACCCGTCCTGCTGCACTGCGATCAGGATTCGGTTCCCATTTACGCCAGCGTGAGCGGTGGTTTTGGAAGCACATCCATGGTATGGGGTGATGCCTTGTACTCCGACCACATCTATGTGCCAGGCATGGAAAGCGGTACGTACACGGTGTCAGCCACCGATCAATGCCCCAAGACCGTAAGTATGGATATCCATGTGGATGATGGCTGTCAGGTCATTATCCCCAATGTGATCACCCCGAACGGAGATGGGCACAATGACAAGTTCGTGGTGGAGGGCATAGAGGGACGGGATAATCAGGTGCAGATCTGGGACCGCTGGGGCAAGCAAGTGCTGAACACCCACAACTATCGGAACAATTTCTCCGCGACCGACCTGAACGACGGCGTCTACTTTTATGCCATCCGCGTATTGGACAAGGATTACCACGGACACCTGCAAGTGCTGGGGAGCAAGTAGACCTCCGTTGCCGGGCCTCTTTTGAAGGAACCGCTGAAAACAGAGGAATTGATCGGACGAAGGCTCTACCCGATCAAGCTCCGCCCGGTCATTTCCTTGGGCTGCTCGATCTCCATCAGATCCAGTAATGTGGGCGCCACATCGGCCAGGATGCCGTCGTGTACCTGGACCGTCCGGTCGGTGAGCACGAAGACAGGGACCGGATTGAGCGTGTGCGCTGTGTTCGGCGACCCGTCCGGGTTCACGGCCTTGTCCGCATTGCCATGATCGGCGATGATGACGAAGGACCAGCCCTTGGCCCGACCGGCCTCCACCACACGTTGGGTACAGCTATCGGCGGTCTCAACGGCTTTCACGATCGCAGGGAACACGCCGGTATGGCCCACCATGTCCGGGTTGGCAAAATTCAACACCATCAGGCGTGCATCGCCGGCCTTCACTTCGGCCACGGCGGCCTGGGTCACGCCTTCAGCGCTCATCTCAGGCTGTAGGTCATAGGTGGCCACCTTGGGCGAGGGCACCACGGTCCGGCGTTCACCAATGAAAGGCTGCTCGCGCCCTCCGCTGAAAAAGAACGTGACGTGCGGATACTTCTCGGTCTCCGCTAGACGTACCTGGGCACCCCCGGCCTTTGAGACCACTTCTCCCAGGGTCATCGCCAGGTCATCCTTTCTGAAGAGCACCTTCACCCCCTTGAAGCGGTGGTCATATTGGGTCATGGTCACATAGTGAAGCGGCAAGGGGCTCATGTCCTGTTCCGGGAAAGCCTGTTGGGTCAGTGCTTCCGTGATCTCACGGCACCTGTCGGTCCGGAAGTTGAAGCAGATCACCACATCGTCCGGGTGGATGTGCGTCAACGGCCGCTGGTCCGTGCCTACGATCGCGCACGGCTCGATGAACTCGTCGGTGATGCCTTTTGCGTAGCTCGCTTCGATGGCCCAGCTGGCGCTCGGCGCACGATCGCCCCGGCCTTGCACCAACAGGTCGTAGGCTTTTTTGATGCGCTCCCAGCGCTTGTCACGGTCCATGGCATAGTAGCGGCCGCAGATCGACGCTATCCGTGCCGGTGTGCCGGCAATATCCTGCTCCAACTGTTGGATGAAGCCAAGGCCGCTCCGGGGATCCGTGTCGCGCCCGTCCGTGATGGCATGGATGAAGATGTCCTTCAGTCCGGCGGTAGCCGCCAGTTTGCAGAGCGCGACCAGATGAGCGCTTGATGCATGTACCCCGCCGTTGCCGACCAGCCCAAGCAGATGGAGTCTCCTGCCGGGTGCCGAAGCAGCAGTGAACGCCTCTTGGAGCACGGCATTTTTCCCCAGAGATCCATCGGCGATCGAGAGATCGATCCGGACCAGGTCCTGGTACACCACCCGGCCCGCGCCGATGTTCAGGTGCCCTACTTCGCTGTTCCCCATCTGGCCGGGAGGGAGTCCCACATGTTCACCATCGGTGCGCAGGCGGGCGTGGGGCGCTGTGCGAAAGAGACTGTCGATGAACGGTGTGTCGGCCTGTGCAATGGCGTCGGTACCGTCCCCGGCACCGATGCCCCAGCCGTCCAGAATGATCAATGCGGCCTTGCTCTCGGTCATGCGCGGTTCGGGAATGTGGCCGTGAAGGTAGATCCGTGCGGAAGGACGGGAGCGAATTCCACGTGACCGCCAAGCCCCTTCATCAGGCGGCCAACGATGAACAGTCCTAAACCCGTGCCCTTGGTCGCGCGGACCTCCTCATTGCCGCCACGGACAAATTTCTGGAAGATGCGCTGCCGGTCCACATCGGCGATCCCCGGACCCCCATCGCTTACTCGAAGCTGTGTGGCATGGTCCAAGGATTTTATTTCCACGGTCACCGGTGAGCCATGGGGGGCATATTTGCAGGCGTTCTCCAAAAGGTTGTCCAATACGGATCGGAAGGCAGCGGCATCGGTACGCAATACTGCCGCATCCGGAAGCCGTGCTTCGATCGGATGGTCGCGGCCATACGTCGCCCGGGCCTCTTCGATCAACAGGCGTGATTCCTTGGCCAGGTCCACCAGGTCCAGTTGAGGCTGCACCGCATGTTCCTCCAAACGGCTGGCCAACAGGATCCGTTCGGCGAGCAGGTGAAGGCGCTCAACGTCATGGCGTGCATTGTGTGAAAGCGTCTCGCGCCGCCCGGCGTCCAGGTCCTGTCGTTGAAGGGTCTGGAGATGCAGTTTCAGCGCAGCGATTGGGGTACGCAGTTCGTGGCTTGCCGACATGAGAAAATCGCGCTGTTGACGGGCGAGCGACAGCTCTTGGCGCAGGGTGCGGAAAGTGACCCACAGGGCCAGCAACAAGAGGATCAGGAAGACCAGTCCTTCGCCCATCACCATCATCAGCGTATGCTTTGGCAACCGCACCGGTAAATGTGGGATCATCCCCTCAGAGATCAATTGCTGCTGAAGGGCGATGATGTCCCTGTCCTTGCTCAGTAGGAGCCACATCCACCAGACCGACTGCAACAGGATGTAGAAGGCCAGAAATCCGAAGAGCAGCACCGGCGTGCGGGGGGCGTGGCGGGCCATGGGCCAAAAATATGTGTTGGCCGCGCGAATGGTTTCCGACCTGAACTCCCCGAAGTCCACACAGGAACCCCGTCCCGGCCCCGGTCCCCTTTCTATGCGCTACATTAGGACCGGATCTTCGATCTCCGAACGATCCATATGATCCACTTGGGGTCGATCAGAAGGATGAAAATGATCCATTGAAGGTATTTTAATGAGATTCTTCGGAGGGACTTACATTGCACTCAGGTTTTATTGATGGACCACCAAGCGGCTAAGGCCTTCATTCTCGCGGAATTGCGTGTCGGGCTGCCGATCGATCGCACATACCATTCGTTTGAGCACACCTTGGATGTGTACGCCTCGACCATCACGATCGCTGAGGAAGAAGGGGTCGGGGGGGAGTCCTTGGAGCTGCTGAAGACCGCAGCTTTGTACCATGATTCGGGTTTTCTTGTTGAGCCGGAAAGCCATGAGCACGGTGGATGCGTGGTCGCACAGGAAAACTTGCCCGGTTACGGATACAATGCGCATCAGATCAAGGAGATCTGCGCGATGATCATGGCCACGAAGATCCCTCAGAAACCAATGGGCCGGTTGAGCGAGATCCTTTGCGATGCAGATCTGGACTATCTCGGTCGCAGGGATTTTTTCTTCGTGGGTGATCTGCTGTTCAATGAGATGAAAGCCCACGGAACACTTTCCACAAGAAGGGAGTGGAACCTTCTTCAGGAGGAGTTCATCTCCAAGCACTCCTACTTCACCAAAACATCACGCGCTCTGCGTGAGCCGACGAAGCAGGAGCACTTGGAGTGGGTCCGGCAATGGTTGCGGGACAATCCATAGGTCAAAAAACGGGCGAAGCCCCCGGGGGGCCGGGGGCTTCGCGTCTGTGGTGCCTCCCAGAATCGAACTGGGGACACATGGATTTTCAATCCATTGCTCTACCAGCTGAGCTAAGGCACCAAGGAGATCGTTGCCATCTTTGCGGGCTGGAACCGCGCTGAGGGGCGGCAAATATAGCTGGTCGGACCCATGGTCAAGCATCTGCCGTACGAACTGGTGATCGATGTGGGGAACTCCCGCATGAAGATGGGACTTTTTGCGGCCGGGAAGGTCACTGCCCGGACCGTGGCCTCTCATGGCGATATCGCTGCAGTGGAACGGTTCATAACGGAAGGGCCGCCCGGCCAGATCGCGATCGGATCGGTCGCGGCCCCGGATGAAAAGTTCTTGGCAGCACTCAGTCGCATAGCACCCGTCGTGGAGATCGCCGGCAACTCCCCGTCACCCGTTCGAAGCCTGTACGCCGCAGCTGCTGCCATAGGTGTGGACCGCTTGGCGAATATTGCCGGTGCGGCCTTGCTCTTTCCCCGGCGGTCCGTAGTGGTCATCGACCTCGGCACCTGTATCACCTACGACCTGGTGGACGAACTGGCCGTGCACCAAGGCGGCATCATCTCCCCGGGCATGCGCATGAGGGCACGGGCCATGCATACGTACAGCGCAAGGCTTCCCGAGGTGGGACCGGAGGAGGATCCGCCACTTTTGGGCACGGATACCGCATCCAGCCTTGCAGCAGGCGTTCATCATGGCCTGCTCATGGAATTGCAGGGCCACATCGCTGTTCTCAGGCAACAACACCCCGGCTTGGCCGTTGTGCTCACCGGTGGTGACGCACTTCGGTTCGCCAGGGCGCTGAAAAGCGGCATCTTTGCGCACCCTACGTTGACACTTATCGGCCTACATGCACTTTCGCACTTTCATCCGGACCGCAGCCCTGTTGTTGGTCCTTGACCTCGGCCTTGCCACGGCTTCCGCTCAGGGTAACGGTGATTCCCCATACAGCGCCTATGGGTTCGGAGACCTCCTGCCGACAGGACAGGTCTCGCAGGCTCTGATGGCCGGGACCGGTCTTGCCATTACCGAGCCGTATAGCGTGTTGCTGGGAAACCCGGCAAGCTATTCGGCGCTCGCGAGACCGGTCTTCGAGGCCGGCATCGCCTTTCGTTCCACCCGTTCCTCCTCTTCGGTGAAAAGCGCTTCCGGCAATGACGCGAATTTCACGGGGTTCAGCATCGGCGTTCCTTTTGCAAATGGGAAATGGGGTCTGGCCATGGGGCTAACACCCTTCAGCGACGTGAGCTATTCCACCGCCCGTGAGGTGGCCTTCGACGGTGGGGACGTGAAATATGAATACAAGGGAAGCGGTGGGCTCGACCGTGCTTTCGTCGGACTCGGGCGCACCCTCCATGGCCAGCGGGCCGATTCCGTGGGTAATAGGGGCATGCAAGTCCGCTTTGGCGCCGATTTCAACTTCGTCTTCGGAAGCATTGAACAGACCCGGGATGCCGTGTATGACCCGAACGCGGGGTATTACAACACAAGGGCTTTCACCTCCCTGGTCCTGCGCGCACCCACGGCGGATGCCAGCCTGCTCTGGCAGGGCGACCTCACCAAGAAGAAGGTGAAGGATGCGGATAATTGGCGTTGGTCGGTCGGTGCCTCCGTCAACCTGCCGACCAATTTCTCGGCCAGGTATACAAACTTGGTCACCACATATACCGTGAACTCGAACATCGAGCATGTGCGCGATACCACCGCCAATGATCAAGGGGTAAAAGGCCAAGTTGACCTTCCGGTTGCGTTCGGCCTCGGCTTTGGCGTTCAGAACGCACGATGGGCCTTCACCGCGGAAGTGAAGCAACAGGACTGGAGCGCTGTACGAGTTGATGTTCCGGGGTACGGTCTGCCCGCTGCCTTGCGAAGTGCGCTCACCTCCGCCGCCGCGGTGCGCTTTCAACCTGCCGTGGAGGGGAATATCCTGCACCGTGCGGTGTACCGCATGGGCTATCGGCATACCGATGCACCGCAGGAGGTCCGCGGGCTGGGCTTGTCCGGAGATGCCGCAACGGTCGGCATCTCCTTTCCCCTGAACGCGATGCAAACGAACAGTTGGGTGCATGTGGGAGGGGAATTCGGAAAACGCGGTTCCACGGACAATGGTCTGGTCCAAGAACGCTATGCCGCGCTCTGGGTCGGATTGGCGTTCACCCCGTGGCGGGGCGAACGTTGGTTCACGGCCCCCAAGATCCAATGACGCCTTGGAGGGGACTCCTGCTTTGCGCGACAACTTGCTTGTTCCTGGCCTGCAAGAACGATCTGGACCGCGTGGCCGCCATAGAAGTGCCGGCCAATGGCCCGGACCGGATCACCACCGGTGCGGAATACCTCTACTCCGACAGCGGGGTCGTGCGTAACCGGGTGAGGGCGGGCACCATCTCCGAATTCAACGGTGAACACCCCCGCACGGAGATGACCGATGGCGTTGAACTCACCTTCTTCGATACTACAGGGAATGCGGGTAGCCAACTGACGGCGCGCCGGGGCGAGATCCAGCAGGAACGGAACCGCATGGTGGTGGAGGAACAGGTGGTCTTCATCAATGCGAAGGGAGAAAGGCTCGAAACCGAGCAATTGATCTGGAGCCGGGACAGTGGCCGGGTGTACACGGACCGGCCCGTGAAGGTCACCCGGGCGCGGGATATCATCTATGGGCAAGGCTTGGACGCGGCACAGGATTTCAGCCGGTACACCATCCGGAAGATCACCGGTACGCTTTTCATCGACCGGAGCGATACCTTGGCACCAATGAACCAGACCAATTGATGGAAAGGATCGCGCGTTTCATGGAGATGTTCTGGCTGGTCTTGGCGGTGCTCACCGCAGGCTGGGCGGCATATGTGCTATATGTCCATGGTTGGGAGGCCGGCAAGGTCTGGCTGCTCTTCCCGGCCGTGTGCTCCGCCATGTTCGGTTATAGGCGCTTCATGCGCGGCAGGATGGCCCGTTGGACGGAGCAGCGACGCATCGAAGAGGAGCCTGATGGACGGTGATAGTTGGCGCGGTCGCACCGCGGAATTGTTTCTAAGTTCAGGGGCCCGATGTTGAACGCCCCTGACCTGACCATGTTGCTATTGGCCATGGTCACATCCGCCCTGTGCTCCGGCTTGGAGATCGCGTTGGTGAGCAGCAACAAGCTCTACATCGAGCTACAGCGGAAACAAGGCGCGCTCTGGGCCAAGATCGTCGCTTCCTTGATGGAAAAGCCCGCCCGGGTGATCAGTGCGTTGCTCGTGGGCAATACCATCGCATTGGTGGCCTACGGTATCGTGATGGCCCATCTGCTGGAACCCGGCCTGCGTGCGCTATATCCGCATGAAGGCTTTGTACTGGTGATGCAGACGATCCTGAGCACCCTGCTTATTTTGGTGGTGAGCGAATTCCTGCCCAAAGCCCTCTTCCGCCTCGATCCCAACGGCGTGCTCAGCGTTTTTGCGTTGCCCCTCGGGCTCATTTATATGGTCCTCTGGCTGCCCACGGTGCTGCTTACCACGATCAGCGAAGGGATCCTGCGCCTTTTCGGGGTGAAGCCCAATTTGGGCAAGGCAGGCTTTGGGCGCATCGACCTCGATGCCTTTCTACAGGAGGTGAGCGAGCCCACGTCCTCGGACAAGGAGGTGGACGCCGAGGTGGAATATTTCCGCAATACGCTGGAGCTGAGCAACACCAAGGTGCGCGATGTGATGGTGCCCCGTGCGGAGATCGAAGCACTGGACGTGGAGGAGCCGATCGCGGAACTGAGCAAGCGATTTCTGGCCACGGGGCTCACTAAGCTGCTCATCCATAAGGACGGCATCGACAACATCATCGGCTATGTACACAGCTATGAGATGTTCAAAAGGCCTCGCAGCATCCGCGCGGTGCTGCGCCCGGTGAACTTCATTCCCGGCACTATGCCGGCCGACGAGGTGCTTAAGCTTTTCACGAAGGAACGAACCCACATCGCGGTGGTCGTGGACGAATTCGGCGGCACGGCAGGCATGCTCACCATCGAGGACGTGGTGGAGACCATCGTGGGGGACATTGAGGATGAGCACGACGATGAGGATTCAGTGGAGGAACGCATAGGTCCCACTGAATTCGTGTTCAGTGCGCGCTTGGAGGTGGAGCACCTGGCCGAGGAGTACGGGCTCAACCTGCCGGAAAGCGAGGAATACGACACGCTGGCGGGCTACATCATGCACCGCACCGGCACCGTGCCCGAGCCGGGTGAGATCGTGGACGACGGGCCCTTCCGTTTCACTGTCACGAACGTATCACACGGCCGGATCGACCTGGTGAACCTGCTGGTGAAGGACGTGGAGGAAGGCTTCACGGAGGGTGCGCCGCCCAAGGAGGAACAAAAGCAATAACCTCCTATTCCGATCGCCGATGAGGTGTCCACCTCCAACGGTGTATAACGCACTTCTTCAGGTTCGGCGAACAGGAGGAAATGCAGTTGAAGTGCGGGATCCCGTGAAAGGGCCCCGTCCCGGAACCGGCCTCCTTCCGGGGATTCCGGGCCTTATCGCCCGGCGAAGCGCCCACCCGCCTATATTTGCCACCCTTTTAAGATCAAGTAAATGGCAGTAATTGGAAAGATCCGTGAGCGTGGAACGCTTCTGGGGATCATTGTGGGCGGTGCGTTGGTGCTGTTCGTGGTCGGTGATTTCATCGGCAACCGCTCCGGCGGGCAAGAACGCAACGTGGGAAGCGTCGCCGGGAATGAGGTGAGCATGCAGGAGTTCTCCACCCGGGTGGACCAGCAGATCGACCTTTATCGCCAGAACGGGACCACGGTGGACAACCAACTGCAGGAGCAGGTCCGTAACGGGGTTTGGAACGACATTCTCCGCGAGCACACCTTGATGGTGGAGGCGCAGGGGGCCGGATTCGGCAATTCCATCAGCCGGGAGGAATACGACGATATCCGCTTCGGCAATAACGTCCTGCCCGATTTCAAGAACAACCAGAGCTTCAAGGACCCGCAGACCGGCGAATTGGACAAAGACCGTCTGCGGCAATACTTCAAGTATGTGCAGGAGAACAACCTCGCCTTGTTCGATATGCAGAAGCGCACCTTCGTGCCCCAGCGCATCTATGCCAAGTATAACGATCTGGTGAAGAAGAGCTGCTTTGTGAACAGTGCGCAGGTGCAGGATGACTGGGCAGCGAAGAACACCAAGGCGGATTTCCAGTTCGTGGCCCAACGCCTGGAGAGTGAGCCGGACAGCCTGTATCCCGTGAGCGATACGGAGCTCCGTCGTTTCTACGATGCGCACAAGGACGAGCGTAAATACCGCCAGACGGCATCACGCAGCTTCGGCTATGTGCGCTTCAATGCCACCCCCGAACAGGAGGACATTGACAATGCCCGTGCGGGCATGATGGACCTGAAGGCGGACTTCGTGGCCACGCTCGGCACCAAGGCCGACAGTACTTTGGTGATGGCCTATGCCGATTCCAAGAATCCTGTACCCGCACCGTACAAGGACGGCACGGCCGACCCGTTGAACGATTCGCTCATCATCCATGCCGATACCGGTGTGGTCGTGGGTCCGTTCAGGGAAGGAAACATGTGGAAGTTGGTGAAGGTGGCTGAGCTGGCGGACGTGGAAGAGGCCCGTGTACGCCACATCCTGCTCAGTACCCAAGGCAAGAGCCCCGAGGACGAGGCCACCATCAAGCAACGGGCGGACAGCATTTTGGCCGTAGTGAAAAAAGATCGCAGCAAGTTCGAGACCCTGGTCACCAAATTCTCCGACGACCCCGGAAGCAAGAGCACCGGCGGTGTCTATGAGTGGTTTGACCGGACCCGCATGGTGCCGCAGTTCACCAAGGCCAGCTTCGATGAGAAGTCCGGTGCCATCACCATTGCCAAGACGGATTATGGCTACCACATCGTGGAGGTGCTGGGGCAACGCAGCCGCAAGGAGCGCCGAGTGTTGACCATCGACCGGAAGATCGCCCCGATCCAGGCGATGAAGGCCGCTTGGAAGACCGCGAACGAGTTCTCCCTGAACAACCCCGATACGACCTCTTTCCGCAAGGCGGCAGAGGAGAATGGCCATACCTACACTCCGGTGCCCGAGCTGCGCGCGGACCAGCGTTTCGTGCCCGGCCTGCAGGAGGCTGACGAGGTAGTGCGTTGGGTGGACCATGCCGCCGCGGACGCAAAGAGCAGCGAACCCCTCACCAGTGGGGATAGCTATGTGATCTGCTCCCTCACCGGGATCCGCGAGGAAGGCGCGCCGAAACTGAACGATGTCCGGGAAACCTTCACAACGGAAGTGCGGAAAGAGAAAAAGGCGGACGCGATCGCGGAGAAGATGAAGGGCAAGACCGATCTGCAGGCTTTGGCAACGGAATTGAACGGCAGTGTGCAGAGCTCAGGGGACATGCCCTTCAGTTCGAACACCATTTCCGGAGGATACAGCGATATCGCGGTGATAGGCGAGATCTTCGGTTTGGACAGCGCAGCCACCAGTGCTCCATTGAAAGGCGACATGGCCGTCTATGTCGCGCACATGAACAAGCTGACGGCCGCAGGCGCGATGCCGGAAGGCGCGGAAGATCCCAAGGCGCTCACGGACCGGGTGCGGAACCGGGCCGCGGGCCAGGTCTTCAATGCGTTGAAGGAGGCTGCGGATGTGAAGGACAACCGCTCGAAGTTCTATTGATACCGGTCTTGACCGGTTCGAGGAAGGGGGAGCTGCGGCTCCCCCTTCCTGTTGAATAGCGGACCAAAATGTGTTCAACGCAACTGCACCAGCCGTTCCGCGTCCAATCGTACAAGAGTGGACAATAGCAGTGTGAAGCCGATCAAGGAGCTGCCACCATAGCTAAAGAATGGCAAGGGGATGCCGATCACCGGCGCGAGGCCGATGGCCATGCCCACATTGATCATCAGGTGCAGGAAGAAGATGCTGGCCACGCAATAGGCGTAGATGCGTGTGAACTTCGACCGCTGCCTGTCCGCGAGCTGGATGCAACGCAGTATGAGCGCGCCGAACAGGATCACCAGCAGGGTGGTCCCCACGAAGCCCCATTCCTCGCCGACCGTGCAGAAAATGAAATCCGTGCTCTGCATGGGCACGTACTTGTACTTCGTAAAAGTCCCCTCCAGATAGCCTTTGCCCAGCAGGCCTCCGCTTCCTATCGCTGTTTTGCTCTGCTCCACGTTGTAGCCATATCCTCTCGGGTCATATTCCAGGCCTAACAACACTTTGATCCGGGTCTGTTGGTGCTGGGGCATGTGGTCAATGATCTGGTCCACGCTGCTGATAAAGGCCGCGGAACCCAGGAAAATGAAAAGGAGATAGGCATGGATCCGTTTCCTGCGGTGCTTGAGGACGAATTTGCGGACAACGAAGAAAGCCAGCAGGCAGAACACGGCGATGAGCAACACGAGGAAATATTGGCCGTGCAGAACGTTCTGCGTGAATGGGATGGCATACGTGCTTTCCTTCATGATCAGGGAGAGCATGGCGAGTATGGCCGCCATGATGGCGATCAGCAGGATGTTGCCGGACAGCCCCTCGCGGTAGAGCACGAGAACGAAGGCGCCGCTCACCAAGGCGGTACCGGTGTCCGGCTGCAACATGATGAAGGCCACGGGGAGCAGAATGAGCGCCGCCGCGATCACGCGGGAGCGCATCTCCTTCAAGGTTTTCAGCCCGCTTAAGTACTTGGACAGGGCCAATGAGGTGGCGAATTTGCTGAACTCGGCAGGCTGAATGCCGAAGCCGCCAACCCCGAACCAGGCCTTCGCCCCGTTGACCTCCCTGCCCACCAGCAGCACAAGGATCAGGAGCAACAGCACAAAACCATAGACGGGGTAGGCCAGGCCACGGATGAAATCCCCGCGCACCATCAGCATGCCGGCCCCGATCAGCAGGGAGATGCAGATCCACACGCTCTGGGCACCGTATTCCCGGGAACGGTCGAAGAGGTTGGCGTGCGCCGGATCATAAGCCGCGCTGTAGATGTTGGCCCAGCCCAGCACCATCAGCACTAAATAGATCACCACCAAGGGGAGATCGATGTTGCGCACGACGTTCTCCCGGCGGTTCATTGCTTGCGGCGCTTGCTCACGAATTTCTTGTAATTACCCTCGGTGGCGATAAGGTCGGCATCGAGCATCCGTTGCATCACGTCAGGCCGTGTGATGGTATCGGTGAGGTACTGCTCCATGCAGAGGCTCGCTATCGGAGCGGCCCAAGTGCCGCCGAAGCCTGAATTTTCCACGTACACGGCGATCGCGATCTTCGGGTCGTCCATCGGGGCGAAAGCGATGAAGACCGCATGGTCCTTGCCGTGCGGGTTCTGCGCGGTGCCGGTCTTGCCGCACACGGTGATGCCGGGGATGCGTGCCGATCTCGCCGTTCCACCGGCTTCGTTCACCACACGCCGCATGCCCTCCACGATCGGTGGGAACCATTTGTCGTCGACCATGGTGTGATGGCGCTCGATCCCGGTCTTCAGGCTGTCCAAGCGGCCGATGGCACGGACCACGTGCGGGTCGTAGTAGAAGCCCCGGTTGGCGAATATCGACGCAATGTTGGCCATCTGCATCGGCACCACCAGCACTTCGCCCTGCCCGATGCTGAGCGAATAAATGGTGCTGAACGCCCAGCCCAGCTCGCCGTACATCTTGTTGTAGTAGGCCACCCCCGGGATGCTGCCCCCCTTCACGGCAGGAAGGTCCAAAGCGAGGGGATGGCCCAGCCCGAAGCTCTCCATGAAGGGTTTCCATTCAGCCATGCCCATAGCGGCATCCTTGAACCGGTCCGGGCTTTTCCCTTGTTCGACCTCCCGCTTGAACACTTGGTAGAAGTATGGGTTGCAGGACATTTGTACCGCCTCTTCGATATTGCGGGCATTGGGATGGTTGTGGCAACCCACCAGCGCCTTGTTGCAGGGAAAGCCGGTGTTCAGGGTGATCACGCCTTCCTGCAAGGCGATGGCCGACTGCACTAGCTTGAAGATGGAGCCGGGCGGATATTGGGCCTGCAACGCCCGGTCGAACAAGGGGACCAGGGAATCCTTCTGCAACATGCGGTAGTTGGTGTTCCGCACACGGCCCACAAGCAGCTCCGGGTCGTAGGAGGGAGAGCTTACCAAGGCCAGCACTTCTCCGGTCTTGGGGTCCAATGCGACGATGCTGCCCTTTTTATTCCGCATCAACCGCTCGCCCAGCGCCTGCATTTTCGCATCAATGCTCGTATACAGGTTCTTTCCAGCATAGGCCAAGGTGTCGAACTGGCCGCCTTTAAATGGTCCTTGGACGTTGTTGTGCACATCCACGACCACGTATTTGACGCCGCGTTTTCCACGCAGATCCTCCTCGTAATAGCTCTCCAGCCCGCCTACGCCGATCACGTCGCCGGGCTTGTAGTAGGGGTCCTGCTCCACTTTGCGGGCGTTCACCTCGCTGAGATAGCCCAACATGTGGGCCCCGAGGTGTGGCGGATAGGTGCGCAAGGTCCGGCTTTGCCCGTAGAAGCCCGGGTATTTATAGAGATGGACCGAGACCGCCGCATATTGCTTGGAGGTGATCTGCCGCTCGAACTCACTGGGTTTCCATACCGAGTAATCCCGCGCCTTGTGAAGCCGTTCACGCACTTGGTCCATCGGGACGTTGAGCAAGGTGGAAAGCCCCAGTGTGTCCAGGTCCTTCACCTCGCGGGGGACCACCATGATGTCATATACCGGCGTGTTGGCGACCAGCAATTCGCCATGGCGGTCGTAGATGAGACCCCGGGAGGGGAACACGGTGACTTTGCGCTCACTGATGTCCGCTGCACGGGCCGTCCAACTATCGTCCACCACCTGGATCCAGAACAGGCGCAGTATGAAGACAATGCAGATGAAGACCACCGCCGCGATCAGCACATACTTGCGTTCATCGAAATTCATCGCGGCCGGATCTCGCGCGAGGTGAGCGCTTGGGCCAGAAGGCACAGCACGAGCGTGGCGATAGCACTCATCAGGGCTCTGAGAAGAGTGGTGAAGAAATCATCGAAGCGGTACACTTCAACGAAGAAAAGCCACAGATGGTGTACGAGGATCAGCACGCCGGCGAAAGTGATCCACCACGTGAGGCCCATGTGCTGGACGATAGGCCGTTTTCCGGGGTCGTACCCATCTCGGGGAACGAGGATCCGCAGCATCAGCAGGCGGGTGAAGGCCATCAGCACGCACGCACTTGCATGCATGCCCGGTGTGCTGCTGAAGAAGTCCATCACCATGCCGAGCACGAAGCCAAGGACCAAGGTGGCCCAAGGCGGTGTGTCGAACGGCAGTGAGATGATGAACAACACATACAGGTAGGGCACCACCCAGCCGTGGGCCAGGTCCAAATGATCGATCACCAGTGCCTGCAAGAGGATCAGCAGCACGAAACGCGTGATATTCCGGGTGACGATGTTGATCATGGCTGCATGACCTTGGCTTGTAGGGTGTCGCGCTCGGCCTTCAGCAGGTCGGTCACCACGTGGACATAGGCCGTGCGCGTGAGGTCCTCGCTCAGGTGGATCTTGATGTCGTGGTAGTTGCTTCCGGGGTCGTCCTCCACCTCCGTCACAGTGCCCACGGGCATGCCCGTCGGGAAGATGCCATCACCGCCGCGGGTCACCACCGTGTCGCCCGGTGCCACCGGCACGTGGTTGGCCACATCCGTCAGCGAGGCCGTGGCGGGATCGCTGGTGTCCCAGGCGAGCAGGCCGAAATGGCCCGTGTTCTTCAGCTGAACGCTGGTGCGGAACTCATTGCCGAGCACGCTGGTGACGAGCGCGAAATGCGGGCTGACGTCCCGGACGATGCCGACCAGCCCGTTCATGCCCACCACGCCCATGTCCGGTCTGATCCCCGCCAATGCGCCGCTGCCCAAGGTGATGTAGTTCCGTTCCTTCTGCGTGGTGCTGTTGATCACCTGTGCGGTGATGAACCGGTAATGCTGTGCCCGCGCGCTATCGCTCACCGCTCGGGAACTGTCCGGGTGTGCGGGCACATCGTGGGCCTTGTTGCGCTCGGAAGCCAAGGCTTGGGCCAACTGTTGGTTCACGGCACGCAGGTCCGCGTATTCAGTGATCTCGTTCCTCCACGCATAGATCTGGCCCACGGCCGCATTGCTGCTGCTGATCGCCTGGGCGCGCTGATGCATGTTCCCATTGATCAACAAGGAGATGGAGATCCCCATCAGGGCCAGGAAAAGCAAGTTGTTGCGCTGACGGAAGAGGAAGCGGAAAAGGTCGCGCATGGTGCTCTCAGGGGGTTCGCATCGCCCTGTCCGCGCTGGTAACGCAGGGTATCGGCGATGCGTGCATCGCCGTTATTCCCGCATGAGGAACTGGAACCTGTCGATGTTGCGCAGCGCGATGCCGGTGCCGCGCGCCACCGCACGTAGGGGATCTTCGCTGACGTGGACCGGCAATTTCGTTTTGATGCTGATCCGTTTGTCCAAGCCGCGGAGCAGGGCGCCGCCGCCGGCGAGGTAGATGCCCGTGCGGTAGATGTCAGCGCTCAGTTCCGGGGGCGTGCTCTCCAAGGCGCTGAGGATGGCCTCCTCGATCTTGCTGATGGACTTGTCCAATGCTTGGGCGATCTCGGAATAGGTCACCGTGATCTCCTTGGGGATGCCCGTCATCAGGTCGCGACCGCGTACGGCGTAGTCCGGTGGGGGATCTTCCAGCTCCACCAGGGCGCTGCCCACTTCGATCTTGATCTGCTCCGCCGTGCGCTCGCCTACCAGGATGTTGTGCTGGCGGCGCATGTACTCCTCGATGTCGCTGGTGAACTCGTCCCCCGCCACGCGGATGTTCTTGTCGCAAACGATGCCCCCCAGCGCGATCACCGCGATCTCCGAGGTGCCGCCGCCGATGTCGATGATCATGTTGCCCATCGGTTCCTCCACATCGATGCCGATGCCGATCGCCGCCGCCATGGGCTCGTGGATCAGGTAGACCTCCTTGGCGCCCGCATGTTCCGCACTGTCCTTCACCGCGCGCTTTTCCACTTCGGTGATGCCGCTGGGGATGCAGATCACCATGCGGATGTTCGGCGTGAAGAGCTGCCGGTTCGGGTTGATCATTTTGATCATGCCCTTGATCATGTCCTCCGCGGCCTGGAAGTCGGCGATCACACCGTCCTTCAGCGGGCGCACGGTCTTGATGTTCTCATGGGTCTTCCCGTGCATCTGCTGGGCCTGCCTGCCGATGGCGATCACCTTGCCGGTGGTGCGGTCCTTCGCCACGATGCTCGGTTCGTCCACCACCACCTTGTCGTTGTGGATGATGAGGGTGTTGGCGGTGCCGAGGTCGATCGCGATCTCTTGAGTGAAAAATCCGGAGAACCAGCCCATGGGGGAGTTAGTGTTTGAAGTGTCTGTTGCCGGTGATGCACATGGCGATGCCAAGCTCGTTGCACACGTCGATGCTGTCCTGGTCACGGATGCTGCCCCCGGGTTGTACAATGGCCGTAATGCCCGAATTTGCTGCGATGGCCACGCAGTCCGGGAAGGGGAAGAAGGCGTCGCTCGCCATCACCGCCCCGTGCAGGTCGAAATTGAATTTGCCCGCTTTGGCGATGGCCTGCTCCAGTGCGTCCACCCGGCTGGTCTGGCCGGTGCCGCTGCCCAGCAATTGCGTGCCTTTCGCCAGTACGATCGCATTGCTCTTGGTGTGCTTCACCAAGATGTTCGCGAAGACGAGGTCTGCGAGTTCCGGTGCCGTGGGGACCTTCTTGGTGGTCGCCTGCATGCCCTCCGCCCGGTCGATCACGCGGTCCGGTGCCTGGGAAAGGGTTCCGTTCAATGCGGTGCGGAACTTCCGCTCCGGCTTTGGTGCTGCGCTCCGCTTCAAGATGATCCGGTTCTTCTTCTTGCGGAGAACCTCCAACGCAGCTGCCTTATAATCCGGTGCGCAGATGATCTCGAAGAACAGCGCATCAATGGCTATTGCTGTTGCAAGATCAATGGTGACGTTGGTGATGAGCACACCGCCGAAAGCGCTCACGGGATCGCCCGCCAAGGCCGCTTCCCAAGCTTCCTTCAACGTGGGCCGGATGGCCGCGCCGCACGCATTGTTGTGCTTCAGGATGCAGAAGGGGACGCCTTCCACCGTGGCCAGGTCGTCCACCAATTCCACTGCGGCGTCCAGGTCCAAAAGGTTGTTGTAGCTGAGCTCCTTGCCGTTGAGCCGCCCGAAAAGGCCGTCCAGGTCGCCGATGAAACTGGCCGGTTGGTGCGGGTTTTCGCCGTAGCGCAACACATGCTCGGGCTGGCCGGAGACTGCGGGGCCATCGGCCTTTTCACCGGTGAACCAAGCGTGGATGGCCCGGTCGTAGTGGGCGCTTTCGGCGAAGGCATGCGTTGCGAAGGCCTTGCGTTGGGCCAAAGTGGTGGCGCCTTTTTGTCCGGTGAGGATCCGCAGCGTTTCTGCGTAGTGCCGTTGTGCAGGTACGATCAGTACGTCGTCAAAATTCTTCGCCGCTGCACGGATCAACGAAATACCACCGATGTCGATCTTCTCGATGATCTCCTCCTCGCTTCCGCCAGCGGCCACCGTGGCCTCGAAGGGGTAGAGGTCCACGATAACCAGGTCGATCGGCGGGATGGCATGCTCCTCCATCTGCGCCACGTCCGCCGTTAGGCCGCGTCGCGCCAGGATGCCGCCAAAGACTTTGGGGTGCAAGGTCTTCACGCGACCTCCCAAAATGCTCGGGAAAGTCGTGAGGGACTCCACGGGAGTGACCGGAATGCCGAGGCCCTCGATGAACGCACGGGTGCCGCCCGTGCTGTACAAATGCACGTCCAGCCGGTGCAGTTCCCGCACGATCGGCTCGAGGCCGTCCTTGTGGAATACGGAGATCAATGCGCTCTCGATGCGCTTGGAGTGGTCGACCATGCCCGGCTTTGGTTGCGCAAGTTTACCAGTGATCACCGGTAGGAAATGAGCGCTGGGCCAAGGCTTTTCAGCAGTGTTACCAACAGTTTGATGTCGCCGGACGGGGCATGATCGCAAAGTCTTACTACTTCATCGATCTCCAGTTCAGGCTGAGGAGGGCCTTTCGGAACAACGCGGATGTCAGAACCTGAGCCCGATCCCCAACAACACGTTCACCGCGTCCGTATTGCTGTTCAGCGTGTTGTATTGGATGTTCCCGGCAGCGTCAACGGCGATGGAATTCGGGTCGACGTAGGTGGCTTTCCCACTGTTGAAACGCTCCACCCGTGCTTCGATATAACCGATCCCGCCCAAGCCCACCATCAGGCCGGCCGCCCATCCGGCGCTGAAGGCGAAGTCGTTGGCATTGCGCTCGCGCGAGATCGGATCTTCCAGGCCTTCCACGGTGACTTTACTTGTAGTGGTGAACTGCCTCATGCCCACCATTCCGTCCACATAGGGCCTCACCTTTCCCTTGAACGGGCTGAAGCGCAGCAAGGGATGGTAGCTGATCATCTTGGCCCTCACCGCGAGCGAACCTTCGGTCGCAGTAAGGGCCGGGTCGGAAACAGGGACTGTGGCGAGGCTCTTGCCCATGATGCCATAGTCGAACGCGAAGCCGCCTTGGAAGGGAAGCCGACCTAGTGGAAAAGCCAACTGACCGCCGAACGTAAAGGTGTTCTTGCCCCAGGTATCGGCGAACTCGCCCGTAGGCACACTGATCCCGACGGTGCCGCCGAGGTTGCCCTGATAGCCGCTGCCTTGTGCGATCGCGCATGTCGGCACGAACGAGGCCAAGAAGAAGAGTTGAAGTGCGCGCATGTCGGTGGTGTTTCCCTCCTCCATAACGGATCCCGTGCCGATCTTCGCATCTTCGCGCCAGATGGAGCTTTTCACGGGTTGGGCTGATGCGGGTCTGCCGGCACTTTTTCTGGCCTGCTTTCTCGCCGCCACCATTCTCCCGTTCAGCTCCGAGGCGTTGCTGCTCGCCATGGCATTGGGTGCGTGGGGCACAGTGCCGCTGCTGCTCACGGCGAGCATCGGCAACACATTGGGCGGGCTTACCAATTACGGTCTCGGTCGCTGGCTGCCGGAAGGAAAGCTGATGCGCAAGTTGAAGATCGATCCCGCCAAGGCCGAACGATGGCGCTCGTTGGTGCAACGCTACGGGGTTTGGTGCGCGCTCCTGTGCTGGCTGCCCGTGATCGGTGATCCGATAGCGATCGCGCTGGGGCTGTTCCGTACGCGGATACTTCCCGTCACGGTGCTGATGTTCATCGGAAAGGCGGTGCGCTATGCCGTGTTGCTCGCTGCCATCCGGGGTCTCCACGGTTAGTCGCTTGGTCCGTCGGGATAGGCTAACGCAATCTTTACGCACGATTAACACGGTCGTTGGCACTGAAATCGTCAATTTGCAGCATCAAACAGCGATCAAGATGACCAGCACGGTGAGCCATAAGGTGCTTTTGGTGGATGACGAGGAGGACATTCTGGACCTGCTGCGGTATAACTTGGAGCGGGAGGGCATCGTGGTCCGAACGGCGACCAACGGTCAGGATGCGTTGAAGATGGCGAAGGCGGAACGGCCGGACCTGGTGGTGCTGGACATCATGATGCCCGGCATGGACGGTGTGGAGGTCTGCAACGAATTGCGAAGGACACCCGGACTGGAGAACACGCTGATCGTCTTCCTCACCGCACGCACCGAGGACTATTCCCACATCGCCGGTTACGAGGCAGGCGGAGATGACTACATCAATAAGCCGGTCCGCCCCAAAGTGTTCGTGAACAAGGTGCAAGCGCTGTTGAAGCGCACGCGCAGCGGCCAAACCGCGTCCATGGTCATTGAGGCCAACGGGATCCGCATGGACTTGGAGCGTATCACCGTGACCGCCCAAGGCAAGGTCCTACAACTACCCAAGAAGGAATTCGAACTCCTCGCCCTATTGATGGGCAAGCCCGGCAAAGTCTTCCGGCGGGAAGAGATCTACACCCATGTCTGGGGCAATGACGTTTTCGTAGGCGACCGTACGATCGATGTCCACATCCGCAAGCTGCGGGAGAAGATCGGCGATGACCGTATCGGAACGGTCAAGGGCATGGGATACAAGTTCGAGGCGTAGACCTTCCCTCAGATCCGTCCCGCGAGCGCCTCGCTCACTTGGACCAGGTGGTCGCCCAGCTTTTCACAACTGGTGAAGAGTTCGGTGTAGGCCATGCCCGTGCGGATGTTGTGGTCCTCGTGTTCGATGTTCTGGAGATGGTGGTGGCTGAGCCGGTCCCGTTGGCGATCGATGCGTTGTTCGGCCATCATGGCCTCGTCGAGGGATACTTGCCCCCCCTCCGCTTCGAGGTTGCGCACCATCACGATGAAGGCATGGTCCACAAGTCCCATCATGTCGAGCAGGTCCTGGCGTTGCTCGGGCGAGAACCAAAGCCGTTCATCGCTTTTGCGTTCAAGGCCCTTGCTCATCCGGAACAGTATGCCGCCGGCATGATCGAGGTCGCCGATGATGGAAAGCAGCCCCCGGATACGCGCGCTGACGGCCTCATCGCGGGTCTCCGTGCCGGTGCGGGTGAGGAAGCGGCCCACTTCGTTCTTCATGCGGCCCGTGATGGACCCGTACTTCGCGATGCGCCGTAGCAACAAGGCGCGCTCTTGCGGGGCGGTCTCGAGGAGGAGCTCGCGCACCATGCCCAGCATGCGGTGGCACAGCCTGCCGAATTTGGCGATCTCCTTGTTCGCCTCCATCAGGGAAAGTTCCGGCGTAACGGCCATCATCGGATCCTCGAGATACTCCAGCCGGAACTCCTCATCGGGTGTGCTGCGCGCAGGCACTAGGCGCGTCACCGCCTTTTCGAGCCAAGGAATGAACTGCAACAGGACGATCCCGTTCACCAGGTTGAACGCGAAGTGCAAATACGTCAACGACCATTTCAATACGGAGGCATCGGTGTGTGGATCGCTCCCGTTGATCTGTTCGGTGAAGAACGCGATACCAGCGAGAAGGGGTTTGAAGGCCACCAGTGCCCAGGCCACGCCCAGCACCTTGATCAGCAGGTGGGCGCGCGCCGCGCGTTTGGCCCACACGTTGCCGGCCAGCGCGGCGATGTTCGCCGTGAAGGTGGTGCCGATGTTCTCACCCAGCACCAGCGCTGCACCGGTGGCGTACCCGATGGTGCCCGCCTCGCACAGCGCGACGGTGAGCACCAACGCCACGCTCGAGGATTGGATGGTGATCGCCAACAGGGCACCGATGCCGACGAAGAGCAGATCGGACAGGATGCCGCCACCTTCCCAGGATCTCAGGAAGCCCAAGGCATCCGCGGTGGGCGGAGGTACATTGTCCTTCAGCAGGCCGAGCGCAAGGAAAAGCAGTGCGGTGCCGATCAACAGGTTGCTGGTGGCCTTGATCCGTGGGCCCCGCATGAAGAGCAGCGGAAGCGCCAAACCCATCAGCGGAAGTGCGATATAGGGAAGTTGCAGTGCGGAGAAGCCCACCCCCACGAAAAGGAGCAATTTCAACGTGGTGCCGATGTTCGCCCCGATCAACACCGGGACGGCCTTTCGCAAGGTGAGCAGGCCGGAGTTGACGAAACTCACCACCATTACCGATACCACGGAGGAATACTGGACGATCACCGTGGTGGAGATGCCGGTGAACACCCCGCGCAGCCGGTCACGGGTCATCGTTTCCAGTACGCGCCGCATACGTGAGCCGGCCGCCTGTTGCAGGCCTTCGCTCATCAACTTCATGCCAAAGACAAGCAGCCCGAGCGAACCCGCGAGCATCAGGAATTGCATGAAGCCGAAGTGCATCCCGTCTAAAAAAATGAACGCGAAAATACATTGCCGATGTTGCCTGTGCGTTAAGTGCATCATTCCACGGAAATTGTTACGGCGACAAGGGCCTGCGGCATGTCATCAAACTAACTTTGGCCGCAATGGGGCCTCGTTCACCCTTTCTTATCGCCTTGCTCGTTGCCGCTTTTTCAGCGCTCAGTGTAATTCTGGTGATGTCCCTGTTCCCGGCCATGCATGGGTCGTTCGTCCCCCGCGTTCTGCTTGGGTCCGTCGCTATGGCCGTATTCATGGTCTCCGGTGCCGTCACCTTTTTCGCGGTGGAACGCTTCGTGCAGGCCCGGGTGGACCTGATCCATCGCACCGTGCATGAGGCCCGCAGTGCCGGAGCGGTTTCCGGAAAGGCCAGGAAGGAGGATCTCCGCGCGGTGGATGCCGAAGTGACCGCATGGGCAGGGAGCAAGCGCTCGGAGGTCCTCGAACTGCGGGAACGTGAACGTTTCCGGCGGGAGTTCATAGGCAACCTCGCACATGAGCTGCGCACTCCCACGTTCAGCATCCAAGGGTATATCCTGACGCTTTTGGAGGGTGGGCTGGAGGATCCGAAGGTGAACCGGAAATTCCTTGAACGCGCCAGCAGGGGCACCGAACGGATGGTCCGCATCATCGAGGACCTGGACCTGATCACCCAATTGGAAAGCGGGGTGATCGGCATAGCTCCGGAACGGATGGACCTGCGCAAACTGGTGAACGAGATGATGGACGAACTGCGTCAAGCGGCCCAGCAGCGGGAGGTGAAGTTGATCAACGCTTTGGAGGATGAGGTCCTTGTACATGCCGACAGGGACCGCTTGGCGCAGGTCCTTCTCAACCTGCTGAACAACGCCATCCATTACGGAAGGGAAGGGGGGACCTGCACGGTGCGCGCATTCCATATCGGTGAGCAGGTGTTGGTGGAGGTGGAGGACGATGGGCCGGGCATCGCGGAGGAACACTTGCCCCGTCTGTTCGAGCGCTTTTACCGGGTGGGAAAGAGCCGCGCCAGGAACGAGGGAGGGACAGGACTGGGACTCGCTATCGTGAAGCACATCGTGGAGTCGCATGGCGGGACCATCTCGGTGAAGAGCTTTGAGGGACAGGGCACCACGTTCTCTTTTACGCTGCCCTCCGCCCGGTGATCCGGTCGTTCCTTGTCGGGGATGATCTGAAAACGAAAAGCCCGAGGTGCGATCCGCACATCGGGCTTTTCCCGGAAGGGGAATTACCGGGCCCGGGCCTAGTAAGCGGTGTTCTGCGGGTCCCAGTTGCACCAGCCGGCAGTCCAGTCCTGTGTGCCGAACGCACCGCGGAAGGCGACCTGTTGGAAGAACGGATCGCTCGCGTTTCCGCTGAAGTCCGCACCGCTCAGCAGGGGAGAGCCACCATTGGGCAACAGGGCCGGGGCATTCATGACCAAGGGCGTGGAAACTCCGAGGTCGCTAAGGTTGGCCATCACACTGTTACCGGACCCGCTGGTATGGAACCAGGAAGCAATGTCGAACGTGCTTCCGGCCACCACCTCCAATGCGGACGGACAACCGGCCACGATGCTGCCATGGATCTGGAGGGTATTGCTGGTCGCGTCCGCCTCGGTGAGCGATCCATCCAACAGAATGCCGGTCGGATAACCCGCGAAGACCGTGTTGTAGGTGTTGCAACGGCTGTTGCGGCGGATATGCGCGGCACGCTTGAACTGTCCGTTCGGAGTACCCCCGGCGACGGCGAACGGCCCGAAGAATGTCACATTGCTGAAGATCGGCATTGTGTATGGCGCACTGGTGGAACCGCTTGCATCGTTGTCGCTCTCGAAACCGTTGCTGCCGCTTTGGTCCGCAATGGCCGGGTCGCTGATGGAAAGTGCGAACTGCACTTTGCCGCGATAGCCATTGTCCGTGTCGAACTCGTCATCCCAACCGCGGAAGGCCACGATGTTCATCATGTTCACCGTACCTCCGAAGAACTCATAGCTGTCATCGCCGCTATAGCTCACTTGGATGTGGTCAATTATTGTTCCGTTGCCTACGGCGCACAAAGAGAGACCGTTGATCTCCTGGTTCGGTTGGAGCGCGATGCCGGGAAACTCGATGCGGACGAACTGCAGGATTCCACTGTTGTCGGCATCATTCGGGCTTGAGCCACCACCATAGGAGGCATCGGGCCCACCTTCGATGATCGCCTCCCCACCGGGCTGGTTGTTGTTCGCGCGCCCGCAGAGGACGATGCCGCCCCAATCGCCATAGTCGCGGCTGCCAGCGGGCTGGTTGCTGGTGAATACGATCGGCTGGGCGCTGTTCCCCACGGCATGGATCTTGGCACCGCGCCGGATGATCAGTGTGCCCTTGCTGTTCTTGTCCCCGCGGATCACCGTACCGGGGTCGACGGTCAAAGTGGCGCCGTCGTTCACATAGACAAAGCCTTGCAACAGCCATTGCTTGTCATTCGTGAAAGTGAAGTCGCTGCTGGCCGCACCCTCCACCTTGTTGGTGTTGTTGCCGATATCGGTGATCGTGAAGGCCGTCGGAGATGTTGGTTCCGGCGTTACGATGTCGTCGTCCTTTTTGCAGGCGGTGGTGGCGAGCAGTGCGCTTCCAATGAGCAGAGCCCAGATCGATTTCTTGTTCAAGAGGTCCATGTGTGTTTTCTGTGTTGTTTGTTCCACGCCACAAAGGGACCTTCGGAACATTGCCTCCATGTCAGGTCGATCTTATCCTATCGTTGGCAGACATCATCATTTCGTTAAGAGGGATGATGGTCGCAGCGTATGCATGGACTACCCTGCGGAAGGAATTCCACTGGTCCGGCGATCAACGGATCACCACCATATCTTCCGTGAAACTTCCTCAGAAGGTATAGCTCAAGGCACCGCTGAAGTAGACGCCGCGCCGATAGCTCATGATCTCTTCGTCATTGCTCCCGATCTTGCCGTCCGCATTGCTGTCCTGCTGCAAAAGCGTCAGGGTATTAAGGATGTTCTGCGCTCCGATCTTCACATTGTAGTGTTCTCCAAAGGCTTTGCTAAGGGTCGCATCCAAGGCACCGGAGGGCATCTCGTAAATATCCGGGGTGCCGAAGCTGCCCACGGCATAGAGCCGTTTCCCGAAGGTGTTGAACACCACGTTGTACTGCAATTTCCTCTCCGTGTCCATATAGAACAGGCCGGCATTCACCACGTAAGGGCTTTGTCCCATCATCGGCCGCTCGTTGTCCTGTCCGACCGCTTGTGCCCCGAGGGTCACGGAACTCTTGATGAGCGAGCCGTTGAACAGAACGCCCAAGCGGCTGAGCCAACCCTCCGGGAAGATCCCGTTCAGTGAGCGGCGCACCTCCACTTCGGCACCGATGCTTTCCGCACTTTCGGCGTTCTTGAAGGTGAAATTGCGCGTTCCTCCCGATCCGGCACCGGGGACGAAGAACATTTCCACGGGGTCCGTGAACGACTTCTGGAATACACCAATGCTCACCACATCGCCCAAGCTGGGATACATTTCCCACCGAGCATCAAAATTGCGGATCGTCGCGGTGGTCAGCGCGGGGTTGCCGTACAGCACGTTGTTCGAGCTGAAATCATAGAAGGAGAACGGGGCAAGCTCCCGGAACTCCGGACGGTTCACGGTATTGCTCCACGCCACCCGGACCAAGGATCTTTCCGTGATGTTCCAGGATGCGTTCACCGAAGGGAGCACGCTGGTGATCGGGTTGTCCACGCTCACCCTGGTGCCGCCATAGGTCGCGCCGTTCAGTTGCTGGCGGTTATGCTCCACGCGCACACCGCCGCCCATGACGAACAATTTCCCCCATTTCATCGTGGTGCCCACATAGCCGGCGAACAGGGTGTTCGAGGCGGTGTAGCGGTCACTGGGATTGGTGCCTTCCTCCAGCTTGAAGCCGGTGGTCCCGTTGATATTGGCATCAGCGAAGATCTCATCCAAGGGAAGCAGTCCCAAGGAGTTGTCGAACTGACCCGTGTTCGCCTTCTTGAAGGACATCCATCGGGCGCTGAAGTCGCGCTCCTTGCGCTCCGCCATTCCGCCCGCCCGGATGGTGGCCTTGAACTTCGCGTCCTCCTTGCCCAGGTCATGGGACAGGTCCAATTTCCCCGTGTACGTGCTTTCGTTCAGGTCACTGTAGAAGCGGCCTGCATCAAGTGTGGAGGCCGTCGGGGCGATCACTACTTGATAGGGCGCATCGGTGGCCCCGATGTTGCGGACGGTCCGTACGCGCCGGAAGTCCGGCTCCTTGCTCCATGCCCGGCCATAGCCCAAGGTCCAGTCCGCGTGGGTGCGGTCCTTCATCAGATCATGTGAACCGTGCAGCTGTCCACTATAGATGGTCCGTTCGGTATACTGATAGGCATAGTTCCGCACGTCGAAGCCCTCTTCCAGGTTCCTGCCGGTGCGCGCTGTTGTGCGGTTCTCGCCCACTTGGTCGAAGAGGTTGCGGAACTCAAGCTTGGTCGTCGGTCCGATCAAAGCGCTCCAGTTGTGCATCACGCCTACGCGCGCGGTCCGGTTGTTCTCGTGGTCGGTATAGTTGTAAATGGTATCACTGCGTTGCGCTGCGGGGTCGTACGAATTGTAGTTGTAATTCTTGGAGGTATACGTCGCGTTCGTGTTCGACAGGTCGATGGAGGTGACGTTGCCATAGTGGTTCTTTGCGCCGTCCTTGCCGAAGCGCCGGGCGATCATGAGGCCGAAGCGCTGGTCCGGCGCGGCGGTGCTGGTGGATGCCGTCCATGTATCGGGGAGCTCGCGGCCATAGGCTGCCAATTGTTCCGCGCTGGTGACGGTGTTGAGGTGCGCTGGGAAGTCCGAGGGGAGTTGACGTGAACCGTCGTCAAATCCGAGGAAGTCCGTGGAGCTTCGCTGGTCCTGTTGGATGTCATGGAAGGTCGTTCCGCTGCGTACCCCGAGGCCGTAGCTGACCTTGACCTCGTTCTTCTCCGGCACACCGGTGGTCGTCACTTGGATCACCCCGCCGGCGAATTCGCCGGGCAGTTCAGGGGCTCCTGTCTTATAGATCATCATGCGGTCCACGGCACCGCTGGGCAGCAGGTCGAAGCTGAAGGCCCGGCGATCGGGCTCCAGGCTTGGTGCGGTGACGCCGTTCAATAGAACGGTGTTATAGCGGTCCGCCAGTCCGCGTACCATCACGAAGCGGTCGCCGATGATGGTGACGCCGGGTATGCGCTTCACCACATCCGCAGCCGTGCGGTCCTGACCCTTGGCTATCTGTTGGCGGCCGATCGCATTGGCCACTTGGTCGCTGTTGCGCACGGCCTGCATCACCGCCACCTCTGAATCCACCCTCCGCTCGCGCACGACCTGTACGGTCTTCATCTCCTGCACTCCCTCGTCAAGCGGAATATCGAGTTGCACGGCTTGGTCGGCGATCACCGTCACGTCGCGTTCAACGTTCGCATGCCCCACCATGCTCACTACCACGGTTTGCGATCCCGCCTCCGTTGGCAGACTGAAATGTCCATCGAGGTCCGTGCTGACACCAGTGCTCGTGCCTTTGATGAGCACGTTGGCGAAGGGCTGCGGTTCGGCCACGCCGTTCTCCAAGGCCGTGACTGTTCCGACAATGGTGCCTTTTTGTGCCAGGAGCGGGAATATGGCGAGTGTGAAGCAGGTGAGAAGGAGAATGCGGATCATCGGGATGACGTCCGGCGCATTGATGCGCTGAACGTGGACGCAAAGGTCCCCGCCCGCTGTAACTCCCGCGTTTGCCCCGTGTTATCCTTCCGTTATCCGGGCGGCCTTCAGACCTTCCGGTCCCGGAAGTTCCTGCCCTTGATGGGCTGGTCCAGGAACCACCATTCCGGCAGATGGGCACCTTTCCCCTTTTGCTGCTGCCACATGGTCACTAATTGCTCCTGCAGGACCTCCGTGGCTTCCTCCACGTTGTCCACCACATGCACGAAGCTCAGTTCCTCGGCGCCGATCGTGCCGGCCGCGATCATCTGCCTCAGTTGCTCCAGTACCGGTGCCCAATAGGTCTTGCCGTACAAGATGATCGGAAATCCCTTCACCTTGCCGGTCTGTATCAAGGTCACCGTCTCGAACAGCTCATCCATGGTCCCCGCGCCGCCCGGCATCACCACAAAGCAGATGCTGTACTTCAGCAGCAGCACCTTACGCACGAAAAAGTGGTCGAAGGTGAGGTCGACATCGAGGTAGGGGTTGGCGTACTGCTCATGCGGCAGGACGATGTTGCAGCCCACGCTGGTGGCGCCCACGTCGCGCGCGCCGCGGTTTGCGGCCTCCATCACGCCGGGTCCGCCGCCGGTCATTACCGTGAAGCCCACGCGCCCCACGCGTCGCGCCAATGAGCGCGTTGCCTCGTAGTAGGGATGGTCCTCCTTGAAGCGCGCACTCCCGAAGAACGTGACGCAAGGCCCCACGAAATGCAGCCTGCGGAAACCATAGAAGAACTGTTGCGCAATCTCAAAAAGCGTCTTGAATTCCTTCCATCGGGAACGCGGACCGCTGAGGAAGCTGAGGTCGATCTTGGAGCGATCGCTAGGGTTCGGGGGCATGGCGCGAAGGTATCGCGGTACACGGCCCGGTGAGGAATGGTCTTCCTGGATCTCCTTCACACCATTGTGAACAAGATCCGGCTTTCGGGATCCATTGCACGATCAAACGCTGCGGGGGATCGGCACACCGGCCCGGTTCTGCCATTAGATTTACCCCATGAACAAGCTTTACCGTAACATTTCGCTCGTCGGCGCGCTAAGCCTGGCACCCCTGCTTTGGGCACAACCACAATTGGAGAACGCCGGTTTCGAGGATTGGAACAATGTGGGAACGGCCACTGAGGAGCCGTTGGAATGGAGTTCCGTGAAGACGAGCGATGGGGGGACCGTTATCAACAACTTCGCTCCTCAACTGTGCTGGCAGGATCCCGATGCGCATACCGGATCGTTCTCGGCGAACCTTCGCACGGTGAGTTCCATTGCTGGCCCAGCTGCGGGGCTGCTCACCAATGGTCGAGTGCATGCGGAGTTCACGGTCGCGAACAGTTACGTCTTCTCCGATCTTGCAAATGCCGATTGGAACACGGTATGTGGTTCCCGCCCGGACAGCCTCATCGGCTGGTTCAAGGCGACGCCCCAACCCGGGGACCATGCGAAGATCACGGCGTTGATGCACGTGGACCAAGGCAAGCTGCCGATGTTCGATACCTATCCGAACTGGGTCGGTGCTGCGACATGGGTCGGCCCGGAGGTCGATCAAACGGAATGGACGCGCTTCTCCGTTCCCTTTGTCTACCTCGACAACCGCCAGCCGGAACACGTGTTGCTCGCCATGTCCTGTGGTGACAGCACGATCAGCGTCGTTGGAACGCAGGCCTGGTTCGATGATATGGGCTTGATCTACAATCTGTATGCGACCCCCGATGAACAGATCGCCTATGTGAGCGCCGGTTCCGGCTTCGACCTGAACGTGGCCTACACCACGAACGGAGAACCTCTCGCCGCGACCGACTTTAATGTGGAGCTGTCCGACGTGAACGGTGATTTCTCCGCAGCCACCGTGATCGGGACAACGAACAGCACCTTCGCTACCGGCAGCATTCCATGCACGATCCCCGCTGGTACTTTACCAGGCACCGACTATCGGATCCGTGTCGTGACCCTTTCGCCGTTCTACGCACCGGTGCCGGTCGGTATCGTGGTGGAGCTGAGTACGGAGGTGGCTTCCATCGGAGCTTCCGGGATTCTCGTTCGCGTGGATAATGATGCGGTCCTCGTGGACTTGGGATCGACATCACTCGAGAACCCGACCTATCAGCTCCTGGACACGCGTGGAGCACGGATCGCCAGCGGACAGTTGAACGGTCAGGGTATTGGTCGCATTCCAACGGACGGTGCTCAAGGTGTGATGATCCTCCGGATCATGCACAGCAAGGGCATGGTCGTGCAACGGGTGTTCGTTCCTTGAGGACGGTTGGCGTGGTGAGGTTGGAAGTGTTGTTGGCGAAGGATGATAAGCGTCAATGACCCTTCGCCAGGGTCGAACGACTACGTCTTTCTCTCCTTCGTTGCCATGTCCGCATTCAGCCGCTTCACTTCACGATCGAAGTCCGACTCATACATCCTATCCTGAACGACACGGAATTTCTCGAATTCACCTTCGGCTTTCAGCTTGGCTTCCAGTGCGCTCACCTTGCCTTGGTCGGCCAACAGCGGGTACGACGATAGTTGCAGGAAATCCTTCAGGAATTCGATCCAGTCGGCCATGCGCATGACGATGCCGCGTTGTGCGCGGTTCTCGGCAAGGTCCAAATAAGCGCTCACGATCCGGTTCAATTCACTGAGGTGCTGTTCGTCCAAATAGTTCTTGGCAACGGTCACATCACTCTTCAGGATCTTGCCTTTGGGCGCGTGCCTCCATGTGCGCAAGCCGATGTTCAGCTTGGCGGCATCCACCTCGGCATAGATGGTCTCCACAGCGGTTCTGCCGGTGATGGCCCAATGCAATTCATTCTGCACGCTCGCAAAGAAGCTACGGGTGCTCTCGTCCTTCGCATCATAGTCGACGGAAAGTGCGTAGATGTCGGTGATCTTCTGGTAGAACCTGCGTTCGCTGGCGCGGATCTCCCGAATGCGCTCAGGAGTTCCTCGAAGTAGTCCTGCCCGAATTGCTTGCCCTGTTTCAATCTTGCATCGTCCAGCACAAAACCTTTGATGATGAACTCCTTCAGTGTGTTTGTGGCCCAGATGCGGAACTTGGTGGCACGTGTACTATTCACACGATAGCCGACTGCGATGATCACGTCCAAATTGTAATGATCCACATCCCGTGCAACCTCTCGATCACCCTCCAATTGAACTATTCGAATTTTTCGAATAGTTGCCTCTCCTGAAGCTCAGCCCCTTTGTAGATCTCCTTCAGATGGTAGTTGATCGTATTCACCTCCACGCCGAACAACTCAGCTATCTTCTTCTGGGTAAGCCAGAAGGTCTCTTCCTCTTAGAAGACCTCGATATGAACTTCACCCTGCGGGGTGCTGTAGAAGATGATGTTAGAGGTGTTCATGAGAATGAGTGACGTGGTTTCGGTCAACCAGCGAATGGCAACTTAGCTACAGGAAGAGGAAGTTGGATCAGTGAGGCTGGAAAAATGGTTGACCAAGGAATGGCACGTTTCCCATTAGCTCACGCAGCCACCGCCAGCACCCCCTCCAGCGCCTCCTTCGCCTGTTGCATAGTGGTGACTTCCCCCACGGAAAGCCGCAACGTTCCGTTCTTCTCGTAAACCTTGAACTTGCGCGGCTGCTGCTGCACGGCGCGTAGTATCGCAGTAAATATCTCGCTCCCGAAGAAGGGATGCTTCTGGTCTGCGATGAAGGTGCCGATGAGCTTGCCCTGCTTCAACTTCATCTTCTCCAAGCCTAAGCGCTCGCCGCTCCAGCGCAGGCGGATCGCTTCCATCAGGTCCTGCACTTGTGCGGGGACCGGGCCGAAGCGGTCCGCGATGGACGCGCTGAATTTCTCCAGCTCCTCGGCGTCCTTCAGATTGTCCAATGCGCGGTAGAGCGCGAGGCGTTCGGCCGTTTCGCTGACGTAATCGTTGGGGATCATCATGCGCAGATCCGTTTCCAATACGCAGTCGTCGGCGCGGTAGCGAGTGGCACCGCGTGCGAGTTGGCGGTCTTCGAAGAGTTCCTTGAAGTGCTCGTCCTTCAGTTCGCGCACGGCCTCTTCAAGGATCTTGTGGTAGGTCTCGAAGCCGATATCGTTTACGAAGCCGCTCTGTTCCGCGCCGAGCAGATCGCCCGCACCACGGATGTCGAGGTCCTTCATTGCGATGTGGATGCCGCTTCCCAGATCGCTGAACTGTTCGATGGCCTGCAGGCGCTTGCGTGAGAGGTCCGGCAAGAGGTGCGGACTGGGAGCAAGCAGATGGGCGAAGGCTTTCTTGTTGCTACGCCCCACGCGGCCGCGTAATTGGTGCAGGTCGCTGAGGCCGAAGTTCTGCGCCTCGTTCACGATGATGGTGTTCGCGTTCGGGATGTCGAGGCCGTTCTCCACGATGGTGGTGCAGACGAGCACGTCAGTCTCGCCTTCGATGAAGTCCATCATCACGGATTCGAGCTTGTGGCCTTCGAGCTGCCCATGGCCCACGGCGACGCGCGCACCGGGCACCAGCTTGCGGATCATGTCCGCGACGTACTCGATGTTCTTCACCTTGTCGTTGATGAAGTAGACCTGCCCACCACGCGAAAGCTCGTAGTCGATCGCTTCCTTGATCACCACCTCGTCATACGGATGCACGTTGGTCTGCACCGGGTAGCGGTTGGGTGGCGGCGTGCTGATGATGCTGAGGTCACGCGCCCCCATGAGGCTGAACTGAAGCGTGCGCGGGATCGGCGTGGCGGTGAGCGTGAGCGTGTCCACCGTGGCGCGCAGCGTCTTCAATTTGTCCTTCACGTTCACGCCGAACTTCTGCTCCTCGTCGATGATCAGCAGGCCGAGGTCTTTGTACTTCACGTCCTTGCTCACCAAGCGGTGCGTGCCGATGAGGATGTCGATCTTGCCTTCCTTGAGGTCCACGAGGATCTGCTTCTGGTCCGCCGCGCTGCGGAAGCGGTTGATGTAGTCCACGCGCACGGGAAGGCCCTTCATGCGTGCCGTGAAGGTCTTCCAATGCTGCAACGCGAGGATGGTGGTCGGGACCAGCACCGCCACTTGCTTGCTGTCGCATACCGCTTTGAAGGCCGCACGTATCGCCACTTCCGTCTTGCCGAAGCCGACGTCGCCGCAGACGAGCCGGTCCATCGGGACGGGCTTTTCCATGTCCTGTTTCACATCGGCAGTGGCTTTCTCCTGGTCGGGCGTGTCCTCGTAGATGAAGCTCGCCTCAAGCTCGGTCTGCAAGTAGTTGTCCGGCAGGAACGCGAAGCCCGGCTTGCTCTTGCGGTGCGCATAGAGTTTGATCAGATCGAAGGCGAGGGCCTTCACTTTCGCCTTGGTCTTTTCCTTCAGGCTCCTCCACGTGGGGCTGCCGAGCTTGCTCACGTTCGGCGCTGCGCCACCTTCCTCGCCGCTGTATTTGCTCACGCGGTGCAGGCTGTGGATGCCGACGTAGAGGATGTCGTTGTCGCGGTACTTCAGGCGGATCGCTTCCTGCATTTGTCCGCCCGCATCGATTGTCTCCAGTCCACTGAACACGCCGATGCCATGGTCGATGTGTACCACGAGGTCGCCGGGTTTCAGCTGCGTCAGCTCCTTCAGCGTGAGCGCCTGCGAGTTCTTGCGGAAACCTTCCTTCAGCCGGAAGCGGTGGTAGCGCTCGAAGATCTGGTGGTCGGTGTAGAGCGCCAGTTTCAGCTCACCGTCGATGAAGCCTTCGTGGAGGTCCAGCACCAAGGGCGTGAATGAAACCTCGTGCTCCAGGTCGCGGAAGATGGAGTAGAGGCGTTCGCTCTGCTTGGCGCCGTTGCACGCGATCAGGTTGGTGAAGCCCGCGTTCTGCTTGTTGTGCAGGTCGCCGCTGAGGATCTTGAAGTCTTTGGCGAAAGGTGGTTGAGGCCTTTGGCCGAAGTCTATCTCGGTAGCCTCAAGCTGCATGCCGTCAGCCTCGAGCTTGCGGCTTGGAGCTTGAGGCTTGAGGCTGGAACCCCAAAACACTTTCCGGAATCCCAATAGTCCCTTTGCTAACTCACTATCACTGGCCAATAGCTCCTCGGGCTTGGCGTGCTTCCCTTTCTCCGGCGTCCGAGCATAGACATCGTTCATCAACTGCAAGGACTTCACGGCCGTATCGCTGATCGCCTTCGGGTCCTGTAGCCAGATCACGGTATCCTCAGGGAGTTGCGCAAAGAAGGTCTGTTGCTTCGCCGCGTCTTCGTCCTGCAGGTCCGGTACGATCACCGCCTCGGCCAGGCGCTCTACACTTAGCTGGTCCTGCGGGTCGAAGCGGCGCACGCTCTCCACGGTATCACCATAAAGCTCAATGCGGTAAGGCTTGTCATTGCCGTAGCTGAACACGTCCACAATGCCGCCACGGATGCTGAACTGCCCCGGCTCGTAAACGAATTCCACGCGCTCGAAGCCGGTTTCGTGCAACCATTCCTCCAAGGTGTCGATCGGCAGTTCCTCGTTGCGCTTGATCGCCAACGAGTTCTTCTGCATCGTCTCCTTCCCCACTACGAGTGGGACCAAAGCCTCCGGATAGGTGACGATGGTGAGCTGCGAAGGACCCTGAGCTTGCTGAAGGGTCATTAACGTTTCCAGCACTTCCGTACGGGTCACGCGATCGCCGTCCTGGTGGCCTTCGGGATCATAGGGGGAACGTGAAGGGGCGGGGAAGAACAGTCGGTCCACCCTCTGGGTCGACGCTACAGGCGCTCCGTTTGGAGCGCCTGTACGGACTGCCTGCAACGCCTCCAGATCATTCATGAAGTACGCTGCCTCTTCCTTATCGCCGAGGATGAACACATGCGTACCGCCGCGCTTCTCACGGATGGCATTGGCGGCAAGTGAGCGGCCGCTGCCTATCAATCCGCTCAGGCGGATGCGCGCATGCGATGCGGTCAATGCTTCCGTAGCTTGCTTGCTGCGCGGGTCGTTGGCGAAGAGGGTGAGGAGGTCGGAAAGGGAGGTCAAATTCATAGAGGCCTAAATGCCCGAAAACCCGGTGCCGGATATTCCGGGCATCGGGTTCGGGAGTGGCGCAAAGGTAGCGTGTGGCTCGGCCCCTTACTACCCCTCCAAACCTTGCGCCAGCTCCATCATTTTCAGCACCGTGTTCCAGTTCCGTGCGGTGTTCACCACGCCGATACCCTTGTCGAATTTGGCCGCGAACTTGGAGGTGCCGAAGCCGTGCGGCGTGTGGAGGTAGGCCACATCGTTCACGATGACCAAGCCTTCGCCTTCAACGGCTACCGCACGTATCGCTTCCAAGGCTTCAGGCTTCGGGGTGGCGGCGAGCGTCGCAGCATGCAACTGCTTGCCCACCGTTACTTCCGGAAAAGGATTGTTGGCGATCACCGCATGCCATTCCGCGGCGGTAGGGGCGAAGATGGACTTGTCGAATCCAAAGTGCTCCCTGCACAGCTTGGCCACTTTGGCAATGGTCTTTTCCCGCGAGAGCGTACTTCGGACCAATGCGTTGCCGCTATTGATGTAGGTGGTGGCCCCGGTGAAGCCGGCCTTGGTCAGCGCTTCGCGGAGCGGTGCCACGGGCAATTGCGTGGCACCGCCCACGCCACGGAAGAGAAGGAGGTAGGTAACGGGTTTCGCCATGATGACAGCAGAAGATCTCTATTTCGGCCGTACTTAAAGTTGGCGGACGTGTGCCAGAAATTCCTGTTCCAGTCGGTAGCCTTCGTCGCGGTATTTGGTCAACCGGCCTGCGCCTTGTTTGAAGGCTATTTTCTTCGACCAGACGCCGAAGAGGAGGATCGGACAATAGCCTTCGTAGGAGATATGCTCCTCATCCGCCATCACCTCGAAGACGATCAGTGCGCCGCCGGTGGCTTCCTTGTAGTAGGTAGCGTGGCCCGTGTGGTCGATCAGTTTGAAGTAGATCGGTTCACCCATGCGATAGGTGCTCACCCGAAGCTTTCCCTTTTCGAAAGCCGCAGTGCTGAAGCCGCGTGAATTGAACCAGCGCGCTATTTGCGAACGTCGTTCAGTGGCCGGTCGGGAGGTGGTGGGCAGATGGAGCTGTGGCATGGTCGCAGAGATGCCAAGGTAGCGAAAGAGCGGTCCGCCGAAAAGTGCGATCACTCCTTTACCAAACGTAGCGTTTCCGCTTTGTCCGCCGTGGCGATGCGCACCAAATACACTCCGGGTCTCACGTCGGCCAGATCGAGCGTGCAGAGGTTTCGGCTGATGGCTTCCTGCCGCACGATGCGTCCTTGCAGATCGGTGAGCGTCAGCATGGCGGGTGCATTGTCCGAGCGCTCGATGCGTACCATTCCGTTCGCCGGGTTCGGGAAGAGACGTGCGGAGGATGCGTTGGCGCCAGTGATCCCGGTGAAGATCACCGGTACGGCTACCGATGGAGCGGAAGTACATCCGAACCCGTCCACCACGATCACATGGTAGTCGCCACCTTGTTCAACAGTGATGCATTGTGTCGTGTTCCCAGCTAGTGGAATTCCATTGCGGTACCACTGGATCTGCCCGTTGAGATCGGTGCAGAGCGTGGTGCCGTCCACCGTAACGACCGGTACTTGCGGCGTGCTTGGACAGCCCACCTGCGCCCTGTAGATGTCTCCGTACGCACCGCCTATCACGATGTAGCCGTCCACGTAGGCGGCATCGGTGATCCCCGCGTTGAGGATGTCCGGCAGTGCATTGTTCCAGGTCACACCGCCATCCGTGGACTTCACCGTTTGCCCGGTGCTGCCCACCGCGTATCCGGTGTCGTTATCGGTGAAAAAGACGCTCATGGTGGTCTGCGGCGTGCCGCCCATGTATGTCCACGTGTCGCCGCCGTCGGTGGTGCGGTGCTGCTTGGTCCAGCCGTGCATCGCATCGGTGAAGAACACGGTCAAGCTGCCACTCGTGGGGGGCAAAGGTTGCCACGTCACGCCGCCGTCCATGGTCCGGTAGTTGTCGCCGTACTCGCCCACGGCATAGCCCTGCTGATCATCCACGAACCAGAGGTCGCTGATGGTGATGTTGCCCACATCGAGCACATGCGTCCAAGTGGAACCGTTGTTGGTGGTGCGGTAGATGCCGCCGTACACCGCACCGCCGCCGACGATGTGCGTGTTGGCATTCAGGCTCCATGTGCATCGGATGGCCACGTTGGGGCCGGTGCCGTTAATGCCCGTTGCGAAATAGTCCGTGGTGCGGCCGAAGCTGCCACTGCTGCCACCACGGCAGCCGATGCCATCAGCACGCAGGTGGACACCCAGGCCACCGCTGGGTGCAGCTACCCATTTGCGGCCACCATCGGTAGTACGCAGCCCGTTGCCCGCTACGCCGATGCTGTCATTCGCGAAGCTCATCTTGTTGACAGTACCGGCGGAGGTGCCCTCGAACAAAACCGCCCAGCTCAGGCCAGCGTTGTGGGTCACTTGGATGCGCCCGTTGGTGCCCAGCAAACCGTAGCCGCTCGGCGTCAATGCCACGCTCATGTGTTCGGAGCTGCCCACTTGGATCTCCGTCCAGGTCTGGCCCCGGTCCGTGCTGCGGATCGTGCGCCCCCACCAGCCACAGGCCACGATCACATCGCCTTGCACGGCCATGGCGTTCAAGCTGTACGTGGTGCTGGAAGGGATCGAATCCCAAGTCACCCCGCCGTCGGTGGTTCGGATCACCTCGCCTGCGCTGCCCACCGCCACGCCCTCTTGGGTGCTGTAGAAGTGAAGGTCGCGCATCAACACAAGCTGATCGAAGGGGCCCACGTTCAGCCAGGTCAGGCCACCGTCGGTGCTTTTCAGCATTTCACCGGCGTAGCAGCTGGCATAGCCTGTGTCGGGGTTCAGGAACTGGATCGCCGTCATGTAGTTGCTGGTGCTCTGGCCGCTCTGCATCAGCGTCCACGAAACCCCGGCATCGGTGCTGCGGTATATCTTCCCGGTCTGCGTGCCCACCCAGCCCAACGTATCGTTGAGGAAGAACACACAGTTGAGGTGGCCGTACGTGGGATTGAAAGAAGAGGTGGCCGTGCGGAATCCATCGGTGGTGCGGTATACGGTGCCGCTGTTGCCCACGCAGATGCCGCGCACATCATCCCACATGTGGAGCGCCAGCGGTTTGTTCTGGAGCAAGTTCAGGCGCCGCTGCCAGGTCGCGCCGCCATCCTCCGTGCACAATACCGCGCCATTGGGCCAGTCGGTGATATAACCCACCAGGTCGTTCACCATCACGAGACTCTTGAATTCACTGGTGGTCTTGATGGGCGTGACGAGTTCCCATTGCTGGGCATAGGTCGCGGTACACGCGGCGAAGAGCAGGAATGTCAGGGTGTTTCTCATATCGACCACAAAGATGGGCTCGACCAAGTAAATGAATGGAACAAAAAGGTCCGGTCCAGACTTCCGATCGGGAAGTAATGCCGGTAGCTTCGCACCATCGATGGCACGTATGCTCCGTTATCTTCTGTTCGGACTCAGCTTCCTGATAGGGACTGTCGATGCACTAGCCCAGCGTATCGACAGCATCCACGTATTCAAACAGCTTCCGCCAAGGAAATATACCTCGGCCTCTGCGAACGCTATGGCGTGGAAGCTATACCGAAGCCATGTCCCCTGCACCGTGGTGAAAGGGCAACAGATGAGCACCGCCGGTGAAGCCATGAAGAGTTATGCGCCGGCTCGGCACATCTTCCGTGATCTACCGGGTCTGGAGCATCTGGCCATGGGCTGGTCCGGCGGAAGGCCCTTCACCCTCGCCGTGGCGGATGACATGGACCTGGTGATCAATTTCACGGCACGTACGGAGTACCGTATTTCCGGAATGACGGACCGCGTCCGCGTGCGGGCATTGATCGCTCGGATGATGGTGGAGTAGGGTCGTTTGGCGCTACAAGCGCCTACCTCGCACGCCCCGCGCTGCAAGCGCGGGCGGACACACTACCCCTTCATCACCTCCTCCACCATTGCCGTGCTGCCGATGAACAAGGGGCAGCGCTGGTGCAGTTCCGTGGGCTGAAGGTCCAAAATGCGGGTGGTGCCGTCGGTGGCGCTGCCGCCGGCCTGCTCGATCAACATGGCGAGCGGATTGGCTTCGTAGAGCAGGCGCAGTTTGCCGTTCGGCTTGTCGGCGGTGCCTGGGTACATGTAGATGCCGCCCTTCAGCAAGTTGCGGTGGAAGTCCGCCACCAGGCTGCCGATGTAACGTGCGCTCATCTTTTTCTTTTTGCAGCCATCGATGTAGCCACGCACATTCTCCGGGAAATCGAAATAGTTGCCCTCGTTCACGGAGTAGATGCTGCCGTCCTTGGGCACCTGCATGTTCGGGTGGCTGAGGCAGAAAACGCCGATGCTAGGGTCGAGCGTGAATCCGTTTACTCCGCTGCCGGTGGTGTAGACGAGCATGGTGCTGCTGCCGTAGACCACATAGCCTGCCGCCACCTGCTGACTGCCGGGCTGCAGGAAATCATCCAAGGTCACCTTCTCCGGGTCCAGCCGACGATAGATGGAGAAGATGGTACCGATGGAAACGTTCACGTCGATGTTGCTGGAACCGTCCAACGGATCCATGGCCACCACGTACTTGCCGTTCAGTGAAGCAGGATTGTCAAAGACGATGTGCTCATCCTCCTCCTCGCTGGCCACGGCACAGACCGCGCCCTGGTTGCGCATCGCGCTGATAAAGCGGTCGTTGGCGTAGACGTCGAGCTTCTGCTGGCGTTCGCCTTGGATATTGTGCGCGTTGGTCTCGCCAAGGATCTCGTTCACCAGCCCGGCCTTGTTCACTTCCCGGTTCACCAGCTTGGCAGCCAAGCGGATGGAGGTGAGCAGTTGGGTGAGATCACCGGTGGCGAAGGGGAAATCCTTTTCGCGTTCGATGATGAATTCCGAGAGGGTGGTGATGTTGGCCATTTCGATCAGATGATCAGATAATTTGATGATCAGATGATGATCATCCTCAACACTGATCCGTTGCAAATATCGGCTGTGCGCGATCTTTGGGCACTATGGAGATCACGATCCGCAAGGCGGAAGCCCGCGATGTGCCGCAGATGCTGGCTCTGGTAAAGGAGCTGGCGGTATTCGAGAAGGAGCCGGAAGCGGTGACAGTGACGGAAGAGCAGATGCGCGAGGCGGGTTTCGGGCCTGATGCAGTTTGGTGGGGCTGGGTGGCGGAGCGATCAGAAGATGGGATCATCGGAATCGCCATGTGCTATGAGCGCTATTCCACCTGGCGTGGGCGCGTGGGCTATCTGGAGGATATCGTGGTGACGGAAAATGCGCGAGGACTCGGTATCGGGGAACTCCTGTTCAAGGCATGCGCGGAGGAAGCGGTGAAGCGCGACTATCACCACATGACCTGGCAGGTGCTCGACTGGAACAAAGGTGCCATCCGCTTTTACAAGCGCTTGGGCGCAGAGCTGGACGGGCAATGGGTGAACGGCCGCTTGGACAAGGCGCAGCTCAGTAAACTTGCGGCGCAATGAAAGTCTTTAAGTTCGGCGGTGCCAGCGTGAAGGACGCGGCAGGTGTGCGCAATCTGGCGGAGGTGGTGAAGCGGTACGGGCTTGACGACCTCGTGATCGTGGTGAGCGCGATGGGCAAGACCACCAATGCGCTGGAGGAAGTGGTATGGGCGTGGATCGACGGCCGACCGACCGATGACAAAGTGGACGCTTTGGAACAGGTACATTCCGAAGTGCTCCATGAGGTCGCCCCGCATGATGAGGGAGCCGGGAAGCTCTTGACCAACCACTTTCATGCCTTGCGGGCCATCCTGAAGCATCCGGCCACGAAGGATATTGACCTGCACTACGATCAAGTGGTGTCGTTCGGAGAGCTCTGGAGCAGCGTGATCGTCAAGGCCCACTTGGACGCCTCCGGGATCACGAGCGCGTGGTGGGATGCCCGCACCGTGGTCCGGACGGACGGGAGGCACCGCAGCGCGTCAGTGGATTGGGAAGCCAGCGCCGACGGGGCAGCGATCCTGCGCGCCCATGTTCCGGACGCGCCGTTCCGTGTGGTGACGCAAGGCTTTATCGGCGGGGCGAAGGACGGCACCACCACCACGCTCGGCCGTGAAGGCTCGGATTTCTCCGCAGCGATCTTCGCCTATCTCTTGGATGCCGAAAGCGTGACCATCTGGAAGGATGTAGCCGGCATGTTCAATGCCGATCCCAACCGGTTCGCCGATACCACCTTGTTGGAGCATATCAGTTACCGCGAGGCGATCGAGCTCAGCTACTTCGGTGCCAGCGTGATCCATCCCCGCACCCTGCAGCCCTTGCAGCGCAAGAACATTCCGCTCTACGTGCGCTCCTTCTTGGATGCGGAGGTCGCAGGAAGCACCATCAGTGATGCCACGGACCGCGACACGCTCGTGCCTTCCTTCATCGTGAAGCCGAAGCAACTCCTCATCAGCATCACCCCGCGCGACCTCAGCTTCATCGTGGAGGAGAACCTCAGCGGCATCTTCAAAAGCTTCGCTGATCGGCAGGTGCGCATCGAGCTGATGCAGAACAGTGCCTTGGCCTTCAGCGTTGCGGTGGATGATTCACCCCGTGCCCGACAGCTTATCGAGGAACTACGGAAGGATTATGAGGTGCGCTACAACGAGAGTTGCGAGCTGATCACCGTGCGCCACTACGACGAGGCCACGCTGAAGCGGCTGCTGAACGGCAAGGAGCCGCTGATCGAACAGCGCTCACGCACTACCGCGCGCTTCGTGGTGAATTAGCCTTTTGCACCTTCTGACGCTTCGCCAACCGGCGTGCCAGCTTGCCGATGGTCATGCCTTGCACGAGAATGGAAAAGGTGACCACGATGTACGTGAGCGTGATCCACAGGCCGCGATCGAACGTGTCGCCCAGGGAGATCGCCATGGCGATGGAGATGCCCCCGCGCAGGCCGCCCCAGGTGAGCATAAGCAGGGTGGGGTGGTGCATCCGCTCCTTGAACCGGATGAGCTGTGCGGGCACCCAGACCGAGACGTAGCGCACCACGAGGATCAGCAGTATCGCGATGCCGCCAACGACGAAGTGGATCGGGTCCAGCTTCACCACAAGCAGCTCCAGCCCGATCAACACGAAGAGCATGGCGTTGAGGATCTCATCGATCAGCTCCCAGAATTTGTCCACGTATTCCTCGGTGATCTTGCTCATCGCATGCTTCTTGCCGTGGTTGCCGATGAGGATCCCTGCCGCTACCATCGCCAAGGGCCCGGAGACATGCAGCGCCTGGGCCAGCGCATACCCGCCCATCACCACTGCCAACGAAAGCAGCACCTCCACCTTGTAGTTGTCGATGCTGCGCATCATCACGAAAGTGATGTAGCCGATGACCAGGCCGAACGCGATGCCGCCGACGGCCTCCTGCACGAACAACACAGCCACTTCGGACCACCCGAATGACGCGGGACTTTCGGAGATCTCCAGAATGGTGAGGAACACCACCACCGCCACGCCATCGTTGAAGAGCGATTCCCCGGCGATCTTCATCTCCAATGAGGGCGGAACCTTCGCCTCCTTCAAAATACCGAGTACCGCGATGGGATCGGTGGGGGAGATGAGCGCGCCGAAGAGAAGGCAGTGCAGGTATTCCATCGGGATGCCAAAGGCCGCCAACAGGTAGAACATCACGGTGCCCACCAGCATCGTGCTCGTGATCACGCCCACCGTGGAAAGCGCCATCACCGCCCATTTCTCCTGTCGCAGTATGTCAAGCTTGATGTGGATCGCTCCCGCGAAAAGCAGGAAACCCAGCATGTTGTTCATCAGCAGGCGTGAAAGATCAAGATGCTGCACCAGTGATTGCATGTCGCCCAACACGTGCGGCATCATTTTGCCAACCGCTACCAGCAGCACCGAGAACAGCAGGGCCAAGAACATCAGGCCGATCGAAGAAGGCAGCTTCAGCACCCGGAAATTCACGTAGGCGAAGAGCGCCGCAATTACGATCAGCAGGGAGAAGGTGGCGAAGGTGCCCATGGGATGCGGTCGGATCGGGCGGAAAGCTACGGCCTTGCACTATGTGGCGTACAAACGGAACAAGTGCGGTCTGGCGATAGATTCGCCCCATGGTCCGCACCCTTTCAAGCCGAGCACGGCGATGGTCCCTGTCCCTCCTTTGTGTGGGATGCGCCTTGGTATTGCCCGCTCAAAGCCGGACCAGTGCAGCGGACAGCTTGAAGGCCGAGGTCGCTGAACAGCGCACATCATTGGTCCTGGCGGACAGCACGGGTGACCTTCCGGCAGCCTTCTCGGGAAGAATGCGCTTGGTACCCTTGGTGAGCAAGACCGAGGCTGTGAAACTGTTGAAGCAAGCGTTTGCGATCGCCAATGACATGGGCCGTCCCGACCTGGGATCAGTAGCCCATCGGGAACTCGCCCAGCGCTATGACAACGCTGGGAATAGTGCCTCCGCTTACACGGAAGCCTTGCTGAGTGATTCGCTGGAACGCCTCAGCGCAGCACGCCAACGGGACAGCCTGAACGACCAACATACCATGACGATGGCCCGCCTAATGGCGGTCAAGGACAGTTCAGTTCAAGCAGGGGCCGGGCGTGAGCGGCGGATCGCAGAGGCGCTGTTGGAGGTGCAACGTAACGCGGACCGTTGGATGTGGATCGCGCTGGCCACGGCGGGCGTGGGCCTGTTGCTGGTGATCGGCCTGCTCTACCGCATGGGAAGCACGAGCCGCAAGCTCCGCACTTCCATCGAAGCCTTGCGCAGCGAGATCGAAGCCTTGAAGAAACCGGTCAACCGGTTGAAGGAGCTCCCTGATCGGGAAGACGTGGTCTGCGCCATTCCTGAAAGCGGTCTGTATGAAGCTCCGGCAATTGCCTTGGATGAAGCCATGGACCCGGTGGTGGTGGCGATGTTCCGCAAGTCAGCGCCGGAACGCTTGGCCACGCTGCAACAGGCCCGTGAACAGGCAGATCACGCGAAAGTGGTCCGTGTGGTGCATTCCCTGAAGCCGCAGCTCATCAGTTTTGATCAGGAACGTTTCACGCCGTTGTGCGCAAGGCTCATGACGACAGGTGCGGAACAGAACAAGCAACTATGGTCGGCGGACCTTGATGCGCTGGAGGCGGCTATTTCGGATCTGCTGATCAAGGCGGGTCACTGACGCGAGGCGATCAGCGCCATGGCCTCCCTTGGCTTGTCCGTGATGAGGCCGTCCACTTCGAGGTCCAGCATCCGGCACATGTCGGCCATGTCGTTCACTGTCCAGACCAGCAGCCCGATACCTTTTTCACGAAGCTCCCCGGCCATCCGAGCGTTTGCGATGGAGTACGCCGGGCTGTAATAGCGCGGGGTGAAACTCAACCGGCGGAGGTTCGATTCCACTCCGTCCGCATTCTCCACCAGCAGCGCCAAGGGCAGGTCGGGGGCCAAGGCATGCATGGCCTCCAGTATGGCGATGTCGAAGCTTTGCACCAAGCAACGGTCGGTGATCCCGAGTGCGATCACGTCGCGCAGCACCAGCTCCGCAAAGCGTTCGGGCGGAGGCTGAAAGGTGCCGTAGATCAGCGGCTCGCTCTTGATCTCGATGTTGAAGGACGGCGCACTGGCTTTCCGTTCCGCCGAAGAAGCGCCCACGGCGATGACAACTTCGGCGAGCGTGGGTTTGTGCCAACCGGCCCAAGGTGGCGCGTGTTCTTCAGCACGGTGCGCCGGGACACAGCCGAAGCGCTGGACTTCCAAGAGCGGGAGTTCGAAGATGTTGATCGCGCGCCCTTCTTCCTCGCTGAGCGCACGCCCTTCCGGATCGCGGCAGGTGTGATGGTCGATCCATGCCTCGTGGCTCACCAGCACATGATCGTCGCCGGTGATCACCACGTCCATCTCCAACCATTGGCATCCGGTGGCGGCGGCGAGCAGAAAGGCGGGAATGGTGTTCGCCGGTACGGCATCGTCGCAGCCGCGGTGGCCGTGGACCTGGGTGGTGTTGGTCATCGTTGTGGCCGCCAAGGTAGAGTAGTCAAGGTTCCAGCAAGGACCTTCGCGCATTAGTTCCATCAACGTCCCACGGAGTGGACGTTGATGCCCTCGTGTCCTCAGGATCCCCTACGGGAGATCGTTGAGGGAACTAGAGCTTCCTGTCCGCGAAGTCGTTCAGGATCTTGTCCGCCAGCACGTTTGCCAGCTTGAAGTAGCTCTCCGCCGTGAGGCCCGCCACGTGGGGAGAAAGCAGCACCTTCTCATTTGCGTAGAGACGCTTCAGGACCGGGTCCTCCTGTTCCGCGTTCAGGCCCAAGAGCGTGCGCTCCTCGAATTCCAGCACGTCCAAACACGCGCCGCGTACCTTCTCGGAATCAATGGCATTCAACAAGGCGGCGGTGTCCACCAGCGGCCCCCGGGCGGTGTTGATGAACCACACCGGTTTTTCGCAGCGCGCGAAGAAGGCCGCGTCAGCATAATGCTCCGTCTCCGCCGTGAGCGGCAGGTGCAGGCTGATCACGGCGCAGCGCTCCAACAATTCGTCCAGATCGACCTCTTCCACTTGCTCATTGCCAAAGCCTTCGCGGTATTTGTCGTAGGCCAGCACGTTCACGTCAAAGCCTTGCAGGCGCTGCGCGAAAGCCGAGCCCATCTGCCCGAAACCGATGATGCCCACGTTGTTTCCGCCCAGTTCGCTCCCGGAATTGGACTTGCGGTCCCAGATGCCTTGGCGCACTTCACGGTCCGCCGTGGGCAGCTTGTTCATCAGTGCCAGCAACATGCCCACGGCGTGTTCGGCCACGGCACCGCGGTTGCCCTCCGGCGAGCTGTACAGACGGATGCCGCGGTCGGCGCAATACGCCCGGTCGATGTTCTCCATGCCCGCACCGCAGCGCGCGATGAACTTCAGCTTCGGCGCATGGGCCAGTGTGGCCGCGTCCAGCACCCGGCTGCGCACCACCAGACCTTGGGAGTCGTGCAGTTGTGCGAACAGCTCCTCTCCAATGAATTCACTTAGGTCTTCGCAGGTATGGCCCGCCACGGTCAGCCGTGTGCTAAGGACCGGATGCACACTGTCGACGAAGTTGATCTTCATAGCAGGATATCCCGGAGGAAGAGCGAGGCGATGCTGAAATAGATCACCAGCCCGGTGACGTCCACCACCGTGGCCACGAACGGTGCCGAGGAGGTGGCGGGATCCAATCCGAGACGTTTCAGTACCAAAGGGAACAAGGAACCCATGAGATTGCCCCAGAGCACCACCCCCAACAAAGTGATGGAGACGACCATCGCCACCGGTAACCAATGAGGACCGTACAGATCTGTGAACTGGCTCCAGATGGCCACGCGCCCAAAGCCGATCACCGCCAGAATGACGCCGAGGATAAGGCCCACACTGCTTTCGCGGCGCACGATGCGCCACCATTCCGAAGTGCTGATGTCGCCCAATGCGAGCGCCCGGATGATGAGCGTGCTGGCCTGGGAGCCGGTGTTGCCCCCGCTGGAGATGATCAAGGGCACGAAGAGCGCCAATATCACCGCTTTGGCGATCTGGTCCTCGAAGAAGCTCATCGCGGTGGCCGTAAAGCTCTCACCGATGAACAGCACAACCAGCCAGCCGGAGCGCTTCTTCACCATTTCCCACAAACTGCTGTGGCTGTACGAATAATCCAGCGCTTCCATACCGGCCATGCGTTGCGCGTCCTCGGTCTCCTCTTCGCGGATGGCGTCCACCACGTCGTCGATGGTGATGCGCCCCAGCAGTCGACCACGGTCGTCCGTCACCGGCAGCATCACCAGATCGTATTTCTCCATCAGGCGGTTCACCTCCTCCACATCTTCATGCGCCTTCACGCTGATGACATCGGGGTCGTACACGTCCTTCACCGGGGTGCGTAGCGATGTGGTCAGCAACGCCTTCAACGGGATCGTGCCCACCAGCCGATCGTGGTCGTCCACCACGAGGATCACATAGATGTCATCGATCAGGTCGGCGTGTCCCCGCAGTTGCCGCACGCATTCCAACATGCTGCTGTCCGCGTTCACCTTCACCAGCTCCTTGGCCATGAGGCCGCCGGCGGTGTTCTCGTCGTAGGTGAGCAGCTCGTTGATCTCCTTGCGCTGCTCACTGTCCTCGATGTTCGCCAGCACCTCTTCACGCACCTCTTCGGAAAGCTCCGCGATCATGTCGGCCGCGTCGTCCGAATCGAAGTGCTCGATCAGTTCCTCGGCGATCTCTTTCCCGGTGTAGTTGCCGAGCAGGTCGTCACGCCGGTCCTCCGGCACTTCCAGCACCACCTCGGCGGCGAGTTCCGGCTCCAGCCGCTCAAAGAGGTACTGCGCTTCCTTCAGCTCCAGCTGATCGAGGATCTCCGCAAGGTCGGCCGGGTGAAGGTCCTTGACGGCCTCCAGCAGTTCCTCATCGCGCTGTTGCGCAACATGCTCCTGGATCCGCTCCAGGTTCGCTTTGCTGAGGGTGAAGGTCATGCCGCGGCGCCGATCGTTATGGCGGATCGGCCCGCGAAACTACGCAACCGGGGAAGGCTCACGCATCCGGCCCCGCACACAACTGCGTCAGTGTGATGAAGTCGCCCACGGACAGCTGCTCGGCGCGCTGCCGGGCGTATTCAGCGGGAACGCCGTCCTTCAATGGCGCAAAGGCCTTTAACGCATTGTGAAGGGTCTTCCGCCGCTGGCTGAAAGCCGCCTTCACCACGCGGAAGAGCATCTTTTCATCGCAAGGCGGATGTAGCCTTTCATTGCGTCGCATGCGGATCACCGCGCTGCGCACCTTCGGTGGTGGGATGAAGGAATCCGGCTCGACGAGAAAGAGCACTTCCATGTCGTACCACACTTGGGAAAGTACACTGGTGATACCGTACGTACGGCTGCCGGGTCCGGCGCAGAGCCGGTCCGCCACTTCCTTCTGGAACATGCCCACCAGTTCCGTTACCCGGTCGCGGTTCTCCAACACCTTGAAGACGATCTGCGTGCTGATGTTGTACGGGAAGTTGCCGATCACCGCCAAGGGGCCGTCACCAACGCGGGAGAGGTCCATCCCCAACAGGTCGCCTTGCATCACGCGGAGTTCCGGCCAGGTCGCGTGCAGGTGCGCAACGGACTCACGGTCCAGTTCGACGCAGGTGAGGTCGATGTCGGTGCGGCCGATGAGGTGCTTGGTGAGCGCGCCGGTTCCGGGGCCTACTTCGATCACATCGCGGTAGCCGCCGTGGTGGGTGAGTGCCTCGGTGATCCGCAGCGCGATCTCCTCGTCCTTCAGGAAGTGCTGCCCGAGGTGCTTTTTCGCCCTGACCTGCATCCGGGATCAAGCGTTGTGGACCACTTCCAAAAGGGTGCGGAAAGCGATGGCCTTGCCGCCGTAGTACTTCTCCGATTCGGCCTTCAGCCGTTCCGCATGCTCTTCGCGGTAGCGCTCGTAGGCCGCCATGTCGGTGCAGGTGTATTGGATGGCGTAGGTCGCGCCGGAATCACCTTCGCTCAGCACGCGGCAGATACGGGCATCCTGGAAATGGCCCGTCGCCATCACTTCCGGCAGGTGCGTGTTCCGCATCCAGGCCAGCCACATCTCATGCACTTCGTTGTCCACGCTTACCGTGACGTTGTAAATGATCATGGGGTGGGACCGTTGAGGAATTGCTGTTCCGGCGTGGTCAGGTTGTCCCGGTCGCCGCGCAGGCGCCGGTAGTGCTCGCGGGCATCGGCCACGAAGATGCTCCCGCTCTGCTCGAACAGCAGCTTTTCATACCACTTCTTCGCTTGCTCCTTGTCGCCCAGGTCGTTCTCGTAGAGTTTGCCGAGGTCGTACATCGCATTGTCCACGAGGATGTCGTTCGGATAGAGTTCCACTACCTTTTCCAGGTAGCCCGCGGCCTCGGTGTACTGGTGGCGGGCATGTGCGATGCTGTACCGGGCGTAGAGCACATCGTCGCCGAGGCTGCCCATGGGGAAGCGTGCGGTGAGCGTGTCAAGGACCGCGATGGCACTGTCGTACCGATGCTGGAATGTGAGCAGCTGTGCTTCGGCAAAGAGGCTGAGCCCGGGGCTGACCGTGTCCGTGCCAAGGTTGTCCGTGATCAGCAGGGAAAGCTCCATGGCATCATTGGCGATGAGCTTGCTGGTGCTGGCCTTCAGCACGTCCAATTGTGCTTTTGCCCAGAGGAAATCACCGGAGTAGAAGCTCACTTTGGCATTGCGGAGGCGCGCCTCGTGGCCAAGGATGTCCTGCTTGAAATCGAGGTCCACCTGCGAGTAGAGGAGGGAGGCGTCCCAGATGTCGCCTTCCAATACTTGGATGTCGCCAAGCTCCAGTTTCAGTTGGGCCTGCTCCTTGCGCCCGAGCCCGGGCATGTTGATGGCATCCTGCAAGAGCGCCACCGCACCGGGACTGTCATTGAGATAGTACGCCTTGAGGTCCGCCAGCCCGCTGACAAGCTTGATGTTCGCAGGTGTGCGCCCCAACTCGCTCAAGGTGCTTTCATAGAGTTGCCGCAGGTGGTCCAATCGCTCTTGGGGCGGATCGGTCTCGTCGCGCACCTGGGCGTCCAGCGCGTTGACCAGCCCGATCCGGGCTGCACCGTACCAAGGCGAATCCGCGCCGTTGGCCACCACGTACTCGTAGCATTTCGTCGCGGTCGCCCATTCTTTGTTGGTCACCGCGATGTCGCCCAAGGCCATCAACCTTTGGCCGCCCTCTTTGAAGCGCTGGTCCATGGCCTTGCTCTGCACGAAGGCGCTGTTGAGGTCCTTCCGCTGGATGTACATCCAGATCAGCATCTCCTGGAAGAGCGTATTGTCCGGGTTCTTCTGGATACGCCGCAATAGTTCCGTCCGCAGGAGGTCCGAGCGGTCATCCGTGCTGGTGAAGTCGATGAAGCGGCCGACCCCGTTCTGCACGGCCTGCAGGTAGCTGGGATTGGTCTGCAGCAGGTCCATATAGTCGCTGATCATGCCGGCCACATCGCCCTTGGCGGCGCGGAGTTCGGCCGTCTCATAGAAGAAGTCCGTGGAGCTGGCCTTCAACAACTTCCGCCCACGCTCGTAGGTCTGGAGCGCGTAGTCCAGTTCATTGTTCCGGGTGAAGGCGTTGGCGAGGTTGCGGATCGAGCCTTGGTCCGGCTTCAGCTCTTTCAGGGCCTTATCGAACTGCTGTTCGGCTTTGCCGGTGTCGCCCTCCAGCTTTTTCACCATGCCCATGTCCACCAGATAGCGCGGGTCCCCGCTCTGCTTACGCATGCGGTCCTTGGCGAGCTTTTCCGCGTCATCGTACTGCTTCACACCCACATAGGCCTTGAGCAATTGCTCATAGTAGAGCGAGGTTGGTTGTTGGCCATACAGTTTCTCATAGTAGAGGATGGCCTTGGCATATTCACCCTGCCGCATGTACTCCGCAGCGAGCTGTTCGTCCGGGCCTCCCTGTGCCCACGCGCCGATGAAGACGAGGCATGCCATCCCAAATAAGACGCCGCGGAGGCTGCGGATGGGAGAGGCGGCGTTCATTGGCGAAGCAGGGAATCAATCGCGGCGCGGTAGGTCGTGCGGTCAAGGATGAGCTGTTTGGTGGCCATTTCCACTTGGCCCAGATCGTTCCGGAGCGATGAATTCCAACCCTCTTCCATGGCAAGGGCGTTTTCGCGTGCTTCCTTGTTCATCAAACCTTGGTCCATGTCGTGCCGCAAGTTGCGGAGCCGCATCAGGGTGCTGTCTATCCGGGTCTGTTCCGTGTGGCGTTCGGCCAAGAGCCGGGGCAAGCGTTCAGCCATGGCCTGGTGGTAGTTGCCGAGCACTTGTGCCTCGTGCGGGCGCAGGGTATCCCGGAAACGCTGCTCGATACCGGGCCGTTCCGCCTCGAACAAAGCATGCATGTGGTGCAACGCGGTGGTGTCCATGCCGATCAGTTCCATGCGCAGGCTGTCCGTCTCTTCGATCATTCGTTCCACGATGGCCATTTCGGAGGGGTCGGCGCGGTGGGTGCAGGCCGTCAGTAGGCCACCCGAACCCAACGCAAGGAGGACCGCCGCCGGTATGGTCCGCATCATTTTTTCACGATCAGGTCGAAACCGGTATAAGGCCGCAGAGCCGCAGGGATGCGGATACCTTCCGGCGTTTGGTTGTTCTCCAGCAACGCCGCCACGATCCGTGCCAAAGCCAAGGCGCTGCCGTTCAGCGTATGCGCCAGCCGGGCTTTCTTGTCCTCTCCCCGGTAGCGCAACTTCAAGCGGTTGCTCTGGTAGGTCTCAAAGTTGCTGATGGAGCTCACTTCGAGCCAGCGTTTCTGCGCTCCCGCGTAAACCTCCATATCGTAGGTGATCGCGCTGGTGAAGCCCATGTCGCCTCCGCAGAGCAACAATTGCCGCCACGGCAATTCCAAGGCGTTCAACAGGCTTTTCACGTGATCGGTCATTTCCTCCAGCGCGGCGTTGCTGTTCTCCGGGGTTTCCACGCGCACGATCTCCACTTTGTCGAATTGGTGGACGCGGTTCAAGCCGCGCACGTCCTTGCCGTAGCTGCCCGCTTCGCGGCGGAAACAGGGCGTATGGCCCACGCGCTTGATCGGCAGTTCGGCCTCGTCCAAGATCTCGTTCCGGAAAAGGTTGGTGATGGGCACCTCCGCCGTGGGGATCAGGTAAAGGTCATCCACCGTGGCCTGGTACATCTGGCCCTCCTTGTCGGGCAATTGGCCGGTGGCGAAGGCGGATTCGGCATTCACCATCAAGGGCGGCATCACTTCCACGTAGCCCGCCTGAATGGCGCGGTCCAAGAAGAAGGCGATGAGCGCCCGCTGCAGTTTTGCGCCTTGGCCGGTGTACACGGGAAAGCCCGCGCCGGTGAGCTTCACACCCAGCTCCAAGCTGAACAGCTTGTATTCCTCCCCGAGGTCCCAATGCGGTCTGGCGCTTTCGGATAGCTGCGGCAGGTCGCCGTTCTGTGCCACGGTCATGTTGTCCTCCGGCGTTTTTCCCGGTGGAACGCGGTCCTGAGGAACATTCGGGATGGTGCAGAGGTGCTCATGCAGGGCGCGTTCGGCCCCGGTCAGTTCGTCCTTCAGCTCCGCGATGCGGTCCTTCAGCTCGGCGGTGTGTTTTTTGGCGGCCTCGGCCTCATCCTTCTTGCCCGCCTTCATCAGCTCCCCGATGGTGCGGCTTTGGTCGTTCATCTCGGCAAGCTTCGCGTCCAGCATGTTCTGCGTGCTCCGGCGGTGCTCGTCCAGCTCGGCGGCTTTCGAGAGCAGGGCATCGGCATCGAGATTGCGTTTGGCCAAGCGGGCGCGGGCCTCGTCGGGCTTGCTGCGCAGGTAGGCGGTCTCCAGCATGGGATAGGTTTCGGTAGAACGCGCGAAGGTAAGTTGCTGGGGGACAGGGCTGGCGTAATGCTCTCCTAGGCGCTCCATACCTTTGCAGCCCACAGTCCCATGCCCGTAGTCCACATCACCCGCCGCGAGCGTTTCAGCGCCGCGCACAAGCTCGGCCGCCCCGAATGGAGCGCCGAGAAGAACCTGGCCACCTTCGGCAAGTGCTCAAACCCCAATTGGCACGGGCACAACTACGAGCTTTGGGTGACGGTGAAAGGCGAGACCAGTGCGGAGACCGGCTTCGTGGTGGATCTTTCCGCACTGAGCCGATTGATGCACGAGCATGTGATCGACCGGGTGGACCACAAGAACCTCGACTTGGACGTCCCCTTCCTGAAGGGCGTGGGCAGCACCACGGAGAATTTGGCCGTGGCCATCTGGAGGCAGTTGGAAGGCCCCATCGCCGAGATCGGCGGCACGCTCCATTGTGTGAAGGTCCAGGAGACGGAAAACAACAGCGTTGAATATTTCGGCGAATAGTCATGGCAAAAACCACAGGAAGGAAGCGGACCGTGACGGCGAGGGCAAGTCGTGCCTCCAACGGCACCGGCTCCGATGAGATCTTCGACGGCTACCAGCGTATCGACAAGTTCGAGCCGGAGAGCGTGGAGCGCATCGGCGAGCTCTACGGCGATATCTTGAAGGCGATCGGAGAGGATCCCGAGCGCGAGGGCCTGAAACGCACCCCGGAGCGCGTGGCGAAGAGCCTGCAGTACCTCACTCACGGCTACGATCTGGATCCGGCCGCCATCCTGCGCAAGGCACTCTTCAAGGAGGACTACAGCCAGATGGTGGTGGTTAAGGACATCGAGGTGTACAGCCTGTGCGAGCACCACATGCTGCCCTTCTTCGGAAAGGCCCACGTAGCGTATATCCCTAACGGCCAGATCACCGGGCTTAGTAAAATACCCCGCGTGGTGGACGCCTTCGCGCGGCGTCTGCAGGTACAGGAACGGCTTACCAACGAGATCCGCGACTGCATTCAGGACACGTTGAAACCCATGGGTGTCGCCGTGGTGATCGAGGCGGCGCACCTTTGCATGCAGATGCGTGGCATCCAAAAGCAGAACAGCGTCACCACCACTTCGGCCTTTACCGGCATCTTTCTTGATGACCACCGCACACGCGAGGAGTTCATCAAGCTCATCTCCGCCAAACTCCACTGATCACAACCCACGCCAAGAACCATGTTCCGTAGTTCCCTTTCCTCCCTTGCGCCCGAACAGCAGATGCACCCGGGCATGGTCGCCAACCCGGATGATGTGCGCGCCTTCCTTGCCAAGGTCTTCACTTACATGACCTTAGCCCTTGTCATCAGTGGCGGTGTGGCCTACTGGTTCGGGCATGATATGGGCCTGATCTCCCGCTTGATCAACGTCGAGACCGGGGGCATGACCATCCTCGGCTGGGTGGTGATGCTGGCACCTTTGGCGTTGGTCTTCATCATGAGCGGCATGATCAACCGCCTGAGCGGAAGTATGCTGCTCACTGTCTTTATTGCCTATTCGGCACTCACAGGTGCCAGTCTGTCATTCATCTTCCTGGCCTACACGGCAACTTCCATCGCCACGGTATTCTTTGTCACGTCGGCGGTGTTCGGGCTCATGGCGGTGGCGGGCTACACCACCAAGACCGATCTTACCAAGCTCGGCAGCCTCCTCTTCATCGGCCTCATCGGCATCGTGATCGCCATGGTGGTGAACATGTTCATGAAGAGCGATACCATGGGCTACGTGATCAGTGTGCTCAGCGTGATCATCTTCACCGGCCTCACCGCCTACGACATGCAGCGCCTGAAGAACCTCGGCGGCACGATGATCAGCGGTACCGAGGTCGCCCAGAAGATGGCCCTGATGGGCGCCTTGAGCCTGTACCTCGATTTCCTCAACCTCTTTCTCTCGCTGCTGCGTCTTTTCGGGGACCGTAAGTAATGGAACGCTGATGACGCTGAATGGGCTGATCAACGCAGATCTGAAGCGTCCGTAAGTGCCGGGGAACCGACTAGGAATTCACTTGCCTCCCCTGTTGCCTAAGGCATGCAAACAAGGCTAAAATGCCATGTTAGGTCCGCTGCGGCCTGACCCTATCTTTGAAAACATTAATCTGCGGCATGAAAGCATACGTCTTCCCCGGCCAAGGCAGCCAGTTTCCCGGTATGGGCAAGGATCTCTATGAGTCCGATGCCAACGCGCGGGTCTTTTTCGAGCACGCCAACAACGTCCTCGGCTTCAACATCACCGACGTGATGTTCAGCGGCAGCGATGAGGACCTGAAGCAGACCAACGTCACGCAGCCGGCGATCTTCATCCACAGTGTGATCCGGGCCAAGACGATGGGCGATGCTTTCCAGCCGGACATGGTGGCGGGGCACTCGCTCGGTGAGTTCAGCGCCTTGGTGGCCGCCGGTGCGATGGAGTTCAGCGATGGACTGAAGCTGGTGGCCGCACGCGCCAACGCGATGCAGAAGGCCTGCGAGGCCCAGCCCGGCACCATGGCCGCCATCCTCGGCATGGAGGACGAAAAGGTGGAAGAGATCTGCGCGTCCATTCCGGGCATCGTGGTGCCCGCCAACTACAACTGTCCCGGCCAATTGGTCATCAGCGGAACGCTGGAAGCCGTGAATGCCGCCTGCGAAACACTGAAGGCCGCCGGTGCGAGACGCGCGCTACTGCTGCCCGTGGGCGGGGCCTTCCACAGCCCATTGATGGAGCCTGCCCGCGCCGAGCTTGCAACGGCCATCGCCTTCACACCCATCGTGGACCCGCGCTGCACCATCTATCAGAACGTGGATGCCCGCGGCCACAAAGACCCCGCCCGGATCAAGGCCAACCTCATCGCGCAGCTCACCGCCCCCGTGCGCTGGACGCAGATCATGCGTAACATGCTCACCGATGGTGCGGACAACATCGTGGAATGCGGCCCCGGGAACGTGCTGCAAGGGCTGTTCAAGAAGGTGAACAAGGAGGTGGCGACGAGCGCGGCGTAGCTGCGATCGGCCTTCAAACGGGTTCAACATCTTGGAGGGCCTTCGGAGCCGCACCCTGCAATTCTAAAATGAAATTTTAGAATTGCAGGGCTCGTTCTATCAAATGCTACTGGATCTTGGGTGACGTTGGATCCAACTCACAACGTCGCGTTCAGCAACTTCCCACCGTCGATCAGCTTGTGCAAGTATGGTTCGGTGCGCGCGGCCTGCATCGCCTCGATGTGCTTCATGCTGTGGCAGTCGCTGCCAACGAGATCGTACCAGCCTTGGTCCGTGATCTTTTCGGCCTGCTTTTTCGTTGCGGGGCCATAGGCACCCGTCAGGGCGATCATGTTCAGCTGGAACAGCACGCCCCGGTCCTTCAACTTCTCCATGGTGCTCATGTCCGTGTACCAGAACTGATAGCGTTCCGGATGGGCCAGCACCGGTCTGAACCCTTGGGTCTGTAGTTCGAACACGGCGCTCAACAGCATGGACGGTTCGCTGATGAAAGGCAACTCGAAAAGCACCATGTCATTACCAAAAGTCAGCAGTTTTTGCGCCGTGGTCTTTTCCAGGAGATCGTGGTCCAAGTAATACTCCGCGGCAGCGTCGATCTCGATCACCAGGCCTTCCTCTTTTATCGCACGCCTTACCTTCTCCAATCCGCCAAGGATCACTTCCGGTGGGTTCTTATAGCCGTCCGCCATGCTGTGGGGCGTGGTGATCACCTTTTGGTAACCCAGTTCGCGCATGGCCCTGAGCAGTTCCATGCTGGCCTCGATCGTGGGCGCACCGTCATCGATCCCGGGGATGAAGTGCGAGTGCACATCACACTTGAGCAACCCCAGGTCGACGGGAGGCATGGACTGCCGCCCTTTTCCGAAGAGGTTTCCCAGAATGCCCATTAGCGCTTGGCGTACTGTTCGTCGTAATAGTCGCGATAGGCCCCGGAGGTCACGTCCCGCAGCCACTGGTCATTGGCAAGATACCAATCCACGGTCTGTTCCAAGCCCTGCTCGAAGGTGATGCTCGGTCTCCAGCCCAGTTCGCGCTCGATCTTGCCGGCATCGATCGCATAACGTAGGTCGTGCCCGGCACGGTCCGTGACGTAGGTGATCTGCTTCTCGCTATCGCCTGCGTTGCGGCCCAACTTCTTGTCCATGATGGAGCACAACACCTTCACGAGGTCGATGTTCTTCCACTCGTTGTGCCCGCCGATGTTATAGGTCTCGCCGTCCTTGCCTTCATGGAATACCGTGTCGATGGCGCGTGCATGGTCCTCCACCCACAGCCAGTCGCGCACGTTCTCGCCTTTACCATACACGGGCAGCGGCTTGCCTTCGCGCAGGTTGTGGATCATCAACGGGATCAACTTCTCCGGGAATTGATGGCTGCCGTAGTTGTTGCTGCAGTTGCTGATGACGAAGGGCAGCTTGTACGTATTACCGTAGGCACGGACGAAGTGGTCGCTCGCGGCCTTGCTGGCGCTGTATGGGCTTTGCGGGTCGTAGGAGGTTTCCTCCGTGAAGAAACCGCCGTCATGGAGGGAGCCGTAGACCTCATCGGTGCTGACGTGGTAGAACCGTTTTCCTTCAAACTTCCCTTTCCAATAGGCTTTGGCCGCGTTCAGCATGTTGGCCGTGCCGATCACGTTCGTGTTGACGAAGGCCATGGGGTCACTGATGCTGCGGTCCACATGGCTTTCCGCGGCGAGATGGACAACGCTGTCGATGGCATGCTCCGCGAAGACCTTGTCCATGGCCTCGGCATCGCGGATGTCGGCCTTCACGAAGGCGTAGTTCGCGGCGTCTTCCACGTCCTTCAGGTTCTCCATGTTCCCCGCATAGGTGAGCGCGTCGAGGTTCACGATGCGGTATTGCGGGTACTTCTTCACGAAGAGCCGCACGACATGGCTGCCGATGAAACCGGCGCCACCGGTAATGAGGATGTTGCGTTTCATATTGTCGTTGGTTCACCACGGAGGCTTGGAGGATACGGAGGTTTTCTTGGTGATCGGTAGATGGTGATCAGTGATCAGGCAACTGCGGACTGCTACTTCAAACTGCTGCTGAACCCGACCGCTTGACAACTGACAACTGACAACGAACAACTGACAGATCCAACCCTGTTCTCCTAGCCTCTGTGGTGAAACTACTCACAAGCTCCAGTAGTTCAGGTCCTTCACCTTTTTGCGATAGGTTCCTTTCAGATCCACCAACACACCTTTCGGTTTCAGCATACCCCTGAACCACGCCTCGTCGTTGTCGGCATATTCCGCATGGTTCACGGCCACGATGATCGCGTCGTAAGGACCTTTCATCTCCGGTGCCAGCTCATAGCCGTATTCGTGCTTCACCTGTTCGGAATCGGCGTGCGGATCGGTGACGTCCACTTGGCAGCTGAAGCTCTTGAGCTCCTTCACCACGTCCGCCACTTTGCTGTTGCGGATGTCGGTGACGTTCTCCTTGAAGGTGGCGCCCATCACCAGGACGCGCGCATCGGCGGGGTTGGTGCCGCTGGCGATCACCTTCTTCACCGTCTGCTTCGCCACATAGCCGCCCATGCTGTCGTTCACAAAGCGGCCACTGTCGATGATCTGAGCGTGGTAGCCTAATTCCTTGGCCTTGAAGACGAGGTAGTACGGGTCCACACCGATGCAGTGGCCGCCTACCAGACCGGGCTGGAACTTGAGGAAATTCCACTTGGTACCCGCGGCCTCCAGCACGTCGAAGGTGTTGATGCCGATGCGGTTGAAGATGATGGAAAGCTCGTTCGTGAGCGCGATGTTGACGTCGCGCTGGGTGTTCTCGATGATCTTGGAAGCCTCTGCCACCTTGATGCTGGGCGCCCGGTGTACGCCGGCCTTCACCACCAGTTCGTACATCTTAGCCACGGTCTCCGCGCTTTCCGCATCACAACCGCTAGTGACTTTCACGATGCTTTCCAGCGTGTTCACCTTGTCGCCCGGGTTGATCCGCTCCGGGGAGTAGCCCACCTTGAAATCAGTGACGAACTTCAACCCGCTAAGTTGCTCAAGTAAGGGCACGCAATCCTCCTCGGTGCAGCCGGGGTACACGGTGCTCTCGTACACCACGTGGTCGCCTTTCTTCAGCACTTGGCCCACGGTGCGCGTGGCGCCCAGCAGGGGAGTGAGGTCGGGGATGTTCTGCTGGTCAATGGGCGTGGGCACGGCCACGATGAAGAATTCAACGTCCTTCAGGTCCTCGATGTCGGCGGTGAAGTGGATGTCCGCGCCCTTGAAGTCCTCGGGCATCAGCTCATCACTGGGGTCCTCGCCGCGGCGCATCATGTCCACGCGCTTCGCATTGATGTCGAAGCCCACCACCTTGATCTTCCGTGCGAAGGCCAAGGCGATGGGAAGTCCTACATAGCCAAGCCCGATCACGGCCATCTTGGCTTCCTTCTTTTTCAGTCGCTCAAACAGTTCGCTCATCCCTCTTCTGGTAAATGCGTTCAATGATGTCGATCACCTTCATGCCCTCCAAGGCATTGGTGGTCATGCTCTTCCTTCCTTTCAAGGTGTCCACCACGTTCTCGATGATGTAGTGGTGATTGCTGGCACTGCCCTTGTAAGCACCGTAGTCGTTTGCGGGATTGGTCGGTGCCAGCTCCGGCATGGTGTAATCCTGCACGTGGCACACTTCCACCTGGTCCATGTACTGCCCGCCGATCTTCACACTGCCCTTGCTGCCGATCACCGTAAGGCTGCTCTCGAGGTTCCTGTCCCACACGCTGGTGGAATAGTTGATGCAGCCCATGCCGCCCTCCAGGAAGCGGAAGTTGACCAGGCCGCTGTCCTCGAAGGCGGTGAGGTCCTTGTGGTTGAAGTCGGCAAAGCGGCCTTGGATGTCGGTGATGTCGCCGAAGAGCCAGTACATGATGTCCACAAAGTGGCTGAACTGCGTGAAGAGCGTGCCTCCGTCGAGGTCGGCCGTGCCTTTCCAGCCATCCTTCTTGTAGTAGCGTTCATCGCGGTTCCAGTAGCAGTTCACCTGCACCAGGAAAATGTCACCGAGGCGCTTTTCCTCCACCATTTCCTTGATCCACTGGCTCGGCGGGCTGTAGCGGTTCTGCATCACCCCGAACACATGCCGGTGCTTCTGCAGTGCCTTGTAGAGCACAGCCTCGCAGCTGGCCTTGGTAAGGCCCATGGGCTTTTCGCACACAACATGCTTGCCGTTTTCCAGTGCGAGCAGGCTGAACCGCGCATGCAGCCCATTGGGCGTACAGATGCTCACGACGTCCACATCGGGGACCACAGCAAGCATGGCCGACGGGTCGGTGAAGAAAGGCACGTCATAGGCATCAAGGCCCAGTGTTTCCTTTGAATTCGCATCGCACAAGGCCACCAGCTCGCATTCCGGGTTCCGGGAGATCATCTCCGCATGGCGCTTGCCGATGTGGCCGCAGCCGATCACGGCAAACTTCACCTTCTCTTCAGAGGACCTCATGCGGTGCGGGTGACTTTGTCGTTTTTCAATTCGTAGCGCTGGCCGCTTTCGGGGCAAGTGGCCCCGCCGTCCGCATCAAATTCCAGCTTGTGGCCATGTTCGCTCATCCAGCCGGTCCTGCGCGCCGGATTTCCCATCACCAAGGCATGGTCGGGCACTGCCTTGGTCACCACGGCACCTGCTGCGATGAATGCAAAACGCCCGATGTCATGTCCACAAACAATGGTGGCATTGGCGCCGATCGTAGCGCCCTTCTTCACCAGCGTCCGCAGGTATTCCCCGCGCCGGTTCACCGCGCTGCGCGGATTGATCACGTTGGTGAAGACGCAGGAAGGGCCGAGGAAGACATCGTCCTCGCATTCCACCCCGGTGTAGATGCTCACGTTGTTCTGCACCTTCACATTGTCGCCTAATCTCACGTCCGGGCTTACCACCACGTTCTGCCCGATGTTGCAGCCCGTGCCGATCACACAGCCCGGCATGATGTGGCTGAAATGCCAGATACGGGTCCCAGCGCCGATGGTGCAACCCTCGTCGATGACGGCGGTGGGGTGGGCGGTGTAGTCCATGGAGCTGGGCGTGGCGACCGGTCGGCTTACGGGGCTGCGAATGTACCGAAGGCAAGCCTTTCAGAGGCATTTCTAGGGAACTTGGGCAATGGGCGCAGTGACTTGTCCAGTAAGTAGGGCGTGGTAGTTCCGTACATTCGTGGTAACATGAAGCGATATCCGACCCTTGTCTTGCTCTTGTTGCCCTCCTTGTTAGCGCATGGCCAAGTACTCACCACGGGCGAGGTCTATGACTTCGAGGTGGCGGATGTCTTCCAATCTACGATCACACATAGTAACGGTCCTCCTACCACGGTAACGGAGATCATTGTGGAAAAGACCCTCTATCCCGCCGGAGATTCGGTGAATTATGGCATACATCGCTTAACCTACACCCCTCCCAGCGGCCCCGGACTCCCCCCCGTCTTTTCAGATCAGGTCATCTCGAAGACTTACTTCTCACTTGACGAGCCTGCCTGGCAGTGGGAGATGCAGTACGACACACTGTACGTCAACCCCGGAATGTGTGGTATGGCCGTTTGGGAAATTGGAACAGGTGACCCCTTGGGACCTAACTATGGATATAGTCGGTTTGTTCAAGGTTGCGGAGGTCCCTATTCACACTCATACAGTGACCAGACCAATCAATGGCAGAATGTTGATCTGACCTATTTCCAAAAGGGTGCGGTCGAATGCGGTACGTTGCAATCGATCCCTGTTGGCATAGCGGAGACCGTGGAACAACAGGTCAGCTTGTCGATCCAGCCTGTTCCCTCGTCCGATCAGGTCACGGTGCAAATGATCGGGGTGAATGGTTGGCTCTCCGGGGAGATCGAGCTCTCGATCATCGATCTGCAGGGTCGGACCTTGAAGCGCACGGTCGTGAATGCGAACCAGATAAACGGGTTGCAAATAGACATCCATGAGCTGCCAGCCGGAGCTTACATCCTGAACCTGTCGGTTGAAGGTCGCGTCAGGACGCAAGGTAGATTGGTCAAGCTCTAACAAGAGGCGGCCGATTCACTTCCGCACGTACCCCTCGAAGGAATTGTGGTCCTTCTCATGGAGTTCCGCGGCTGAAAGTCCCTTGAAATAGGCGTAGGTGATCTTCAGCCCCTCCGCACGAGAGACTTTCGGTTGCCACTTCAGGATCTTCTTCGCCTTGGTGATGTCCGGCTGGCGTTGCATCGGGTCGTCCTGCGGAAGCGGCTTGTACACCAGCTTCTGCTTGGTGCCGGTGAGCTTCACGATCTCCTGTGCGAACTGCTTGATGGTGATCTCCGCCGGGTTGCCGATGTTCACGGGGTCTGCGCAATCACTTTTCAGCAGGCGGTAGATGCCTTCGATCAGGTCGTCCACATAGCAGAAGCTGCGGGTCTGGTTCCCTTTGCCGAAAATGGTGAGGTCCTCACCGCGCAGGGCTTGGCCGATGAACGCCGGAAGCACGCGGCCGTCGTTGAGGCGCATGCGTGGGCCGTAAGTGTTGAAGATGCGCACCATGCGTGTTTCCAGTCCATGATAGGTGTGATAGGCCATGGTGATGGCCTCCTGGAAACGCTTGGCCTCATCGTACACGCCGCGCGGACCCACAGTGTTCACGTGGCCCCAATAGCTCTCTGTCTGGGGATGTACTTGGGGATCGCCATAGACCTCGCTGGTACTGGCCACCAGGATGCGGGCGTTCTTCGCCAATGCCAGGCCGAGGAGGTTGTGCGTCCCGAGCGAACTGACCTTCAGCGTCTGGATGGGGATCTTCAGGTAATCGATCGGGCTTGCGGGCGAGGCGAAGTGCAGGATGTATTTCAACTTGCCCGGCACATGCACGAACTTGGACACGTCGTGGTGGTAGAATTCGAAGTCGCTGCGCTTGAACAGGTGCTCGATGTTCTTCAGGCGGCCGGTGATCAAGTTGTCCATGCCGATGACATGGTAGCCCTCCTTCAAAAAGCGGTCGCACAGGTGGGAACCCAGAAAACCAGCGGCCCCGGTGATCAGCACGCGCTCCTTTTCAGCGGGCTTCACCACGCTCATCCGTCCCCGCTTGGCCACCGGCTTTTTGGCGCGGTCCGTCGCTTTGACCTTCACAGGTTTTGCGGTGCTCTTCTTCACCATGTCAGGCTTTCATTTTGATGGGCGCGTTCACCGGCTGCCGTCCCACGCTCACGTAGTGGTAGCCCAGCTCCTTCATCTCGTCCAGGTCGTAGAGGTTCCGGCCATCGAAGATGATCTTTTCCTTCAGGGCTTTTTCCACGCGGCTCAGGTCGGGCGTGCGGAACAGCGCCCATTCCGTGGCGATGATCAACGCATCGGCGTTCTGCAATGCTTCGTATTCGTCCTTCGCATAGGCCACCTTGTCGCCGATCTGTTTCCGGACGTTGTCCATGGCCTCGGGATCGAAGGTGGTCACCGTGGCTCCGGCCGCAATGAGCGCGTCGATCATATAGAGTGCCGGTGCTTCGCGGATATCGTCCGTGTCCGGTTTGAAGGCCAGGCCCCAGAGCGCGAAGTGCTTTCCGTGCAGGTCCTTGCCGTAGTGCGCCTTCACTTTGTCGGTGAGCGTGGTCTTCTGGCGCTCGTTCACCTTCATCACACTGTCGATGATCTGGAACTGGTAGCCGGCGTCCTGCCCGCTCTTGGCCAGGGCCTGCACGTCCTTGGGGAAGCAGGAGCCGCCGTAACCGATACCGGGGAAGAGGAAGCGCTTGCCGATCCGGCTGTCGCTGCCGATGCCGATGCGCACCTTGTCCACGTCCGCGCCCACGGCCTCGCAGAAGTTCGCGATCTCGTTCATGAAGGTGATCTTGGCCGCGAGGAAGGCGTTGGCCGCATACTTGGTGAGCTCGGCGCTGCGCTCATCCATGAAGATGATGGGGTTGCCCTGCCGCACGAACGGCTTGTAGAGGTCCTCCATCACCTTCTGGGCGCGGGCGCTGCTGGTGCCCACCACCACACGGTCCGGCTTCAGGAAGTCGTCCACTGCGAAACCTTCCCGCAGGAATTCCGGGTTGCTCACCACGTCGAAGGGGACTTTGGCGTGTTTCGCAACGGCCGCACGCACCTTTTCGGCCGTACCCACGGGGACGGTGCTCTTGTCCACGATCACCTTGTAGTCGGTGATGATCTTGCCCAGGTCGTCCGCTACGCCCAGCACATACTTCAGGTCGGCACTGCCGTCCTCGCCGGGGGGCGTGGGCAGGGCCAGGAAGATGATCTGGGCCTTGTCGATGGCTTCCTTCAGGTCCGTGGTGAAGACCAAGCGGCCTTGCCGGATGTTCCGCTCGAACAGCACGTCCAGATGGGGCTCATAGATCGGGACTTTGCCGTCCTTCAGCTTCTGCACCTTCTCCTTGTCGATGTCCACGCATACCACGTGGTTGCCCGTCTCGGCGAAGCAAGTGCCTGTTACCAGGCCTACGTATCCAGTTCCTACTACTGCTATGTTCATGTTGGGGTTGTTGGGGCGCGACCCCGGAGTTTCATCCGAGGTTCGCGCCCTTACTTGAAGTAACTCTTCACCGTGGCGGTGATGAGTGAGAGTTGTTCGTTGTCTAATTCAGTGCTCATCGGAAGCGATATCACCTCCTCGGTCAGCGTCTCGGTCACCGGCAGTGATCCGGCAGGGAAGCGGTCGCTCTTGTAAGCGTTCTGCAGGTGGCACGGAACGGGATAGTAGACCATGGCCGGAACGCCAGCGGTTTCCAGGTGCTTTTTCAGGCCGTCCCTTCGCTCATTGGCAATACGCAAGGTGTACTGGTGGAAGACGTGGGTGCTGAAGGAACTGCGCTCGGGAACGCTGATGCCTTCGACACCGGAGAATGCACTGTCATAGGCGGCTGCGGCGGCATTGCGGGCCTTGGCATATTCGTTCAGGTGTCGCAGCTTGATCCGCAGCACGGCGGCCTGCATGGAGTCCAAGCGGCTGTTCACGCCCACCACCTCGTGGTAGTAGCGTTCATCGCTGCCGTGGTTGCACACGCGGCGGATCTTATGCGCCAGTTCATCGTCATTGGTGAAGAGCGCGCCGCCGTCCCCGTAACAACCGAGGTTCTTGCTGGGGAAAAAGCTGGTGACGCCGATGTCCCCGATGGTCCCGGACTTACGCTTGCCGTTCGCGCCGCTATGGTCCGAGCCGATGGACTGGCAGGCATCCTCCACCACGTGCAGCTTGTATTCCCGGGCGATCGCCAGCATGGCGTCCATGTCCGCGGATTGTCCGAAGAGATGTACGGGCACGATGGCCTTGGTCTTTGGGGTCACTTTGCGCGCCACATCGGCGGGGTCCAGGTTGAAGGTGCCGGGGAGCACATCGGCGAAGACCGGCACGAGGCCCAGCAGGGCGAGCACTTCCACCGTGGCCACGAAAGTGAAGGAGGCCGTGATCACCTCATCGCCCGGCTTCAGCCCCAAGGCCATCATGGCCACTTGGAGAGCGTCCGTGCCATTGCCGCAAGGGATCACATGTTTCACTCCGAGGTAAGTTGCCAGTTCCTTTTCGAAGGCCTTCACCTCAGGGCCATTGATGAACGCAGCGCCCGCGATCACGTCAAGCAAAGCGGAGTCCACTTCGGGCTTGATCTTTTCGTATTGGCCGACAAGATCGACCATTTGGATGGGCTTCATGCAAGGAGAAAGGGGTTGGCCCCGCTGGAACGGGTGGGAACAAGGTGGCGAAGGTAATGTCCGGAAGGGACCGATGATGCCACAACAATGATCGGACATTGCACCGGGTTGTATGACAACGGCGTGCATGCGGCTACCTTCGCCACCTCATGGGCAGACATCCCTTTTTCATTCTTGCGGTGCTCCTGCTTTTCCAAGCGCCCTCTTACGCGCAGAGCGGTCTTCGGGATACGTCCCTCGCCATGGTGCCGATCACCTTGAGCTATGCCTATCAGCTACCGGGCGGCGATCTCGGGGAGCAGTTCGGGGCCAACCACAACATCGGGCTCAGTGTCTCGCGGAAGTTCAAGAGCAACTACTCAGTAGGGCTGGAAGGCTCGTTCATTTTCGGCAACAAGGTGAACGACCGCACCATTTTGCGCGGAATGACCACCACCAATGGTGTGATCGTCAACCAAGACGGTGATCCGGCAGGTATCCTGCTCTTCGAACGGGGTTATACGGTGATCGCCTTCGCGGGAAAAGTGATCCCGATCGTGGGACCCAACCCCAATAGCGGCATGCTGCTGAAACTCGGCGGCGGGTACATGCGGCACAAGCTGCTCATCCAAAGCCAGAATGATGTGGTGCCCGCCCTGGAAGGGGAATACGTCAAAGGCTACGATCGCCTTGCTGCCGGGCCGATGGCGATGTTCTTCGTGGGATATCAGCACTTGAGCAATAACCGGTTCATTAATTTCATGATCGGTTTCGAGATGAACATCGCTTTTACGGGATCCCTGCGACCGTACAATTTCGATACGGGCCGCGCCAATGAAGGCACGCATTACGACGGCTTGAACGGGTTGCGTTTTGGTTGGACACTGCCCATCTACAAGGCCCGTGACGACCGCCAGTACTATCGCTGATGCCGTTGCTGTATGACCTGGGCGTCGGGGCGTACCATCTCGGGGTCCGGTGCATGGCCCCTTGGAACCCGAAGGCCGCAGCCTGGGTGAAAGGGCGTGAAAAGCTTTGGGACCGCCTTGAGAAAGTAGCGCCGCAATTGCAGGGTTGTTTGTGGATGCACTGTGCGAGCGTGGGCGAGTTCGAGCAGGGCAGGCCGGTGCTGGAAGCGGTCAAGAAAGAACGTCCGGAGATCCCCGTGCTGCTCACCTTCTTCAGCCCCAGCGGCTACGAGGCCCGAAAGGAATACCCGCTGGCCACCGTGGTGGAATACCTGCCGCCGGACAATGCGCGTAACGCGGAACGGTTGCAACGCTTGATCGCCCCCAAGTCCGCGATCTTCGTGAAGTACGAGTTCTGGTTCCATCACCTTAAGGCGCTTCGGAAGAATAATGTCCCCACGTTCCTGATCTCGGCCCTCTTTCGCAAGGACCAGCCTTTTTTTCATTGGTACGGGAGCGCATGGCGCAAGATGCTCTCCTTCTTCTCGCACATCCTCACGCAGGACGAAGCTTCCCGGACACTGCTGACCAGCCTTGGAATGAAGCACGTCTCCGTCGGAGGCGATACCCGCTTTGATCGCGTTGCGGAGATCGTCGCACAAGGCGAGGAACTGCCACTGGCGAAAGCATTCGCTGGCGAAGGCCCCGTACTGATCTGCGGAAGCACATGGCCGACCGATGAAAAACTGCTGTCCTCGGCACTGGGATCCATGGGACTTGGAGCGCCGAAATGCATCGTGGTGCCGCATGAACTGCACGAGCAGCAACTGGCCGGTTCGGAACAGCTATTTCCCAAACCCTTGGCGCGATGGTCCGAACTGGAGCAAACGCCTGCCGACAATGTGGCCGCCATACTGGGAAAGGAGGAACACGGCACCATGTTGGTGGACCGCATGGGCCTGCTCGCCCGGCTCTATCGCTATGGCCGTGTCGCCTACGTAGGTGGCGGTTTCACCGATGGTATCCATAGCCTGTTGGAAGCTGCCGCTTGGGGTGTGCCGGTGATCTTCGGGCCGGACAATGAGAAATTCCCGGAGGCGCGCGGCTTGATCGACGCGGGGGCCGCGATCGAGGTGAAGACGGAGAAGGAACTGACGGTCGCGTTGGAGCGCTGGCTCAAGGATCCGCAGGCCTTGAAGACCGCTTCGGAGGCGGCTCGGCACTATGTGATGAGCCGGACAAGGGCGACCAAGGTTGCCATGGAGATGGTGGTGAAGGCGATTGTTTGATCCAAGTAACTCCTTGAATCCAAGCGTATCTCACATTTGCATGGCCATGCAAATGTCGTTCTAGGCTGACCTACGGAACTGACAGGGAACTATCTGCCTGCTCCAAGCAACTCTTTGATTCCAAGCGAGTCCCGAAGTTGCATGGCCATGCAAATGTCATTCTGAGCTGACCTATGGATCTGAGGGGAAAATAGCTGCCTGTTCCACGCAACTTCCTGATCTCAAGCATGTTCCATAGTTGCATGGCCATGCAAATGAGCACGCATTACGGCTTCTTCAGCTTTGTATTCTCTTGATGGCGCTCCCTATCCCGTTGCGTCCGTACCTCCATCTTCTTTTTCCAGGCGAGCTGAAGGTCGGTATCCGTCTGGTTCGCCAAGCATAGCACTACAAAAAGAACATCCGCCAATTCCTCGCCGAGGTCCTTGTCTTTGTCGCTCTCCTTTTCGCTCTGTTCACCATACCGGCGTGCGATGATGCGGGCCACTTCGCCCACTTCCTCGCTGAGGATGGCCATGTTCGTCAGCTCGTTGAAGTAGCGCACGCCAACGCGGGCGATCCATTCGTCCACCTCACATTGTAGTTCCGTGACTTCTCCCTGGCTGCTTTTGTTCTCCATGGTCCTCATTCCTTCAGGCGGCTGTCGATCACGATGGTCACCGGGCCGTCGTTCACCAAGGAGATCTGCATGTCCGCACCGAACTCACCGGACTTCACGCGCCCTTGGATCAATGCGCTGAACAACTGCTTCGCACGCAGGTAGAGCGGGATGGCCTCTTCAGGTCGTGCCGCGCGGATGTAGCTGGGGCGGTTCCCCTTCCGCGTACTGGCCTGAAGTGTGAACTGGCTCACCAAGAGCAATTCGCCCTGCGCCTCGTTGATGTCCAGGTTCATCACCCCGTCGAGGTCCGGGAAGAGCCGCATGCGCGCCACCTTTCCGCAGGTCCATTCCAGTTCTTCGGATGTGTCACCCACCTCGATGCCGAGCAGCACCAAGTAGCCCTTGCCGATCCTGGCGGTCTCGTTCCCCGCGATATGCACGGCGGCCTCGGACACCCGCTGGATCACAGCACGCATCAGTATCCCTTCGCTTTCAGGTAGCGTTCCTTATTCCCGGCCTTGGCGCTGTCGGGTTTGCCGCTCACCGCGTTCAACCACACACCGTACATGCTGTTGGGCAGCATAATGAAGTAGCGTTCCAACGAGTCGCGCATCGCGTCAACGTGCGGCTTACCCTCACCAACGCTGCGGTCCTTGAAGCTCTCATCGAGATCGGTGAGCTGGTCGCCCACGAGCAGCACGATGCTGTGTGTTTTGGCCACTTCCACGCGACGGGCCGTCTTATCACTTGTGCCCGCCATCGGCATCACGTGCGGGGCGTCTGCCATGGGGAAGCCCTCGCTCACCAGATTCCGGACCGTCGCATCTTCTTCGTCCTCTTCCCTGTTGGAGAGGTAGAACACCGAGCAGCCCTTGCTCACGGCATAGTTCAGGAAATCCACCGCACCCGGAAGGGCCTTCGCTTTTGCCAGTGCCGTCCATTCTTTCCAGGTCTTCGGGCTGTAGGTAAGGCCCTTCGCGCTGTTGGCCGCTTGGTAGGGGCTGTTGTCCAGCACGGTCTCATCGATGTCCACGATCACCGCCGGGGGAAGTGGGTGCGGTCGGGCAAGGTTGGCGTCCAGCCGGATCCGCGCCAGTTCATAGCCCTGCTGATAGAGCCGATGCACCTCCGCGGAGGCGTTCTGGTAGACCGTGCCGTCCACGCCTTGTTGCGCCAGCTGGGCGGAAACGTTCACCACCGGGGGCGCGGGCGACAGGGACGTGCTCGTTGTCTGAGATACCGGATGGCAGCTGGCCAACAGGACCAAGCTAAGCCCGAGGAGCGGGCGGGAGAGGGGGGTCTTGATCATCATGTCATGGGCTCAGGCCGCCAACAAAGTAAGTGGCAGGGACGGAAATGGATTTGAGTGGCCCCACCATGCTAACCGCAAATGTCGCAGATGCACGCAGATAGCGCGAAAGCCGCACATCTGAGGAAGCTCAAAACTAGTCTGTGTCCTCGGCGAAAAGCTGTGCGGCCTTGATGCTCTCCTTGGAAAGTCCGGGGTAGCCAGAGAGGAGATCATTCACTTGCTCTCCCAAAGCGATCTTCTGCAGGATCAGGTATACAGGAATGCGTGTACCTCGAAAGCAGGGTTTACCCAACATGATCTTTGGGTCGGAAGTGATATGGTCGTGCCGATCCATTTTCGATCTGGTCGGTTCGTTCCCCAAAGGTAAAGATTGTATGGAGAGGGTGTGCAATGCGGATCCGACCCTGACAAACATCATCTATGGACCATTCCCGCTCCGCGTACCTTCACGCCCCAATATGGAAACCATACCCACGCCCCGTCCGAAGACCGTTGAGGCCCGCGAGAAGGTGGTGATCCTTTTCGCCGGGGACAGCGGCGACGGCATTCAGCTCACTGGAGCCCAGTTCACCGAATCCAACGCGCTCTTCGGCAACGATGTGAGCACGTTCCCGAACTACCCGGCGGAGATCCGTGCGCCTCAAGGCACGCTCGCGGGCGTCAGCGGCTACCAGTTGCACTTCGGTAGCGTGGACGTCTTCACGCCCGGTGACACGTGCGATGTGCTGGTGGTGATGAACGCGGCGGCGCTTAAGGCCAACATCGGCAAGCTGAAGCACGGTGGCATCATCATCGCCAACAGCGATGGCTTCGACGCGAAGAACCTGCGCCTCTCCGGCTATCCGGATATGGAGAACCCGCTGACGGACGGTTCGCTGGACAACTACGTGCTCCAGACCGTGGACGTCACCAAGCTCACCCGCAACGCGCTCGAGGACACCACCTTGGGCATGAAGGAGAAGGACCGCAGCAAGAACATGTTCGTGCTGGGCTTCATCAACTGGATGTACAGCCGCAAGCTGGACCGTACCCGGGAATTCCTCAAGGCCAAATTCAAGAGCAAGCCCGAACTGCTGGAGGCGAACATGAAGGTGCTGCAGGCAGGCTACAACTATGGCGATACCAGTGAGACCTTCACCACACGCTACGAGGTGAAGCCCGCTCCGATGCCCAAGGGCACCTACCGCAACATCACCGGCAACCAAGGCATCGCCATCGGCCTCATCGCCGGTGCGCAAAAGGCCGGGCTGGAGCTTTTCTACGGCAGCTACCCCATCACCCCGGCCAGTGACATCCTGCACGAGCTCTCGCGCAACAAGCATTTCGGTGTGAAGACCTTCCAGGCGGAGGATGAGATCGCCGCCATCTGCTCCTCCATCGGTGCCAGCTACGGCGGCGCCTTAGGCACCACGGCAAGCAGCGGGCCGGGCATCGCGCTCAAGGGCGAGGCGCTCGGTCTGGCCTTCATGCTGGAGCTCCCCTTGGTGGTGGTGAACGTGCAGCGCGGCGGACCCAGCACCGGGCTGCCCACGAAGACGGAACAGGCCGATCTCTGGCAAGCGCTCTTCGGTCGCAACGGCGAGGCACCGATCCCGGTGCTCGCGGCGAGCAGCCCCACGGATTGTTTCGAGATGGCCTTCGAAGCAGTGAAGCTGGCCGTGGAGCACATGACGCCCGTGATCCTGCTCAGCGACGGCTACATCGCCAACGGTGCGGAGCCGTGGCGCTTCCCAGAGGCGAAGGACCTGAGACCGATCGTTCCGCCTTATGCCAAACCGCGCGAAGCGGTAGAAGGCTCGCCGGACGAAGTTGAAAAATTCCTGCCGTATGCCCGGGATGAACGCGGCGTGCGTCCGTGGGCCGTCCCCGGCATGAAAGGCTTGCAACACCGCATCGGCGGCATCGAGAAGGAGGACAAGACCGGTAACATCAGCTATGACCCGCAGAACCATGAACTGATGGTGAAACTGCGTGCCGAAAAGGTGCAGTGCATAGCCGACACGTACCGGCCCATCCGCTTGGACAGCGGTCCCGAGAGCGGTGACCTGCTGATCGTCGGCTGGGGATCAACGTACGGTGCCATTCGCACGGCTGTGGTGGAGCTGCAGAAGGAAGGCTACAGCGTGGCGCACGTACATCTGCGGCACATGTTCCCATTCAACAAGGGCCTCGGCGGCATGCTGAAGCGCTACGGCAAAGTGCTGGTGCCCGAGATGAACAGCGGCCAGTTGCGCCAGTTGCTGCGCGCGGAATACTTAGTGGATGCCCAAGGGCTCAACAAGGTGCAAGGCATGCCGTTCGCATCCGAGGAGATCCGTGCTGGCGTTCTGAAATTGTTGAAGCCATGAGCACGATCCAACCAACTGCCCCCGCGCCGAAGAAGCTCGATTACACGAGCGACCAACAAGTGCGCTGGTGCCCCGGCTGCGGCGATTATTCCATCCTGAAACAGGTGGAGAGCGTGCTCGCGCAGCACGGCCGCCCGAAGGAGGAGATCGTCTTCATCAGCGGCATCGGCTGCTCTTCAAGATTCCCGTACTACCTCGACACGTACGGCATGCACAGCATCCACGGGCGCGCCCCGGCGATCGCCAGCGGCATGCGCAGCGTGCAGCCCGACCTCAGCGTGTGGGTGATCACCGGCGACGGCGATTCGCTCAGCATTGGCGGCAACCACCTCATCCACCTGCTACGCCGCAATGTGGACCTCAACGTGCTGCTCTTCAACAACGAGATCTACGGCCTCACCAAGGGGCAGTACTCGCCCACCTCACCGGAGGGCGTGATATCGAAGAGCTCCCCGATGGGCAGCACCGACCATCCCTTCAATCCGTTGGCGCTGTGCAAAGGGGCCGATGCCACGTTCATCGCGCGCAGTATGGACCGCGACCCCAAACATCTGCGCGAGATGCTGCTGCGGGCCGATGCCCATCGCGGCACAAGCATATTGGAGATCTACCAGAACTGCAACGTCTTCAACGACGGCGCCTTCGAGGTCTTCACGGAAAAAGCCAGCAAGGCCGCCCACACCCTCTTCGTGGAACACGGCAAGCCGATGCTTTTCGGCAACGGCACCAAGGGCATCAAGCTCGATGGCATGACCCCCGTGGTGGTGGACCTCGCAGCGGGTGAAGCCTCCGTGGAGGACCTCTGGGTCCACGACGAGCGTGACTTGTTCAAGGCCAGTATCCTCGTGCGCCTCTTTGATGATCCGCGTAAAACGGATGCACTGCCCCGACCCTTTGGCGTGTTCTACGTCAACGAGCGCCAGACGCACGAGACGAAGATGAACGCCCAGATGGCCTTGGCCAAGCAGAAGAAAGGCGACGGCGACCTCGACGCGCTGCTGCGCGGGGAGAATGTGTGGACGATCGGGTGAGCCCTACCCCCGCAACCCCTCCGGTATCACACAAACCGGTATCGGCCGCCATTTGTGCGCATTTACCGCGTGCAGCCGATCATAGATAGCGAGTACTTGGCGCTGGCGTTCGGTGAGTTCCTCCGCGTTCACTGAAGCACCCGCATCGCGCAGCGCCATGGCCCATTCCAGTTCCGGATAGCTCGCGCCTAATTGGTCCTCGTCGCTGCGGTCGTCGCCGAAGAGGCCGTCGGTCGGCTTGGCCTGCTGGATGCTTTCGATAATGCCGAGGGCCTTGGCCAGGGCGAAAACCTCGGTCTTGGTGAGGTCCGCGATGGGTGAAAGATCGACGCCGCCATCGCCGTATTTGGTGTAGAAGCCCACGCCGAAGTCCTCCACCTTGTTGCCTGTGCCGGCTACAAGAAGGTGTTCGATGCTAGCGAAGTAGTAGAGCGTGGTCATGCGCAAGCGGGCGCGGGTGTTCGCGAGCGAAAGGGAGAGCAAGGCCGGATCCTCGTGCGAGCGCAGTTCCTTCACCAGTGCATCAAAGACCGGCGTGAGCTGCACACGTTCCATGGAAACATCCGGATACCGTTCATGCAGCCATGCGATGTGGTCAAGCGCCCGCTGCACCTGGTTTTCCGACTGATGGATCGGCATCTCCACGCAGAGCAGCGGCAGGCCCGTGCGTGCGCAAAGCGTACTGGTGACCGCACTGTCGATGCCGCCGCTGATACCGATGACAAAGCCGCGCTGCTTGTTGGCCGTGCAGTAATCACGCAGCCAGTCCGTGATGTGGTCGATGGTGCGTTCCGCGTTCAGCATACTTGGTCCGCCGAAGCGCATTGGGCAAAGGCGATGTGCAAAGAAAGCCCCGTTCTTCTCCCCCCTTCGACAAGCTCAGGGTACGAGGGAGAAGAACGGGGCTTCTGCGGCAGTGGTTACCGATCAGAAGAACACCCCCAACGAAAGTTCGATGTAGTTCTGCTTCGCCCTCAATTCCCTTTCCTCAGTACCAACGGGTACCTTTTTGTCTTTGAGAATATTGGTGAAACCATTGTTGTATGTGACACCGATCATCGCCGAGGTATTGCCGCTGAAGTTGAACTCCAACCCTGCGCCTACGATCAGGGAGGCCTTGAACAGATTGGTCTTGTCCGTGATCTTCTCACCTGAGAAACGCACCACTTTGCCGGTACTGTCCGGCCAGTCAAAGTCCGACTTGGCTGCAATGTTGAAGGCCGCACCGAAGCCGATCTGGCCGTAATAGGTCATGTAACCGATCTCGTTGGTCTTCAACTTCAGGGTGATGGGCACTTCGATGTATTGGTATTTCGATTCGGTGAGCAGGTTCTCGTTGCCGTACGGGAAGGTGGTCTTTCCGCCCACGTTATTGAGGAAGAGACCGGTGGAGACGGCATAGTTCTGGTTGGCGCCCATCATGAAATCGCCCATGAGGCCGAAGGTGTAGCCGAAGCGGACACCGTCGTTCTTCAGCTCCTTGGTGTCCGGGTGGAAGAAACCGAGGTTCGGGGCGAACTTGATGCCGAAGCGGACGGACTTGTCCTGTGCGGATGCGCTGGATACGACCAATGCAAGAGCACAGAGAATTGCGGAGACCTTCTTCATAGGTTTGCGGGCTGGTTGAATGATGGGCAAAGGTAAGAGCGGGGTGAACTACGTGAACAACGCCATGGGGTGTATTGTTCTCTCGTCCCTTCTCGCATGCGGTGGAGGCGAGGGCCGTTCGGGCCTTTCCAAGTCGGCGGAAACGCACATCAAGATCGAGCGCTTGGACCAGGACCTTTTCCGATCGGTCGATGACACGGCGGGCAACTTCAACCTACGTCTGTATGCGGACTACGGTGAGTTCTACAAATTGTACGTGGAGCGCGTCCTCCAAGCTGCGCCGTTCGATGATCCGCGATTGCCGCTGGCGCTTTCCCGCTTCGTGCATGATCCCGATTGGAGCAATGTCCAACGCACTGCGGACAGCGTACTGGGCGACATGGGCAAGCAGGAGGCCGAGTTCAATGAAGCGTTCGGGCACCTGAAGGAGTACTTCCCTGACAGCCTCACACCGCGCATCATCGCGTTCAACTCCGGCTTCAACTACGGCGTACTGCCCACGGACAGCGTGCTGGGCTTCGGCGTGGAATGGTTCGTGGGCAAGGATAGCCGGGTGGTGGGCTACTTGTCGCCGGATGTTTTTCCGCAGTACCGCAAAGACCGCATGCGCCCTGAGATGTTGGCGCCCAGTGTGGTGAAGGGCTGGCTGCAAGTGCACTACACACGGGATGTAAGGGATGAGGACCTGCTGACGAATTTCGTGGTCATCGGAAAGGTGATGGCCCTGCTGGACGCCTTGTTGCCCGGGACCGACGCCACATTGAAGTTCGCATTCGCCCCCAAACAGTTGAAATGGTGTGAGGACAATGAGTTCAACATCTGGAAAGAGATCGTGAGCAAGGAACTGCTGTATTCCAAGGATCCCAAGGAGATCGACCGCTTCATGAACGACGGTCCGTTCACGCCGGGCTTTCGGCATGAAAGCCCCGGCCACCTCGGGGAGTGGATCGGCTACAGGATGGTCAAGAGCTACATGAATGCCCACCCGAAGATCACCTTTGCGGAACTTTTCGCGATGCGCGACGCGCAAGCGATATTGAAGACCTACAAACCCCGTTGACCCGAACTATTGAAATACACCATGGCTGATACATCCAAGATCAAGATCTCGGTCCAGCTGGACGAGAACAAGGTACCTGAGCGCATCCAATGGGAGGCGGACGACCACGACGCGGGAGGGGACTGCAAAGCAGTGCTTCTTTCGCTATGGGACGAGAAGGAGCTCAATACCATGCGCATCGACCTGTGGACGAAGGAGATGACCACTGACGAGATGAAGGCCTTCTTCCACCAGAACATCCTCACGCTTGCCGACACCTTCGAGCGGGCCACCAACGAGAACAAAATGGCGGCGCAGATGCGCGATTTCGCGGGCTATTTCTCCGAGCACATGTTGCCGGATCTGGGTAAGAAGTAGTTGTCCGTTGTCAGTTGTCAGGCGGGCGCGGAGTCTTTCGCGCTTGGCCTGTGCATTTGGCCGCTTGGGCCACGGAGGTGTGAAGCCAAAAGCCACGACGGACTGGCCAAAAGTCCTGACAACGGACAACTGACAACTAAACACCCCAGCGCAAATTCACGTCCATGATAAAGGCGAGTACCTCATCGCGTCCCTTGCCGTTCTCCGCAGAAGTAATGATCAGGTGTGGCAACGTCTCCCAAGTCTTCTTCAAGGTCCTCTTGAAGAGTGCGATATTGCTGACGATGGAGGGCTGCTTCAGTTTGTCGCTCTTGGTGAAAAGAACGACGAAGGGGATCTGTTCGTCGCCGAGCCACTGGATCATCTCCAGGTCGTTCTGCTGGGGATCGTGACGAACGTCCACGAGCAGGAAGACGCATTGCAAGTTCTCGCGTTCGCGCAGGTAGGTGCGGATCATTCCCTGCCATAGGGCGCGCTCCGCTTTGCTTGTTTTTGCGAAGCCATATCCGGGCAGATCGGCGAGCATCCAGGCCTGGCCTTTGCCTTTCAGGGCTTCCACCCGGAAATGCTCCACGTTGCGCGTGCGGCCGGGGGTGTTGCTCACGCGGGCCAAGCGATGGATGCCCACGAGCATATTGATCAACGAGCTCTTGCCCACATTGCTTCGTCCGATGAATGCATACTCAGGCAGGCTCGGCTTGGGCCAGTGAGCCGCCTCGCGACCGCTGCCGAGGTGCTCGGCTTTGAGGTTTTCCATTACGTGGTCAATGTCTTCCCGAGCCATCCGTCCAGGATGGCATTGAACTCCGCCGGCCGTTCCATCATGGCGGCATGTCCGCACCGATCGATCCAGAACAGTTCGTTCTTCGGGATCAATTCGTGGAATTCCTCGGCCACGTGCGGCGGGGTTATCTGATCCTGCTTGCCCCAGATGAGGCAGACGGGCATCTTCAATTTCGGTAGCTCTGCGGCCATGTTGTGGCGGATCGCGCTCTTGGCCAATGATAGGATGCGGATCAATTTCGCGCGGTCGTTCACCGTCACAAAGCATTCGTCCACCAGCTCGTCCGTCGCGAACTTGGGGTCGTAGAAGGTCACGGCGACTTTCTTGCGGATGAACTCCTTGTCCTCGCGGCGCGGGAAGCCGCCGCCGAAGGCATTCTCATATAGACCACTGCTGCCGGTGAGGGTCAATGAGCGTACGGTTTCCGGGTGCGTGCTGGCATAGACCAAGGCCACATGGCCACCCAACGAATTTCCCAGGAGGTTGATCCCCGAAAGGTCGAGGTGCCGGATGAAGCGCCGGAGAAATTCCGCCAGGGCCTTCACATTGGTATTGAGCATCGGCAAGGAATAGAGCGGGAGCATCGGCATCAACACCCGGTAGCGGCCCGAGAAGTGTGCAATGGTCTCCTCGAAGTTGCTGAGCGCACCGAAAAGACCGTGCAGGAACAGCAATGGAGGGCCTTCGCCCACGTCGATGTACCGGAATTCCCCCGCCTCCTTCATCTCTTGCGCCATGCTTGCTCGTGGATGCCCAAATGTAGGGCACAAGGGATAGTGCCCGGATCTACGGGCCTGCGGGGTGATGTTAACGGACGGTTCAATGTCCGACGGGGCAGGGCCGTATGGTTCATCGAACATCGCAGGGCTGGCTGATCCACAGCCGGATCCAAGATCGCTGCACCCGGAGGATCCGGGATGGTGAGGAGCACCAGCGAGGTTTTCCACATACCCTCTTTCTGAAGATCCGATCGAAAATTTGCCCCACTTTGCTCCACTAGTTGATTTTCCTTTATATTTGAACGCTTTTGGAGTGAAATAGATCGTTGAAATAGCCGCAGAAAACAATAGTTTTGAACAAAGTGGGGTTATAGGGAGCAAAGTGGAGTGAGGCTCCTACTTTCGCGGCCAACGCACCCACGATGAACACGAATGCTCAACCTGCTCGGGGAATACGATGTGCGGCTGGACGCCAAGGGGCGCCTAGTTCTGCCCAGCGGGTTGAAGAAGCAGGTCGCGGATTCACTCTCGCAGGGCTTCGTGATCAATCGCGACGTCTTCCAGCCCTGCCTGGTCCTCTATCCGCAGCAGGTGTGGGACAGTACCAACCGCATGCTCGGCAGGTTGAACCGCTTCGTGGGGAAGAACATGGAGTTCATACGGCGCTTCACGGCCGGGGCCACGCATCTGGAACTGGACGGCAGTGGACGGTTACTGCTACCCAAGGCCCTGATGGACGAACCGAAGCTGGGCAAGGAACTGAAGCTCGTGGGACTCGGCGACCGGGTGGAAGTGTGGAGCAAGGCCGGCTACGCGCAGATGCGGCGCGAGAAAGTGGACCTGTCCAAGTTGGCGGAGGACGTAATGGGCAGCCTGGGCAATGACGAGGCCCCAGGGAACATATCATGACCCGGTACTTCTTAAGGAGTGCATCGAAGCGCTCGCCATCCGCCCCGACGGCATCTATGTGGACGTGACCTTCGGAGGTGGTGGCCATAGCCGCGCCATCTTGGAACAGTTGGGACCCGATGGCTCGTTGATCGCCTTCGACCGCGATGCCGATGCCCGCCTGAACGCGCCCAAGGATCCGCGCTTCACGCTTGTTCCTTCGGATTACCGCTGGATCAGGAACCACCTGCGCTATCTCGAAAAACTGCCGGTGGACGGACTGTTGGCCGACCTCGGCGTCAGCAGCCACCAGTTCGACACCGCCGATCGCGGTTTCAGTTTCCGCTTCGATGCACCGCTGGACATGCGGATGAACCAGCAGGACAAGCGCACCGCCGCGGACCTGTTGAACAGCCTCGATGAGCGTGCACTTACGGATCTTCTGCGCACATACGGCGAAGTGGACCAGGCGCACAAGGTGGCCCAGCGGATCGTGCAGGCCCGTGCGGCGGAACGCATCGGGACCACCGGCCAATTGGTGGAGGTACTGAAGCCGATGGCACGCCGCGGCGAGGAACATGGTTTTCTCGCGCAGGTCTTCCAAGCGCTGCGAATTGCGGTGAACGATGAACTCGGATCCTTGGAACGGCTGCTGACGGAAAGCACCGAGGTGATCAAGCCCGGAGGACGCTTGGTGGTGATGAGCTACCACAGCCTCGAGGACCGCTTGGTGAAGAACTGGATGAAGACCGGAAGCTTGGAAGGGAAGGAGGACAAGGATGTCTTCGGCAACAGCAAACGCCCCTTCAAGCCCACGCAGAGCAAGGCGGTGCAGGCATCGGAACAGGAACAATTGAGCAATCCGCGCGCACGCAGCGCAAGGCTCAGAACAGCGGTACGGCAGTGAATAAGGTCAAGGAAAAAATACCGGAGAAGAAGGCCAAAGCCCCGAAGGCCAAAGGCAGGCGCACGTTCTCGCGCGGCTTGGTGAACGTGCTGAACGGCACCTTCCTCACGCGGGAGAAGGTGCTCGCCAACATGCCCTTCCTGCTGTTCGTCGCCGGGCTCATGCTTTTCTACATCGGCTACGGCTATTGGACCGAGCGCACAGTCCGCGACCTGGACCGCACCAGCAGTGAGCTGAAGGAAATGCGCTCCGAGTACATCACCATCCGCAGCCACTTGGAAAAAGCCGAACGCCAGAGCCAGGTGGCGGACGATATCGGAGACATGGGCCTGCGCGAAAGCCGGGAACCGCCCCTGCGCTTAACGGTGGACAAGAAGGAAATGGAAGCACAACGCGCGCGGCCATGAACGAGGAAAAGATCCTTCGCCTGCGCATCACCTTGGTGTATGCCGTGCTGATGCTGTTCGGCGCCGCCATCGCGGTGAAGCTCTTCACCATCCAGATCGCGGAGGGCGACAAATGGCGCGCCAAAGCCGTGAACGTGGCCACCGCCATGCGCAGCGTCCAGAGTGAGCGCGGGCATATTTTCAGTGATGACGACCGCCTCCTCGCCACCAGTGTTCCCGAGTATGAGATCCGCATGGACATGCGCGCCGACGGCCTTTCCGATGCGCTGTTCGTCACCAACCTGGACTCGCTAAGCTGGGGGCTTTCCAACCTCTTCGGTGACCGCACCATGCAGGAATGCCGCAGGGACCTGATCGATGCGCACGCCCGCGGGGAACGTTACCACTTGCTGAAGAGGCGTTGCGACCATGAGCAGTTGCAGGAGCTCCGCCGCTTGCCGCTGTTCCGTCTGGGCCGCCACAAGAGCGGCTTCATCGCGGACAAGCACATGGTGCGGATCCGCCCTTTCGGCCGCTTGGCGTCGCGGACGGTGGGCTACCTCTTGAAGGACAGTACGGCGATCGGACTGGAGGCTGGTTATGCCCAATGGCTCCAGGGCATTATCGGTAAGCGCTTGGAAAGACGCCTTACCGGGGGCGTGTGGATGCCGGTGGACGGCGGCGAAGGGCAGGACCCGGTGCCCGGAAGCGACATCCATACCACCATCGACATGAACCTGCAGGACGTTGCCGATGCGGCACTCGCCAAGCAGTTGAAGCTGAACGGCGCACACCATGGCTGCGTGGTGGTGATGGAGACGCAGACCGGCTACATCAAGGCGATAAGCAACCTCACGCTGCAGCGCGACAGCAGCTATGCCGAGGTGTACAACTATGCCGTGGGTGCCAGCACCGAGCCGGGCAGCACGTTCAAGACCGCGGCCCTGATGGTGGCTTTGGACGACGGCCGTGTCTCGCCGGACCAGATCGTGGACACCCGTGGCGGGAAGCGCAAGTTCTACGACCGCGTCATGAAGGACTCCCACGAAGGAGGCTGGGGCCTGATCACGTTGCGGCGCGCCATGGAGGTGAGCAGCAACACCGGCATTTCGCAGGCCATCGATTCGGCCTATAAAAAGGACCCCGCTCGTTTCGTGGAGGGGCTTCGCCGCTTGGGATTCGGCTCGACACTGGGACTGCACATCCCCGGCGAGGGACTGCCCGTGCTTCGCGGGCCGGAGGATAAAAAGATGTGGAGCGGCATCAGCCTGCCGTGGATGAGCATTGGCTATGAGGTGAGCGAGACGCCCCTGCGGATGCTCACCTTCTACAACGCCATCGCGAATGACGGACGGATGGTGCAACCACAGTTCGTCCGGTCCGTCACCCGCAACGGCAAGGTCCTGGAGCGTTTCCCACCGGTGACGTTGAACGAGCGCATCTGCTCCGATGCCACCTTGCTGAAGCTCCACCGGATGCTGGAAGGCGTGGTGGACTCCGGCACCGCCACGAACCTCCGCAGTGCGCATTTCAAGATCGCCGGCAAGACGGGTACGGCGCAGATCGCCTCGGACAAGGCGGGCTACAAGGTGAACGGCGTGAGCTACCAGGCCTCCTTCGTCGGCTACTTCCCTGCGGAGGCGCCCAAGTACACCTGCATCGTGGTGGTGAGCTCGCCCAGCATGCGCGGCGTGTACGGCAACGTGGTGGCCGGGCCGGTGTTCACCGAGATCGCGGACAAGATCTACAGCAACCGCCTGGAGATGCAGACGCTCGTCGCACAAGCGGACACTGTGTACAAAGCACCGGCGTCCTTCGGTGGCAACCGCGCCGACCTGCTGACGGTGATGGAGGCGCTGAAGATCCCGGTGGACGTGCAAGGCGAGGGTGAATGGGCCACTACACAGGCCACCGACAGCACCGTGGTGATCGGGACCCGCGCGGTGGCATCCGATGAGACCGGCATGATGCCCAATGTGATCGGGATGGGCCTTCGCGATGCCATGTACATCCTGGAGAACCATGGTCTGCGCGTGCGGCTTTCGGGCAGCGGGATGGTGAAGCGCCAATCGCCCGCGCCTGGAACCCGGTCCATGAAAGGTAGCACCGTGACACTCGAGCTCGCCACATGAAACTGCTCAAGGACATACTCTATAAAACCCAGCTGGAACAGGTGGTGGGTGACACCAACACCGCTATTGACCATGTTGCCTTCGATAGCCGCGAGGTGGTGCCGTTCACCGCCTTTGTCGCGATCCGCGGCACGGCGGGCGATGGCCATGCGTTCATCGATACTGCTATCGAAAAGGGTGCTGCGGCCATCATCTGCGAGGACCTGCCCAAGCACCTCAAGGAAGGGGTCACCTACGTGCGCGTCGCGGATTCGCGGCATGCGCTGGCCATCATGGCGGGCAACTACCACGGCCATCCGGACCAAAAGCTGAAGCTCATCGGCATCACCGGCACCAACGGGAAGACCAGTGTGGCCACGCTGCTGTACAAGCTCTTCGGAAAGCTGGGCCATAAGAGCGGGCTGCTCTCCACGGTGGAGATCCGCATCGGAAGCACGGTCGTCCCCGCCACGCACACCACGCCTGATCCGCTCCGGTTGAACGAGCTGTTGGCGCAGATGGTGGAGGCCGGGATCACGCATTGCTTCATGGAGGTGAGCAGCCATGCCGTGATCCAGGAGCGCATCGCCGGCCTCCGGTTCGTGCTCGGCGTGTTCACCAACATCACGCACGATCACCTCGATTACCACGGCACGTTCGATGCCTACATCCATGCGAAGAAGGCCTTCTTCGACGGGCTTCCCACGGAGGCGTACGCCTTGGTGAACGCGGACGATGCCCACAGCGCGGTGATGGTGCAGAACACCAAGGCCACTAAGCGCTCCTTCGCCGTGCGCAACATGGCGGACCACAAGGCGCGGATCATCGAGAACCAGCTCACCGGCCTGCAGCTCAACATCGACGGCCATGAGATGTTCTCGCGGCTCGTCGGTGAATTCAATGCCAGCAACTTGCTCGCTGTCTATTCCTCCGCCGTCCTTCTCGGCCTCGATCCGGTGGACGCGCTGACGGCCTTGAGCGACTTGGAGCCGCCGCCGGGCCGCTTCCAAGTGGTGCGCGGCTCCACCGGCGTCATCGGCATCGTGGATTATGCGCATACGCCGGACGCGCTGAAGAACGTGCTCTCCACCATCGGCACCGTCTGTGGCGACAGGGAACGCGTGCTTACCGTGGTGGGCTGCGGCGGCGACCGCGACCGGACCAAGCGCCCCTTGATGGCGGCCATCGCGGCATCCATGAGCCGCAACGTCATCCTCACCAGCGACAATCCGAGGAACGAGGAGCCCATGGCGATCATCGAAGAGATGCGCAAGGGGCTGCTCGCAGCTGATCTGGCGAGGGCGTTCGTGAACACGGATCGCCGCGAGGCCATCCGGCAGGCCGTGGGGATGGCCGCGCCCGGCGATGTGGTGCTGGTCGCCGGCAAGGGGCACGAGAACTACCAGGAGGTGCGTGGCGAGCGCCACCATTTCGATGATGTGGAGGTGCTGAAGGAAACCCTCGAACTGATGCGGAAATAATGCTGTACCACCTGTTCCATTGGCTCGAGTTCTCCTTCCTGGGAAGCGGTGTGTTCAACTACATCAGCTTCCGCGCGGGCATGGCGCTCATCATTTCACTGGTGATCTCGCTGTGGTTCGGCAAGGGCATCGTGCGCCTCCTCCAGCGTATGCAAGTGGGCGAGACCGTGCGCGACCTCGGGCTGGAAGGCCAAGTGGAAAAACAGGGCACGCCGACCATGGGCGGTCTCATCATCATCGCGGCAACGATCATCCCGACGTTGCTATTCGCCCGCTTGGACAACATCTACATCCTCCTCATGCTGGTGGCCACCGTGTGGCTCGGCACCATCGGTTTCATCGATGACTACATCAAGGTCTTCAAGAAGGACAAGCGTGGACTGGCAGGCACGTCAAAGGTCATCGGCCAGATAGGCATCGGTCTGGTGATCGGCCTCACCGTTTATTTCCACCCCTCCATCCGCACCAAAGTGGAGGTGCCGCAAGTGATCGCGGAGCAGTTCGAGTCGGGCGAGGTCACCTCCTACACCGAGGAGAACGGCACGGTCCATTACCTGCTCGATAGGAGGCAGCCGAACACGACCATCCCCTTCGTGAAGGGCAACGAACTCAACTACTCATCGGTGATGGGCCTCTTCGGCCGCGAGGCGCGCAAATACACGTGGGTCCTCTATGTGCTGGTGGTGGTCTTCATCATCACCGCAGTAAGCAACGGGGCGAACATCACCGACGGCATCGATGGATTGGCGGCCGGCACCAGCGCGATCATCGTGCTCGCGTTGGGCGTGCTCACATACATCGGCGGCAACATCGTCTTTGCGCAGTACTTGGACGTGATGTACATCCCCGGCATCGGCGAACTGGTGGTGTTCATCGGTGCCTTGCTGGGCGCATGCATCGGTTTCCTCTGGTACAATGCCTACCCGGCACAGGTCTTCATGGGTGACACGGGCAGCCTGGCCTTGGGCGGGGTCATCGCAGTGCTCGCCATCCTCGTCCGCAAGGAGCTGCTGATACCCGTGCTCTGCGGCGTTTTCCTCGTGGAGAACCTCAGCGTGATGATGCAGGTGTTCTGGTTCAAGTACACCCGGAAGCGCTACGGCGAAGGCCGCCGGATCTTCAAGATGGCGCCCTTGCACCACCATTACCAGAAGCTCGGCTACCACGAGAGCAAGATCGTCACCCGTTTCCTCATCGTGGGCGTCATGCTCGCGGTGCTCACCCTCGTCACCCTCAAGCTGCGATGAAGAAGCTGGTGGTGCTCGGTGCGCAGGAAAGCGGAGTGGGGGCGGCGCTCCTTGCGAAGAAGTTGGGGATCCCCGTCTTCGTGAGCGACGCGGGCCAGATCCCGGAAGGGTTCAGCAAGCGGCTGGACAAGGCCGGCATTCCCTACGAGCAAGGCGGGCATACCGTGAACACGGTGCTCGACGCGGACGAGGTGGTGAAGAGCCCGGGCATCCCGGAGACGGCCTCCATCGTGCGCGCCCTTCGTGATAAGGACGTGCCGGTGATCGGTGAGATCGAATTCGCAGCCCGCCACGTCGACGCCCCCATCATCGGCATCACGGGCAGCAACGGCAAGACAACCACCACGCTGTTGGTCCATCACATCCTTGCGAAAGCGGGCATGGACGTCGGGCTGGCGGGCAATGTCGGCACCTCCTTCGCGGGGCTGGTGGCCAAGGAAGGCCACGCCATGTACGTGTTGGAGCTGAGCAGTTTCCAACTGGACGGCACGCGCACCCTCAAGCCGCACATCGCCGTGCTCACCAACATCACGCCGGACCATCTGGACCGCTATGGCAACCGGATGGAGAACTACGTGGACAGCAAGTTCCGCATCACCATGAACCAGGATGCGGGCGATCATTTCATCTACTGCGCGGATGACCCGCAGACCCGCGAGGGACTGCGCCGCCACAGCGTGAAGGCCCGTCAATGGCCTTTTTCCATCCGCGTGCCGATCGAGCAGGGCGGGTATCTCCAGAACGACAACATCCACATCACCACGAACCAAACAACCTTCAACATGAGCATCATGGAACTGGCCCTGCAAGGCAAGCACAATGTCTACAACTCACTGGCGGCGGGCATCGCGGCGCGCGTATTGGAAGTGCGCAAAGACGTGGTCCGCGAGGCGCTGGCCGATTTCCAGAACGTGGAGCACCGCCTTGAGCGCGTGGGCATGGTGAACGGCGTGGAGTTCATCAACGATTCCAAGGCCACCAACGTGAACAGCACTTGGTACGCGCTGGAGAGCATGGAGAAGCCCGTGATCTGGGTGATGGGCGGCCAGGACAAGGGCAACGACTATAACGAGCTGCGGGACCTCGTGCGCCAGAAGGTGAAGGCCATCGTTTGCCTCGGCGTGGACAATGAGAAGATCCATAAGGCCTTCGGCGACATCGTGTTGAACATGGTCGATGTCAACTCCGCCGACCAGGCCGTGAACACGAGCTATGAGCTGAGCGAGCCCGGCGACGTGGTGCTGCTCAGCCCAGCTTGCGCCAGCTTCGACCTGTTCGAGAACTATGAGGACCGCGGACGCCGGTTCAAGACCGCCGTGCGCGGGCTCTGAGCGCGGTCGATCCGCAAAGCGCCAAAGAATGGAAGGCTCGAAAACATCGGAAATGGCCCGGCTGCTGCTCGCCATGCGCGACAGCGGCCTGGGTGACGTGCGCCAAGGGCCGCACAGCCTTCGGACCGTGGCCACGGTGGCCGGCGTGGAATATGTGGATGACAGCAGGAGCACCTTCCTCGATGCTTCCCTGCTCTCCATCATCGACCTTGGGCGTCCGCTGGTGTGGGTTGTGGACGCCGAGATGATCTCGGCCATTGATGAACGGATGAAGGAGTTCATGGTGGAGCATGTGGACGGCACCGTGTTCTTCGGGAACGTGGAACCACATCAGGTGGACGCGCTCGATGCACAGGTGGGCCGCGTGTACAATGCGGACGATCTGCGCACGGCCGTCTTCGCTGCCCGGGAACTGGCGAAGGAAGGCGGAAAGGTGTTGTTCAGCCCGGCCTGCCCCAGTGGCAACGGTACCGCGAACCATGCTGAACGCGGCGCGGAATTCAAAAGGGCCGTGATGGACCTCTGATCGGATATAGGCGATGGACCGGATAAATCACCTCTTCAATGATCACCTCAAGGGCGACCGCACCATCTGGATGGTGGCGTTGCTTTTAGGGGTGATGAGCCTGTTGGCGGTATACAGCGCCTCATCGTGGATGGGGTGGCGGCACGATGGCGGCACCTTCCGGATCCTGGTGAAGCACGGCCTGATGCTGGCCGCGGGCGGCGGTATCATGTACGGCGCCAGCAAGCTGAAGTACACCGTCTATTCCAAACTCTCGCAGGTGCTGCTCGGCGCCACCATCGGCTTGCTGTTGCTCACCTTGCTGATCGGATCCAATGTCAACGGCGCATCCCGTTGGTTGGCGATCCCCGGCTTGGGCATCACCTTCCAGACCAGCGATCTCGCCCGCGTGGTCATCGTGGTCTACCTCGCCCGGGTGCTGGGCCGCCAGAGGGAAGAACCGTGGACCTTCCGCGAAGTGATCTTGAAATTGATCCTCCCGGTGGGGGCGGTGTGCGGATTCATCCTGCCCGCCAACTTCTCCACGGCCGCATTGCTCTTCGGCACCTGCATGATCGTGATGTTCATCGGCCAAGTGCCCATCCGCCACATGCTCTCCGTGGTGGGCATCGCCGTCGGGGCGTTCGGAATTTTGCTGCTGCTCTCCAAGGCCAATCCGGATCTGTTGCCGCGGTTGCAGACCTGGCAATCGCGCCTTACCACCCATGGCGGTGACGACCGCGATGCGAACTACCAGGTGAACAATGCCAAGATCGCCATCGTGCACGGCGGATTCCTCCCCAACGGCCCCGGTACCGGCACTTCCCGCAACTTCATGCCGCACCCCGAAAGCGACATGATCTACGCCTTCATCATCGAAGAGTACGGCTCGGTGTTCGGAGGCTTAGGACTGTTGCTGCTCTACCTTATCCTGCTTTCGCGTGCTATGCGCATCGCCAACCGTTGTGAAAAACGTTTCGGGGCCTTGGTCGCCGTTGGCCTTGCGCTCAGCCTCGTGCTCCAGGCCCTGGTGAACATGGCCGTGGCCGTGAATCTCGTTCCGGTGACCGGCCAACCCTTGCCACTCGTGAGCATGGGCGGCACCAGCATGTGGTTCACCTGCCTGTCCTTGGGCATCATGCTCAGCGTGAGCCGCAGTGTTTACGACCCGCCGGAGGACAGCAAGTTCCGCACTTCCAATTCCAGTGATCATGCCGTTGCGGCCGCTTAATATATTGATCAGCGGTGGCGGCACGGGCGGGCACATTTTCCCGGCCATCGCCATCGCCAACGCCGTGAAGGAGCGGGAACCGGGAACCCGTTTCCTCTTTGTGGGCGCCATCGGAAAAATGGAGATGGAAAAGGTGCCAGCCGCTGGTTATGAGATCACCGGCCTGCCCATCCGCGGATTCCAACGGAGCGCTCTTTGGAAGAACGTGGGACTGCCGTGGCGCTTGCTGAAGAGCATGTGGATGGCGCGAAAGATCGTGCGCACGTTCAAGCCGGATGTGGCGGTCGGTGTAGGTGGATATGCAAGCGGCCCCTTGCTGGCGGCTGCCCAGCGCGCCCATGTTCCCACGCTGGTGCAAGAGCAGAACAGCCATGCCGGCGCTACCAACCGCATGCTGGCAAATAGGGCCGACATCATCTGCGTGGCGTATCCCAACATGGAACGCTATTTCCCGAAAGAGAAGATCCGCCTCACCGGCAATCCCGTGCGGCAGGACATGGTGCGCCTCACCGGAAAGCGCCCGAGGGGGATGGAGTATTTCGGTCTGCGTGAAGACGCGCCGGTGGTGCTCGTCACCGGCGGCAGTTTGGGAGCGCGCGGCATCAATCTTGGCATTGCAGCCGCCTTGTCGCAACTGCGGGATCAAGGCGTACAACTGATCTGGCAGACCGGTGCGCCGTTCCATGCACAGGCCCTTCAGGCGGTGAAGGACGCGGGCTACACCGATGCGCATGTCCATGAGTTCATTGCCCGGATGGACCTCGCCTATGCTGTGACCGATGTGGCCGTGGCCCGGGCCGGCGCCATCAGTGTGAGCGAGCTCTGCCTCACCCGCCTGCCTTCCATACTTGTTCCGCTTCCCACCGCGGCGGAAGATCACCAGACGAGCAACGCTCGCGCTCTGTCCGACCGTGGTGCTGCAGTCCTGGTGCAGGATGTGGAAGCTGTTGAACAGTTGGGTTCCGAGATCCTGCGCTTGGTGGTGAACCCCGGTGAACGCCAACGTCTTCGTGCGGCCATGGAGAGCATGGGCATGGACAATGCTGCGGAGGCCATCGCCGTGGAAGTGATACGCCTTGGCCGTTCGGGAACGTTGGATAACAAAGCCGCTGCTTGACATGGAACGTCCGGAATTTCTCTATTTCATCGGTATCGGCGGCATCGGCATGAGCGGTCTGGCCCGCTATTTCCGCAGGCAAGGTGCCCGCGTGGCCGGGTATGACAAGACCCCGAGCGAACTCGCGGGACAGCTTTCCTTGGAAGGGATCGACGTGAGCTACGATCCGGATCCGCGCCACATTCCGCAGGATTTCCGCGATGCGTCCCCCACCAAGGTCATGGTGGTGCGTACGCCCGCCGTGCCGATGAGCAATCCGTTGATCGCGTACTGGCAAGGGCGCGGCGTGGCCGTGAAGAAGCGCAGCGAGGTGTTGGGCCTGGTGACAAAGGACCGCCGGACCATGGCCGTGGCCGGAACCCATGGGAAGACCACCGTCAGCACCATGCTCGCCCATCTGCTCACTGCCGGTGGCGTCCCGTGCAATGCTTTCTTGGGCGGCATCAGCGTCAACTATGACACCAACGTGCTGTTGAACTCCAAGGCGGAACTGAACGTGGTAGAGGCCGATGAATATGATCGCAGCTTTCTGGCGCTGCACCCGAACGAGGCCATCGTCACCGCGATGGACCCGGATCATTTGGACATCTACGGCACCCCCGAGGCGATGTATGCGGCATACGCGGATTTCGCGGCCTTGGTGACCGGACGCATGCTGGTACACCGAAGCGTTCTGCCAAGGCTTCAGCAGCATGCCACCGTGCTCCGCGACGCTTTGCCTTATGGCATCGACGGTACGGAAGGGCCGCACGCGGAGAACGTCGAGGTGCGTGACGGGGCTTACCATTTCGACCTGGTGGCGGCGGGCCATGTATTGCGCGACCTGACGCTGGGCATGCCCGGCAGGCACAATGTGGAGAATGCCGTGGCGGCCGCCACCATGGCCCTCCATGCAGGCGTGAGCCCGGAGGCTCTGCGGAAAGGACTGGTCGGTTTTAAGGGCGTCAGGCGACGCTTCGAGGTGCGGGCACGGACAGGAAAGAGCATCTACATCGACGATTATGCACACCATCCCACCGAGCTGGACGCCTGCATCCGAAGCGTGAAGGAACTCTATCCTGATCGGAAGGTCACCGGTATTTTCCAGCCCCATCTCTTCAGCCGCACCCGCGACCTGGCCGCTGATTTCGCCAGCAGCCTGGCCCAGCTGGACGAACTCATCCTCCTGGAGATCTACCCCGCGCGCGAAGAGGCCATTCCCGGGATCACTTCCCAATGGTTGCTGGACCAAGTGAAGCTGACTAACAAGATGGTGTGTACAAAGGAGCAACTGATGCCGCTTTTGGATGGCCGGAATGTGGACATCTTGCTCACCCTTGGCGCTGGTGACATCGATAGGCTGGTACCGGGTGTTGCGGCAATGGTCAACAGTTACGAATGAGCAAGACGAAGCATATCCTGCGTATCGCGGCGAAGGTCCTCGCAGGCTGTGCCGTGGTCGCCGCGCTGGGCTTCGTGGAGAAGAACAGCGGGAGCGTGCCCGTCCGTGATATCGCCGTGGAATTGGACATGGGAAGCGGGGTGCATTTCATTGATACGGATGCCTTGCGGCAGGAAGTGATCAAAGGTGCCGGGCCGGTAATTGGCACGCCCATCGACAAGGTGGACGAGACCGGCATCGAACAACGCCTGCGCGCCATCTCTTGCGTGGCAGAAGCGGACGTCTACCACACCATGGACGGCGTTCTCCATGTGAAGGCCCGCCAGCGCGAACCGATCGTGCGGGTAGTGAACGCGGACGGCACGGGCTTCTACATCGACAAGGGTGGTTGGACGATGCCGCTGAACCCCAACTACACAGCCCGCGTGCTCGTGGTCACCGGCCAATTGGCGGAACCGTTCTCCAAATGCGACCCGGTTAACGTGGCCGCGGGGAACGATAGCTTGGCCGAGCATACCCACAGTCGCGCCATCCATGCCATGGCGCGCTCGCTCATGGCGGACCCGCTTTGGAACGCCATGTTCACCCAGGCCGTGGTGGACAGCGACGGTGACATCACCTTGATCCCGAACGTAGGCATGATGCGCGTACGCGTCGGGGACGGTACCCGTTTGGTATCCCGGTTGGCCAAGCTCCGCACCTTCTTCAGCGAAGGCATTCCACAGACAGACTGGCGCCGTTACAGCGCGATCGACCTCCGCTTCGACGACCAAGTGGTCTGCACCAAACGAACATCAAACTGATCCGGCCCGCCGGCAAGCACAACGCAAGGAGACAACACAACATGGACCACAAAGAGGAAATAGTCGCCGGTCTGGACATCGGCACCACCAAGATCGCCTGCATCGTGGGCCGCAAGAACGAGCAGGGCAAGCTCGAGATCATGGGCATGGGCAAGAGCCGCAGCGACGGTGTGAGCCGTGGTGTGGTGACCAATATCCAGCGCACCGTGGACAGCATCAAGGCCGCCGTGCAGGAGGCCGAGGACAGCGCCGGCGTGGAGATCACCACCGTGAACGTGGGCATCGCCGGACAGCACATCCGTAGCATGCACCATCGTGGCATGATCACCCGCCAGAGCCTCGAGCAGGAGATCCGCCAATCGGACATCGACCAGCTGATCGACGACATGTTCAAATTGGCCATGGTGCCCGGCGAGGAGATCATCCATGTGCTGCCCCAGGAATACATCGTGGACAACGAGCAGGGCATCAAGGACCCCATCGGCATGAGCGGAGTTCGTTTAGAGGCGAACTTCCACATCATCACCGGGCAGGTCACCGCCGCGCGTAACATCAACAAATGCGTGGCCCGTGCCAACCTCGACGTCACCGAGCTGATCCTTGAACCGTTGGCCAGCGCGGACGCCGTGCTGAGCGCGGAGGAGAAGGAGGCCGGCGTGGTGCTGGTGGACATCGGTGGCGGTACCACCGACATCGCGATCTTCAGCGATCACATCATCCGCCACACCGCCGTGATCCCATTCGGTGGCAACGTCATCACCGACGATATCAAGATGGGCTGCGCGATCCTGCGGGACCAGGCCGAGCTGCTGAAGAGCCGCTTCGGAAGTGCGCTCGCCTCGGAGAACAAGGAGAACGAAGTGGTCTGCATCCCCGGCCTGCGTGGCCGTGAGCCCAAGGAGATCAGCCTGAAGAATCTCGCCAACATCATCCAGAGCCGGATGGAGGAGATCCTTGATCACGTCTACTTCGAGATCAAGAACAGCGGCCTGGAGAAGCAGCTCAGTGGCGGCATCGTCCTCACCGGCGGCGGCGCGCAACTAAAACACCTCCGCCAGCTCACCGAATACGTCACCGGCATGAGCACCCGCATCGGATACCCCAACGAGCACCTCGCCAACAGCAAGGTGGAGGACGTCACCAGCCCGCTTTTCGCCACCGGCGTAGGTCTTGTGCTGCGCGGCTTCGACTTTATCGAGCGCCGCCGCTCCCACCAGATCGAAGAGGCGCCGAAGGTGAAAACCCACAGCCAAAAGTTCAAGGTGGGCAGCTTTTTTGAAAAAGTGGTGAATGGTGCGTCCGAGATCTTCAAGGACGACGAAGCCTGACCCTGACATTTGCCGACCCGGCCCGAACCCGAAATACCCGACCCATGAAATTCGACCTTCCTTCCGAGCTCTCTTCCATCATCAAAGTGATCGGCGTCGGCGGCGGCGGTGGCAACGCCGTCAACCACATGCACTCCCAAGGCATCATGGGCGTGGACTTCCTGATCTGCAACACCGACAAGCAAGCGCTGGACATGAGCCAGGTGCCGGTGAAGCTGCAGCTCGGGGCCACGCTTACCGAAGGCCTTGGTGCCGGCAGTATCCCCGAGCGGGGCAATGCGGCGGCACAGGAGAACATCGAGGAGATCAGGGAGCTGCTGACCCCGCGCACCAAAATGCTCTTCGTCACCGCCGGTATGGGCGGCGGCACCGGCACCGGTGCGGCACCGGTGATCGCGCGTATCGCACGGGACATGGGGATCCTCACCGTGGGCATCGTCACCATGCCGTTCCAATGGGAAGGCCGCAAGCGGAAGAACCAGGCCGTAGAGGGCATTGAGGAGATGCGCGAAGCCGTGGACACACTGCTGGTGATCAACAACGACCGCCTGCGCGATCTCTACGGGAACCTCGACATGGACGAGGCCTTCGCCCATGCCGACAATGTGCTCGCAACAGCCGCGCGCGGCATCGCGGAGATCATCATGAAGACCGGCAAGGTGAACGTGGATTTCGAGGACGTCCGCACGGTGATGACCGGCAGCGGCGTAGCGATCTTGGGCATGGCCGAGGCCGAAGGGGAGGACCGCGCCATGCGTGCCGCCGAGGAAGCATTAGCCTCGCCCTTGCTGAACGATAACGACATCAAGGGTGCCAAGTATGTGCTGCTGAACATTGCGTTGGGGAACCGTTCCATCTCCATGGACGAGATCACGGAGATCACCGACCACATCCAGAATGCTGCCGGAAGCACCGCCGATGTGATCTGGGGCTACCATTCCGATGAAACCCTCGGTGAAGCCATCCGCGTTACGGTGATCGCCACCGGCTTCAACCAGAACGAACTGACGGCAACATTGGAGCAGCGCTTGCCGGAGAAGAAGGTCACCGACCTCAACAGCGAGCTGCCCACGATGATCACCAAGCCCATCGTCAATCCGGTGCTGGTGTCCGTTCCCCTGGTCAGCGTGCAGGAAGCGAAGACCCCAGAGCCGTACATCAAACAGGTCGAGGCTCCGAAAGAGCAATCCCGGCTTCAGTTCGAGCAGGAGTCCAACCCCGTTGAACGGCCTAAAGTGGAAGCCCTTTTGGCATCAAAGGCCGTTGAGAAAGTGGTGCATGAACTGCATGAGGATGAACAGTCGGCGTCGGTTGAAGACCACATGGAGGCCAAAGCGCATGACCACATTGAGGAGCTGATCACCCCGAACCTCTCCCAGGCCCAACAACAGGCCCGCGTAGAGGACCGCCTGTCCCACATGCGTGAGGTGAACATGCGCCTGCGCACGCCGAACGGCCTCGCCGAGATGGAGCGGGAGCCCGCCTTCAAGCGCCGCAACGTCCAACTGAACGATACGCCCCACAGCACCGACAGCAACGTGAGCCGCTATACCCTCAGCGAAGGCAACGACGAGAACGGCCAGCGCCAAGTGGAACTGCGCCGCAACAACCCGTTCCTCCACGACAACGTCGACTGACCGCCATGGACCTCCAAGCCCGCATCGATGCCGACATCAAGGCGGCCATGCTCGCCCGTGAGAAGGACAAGCTGAACGTGCTCCGTGCCATCAAAAGCGCGCTGCTCATGGAGCTGACGAAAGAAGGCGGAGCGCATGCGGTGAGCGACGAAGCCGGGATGAAGATCCTGCACAAGCTCCACAAGCAACGCACTGAGGCGGCCGCCATCTATCACCAACAAGGCCGCGCCGACCTTGCCGCGGAGGATGATGCGCAGGCGAAGATCATCGAGGCCTACCTGCCCGCACGCATGGGCGACGCGGAGATGAAGGCCATCGTGAAAGAGACATTGACCGGTATCGGGGCCACGTCCATGGCGGACATGGGCAAGGCGATGAAGGCCGTGAACGCAATACTGGCGGGCAAAGCGGACGGTAGTGCCATCGCTTCCGCAGTAAAGGAACTGCTCAGCGGGGGCTGAGTTGAAAAAGTTGGGTAGGGACGGTAGCGGCGTGCGTTGAAAGACGCGCGTCGCCGCTGTTTTCAGGAAGGTTTCCCCGAAGGCGCGTTCTAATCCACCTGCATCTTGAAACCCACGCCATGCACGTTCACGATGCGCACGCGGTCGTCGTGGCGGAGGTATTTCCGAAGGCGGCTGATGAAGACGTCCAAGCTGCGGCCGAGGAAGTAGCTGTCATCACCCCAGACCATGTTCAGCAGCAGTTCCCGAGGGAGCACCTGGTCCATGTGCATGCAGAGCAGCTTGAGCACGGCGGCCTCCTTCTTGGTCAGGCGCCGCTCCTCCTCAGGGTGCTTGAGCTCTTTGTTCCTGTCGTCAAAGGTGAAATCACCCAATTGGAACACGTCCTTGTTCCGGTCGGCTTCGCCCTTGCCCTTGGTGCGGCGTAGGATGGCCTCGATGCGCAGCACCAGTTCCTCGTGGCTGAAGGGCTTGGTGATGTAATCATCGCCGCCGGCCTTGAAACCGGCGATGCGGTCCTCGGTCTGGCTCTTGGCCGTGAGGAAAATGATCGGCACCTGAGCATCCGTCATGCGGATGTCCTCCGCCAGGCTGAGGCCGTCCTTCAAGGGCAGCATCACGTCGATCAGGCACAGGTCGTACGTATTGAGGTTGAAGTGCTGAAGACCTTCTTTCCCGTCCCGGAAGAGATGAACGATATAGCCTCTGCGGGCCAGGGCATCCTGCACGACGAACCCCAGGTTCTCATCGTCCTCCACCAAGAGCAAGGTCCCCTTGGTATCCTCCTTTTCTTCGGTCTTTTTGTTGCTCATCGCTTTGCTTTTTCCTTCCAGAGGGGCAGTTCAAGTGTAAACGTGCTTCCTTTTCCCCAAGTGCTTTCCACATGGACCTTGCCGCCGTGGGCACGCGCCATTTCCGCAACGTAGTGCAGGCCGAGTCCGAAGCCCTTTACGTCGTGGACGTTGCCGGTGTGGACACGGAAGAAGCGCTCGAAGATATTCCGGACGTCCTCTTTTCGGATCCCGATGCCCTCGTCAACCACCGCAACGCGGACACGCTTGTTGTCATTGCTGGTCGAAATGTGTACGCGGGGCGGTCCCTTCGTGTATTTCACCGCATTGTCCACCAAGTTGAACAGGGTATTTCCCAAATGGACGCGGTCCCCTTGCACCATCGGGTCCGGGGCACGAAGGTCCATGGTGCAATCCCCGTTGCGCTCCTTCAGGATCACCTCGAACGACCGGACGACATCCTTCACCAGTTCATTCATATCCACCGGCTCCAGATGCAGGTTGACCCCGCCGTTTTCCAGCGTGGCCAACTGCAGTACACGTTCCACTTGCTGCCGTAGCCGTTCATTTTCTGTGCGGATGATGCGGGCATAATTCCGCAGGCGGGCCGGTTCATCCGCGATGCCCGGCTCCGAAAGCACCTCGCTGCTGAGCGCGATGGTGCTGATCGGCGTCTTCAGCTCGTGCGTCATGTTGCCAATAAAGTCGTTCTTCATCTCGCCGAGCCGCTTTTGCCGCATGATCACCCACATGCTGTACGCGAAAAAGCAGAACATGATGAACGTGACAACGGCGGGATAGAGCCAGGTGATAGTGCCTCCTTCCCTTGGCACCCAGATCGAGGTGGTGCGGCGGGGGAAGTAGACCCCGAAGTAGTGCCCGTCCTTGTTCAACTTCAGCAATTTGCTGTGCCGTGCGGTGTCCGGGACCAAACTGTCGTTCAAGCTCACGTAGTTCCCGTAGACAATGCTGTCCGTGAAGCAATCATAGATTCCATATTCAAAGTCGTCGTTGATGTTTCGCCGCTTGAATTCCTGCTGTAGCAGTGCCTCCAACAAGTAGGGGTGGATCGTGTCATTGATGGTGACCGCGAAGTAGTTGGGCCGTTCCTGCTTCACCGCGTCGAACAGGTCGCTGGGGTCCTTGGTGATCGAGAGGATGCGCTCGGTGACATCGGTGAGCGCGATCTTCACCCGGTCGTTGAACTGTTTGTCCAATTGCTTCTGCTGCTGCTCCTGCAGGGCCACCTGCTCATGCTCGTGGCGTTGGGCGCGCTTCAGCCACATCACCTGTGTGAACACGACGCCCGCCAAGCTCAAGATGGCCAGCAGGACCAAGGTTCCCAGGGTGCGTCTACGCATGATCGTGAAAGAAGGACAATGTTAAGGCCCGCTTGGCCGTGAAACCTTCTCTTTCACAGCTCTTGTGGTCTGCCGGGCGGAGGACACTTTGGACACTTCCATGACAAAGCAGGCCCGGAATACCGTGATCGCGATATGGCCGGGCAATACCTTGCGCCACGCTTTTACAGCACCATGAAAAAAACAGTCCTCCTGCTCTCCGCAGCCTTCATTTCGGCATTGACCAATGCCCAAACACCTGTCACCGTTTCCACCTCTCCGGGCAATGCCGATCAGGTATGGTACAGCTTGCAGAACGGGGAGGTCGGCAGGGCCCCGTTGAACGAATGGGACCTCGCCTTCGAGATGACCGGTTTCTCCTCTTCCATCCGGGTGAACACGGCCAGAGGCTTGGTGGTGTATGAAACTCCGGTCGCCATTGCTGATTGGGACGGTGTGCAAACTGTTGATTCCGCCAACTGGACCCGGGTGGACAATGCCGACACCAGCTGGTCGGTCAGTGCGCTCAACAACGGCAACAACCTGCAGGACCCGGACGGGTTCAACGTGGGATGGGGCAATTACAACATGGCTACGCACTATATCATCGGCTCGAAGATCTACGCCATCAACTTCCCGGACAATACCTGGAAAAAGCTGCGCATCAACACCCTCGCCAACGGCATCTATTCGTTCGTCTACTCAAACCTCGATGGTAACGACTATTACGACGAGGAACTGGTGAAGACCGATTTCACCGGCAAGAACTTTGGCTATTGGTCCTTCGCGACCAACGCCACGCTGGACCGCGAACCACCAACTGTGAATTGGGACCTGCTTTTTACCAAGTATACCGGCTTTGTGCCCACACCCTATTCCGTGACCGGCGTATTGCAGAACAAGAATGTGACGGCCTTGCAGGTGAACGGTGTGCCGACGGCGGAAGCCGATTGGACATCTGCGCCCTTCAGCTCCCAGATGAACATCCTCGGTTCGGATTGGAAGCGCTATGACTTCGCCCAGAACCAATATGCCATCGTCACCGACACCACCTACTTCGTGAAGGATATCCCCGGCAATATTTGGAAGATCGTCTTCACCGGCTACGGCGGAGGTGCCACGGGTGATATAGGCTTCAACCAGGAACTGGTCAGCTCCGTGGGGATCGGGGAGGTCGCCCGTCAACAGGGCACGCTGCTCGCCTATCCCAACCCGGTGACGGACGGACAGGCACAATTGATCGTGGACGTTCCTGCCCGTGAAGGCGTGCTCCGTATTTTCAATACGACCGGTCAACAGATGGGGCAACAGCAGTGGAGCGGGCTATCGGGTCTTACCACGCGCACCCTCGACGTGAACGGCCTGGCCAAGGGCGTGTACATCGTCCGCTTCGACGCGGTCAACTCCAGCACCACCGGCAAGCTCGTGATCGAGTAAGCTGGTCCCTGACCGGACAGCGGTGCCGATCGGCCGTTGGATGTTCACACATGCCATGATACGCACCGCCGTAGCACTCCTTGCCTTCGCCCTCGCTGTTGCGGCCCATGCACAAGTGCCCTTGACCGTGCATGATGCGGGTTCGAATGAGGGCGTGCCGTACGCGCACGTCTCTTGGCATGCGTTGAGCACTCCCGCTAATGGCGTGGAGGTGGCGGGACCCGGCGGAAAGCTTACGCTGCCCGTGGACCAAGCGGCGGTGAAGGACGGGGTGGCCATCCGCATCGACTTCATCGGCTACCGTCAGCTCACCGATACGATCTTCACGATGACGGCCCGCAGCTTCGGCCTGCAGCCTGCACAACTGTTCGACCTCGACGAGGTGGTGGTCACCGGGCAATACCGGCCCACCACGGCGGACAAAGCGGTGCAGCGCATGCACGTCATCGGCGCGGAGCAGATCCAACGCATGGCGGCGCAGAACCTCGGCGATGTGCTGCGGCAGGAGCTGAACATGCGCATGACACAGGACAATGTCCTGGGCACGTCGGTGAGCATGCGCGGCTTGGGCGGGGAGAACGTCAAGATCCTGGTGGATGGCGTTCCTGTGATCGGGCGGCAGGACGGAAACCTTGACCTGGCACAGATCGACCTCACGGGCATCGACCGGGTGGAAGTGTTGGAAGGACCGCTCAGCGTGAACTACGGCACCAACGCACTGGCCGGGACGATCAACCTCATCACGCGCAAGAACACCGGCAACACCTCATCGCTGAAGGCCATCAGCTATGTGGAACCCATGGGCCGATTGAACCTGTCCGTCGCGGCGGGCCAGCATTTTGGAAAGAGCGATGTGCTGCTCTCGCTGGGACGCAATTTCTTCGGAGGCTGGGGCCCGGACCAGAACGCGATCTATGACTTCAGCAGGCATTTGGCGGACTCCACGCGCTACCAGTCGTGGAAGCCGCGCGAGCAATACTTCGGAAGGCTGAACTACCGCTTTGCCCTGAACGACCGCTGGAACCTCAACTACAAGGGCGAGGTGATGCAGGACCGCATCACGGACCGCGGTATGCCGCGCGCACCCTATAACGAGAGCGCGTTTGATTCTGAATTCTTGACCCGGCGTTTGGACAATGCGCTATTCGCCAACGGGGACCTCGGCAAGGGCCGGCATCTGGACGCGCTGATCGCCCACGACCGCTACCAGCGCACCCGGACCATGTGGCTGCGCGACCTCACCACCTTGGAAGCACAGCAAGTGCCCGGAGAAGCGGATGATTCATACTTCACCCTCACCAATGCCCGCGCCACCTATTCGAGTTCCGGCGACAGTGCCAAGCTCGGCTATGAACTAGGGATGGACCTCAACTTGGAGACCGCCGCCGGGGAGCGGATCGCCGATGGCAGCGATCAGCAGATCGGGGACTACGCCGTGTTCGGCAGCGCACAGTGGCGGCCGGTGAAGCGGCTTATCATCCGCCCCGGGCTACGCTACGCGCACAACACCCAGTATGGAGCGCCGCTTGTCCCTTCCCTCGATGCGCGCTTGCAGTTGAACCCCGCGTTCACCCTGCGCGCCTCCTATGCCGAAGGTTTTCGGGCGCCATCGCTCAAGGAACTGTACCTCTACTTCGTGGACGTGAACCACGACATTCACGGCAATGCGGACCTCACCGCCGAGACATCGAACAACTATTCGCTCTCGTTGAGCTATCGCAAGGCAATGGACAAAGGCGTGCTACGGGGAGAGATCGCCGGTTTCCACGACCGCATCCACGACCTCATCACCTTGGCGGAGGAGGGGCCGACGCTGTACAGCTACATCAACGTTGGCGAATACCGCACGCTGGGCGGCAGCTTCAGCCTTGGTTGGGAGACAGGCCATTGGGCCTTCGGGGCGGGTACCGCCATCACAGGTCGCTATGACACCTTGGGCGTGCGGACCGGCGGTGCCACTTACGAGTATGCCCCGGAAGTGAACCTCAACGCTACGCGGAATTGGCGCAAGCAGGGATGGAGCATCACGGTGTTCGGCAAATACCAGGGCGAGCAGCAGAACTACATCTACCTGGAGGACGGAAGTTTATCACGCGGTAGGATATCGGATTACGTGATGGCCGATGCCTCCGTGGCCAAGCAATTGTTCAACGAACACCTCACCGTATCGCTGGGCTGCAAGAACATCGGGAACATCACCGACCTGAACGCCTCGCTCGGCAATGGCGGAGCTCACAGCGGGCCGAGCGCGGGCAGCGTTCCGTTGGCGATGGGACGCACCTACTTTCTACGCCTGGCGCTGGATCTGAAAGGTAAGGTCAAAGAATCGAAGCTATGAGGACTGTGATCGGTATTGGAGCAGTGGTGATGGCCTGTGCATTCAGCAGCTGCGTGAAGGAGGAACTGCCTGTGCCGAAGCAGACACGTGGCGGCAACAGTATGCAAGGGGAAGGGGAATGGTTTGAATGCGTGGCGAACGTGGGCGTGGATTATGCCAACCAGTTGTGGTTCGACCTCGGCACGCAGAGTGTGGTCGCGCAGAACAGCAAGATGGACTGGGACCTCGCCTTTCAATGCGCGCCGGACGGCTGGCAGGTCCGCTTGAACTACTCCAGGCTCATGCGCGCGCACCGCACGGGCCAGGCGGAGATCACGGAACCCACGGACACAACAGGCTATGGCAACACGTGGAAGATCGACCTGCCCAACGGAAGGCCCGACAGCATGGCCATCGGTGACTGGCGCAGCGAGCATCCGGTCTTCGTCCTCGACATGGGCTACAACGTAATTGGCCTGCCAATGGGCTTGAAAAAAGTGCAGGTCACGGATGTTTCGGCCGCATCTTTCAGCTTCCGGACCGCTAAGCTCAACGGTTCCAATGTTCAGGAATACACCATTCAGAAAGATCCCGCCCGGGCTTATGTCCATTTCAACTTTACCAGTGGCAGCGCGGTGAACATCGCAGCGCCGTTAGGCAGCTACGACATGGTCTTCACGCAGTACACCGAGCAGTTTTATGCCCCGGACCCCTACTTGTCCTACATCGTCACGGGCACGGTGAACGGCTACAGCGGAGCGCGTGTGGCCCAACTGAGCGGCGATTTCGCCAGTATCACCCTGGCGGACACGGTGGCCAATCCCTTCAGCACCGACGAGGACATCATCGGCTACGATTGGAAAGACTACTCCTTCGATACGGGCACGTACGAGGTTTATAGCAACCAGATCTACATCGTGCAGGACACCGACGGCAACTTCTACAAGCTGCACTTCATAGACTACTACAACGACATTGGGCAGCGGGGTTCACCCAAGTTCGAGCTGGTGCAGTTGATACCTGAATAGGGCGCTGAGTCGCGGTGAAGGGGGCGTAGTTGTGTTTTGGCCGCAGAGACGCTAAGACGCGGAGAAGAGGATCGCGGTTGCGTTTGGCCGCTGAGTAGCGGATCGCATCGGCAGTACCCGGTACTCGGTACCAGATACTCGGTACCAATTTCAAAAACACCATTTGCATTCTCCGCGCCTCCGCGTCTCTGCGGCCCAATTTCAGCGTCGCTTTACTCACCGCCGCCATCATCGCTGCCACCGCCGGGCACGGACCGTTCGGTGGGGCCGGTACTCTTTCTCCGGAAAAGCTGGGTGTCCTGCTTCCCGAAACGCCACGTGGCCGAGATGCGTACTTCGCGGCCACCGTGGCTGCTGAAACCTTCCTGTTCGAAATAGGGCGTCTCATAGTGTGACCCCCAGCCCCGTGAATCGAAGATGTTGTTCGCACTTGCAGTGAGGAAGAATTGCTTCCCGAACTGCTTGCGCAACGACACGTCCATGGAGTAGCGCTCCAGGGTATACCCTTGCGGGATGATGCGCGGGCCGTCGTAATCAGCGTTCACCTGCAATGTCAGGTCGGCGGGAAGCTTCTGGGATATGTTCACCTTGCCATCGAAGTTGATGCCGTTGTTGGTGTAGTTGGCGCCTCCTTCGGAGAGGCTGATATTCACCCATTGCAAGTTGCCGTTGAAGGTCGCCTCGGATCCTTTCCAAAGGGTAAGCTTCACCGTGTTCTCCCATCCGAAGCCTTGGTTCTGCTTGCCGTTCACATAGGTGGTCACAAGTATGTTCGGGTCGCTGGCCAAAGGTGCGGTGTAGCTCGTGATCACGTCCGTGGTGAAGCGGCCGTAGAGGGAGGAGAGCCAATTGCCTTTTTCGCCGAAGGGAAGCAGGTGGTTCACCTCCACGATGGTGCTCATCTCAGGGCGCAGCACGGGATTGCCGATGCGGTAGCTCCGCGCATCGGTGCTCATGATGAAGGGCATGATCTGGTAGAAGTTCGGCCGGTTCACCTTGCGGGAAACGTTCACTTGGAGCTCCTGCTGGAGCTTGCCTTCCGGGGCGTCCCATTTGCGGCTGAGGTAGACCGCCGGGAAAAGGATGCGCCCAAGGTCCTTGAGGCCGTCTGGATAGCTGTAGCTGAAGTCCACGTCCTTGTCGGTCCGCTTGGCGTTCATCATGTTCTGCTCTACACGCAGCCCGGTGTGCATGGACCAATGATCGGAGAGTTTCGTGCTCCAGTTCACGTAGGCCGCGTTCACCCACGTGCCGATGTTGAAGGCATTGCTCAAGGCCGTATCACGGACGGCACCCTGGAGGGTATCGTTGCCATAAGTGACATCCATGGTGGAGTTGCTCTGCTCAAAATTGGCCTTGAAGCCCCATTCCAACTTGCGGTTGTCCGCATACGGGTCGGTGACATCGAGCTGCCAGGTCCATTCCTGGCCATCACTCTTGGAGTCGCGGTCCTGGTAGCTGTGGCCTGCCAAGATCCCGTCCACGCCATCGTTGAACTGTTCAGTGGTGGCAGGGGAGGTGCGGTCGCTGAGGTTGAAAGTGAGGTCGGTGCTCCACTCCTTGCCGGGCTTGGTGGTGGTGCGCCTGAAGCCCGCGCGCGAGGTGAGGTTGGTGTACCGCCCGTCGGAAAAATTGTGCTGGGTGCCACTGCCGATGGTGTTGTTCGCCGCGTCGGAACTGATGTAGGTCTGGTCCTCCGAACTGCTGCGTGTGCCGATGTTCACGCTTTGCGAGAGGCTGATGGTGTTCCGGTTGCTCAATTTGTAATCCCAACCTAAGCGTGCGTTCTCCCGGAGATGATCATGGGTGTTGGTGGCATCCTGACGGAAGTAACCGGTGGGCAGGCCGTCAGCGAGGTCCGTGCGGTAGTTGTAACTGGTGCCGGGCGGGGCTCCGTGGCCGAAACTCAGGCTGACATTGAAGGCACTACGACCCTGCCGGACCAGCAAGTTGCCATTGGCGTTGTAGCGCTCGTTGTTACCGATACCGACCGACAATTGCCCGCTGTATCCGGGTCGCGTGTCCTTTTTCAGCACCACGTTCACGATGCCGCCAGTGGAACTGGCATCGAAGATCACGCTGGGGTTGGTGATCACCTCCACGCGTTCGATGTCGCTCGCGGGGATCTGGTCCAAGGTCATGGTGGTGGGCCTCCCGTCCACGAACACTTTGGGGCTTTTGCCGCGCATCTCCACGTTGCCTTCGGCGTCCACGCTAAGGCCGGGGATGTTCTTCATCACGTCCGTGGCATCGCCGCCCGCCACGCTGATGTCCTTTTCCACGTTGTACACGCGGCGGTCCACCTGGAGCACCTGTGTAGCGCGCTCCTTGGAGACCTCCGCGGCCTTCAGTACCACCGCATCGGCCTCTATCCGCAGGTTTCCCAGGTCCAGTTCAGGCATTTCCCGGGTAAGGCTGAATTCCTTTTCCACCGTGGTATAGCCCATTGCTGCGACCTTCAGCCGCAATGTCCGCATCGGTAGTTTGGGGATGTCGAATTCACCGTTCTCCTGGACCAGTGCACCGCCCACCACGCTATCACCCAACAGCACGGTCGCCGTGGCGAATGCGACAGGCTTCTTATCGGTATCCAGAACACGGCCATAGGCACGTCCCATTGCAAAGCCACCTCCGGGGCCGCGCTGTGCAAGGAGAAGACCGGGTAAAAGAACAAATAGAAGAAGAGGAGTGCTTTTCAACATTTCGGTACGCAAAGGTACCGGGCCTCCATCCTCGGCCAGTGGTATTTGACCAAGTTGGCAACTTCGGACCCGGAATGGTATTCTTTGTGCGGAGCACCCTCGTTGAGGCCCCACCCGACACCGGCAACCTTAAAAGGAAACAGCGGTGATCCCATCTTTCAGGTTCATCTGCGTTCCATTGGCGATACAACGAAAAAGCCCCCCGAGATCTCGGAGGGCTTTCGATGCGAAGAAGGTTCTGGCCTAGTACTCGTCGCGACGGTAGCCGCCACGATCGCCGCGGTCGCTGCCGCTGCCGCCACGGTCGCTGCCGCCACGGTATCCGCCGCGGTCGCCACCGCCGCTGTTGCCGCCACGGTAGCCACCGCCGCCGCCGCTGTTGCCGCCGCGGAATCCGCCACGGTCGCCTGCGCCCTCGGTACGGGGGCGGGCTTCGTTCACCACGAGGTCACGGCCATGGAAGGCGATGCCGTTGGTGCCTTCGATCGCGGCACGCCCGCTGTCGTCGTCGGACATCTCCACGAAACCGAAGCCGCGGCTCCTGTTGGTGGCCTTGTCCATGATGATCTTGGCCGAGGTCACCTCACCGTGAGCTTCAAAAAGCTCGCGGAGATCCTGGTCCTGTGCGGAATACGCAATGTTGGCGACGTAAATGTTCATGAGTTCGACTGACTGAGTGAGTGTTTTTTGAGGTTTCGTGCCACGCCCGGAGGTTCTCGCCAAAGAACAAATGGGCCAAAGCGGGGCGAAATTAGATGGATCTGCCGTAATTACAAGCATCTGCCCGAAATTATTGAGGCCCGGGATCCCCACATTTCCCGGTGATGCTCTGGCCGGCCCTCATGGATCCCCTTTTTTGGAACACCGATGACGACCGGGCCATGTGGCCGCCAAATGCGCTGAGCGCCATGGCGCGATCACCACATCAGGACGATGGATGCGGCCGACGTGGCGACCATCGGATCAACCCGGAGGCACGGATTCATCGGTCGTACCTTTGTGCGTTCCGCATCAGAACACATTATGTCACAAACCACGTTTGCCAAGACCCCTCCCGTATTCTTTCAACGGTTGAGGGAGGTCACCGAAGCCTATTTCAAGGAGAATAACCTCAGAAAGACCGGGAACAGCCGCCTGTATTGGAAAACGGCCATCCTGCTCACGGCGCTTGTAGGTCTTTATGTGTTACTGGTCTTCTTCACACCTTCCTCCACGTTGATCGCTTTGGGCCTCTGTGCCTTGCTGGGCCTGGTGGTCGCCAGTGTGGGCTTCAACGTGATGCACGATGGTGCCCATGGCAGCTATAGCCGCCGCAAATGGGTGAACGAGGTGATGGGCCATTCGCTGAACCTGCTGGGCGGCAGCGTACATTTCTGGAAGTTGAAGCACAATGTGAACCACCACACCTTCACCAACATCGAGGGGATGGATGACGACATCGATATCAAACCTTGGGTGAGGGTGCATGAGGGCCAGCCCAAGCATTGGTTCCACCGGTTCCAGCACATCTACGGCCTGTTACTCTACGGCCTCACCTATCTGCTCTGGATCTTCTACAACGACCTGAAGAAGTACTTCACCGGTAAGATCGCCGACAACACCCGGATGAAGCCGATGGACCGGGAGCAGCATATTATTTTCTGGATAACGAAGGTCGCCTACGTCTCGATCTTCCTGCTCTTGCCGATGTATTTTGCGGGGGTGGTACCGACGCTTGTGGGCTACGGGGTGATGGTTTTCGTCACCGGCCTGTTCATTGCGGTGGTCTTCCAGTTGGCGCATGTTGTAGAGCATGCCGAATTTGTGATCCCTGCCGTGGAAGGCGGAAATATTGAGAGTGAATGGGCCGTTCACCAAGTGGCCACCACCGCTAATTTCGCTACACGCAACAAGATGTGGAACTGGCTCTTCGGCGGATTGAACTTCCAGGTGGAGCACCACTTGTTCCCCAAGATCAGCCATGTGCACTATCCGGAACTGAACAAACGGCTCAAGGAGGTGTGCGCGGAGTTCAACATCAAATACCGTGAATTCCCCACCTTGCGGAGCGCGCTCTGGTCACACTTGGTGCATCTGAGGCACGTGGGGACCATGGCGTAGGTCCGGTGGTCGATAACGTCCGGCGGGTTCATTCTATTAGCGTGTTATGGTATTTGCGGTCGGGAGCTAAGGTCCGCCGGCAACCCCTTTGGAGATCTCGCCGGATCGCCGAATCTGATCTGACCCATCTTCTCTTCCGGATCTCGGTATATCGTGAAGTATCCGTCGCGCCCGGCCGTGGATCGGCCGCCATAATGTTCGGCATACCCCCCGAATGTGGGATTGCGGCACTTGACCGGACTAAATAAGTTTGACCAAAGAAAGGTCGGCATACCTCAAGCATAAGGTGGCCGAGGGCCTCGAACGATGCAGCCATGCGAACCACCATCCTCCATACCCGGTTTATTCTCCTTCTTGCAGCGGCCGGTCCTACGGCCGTGGTGCAGGCGCAGTTATCGGTGAATAATACCGTGACGGTCCAGTACCTTGTGGAGAACGTGCTGCTCGGCGGGGGAGTGACCGTGAGCAACATCACCTTTAACGGCATGCCGGCCGGCTTTTCCAACATCCAGATCGGTAGCTTCAATGGTTCAGCCTGCAACGTGGGCTTGGCACAAGGTCTTATGCTATGCACGGGTGATATCGCATTGGCCTTGGGGCCCAACAACACCGATAGCCAAACACTGCCGGCCGCCGGGACCGGTGCATTCGGCGACCCCGATCTGGACCAGACCAGTAATTCCACCACGTATGATGGCGCCGTGCTGGAGTTCGACCTCGTGCCCACGGGGGATGAGATCTCCTTCAACTATGTTTTCGCCTCGGAGGAATATCTGGAGTACGTGAACGCGGGCTACAACGACGTGTTCGGCTTCTTTCTGAGCGGACCGGGGCTCAATGGGCCGTATGCCAACAATGCCGTGAACATCGCGTTGGTCCCGGGCAGCAGCTCCGTGGTCTCCATCGACAATGTGAACAACATGAGCAATCCGGCCTATTACGTGGACAACGGGGACGGATTCAGCTTCCCTTGGGACAGCGACCCCCAGTACATCCAGTTCGACGGCTTCACCGTCCCGCTCACCGCTTATGCCACGGTGCAATGCGGGCAGACCTATCACCTGAAGATCGCCATCGCGGATGCCGGTGACCCCTATCTGGACAGCGGGGTCTTTTTGGAGGGAGGCAGTTTCAGCAGCCCGACCCCTTTGTCCGTGGAAGCCCAGACGGACAGTCCCTTCGGCGAACTGGTTGAAGGTTGTGCAGGGGCCACGATCGTCCTCACCCGGTCCGATACCCAGAACGCCATGGACGTGACCGTTTCCGTGTCAGGGACCACCACCAACGGCACGGACCATACGACCGTCCCGGCTGTATTCAGCTTCCCGGCCGGACAAGCCACCATCAATTTCGATCTGGAGGCCTTCGAGGACTTCATCACCGAAGGCACGGAACAGCTCACGCTGACCTTCGCCTATCCGGACCTGTGCGGCCAGACCAGTACCATCGTCCTCACCATACCCGTTGTGGATAACACAATGGCCGTTGTGGTGAACACAACAGCCACGGTCTGTCCCGGCGCATGCAGTGGCTCGGCCTCCGCAGTGATGAGCGGTGGATCCGCCCCGTTCAGCTATGCATGGAGCAATTCGTTGGCAGGCACGGGAGCAACATCGGCCGCCAGTATCTGCGCGGGGTCGTATTCGATCATTGTGGAGGATGACCTGGGCTGCACTGCCGAGGACACGTTCGACGTGGTGGACGGGACCGCCCTGACGGTGGACGCCGGGACGGACATCGCCAGTTGTGGCGACCCCGTGCTCTTGCAGGCCGAGGTGGTCGGTGCTACAACCGGTTTAGTATGGGCATGGACGCCGGCAACGGGCCTCTCGAACCCCGGCATCTCCGGGCCCGTGGCCACGGTGAGCGCCACGACCGATTATGCCGTTACGGTCTATCCGACGGGATTTCCGGACTGTGCCGTTACGGACAATGTAACGATCACTTTTGATCCGGGGCCGGACCCGGGGACGGACTCCGCGATCGTCATCTGTCCAACCCAGCCCTCCTTTGCATTGATCGACATGTTGGGCGGAATCCCTGAGACCGGAGGAAGCTGGGTCAACGCAATTGGTGATCCCGTACCAGGCACCTTCGACCCGGCCACGGGCGTGGAGGGTGTCTTTTTCTATAGCGTGACCTCGGCGGAAGGATGCACCAACACGGCCAGCGTGACCATTGATATGCTCGATATTACCGATCCGGTCTGCTGTGGAACGGTGGATGCCGGGCCGAACGCCACCACCTGCGGGCTAAGCCACGTTCTGCAGGCGGCCACGGGCAATATCGGCAGCGGCACATGGACCGGGCCGCCGGGCTATGTGATCGCGCAGGCACAAAGCGCGCAAACCACCGTGACCGCCTCGGTAGCTGGTACTGCGACCTTCACATGGACCGAGGATGATGGAACATGCCATGTGGTGGACGACGTCACCGTCACCTTCACCGATACGCTTGTGGTCGTGGTGAGCTCCACCGGTGCCTTGTGCAATGGGGTCTGCGACGGGACGGCCACAGCGGTGCCCCAGGGAGGGACCGCGCCGTTCAATTACCAGTGGAGCAATGCTGCGGGTCCGCTCTCCAACGCGGCGGATGCGGAAGATCTCTGTGCCGGAAGCCTCTCCCTGATCCTTTCCGATGCCAACGGATGCACGGCCCAAGCGGACCTCATCATCTCCGAGCCGGCCCCCGTGCCGATCCCCGAACTGAGCTTCATGGAGCCGTGGTGCTATGGTTCGTGCGATGGGACGGTCACCATTACTGCCCCGAACGCAGTGGCCTATAGTTTCGATGGTGGTGCCACGTTCGGCCCCGCCTCCGTGTTTCCAAATGCTTGCGTGGGGGACTATCCGATCGTGATCCGGAATGCCAACGGCTGCCTTGCTTCGGCCTCCATCACCGTTACAGGGCCGCCACCAGTGGTGGCGAATTTCATATACGGCCCCGATCCGGCGACCGTGGAAGCCACCTCCATCAGCTTCATCAATACCTCGGTGAACGATGTCTCGCTTCTCTGGGATATCGCCGGTCTGGCCACCTCCGACCAGGACCAATGTTCCTACACCTTCGATTTTCGACAGCCCGCGGAATACGAAGTGTGCCTCACCGTAGTGGACGATCGCGGCTGCCCGGATTCCATATGCCGCACGGTTGAGATCAACGACGTGCTGGAGACCTACGTCCCCAACTGCTTCACTCCGGATGCGGACGGGGTGAATGATAGCTGGGGCATGGTGAGCAACATCCCGGATATCCGTGATTTCGAACTGCGCGTCTTCGACCGTTGGGGCGCTGTCATCTTTCAGTCCGAAGATCCCTTGGGTCGTTGGGACGGCACGATGGGGAACGGCGGCGGGGGGACGGTGAAACAGGATGTGTACGTCTACACCATCAACTTCCACACGATCTCCACTGGTCGGCCGGAGAAGCACTTTGGCCATGTCTCTTTGTTGAAGTGACACGTACAGGCACTCGCGTGTCGCGAGTGCCGGCTAAAGGATCCGAGAGCGCTAGCTATTCCACCTCCACCGGTATGTCCTTCGGATACTTCACGGTATAGCCGAATCCGATCTTCTTGGTCTCCTTGGGGGTCACGGTGAGCTTCCAGATCAGCATCCCGGTCTGGTCGTTCACGTCCGCACCGCCTTTTTCATCCAGCTTCACTTCGATCTCGCTACGTGGGCTGAGCGGGTATTGGTCGCGAAGCTCCAACTCCACGGGCACGCTCTTCGTGTTCCGCACGGTGATGTCCCAGCCTACCGACACGGTGCGTTTGCTGCCGATCAGCGCTTTTTCGTTCGTGGTCTTACGCTTCACACGTTCCACGGTAACACCCTTGTCGCGGCCTAATGAGATGTCCAGCGTATCGTGCGGCTGGTCCAGGTCCAGGAAGCTCTTGCCCACATAAGTACCCTCGAAGAAGATGTTCGCCTCACCCGGCAACAGGTTCAGGTCCTCCCAGCCGGTGGTGCGGGCATAGAGGAAGGCATCGCGGTCCAGTTTCGGGGTGCTGTAGTGCTTATAGCTGGCAGGGATCGTCTGGTTCTGTACGCTCACACTGTGTACCACGCCGTCCGAAGGGATGCTGAAGGGCGCGTCAATGCTGAACTCCATGGTGGTAGTGCGCTGGAGGACGGTGTTCGGCACCTGTGTGATGGCGTCCATGGTGATGCTCTCTGCCATGGCCTTCTGGCTCGGTGCTCTGGCATCGCCCATCTGGGCCTCCCTGTCCTGTGCGTATCGACCAATAAGTTGTTGAGGTTGTGAGATCAAGGTCCACGGATAAAGCTGCGGCATCACCCCGCGCAGCGTCGGGTTGCCGCTGCTCAGCGAAAGGCCCACCTTGTCCCAATCCTCGCCGGTGTTGTTCACCACCTGTGCCTTCATGGCCAGCTCGATGGGCTTGTTGGTGCCGGTGGCGCGCAGGTCATAGGCCGGGGTCCAGGAAGCGTTGCCGACGAAATATGTGATGGTGAAGATCGCCGGGGTGGCCGCATCGGCCTCCACTTCCAGCACCACCTCGCTTGTGGGCCGCGCAGCCTGACCCTGCAATTGTTGCAGCTGCTGCCGCAGTTTCGTGAGGTCTTCGTTCAAGGTGGCCAACTTTTCGGTCTGCGCCAGCTGTCCGGCCTTGATGGCTTTCAGGCGCTCGCGCACATAGTCGTTCACCGCTTGGAGCTGGCCTGCCGCCACGCCGCTCTGCTGCCCTGCGATGGCGGTGTTCTTCAGCAGGAGTTGTTCCTCCTGGTCCCAAACGGCCTTGGCGTTGTTCTCCGCATTGGTGTCATGCTCCTTCGCCTTGATGCGCGCTTGAAGGTCCTCTACCTCTTTCTTGTTCGGGCTTTCCGTGAGGTAGTTGATCCGGTGTGCCACGGAGAGGATGCTGTACGCGCCCTTGCCCGTCACTTGGATGCTCTGCGGATCCAGCCCTTGCGCGAGGCCGGTGAAAACGATGGTGCCACTGCCCGAGGCAACGGTGGCTTTGGCCGTGCGTTCAACTTGCGCCCCCCGAAGGAAGACCTTCGCGGCGGTGACGGTGCTGGTGATAGGTTTTTCCCCCTCTGCAGCACAGGTGGCAGTGGCAATAAGCAAGGGCAGAAAAAAGGCGGAAAGGCGGCTCAATTGCATGGCGCGTTGTTGTTCGGTGCGAAGTTACCCCGGTTTATCAGGGGGCATGCCGAACTGTACACTTGGCTTGGCCAAGGGTTCATAAGAACTGGAAAAGTGAACGGCGCCCACCCCTAGGAGAACGCCGTTCAAAATGAAGAGACGGGGAGATGTTACTCCGCCAGTACGATCACTTTGTTATGGCTCACTTCCACAACGCCGCCTTTCAGCATGAAAGTCTCCACTTTGTTGTCCGGCAAGGTCACCTTCACGTCACCTGCCTTGAGCACGGTGATCAGCGGGGCATGGTTGTCCAAAAAGCCCATGCTGCCGTCCACGCCGGGAACGTTCACGCGCTTAGCCTGACCGTTGAAAAGCTCGGTGTCCGGGGTGATGATCTGGAGGTCCATCTTGGTTGATCGTTATTGGAACGCAGATGACGCAGAAACAGTGGATCTGCGCAGATCTGAGTTTATGGAAGCGTGATGGTGATCGGTTAAAGTTCGGATCGCGACTTAAGACTCAGCAGTCCAATAAGGGGCCGTTCCAATTAATTCGTCTTATCAGCGTAGATCTGCCCTTTCTGCGTCATCAGTGTTCTATCCTCAAGCTACCTGTGCGAGCATCTTCTTGCCCGCCTCGATCACGTCCTCGATGCTGCCTTTCAGGTTGAACGCGGCTTCCGGGTACTCATCCATCTCGCCGTCCATGATCATGGTGAAGCCCTTGATGGTGTCCTCGATGGAGACCATCACGCCGGGGAGGCCGGTGAACTGCTCGGCCACGAAGAAGGGTTGGCTGAGGAAGCGCTGCACGCGGCGGGCGCGGCTCACGACCAGTCTGTCCTCTTCGCTCAATTCATCCAATCCGAGAATGGCGATGATGTCCTGTAGTTCCTTGTAGCGCTGGAGGATCGCCTTCACGCGCTGGGCGCAGTCGTAGTGTACATCGCCCACGATGGCCGGCGTGAGGATGCGGCTGGTGGAATCCAGCGGGTCCACGGAAGGATAGATGCCGAGCTCGGCGATCTTCCGGCTCAACACCGTGGTGGCGTCCAAGTGCGCGAAGGTGGTCGCGGGAGCAGGATCGGTCAAGTCATCTGCAGGTACGTACACCGCCTGTACGGAGGTGATGGAACCGCGCTTGGTGGAGGTGATGCGCTCTTGCATGGCGCCCATCTCGGTGGCCAACGTAGGTTGGTAACCCACGGCGCTGGGCATGCGGCCCAGTAGTGCGCTCACCTCGGAACCGGCCTGGGTGAAGCGGAAGATGTTGTCCACGAAGAAGAGGATGTCGCGTCCGCCGCTCTCCTCATCACCGTCGCGGAAGTATTCAGCCAAAGTGAGTCCGCTCAGTGCCACGCGTGCACGTGCTCCGGGGGGCTCGTTCATCTGGCCGAACACGAATGTGGCCTGTGAGGTCTTCAGGGCGTCCATGTCCACCTTTTCCAGGTCCCAGCCACCTTTCTCCATGCTCTCGGCGAAGGCCTTGCCATAATTCACGATGCCGCTCTCGATCATTTCGCGGAGCAGGTCGTTCCCTTCACGGGTGCGCTCGCCTACACCGGCGAACACGCTGTAACCGCTGTGGCCCTTGGCGATGTTGTTGATCAGTTCCTGGATCAGCACGGTCTTGCCCACGCCGGCACCGCCGAACAGGCCGATCTTACCGCCCTTGGAGTAAGGCTCGATGAGGTCGATCACCTTGATGCCGGTGAACAGGATCTCCGCGCTGGTGGTGAGTTCTTCGAACTTCGGTGCTTCCCGGTGGATGGAGGCGCCCTTGCTGCCGGTCACCTGCTTCATCCCGTCGATGGGCAGGCCAACCACGTTGAAGAGGCGCCCCTTGATACCATCGCCCGTGGGCATGGTGATGGGCTTGCCTTGTCCGATCGCTTCAGTCCCGCGGGCCAGACCGTCGGTGCTTTCCATGCTCACCGTGCGCACCGTGTCCTCACCGGTGAGCTGTTGCACTTCCAGAACCAGAATGGAGCCGTCCGCGCGGGTCACGTGCAAGGCGTCATAGATGTTGGGAAGGTCCTTTCCGGACTCGAAACGGACGTCGACCACGGGACCGATCACTTGGACCACTTTACCGATGTGCTGGGACATGTTGTTCTGATGGAAGGGCGAATGCCCTGTTTTTGCGGGCGCGAAGGTAGGGCGCATTCCCAAATGGTGAAAGGATCGTTGATGATCTGCTGGTCAAGCCATGGTGGCAAGGGTCTGGTCGTCAGTGGATATATGAGAATTCGTGGTCCGGATCCGCCGCCTTCATCAACAAGTGGAAGGGGGTGTTTCCGAACCCATGATACCGTGACTAGAGGTATGCTTCCGAGCTTTGCGATCTACCGGGTCCTGCCGACATGTTCCACGGTTCCCCGGCGCACGATGAAGATCCACACCGACTTTGCGGCTTTCCAAGGGGTGAAGCGCCCTGTGCTCACCACGGGTACTTTCGACGGGGTCCATCTCGGCCATCAGGTGATCCTGGACCGCCTGCAAGCGGTTGCAGAGCGTGAAGGTGGAGAGAGCGTCCTGTTCACTTTCCACCCGCACCCGCGGATGGTGCTCTACCCCTTTGACAACGATCTACGTCTGCTGAACACCCCGGCCGAAAAGCAACAACTGCTCGAAAAAGCAGGTTTGGACCATCTTCTTGTGGTGCCCTTTTCCCGCTCGTTCAGCCGCATGCATGCCTTGGAATATGTGCGGGACCTCTTGGTGGACCAGCTCCGCATCCACGCGGTAGTGATCGGCTACGACCATCGTTTCGGGCGGAACCGCGAAGGCGATATCGGCCTCCTGCGCCAGCTCGGCGAGGCTTATGACTTTATGGTGGAAGAGATCCCGCCGCAGGAGATCGACCACGTGAAGGTGAGCAGCACGAAGATCCGCGAGGCCCTGCTGGCGGGCGATGTGGCCCTGGCAAACACATTACTTGGCTATCCCTACATGATCAGCGGCGTTGTAGTGAAGGGAAAGCAGCTCGGGCGCACCATCGGATGGCCCACGGCCAACATCGGCGGGATCGACCCCTATAAGCTCGTTCCCGGCAATGGCGTCTATGCTGTCACCGCCACCACCGGTCATGGCGAATTCAAGGGCATGATGAACATCGGCGTACGCCCCACCGTGGAGGAGCACGGGGAACGCACCGTGGAGGCCCATCTCTTCGGCCTGGACCGGGACATATATGGTGAGGCCATCACCGTGCGTTTGCACCATATGTTGCGGGATGAACTGCGCTTCGGGAGCATGGAAGCCATGAAAGTCCGGATCGCACAGGATAAAGTGGACGCACTGCGCGTTCTTGGAGATATTTGACCATGCGCAACTTCCTGCTCCTCCTTTTCCTGTTGCTTTTTGGTCATGCGGTGCAAGCCCAATTGCTTTCCCAGACCGCGCTGGACACCGTTCGCACATTCCGCAGTATCCAACGCGCACTGCAAGATCCTGACAATGTCTACCGCCTCGACCTTTCCCACAAAAAGCTGAAGGTGGTGCCCGAGGAGATCCGCCAGCTGAAGAACCTCAATGCCCTCGACCTTGGACGCAACAAGTTGAAGGACCTGCCCGGCTGGATGAACGAACTGCGGTACATGCAGGAGTTCAGTGCCGGGCGCAACAAGTTCACCAAGATCCCCAACAGTATTTGCCAGTGGAAACACCTCAAGCGGCTGGACCTCCACCAAAATCACATCGAAGGACTGCCCGTCTGCTTGGGTAGCCTTAGCGAATTATTCTCATTGGACCTCTGGAGCAACGACCTCGGTGAGTTCCCGGACGAGATCAGCGATATGAAAGCTCTGCGCTTCATGGATCTGCGGGTTATCCAATTCTCACAAGGTGAGATGGACCGGATCACCGCTCTTCTGCCTTCAGTGAAGATCTACTTCTCCCAGCCGTGCGACTGTGGGAAGTGAGAGCGACCGATCTAACCTTCTGTCACCGAGAAGCTGTATTTCTCCATCACCAAGTTGGCGAGCAGCTTCTTACAGGCTTGGTCCACCTTGGCCTCGGCGGTCTTCTTGTCCTTGGCTTCCACCTGCAAAGTGATGTGCTTACCGATACGCACCCCGGTGATCTCGGGCAGTTCAAGGTTCTTCATGCTGCCGCTAACGGCCTTCCCTTGCGGGTCCAGCAGATTGTCGTGGGGCATCACATTGATGGAGGCGTGGAAAGTTTTCATGTCGTCTTGGGAAAGAGCTTACCCCAGATCGGGCTGAGCAGGTACAAAAGTAGCAGCAGGGGAACGGCGAGGATGCCATAGAGCACTGCCAGCATTATTCCAAGGCCGATCAACAGGAAGATGACCTCGTTGCCTTTCCAGCCCTTGTTCTTGAACTTGAGGCTGGGGAGGGGGATCTCGGAAACCATGAGAAAACCCATGATCAATGCGATGAAAAGTGCGATCCGGGGATCGGAGGCAAAGGTCATGGAGAATAGGAATTTCAACCCATGTCCGGTCGCTAAGGGTGTTAGCCCCGATCCGGAGACCACAAGGACCGAACTCACCCAGAAAAGGCCATTAGCTGGCGTGGCCAACCCTAAAAAGCCATGGGTTTGACGTGTGTCAACATTGAACTTCGCCAATCGCCATGCGGAAGCGGCACACAGGACCACAGCGGCCAAACCTATGACCCAGGCCGGTTGGGAATTCATCCAAAACCCGGTAAAAAATTTGGGATCCGGGTTGAACGCCTGTGTAATGAAAGAGGTCCACAGAATGAACGACGGAGCCACCCCGAAGCTCACCATGTCCGCCAAACTATCGAGCTGAGCGCCCAGCGGCGTGCCCCCGCCTAATGCTCTCGCCGCCAGCCCGTCGAATACATCGAAAAGCGCCGCGAGAAAGATCAACCAACACGCGATCGTCAATTGTCCTTGGGAAGAGAGAAGAATGGAGGCCACCCCGCAGCATAGGTTCGCGGTGGTCAGCAGATCGGGCAAACGGGGGAGGCGTGTCAAAGCGGGCCGAAGTTGGGTAATTTCGGGCAATAATGCAGGCCACCTTCTGTTAGAGGATGCGTCTAACATGCACACTATGATCTTAGCAGGAGGGTATTCTTGGAGGATGGCGGCCATCGGGCTCGTCTCGCTCATGTTCACCATGGCCCATGCGCAGGACGCGCCCAAGTACAGCAACGAGTTCCTCACCATCGGCGTGGGGGCGCGTTCCTTAGGCATGGGTTATTCCCATGTCGCCGCGGTGAACGACGTCACTGCAGGCTATTGGAATCCTGCAGGCCTTCTGGGCGTGCGCGGCGATCTGCAGGTGGGCGCCATGCACAGCGAATACTTCGCGGGCATCGCCAAATACGACTATATCGCCATCGCGAAACCCATCGATTCCTCCAGTGTCATCGGGGTCTCCTTCATCCGCTTCGGTGTGGACGACATCCCCAATACCACTGAGCTGATCGACAATAACGGGAATCTCGATTACGACCGAATAACCAGCTTTTCCGCAGCGGACAATGCCTTCCTGATCAGCTACGCCCGCAAACTGAAGGTGCCCGGGCTCCGCTTCGGGGCCAACGCCAAGGTGATCTACCGGAAGGTGGGACCGTTCGCCAAGGCTTGGGGCTTCGGCCTTGACGCGGGCTTGCAGTATGATCGTGGACAGTGGCGTTTGGCGGCGATGGGCCGGGATATCACCGGCACCTTCAACGCTTGGAGCTACTCCTTGGACCAACGCACCCAGGACGTGTTCGCCCAGACCGGGAACGAGTTGCCCGTCAACGGCGTGGAAGTGACCTTGCCCCGCTTGGTGCTTGGCGTTGCCCGCCAGTTCCGTATTGGCAGTAAGGTGGACCTGCTCGCGGAGGTGAACATGGAGAACACCTTCGACGGCAAACGGAACACCTTGATCGCTTCCAGTACCTGGAGCGGTGATCCTCGCCTTGGCATCGAACTGGGCTATGCGCATGTCGTGTATGTCCGTGCCGGGGTGAACAATTTTCAATATGTCACCGACATCAACGATAAGCGGACACTGAACTTCCAGCCCAACATCGGTGTGGGACTGAAGATCAAGAGCGTGGCCCTGGACTATGCGCTCACCGACATCGGAGACAACAGCGTGGCCTTGTACTCCAACGTGTTCTCGCTGCGGTTCGACCTCTTTAAAAAAACAGGCGGGTAATGAAAAAAGGACTGCTCATCGCTGCGTTGTTGAGCTTGGCCTCATGGGCCGGCGCACAACCTTACGGCAACGAGTGGATCCACTACGACCGCCAATACTGGTACTTCCAGATCTGGCAGGACGGCATGCGGAAGATCGATTCCACCGCTTTGGCCAATGCGGGCTTCCCGGTGGCGACCGTCGACCCACGCACCATTCAGCTATATGCCCGTGGACGGCAGGTCCCGATCCATGTGGAAGGTGAACAGGACGGGGTGTTCAACACCACCGACTACATCGAATTCTACGGTGCGAAGAATGACGCATGGCTGGACAGCACCCTGTGGGATGATCCGGCACACATCAACAATCCGTACTACTCACTCTATAACGACACCATCCGCTACTACCTCACTTGGGATCCGGGGTCCGAGGCGAAGCGGACCATTGAGAGCGGAAGCACGAACTGGGCTGCCTACACGCCACTGACCTGGTCTTGGGCCACCACCTTTATCAATACCATCGGTATCTACCAAACGGGCAAGCGCACATCCTTGGGGGCATCCACCTCCATGATCAACGAGGCCGAAGGATATTTCCACAGCGTGAACATTGAGGCCTCCGGGGCGGACATGACCCGAAACTACGCCTTGGCCGTCCCTGACCTGTATACGGGGACTGATGCACCACATTCGACCTTTCGATTGGTATTGGCGAGCCTCAATAACTCCGGTGGCAATAATTACCCTGACCATCACTTAAGGGTGGCGCATGCGGGCACGGTGCTTACGGACACCATCTTCAATGGATATGGACTGCTGAAGTATACCTACCAGTTCGCACCGTCCACAATGACAATGCCGACCACGTCGGTTGATGCGACAGCGGTATATGGGTTGCCGGACCTGCCCACAGGCTATAAAGATGCCTTTGCGCCTGCATGGTACAGCATCCGCTATCCGCGCGGTTTTGTAATACCTGTGGTGGTGGACCTTGAGATCCCCGGGCAGACGGCCCCCGATAGTACCGTGATCGCTTTTATTTCCGTTCCCAATACGGTGGTATACGCTTGGGCGGCTGACGGTTTGCACCGGGTGAAGCCATCGAATTCAAGCTCGAACATCTTCCAAGCGGTCCTCCCGCCAAATACGCAGGACATGCGCGTGAATGTGACGCGCGCCTACAACATTGCCCCGATCGGACCGATGGCTCCGGTGAATGGTACGGGCACTTTCCCCGATCCCGGGCTGGATCTTTCGGATTCCGCACTGGTCATCGTAACCCATCCCACGTTGATGTCGGCCGCGGCGCAGTATGCGTCCTACCGGGAAACGAACGCACATAACCGGTACAACACCGTATTGGCCGATGTGGAACAGCTCTACGACCAGTTCGGCGGAGGCGTGCGCCAACATCCCTTGGCGATCCGCAACTACCTGCGATATGTGTACGATCATGCACCTTCACACCCACAAGCCCTCTTCCTCATCGGGAAAAGCGTGAGGGCTCCCGCAACGGGAGGTCTACCTTATGACAAGGGCTACCGGAAGGACCCCTTGGCATCGGCTGCCTGCTTGGTGCCCACCATCGGTTGGCCCAACAGTGATATACTCTTCGGGCTCAACTTGTCTGGAACCCAACCCACTTACCTCTCTGTGCCTGTGGGCCGCTTAGCCGCGAAAAACCCCACTGAAGTATTGGATTACCTCGCCAAGGTGGACTCGGTGGAAAGCCAGTCGCCCGCAGCATGGATGAAGAACATCCTTCATTTCAGGGGGGGGAACACATCCTGGGAGTACGCTCAGTTCGGTTCGGCGCTGGAAAGCTTCAGGGTGTTGGCCGAGGACAGTTCCTTCTTTGGCCATGTCACCCGCTTCAATAAGAGCGGTTCAGGTATCATCGAGCAGGCCGCTGTCGACAGCGTCCACGACCTCATCGCGAACGGAGTGACCCTGATGACCTTCTTCGCCCATGCCTTCGGGGCGGGCTTCGACATCACCATCGACAACCCCGTAAATTACGACTGGCACGGCAAGTTCCCCACCATGATCGGGAACTCCTGCTATACGGGCAACATCCACCTCTATGATGCGTCCAGCGCCAGCGAGCAGTTCGTGCTGCACCATAATGCCGGCGCCGTAGCCTTCCTTTCAACCGTGGATGTGGGCATTTCCACTTATCTCAGGGATTACACCCGGGACTTTTACAAGAGCTTCAGCCAAGTGAACTACGGCAAGACCATCGGAGAACACATGCGTTTCGCCGTGCAGGACCAGTTGTCCCAAGGGACAATCGAATCATTGAACAGTGCGGAGACCATGACCTTGCATGGCGACCCCACGCTGGTGATGAACTCGCCGAAGCTGGCCGATCTGGAGGTTACCCAGGCGGATGTCACCACCATTCCCCAACAGGTGACCGCCGACGTGGACTCCTTTCAGGTCCGGGTGGTCTTCCGGAACAATGGCAGGGGCACCCATCAACCGTTCTCCGTAGCGCTGGAGCGCACACTAAGTTCCGAAGGTCTCACCCTCCCTCCTGTTTTGCAGCAGGTCAGTATGACTTCCTATCAGGACACTGTGATCTTCACCTTGCCCACCGCCGCTGGAAACAGTGGTCAAGGGCTGAATGAACTTCGGGTGCGCATCGATCTGGACCCCGACTTGATCCCGGAGGAGGAGGAGGAGGCGAACAACAAGGCCACCATCCAGATCAATATCCATTCGGGCGACCTGCTGCCGGTGGACCCCTATGACTTTGCGATCCTATCCGACAACGCACCTATGCTAAAAGCCAGCACGGGCGACCCTTTCGCACCTCCCCGTAACTATATCTTTCAGATCGACACCACCGATCTGTATAACAGCCCGGTGATGGAGCAGCATACCCTCACCGCGCCCGGTGGTGTAGTCCAGTGGCAGCCCACCTCCATCTACGCACAGACCAACGGGCAGGACAGCACGGTCTACTTCTGGCGCTGCGCCTTGGACAGCGCGGGACAAGGCAACTACAATTGGCACGAGTTCTCCTTCCAGCACATCAACGGTCGACAGGGTTGGGGCCAGGCCCATTTCTTCCAGTTCAAGAACGATGACTTCAACCTGATCGGATACGACCGTCCGACCCGCAACTTTACCTATCCTTCGAGCAATCACCAGATCGCTTGCGAAGTACGGGGTGCCAATTACATCCAATGCTCCTGGACCAAGGATATCTATCAGCAGGAGGGCCAAGGTTGTGGGCCCTACCCCTCGATGAACGTGAGCGTGGTGGATCCCTTCGACTTCACCACCTGGATGACCCTGTACAATGGCGTTGGACGTGATTACGGGCAGAAGAACAAGAACGGAGCATGTAAAGATCGCCAAGAAGGCAGCTTCATTTTCTATTGCAACAATCCTACAATGATGGAAAGCATGGCGAACATGCTCTCCAATGAGATCCCCGATGGATACTACGTGCTGGTGCACACCTATCTCTATCTCACCCGCAGCGTGCTGGACGCAAGCAATGCCTTACCGGTGCTGCAGGAGCTGGGCGCGGCCAATCTCGCCAACGGGACCGTGCAGGACAGCGTGCCGTATATCTTCTTCTGTAGGAAAGGCGACCCCACCTCGATCCAAGAGGTATGGGGGGACAGCATTGACGCGCTGATCAATATGACGGCCCACATGCAGCTAAACCCGCGCAGCGGCTCCATCCTCGCTCCTCGGAGCAATCACGCCCTGAGTTGGGAGTCCCTTAGCTGGAAGCTCCGACCGTTGCAGCCCTATGACAGTTCACGCGTGCAGTTGATGGGTGTTACGCCCCAATTGGCGGAGCAACCCCTGTTGGACCTTTCGGGACCAACCGGTGATATCGACCTACAGCCGTTCCTTACAGCGCAACAATTCCCACAGCTCCGGTTGAAGGGACGCTTCTGGAACGATTCGCTAAATGTTCAATACCCCTCCCAGCTTCGGCGCTGGCAGCTCCTAGGCACGCCCGCCCCCGAGTGTGCGCTCGATCCGCCCGCGGGTTACTATGTCCACATGGACAGCATTTTCCAAGGACAGCAGGGCGAGGTGATGGTGACCGTCCGCAACATCGGCCAGGTGCCCATGGACAGCCTGCTCATGGCCGCGTGGGTATCAGACCATACCAACCAGAGCCATCTGGTCCATTACAAGTACAACGCGCCATTGCCAGTGGGCGCCGTTCTGCAGGACACCATCCGCTTTGACACACAGCAGTTCCCCGGTCCCAACTCCATCCGCATAGAGGCCAACCCGGTGGATACACTTACCCAATTCTACGACCAGCCCGAGCAGTATCATTTCAACAACATCGCCGTGCTGCGGTTCTTCACCCAGCAGGACATCGAGAATCCCGTGCTCGATGTCACCTTTGACGGGATCCATATCCTGGACGGCGACATCGTGAGCGCGAAACCGGAGATCCAAGTGACCTTGGACGATGAGAACCAGGCCCTCTTGCTGAATGAACCTTCGGACACCGCATTCTTCAAGGTCTTCCTCACGGATCCCTCCGGCACGGTGAAGCGCATCTGGTTCAGGGAAGGCGGCCAGGAGATCCTTCAATTCGTCCCGGCCAATGGTCCGGCCAATGTGAGTAAGGTGTTCTATCGTCCGAACTTCACCCAAGACGGCAAGTACCAGCTCACTGTCCGGGCCAGCGACAAGAGCCGCAACAACAGCGGGGACCGTGATAACAGCGTGCAATTCGAGGTGATCAACCGGCCCACGCTCACCGAGGTGCTTAATTACCCCAACCCGTTCACCACCAGTACGCGCTTCGTCTTCACGCTCACCGGGCATGAGGTGCCAACAGCCATGCGCATCCAGATCATGACCATCAGCGGCCGCGTGGTGCGTGAGGTGCCGATGAGTGAAATGGGGCCTATGCACGTAGGTCGCAACATCACGGATTTCGCATGGGACGGTACCGACCAGTTCGGGGACCGCCTGGCGCGCGGCGTATACCTCTATCGCGTGATGGCCCAGCTTCATGGCGAGGACATTGAATACCGCGATGGCGGAGCCGGCTCGTTTTTCAAGAAGGGCTTCGGCAAGATGTACTTGCTTCGGTAGGGGGGAATAGAACACGGGTGCATGCCTGCGGCAGTCAGGGACGCTGAAAGGGCTGATCAATTCTATCGGAAGCGACCGGTGTTCCGATCCTAGCATCAATGCCTAAGGTAAATTCTTGGTCGAGGCCATCACTTTGCGTTCTTAGCGTCATTTGTGATAGAACCTGACCGGTGCCTCCGGTTTCCCTTCGGCAACTACTTTCGGCACCATGCGGCACCGCCCCTTCTACCTCCGCTGCGCTCTCCTTACCGGCGTGCTTCTGGCCTTGGCCTGGCCTGCGGTCGGCCACCTCACACCGCTGATCTTCGTGGCGTGGGTCCCGTTGCTCTGGGCGGAGGAACGCTATGCCCGAAGCCCGAAAGGTGAACGGCCAAGGAACTTCATGCCCTACGTGATGTTGGCCCTTCTCGTGTGGAACTTGGCCACTACCTGGTGGCTGTTCTGTGTAAGCGAACCCACCGGGACCCGGCTCTTCACCCTCATCGGGCCGAACGTGGGCAATATGCTGTTGATGTCCGTGCCATGGCTGTTGTTCCGGGTCGCACGGCGCGGGCTCGGAGGTCCCGGAGCGCGATGGGCCTTGTTGGTCTTTTGGGTCGCGTTTGAGCGCTTCCATATGCACTGGGACCTCAGTTGGCCGTGGCTCACGCTTGGCAACGTGTTCGCCGCGCACACCACCTGGGTGCAGTGGTACGAGATCACTGGGCACCTTGGAGGCACCATCTGGGTGTGGGCCGCTAATATCCTGGTGCTGGAGGTGGCCCTGAAAGGTGCAGGGAAGGGGCGTCGCCTCATCAGCGGGCCTGCAATGCGGGCTTTCCTGGTGATCGCCGTCCCGTTGGTGTTCTCATTGTTGCGCTACGCCACGTTCAAGGAGCAGGGCGTGCCGGTGGGCGTGGTGCTCGTACAGCCGGACATCGACCCCTACACCGAGAAATTCGGCGCGGTTGACCCTTTGGCCCAATTAGAGCGCATGTTGGCGCAGGCAGCGCCCTTGGTGGACAGCACAACGGCCTTGGTGGTGATGCCGGAGACCGCCTTGCAGGAACCGCCCATACTGGAGAACGTGAACGGGCGCTTGGTATTCCACGGGCTTTGGGAGAACGACATGGGTAACAGTATCAGCCTGCAGCGGATCCGGGATTTTCTGCAGGATCACCCTGGCACCTCGCTCATATCCGGAATGGCTGCGGCGCGGTTATACCCGTCCGGGGCACCGCATCCCTTTTCCGCTCGGCTGCTGGAAGGCATGGACCGCGCTTACGATGCGTACAACGCAGCCTTGATGGTCCGTTCCGACGGCAGTTTTGAGGTCTACAACAAGTCCAAACTGGTGCCTGGTGTGGAGTTGATGCCCTTCGAGGAGGTGCTTGGACCGTTGAGCGATCTGGCCCTCGATCTGGGTGGCACCACGGGAAGTCTCGGCACACAGGAGGAACGCTCCGTGATCTGGAGCACCGACAAGCGTGTCGGCGTCGCGCCCACCATTTGTTACGAAAGTATCTACGGCGACCATGTGGCGGCGCATGTCCACAACGGTGCCAACCTCATCGTTGTCATGACCAACGACGGCTGGTGGGGGGATACCCCGGGCTACAAGCAGCACCTGCTCTATGGAAAGCTGCGCGCCGTGGAAACACGCCGTGATGTGGCCCGCTGCGCGAACACCGGCATCTCCTGCATCATCGATCAGCGTGGCGACATGCACCACGAAACAGCGTGGTGGGTCAAGGCTACCGTCCGTGCCTCCGTGCATACACGATCCGACCTCACCTTCTATGTGAAGCACGGGGATTACATCGGCAAGGGCGCGTACGGTGTGTCCGTGTTATTGCTGGTATTGGCCGGGGGAATGATGTTGCGGGGGCGGAGGGAAAGCTGAAAGAGGAAAGCTGAAACGGGAAAGAGAAAAGCTGAAAAACAGACTCTATCACAGCCACCTCCTTCCCGGAAATGAGAGTACGGCCAAGAGCATGATCACCGGAAGCAGCGGCACCAGAAAGCGCCCGTTCCATTCGGCGTAGGTGAGGCCCACCACCGCACCATTCAACAACACAATGACGGCGAGCACCTGTACGAACGGTATCTTCCAGCGCCGGACAACAGTGAGCAGTGCCAGCGGATAGAGTACCAGAAATGGAACGGTCAGGGCGTTGTGGAAGTTGGAAAAGTAGGGACGCCAAAGGCTGAAGAGCCACATGATCCGCTCCAGAACGAGTCCTGCCCACGTGCCTATGCCGTTGTCATGAATGAGTTGTGCTTGCGCAGCGGCCAAGGTGCCGCCATGGAACAGTGATCCGGCATTCGGGTATTTCGGAAAACCGCCGATCGCATGACCTTCCACCACCACCCGTAATTGGTCCAAGGCATGGACGGGCAGGAACAGGATGGCCAGCAAAACCGCCGCGCCCATGGCCCAGATCCAATTGGTCCGAGTGCGACCGCTGTTCTCCAACACCCTCCATACCAGCACCGGCGCCGTGAAGAGGATGCCGACCGGACGTGCGAAGGACAACAACATCGCCAAGATCAGAAGCCGGAACAACGGACGGTCAATGCGCAAGGCCTCACCGAGGAACAGGACCGAGAGGCTCACGAAGAAGGACTCGCTGTACAAGGCCAAGGTCCAGATCTGGATCGGGTACGCAAGGAGGAAGAGCGCGAACACGAGATCGGCCTGAACGGGTGTTCCGTGAAGGCGAAGGACACAGCGCCGAAGCGTACACGCGGCCCAAATGCCTACGCCGATCTGTACCGCCACGGCAAGCATGGGCGTTCCAATAGCAATGAAGGGGACGAGGAACAGGATGTAGGTGGCGTACATCCGGTAGCGATTGAGCAGGTCGCCGGTAACGTCACCGCCCAGCACATCGCTGGCGCAGCCGAGGTATTTCAAGGCTTCCTTGTCCGTAAGGATGCCTTGGATCGACCAGATGCCCAATAGCAGCAGGCCATGCGCTGCCAAGATCCACCAAAGCCTTTGAGGCAAGGCGATGCGGAAGCGCGATCGGAACGGGTTGCGAACAGGATCGGTTGACATGCGCCACGAACCTACGCAGTGCCCGTAACGCTGCGTCAAAGTGAGGTTGGACCGTGGCAAACTTGACAAATGCCACCTCCGCGACCGCCGTTCAAGCAGCTATCACGAGCCGGTTCAGTCAATCCAAATGCACCCTTCGTGACATCACGTTGGTGCTGTTCAGCAACTGCACCATATAGATCCCGGTGGCGATGCCGCGCTTGTCCACCCGTAATGTGGTGGAGCCGGTGTTGATCACCTGAGAGGCGCGGGTGGTCATCAACTTGCCTTGCGCGTCCATCAGCGTGAGGTCGTAGACGGCGTCCAAGGTGGACGAGACCACGAGGTTCAGGTAGTCTCCGTCATCCCAAGCATTCACGATGGCGATGCCGTTATCCGTGCCGCAACCGGCCGCGATCACATTGCTTACTGTGTTGGTGCCGTTGATATCCGTTTGGCGCAGGCGGTAGTAGGCGAGGCCCTGTGCGCCGTCATCGGTGAAGGAATAGCTGATCATGCTGCTGCTGTTGCCTGCCCCGGGCACGGTGCCGATGGCGGCCCATTCACTGGCATCGCGGCTTTTCTCGATAGTGAAGAGGTGGTTGTCCTGCTCGGAGGCCGTGGTCCAAGTCAATTTAACCACCCTGTCTTCGCATTGGCCGTCCCATTCCACCAAGGTGATGGGCAGTGGTTGTAAGGTGTTCGACAAGGTCCAGCTACGGAAAAAGGATGCTGGGGTGGGAGGGATTACGCCGGAAACCTGTTTTGTGGATGTTTGAGTGCCCATGGGCAGGATATCATACCAGAAGCCTATTAACGAATTGAACCGTTGAGCCACCAAGTTGGTATTGCTGATGGAATTGAGCACAGGGTTGTTTCCGGTGACTCCGTTGATATCGGACTCACTCGGATCAAATCCAAAGGTGATGTTCACCGCCGGTTTGGCGGTGTAGGCAAAGCTGCCTTCCCCAGCATCGATGATCCAAAAGCGGTCGATCGCATTCTTGGAATTGTTCGCCAACCCCGTGGGTTCATCCAGCATATGCGTGACGTCCGAAGGCCGGTAGTTGTTATTGTTCCAACCGGTGGCCACTGGAGAGCCGGTCGTTTTGCCCAAGCTGTTGTAGGTGGAGAAGATGAGTGAACCCGCGCCGGTGCCTGCCGTGGTCTTTTGCACCGTGAGGGGCATGGCCACGCCCGCCGTGGTGGTGCCGGTGGAGAAGGGCACGATGTACGTACCGATAGCCGCCCCCGTGGCCCAGCGGATCTTGTTCACCTCCGTCTCGCTTTTAATGATCGGGACATCGGCGGTGACCACTCCCACCAGCGTGATGGCATTCGCATTGGAGTTGTCGATCACCAAGTAAGTGCCGGGGTTCGTGGCCGGGTCATTGTCCGGGTTGAAGACCACGAACGGATGATTGTTCACGGTGGTGGCGGCGCTATTGAAAACGAGCCGTGCCGGATTTTGTGCTTGGCAGAGCAGGCCGAAGGAAGCACCTAAAAGCAGGAGTATGAGTCGTTGCATGGGCAAGCCAAAGTTAACTGAATTGTCTTTACGTGCCATCCGGCCATATCTTTTTCCCTTCCGCCTCGTATTTTGAGAACAATTCCGTGTGAACAACGCCGTACTGCGGAACCGGGGTGTGCTTAAGGGGGCTGGGAAGGCAAAGATCTTGGGAGTCACCCGATTGACGAAGGGGGAGGGGGTGGGTTGCCTGTTGGGGATAAATTTGGGGGTGTTGTTCAGTTGATCAGCTGATCAGCCGAATAGCACATGAGCGGATGCTCTTCCATCCCTATCCTTGCAAGGTGCATTCACAGATCCTCCTTCCGTGGAGCGGAACCCTCAACTGGCGGGCTTTGGAGCCGTTCCAGACCGTACTCGTACGGCGCATCGGGGACCGGGATGAATGGGTCATCGGCATTGGAACCCACGAGCTTTCGACCAACGAGCCCCGCTTTGGTCCTAGCGCCTGTTTCGGTTTTGCCGGATATGACCTGAAGAACAACTTCGAGAACTTGACAAGCATCCACCCGGATCAGGACGGCTTTGTCCTTTCAAGTTGGTGGTCGCCCCGCTTTTTCGTTCGGCTGGGGCAGGGAAAGGCGATCCTTCAGGTTGAAAAAGGGGATGAGGGGGCCGGAAGTGCATTTTTGAGGAATTTTTTCGCGGATCCCGGGCCACTCCCGCCGATGGCCCGCGCCATCTGGACCCGCACCACTACCAAGGAGCGCTACTTGGAGCAGGTCCGCAAGCTGCTGGTGCACATTCACCGGGGTGACATCTACGAGGTGAACTATTGCACCCAGCGTACCGCACAGCTTCCGGAGTTCGACCCGTATGCGGCTTTTGCCAAGCTGTTGGCCCATTCTGACGCGCCTTATGCGGCCTTTCTGCGTGTCGGCGATCATTTTGCTCTGTGTGCCAGCCCGGAGCGCTTCATCCGCATCGAAGGCGACCGGGCGATCTCCCAGCCCATGAAAGGCACACGGCCACGGGGGCGTAGCATGGCCGAGGATGCCGCGCTGGCGGAGGAACTGGCGCTGGACCCCAAGGAACGCAGTGAGAACATCATGGCGCTGGACGTCTCCCGCAACGACCTCAGCCGCATCGCTGCGCCGGGTTCGGTACAGGTGGAGGAACTTTGCGCGGTGAAGACGTACAAGAACGTGCATCAGATGGTGAGCACCGTCAGCGCCCGCATCCGCGAGGGCATTACGCCCATGGACATCCTGCGCGCCACCTTCCCCATGGCCAGCATGACCGGGGCGCCCAAGGTGCGGGCCATGCAGCTGATCGATGAGGCGGAGGACATGCGCCGCGGGCTTTTCAGCGGGACCATCGGCTTCTTCCTGCCGGACGGCACCGCCGACCTGAACGTGGTGATCCGCACCCTGACCTGGGATGCTTCCACGGGCCGTGCTTCACTGATCTCCGGCGGGGCCATTACCGCGGCCAGCGATCCGGTGCAAGAGTATGAGGAATGTGAGCACAAGGCGCGCACCGTACTGAACGCTTTCGGCCATGCTTGCTGAGGTGAGGCGCCTGATCCGCCGGGAGCGGATGCTGAAGCCCGGAGAGCCGCTCTGGGTGGCCGTTAGCGGCGGCGTGGACAGTATGGTGCTGTTGCATGTGCTCCGCGAATTGGGCCACCCTTGCCATGTGGCCCACGTGGACCATGGCCTTCGCGGCGCGGAAAGTGATGCCGACCGTGCGTTCGTGGAAGAGCAGGCCAAGTGCTTGGGTCTTCCGCTCCGTTCCGTTCGCGTGGACCCGATGGCGGCTGCGGAAGGCATTTCCGTGCAGATGGCCGCGCGGGAGCTGCGTTACGCGTGGTTCAAGGAGCTGCTGCGCGAAGGTCCGGCCAACATGGCATTGGGACATCACCGCGATGACGCGGCGGAGACGCTGGTGCTGAACCTGATGCGCGGTATCGGTGCCCATGGCTGGGCGGGCATCCCTGCGGTGACGGAGCTTGAGGAAGGACGCATCTGCAGGCCCTTGCTTGGTGTGGGCCGCGAACAGATCATGGAGTACGCCGTCGCGAACCGCATCACTTTCCGGGAAGATGCCAGCAACACGGACCCCAAGTATCTCCGAAACCGTGTGCGGGCCGAAGTGTTGCCGCTGATGGAGGCCATGCGTCCCGGTGCCCGACGCACGATGGCCCGTGGCGCTGAACTGCTGAAGGAGCTGGCAGCTGCGGCCGAGCGGCAATTGGCGCGGGAAGCGGAAGGGCTGGCCACCGATGGCTCAGGTGTACTGTGCATCCCGATCGAACGCTTGGAGGGAAGTGCCGCCCCCAAGTTGCTCCTGATGCGCCTGCTTAGTGGAATAGACCTGCATCCTGACCTGATAGACCAACTTCTGGAAGCTGTTCGGGACCGTTCCACAGGTGCCCGTTTCCATGCCGGGGGCGTGCGGATCTCGGTCGAACGGACGCAGGTGGTAGTGGACCGGGAACCCGATGGCTTTCCCACTTTTGGCATTTCCCGGTCCGACAAGGAGGAAGGCGGTGCCGGGCCGTTCCATTGGCGGATCTGTGCCCCTGCCGAAGTGGACCTTTCCGAAGGCATGAACACGGCATGGCTGGACCTGGGCAACTTGGAATTCCCGCTGACACTGCGGCCATGGCAAACAGGTGACCGCATGCGGCCCATCGGTCTGGGCGGTTCCAAGCTCATCAGCGACATCCTTATCGATGCCGGCACCTCCCGGAAGGACAAGGCCTGCACCTATGTGCTTCGTAGTGGTGAGAAGGTTGTTTGGCTCGCTGGATATCGCGTGGCGGAAGGGTTTTCTCCTGGCCCCGGCACGGAAAAGGTGCTCCGCGTCACTTTTTTTTGGCCATCAGGATCACGAGCATAGGTTTTTCGGGCTCGGTGCATCGTCGTTCCAAAGGGTAGCTTTGGGGCATTCCGAAGCAGCGATGGCTCCACATATTCTTCTTTTTCTCCTCGGGACGTGTTTGGGATCCCTCGCATGGGCGGGCGGACCGATCTCTTGGGTGTTCGCCTCGGGACCCGCCGGGGGGGACACGGTACAGGTGCGCCTCACCGCCACATGCGACCCCGGATGGCACATTTACGCACTTACGCTGCCAAGCGACGAAGGGCCGCTGCCCACAGTGGTGACCGTGGATCCCGGACAAGGCTATCATCTCGCCGGCCCGGCCATTGAACAGGAACCGGAAGAAACGGACGATCCCAACTTCGGCATGGTCGTCCGCTACCATGGAGGTACGGCCACATTCACCCAGCCCACGGAACGCGAAACGCCGGAAGCCTACGCCCTGCATGGTTCCGTGGAATACATGGCCTGCAACGATAAAACCTGTCTACCGCCGCGCAAGGTGGAGTTCACCTTGGATATCCCTTCAGCCAAGTAGATATGAGGTCGATCCTATTTGCGCTCTCCGCCATCCTTTCCTTCGCCGCCAGGGCCCAGCAGCCCGGCACACCCGTGCCTAAAGAACCGGTAAAGTGGGCCATCACCGCCCAGCAACAGGAACCCGGTGCTTGGGATATCGTTTTCACCGCCACCGTGGACCAAGGCTGGTATGTCTATTCCCAAGAGAACTTCGGCGAGGCCGGCCCGATGCCCACCGCTTTCGCCTTCGACACCCTGCCCAACTTCACCCTGAACGGCACAACCGCTGAGACCGGCGACCACAAGAAGGAGGGCATGGACCCGGTGTTCGAGATGAAGGTGAAGAAGTATGCGGGCCACGCCATCTTCACCCAGCGCATCAACACCTCGGAGCCGGTCAAGCCCGTCACCGGACGCTTCGACTTCATGACCTGCAACGACGAGGCCTGCATCTTCCCGGACCCTGTCTACTTCAGCATCACGCCAGCCACCGGAGCAGCTGCCATGACCGGGGTGCCCTTCCCGAAGGAGAGCGCTGCCACAGGGCCAGCTAACGGGATCCTTGATCCCGTGGAATGGTCCGTGACGGCCAGTGATAAAGGGAACGGGAAATGGCAGCTGGATTTCCAGGCAACAGTGAATGACGGCTGGAGCGTGTATTCACAGAAAGCTTTCGGCGAAGGGCCGATACCCACCAGCATCGTCTTTGATACGCTGGCCACCGCAAAGCCCATCGGCGAGCCAACGGAAGCAGGACCCGACATGCACGAGGGGATGGACGATATGTTCGGCATCGTGGTGCGGAAGTACAAGCATGAAGCGACATTCAGTCGGATGGTGCTGGTCACCGATCCGGCGGAACCCATTTCCGGGGCCATCAATTTCATGGCTTGTGACAACTCCAAATGCGTGTTCCCGGACCCGGTCAAATTCAGCATTATCCCTGCCACCGGCGCGGCCATGATCGGGGATGAACCCATCGCCTCCGTGCTCGGCGGTGGTGGTTGCGACCTAAAGCTCGCCAAGGTGAACTTGGATGAGCCGGTGCTGCGCGGCGATGTGGAGACCGTGGACAATCAGGTCCGCAGCGGCGGCTCGCTCTGGAACATCTTCTTCCTCGGTTTCATCGGTGGACTGTTGGCGTTGCTCACGCCGTGTGTCTTCCCCATGATCCCGCTCACGGTGAGCTTCTTCACCAAAGGCAGTGAGGACAAGGGCAAAGGGCTGCGGAATGCGATCACCTATGGTGCCTTTATCCTCGGGATCTACCTGCTCTTCAGCCTGCCCTTCCACCTGCTCGGCTCGGTAAACCCGGAGATCTTCAATGAGATCAGCACCAACCCGTGGCTCAATGTCTTCTTCTTCGTCATCTTCTTAGTCTTCGCGGTGAGCTTCTTCGGCTACTTCGAGATCACCCTGCCCAGCAGTTGGGTGAACAAGATGGACAGCAACGCCAGCCGTTTTGGCGGGGCGATCGGCATCTTCTTCATGGCGCTCACCTTGGCCTTGGTGTCGTTCTCCTGCACCGGCCCCATCCTCGGCTCGTTGCTGGCGGGCGCGCTTACCGGCGATGGCGGCGCATGGCAGCTCACCGTCGGCATGGGCGCCTTCGGCCTTGCGCTGGCACTGCCGTTCGCGCTCTTCGCCATGTTCCCCGGCTGGCTGAACTCACTGCCCCGTTCCGGAAGCTGGCTGAACAGCGTGAAGGTGGTGCTCGGTTTCGCCGAAGTGGCCTTGGCGTTCAAGTTCCTCAGCAACGCTGACCTCGTGAAACACTGGCGGATCGTGCCCTACGAGCTTTTCATGGCCGTGTGGGTGGTGTGCGCCGTAGGTGTCACGCTCTACATGCTGGGGAAGATCCGGTTCCCGCATGACAGCCCAGTGCGGACTATCTCGCCTATGCGATGGGGCTTTGCCGTGCTCTTTGGCGCGATGTCAATATATCTCGCATTGGGCTTCCGGGTGGACAAGGTCAACAACACCTTCACCACCATGAAGCTGATGAGCGGCCTCGCACCGCCCGTGGGCTATAGCTGGATCCTGCCCAAGGATTGCCCGAACGGCCTGGACTGCTACCACGACCTCGATGCCGGCCTCGCACAGGCCAAGGCCACGGGCAAGCCGATACTCCTCGACTTCACCGGTTATGCCTGCGTGAACTGCCGCAAGATGGAGGAGCATGTTTGGCCCGTGAAGAGCGTGCGTGAAAAAATCGACAAGGAATACGTGCTCGTCTCGCTCTATGTGGACGACAAGACCGAACTCCCCGAAAACGAACAGCGCGATTACACCACCTGTACCGGGAAGCAAAAGCGACTGACGACCTTGGGCAACAAGTGGAGCACGCTGCAAACGGAGACCTTCATCAACAACAGCCAGCCCTACTACGCGCTGATCAGCCCCGACGGCGTGCTCCTCACCGATCCCGTGGGCTACACCCCGGACGCGGACGAGTACGGCACCTTCCTGCAACGCGGCCTGAAGGCCATGAAGCAGCTGGACGAACGAGCCAGTAAGTAGTCTTGAGTCCGGGAGTCGTGAGTCTTGAGCCAGCGGACTCAAGACTCCCAGACTCAAGACTCACGACTAAGAAAGAACTCTGTCGCATAATCCTTCCCATCTTCGCGAACACCCGACCATGGCGAACGAACGTATTGAAAGTCATTTCTCCGAAGCGGCCTCCGTACTGGAGCGCTTCCGCTCGGATCCCGCGAATCTGCTAGCTGTGGAGCACGCTGGTGAACTCATGCTGGCCGCAGTGAAGGCGGGTGGCAAGTTGATCAGTTGCGGCAACGGCGGAAGCATGTGCGATGCGATGCACTTCGCCGAGGAGCTCACCGGCAAGTTCCGCGATGACCGCGCACCGATAGCAGCATTAAGCATCAGTGATCCCAGCCACCTCAGTTGCGTGGGGAACGACCACGGGTTCGAGCAGGTCTTTGCACGCTTCGTGCAGGCCCATGGCAAACCAGGCGATGTACTGCTCGCCATCAGCACCAGCGGGAACAGCCCGAACGTCCTGCGTGCAGCGGAAGTAGCGAAGAAGCAAGGCGTGAAGGTCGTCGGCCTCACCGGTAAGGACGGCGGAAAACTGGCCCCGCTCTGCGATGTGGAGGTCCGTGTGCCGCATGCAGGTTACGCCGACCGCGTGCAGGAAGTCCACATCAAGGTGATCCATGCGTTGATCGATCACATCGAAAGAGGGATGGCGTGATGAAATGCATACCACGGAGGCACAGAGCCACGGAGAAGAAAGGTTCCTTGGGTGGTGAGGTCATTGGTGTTGCGCAGACGTTGCGTACCCATTGCGCCGTAGCGTCGTTCCGGTTGATCTTATTTTGCATTTCTCCGTGCCTCCGTGTCTCCGTGGTAAACCCTTCCCCCACATGATCGTCAAGAACTTCGGTTGTGCGGTCTTCGGAGTGGACGCCACCATCATCACTGTGGAGACGAACATCATCAAGGGCCTCAAGTTCTTCATGGTGGGCTTGCCGGACAATGCGGTGAAGGAGAGCCACCAACGGGTGAGCGCGGCGATCAGCAACATCGGCTTCCACATGCCGCGCGGGAAAGAGATCACCGTCAACCTGGCCCCCGCGGACATTCGCAAGGAAGGGACCGCCTACGACCTTCCGATCGCCTTGGGCATCCTCGCGGCCAGTGGGCAGCTGGACACCTCCCGCTTTGCGGATCTCGTGGTGATGGGCGAGCTTTCGCTGGACGGTGAGGTGCGGCCGATCAAAGGCGCATTGCCTATTGCACTAGAGGCGAAAAAGCAAGGATTCCAAGGAGTGATAGTGCCCGTTGCCAACGCACGCGAGGCCGCCATCGTGCAGGGCATCGACGTGATCGGTGTGGAGCACCTGAGCCAAGTGGTGGAGCTGATGGAAGGCCGTACCACCATTGAGCCCACCCTTATGGACATCGCTGCCGAGTTCGCGGCGCATAGCAGCAACTATTCCGTTGACCTCAGCGATGTGAAAGGCCAGGAAAACATCAAGCGTGCCTTCGAGATCGCCGCTGCGGGCGGGCACAACGTCATTCTGATCGGACCGCCCGGCGCAGGCAAGACAATGATCGCGAAGCGCCTCCCCACGATCATGCCGCCGCTCAACATCGACGAGGCGCTGGAGACCACCAAGATCCACAGCGTGGCCGGCAAGCTCCGCACGGAGGATTCCTTGCTCAGCACCCGCCCGTTCCGATCGCCGCACCACACCATCAGCGATGTGGCGCTTGTGGGCGGCGGTTCTTTCCCTCAGCCGGGCGAGATCAGCATGGCGCACAATGGTGTGCTCTTTCTGGATGAACTGCCCGAGTTCAAGCGCACTGTGCTGGAGGTGATGCGCCAACCGCTGGAGGACCGCGTGGTCACCATCAGCCGTGCGAAGTTCACCGTGGAATATCCCGCGAGCTTCATGCTGGTGGCCGCCATGAACCCGTGTCCGTGCGGCTTCCACAACCATCCCGAGCGTGATTGCGTCTGTGCCCCCGGCGTGGTGCAGAAGTACCTGAACAAGATCAGCGGCCCGCTGCTGGACCGCATCGACATCCACATCGAGGTGACACCGGTGGCCTTCACCGAGCTGGCCAGCGAACGCGAGACGGAGAAGAGCGCGGCCGTGCGTGAACGTGTCGTAAAAGCACGCCAGGTGCAGGAGCAGCGCTACAAGGGAACGAAAATGCACAGTAATGCGCAGATCTCCACCCAGCAATTGCGCAAATACTGCCGTATTGATGCTACCGGCCAAGCGCTATTACAGAAGGCCATGGAACGCCTCGGCCTCAGCGCCCGCGCATACGATCGCATCCTGAAGGTGGCCCGCACCATCGCCGACCTCGCCGGAAGCAACGACATCCGCACTGAGCACCTCGCCGAGGCCATCCAGTACCGCAGTTTGGACCGGGAGGGGTGGGCAAGCTGATGGAGGTCCATGGATCTTGATCGAAGGTGAAACCTTGGATGATCCTTCCGCGTAACAAGAACGCGAACACCTCCTTACCGTGAAAACCACAATGCCCTTCCTTCTTCTCACCACGATCATGGCCAGCCTTGCCGTTGGCTCCGTCAATGCCCAAAGGAGCTACTTGGACGAGGTGTTGGAACCTGCTTCCAAGGCCAAGGCGGCCTACTATTTGGATCCGGGTGGTAAGGACGGTCAAGGTGGCTTTTTAGCACACATCTATACCCTGGACGGTGTTTTGAAAGCGGATGGCCGCTACATGGATGCTGAGTATCGCGTGGCGGACGGTCATTTCGTCTTTTACTACCCGAACGGGAAAGTGGAAAGCGAGGGAGATTATCAGAAAGGGCGTAAGAACGGCGTATGGCAACGGAATGACAAGTGGGGCCGGGAACTTGCTGAAAAGGTCTACGACGCCGCACCGCTGAAGAACCTCGTATACACCTTGGCCCAAACGATGCCACAGTATCCCGGTGGGGACAAAGCCTTGGTGCGCTACGTCCGGGACAAGGTCGGAAAGACCCACGGGGATGTGATGGCAAGCTTCATCGTGGAGAAGGACGGGCAATTGTCCGACGTGCAGGTGGTGGGCGCGGAAGACCCGCGGACCGCCGATCAGATCGCCGGGGTGATCAACTCCTTACCACCATGGCAGGCCGGCGTCCAGGACGGCCAACCGGTGCGCGTACAGATGCGCGTGCCCCTCAAATAAGAACCAATCGACATACACCAATAGCCGAGCGCCCCGGGAGACCGGGGCGTTCTGCGTTTCTAAGGGGATGCCTAATTTTACACGACAGAACTAACTGCCATGGACATCGCAACGACCAAACTTGAACTGATCCATCAGTTGATGTCGATCATGGATGAAAAGACCTTGACCCGTGTGGCCAAGTTCTTCAAGAAGGAGGTTGAGGCCGGAGCGGACGAGGACCTCACCGATGAGGAGATCGCGGAGTTCAATCGAAACCATGCGGCATATCTGCGCGGAGACCTGAAGACCATCACCGGAGAAGAATCGGTCACGCGACTGCGCAAAGCTCAAGAGCGCGATGAAGCGCTATGAGGTGATCGTTCTGCCTCAAGTGCATGAGCAGGTCGAAACGATCCGTTCACACCAGCATGCTCTTGACCCCAAGCGGGCAAGGAGGTTCATCTCAGCTTGGGACGCTTGCATCAGCGAACTGGAACACAACCCGACCAAAGCCAGACGCAAAGGCCCTTATGGGCATGTGATGCTGAGCAAGCTTCCGTTCCGTGTCGTCGTGCGCGTGGACGGGAAGAAGGTCGTTGTGCATCAAGTCCGGCACATGAGCCGCAAGCCCAGCAAGAAATTCGGGCCGTAGGAGCGGGGGCCTTCCAAACCTGTCACTACCACCAGTTTCTGCTACATTCGTCACGATGATTAAGGATGAACTTCAAGCGGGCCGGAGTCCGATGCAGCAAGGTGCTTTGCGAAGAATCGGCCATCAATGTGGCGGATACACTGCTCTTCTACGTGCGATCTCTGCGTTGTCGATTGTGCTCGCTTCAGTCTCATCATCTGCCCAATGGGTTCAAACAAATGGACCTGTGGGCGGTAGCATCAATTGCTTCGCCGTATCAGGGACAGGGCTATTCGTGGGCTTAGGCCTAGGGGGGATATATCGCTCCGTTGATGATGGTGAGAATTGGACCCCGGCGAATACAGGATTACCAGGGAGTTGGATTTCAGATCTTGCGGTCAGTGGAACGGACCTTTATACCGCCACCCTAGGAGGCGAAGGGATATTCCGGTCAATTGATAATGGGCTAAGCTGGAATGCGGTAAATACCGGTCTGACGGATTTCAATACAATATCACTCGCCGTGATTGGTTCTGACATATTTGTTGGCACTGGGTCGTCAGGGGTATTTCGGACTACTGATAACGGGTCTAATTGGACGCAGGTCAATAGTGGTTTGACCAACATGACTGTCGCTTCCTTGTCGGCTACTGGATCAACACTATATGCTGGAACAATTGGCAGCGGTGTCTTTCGCTCAACGGACTATGGTGCAAGCTGGACTGAAGCGAACATGGGCATGTCGAACGCCAATGTAGTTGGATTGGAGATCATTGGGTCATACGTTTTTGCAAGGACTGAATACAACGGCATTTACCGTTCAACAAATGGCGGTGCAAGTTGGTCGCTTGCAAATTCGGGCTTGCCTAATCTAAATGTTCGATCAATTGGCACCGACGGGTCATACCTCTATGCTGGCCTTCAGGTTGACGGGATATTCCGTTCATCCGATAATGGCTTTAGCTGGTCTGCGATAGGCTCCACATTGATAAGTCCTTACGTGAAAGCATTTGTAGCCACATCTACATCTTTTTTTGCAGGCGCGTATGATAGAGGAGTTTTTCGGTCAATAGACCATGGGGCCACTTGGGTTGCTTCAAACAGTGGATTGGTGGGCACAACTGTATCCGCAACGGTCGTTAATGGATCTAATTTGCACGCGGCTGTTCTTGGAAGGGTCGACTATTCGGCCGATGAAGGTGTTCACTGGTCAGAAGGGAGCTACATTCCCGGAAATGTTACCATTACGACTCTGCTCCATACCGGTGGCGCACTTTATGCGGGCACTGATGGATCCGGTGTGTATCGTTCCTTGGATGAAGGGGTGAGTTGGGTGGAAGCAAGTTCAGGCATGTTGAACCTTGATGTGCACTCCCTTCTTTCCACCAGTATGGCGATCTATGCTGGAACCACTGGTGGTGTATTTAAATCGGTAGATAATGGGAGTAATTGGATTCCTATTAATCAAGGCCTATCCAGCGTGGAAGTTCAAGCTCTTGCAATATCCGGTTCAAGCCTTTTCGCAGCTGGTTCAGGGATCTTCCGATCAGATGACGGCGGCACCAATTGGGTCCAAATGAGTACAGGTTCTTTTAAGAATCTTTCAGTTGTAGGAACTACCATTTTTGCCGGGGGGCAAGGTCAAGAGCTTTTGCGGTCCATGGACAATGGCAATACTTGGAGCATAGTGAATAGTGGTTTAGGTCTGCCCTGTGTCATGTCATTTGCTGCTAACGGTCCGTCGCTTTTTGTAACAACCTGCGGCCAAGGGATATTAGCTTCTACTGACAATGGTGATAATTGGACTCCTATTAATAATGATTTACTGGGTAGCTCTGCAAATTTAGTTGCGGTAAATGGTAGCAACATCTTTGCTGGAATGAGTCACTATGGGATATGGAAACGAGAGCTGAATAGTATTTTCGCAGGTGTCAAGGAGAGTCCTAAAATGGGTGAGGTGCGAATAGCGCCCAATCCTACTTCTGGGTCTGTTACTCTATACGCTGGTGGAGCCTCCAATATCTCCTCAATTGAACTGTTCGATATAACAGGACAACAACTTTTCCGGGGCAAGTGGAATCTAACCTCTGATGAGTTGACGTACGACTTGATCGATCGGGATAATGGTCTCTATTTTGTTGAAGTGAAATTCAGTGATGGCCACAGGATAGTGCAGAAATTGATTAAAGAGTAACAGGCTAAGGGCGACACCATTGAAAGGAGGCTGAAGATGCATTTGAACGGCAGCGAGTGAATTTACCACTTTTCGAGGCATCCCTCTTCGCCCTTCCAAATTGTACCGTCCATATATGGTGGAGCCCACGGAGCAGTGGGACTGGCAAACCCGCCAACCGCGAAGGTGGGGGCCGACCATTGTTGAAAATGATAATTGCTAAGTCCATGAACCGTTTGCCATTGCCAATATCAAGCACACGCACCTTTCGCGACTCAACTCACTGCCCAACCATCGGCTGTTCAAGTCAGTTTTCAATTAATGATTACAACCTCGATAGGTATATTCATAACTGGCCGATACGGTGCATCTCATGCAAAATCGAAATCAATTGGTGGACAGAATTGCTAAGGCATTTCACAAACCCATTTGCTGCTGGGTTGTTTGCAATGGTCGGGGGTTGGTCGACATTTCTTTCAGTTGAGCTGACCCCAGGGAAAATGCATGCACTCAACCTGCAAGATGTTGGGGTTCCAAAGGATGCAACCATACTTCACATACACTATAATGGCCAAGCCAAGCCAGATGGATCAGAGGTCATTCCAATTGAATTTCATGGTAACTCGCCGTTTCATTGGCTATTATCCCATAGCCGCACAATCTATGCGGTCCCTCAAGGAAATCCTTCGTTGAAGGGTCTTGTTTCAGCAATTGTCATTTGGGCAGAATTTACCGGAGAAAATCACTCATTAAAAAACCTGATTACCGCCTTTGACGCCTTCCATAAAAACAATTTGGCACAGGCCATAGTCCCGGCTTCAGTTGCTATTGAGGCACCGCTTTCATTGCTGCTGCAGGGTCAGGAAAGGCGGCTGGCAGATTCCGCAAAGTATGAAGATGGTAATTTGAAATCGTATGGGGTGAAATTAAATGAGCTACTTCCCGAATATGCAAGGTTGGCGAATTACCCTGTATTAAAGGCTGAAGTAATGGAGGCCTTGAACGAGATGAAAGAACATCGAAACAGCATTGCGCATGAGGGTAGAACAAAGACCCCAATCACCTCAAATGATTTATCAAGAATGCTGACTGCTTCATACATTGCCATTGGATATTTGCGATTGCTGAAAGGGAAAGCTTATCCTGCACTTCTACCTCCTGCAGGTGCCATAGCCTAAGCGGAAATTGAGTTCGTATGAGAACCAAGCGATGACTCTGGGGTAAGAACAATGCAACGCCATAGCTGAAAACTTGCATCAGCAAAAACGCCCCGGTCTTCCGAGGCGTTCAGCATTGTATCCCAATTGGTCACGGGTCACCCCGCCCCGTGGCACTGCTTGTACTTCTTCCCACTACCGCAAGGGCAGGGGTCGTTGCGGCCCACTTTCTTTTCCACGCGCACAGGTTGCGTGGGCTGTTGGCGTGGCCCTTGGGGCGAAGGCATACGCTGCGCTCCGGCAAGGGCGGCACGTTGGGTTTGTTGCGAGCCGCTACCGCTTGAGGCACCAGCATATGCGGGCACTTCGGTACGGCTGGTCTGCATGCGCTGTTCTTCTGGAGTGGGCTTGCGCTCTTGGGCCTGCTGCACGGCGGGTTCGGCGCTGGGCAGTCCGGCGCGCACTAAGAATTCCACCACCTCGTTGCTGATGCGGTCGATCATGGCGTCGAACAGCTTGAAGGATTCCAACTTGTAGATCAACAGCGGGTCTTTCTGCTCGATGCTGGCATTCTGCACGTCGCGGCGCAGGTCGTCCATCTCGCGCAGGTGCTCCTTCCACTCGTTGTCGATGATGGCCAGCGTGATGTACTTCTCCACGCTGTCGATCAGGTCGCGGCCTTCGGTCTTGTAGGCTTTCTCCAAGTTCGTCACCACCTGCATCGTCTTGGTACCGTTGGTGATGGGCACCACGATGTTCTCGTACTGCTTGCCTTGGTTGAGGAAGACGTCCCCGATCACCGGTAAGGCCTGCGCGGCGATCTGCTGGCCGCGGCGCTGGTAGGCTTCCAGCGCCCCCTCGAAGACCTTGTCCGCGATGTCTCCGACCTTACCGCTCTTGAATTCCTTCGCACTCACTGGCGATTCGATGAAGAGCCTGCGGAAAAGCTCCATCTGGAAGCCCTCGAAATCGCTCTCCGGCTGGTATTCCTCGGTGATGATGGTGGACACGTCGTGGAACATGTTCAGCACGTCCAGTTTCAGGCGTTCGCCAAAGAGGGCGTTGCGGCGGCGCTTGTAGATCACCTGCCGCTGCTTGTTCATCACGTCGTCATACTCCAGCAGCCGTTTCCGAATGCCGAAGTTGTTCTCTTCCACCTTCTTCTGGGCCCGCTCGATGCTGGCGGTCACCATGCTGTGCTGGATCACCTCGCCTTCCTTCAGGCCCATGCGGTCCATCAGCTTGGCGATGCGCTCGCTGCCGAACATCCGCATGAGGTCATCCTCCAGTGAGATGTAGAACTGTGAGGAACCGGGATCGCCCTGACGGCCGGCACGACCGCGCAACTGGCGGTCCACACGGCGGCTTTCATGCTTCTCCGTGCCGACGATGGCGAGGCCTCCCGCCTCCTTCACGCCTGGTCCGAGCTTGATGTCCGTGCCACGACCGGCCATGTTGGTGGCGATGGTGACGGTACCTGCCGAACCCGCGTGTGCCACGATGTCCGCCTCACGGGCGTGCTGCTTCGCGTTCAGCACGTTGTGCTTGATGCCGCGCATGTTCAGCATCTTGGCCATCAGCTCGCTCACTTCCACGTTGGTGGTACCGACGAGCGCGGGCCGGCCCGCTTCCTGCAATTTCACGATCTCATCGATCACGGCGGTGTACTTCTCGCGCTTGGTCTTGAAGACCATGTCCTCGTTGTCGTTCCGTGCGATCGGCCGGTTGGTCGGGATCGACATCACGTCCAGCTTGTAGATGTCCCATAATTCCTGCGCCTCGGTCTCCGCCGTACCGGTCATGCCCGCGAGCTTGTGGTACATGCGGAAGTAGTTCTGCAGGGTCACCGTGGCATAGGTCTGCGTGGCGGCTTCCACCTTCACCTTTTCCTTGCTCTCGATCGCCTGATGCAGCCCGTCGCTGTAGCGGCGGCCTTCCATGATGCGCCCGGTCTGCTCGTCCACGATCATCACCTTGTCGTTCATCACCACGTACTCCACGTCCTTGTCATAGAGCGCATAGGCGCGGATCAGCTGGTTCACCGTGTGGACGCGTTCGCTCTTGATCCCGAAGTCGCGCAGTACCTCGTCCTTACGCTTAGCTTTTTCCTCTACGGAGGCATTGCTCTTCTCGATCTCCGCCACCGCGCCGCCCACGTCCGTGAGGATGAAGAATTGGGGGTCGTCCACATCACCGCTGATGAGGTCAAGGCCCTTCTCGGTCATCTCGATGCTGTGCTGCTTCTCGTCGATCGTGAAGTAGATCTCCTGGTCCACAAAGGGCATCTCCTTCTGCTGGTCCTGCAGGTAGCGGCTCTCCGTCTTTTGGAGAAGGGAGCGCACACCGCCTTCGCTGAGGAATTTGATCAGCGCGTTATTCTTCGGAAGACCCCGGTGGGCGCGGAGAAGCGAGAGGCCGGCTTTTTCCGTCTGCTCTTTCGAGGCGCCGTCCTTCAACAGCTCCTTCGCCTCGGCGAGCAGCTTGGTGATCAACTGGCGCTGGGCGTTGTAGAGTTTTTCGACGCGCGGCTTGAACTCGTCGAACTGGTGGATGTCACCCTTCGGCGTCGGGCCGCTGATGATGAGCGGCGTCCGGGCATCGTCCACCAGCACGCTGTCCACTTCGTCGATGATGGCGTAGTGGTGCTTGCGTTGCACGAGCGCGTTCGGCGCATGGGCCATGTTGTCGCGCAAGTAGTCGAAGCCGAATTCGTTGTTGGTGCCGAAGGTGATGTCGGCCAGATAGGCTTGTCGGCGTGCGGGGCTGTTGGGCTCGTGCTTGTCGATACAGTCCACGCGCAGGCCGTGGAATTCATACAACGGACCCATCCATTCGCTGTCGCGTTTGGCTAAGTAGTCGTTCACGGTCACCAAGTGGACGCCGCGCCCGGCGAGGGCGTTGAGGTACATCGGAAGCGTGGCCACAAGTGTTTTACCCTCACCGGTGCTCATCTCCGCGATCTTGCCCTTGTGCAAGGCCACGCCACCGATCAGCTGCACATCATAGTGGATCATGTCCCATGTGATCGGCGTTCCGGCCGCGTCCCAGGAGTTGTTCCAGATGGCCTTCTCGCCTTCGATCCGCACGCTGTCCCGTTTCGCTGCGATCTCGCGGTCCAGGTCTTTTGCGGTGACGGTGATCTCCTTGTTCTCCCTGAAGCGCCGCGCGGTCTCCTTCATCACGGCGAAGGCCTCCGGGAGCAGTTCCAGCAGCACTTCCTCGATCTGTCCCAACGTCTTCTCCTCCAGCTTGTCGATCTCCTCATAGCGCCTTTCGCGTTCGCCAATGGGCATTTTCGCATCTTCCTCGATCTCGTTGCGCAACTGGTCTATCTGCGCTTGCTCATCGGCGATCTTGGCAGCGATTCGGCTCTTGAAGTCGGTGGTCTTCTCGCGTAGTTCGTCATTGCTCAAGCTTTCCAACTTGGGATATTCAGACTTGACTTTCTCGGCGATGGGCTGCACCTCCTTGAGGTCGCGCGATGCCTTGTCGCCAAAAACTTTCTTGATGATGGTACCGATCATGGTAAGGGAGGGGCGTATGATGTTGCTGCGGGATCCCGGTGGATGGCTTGTAGGTCGCAGCGGAAAAGGTCGGCAAAGTTAACCGGTAGGGGCCGTCAACACACGTGCCGAAATGGTGGATCGTGCCGCATTGTCAGGGTGAAGGGTACCGCAAAGGACACGAAGAACACAAAGGGGAAGGGGTATCAGTGCTTCATGCACAGGTCTTGACCTATCGTATCCGGCCTCCTTGGCGCCCTTTGTGTCCTTCGTGGTATGCTTTGCATTCCTCCGCGTCCTCGCCTCGGCGAAGTCGCTCTGGGCTCCTTCGCCAAAGCGCTTCGGCGATGGCGCGCGAAGCCCGGTCTGAGGCCCTTTCCGCACGAAAAAGCCCCGCCGGTAGTGGCAGGGCTTTCGGTGTTGCTTTTCGATATCAGTATTCGTCCTCGTTGAAGAAGAAGTCCTCCTTGCTCGGATAATCCGGCCAAATATCTTCGATGGTCTCGAAGATCTCTTCATCATCCTCGATACCCTGCAGGTTCTCCACCACCTCCAGCGGAGCGCCGGTACGCATGGCGAAATCAATGAGTTCGTCCTTGGTGGCGGGCCAAGGGGCATCTTCCAAGTAGGAGGCGAGTTCGAGTGTCCAGTACATGTATGCCCGTGTTACACGGTCTTTTCAAATTGGCCGCAAATATAGCCGGATAGGGATACCATGCGACCAGAGGCCGAAGAGCGTGCCATTAAGTGCTTGAAAGCCTTACTGGTCAAGGGCATTCGGACCTTCAACCCCGGGGCTTCCATGGCGTTTCCGGTACGTTCAGCCGGTGACCGGTCCAGCGGGCGAGCATGAACAGCAGGTCGCTGAGACGGTTCAAATAGCGGATGGTGATGGCGGGCACCGCTTCATCAACCGCCAATCGGATGGCCATGCGCTCCGCCCGTCTGCAGACCGTACGGCAGATGTGCGCCTGCGAAATGGCCGGGTGACCGCCGGGAAGGATGAAGTTGCGCATCGTGGGAAGGTCCGCATCAAAGGCGTCCATGGTCTTCTCCAGCGCTTCCACGTCGGCTTCGTGGATCATTGGCACCTTGAATTTTTCCACGGTGGCCTCATCACCGGCGGCCAAGGTGGACCCGATATCGAACAGTCGCACTTGGATGTCCGTGAGCTGCTCTGCGTTATGGCCGTCCAGCAGGTCACGCAGCATGCCGATGTGGCTGTTCAGCTCGTCGATGGTGCCGTAGGTCTCGATCCGAAGGCTGTCCTTGGGCACGCGCTTGCCGTTCAGCAACGAGGTCTGGCCGGTGTCGCCGGTGCGGGTGTAGATCTTCATTTTCGCGAAGGTAGCTTTCTGTGAGCGGTGAGCGGTGATTAGGCCGCACCGCGCTATCCGATTGCTGGTATCCTATCACCAACCACCATGCACCAATCACCATGTTCAGTACCTCAGCACGAAATCCTCCCGCTGCTGCTCCTTGCGTAGGAAGACGATCCCGAAGTGGAACAGGTCGATCGTCACGGTCACTTTTGGATGCGCCTTGATCGCAACCCAGGCTTCCTCCATGCCCGTGCTCCAATGGATGTCGTCGAAGATGAAGACGGTGTCGTTGTGGGCTTTGGCGAGGCATTGATCGAAGTAGTCCAAGGTCGGCTCCGCCGCGTGATGGCCATCGATGAAAGCGAAGTCCAGACGCTCCATGATGCTCAGGACGTTCGGCAATTGTCCCGCGAAAGGACCGACATGGGATGTGATGTTCTCCGCATGGTAATTGCTGAAGTTCTCCTGCGCGATCGCAGCGATGGCCGGGCAGCCTTCAATGGTGTGAACACGCCCGTTACCGGCGGAACGGGACAGATAGAGTGAGGTGGTGCCTAAACTGGTGCCAAGTTCGAGCACGGTTCTTGGGTTAAAATACCGAACCAAACGGGCGAGCATTTCCGATTGTCGGCGGGGTTTCAGCGAAGTCCTTGCGATCTCGCCGATCTGTCGCTTTTGCGTATTGCCTCGGCGTGAGCCTGCGCCCAGGTCGGTCACGGTGATCATCCTCCGGTCGCTCAACAGCTTCGATCTCAATTTTTCAATATCGGTGAATTCCGAGCGGGGCGTCCTCTTGCGAAGCACCTGATCCACCAGCGTGAACACGAAGGGCGAATGCACATCGTGGCGGTTGCCGGCGTGGCGCAAGTGCCTCAAGTAAGCGCGGAAGGGGTGGGAGAGCAGGGGCATGCGATCGCGAAGGGATGCGAAGGGAATGAAAAATGTAGAATGTAGAATGAAAAATGTGGAATGATGACCAGCGTAACTGAGGTACTCCCCATTCACTGGACACGTTTCAGGCGTTTGTTAGTGTGAATTGGGGTTCAACAAGGTTTGGTGTCAGGGTACGGTTCCGGGTATCGGGCAGACCAAAGTAAAGGTGTGCCGGGGTCAGTCCATCCAGGTGCTGGTGTGGTCGTTGGTGGTTGTA